>JAABUM010000022.1_pt1 | contig 456493 bp, 389 predicted proteins | sample 5559161 | NCBI WGS metagenome assembly JAABUM01 (sample SAMN10711868, study PRJNA513369) | rock metagenome | isolation source: Antarctica rocks | place: Antarctica: Victoria Land, Siegfried Peak nord | reverse complement strand
TATAATTAAGATAATCTACCTAAATTAAATTAGAATAAGTTAAATAATTAGACTACTAAAAATAGCTAAGCGGAGTTAGAATTACTAACTAATTATAATTAGAATAGTTAGGATTGTTTAATATACTAAATTACTACTATAATACTATTAGCTATTATTAATAAATAATTAACTTAAAATAATAAATCTTAGAGAATTATTCCTAATGTATTATATTATTCTATTTATAATAAACTACGGATTAACTATAACTAGATAAATAAGAGGGGTATAAAGTCTTCTAATAACCCTAATAAGTTTAGAGCTATACTTACCCGCGTTATTACTAGTACTAAGGAGTATCCCTACCTAATATTAATAGATAAAGCCCTTAATAGGCCTAATAATAATAAATAGCTTACTACTATTAAAGAAGAATTAGCTAATTATAATAAGTAGATAATATAATAAGAACTATATTAACTACCTTATAAAGTATATATCTTACTAGGGAGGTAGGTCTTATCCTATAAATATAGAACAATAGGTAAAATTAGCTAATATAAAGTATAATAGGTAGTTAAAGGCTTTTATTAAATTAAGGGGATTAATTTTAATAAGATATTCTTATTAACCCTAAAGGTATTATTATAATAACTCCTCCTAGCCCTAATAGCTAAATATAAGCTAGTTATTAAGTATTTAAATATTATTAAAAATCTAGATAACTATTCTATTTAAGTTAACTAAATAAAATATATTAACTAATTACTAAATTAACTAGGTATAAATAAATATTAGCTAATAAATTTACTTATAAAATAGGTATATATTACTATTACTCCTAATAGCTATATAGCTTTTGTACTTAATAGAGAGGCCTATTAGTCCCTTATAAGAGAACTTAATTAGCTAAGTATTATAACTAAGCTAAATATTACTTATACTATTAGTAACCTAAGTTATTTACTCTATAACCCTACTCTATAATATATAAATACGGTGAAAAGGGTACTATATTATCTATTAGGAATAGTTAATAATAGTCTTATCTATTAACTAGGTAATAATAATAGCCTAGAGGGTTTTACTAACACGTTATACTATAATAATTATAAGATAACTTATTCTACTAGAGCGTATATCTATAAACTATTTAATAGCCCTATTACCTAGTAATCTAAATTATAAAAGCTAGTAGTAATATCTATATATAAGTCTAAATATATTACTATAGTAGAGGTATATAAAGAAGCTCTATATCTAGGCCTTATACTAGAAGAGCTAGGGTATAATAAGGGAGTAGTACTAGTACTCCTAAGTATTAATAACTAGGTAGTTATAAAATTAGCTATTAACCTAATTTATTATACTACTATAAAACATATCTAAATAAGATATTATTTAATATAATAACTAGTTTCTAAAACTAAAGAAATCTATCTCTAATAGGTTAATACTAAAGTATAATATACTAACCTACTAATAAAACCTATTAGTCCTATTAAGTTCGGCCTAGCTAGGTAATAATTAGGACTAGCTCTAAGTAAAGTATAAGGGTATTTAGATATAGTAGTTAGTAATAGGTAGCCTACCTTATTACTACTAATCTAAGAGGGAGTATTAGAATTTAAGCTGGGTTAACCGTAGTAATTACTAATTAGGACTAGTTAGGGGGTCTTAATAGACTAGTAGAGATTTCTCGTAATAGTTATTCTATTCTATATAGCTATATCTATCTATTTAGCTATTATAATACTATTATACTATACCTAAATTATATATAGATAACTTATTAATTATTATTAGTACAGATAATAAATTTATTATCTATCTAAGATATATCTTTAAGCGTAGTACTAGCTATACTAGTTTTAACTAATTTATTAATTACTAGTATTAGCCCCCTATTATTACTGTAAGCGACCTCTACTCCTCCTTTAAACCTAGATCTCCTTAATAATATACTTAAATAACTCTTAGATAATAATTTAGTAATCTATTAAGATTATATATTTAATAATACTAGTAATATTAACTTAGTACTTAAATAAGCCTTAGCTATAATAAAGGAGAAGTAATAATACTATATTAAAAAGAGGTAGATATTTATATTTACTAGGTAAACTATTAATATAAAAGAGGAGGCTAATAAGGTAGTTAGCTAGTTAGACTAATTTAAGGTAGTTAGAGATATTATAGCTAACATTAATCCTATATATATAGGCTTACTATAGGCTAGCCTTTACCTCCTACTTAAGGTAAAGCCCTACGCTCTTAAATAAAGTACTTAAAGATCTTATATTTAGATTAATAGGCTACTATATTAGAGGTAAATTAGATAACTTTACTACTTATTAAATATAAGATTACCTTATATATAGTAAATAGACTTAAGGCGTATATTAAGTTTCTCTATTAACTACTAATAACCCTAACTTAAACTAACTTTTAGATAGTTATAATAAAGCTATATATATATATTCTTAGATTCTTAGCTTATACTATTTAGATCTACTAGACTTTAACCCCTTATTATACGCTTTATACCTTTTAGATAAAGGGTAATATTATAGATTTTTAAAAAATATATAATAAGCTTAGAGTTAGGGTTAAGATTAAGGCGAGTAACTATAACTATATACTTAGTACTTAAGACTAAGAGTAGATTAGAAAGCTAAAATAAGATTTATAAAGAGTACTTAGGGAGTTTAAATAATCTTACTACCTCTAAGGATTACTAGATTAACTTAAGATTAAGATTAATCTAGATAAGTTACTATACGCGAGAGGAGTAATATATAATTCCTATAAAGATAACTATATTACCTACTATCCTACTACCTAAGTTAATTTACTCTATAAAATTTATAATTAGGCTTAAGATCCTTATAATAAGAGTATCTTTTAGTTAAGTAGCTAGGTAGGTATTAGTAAATTAATGATTTCTTAAACTATAACTAAGTAGTTAGCTAGTTAAGGTAGCCTTAGTAGTATTAATCTTAGTACTAGCTTCTTTTTTAAGTTTAGTAAAGGTAATTAAAGTTTAGTATTATAATTCTTTCCTACTATTATATATAAGCTTATATTAAAGATACTAGGGCTTAATACTTTTATTATAAAGGTAGTTACCTAGGATCTATTAATCTTTAATAAAGTATTAAGTAAATAATTTAATAAGTTAATTTATTAGCTATTATACTAAATAAAGTTTACTATAAAAGTTCTTCTACCTTTATTATAATTATTAATACTTTAGATAAGTATAAGAAAGAATAGGATATTAAAGTAATTATTAATTTATAATCTTAATTAGCTTATCTTATAACTATCTATCTTAAACTATTCCTTATAAATCGGCTAGAATTACCTATTTAGCTAGGATTTAGGAATATATCTATAGCTATTTATTAGGATATAGTTCTCTAAGATATAGTCCCTTATATAATAATATAGTATAATATCGTATTATATACTATTTATATTAATAGAGCCTTAAAAAAATGGTGGTAATAACGGGCGAACAAGCGTACGCGCAAAGACTACAGGTAACGTACTAGGCGTTATATGCGAACTTACGGGAAGGGGACGGAGGAGGTAGTAGAAGTAGTAGTAGGAGGGAAGTAAGAGGGGAGGCTCTTAGGGTCGCGATTACAGGACCCCTAATACTACTAAAGTCCCCGGAAATTAGGGAGAAAGAGTAAGGGAGATAAGGCTAAGAAGGTCAAGATATTATAGAGTCTATTATAAAAGTAAGGGATATAATCCAAGCGATCTAGAGTCTCCGGTTCGGGGAGATAATAGAGGCGATATAAGGCGTTACTTAAGTTACCCTTTATATTATAATAGGAGGCTTTAAGGCTACGGAGGCACGTATTACTAAGCTAGAAACGCGTCTAGAAAGAACGGGGAGGGATAGAAACGCGTTGGTAGGGTGTAGCAGGGGGTTATAGGCCTAGGTAGCTGGAGCTAGTATAGGGACTAGGTCCTAGTAAAGCCCGGGCCTGAGGATAGGACCAGGCCTAGGGGGGGCGCGAGGTAGCTAGCTACTTAAGTAATTAGATATTTAGAGGATAAGGGAAGTAGTAGTATAATTTAGAGATAAAGAAGGCTATAAGAAAGCGAGTTAGGTGAAAAAGGAGGAGCTAAATAAAAGCTTTATAAACCTAGTAAATATAGTTATAAAGAATATTATCGGTACTTATACTAGAGGTATAATAGACGTGGTACTATAAACGGTAACGGTTAAAGGGTATAAGGCCCTTAAGAGAATATAAGAGTAGGTAAGCGTAGCCTACCCCTTAGCGAAGGTAGTAAGGAAGACCTTCTACGTAGCGGCTAAAGGGGCGTGTATAAACCTCCTTAATAAAAAGGAAAAGGAGAAGGGGCTAGCGAGGATTAGGGAGGATAATATTATTACCTACCTAAATAATAACTTTACTAGTTTTAAGTAGGTAAAACACGCAGCGAGACTAAGGTAGGATAGGAGTAAAAAGACCTACTTAACCCTAATTATCGGGGTGGCGATACCGGAGGCGGTAAACCGCTTAGTTCGAGGAGGGATAGCTCTTAGTAGTAGTCTCTTAGTCTATAAGAGATAGGAGCAAGGAGTAGAGATAAGATAATACTTTAACTACTATAAATACGGATACTTTACGCGAGAGTATTAAAGGGAGAAGAGGTACGGCTATTATATAGGTAGTTATAGCTTAGCGGACCACGTTATAAGCGAAGGAGTAATAATATACGCTGCTTATAAAGGAGGCTATAAGGCCTAGAGTAAGGACTACCTAGTCAGGCGAAGGGAGTACTAGAGAGTGGTATAAAGACGCTAGACTAGGCTGGCGTTCTATAATACGCAGGGCTTACGGGGAACTAATACCCGCAGCGAAGAGGAGATAGACGTAGATAGTTTCAGGGTAGTCTAAGGTATATTAAGGAAGAGGAAGTCACCGATATAAGCGGAAAGGGAACTACTAGACCTAGCCCCTCCCTAATAAAGAGGGCGGCTAACTATAATAGTCTAAATAGCCTGAAAGGAGGTAGGATAACAGGTCCTCCCGCTACCTTAAGGGGTACCTAGGGTCGAGGTTACCCTTAGGGGCGCTTAGGCTATAGACGATTAAATGGTAGTAGACTCTAGCCTTATACTAATTATATAGTAGGATAACCGCTTAAGATCCTGTAGTATAATATATAAAAAGAAAAGGACGGCGTGTAAATACTACTCCTAGAAGATACTAAAGTCTAGTAAATAGATATCTTAGTAATATAAGAGCTATAGACTAACCTAAGGACTAAGTCGACGTACGACCTATCTTATAATAGGTTCTACCAAGTTTATAGAGCTAAAGAGAATACTTAGGTATACTTCTATATTAATAAAAGAGTTAATATAAAGAGCTAGGAGGTAGACTTCTTAAGCGGCGACTACTACTCGCTGAAAGTTAGCCTTAGGAAAGGGTAATAGGGAATATAAGTGGATAATATCTAGATATATAATATTTATAGCCCCTCTCCGACGACGTATAAGTTAAAGGATAGCCTAATAATAATCCCGCTAATAGCGGAGGCCTTAAAGAGGCTAGGGGAATATATCCTCCTCGGGGACTTTAATCTCTACTATCCCCGATAGAATAATAAAGGGAGAAGTATATACCACGTTATAATAGATATATTACTAGGCGAAATAAGTAAATATAGTATAAAAGTCGCCCTACTAAAGGGTACGGTAATATAGCGGGGGAGAGGTCTAAAGTTAGTAATCGACCTAGTCTTTACTACCGAGGGTACTACTAACGTACTCTAAAACTGCGGCCTAAAGGCAGACCTCTAGTATAGATCTAACTACCTCCCAGTATACACGGAATTCAAATGGAGCTAGGAGAGCTAAACCCTAGTCTAGAGGAGGGCGTAGAAGATACTTAAAGATAAGGAGGTCGCTATAAATATAAGGAACGGGGCCTAGTAGCTTAGACTCTCTCTAGGGCTTCCCTAGATTAGATCCGCCGGCGAGGCGGACGAGTACCTAGGGTAGATACTAGATAGGTTCCAGGCTATCGTATAGGAATATATTCCGTAGGCGAAGCCGTCTAGTAAGGCAAGGTCCTTTTAGAACTCGGCTTATAGAGATATAACGTAAAGGGCTAAATGGGAACTAAAGGCCTACTACCGGTGCCGTAATACGGAGATAAAGGAGACTCTAAGAGAAGCGGAAAGGGCGAAGGTAGCCACGATCTAAAGAGAGAAAACCCTCTACTTCCGGCGGGCTATATACTAGGCTTTAGAAGACCCTTACGGGGTATAAGTACTAGCCTAGTAGGGGAAGAATAAGAGTATATTACTAAGAGCCCTACCTAAGTTCCCCTCCCTAAGTAGATAAGACGGGACGCTAGCGGCTACCTTCGAGGAGAAGGTAGAGCGCCTTTAAGAAACCTATTTCCTAGTTCCTTTAGGGGCAGATTTAAAAGATATTACTAAGGTAGAATACCTAAGCCCGATACTAGGGGAAGGGGATCTAACGGAGGCGGAAGTCTATAGCTTTATAAAGAGACCGTCGTAGGATAAAGCTCCTAGGATAAATAGGATTCTAAATAGGTTCCTACGCGCCGTATATAATAAACTAGAGGAGGAGATCTACTATCTCTTCTAAGGGTACTTCGAGATTAGATACTACCCCCGGAAATTTAAGGAGGCTAATATAATAATCTTAAAGAAATTATAGAAGGAGAACTACGCTAACCCTAAGTCTTATAAGCCGATCGCCCTTTTAAATACCTTAGGAAAGATATTTAAGACGGTAATAGCGGCTAGGCTTAGAGATTACGCGGAGGCTAATAACCTCCTTCTAAAAGAATAGATAGGTATAAGGTAAGGGAGATTAGTAGAAACCGCGCTAGAAATAATTACTAATATAGTCTATATAATATAAGGAATAAGGAAGAGGAACGTAGCGAGCCTCCTCTCTCTAGATATTACTAGAGCCTTTAATTACGTCTCTTATTCTAGGCTACTCTATATAATAAAGATAAAGAGAGTCCTTAAAAGGATAGTACGCTAGATAGTAAGCTTCCTTATAAAGAGGGCGACTTCGATTACCCTTAATAAGAGGACGAGTTAAATAGAGTTAGTAGAGATAGGGATCCCTTAAGGTTTACCTATCTCTCTAATATTATTCCTGTTTTTTAATACTCCCCTAATTAAGGAGTATAAAAAGCTAAAGCTACTAATTTAAGTTAGCGGATTTATAAATAATATCTATCTACTAGCTTATAATAGGAGTATTAAATAGAACTACGAGGTTCTAGATAAAGCTTATAAGGTATACCTGCGGTAGGCGAAGACCTATAAAGCCTTATTTATACCGAAGAAGTACGAGCTTATTTATATAACCCGTAGAATAAAGGGTATAAAGATAGATATAATAGTTAAACTTAAGGGAATTAAAGTTAAATTAAAGACGTTAATTAGGGTCCTAGGACTTATACTTAATAGTAAGCTAAATTAGAACCTATACTTAAGGAAGGTATAAGCTAAGATAGATAACTAGATTCAGGCGCTCTACTACGTCGCCGGCTTTATATAAGGCGCGATTCTACCGGTTAGTAGGCTTATATACGCGGTAGTAGTAAGGCTTATAATAATATTCGCGGCGCTAATATAATATAGCCTAAAGAATACCCCTAGGGTAGTAGGGAAGTATATAAAGACCCTGATAATAATCTAGAATAAAGGACTACGTAAAGTACTAGGGGCGTATAAGGCCACCCTAATTCCGGTCCTTAAAGTAGAGGCGGGAATCCCGTCGGTAAGAGACTTTTTTAATAAGGCCCTACTACGGAGTAAGATCCTTTAAAGGATATATAAGATAGTCCTAAGAGGGAACGCGAAGATCAAGTCTTAGTTATAACTAAAAAGGGGTAGGAGGCTACGCCCTCCGCTACCCCCGTTAGTTAAAAAGGAGTCTTAGGCGAAGTAGTCGCTAAACGGGGTACTTAATAACCTAACATTATAGAAAAGGATACTAACCTAGTAGGAAGGCCGGTAGTAAGGCCGGTAGCGCCACTACTAGCGGGGATTAGAGGGCCGAAATACGAGCCTAGTATAGAAGGGTAACCTAGTAGGGGGGAGATAGGACCTTTATAAGGGCCTAAAGAAGCCGGAGAGCTCTATAATAGTCTAGTTATATACAGATAAGATTAGGTTTAACTACTTCTTATTTATTAGGAAGGTTCCTAGGATCTTAAGTCCTAGCTACCTATATAATACGGCGAGGTAGACCGGTAAATACGTCCTACTATTCTATCTTAACTATTATACTAGTAGGAGTTAGATATTACTAGAGGCTAGGTTAGAAGACTATAATACTATTCTTTTATTACCGATAGGGATAAGGGCGGCGGCGAGGTAGTTAACTAGGTTAGGTACCCTCTACTAGTTTATACTAGTAAAAGAGATATTAGCGAGAACTAATAGAGAGGACGGGCTCCGCCTTAACTAAGGAGAAGAGAATATAGTTAATAAAACCTTAGTATTATAAACGGTAGACCCGACCCCTTAATATACCGCCCCGATAGTAGGCCTATTAGGGGGGGGAGGGAAGGAGCCGAATAATAGTATAGCCTACGGATAGTAGGTAGAGTTTTTATCCCTTAGCTAGGTTTCTCCCTAAACGACAGGTACGCTAGGCGTACCCCCTGAAAAGTCTACCCTTATTAGCTTTAGCTAGTATAGGAGTATAACTAATTAATTAATTAATTAATAGTATAATATCTTAAATTTTTTAGGGGATATATTTAAGAAGATTTATAATTCCTATAACTTATACCCCTTACTAGGAATACTATTAGATTAAGACTAGCCTAGTAATAAAAGGCTTTAAGCTCTAGTTAATATAGCTATCCTATTATTTATTATTATAATAACTATATATTATTTTATTAATAACTCTAACTAGGACCCTTAAGAATAACTAGAGATAATTTTATAATCCCTAAGTATTAGGAGATTAGAATAGATAGTATAAATATATCCACCTATTCTAACTTAATTATTAGTATAAACAAAAAATTTATATAATAAGGATAAGTTATATTAAGAGTTTTATATAATTATTAGATCTATTATCTTACTTACTAAACTACTTTCTATACTATCTCTAGTAGTCCTTCTAGATATCTCTCTAGATATAATTATACTCCGTCTCTAACTGTTATACTCTATACTATAGATTCCTACTAACTTAGATATACTAATTTAAACTCTTTACCTATTATTTCATAAATTCTTACTAAGTAATTAGCTTTAATTAGAACTACTTAAAGTTAATAATTAAACTGTATATTATATACTACTCTTAAAATACTTATAATTACTATCTAGGCCTAGAGGTTTATAAGAGAACTTATATAAGCTTAAGTAACCTAGTAAGCTATAATAAGAGATTAATTAAACTTTAATTAATAATTACCTTTCACCTACTAGCCGGAAAGATATAGGATAGTATAGGATATTAGTCTCCCTAGCTATCTTATAGTATAGTATAGGATTAATAATTTTAGTCCTATCCTATTATAAGATAGTATAGGTTTTTATAGGATAATCTTATAGGATAGGTTATTTATAGGACCTTCTTCTAGGATAGGATATTTATAGGATATCCTATAATTACTAAGAGGAGCTTAGTATTAATAGAGAAGAGTATAGAAAGTTATATTAAGTAAATATAATAACTAGAATAATAACTAGAAATAATATATTATAAATACTATATTAATTATTAAGCTATTATATATAGAGAATATTATAATTTTAAAGTTTACTAATTATTAGGAAGTTTAGGCCTTATAATCTATATTAGAGTAAATAATCTATAACTATAAGGGTTTATAATCTATATATATAACTAAATATCCTTTATTATTAATATAATATACTTTACGTATATAGTATATAGGTTTAATACTACTATAATTATTAATACTAGCTATATTAAAAATAAATAGATAACTTACTTTCTAATATATTTACTAAGAATACTTCTAAAGCTTCTTATAAGCCCTTAAGTATATTTTACTAAAATCTAGTACCTATATATTATTTAACGGTAATCTCGTAAATAAGTCTATAAAAAGGGAGTTTTAGAATAAGGAGATTAGAAATTTTCTAGTAGTAGTAGATCTTATAAAGAGTAATAGCTTATATACTTTATTAGCTAGGATTAATAAGTAGAATAATAATTATAAAGATATACTATTATACTTCTATCTAGACTTCTTCTAAGTTATACCTAAACCTAGAAGACTTTTAATAGTATTAGACTTAGGACTTATAACCTTCTTACTACCTTTATTACTTATAATCTTATAAGCTTTCTATACTACTATATTAGCTATTATAAATTAAATACCTTTATTAAAAGTAATTAATTATATCTAATAAGGTAAGAAATATATAAATACTATCTTATAAGTTTAAGCTATACTATTAATTATAAAAGGGTAGATATACTTAAATTATAAAATAAAATAAAAAACTTTATAATAAGGATATAGTATATATAATATAAGACTAATATACTCCTAGAGTTCTAGAATTATACGTATATAATACTAAAGAAGGTTATAAGTTAGATAGTTAAATCTTTTAAATAAGATATCCTTAGCTATTATTATTTTAAAGTAAATACTTAGATTTCTTATTATTCTCTACTTAAAATTACTCTATTATTTACTATACTTATCTAATTAATACTAGAGAAGATTATAATTAATTTATAGATTTAATATTATTATATATTATATTATAACCGGCGACGAGATCTACTTATACGTAGTACCGGCTACGAACCTTCTAGTATCTCGGTACTAGGAGAGCTAAGAGATCTTACGGTATTTTAGAAGTACCGTCTAGGGTTACCTAGTTATTACGGAATTGATACGTAGGTAGAGTATAGTAATAACGAGAATAGGAACGCTAACATGATAGAAAAATAGAGAAGATAGAAAGAGAACTCTTAGAAGATTATAGTAAAAGATATAATATAATAGAATATATAGATATAGACGAAAAATATATACTATATAAATACCCTTCTACCTCTCCTTAATATAGCCTCCGCTTCCCTACGCGTATTATAAACGCGATATACTAGTAATACTAGTAATACTAGTATAAGATAATAGAAATACTACTAATATAAAACCTTTATAATATTATAGGATATATATAATACTTCTATACCTATACCCGTTATAAGGTCTCTTACGAGGCCACGTCCTTATACTCCAGCCGATTCCGCTCCGCGCGGTCTAGGTAGCCTGAGTCTACCTACCTTAGGGTAGTTATAGTATATATAGATAATAATAGTATAATAAAAAGATAGTAATACTATAAAGCTAGCCCTTCCTTCCTTTTAATAATCGAGCGTAAGCTAGATAGTATACTAGGTATATACTACCGCTATTACTATTATACGGCGGCGAGGATACTCTAGTCCCCTTCCTAGGTAGTCCTTATAGTACGGCTATAAGTAGTAGGCACCTAACCTGAAATAGGACGTAGGTATTAGACTCCTTACTTAATAGCTTATAAGCGCGATAGGGCCGCCGGTCTAGTTAATTAATAGTACTTATTATCTTCTACACGTATATACCTTAATAGTAGCGGCCGATATAACCGCGGTAAATATACCGGGTATCCGCTACCTTACTATTATACGGCGGGGGGATGCTTAGCCGTACCTAGGTAGTCCCTACGGTATAATAGTAGGTAGTAGAGGCCTAACCCGTATAGAGATACGTGGATATTAGCCTTCCTACCTAATAGTCTATAAGTACGCTAGGGCCGCTAGCCTTCTTACCTAGTAGTACCTAGTACTAATAGACTAGTAGGTAAGTACTAGTTCTATTACCTCCCTTTATATATATACCCTCCCTGTTACGGATATTATAACCGGGACTATAAGGAATTATCCGTTATAAGGATTTATCTATTACGCTAAATAGATTAGATTAAGAATAGCTAGTAGAGATAGAAAAGAGAAAGGGGCTAGGCCCTAGATAAGGAAAAGGAGTTTTACTTATAAATGAAACTTTAGTATAATAGGTAGTAAACCCGACCCCTCTACTACCTCCCTAGTAGTAGGCCTACTAGGAGGGGGAGGGAAGGAGCTATAAATGGTTAAGAGAATAATAATTATTAGGTAGAGTTTTTATCTTTATAATAGGGTTTCTCCCCGAATAATATATACGTAATATATACCCCTAAATAGCCTACCCTTATTAGCTTTTTAGCTAGTATAGGAGTATAATTAATTAATTAATTAATTAATTAATATTATATTATTATTATAAAATCCTATAATATAATATAGTTATTATTATAATTATAATATCTATAGAATTAATATTTATAGAGATTTACTATAAGTAGTAGAAGGCCTCTACTAATATTATAGGGCTAGGAACTTAAATTCTATTATTATATATAATACCCCTTCCTTTAATACTATTTAAGCTTATAAAGATATACCTCTACTAATAGTAATATATAATATATTATTAGGAAAATCTATAATTAATAATAATTATAATTACTTAAAGAATTAATATTTATAATATTTACTACTAGTATTAGGTATTAATACTAAGAAGAAGTAGTAGGGCTATTATAACCTAATTAAGACTAGTATATTTTATAATTAAAATAAATCTCTTAATTCCTACCTCTACTTAATACTTCCTTTATATATTATTAAAATTTATTTAAGTATTAATAGTTTATAATATAGTAGTATATAATATATATATCTTATTATTAATAGCTATAATAATAGCTAGAATTAATAATATAAAAAGGTAAATATAAGGTAGTAAAGGTAGAGTAGGTAGTAGAGTTTAATTTAGTAGATTATAATATAAAGGCTCTTCTAAAACTTATATAATATCCTACTAACTACTATAAATATTAAAGATAAAGAAGAAGACTCTAATAAAACCCTCCTCTAATACCTTAATACCTATAAAATTAATAATACTAGTATTATATAAGGCTTAATATATAGTATAAGTAGTTACTACCTAGGTCTTTAAGTAAAGTATAAGGTAGTTAAAGAATTAAGTAAGAATATATATATAAAGTATTTATAAATATATATAAAGTCTTTTATATTAAGTAAAAAAGGTAGTAGAATTAGTAAAGAAAGTAGATATTATAATTATTAATTATACTATTAAGAAGTATAAGAAGTCTATACTTTATCTTAATAAGTTTATATAAGAAAAGGAAGGATAGCTCGCTTATCTTTAATAATTTATTATAAATTAAAGGTAAGATTCTCCTAATTATAGTTATTATTTTAGTTATCTAATATTCTTAAAGGATTACTACTAGAATTTATATTAAAGTAGTAGTAAAGTATTATAATATATAGCTTACTACGCGTACTATTATTTATACTAATAATAATAGTAGGAACTTAGTATAAGAAGATATTAATAATAAAGAGGCTAAGTTAGGTAATTTATATATAGCTAATTCCCTCTCTAAATTATATATTAATTATATAGATCTAATTTTCTAAGCTATATATAAGTAGGGCGTGCTTTATAATTAGAAGAAATATAATATTACTTAGTATTAACTTATAGATTAGTAGATCTTATAAAAGTCTAGCTAATTATAATAAGAATATATAATAAACTTTAAAATAATTTTATTTATTTATACTTAGCTAGTCTAGTATAAGTTAATATATAACTTATTATATAAGTTAGATTACCTAGATTAATACTTAAACCTAGGATATTACCCTAACTATTATACTAGTAGCTTATATCTACTACTTATTAAGGTATATTAATTCTATAATTCTAGTTATTATTCTAGTTATTACTATATATATTACTAACCTAAGTAGAATAGTTAGATTTATAATAAGCCCCTCCCTCTACTATATATATACTTTAATTATAGAGAAAAGGCTATTTAGTATAATATAACTAGCTATCTTTAAGACTAATATTTTAGTATTATAAATAATACGCGCTTAGTTAATCTCCTTAGACCTACTTTATAATAGCTTAATAATTATAATCTAGTAGCTAATAATTTTAAGCCTAATATAAATATAATTAATATTATATAGGTATATCTTCTAATAATTAAGGTTTTAAATAGGTACTTTAGGAGTTTAGCTATTTTATACCTTTTATTAATAAATTATACCTCCTATTATAAGATATAGCCTATTTCTCTATATAAATAGTTATAATTCATAGATATAATAAATTAAAGAATCTCCTTATATTATACTTTAAATTAATAGTTTATTATTATAATTTAATAATAGGATTTATCTTTTACCTTTTCTAGGTTAGTCTTTATACTAATAATAGACCTCTAATTAAATAAACTATTAAATCTAGTTATACTCTTATACCCCTTTATTCTTTTTCTTTATAATATATTCTCTAAGGTCCCTCTTCTTCTCTATAATATATTCTCTAAGGTCCTTATAATTAGTCTTCTTATTATTATTATTAATAATTATAAATAAGTTCCGCGTTTATAATTTTTAGATTTATAATTACTATTCTAGTTATTAATAGTACTTAAAATAATAAAAGGTAATTATAATATAATATAAGTACTATTTAAGGAAGTTCTACTTTATACTATCTAAAGATTTATATTATTTTATAGCTTTTTAAATAAGTTTATACCCTTTTCTTATATAGTAACTCTCTTTATATAGAATATATATAATTAGGCTACTAATAATTTATTAGTATCTATTATATTAAGAGTTTATAATATAATAGGAAATACTACTAAGATTATTAATAACCTTAGCCTTTATAACTTCCTAAAGTATACTTAAAGCGGAGGCTTATATTTATATTAAATATATAGCCTTATATAGAAGGTTTATAATAATTTCTCTTACTAAATAATTAAATAATAAATATAGTATTACTAGGTCTATTATTTTTTATAGATAATAAATTTCTAGTAATACCTATACTATAATATTATATTAGCTATAATAAATTATATCTATATTCTTAATATATATCTAGGTTTCTATTACTACGGGCCGGAAAGATATAGGATTTTAGTATAGGTAATATAGATTCTACTATACTTTATACGTTTCGCTTAGTAATAGCGGAATAGCTTCCGTCTCCCTAATACCTTATTATTCTTAATAGCTTAAATAGCTTTCTTGATTAATTAATCTATATAAATTAGAAATATCCCTGTTAATATAATAGTAATACTATATAAAAGGCTTTATAACACTAATTAATTATCTTAAACTACTAAAAATACTAAAGCTACCCTTATAATACTAATAATCCCTAAAGTCCTCCGGTAGTATAAAGAAGCCTATTTCTCTATAACTAATCTATCTCTATTTATTACTATCTATTATAATAGCGACGAGCCCTAATAGTATACTCTACTACTACACTTAGGTATAACCTTATACTACTTCAGCTTACTACTAAAGGCTTTAGTAGCCTCTTTTATTAAATTCTATATAAGTATATTACTTTTCTAGTATTTCTTCCCTAAGATCTAAGAAGCCTTTCTCTAAAAGGAAGCTATTAAGGTGGCTTAACTACTACCCCTTAATTATTATCTTATTATATTAGTAAATTAAATCTATAAGTTTATCTAGGATACTAGTAAAGTATATATTCACGAGGTACCGGAGACTATTAGGTATTATATTAACTATGTTATTACCTATTATAAGTATCCCCTATAACTAGGGATCCCTAAGTTAAGTAATTAATATACTACCTTAGTAGAACTACCCTTCTATCTATATTATTATTACTATCTATAGTTCCTATTAAAGAATAAACTCTTTAATTACCTTTATAACTAATACTAGAAGACTACCTTACTAAAGCCTTCTATAGTCGCTCTACTAGTTGTAGAAACTCCTGTAAATACTAATAAGGTAAGTTATTTTACGGGGGATCCCACTATAATTATTTTATTAGTAGTAGCTATAGAAGGGATAGGCTATACTTTTAAGAACTATTACTATACTATTACGGCTATTAGGTAGACTACTAATAGTAAAGATATTAAAGTCTATTCTAATCTAGGATATATAATATTAATTATAAATATAACTTTTATTCCTACTAGTATAGAAATTAAAACTATGCCCTCTAGTATCCCTATTAGGGGCTTTAGTTCTAAAATTTATTATTCTAATAAATTTACTATTATAACTTTCTTTCTTTATAGCTTAGTTAGTAAAAAGCCTATAATTATATATATTACTAGAGAAATTTATATAGTTAATAACCTAAAAGTTAAAATACTTATAGAAGTAGATATTCTTACTCTAGAAGCTATAGTATTAGATTTTATAAAATAATAAATTACTATTAATAGCTATTAAAGTATTAAAATCCTAATAAGTACTTAAATTCGCTCTTTACTAGTAAAATAAGTAATTAAGAATAAGAAAAAATGCTTAATTCTTATAAAGATTACTACCTTAGTAGCTGTCATCTTTAATAGGACTCTACTAGATAATTAAGACCTTCTCTTTAAGCCCTCCTATAATCTCTATCTTAGGCACGTTAGTAGTATATTCACTTATATTATTAATATATCTATTAAGAAGGTCTTTATTAAAAATAATACTAATAAGGATATTATTATTCCTAGAAAGGTAAGATTAAAGACTATAAAAGAATTTAATTAAAATAAATATTTTATAATTAATATATCCTACTCTAGCCTTATAACTAGTAGTTAACGTAATAGTTAGAAGGGTAAATAGGCTAAATTTATTATAATAGCTATTATATTAATTATATTAGCTATATCCTTATTAATTATAATTAATAAGAAGGCTCTTATAATATATATAGTATCTATTATATCTATTAATTAGGTTCTTTCTATAAAATTAAGTACTATTATTAACCCTAGTCTTAAGAATACGCTTAAGAATAGAGTTAGAATCTATAAAGAAGTATATATTATAGATTAACTCGCTAAAATTATTAAATTATACTAGGATCTTTTTATAGATAATAGAGATATAATTCATATCCTAGAAGAATAATAGATACTAATTCTATTAAAGCTAAATATATTATCTAAGCTAATATAAGTATATCCTCTTAAGTAAAAGGATAAAGATATTATTAATAAGACCTTTAATAAGTTTTAAGCCTAAGGAAAACTTATATAATTAGATTAGCTAACCCTATTTAGCTATCCCTACTTTATAATTTAGTATAATACTCCTACTAGGTAAAAAGGCTATATTATAATTAATATATAGGAGCTTAATAAAATTATAGAGAATAATATATACCTACTCCCCTTATAAGCTAACATAATAGTATTAGTATAGAGTTATTAATATATAATAGTTATTAATATTATAAGATAGCTCTACTAATTCTAGGTATAAGTAAAGGATTAGTATAAGCTTATAATAATAAGTTATTATAACTAAGAATAATTATCTATAGCCCTTATAAGCTATAAGGGTTCCCCGCTATATATATAATAGTAAACTAATATTATACTTTAAGAATATTAAGAGTTTATAAAGGCTTATATTAATAATATTATTATCTACTTATATACCTTATAAGAATATCTGAGTTACTTATATAAGGTTTTTAATCTCTTTTATTAAAAATAAGTAAGCCTTTCTCCTATAAAGTTATTTATTAGCTATCCGTCTATTACTCTACTGGGATAGTATATTAATAGCCTAGGGATATTTATAATAAAAGAGAAAATCGCTACTATTACTTTACTATAATTTCTATAGAACCTAGCTAACCTAGAAATATTTCTTAGACTAACTAGTTAGCTCTATTTATTAATTAAGAGATATATATAGAGGATAGACCCCTTATAAAAGAGAAAGGTAGTCCTTAATAAGGGCCTTAGTATAGGTATAAAGGGTTATATATAAAAAAGGAAGGTAATTAAGATAATCTTCTATAAGCTTATATAAGAGGAGCTTAGCGCCTTTTAAGATTTATAAGAGGCTTTTAGGACTCCCTAATTTCTTATTTACTATAATTATAATAAGGTTTTATATAGAGATCTAGATACCTTAAAAGTAGTAGGATTTACGGCTATTATATATTATATAAAGGGAGATCCTATATAATTATTAAAGCCTTTTATAAGGATTAATATCTAGCCTATTATATTTTTTAATTACTATCTTAATAATATAAAGAAGAACTATTAACCTACTAAATTAGAAATCGCTAGTATTATATAGGTTATTAGGAAGGTTTAATATATAATTAAATAATTAAATTTATAACTACCTATAATTATCTATACTAATTATTCTACTATAATTCTAATATTAAAATAATTAATATTAAGGACTATAAGTATAGATAGATTAAATCTCTAGCTTATATAGGTTTCTTAATACCTTTCTTTATTTAATTTAAAATTATATTATAAATCTAGGAAATTAAATATAATTCCTAATACGCTTTTAAGACTTTAAATAACTAACTCTATTAAAAATTCTATTTTATTAGATAGGATTCTTAATATTCTTCTTATATCTTATAATAGCCTTTCCTATAATACTAAAGACTTTAATAGCCTTATAATCTACTATATAATAAACGTAGAGATAATAGAGGATTTTAAATCTTAATTATAAGTAGGCTATTAGAATAATAAGTAGTAGTAAAGGATTATAAATATATTAAAAGCTCTTATAAATAGTAATCTAAATATAATTTTAGAATATAATAAGCCTAGGATATTATTTATCCTTAGGGATAGGCTTAATTTTTATATTAATAGAGAAAAGAGGTAATAATTATATATTCCTTAAAGAAGGAATTATTTAAATAAACTTATAACTTTTCTAATTATAGTAGTTATTATAGATATTATAACTAGCTCTCTTATATAATATATATTAGATATCTAGCTAAGAACCTCTAAGCTTATATTAGCTACTACCCTTAGTACTAACTTAATTAGATAAGAAGATATCTACTATATAAAGAATAGGTCCTTATATTAATACTACCTATATTATTTTATATAATTACGATAGACTTTATAGTCGCCCTACCTACTATATAATTAGGTATAAATTACCTACTTACTATTACTTATAAGTTCTTAAAGAAGCTCCTTCTTATACTAGGTATTAATACTTAGAAGGCCCCCTAGTAGGCCTAGGTTATAATTTCATCTCTATTATTATATAACTAGGGAATTCTACGTAGTATTATTACTAATAGAGATCCTTAGTTTATATTAGACTTTTAGTAGGAAATTTTTAAATATCTTAGAGTTAAATTTCTTACGTCTACGGCCTATTATTTATAGACTAATAGATAGAGTAAGTGTACTAATTAGACTATAGAAATTATAATATAATTTTACCTTACCTACTATCTAGACGCCTAGAATTAATAGGATTATATAATCCTATATATCTAGGCTAACCTAAATAACTCCCCTACTACTATAAGATACGCTCCTAACGAGCTCTACTATAGTTTTAAGGTAAATAATAGTATAGATATACTATTAATAGGTAATATCCCTACGGAAGCCTTTAATAGCTTATAACTTACTTATAAGGAAGAGGTAGAAGATATAATAGCCTTTAGTAATACCATAATAAAATCCTAGTACGACGGTAAGTATAAAAGTCTATAATTTAAAGAAAATAATAAAGTCTTTCTTTATCTATATAAGAGATATAAAATCCCTAGCGTCTCTAATAGGAAACTATTATAATAATATATAGGTTTATTTAGAATTTTATAAAAGGTAGGATCGCTCGCCTATTAGCTTAAGCTACCCCCTATAATATACATATAGCCGGTGGTATTAGTAGTATAATTTAAGTTAAAAATAGAAGGGGTAGATCTATATAGGAGGATATTCAGCTAAAAGCCGCCCCCTATTACGGTTAAAGATAGTACTACTTATAATAGTAAGTACGAAATCAAGAGATTACTAGATAAATAGTATTTAAAAGGTAAAACTTAATACTTAGTTAAGTAGGTTAGTTATAGGAATAAGGATAATTTATAATATAACCTAGCGGATTTATCTAAGGCTAGGGAACTGGTAAAAGTATATAAGGATAGGTAGCTACTAATATTATCGCTAAGTATAGTTAACTAATAGGTCCTTGTAAATATAGTTATTTACTTTTTTTTTTTTTTACTAGTATACTAATATAGATTCTACTATACTTTATACGTTTCGCTTAGTAATAGCGGAATAGCTTCCGCCTCCCTAATACCTTATTATTCTTAATAGCCTGAATAGCTTTCTTAATTAATTAATCTATACAAATCAGAAATGTCTCTATTAATAGGATCGAGGCGATTTTCAGACTAGGATAGGATATCCTATAGGATATCCCAGTGGCAAATCGCGAACTAGGCCTAATTAAGTAATATTCTTTTATAGGCTAAAAATTTAGCCTAAACCCTATCTAATACTAAAAAAACTTTATAAAAAACTTTAAAAGTTACAAAGATATAAAGCTCTAAAGTTAACGTAATAAATGCGTTAGCTTATACGTTAATTAAATCCTATATCTTTCCGGCGAGTATTTATTACTATATTATAATTAGCTATCTCCTTTACTTCCCTCTTACCCTTCTCTTAATAGCTTTCTTACTACCTACTATCTTTTAAGATTACTAATATTTTAATAGGGTTCACCTATCTAGTAGTAAATTAGTTAAATTATTTAGTGAATATTTAGTATTAGAGAATATACTATTAAGGTCTATAGATATACTACTAGTAGATACTTAATTAAAAATAGTAGTATAACTATTAATAAAAACTATAGGGAATATATTATATATAGAATATAGAGGAGAGAAAGAGTATAAGGGATTTTAGGAGATTAATATTAACTATAAAATATACTAAAAACTTAGTTTACCTATTAATCTAAGAGTAGGGATTATAATATTTAACTAATAAGGGTAGTAACTAGAATTATAATTAAAAAGGTTAAAGTATAACTAATTATATTACTTTTAAGCCTCTAATTAGATTATACTTTACTATTATTAAGACTAGTAGTAAAATATTAGATATAAATACTATAATATAATAAGAGCTTATAAATCCTATCCTAAATTCTTAAATTTAATAGTATATTAAAAATATTAGCTTTACTATATTATCCTTCTCTCTAAATAGTAATACTCTACCCTCTTTTATAATTAAGACTTTTATAAATACTCTAACTACTAATCTAATAGCTAAGGGTAAAAATAAACCCTATTATATCTTTTAATATAAGTAGAAGGATAAGTAGCTAGATTAATAAGTAAAGATAGTATAAGCTATTAAGAATAAAATAAAATCTAATTATAATTATTATAATATCTATTAGGGTTTAATAAAAAAGTTTAAAAGATAGGAATATTTTTATAAATATACCCTTATCTCTAGTAGAGCTTTATAGCTTATATACTATTATTATTATAAGGTTATTATTTACCCTTCTATAAGTTATAATATTAATAGTATAAAGATCTACCTATTATTTAAAGGACATATTAAGAAATTAGGTCTTACTACTTTATAATAAATATTAATTGTTAATAATTATTAAGATAAGGTATATTAATATTATATTTTCCTAGGTTTTAATAGGTAGAATAATAACTAAAATTAATATACTACTATCTACTTTAAAGGAATAAGGGTAAGGATATAAAATTAATATTAAGTAGGCGGAAACTTATATATAAAGACTTCCCTAAGTAATTTTAATATTAAATTATAATTATAAGTATACTATTTAATATTATTAATAACTCTAAGATATTATAACTCTTTTACTACCTTAACCCTACTCTTTAAATAGACTTAATATTTATAATTAAGAACTACTTAATAATAAAAGTTGAAGAGATTAAATAGGGTCTTTTATTAAACTTACCTATTAATAGTATTAAAGTCTCTCTATTACTTAATTATTAGTTAATCTTAAATTATTAATTATATATAGTAATTATAACTTTCTTTATTAATAAGAATTAAATATAATATAAGAAACTTATAAGCTTTAAGTATTTTAAAGGTTAATATAATAGCCTATAACTTATAATAGTTACAAATCAAATTACTAAGTAGTATAGAGTTAAAGATTAACTTCTTACCCTTATTATTAATAATATAAGTAATAATACATTATTATATAATAGACTTATTAACTCCCTTCTTATAAGCCCTTTTAATAATTTTATTAATTAAGGAGAAGATAATTCTAAGTATTCTTTAATATACCTTTTATATATAATATATGTTATCTAATTAGTATTAAAAGAGCTACTTAGAAAAGTTTATATTAATTTAATTAATAAAGAATTTTAAAGAAACTAAGTTAATAATAATAAATAGTAAGAAGTTTAAGTAATAAAGAAGGGCCTACTAATAACCCTAATTAAGGTAAGATCTTTATAATTATTATTCTAATTATCTTCTAGCTAATTAATTAAAGGTATAAAAGATTATAATATTTATTAATATAAGTAGTTAATAAAAGGAGCCCTTTTTTAATAAATAAAAAGAGTAGTTATAGAAGGATAGTATAGTAGTAGTCCTAGATAATAGTATACCTACTATCAAAGAGAATTATAAGTAGAGATACCCTCTTAAGCTTTTTTAAGATATTAAAACGCGCTAGGACTTAACTTTTTATATACTAGAATAAGTATATCTACTTTATAAAGATTTAGAATACTACTTTAATAAGAAACTAGGAGGCTTCCTTAAGCTTATTAATAGTAAGTAGTTATAAGTTAGATATCTAATTTAACTTACTAAGCCTTTTTATAAATTTATAATATTAATAAGTAGGAGAAGGAGGTTATAATATATAATATTTTTACTATTTATAATAGGCTCTTTAATTATATAGAAATAGAATTTAGGTAATTAAAGTATAAATAGGTTTTAAAAAAAGGTAAGCTTCTTAGAGCCCTTAAAGTAGCTTATTAAAAGCTTTTTATATATTATAATTAAATATAATTAAGTTTAAGATTTCTTTATAACTAAGTAGTACTTCTTTATCTAAGTTATAAAGATATAATATTTAAGAGTAGGAATTAGGTTATTAAAACTAGTTAGTAGTTATAAGTAAAAGTCTATTAATAAGTACTTAAAAGAACCTTTTAGAACTACTAAAATTATAAAGTAAATAGCTAAGATTAGAGGGTTATACTAGTAAGGGGTTATACTAGTTTTAACCTTAATAATACCTTAGAAGCTTTATTAGAGGATTTAAATAATATTATAAAACACTAGCTATAATAGTATAAAGCTTATAATAAGGTTACTAGTTATTATTATTATTATTATTAATTTTTTAATATTTTTATAATTCCTTTTACTTATCTAAAATAAGGGTTTATACTTAAGTAGTAGAAGGCTTTAAAACCCTAATACCTATTAGTTACTTATATAACGCGTAATATCCTTACTACTATAGTAGGGGCTATTATATATAAGTAATGTTTCTTTATAATAAAGAGGTATTATATAAGTTATATATATTATATACCTCCTACTTTTTATACGTTAATAATAGTCCTTTATATTAAAAATTAATAGAATTAGTCTAAATAGGTAGGACTTAATCTAGAAGCTAATTTCAATATATTTAATTAAGTAAAAAGGGCTAATAGTATTCTATATAATATATAAGTAGAAGAAGGTTATCTTAATAGTAGTTATATTAATAATAGAGATAAGGATATTAAGGGTAATCTAATATATAGGCTATAAGCCCTTTTTATATATCTTAGAAAATAGTATTAATATTTACTCTTATAACTAAGAGGATAAGTTTATAATTAGTAAGAGTCTACTAGTAATTATATAAGTATATTAAAGAGGTAGAGGTAGGACTAATAGTTACTATCTACTAGGCTTTAAGTAATACTATCTAGTAAAACTAGCCTATTATTACTCTCTATAATTATTATAAAGTAGAATAAGAGGGATAAGTAATAGTAGTAAGGAATAGTAAGATCTAAGAATATACTAGGTTTATTAATTTAGTAGTAGAAGTTCTTATAAAATAGATTATAGAAATATAGAATATAAAATATTACTATTTATATAAAAGTAAACTTTAGAAAAAGTTTATAGTTATTATTCTAGTTATTATATCTACTTAATATAACCTTCTATACTCCTCTTTATAGATACTAAGCTTTACTTAGTAATTATAGGATATCCTATAAATATCCTATCCTATAAAGAGGTTACTCGCTAGAAAGATATAGGATTTAATTACCGTATAAGCTAACGTATTTATTACGTTAAATTTAGAGCTTTATATCTTAGCGAGGTTTAAAGTTTTTTATAAAGTGTTTTTAGCGTTAGATAGGGTTTAGGCTAAATTTTTAGCCTATAAAAAATATTACCTAATTAGGCCTGGTTCGCGATTTGCCATTAGGATATCCTACGGGATATCCCATCCCTATCCGAAAGTCGCCTCGATCCTATACCGAAATCCCATATCTTTCCGGCCCGTAAAAGAGGTCCTATAAAAATCCTATCCTATCCCCGTCTTATACCTTTATAAAGATATGGGATTAGGACCTAATTTACCTATCCTATCCTACGGTCCTATACTATCCCACGTGGGATATCCTATAGGATATCCTATATCTTTCCGGCTAGTACTTTCGCCTATATTTTAGTATATATACTAGTATTAGATTTAGTATATTAAATATAATAAAGTCGAGATTTATAATTAAGATAATATATATATATTCCTATAAAAGTACTTTCTCTATTAGCTTAAAGCTATAAGTTTAATAAATAGACTTACTAAAGTTATTAAATAAATATGTATTTTATAATTACTTATATTAGTAAGTAGTTATTAGAAAGGAACTTTTAATTAAGGATTTAACTTTAATATATTTTAAGGTAGTTAAATAATTTATCTTATCTATTAAATTTCCTCTAGGACGCGTAATAACTTATTTTAGCTAATAGATATGTTATTAATCTTATACTACTTTAGATTTATTTATTAGCGATGCTTTTTATATTATAATCTAGTACAGTAAGAATTATCTATAATTAACTTCTATTATAGATATAGATATTCCTAATTACCCTACTAACGTAGAGTCTAGAGCTATAGAAGCTCGAGGGATATACTAATATAATTAATATAGTAGTATTCTTATAAGACGGCTTATTACTCGCTTTAGTATTATATAATTAGACTATTAGATTATAGAACCTAGTAACAGGCTAAGAAATCTAGAAGCTTAAGGGATATACTAATTAGGTTAATATAGTAGTATTCTCGTAGGACGGCTTGTTACTCGCTTTAGTATTACGTAATTAAACTGTTAGACTATAGAACCTAGTAATAGGCTAAGAAATCTAGAAGCTTAAGGGATATACTAATTAGGTTAATATAGTAGTATTCTTATAAGACGGCTTATTACTCGCTTTAGTATTATATAATTAGTCTATTAGATTATAGGACCTAGTAATAGGCTAAGAAGTATAGAAGCTTAAGGGATATACTAATTAGGTTAATATAGTAGTATTCTTATAGGACGGTTTGCTACTCGCTTTAGTATTATATAATTAGACTATTAGACTATAGAACTTAGTAATAGGCTAAGAAGTATAGAAGCTTAGAAATATAGGATATAATATAATACTTATTTTTATAAATAATAATAAAAATCTACTCTTTAATTATAGAACTTTACTTATTAGAAAGGAGTCTCTTTTTATTCTAACTTCTAAACTCTTCTTAAATTAAATATTAATAATAGAAGGTAATTAGATTTAATAAGAAAATTATAACTTCCTTTAACTCCTATAGGAGTATTAGAGTAGTTATTTAACTTTTTATAATAATACTTTTATATTTAGTTTATACTTTAATTAAGTTAGCTTTTTAAAACTCGATTTTTCTTCTTAGTTAATTTATCCTATAACTAAATTAAATTATATAGATAATTATTATAGATTACGCGTTTTAATTATTTAGTAAATAGTTACTAGCCTTAGGCTATTTTACTTTATAGGCTGTTATTTATATATATAATAATAGAGTATAGCTAGAAGGATACTACTCCTTTCCGATATAGTAGCTTAAGTTCTAGGTACACCTAGAGGGAGACTATATGCTAGTACCTAACTGGCTTAGTCTATATACACGATTATTATAACGGAAAGGGTATAAGAGACGGCTAGTAATAATATATAATAGCGGGGCACGTTAGGCTACCCGGAATAGACTTAGTATATAACTACTTATCGATATTTCTAGAAAGAGAGCTATACTTTAAATTTTTTAAGTATAGCGTGTAATATAATACTATTAGCTAATTATATAATACTATACTTACGTAGGCCGCTAAACTTCTATAAAAAATAAGCTGTAAACCCTTTATATATATAAGTATAAAGCGTATACTTTTAGGGGTTAAATATCTTATAAAGGCTAGAAATCTCCTCTATTATATTAAGACTACTAATACAGTCGTCTGAAACTTAGGATTTCATAGATAGGTATAGTAAAGTAGGGGTATAAAGTAAATATAATTTTATATACTCTAAATAAAATATTAATAGTATAATTAAAGTAATATAAATTTTTAACTAGATAGTTACTCTTAAAGGAGAGAAGTTTAAATAATAGAATTATATTTTTTATAATATAGTTTAACTCTAATTATAAGGTCTAAGATACCTAAAGAATATATTTATTCTAGTACAGGGGGTTTTCCGCCACATATAGAGGGATGTTATATACTATCCCTTTTCTCTTTACAAGTACTAAATGAAATATAATATAGAAATTGAAATAAATATATATATTATTTAATACTCTTATATCTCCGTCCTTAATCTTTAGGTTATCTTATCCTTAGACCTCCTTATAATTTCTTCTAATCTAGTACTAGCCGCTACCTCGTAGACTCCATTTAATACCCTAATAGTCGTGTGTACTACTTCCTCTACTAGGAGCCTGCTAGTCTATATTACTCTCGTCACTATTTCTATATCTACTACTATTCCTATTCCTCTAATAATACGATTAAAGGTGGTACTAATTTCGGAATATTTCTATACTACGCCTATAATCCCACCTACTATCCTAATAAAAGTTACTAATTTTAATACTATATTAAGAACCTTAATTATGTTATTAAGGTTAGTTAAGGCCTAGGACTTAAGAAAGCTAGCAGTTACATTTAACGCTACTAATATTTTTAGAATATTAAGGTAGCAGCTTTTATCTGTAATATAACTATTAGCCTATACGGGTACTTCTCTAAGAAGGGTACTAATAGGCGATAATAAGGTATAGACTACTAGATAGAGGTAATCTTCTAGTTAAGGAGGAGTTAGTCGGGAGACCTTTATTTATAGTAATCTTAACTAATAGATTAGTCTCTACCTTAGGTGTAAATAATCTGTCGGGCTTAAATAGATAGCTTAAGCGTACTCTATAACCCTAATAGCTAACTTAGTTAATACTAGGCTGAATTAGTAAGGAGATTTATTTTTATATAGTTAAATACCTACTTAAGATAAGTTAGCGGCTATATCTATTCTCTACCTCGGACTTAATAAGGTTTCCTAGGTTAGGCCTTTTATAAAGCTTTTTAATAGGCTTATATTACTTATAGTCTTCCTTATTACTATATATAGTCGTTTTATTATTAAAGTACCGAAGGATATATAATCTTACTTATAAGATCTAGGCTAGTTAGTATCTAGCACTTATATAGGCACCCTTATCCTCTAAAAGTAGCTTATTTATCTAGTCTTAAACCTACTCTTAATCGCCTAGTAATTACAAGATAAGGTAGTAGCTTACTATAGATTACTTACTTTCTTTATTAAGCTACTAAACTAGTAGAATACTCTTTATTTATACTCTATATTCTTAGAACCCTTTAAGGAGTTATTTAATATACGGGACTTATATAGTAATACTAATCCTAGTAGTAAATATTACTACGCTACTATAGTTACTAAAATTATCTATCTACTTATACGGGCCGTCTACCTATACTATTAAGTGATTTATTTCGGCGTGTTATATAAGCTTTTACGTAAACCTAGAGGCCGGCTTTACTAGAAGATAAATTATAGTAGCCTTGTTATTTATATCTTAATCCTACTAGCTAATTATAAATAGATAGCTTTAAAATAAAGACTAAAAGCTTACTCCTAGTATCTAAATATAGATAAAATCCCCTACTTGTACTCTCTAGGGGCGGGGGACCTTTACCTAGACGCGTATAACGTCTCGAACCTAGGTTAATACTATACTAGCGTATAGTTATTACTATTTCAGATCATATAGAATTAGCCTAGCGTAGCGTGTAATAGTAGTTACAGCGAATATATACCCCGTAATAAGGATATATAGCCTTAAAGAAGCTGATTTAATTGATAAGTAGCGCTAGACGGCGTAAGTAATAAGTATTACTATAGTATAGTATATTTTCTAGAAAAACTTAAAGAGAGGTATTTAAAGTATTAATAGTATTATTAACGAAGCTATTATAACTATACCCTAGTAGAATATAAGTAAAAGTAATAAGGATAGTATAGATATCTTTACTAGAAGCCTATAGAATTATAGGGAGTCTCTAATATTAAAGGTATTATAGGTAAAGAAAACGACAATATATATAAGACTTTATAGAAGAGCTATTAAACTAAAGGATATATGTAATCTTATAAATATCTATAGGGATATACCTAATAGGTCGGCGGCTATCGTAGTATAATTAGTATATAGGAGAGGAATAAGGTGGAGTATAGTAAGAGCCCTAGCTCTATTACCCGCTTATATAATAGTATTAACTCTAGCGAGATTATAGACCCTAACTAATAGACTATAAGTAGGATCGCGTACTATTGTAAAATTAGAGATAATAGACGGGTTCTTTAAATAATAATAGGATAGATAAGATACTTAAAAATATAGAATAGAGTATAGTCTTAAATCTAGCAGGAGATATAAGAAGACGCGTAGTATAGTAAGTATATAGTAAAGACGCCGCTAGCGGTAATACTATAGATTAGAACGGGGTCTATAGCTTTAGATAAAGAGGAACTTAGAGCTAGGACTCGTAGACTACCTTATATAGGTAGGTCTGGAATATATTATATAAGCGTATACTATTAGCTATTAGCATCTCTATAAAAAGCTTGAAACTGTAGATAGAAAGAAGTAATAGTCTATTATATAAGCGGTTTTAAGTACTATTAATAGGTTCTAAAATCGGAATAGGTACTACTTAGTTAACGAATCTATATCTAAGTATAGATTTTCTAATAGAAGTTATATAGAAGAGCTAAAGAAGTAAATCTAGCTAATAGAAGACTACCTTAAGCTTTATAATGAAATAACCTAAGAACTTTTACTAACCCCTATATTATCCTAGTATTCTCGTAACTAGGGGCTTCTATAGTTTCTAATCTAGATAAATATAGAGTCCTTAAGTAGCTTTATTCCTTCTTATTTCTTGAATTAATTAGAGCGCTTCTAATTATATAAACTTTAATATTTTTCCGACTTAAAGGCTTCATCTAGGCCTGCCTTAGGTAGTAGCTGTATTAGTAGGGAGACTTTTAAGAAATCTCTTAGGAGAAGGTAATCTATACCTACTCCCTATAGGTAAGGCCCTAAGTGTATTATAAGTATAGAGACGCTACTATAAGGATCTTTTACCGCTCGTTAATCTTAAGACTAATTATTAGTAGAGAGGTTAGACCTTCTAATCTATTAGTAAAGTAAGTAGGTAGGTAGGATATAAGACTAATACTATATACTCTAGAAGGAAGCTATTTATCTAAATCTTCTAAATAATATATATAGTAGGTCCTTAAATAGTAGATAACTACTTTAATAGAGTATCCCTCTTAAGAAACTAATTAAGTATATTTCTAAATCTACTTTTATTAGAATTAAAATTAATCCTTTCCCTCCCTTAGTATTAGTTATATACTTGATAAACGTTATAAAACTATTATATAAGGAGGATAAAAATAAAGGTTAAGAGATTAAGGTATCTAGGGGGTATAAATAAGCTTAGGCTAAGCGCCTAGTAAAGGTATAATAGGGTACTAAGCTAACTGCTAGTACTAGTAGCTCCTATACTTTTTTCTACCCTACGCGCTTACTAGTAAAAGTCCCTCTACTTTTTTCCCCTGTATCTTAAAAGCTCCTATACTATATATTACCTTATTTACTCTTATATAAAAGTCCCTACACTCTTTCTTTCCCCTGTACCTTAAAACCTCCTATACTATATATTACCTTATTTACTCCTATATTTAAAAGTCCCTATACTTTCTATTATTAAATAGTATAATATTAATAAGTTATCTATACGTGATTTAGGTGTAGTATAATAGTATTATAATAACTAATAGATGGATATAGCTATATAGAATGGAATAACTGTCACGAGAAAACTCTACTAGTCTGCTAAGACCCCCTAACTAGTCCTAATTAGTAACTACTAAGGTTGACCTAGCCTAAATTCTAACACTCCCTCTTAGATTAGTAGTAGCGAGGTAGACTACCTATTACTAACTACTATATCTAAATGCCCTTATACTTCGCTTAGAGCTAGTCCTAATTATTATCTAGCTAGGCCGAAGTTAATAGGACTAATAGGTTTTATTAGTAGATTAGTATATTAGCCTTTAATATTAACCTATTAAAGATAGATTTCTTTAGTATTAAAATAAGTTAATATACTAAATAATATCTTATTTAAATATATTTTATAGTAGTATAATTAATTAGGTTAGTAGCTAATTTTATAGCTACTTAATTATTAATACTTAATAGTACTAGTACTACTCCCTTATTATATCCTAGCTCTTCAAGTATAGGGCCTAGATATAGAGCTTCTTTATATACCTCTATTATAGTAATATATTTAGACTTATATATAAATATCGCTACTAGCTTTTATAATTTAGATTACTAGGCGATAGGGCTATTAAATAGTTTATAAACGTACGCCCTAGTAGAACGAGACATCTTATAGTTATTATAGTATAACGCGTTAGTAAAACCCTCTAGGATATTATTATTACCTAGTTAATAGATAAGACCGTCGTTAACTATTCCTAATAGATAACGTAGTACCCTTTTCGCCGCATTTATATATTACGGAGTAGGGTAAATAAGTAAACGACTTAGGTTACTAATAGCGTATATAATATCTAGCCTAGTTATAATACTTAGCTAATTAAGTACTCCTATAAGGGACTAATAAGCCTTATTTTTAGATAAGGAGGCTATATAGCTATTAGGAGTAATAGCGATATTAGCCTATTTTATAAGTGACTTAGCTAGTGAATATTTTTTTATACCTAGTTATTTTAATAATTAATTAATATATTTTATTTAGTTAACCTAAATAGAATAGTTATCTAGATTTTAAATAATATTTATTCCTAAATAGTCTTTTAGGTCTCCTATATATTTAAAGTTAAACCTCTTATTAAATTCCTTCTTTATCTAGGTAATTAGGTCCTAATTATATACTATAAATAGTAAGTTATTAATATATACCGTAATAATAACTTTTATAATAGTATTAATAAACACGTAATAATTATACTTAAGGCGCTTAAAACCTAGAGACTTAAGTACCTTATAAAGGGGTTTATACTATTTATAGAAAGCTTATTTAAGGCTATATAGAGCTTTATTTAGTCTATAAGCGTGTCCTTATTTACCGTTAGTAAAGTAGTAAGGTTACTCTACCTAGATTTCTTCTTAAATAAGTAATTCTAAGAAGGCCGTAATAACGTCTAAATACTTAATAACTAGCCTATATTTAGCTATTAGGGCTAGGAGGAGTCGTTATAATAATACCTTTAGGGTTAATAAGAATATCTTATTAAAATTAATCCCCTTAATTTAGTAGAAGCTTTTAACTACCTACTGTGCTTTATATTAGCTAATTTCGCCTATTAGCCTATATTTATAGGATAAGACCTACCTACCTAGTAAGATATATACTTTACAAGGTAGTTAACATAGTTCTTACTATATTATCTACTTATCGTAATTAGCTAATTCTTCTTTAGTAGTAGTAAGCTATTTATCTTTATTAGGTCTATTAAGAGCTACGTCTATTAATATTAGGTAGGGATACTCCTTAGTACTAGCGACGACGCGGGTAAGTATAGCTTTATCGGTAATTCGGGAAGTCGGCCCGCTAGTTTTAAGTTACGTATCCTGTGTAACCCGCCCCTAGCTAGCTATAAATATATAGAGTAACTTCCTATTACCTTAAGTTATAATAGAATAATATTACGGCCTAACTTAGCTAGGATTAGGCTAAAGTTAGGCTAAATAGATTTAGATAGGCGGATATAATAATATTCCAGATATATTATTCTAAAAATCTAATGTCTTTATATATAACTACGTAATAAATAATTATAAGGTAATAAATATTATTAATACGTTTATATTACCTATTATACGTAGTATCGCGAGTATCTCTAGTATATTTACTATTACTATTATTAGGGTTAACTAATATTTCTTTCTCCTACTTAGTTATATCTAAGGTATACTTAGATTATAAGTCTAAATTAATAATAGTTTATACCTATTATAGTATATATAGTTTTAAGGTTTTATAAGGAGGATTAGAAGGTATTTCTTAAATAATAAGTATCTTTAGTTTTATAAGAAGTAGAGGTTCCTTATTATAATACCTCGCTATTAATAGTTAGCTCTTAGTACCTAAGTTTGTTAAGTAGGTAATAAATTTCTACTACTAAAAAGAGGTGGCTAGTAAGAGGAATAAGCGGGGTCTCTCTAATATTTAGTTATAAGGTCGGTCCGGCGAGTAGTAGGTATAGCCTCCCTATTTAGCTCTATTCTATTAAAGCTACGCGTCTAGTAGGCCCTTATAATATAAATATTAGATATTACCAGCTTAAACTAACTACTTATAGAAGTTAGTCTAGATTAGGAAGTCTAGAATAGTAGAATATACTACTAAGCTATCTACCCCTATAATTATTAACCATGTTACTATTTTAAGATATATATTTAAAATTCTATTATATATATATAATAGTAATATTAATTAGCTAGGTAAGTAATAGAGATAGTAACTAGTAAGTAATAGAGATAGTAACTAGTAAGTAATAAAGATAGTAACTAGTAAGTAATAGAGATAGTAATAGGTAAGTAATAGAGATGGTAACTAGTAAGTAATAGAGATAGTAACGGGTAGGTAATAGCGATAGTAATAGGTAAGTAATAGAGATGGTAACTAGTAAGTAATAGAGATAGTAACGGGTAGGTAATAGCGATAGTAATAGGCAAGTAGTAGTAATAGGCAAGTAGTAGTAATAGTTAAAAATCTAACTTATTAAATATTAAAAAGTAAAAATTAAAGGATACTTATAAGAGTTAAACTTAGTTAGTAGGTATTCTATTAATCTAGTTAAAGTATTCTTAAGGGTATTAATACGTAGAGTTAGAATAGTAGTCTATATTAATACGGGGCCGCTATATAGTAGCTTATAAGTAGTAGGCGCAGCTAGTTATTATTATTATAATAGTTAAGATAAGATAAGAAATAGGAATTAACTTATATAATTAACTATTATACTACTAGGACTTTCTTTATATAAATTATATCTTATTCTTTTACTTATCCTTCCTATACTTAGGAAAGGTTATACTTATAATACTATTAGGTATATAACTATTATAAGAGACTACGTGGAGTAAGATCTTAGACCTAGAGAGAATAGTATATAGAACGTAATAGTATATATAATAGGTTTATATAATATATTAATTTACTATTTATATACTACTTAAATATATCTATCTACCTTACTTATATTCCTTATATAGGGAGTATAACTAATAATATATCTCTAGGTATTATAAGTACCCTAAGATATATATAATATAGCTACTTTAAGTAAAATAGATCTATCTTATTTAAAGATTATATAATATATATCCAGTTATTATAATATATAAATAGCTACTAATTATACTATTAATATTAATATTTAATTTATAAAAGTTAATATTCTAAATTTTACCGCCCGTCTAATAAATATATTTTAGCCTAGCTTTAGCCTAATATTAGGCTAATTCTTCCTTTATACCTTTAGTTATTTATACTAAATATTTCCTTATTTATCTAGCTATTATCTACGTCTATATTCCTTAGCCTACTTATCTATAACCCTAGTACTATTTAATAGAAAATCTAGGTTATAGATAGTATTAAATTAACCTTAGTTAATATAATTATTTATATAAAATCTCGTATATTCCTTATTTACTAGTACTAGATATACGCTGCGGAGTATATAAGATAAATTATAAAAATACTAAGTACTTAGAAGCCTTAGGTTTTAGGACCTACTTAATAGTTATATCCCTACTTTAAGTATTCCGTATACTTTATTTATTACTCTACTATCAATCTAGCGTACTACCTTAATAAACGCCCCTATATATTTATATAATCTTCCGTCCTTCTTAAGTCTTTTATAGTTAAGGATAGAAATAATAAGTTATAATTACCTTATATATCTACCGCTTCCTTTTATAGATCTTATAACCTTATATCTAATATTAGGATTAGTCTCTTATACTTAGACGTAGTCGCGCCGCTACCCTTTCCTCTTATACTAGTATAGAGTATATTAGACCTTTTCCTATTAAAGGTAATTTATATTTAAAGAGTCCTTACTATTACACTTTTAGTAGGTTAAAGACTAATAAATCCTAATAAAATAATAATTTACTTATATTAAATCCTTTTCGCGTCTATTAAGTTTATTACTATTATATAACTACCCCTTAAGTCTATTTTAATTTTCTTAAAGGAAAACTACTAATATATTTATAAGGCTATTATACTTAAATTCTAGATTAGCTAGTACTTATAAGACCTTCCGCTATTACTTATAATTATATTTTAGATTATATAATATTATTATATTACCTTTAAGAATTACTATTATTATATATATTAGGTCTTAAGTAGTAGTAGAATATCTATTACTTATTTATTAACTCGCGCCTAAAGTAGACTTTATTTTATTATAAAGTATTATACTATTTATTATAATAAGGTTTTAATAATATATATTATAACTTAAGATTTAGCGCTCCTAGCCTTCTATTTTATTTATTATAGGAAAGAAGGATTTAAGTAGAACTTTATATATAGCTTTATTATAAGCCGTATTAAAACTTTATATACTATTATATAAGTAAATAAATATAATATATTATATTATAATATATAATTTAAGGATATTAAATTAGGTTTTATTACTATTATTATTATCTAGAGTTGTATTTTAAGGTTAATACTTTATAAAAACCGTCTTTAAGTAGTTAATCCGAGATAATATATATTATATATAAGTTAAGGTATTCTTATTATAGCTTTTATATATTACTAGTATAATAAAGTCTATAATTACTTAATTATAACAGATTATAGAGTCTCGCTTCCTAGCTAGTAGAGGTACTATTACTAGAACTAATTAATATACTATTACCTTCTACTTATTACCGCTCTACTATTTAACCTTATTAAAGTATTTAAAGTATTTTAAGCTAGTAAACCTAGGGACTTAGTAAAACTATTTATTAAGTTAAATTAATATTATAAACTCTACTACCTTTTTCTTACCCTTTATATTCCTTTTCCTCGTAGTTTTCCTACTTATCTTAAGGATATCCTCTATTAGGGCCGTATACCAGTTAATTAGTCTTATAACTACTCCTTTAAATAATTAATATAAGATATTAATATCTATTAGTATATAAATATTATAATATTTATACTTCTAGGCCTAATTTACTACTAGATATATTATTATAATCTTTCCTACTTACTTTAGATTAGATAGTTACTTATAAAGTTTAGCTTATATATATTTATAGCTCTAGTATTTCTATTCTTTTATAAGATTACCTTAATTATTAGGAGGTACTTTATAAATATTATAATATTAATTTTTCTTAATACTTATAATTAGGACTTACTCTTTATAATCTACTATTATACTATTAATAATTAGGTAGTAGTATCTTATAAAGCTATCCGCGTAGCGGATATTTATACTTATCTTTATAAGACTCTTAATTACTACTCTAGTTAGCTATAAATTACCTCTATTTAACCTAATCTAGCTTATATTAGCGTAGATAGTATAAGTATTATAAGTAGATTAAATATATATTTAAAAATTTACTCTGTTAATAAGTAATAAACCTCCGCTTATAAGTATTTTTAATACTCCTTTCTAATCTTTATAATTAGTATTAAGTTAATAAGAATTAAGCTTAGTCTTATCTAACTCTATTTAGTTAATCTATTAAGATTTCTAATTATTATATATACTAGTTATAAGCTCTAGTCTTTATAATATTATATTATTTAAGTTTTATTAGTAGTAATAAAAATTAGGATAATTATAACGCCTTTTAGTAGCTTATCTTATATCTCCTACTACTAGTCCCTTATATATATCTTATTATAAACCTAAGTATTATTAGGTATTCTAAGCTAAATTAGGGTATAAGTTAAGTTACTTAAGAAAGGTTTATATTTAAGGAGAAAGTAAATAACGCTTAGTATATCTTAGTAGTAGATAGTATATTTTATAATTATAAGACTACTTATAAGACTTAAGATTATAAAGTAGTCTTTAATCTATTTATCTTTATAAATACCCTAGGGAATATAATATATTTATACCTACTACTTAGTAGTATTATAAAAATTAAATTACACTTATATTAATCTTAAATATATATTCTAGTAGAAAGTATTAACACCTCCTTTAATAACCTTAGCTTTAATTAACTACTTTATAAAGGTATAATCTATCTTATCTTAAAAGGGCTAGTAGGGATTATATAAAGAGGAGAGTATCTTATTATAAAAGTTATAATATACCTTACTATCTACTTTAAGGATATCCTTAACGGGTATTCTAGCTCTTTTAACCTCTATAAATTCTTAAATTATAAGGGATAAAGATATAGATTGAATATAGCTATAATTTAAAAGGATAGTTTTAGCGCTAGGAAGTTAAGGTTAGGAAAAATTAGTACTAGGTTATTTATAAGTATAATATTACTATTAATATTTATACTTATATTTATATACTCTAGTATAATCCTACTATCTTTATTCGCCTCTAAAAACTCTAATATATTTAGATATATAATTAATTAATTAATTAATTAATTAATTATACTCCTATACTAGCTAAAGCTAATAAGGGTAGACTTTTTAGGGGGTACGCCTAGCGCACCTATTATTCGGGGAGAAACCTAGCTAAGGGATAAAAACTCTACCTACTATCCGCAGGCTATACTATTATTCGGCTCCTTCCCTCCCCCCCCTAATAGGCCTGCTATCGGGGCGGTATATTAAGGGGTTAGGTCTACCGTTTATAATACTAAGGTTTCGTTAACTATATTCTATTCTCCTTAGTTAGGGCGGAGCCCGTCCTCTCTATTAGTTCTCGCTAACATCTCTTTTACTAGTATAAACTAGTAGAGGGCGCCTAATCTAGTTAACTACCTCGCCGCTACCCTTATCCTTATTAGTAATAAGAGAATAGTATTATAATCTTCTAACCTAGCCTCTAGTAATATCTAACTCCTACTAGTATAATAGTTAGGATAGAATAGTAGGACGTATTTACCGGTCTACCTCGCCGTACCGCATAGGTAGCTAGGACTTAGGATCCTAGGAACCTTCCTAATAAATAAGAAGTAGTTAAACCTAATCTTATCCGTGTATAACTAGATTATTATAAAGCTCTCCGGCTTCTTTAAGCCCTTATAAAGGTCCTATCTCCCCCCTACTAGGTTACCCTTCTATACTAGGCTCGTGTTTCGGCCCTCTAATCCCCGCTAGTAGTGGCGCTACCGGCCCTATTACCGGCCTTCCTACTAGGTTAGTATCCTTTTTTATAGTATTAGGTTATTAAGTACCCTGTTTAGTAACCGCTTTACCTAAGACTCCTTTTTAGCTAACGGGGGTAGCGGAGGGCGTAGCCTCCTACCCCTTTTTAGTTATAACCGAGACTTAATCTTCACGTTCCCTCTTAGGACTGTCTTATATATCCCTTAAAGGATCTTACTCCGTAGTAGGGCCTTATTAAGGAAGTCTCTTACTAACGGGATTCCCGCCTCTACTTTAAAGACCGGAATTAGGGTGGCCTTATACGCCCCTAGTACTTTACGTAGTCCTTTATTCTAGATCATCGTCAGGGTCTTTATATACTTCCCTACTACCCCGGGGGTATTCTTTAGGCTATATTATATTAGCGCCGCGAATATTATTATAAGCCTTACTACTACCGCGTATATAAGCCTACTAACCGGTAGGATCGCGCCTTATATAAAGCCGGCGACGTAGTAGAGCGCCTGAATCTAGTTATCTATCTTAGCTTATACCTTCCTTAGGTATACGTTCTAATTTAGCTTACTATTAAGTATAAGTCCTAGGACCTTAATTAATATCTTTAATTTAACTTTAATTCCCTTAAGTTTAATTATTACGTCTATCTTTATACCCTTTATTCTACGGGTTATATAAACGAGCTCGTACTTCTTCGGTATAAATAAGGCTTTATAAGTCTTCGCCTACCGCAGGTATACCTTATAAGCTTTATCTAGAACCTTATAGTTCCGTTTAATACTCCTATTATAAGCTAGTAGATAGACGTTATTTATAAATCTACTAACTTAAATTAGTAGCTTTAGCTTTTTATACTCCTTAATTAGGGGAGTATTAAAAAACAGGAATAATATTAGAGAGATAGGTGAACCTTAAGGGATCTCTATCTCTACTAACTCTATTTAACTCGTCCTCCTACTAAGGGTAATTAAAGTCGCCCTCTTTATAAGGAAGCTTGCCGTCTAGCGTACTATCCTCTTAAGGACTCTCTTTATCTTTATTATATAGAGTAGCCTGGAATAGGAGACGTGATTAAAGGCTCCGGCGATATCTAGGGAGAGGAGGCTCGCTACGTTCCTCTTCCCTATTCCTTATACTATATAAACTGCGTTAGTAATTATTTCTAGCGCGGTTTCTATTAATCTCCCTTGCCTTATACCTATCTATTCTTCTAGAAGGAGGTTATTAGCCTCCGCGTAATCTCTAAGCCTAGCCGCTATTACCGTTTTAAATATCTTTCCTAAGGTATCTAAGAGGGCGATCGGCTTATAAGACTTAGGGTTAGCGTAGTTCTCCTTCTACGGTTTCTTTAAGATTACTATATTAGCCTCCTTAAATTTCCGGGGGTAGTATCTAATCTTGAAGCACCCCTAGAAGAGATAGCGGATCTCCTCCTCCAGTTTACTATATACGGCGCGTAGGAACCTATTTAGAATCCAATTTAAATATATAATAGTATCCCTAGTATTATTAATCTCTAGATCTATTATAATTTATTTATAAAGTTAATTAATCTTATCTTTATCTAGGTAGGCCTTAAGCCTAGGGTCTCTCCTATACTTTATACCTCGCGTTATAAGATACTAGTTAAAATACCTTATTAATAATTTAGCTATTTTAGTAATAAAATTATATATAAGATAGGAGTAATTTATTATAACTCTCTTTTATATTAAGGAAGTTAAGTTATACCTTAAATATATTATATAGCTTATAATACGCGTTAATATTATATCCTTTATTATACTAGCTCTAGGGTTATTATTATATAAATATTAAGCTATAAAGCTATTTATATAATAAGTCTTAGCCTAAATTTAAGCTAAATTTAAGCTAGATTTTACTTAATTTTAATTTACTAAGATTAGATCCTTTTTATCTTAATAACTAAATATTTCTAACTATATCTATCAAATTATTACGCCTTAAGGTACTTATATATACCTTATAATAGATAATATTAATTTCTTATAAGTACTAAATAGTAATATAGAGTTATTAATATTAGTATTACTAGTACCTTCTAGGGAAATAGGGGGACTAACCCTTAAAGACGCGTAGTAACCTTTAAACTTATAAGGCTTAATTTAATCCTCTTCCCTTACTTTAAGCCTAACCTCTTCCTTATATCCTTTATTATATCCTTTATTTAATAAATATAATTAAATTAAGGAGTTAGGCGATTAAATAGCTAATCTAAAATAAATAATACTTAATGTTATTAAAAGGAGTAATTTAGAAAGGGATAGTACTTTAATATAAAGTAGATTAAGACTAAAGATATTAGAATAATATCCTTTATAATTAATTTAATATAAGAAAGGATTTTATAATAATATAACTCCTTTAACTTAATATAGATTAAGTAAACTTATATAAAAATAAAATATCTCTATCCTATTACCTAGTTTAAGCTAATTTTACTAAGGTTTATATTATTTATAAAGTAATATTCTATCTTAGTTTACCTCTTATCTATAAACTACCTTACCCTCCCTCTCTCTCTCCCTATTCCTCTATTATTATACCTTTAGAATTTTATATAATATTAATTAGATAGGCGTTCTTATAATATTATATTTACTCTTATATATATATATTAATATTTACCTTAATATCTACTCTAATTATAAGTACTTTTAAGTTATAAGGTAACTTTAATTATAAAGAAGGGCTATTAAAGAATATATAGTTTAAGAAGTATATTATAAGTATATACTTAATTACTTATAAAGTAATAGTTATTAACCTTTTTATTATAATTATTAAGCTTATTAAGATAAATAATATCTTTATAAGTAGGTTCTTAAGGTTATCTTCTACTAAGTTAGACCTTAATAGGTTATAAAAGGTATATAACTTAGCCCTTATTTTATAATTTAGAGAAAAGCTTAAGATTAAAAGATATTTAATATTTATCCTAAAATTATATCGCGGTATATTAATATATATATTTATACTTATAAAGTTAGATACTATTCCTTTAGATATTTCTAAAAAAGAGTTAATTAAAAGGGAGGAATAAAATACTCCCTTAAGTCTTAAATAGGAATCTACTATTAATCTCTACTTAAAATCTCCCTCTATTTAAGTACTTAAAGACTTTAAGTTTAATTATAAGCTATTTTAAATAACTATAATTATAACTTTATATAAGGTTAGAGTAAGGACTATCTTAAAGTAGAGCGGGGATAGAGTATTAATACTTATTAATCTCTAGTATAAGAAACTCTAGGAGAGACTAGAGTTAAGATATATAATTAATAGTATATCTTAACTTACTTTATTTTATAAAGTTAATAATTAGCTTATAAGTATAATAGATAATAAGGATTTATTAACTACTACTTATTAATATCTAATATAAGGGTAGAGATATATAAAAACCTTAGTTATAATATAAAATAATATTAGTTAGTTAAGTCTTACGCCCTTAATAATATATATTAACTTATAAGTAGTAAATATTAAAGTACCCCCCTCTTAGTTATTTTAATTAGCCTTATATATACTTCCTTTAAATCTAGTATCTATTAATATTCTTATAAAATATAAAGGAAGTATATATTATAATAGTATTCTAATTTATTTATAAACTTATTTATAAAGGTTATATCTAAGTAAGTTACTTTCTTTTTCTCTTAAGCTCTTAACCTTTAATTTATCTTAATACTTATATTATTAATTAGGTCTATCTAAATATTTATATTATCTATTATTACTATTTAATTATAATTAAGTATAATAGCCGTTATTAAGTAAAAAGGTTAATATAAGAGTATAATTAAGGCGGGAGGAGAGTAAAGATAAAGATTATATATAATATTAATATAAATGAAAGTAGAAGTTAGACGCGGCTATTAAGTTAAATATATTACTATTATTATTATTAAGTAAAAAGTCTTTACTTAATCTTAATCTATATATTATATTAAAGCTAGATATTAAAGAGGAGGGTAATAGAGAGTCTATCTAATCTAATATAAATCTTAAAGATTAGTAAGTTAGGCTCCTTTTTTATAAAATTATTATAACTAACCTTCTTAAATTTTAGTAGTCTAGGGATAATTAATTATATAAGTATCTTTAAGGTAATATATAACCGCGCGCGGCTAGATTCCTAAAGATCCCTAATTTTAATTTAAGTATAAGTAAAACTATTATAATACTCCCTAGAATACTTAAACCTTTATACTATTAATAGTAGCTTTATATATTTTTTATAATACTTCTTAATACTAAGGCGTTAAGCCGTTTTAATACCCTTATTAGAGATAAAATAAGATTAAGTAAAGTAAAGTTATTAATCCTAACTTAAATACTCTCTAGTTAATCTCTTTATATTAAGATATAAGAAGCTATTATATTAGCTATATTTTATTATTAATTATAATAATAGTAGGAGAAAATCTATTAGGAATAGTATAATAAACCTAAAACTTATTAGTATTATAAAGAGGGCGCGGCCCTAGGATCTAAATATCTTATAAATAATTAGTTTTATTAATATCCTTATTAATTAAAGTTAAAATATTTTAATATTTATCTTATATATAGATTAATAATATTCTTTATACTAAGTAGTAATATCTTAATATAGCTTATAAAGCTTAGTACCCTTATTAATTTTAAAATACTAGGTATCTAACTTATTAATAAGTATTTAAGTATTACTAATTAAAGTCTTACTTTAACTAGGGATATTATATAAAAGATTAGGACTATTAGGGATAATAATAACCCTAATATATAGTTATTAAAGAAGGGTAAGGTTATTTACCTAAAGTATTAAAGCTTCCTAACTACTTAAAGTACTTTATTCTAGATTCTTATTATATAGTAGATATAGATTATAAGATCTAAAAGTAGCCTTATTAATATATATTATTAAATCTATTAGAAGAATAAAGAAAAGGTAATAGATAAGGAGATAATTTAATACCTCTATTATAGCTTAGTAATTATTAATAAGAGTTATATTATAAAGAATACTAGCTAAGGGCCTTAAAAGATCTTATAAAAAATAAAATTAGATTAATTAAAATATTACTTTTAATCTACTATCTTAAGTAGTATAATAATTAATTTTAATTTAATAGATATTATAAGGCTTATAGATATTATTAGTAGTACTAAGTAGGATTACCCTAATTATAAGTATTATATATTCTCTAATATTAGGCTTATAAGCTTAAGTAAGAATATTAATAAATTAATAAAAAACCTAGAGGATATAAATATTATAAAACCTACTTATAAGTTAATTAAAATATTTACTACTCTTCTCTTAGACTTCTTTATTAGGAGGTATAAGGAGAGTTAATAGAATAGATAGCTATTTATAAAACTTAAGCCGCTTTATAAGAGTTAAGTAAAGAGTAGATTCCCTAAGAAGTACTAAGCGGCCTTTAATAGGGTAATAATATAATAGAAGATATTAAGTAAAGCTTAGCTAGAATAAAAGTAGATAAATTAAAGGGAATAGTATTAGAAGTTAAAGATATTTAAGGAGGTAAACCCTAAAATATTAATAATAATAGATACTAGATTTATATTTACTATTATAAGGATATTATAATTAGCTAATAATCTCCTATTTTTATATATAATTACTTATAAGGCTAAGTAGAAGTTCTTAAATAATATAATCTAGAAGATATATTAGAATAATAATATTAAGTATATAATAAATAGTTATATACTTAATAAATATTATATTAAAATAATAATAAATTACCTTAAACTTTAGGATATTATTTAGATTTTATAAAAGTATTAATAAGTATATATCCTAATCCTTTCCTTCTTTTTAGAAACTACCCTTATAATAGAAAGAATAAGTTCTTCTTTTACTTAAGACCTACTACTATTAATATACTATATCTTAGATCTTTTTATATTAGGAAATATCTTTATATCTTTAATATATTATAATAAATATTAATTTTACTAATCTAGTATATTTATAAATATAAGGATCTTTATAAAAGTTTATATATATATTTTAGACCTTTAAAAAAGTAAAATATAATAAAGGAGGCCTTTTAATAGGAGGTAAACCCTAATATAAGTAAGTTAAAATATAAAGATTAGCTAAATATATTAATAGGGTTAATAAAGATAATAGGGATTAAGCTAATATTTTATAAAGCTACTATTATAATTATTATAAAGCTTATATATAATTTAAGCCTATATCTCTAGGTATTAAAGCGGGCTTATTACTTAAGGTAGAAGGAGGATATATATTACTATATTCTCTATTTAAATATACTTATTAAGTAGATAGTTAAGGAGAAGTAGGTAAAGAAGTCTAAGTTTTTAAAGGATACCTTTAAAACCGCGGAGGAGGCTAAAGCTAAAGATAGTAAGGGTAGTAGTAATAGTAATAAGGATAAAAGGTTTAAAGCGTAGTTAAAATATATTAGATATACTTTAATAAATTTAGTTAAATCTATAATTACTATATTAACTTACTTAAATACCTAAATTAAGTTAAATTTAGCCTAACTTCTACTTAAAAGCTTATATTAAGTATTAATAAATTAACGCGTATTATCTATTAACGCGTTATTTAAATTTATTATTAATCCCTTTATAATCCCTTTATATCTTTCTTTAAAGTATTTTAATATAGGTATTAATAAGCTCTTAATATTAGTTAACTTAATTTTACCTAATTTTACCTAAGTTTTATACTATCCCTAAGGTTATAATTCCTCCTTATTAAAAGCTTACTATAATATAAACTTACTACCTAATTAAAGTTACTACTTCTCTTAAATATTACCTATTACTATTAAGATATTTATAAAAGGTATCCTAAGCTATTACCTTTATTACTACTTTTTACTAATTTTTACCTTATTCTCTATTATAAATATAAGCCTATTTAAGTTAAAAGATAATTATAGATATAGATAAGGGTTATTAATAAATATATAATTAAAGAAGTATATCTTAGGTATATACCTACCTAATTATAAGTAGATAATTAATAACCTCTTTAATATAGTTATAAAGCTTATTAAGATATATAGTATTATTATTAATAGGCTCTTAAGTTTATTATCTACTTAATTAAAGCTTAATAGATTATAAAAGGAGTATAATCTAACCCTTACCTTAGAGTTTAAAGAGAAGCTCCCTATTAAAGGTTATAAATAAGGTATTATTAAGTTATACTACTACGTATCTACTTATATAAGTATACTTATAAAGCTAAATACTAGTCCTTTAACTATTTTAAAAGAAGAGATACCTAAGAGCTAGCTAAAGGTAGAAGTAATAATACTAAATATATTAAATAAAAACCTACTTTAAACCCTCTTATATATTATCCTCCTTTTAAATAGGTATTAAAAGACTTTAAATTTAATTATTAACTATTCTATATAAGTATAATTATAACTCTTTATAAAATAAGAGCTAGGATAATCGCGGAGTAGGGTAGAGATAAAGTATTACTACTTATTAATCTCTATTATAAGAAATTTTAATTTAGTCTTAAAGTAAGATATTTAATTAATATTATATCTAAACTTACTTTAATATATAATATTAATAATAATATTTTAGGTATTATAAATAATAAGTATTTATAAAATACTATCTATTAGTATATAAAGTAAGGACTAAGAAATATAAAGATCTTAGTTATAATATAAGATAATATTAGTTGATTAAGTTTCCTGCCCTTAATAAGATATATTAATCTATAAGTAATAAATATTAAATAATAAGCCTCCTTTAAACCCTTTAAACCTCCTTTAATATTACCTCTTATTAATTTAGCGCTTATATTAGTTAGGGATCTTCTAATATCTAGCTATTATAATCGCTTCGCGTCTTATTTAAAGGTAAATCCTCTAAGTTTAAAGCTATATAAGTTACTTTTATTCTCTCTTAGGCTCTAAGTCTTTCCTTTATCTCTATATTAATATTAATAATTAAATTTTATTAAGTACTTATATTACTCCTTCTAAGTATATAAGTATTATTCTAATAATAGTATAGCCTAGTAATTATTATATAGTAAAAAGATTAAGAAAAGTTTATAATAGGAGTAGGAGGAGAGAGGGGATAGAAGATATTATATAATATTAATATAAATAAAAGTAGAAGTTAAACGCGTATATTAGGCTAATAATATTAGGTTAATAATATTAAGCTAAAAATGTTACTATCTTCTTCCTCTACCCTATTTACTCCTACTTAATCCTACTATTTAATATAATAGAACCCTAAGCTTAAGTAAAGTTATATAAACTTAAAGAGAGTAATAGATATTCTAATACTAATAATATAGATATTAATACTCTATATATTAAACTTATCTTACGCGAAATCTTCTTAAGTAACCTTCTTAGATTCTAGTATTCTAGGGATAACTAGTTATATAAGTATAAGTAAGATAAAAGTTAAGTACGCGTAGCTTAATTCTTTAAGCTCCTAGAGTTCTAGAAGAGTATTAAAATAGATACTTTATTACTACCCTAAATATAATACCTTTATACTACTAATAGTACTTATATATTCTTATTATACTACCCTTTAATATTAGCTTACTAAGTACTCTTAGAATATAAAATAGGATTAGGGAAGATAGGATTTATAATCTTAATATATAAGCGCTATAACTAATTAATACTATATTAAGGCGTAGGAAGCTATTAGATATATAATTCTTTATTATTAATTATAATATTAACTATAAAAAATACTTTAGGAATAGTATAAAAAACTTAAATATTATTATTATTATAAAGATAGCGCGGCCTTAGGAATTAATATCTTATAAAAAGTTAGTTTTATTATATCCCTATTAATTAAAGTTATAAAGATTTTAATACTTATATAATATATATATTATTAATATTCTTTATACTAAGTAATAATATCTCTTTATAACTAGTAGAACTTAGAGATCTCTTAGGTTTTAATAATTTATATATTTAGCTTATTAGTAAATATAAGGGAATAATAGATTAATTAATTAATTAATTAATTATACTCCTATACTAGCTAAAAAGCTAATAAGGGTAGGCTATTTAGGGGTACGTATTACGTATATATTATTCGGGGAGAAACCCTATTATAAGGATAAAAACTCTACCTAATAATTACGGTTCTCTTAACTATTTATAGCTCCTTCCCTCCCCCCCCTAGCAGGCCTACTACTAGGGAGGTAGTAGAGGGGTCGGGTTTACTACCTATTACACTAAAGTTTCGTTTATAAGTAAAACTTCTTTTCCTTATCTAGGGCCTAGCCCCTTTCTCTTTTCTATCTCTACCGGCTATTCTTAATCTAATCTATTTAGCGTAATAGATAAATCCTTATAATAGATAATTCCTTATAGTCCTAGTTATAATATCCGTAATAAGGAGGGTATATATATAAAGGGAGGTAATAGAACTAGTACTTACCTACTAGTCTATCGGTGCTAGGCACTACTAGGTGAGGAGGCTAGCGGCCCTAGCGTGCTTATAGACTATTAAGTAGGAAGGCTAATATCCATATATCTCTATACGGGTTAGGCCTCTACTACCTACTATTATACTATAGGGACTACCTAGGTACGGCTAAGTATCCCCCCGCCGTATAGTAGTAAGGTAGCGGATACCCGGTATATTTACCGCGGTTATATCGGCCGCTACTATTAAGGTATATACGTATAGAAGATAATAGGTACTATTAGCTAACTAGACCGGCGGCCCTATCGCGCTTATAAGCTATTAAGTGAGGAGTCTAATACCTACGTCCTATTTCGGGTTAGGTACCTACTACCTATAGCCGTACCGTAAGGACTACCTAGGAAGGGGACTAGAGTATCCTCGCCGCCGTACGGCAGTAATAGCGGTAGTATATACCCGGTATACTATCTAGCTTATACTTGATTATTAAGAGGAAGGAAGAGCTAGCTTTATAATATTACTATCTTTTTATTATACTATTATTATCTATATATATTATAACTACCTTAAGGTAGGTAGACTTAAGCTACCTAGACCGCGCGGAGCGGAATCGGCTAGAGTATAAAGACGTGGCCTCGTAAGAGACCCTGTAGCGGGTATAGGTATAGAAGTACTATATATATTCTATAATATTATAGAGGTTTTATATTAATAGTATTTCTATCGTCTTATACTAGTATTACTAGTATTACTAGTATATCGCGTTTATAATACGCGTAGGGAAGCGGAGGCTATATTAAAGAGAGGTGGAAGGGTATTTATATAATATATAATTTTTATCTATATCTATATATTCTATCACGTTATATCTTTTACTATAATCTTCTAAGAGTTCTCCTTCTATCTTCTCTATTTTTCTATCGCGTTAGCGTTCTTATTCTTATTATTATTATACTTTACCTACGTATTAATTCCGTAATAACTAGGTAACCCTAGACGGTGCTTCTAAAATACCGTAAGATCTCTTAGCTCTCCTAGTACCGAGATACTAGAAGGTTCGTAGCCGGTACCACGTACAGGTGGATCTCGTCGCCGGCTAGGGAATAATAGATATAAAGCTTACTTTACTTATAAATACCTTACTAGATATAAATATACTTAGAGATAGAAGATACCTTAAAGTATAATTTCTAAAGAAGGGTAAGGTTATTTATATAAGATAATAAGGCTTCTTAACTACTTAAAGTACCTTAATTTAAAATCTAATTATATAATAAATATAAATAAGATCTAAGAAAGTATAAAATACCTTTATTAAGATATATAGGTAGATATACTAAAAGAAGGAAAAGTTAATAGATAAAGAGATAGTTAGCTACCTCTATTATAGCTTAGCTATTATAAAGAAAAGTTATATTATAAAGAATACTAGAAAGTATTATAAAGGATACTACTAAATATAGAAATAAATAGACTAAGATACTACTTCTAATTTACTACTTTAAGTAGTATAATTATTAACGCTAATCCCGCTAATATTATAAGACTAATAGATATTTTTAATAGTCTATTCTTAAAAGCTAGGCTCGCGGCCTTAAGTAAGACTATTAATAAATTAATAGAAAGTCTAGGAGATATAGTTATTATATTAACTACTTATAATTTAATTAAGACCTTTACTAATCTTCTACCTAGCTTCCTTATTTAGAGGTATAAGTAGAGTTATTAGAATAGAGAGCTACTTATAGAACTTAAGTTATACTAATAATAAATATAGAGTAAATTCCCTAAGAAATACTAGGTAGCCTTAAATAGGAATATAATATAATAGAAGCTATTAAGTAGAGCCTAGTAAAAATAAAAGTAGAAGAATTAAAGTAATTAATATTAGAAGCTAAAGATATTTAAAGAGGTAAATCCTAAGATACTAATAATTATAGATTTTAAATTTATAATTAATACTATAAGAATATTATAGTTAAGTAGTAATCTCTTATTCTTATATACTATTACTTATAAGGCTAAGTAGAACTATATAAATAAGGTAATCTAGAAGATATATAAAGACCTTAAAACTATATATATAAAGAAAGGCTATATACTTAATTAATTATAATTATAAATTATAGAATATTACCTAGAGGTTTAATAAATAAGAATAATCTAGTAAAGCTACCTTAATAAGAGTATTATAATAATACCTTTATTTATAGAAACTATCCTTCTAATATAAAGAGTAAGTTCTTTAATTACCTAAATATAAATAAAGGTATAAAATCCTACTTAGCTTCCTCTTTACTTTAAGAATATCTTTATATCTTTAATATACTATAGTAAATATTAATATTTACTAATTTAGTATATCTATAAGCTTAAAGATCTTAACTAAAGTCTATATATAGAGTTTAGAGTTCTAAAGGTATAAAAGGCGGTAAAGGAAGCCTATTTATAAAAGAGAGACTTTAAATTAAGTAAGCTACTTTATAAGGAATAACTAGATATACTAATAATATTCCTAAAGATAATAGGAATTATATTAACCCTTATAAAGACTATTATTATAATAATTATAAACCCTAATATTTAATCTAATCCTATATTTATAAGTACTAAGACGCTATTAATATCCTAGTTATATAGAATAATTAATACTATATATTAATAGTATTATATATTATACTTATATATAGAGCTTAGTACTACTATTTATAAGACTTAGGTATTTATAAGGTTAAATATTTAAAGGTAGAGTAATATATATTATTATATATTATTCTATTAAAGATAACTTAGGTAGATTTAAGCTAGATTAAGGCGAAATATAGTCTTAACCTTATAATAAAATACGCTTTTAATAGAAAGTTAATATAAAAGGATTTATTTACTAAAGTTAGGTTAAAATTAGGCTAAGTTAAGCTAGAAAATTTTGATATCTATATTAATAAGTAGTAATTACTAGTTCTAGAGACTTATAAGCGAGATATTATCTATCTTATAGAATTAGTAATTATAACTCCTACTTAGAAATACCCTTATAAGCTTAATAAAAAGTAGGTATAAAATACTTTATATCTATTAAATAATAGCTATTAATAATTATATTAAATTATTAATATAATTAAGTTTACTATCTCTAGGCTACCCGTTTATTATACTATTATATAGATCAGCTTAAAGCTTCTCTATTAGAAAGAAGATCCTATACTTAAAGGATATAATATAAGGATTAATAAGGATATAATAAAGATTAATACCCGTATCTTAAAGCTACCTAAAGTCCTATTTATAAAGAATATAATAGTAAAGCCTTTATACTTTAGCCGCTAGTATTTAAGAGGTAAAGTCTTCTTCTTACCTAATACCGCTCCTTTTAAATCCTAGGGTATTATTATCCTTATATCTAGGGACCGCTTACCCCCTTCTACCCGTAAGTAGATTAATAACTTTAAGAGGAATTTCCTAGATCTTTACCGCGGTTATAATAGTATTATTATAAAGTATAAGCCTATAATTATTATAGGAGAGGCTAATAATATTAATATAATTATTAAATATTTCTAGTAAGCTAGTAATAAAGCTAACGCTTTATTATAAATAATTATAGTTATTCTATTAAATTAGGCTTTAGATATATATTACCACGTAAAGAAGAACTATAAATACTACTTTAAAGTTATATTATAATATATATAAGCTAGCTATATTATTAAAAATACTCCTTAATATTATTTAAATATCTTAATAAAGTTTAATTATAAGCTAGGAGGTACTACGTTAATAATTAAGGCGGTAAGTTAGCCTTAGCTAGTAAGTATATATTTATTAGCTAACTATTCCTAGAAAATACTATACTTTACTATTCCTACTATAATTATTAAAGCCGATATCTCTTATATAGTACTAGGTCTTAAGTAAGTATCTATAACTACTATAATTATCTTACTTAATAAGACCTACTCTTATTATAATATAGCTATCTAATCTAATAGTTCGCGTATTAAGATAATTACTAGGATTAATATTACTAGTATACTTCTTCCTCTTATAAATTAGTAGATTAAGAATGTTAGCCGTAGCTAATTACTAAAGTACATTTATTATTTCCGCGATAGTATTTCTAAGGCGTAATATATTAATACTCTAAAAGATAAAGTTATAAATATAAAGCTTATCTTTAATAAGCTTAGTAATAAGGATCTATCTTATATAGTAAGTTTATATTAATTAATTTATCTACGGTAAAGACTAATCCTTTATATAGCCTAAGCTTACTATTATTATAGCTAAAAAGTGATATTATATTCGCTTCCTTTCCTTAGTAGGTCCTACATCTAATAAGAATAGAAATCTAGTACTAGGGGTTATTATTAATAGGGATGTTACTTACCCCTTTAATAATAAGGTCTACCTCTACTTATATTCTATAATTTAGGGTATAGCTTAGCTAATATATTACTTAATTATTATAGATAAGATAGGTATCAACGTTAATAAAACCTAGGTAATACTCTATAAGTCCTACTATTAATATTAGCGAGCTACTACCCTTATCTTATTATATATAATAATCCTAGCTTTTAGAGATAGAATACTAATTATTAATAGTCCCTACTATCTACTACGCTTACCTAGCGTCTAAGCGAGGAGAATCTTATATTAATATAGTATACCCTAACTATATAAAGTTACTTATAGAGCGTACTTAGCGTCCTAGTAGGGAGGTATCTTTATACTTAGCTAAAATAAAGTTAGAGACTAAATAGCCTAAGCTACTACTATTTATACTTATAAATAATAATTATCTAGGTATATAATTTATTTAAGATTACTTTTCTAGTACTTTAAGTCGCTTTATATAAATTAATAGCCCTAATATATTTTTTATTAATAATATTAATAAGCGTATATTTTCTCTACTAATAGCCTATTATAAGTAAATATAGCTTATTATATATACTAGCTCTCCTAGTTATTTATAAATATATATATATACTATATATACTTTTCCTAGTATAAATAGTAATTATAAATAGGAAAATAATTAGTAATTAAAATATTATATTATTAAAATTATTTACTATTTATTATTCTTTTATTTAGAGTATGATATAGTATACGCGTTACTCTATTATTATAAATAAGATAAGTATTAATATTAATAAGTTTTAGGTTATAATAACTAGGACTAATATTTATAAAATACTTCTTCCTTATATAGATTAATAGAATAATAATAGTAGTAATACTAAATGTAAATATTAAAAAGAGGGTTAGTATAAGTAATAGCGCGTTTAAGCTAAATTTAAGCTAAATTTAGGTTAAATCTAAGCTAGATCTAGCTTAAACGCGCTATTAAATATACTATAAAAGCTAATTAGCCTTTATTTTAATTCTTATCTTCTCTTATCTATCCTTTCTTTATTTAATAATCTTTTATTATTAATATAATTACTATTATTTATATATTATTCTTTTATATATAAATATAACCCCTTCCTTAAATAAATAAAAGCTATCTTATTTAGAAGTATATAGACTTCCTTCCTAGTTTAAATAAACCGCGTATATAGCTAATTAACCTACTTATCCTAGGATAAATTTTCCTTAGATAACGCGCTTTCTAATTATTTAGAGCCTCTAAGGATAGGAGTAAAGTATTAAAGGACCTACGCTATTATTAATAATAATAACCTAGAGATATTACTATTATAGATATACGCTATAATAAACTATTAACTAATAACCTTATATAGTACTTATTAATATTTTAGTCCTCCTTAATTATTTTATTTAATAATAAGAATATATTAAAAAAAAGTATAGACTTTACTCCCCTTAGTCTTAATTATAATTATAAGGGAGTATACTCGCGTTAAGTTTAAAGTATTCTAAAGGTTCTAATAGAGACCCCCTATTATTAGTATCTTCTTATCCCTTATAAATACCTGGCCGCGATAATCTATCACGTAGGGGTTAATACCTTTAAAGTTAGATACCTTAACGCCCTAAATAGGTTTTAACTCTAGGGTATAAAGTAGTTATAATAAATATAGTATTATATATCTAAGTAATTATAATTATAAGTATTTATAGTAAAGGGTATAAGCTATAAGTTAATATATAGTAGAAGGTATAACTAAGTATACTAATTAAGAAGATTTAGATAAGGATTATAAATTATCTTAGAAAGGTAGAAGGATAGTATAATTATAATATTTATAAAATACTAATATTATAAGAGGTAAGGAAAGTTAATATCTATTATACTAAATCTAAGTTAACTTACTTACCCTAAGTTAGATTTATAATAGAATTAGCGAAATCTGCGGCTATATAATAGAGAAGGCTTAAGATATTATATAGAGCTATTATACCTTTATTAGTAGCTATAATAAGTACGTAAAGATACTCTTAAAGAGAAAGGCTTTTTTAAGTATTAATATCTATAATATAAGTTTTTAAATTAAATTTAAGACTTTTACTAACTTAGTCTTAGCTAAAGCTATTAAAGGCTTTCCTAAGTAATATAATTACTAAGATAATTACTTCCCTATTTTTCCTTAATAATTATAGAAACCTAGGAAATAATAAATTAATAAAGTATTTATTTAATCCCTTAATACTAGAATTAATAGTTCTAGTATTAATAATAATTTAGTATATAATTAAAGAATATTAATATAGTTTATAATAAATAGTAAAATTTAAGGGTTAAATTATTAAGAGTATAAGCCTTTAAATTTAAATCCTAAAAGCTATACTAATAAGATCTTTAAAACCCTTTAAATAAATTAAGGAGATATAGTACTATTAAAGGGTAGATAGATAAGAGGTAATTAGGATTATATTACGCGCTATTATTATCTAAATTTTAAGTATAAAGGAAGATTATAATAATAAGGAAATTATAAACTTTATATTTAAAGACTTACTTAATAACCTTAATAACCTAGATTATAAGCCGGACTCTAATAATTTAACCTAAGGATAATATTATAGTTTAGATAGTACTCCTATTAATAGAAATAAAAAGGGGCCTTTAATTAATAGATTAGAGTTAACTTAAAAGTAAAGTTAATATATTATTAGATTTAAACGTAGGATAATATTAAGTAGTAGGCTCTATTAAGTAGTACTCTAATATATAATATATTAACGAGAGTATTATAGCTATTTTAGCTATTTACTAAAATTACTAGCGTATACCTTAAATTCTTTAGTCTTTAAAGGTATAAACCTATTAACTAATAATATAGTAATATACTTAAAATCCTATAACTTATTCCTAGATCAAGTAATCTTAATAAGGGTATAAATAGCTTCCTTTATCTTATCTAGTAGGCCCCTCTTAAAGACTACTATCTAGTAGTCTATTTCTAGCTACGGGCCGGAAAGATATAGGATTTCAGTATAGGATCGAGGCGATTTTCGGACTAGGATAGGATATCCCGTAGGATATCCTAGTAGTAAATCGCGAACTAGGCCTAATTAGGTATTATTTTTTTATAGGCTAAAGATTTAGCCTAAACCCTATCTAATACTAAAAAAACTTTATAAAAAACTTTAAAACTCGCTAAGATATAAAGCTCTAAAGTTAATATAATAAATGCGTTAGCTTATATAGTAATTAAATCCTATATCTTTCCGGCGAGTATTTCTAGTAGACTTCCTATTTATAGAAGCTTATTTATATATTCTTTAAATTTAGTAAGGTAGGCGTAAAGATCTTTAAATTAATCTAAATAAAGCTTATATAAGGCGAAGTATATTACTTTCTTAATAGTATAAGAATCCGTCTTATATAATAACTTTAATTTAGCCTATACTTCTTTTACTATTATTTAACTTTTAATTATACTATAAGTTAATAGCGATATAATAAGATAAATAGTAGCGAGTACTTTAGTTACTCCTTTAAATTAATATACTTTTCCTATTTATCCTTATCCGCCTCCTTAATAGGTAGTTTTACTCCTTTAATAGTAGGTAAGTTAGGGTTAGTTAGCGGTTTATATTCTAATCTAATAACCTTTAATACGCCGTTAACTATAAGAGATACGGGTATAATAATTTCCTATAGTTTATAATTCTTAGTACCTTTTAGCTTCTAAATTTTATAATAGTTAGATATAATAGTACCTATTATAAATAGTTCTAGGAATATTTCTTCTAGAGTAATATTAAGTCTTAGTAAAAAGCTTACTATATAATTAATATAATTCCTAGGTTACGTAGAACCTAGGCTTATAACCTATAAAATAGTATAATAATTAATAAGTTATTTATATATAATTTAGGTATAGTATAATAGTATTATAATAACTAATAGCTAGATATAGCTATATAGAATTAAATAACCGTTACAAGAAATCTCTACTAGTCTACTAAGACCCCCTAACTAGTCCTAATTAGTAATTACTAAGGTTAACCTAGCCTAAATTCTAATATATTATAGGGAAAGCTACTTAACTTATATTATTTAAGGTTATTTACTTTAAGGTATATATTAATTATTTCTTTAAGGTAGCGTATATAGAAATAAACCCTTCTCTAGTATAATTAATAAGTACTATAAATATTATTAATACTTAGAAGTCTAAGGCTAACTATACTTATAGTAAACTTAAGATAGGTATTATAAAGCTTATTTAGTAATTATATTACTAATTATAGATTATTATAATAATAAATATAACCCTAGTAAAATTACTAGCCCTCCTTAAATTTTAGAATTATATTAAGCTTAAGGAAGAAGCTTATAACTAAAAGGGTAAAAGTAATTCTAGTATAATCTCTTAAGCTATTTAGTTATAAATATATACTCCTCCTAAGCTCCTTAATATATTCTATATTATCTAGGCGAGGCTCCTCTCTAGAGAATAGTATATTAAGGCGGAAGTAGTTAGACTTAAAGTTATTATCTAGATAATTTATAAGGTCCTACTAAGTATATTTACTATCTAGTAATAATATAAAAGAATGATAGAGCTAAGGGATAAAGCTATTATTAAGAATATTATAGAATTTAGGAGCTTAGGGTAATCTTAGGCTATCTTCTTTACCTATCCTAAGTAATAGTAAAATATTTATTATAGTTAAGGGCTAAATCTTTAAGGACTCTTATAGAGTAAGGTCTATTAAGTTATTATATTATAAGCCTCTATCCTAAAAGGAGCCTAGAGCTATTATAACCGTAGGCTTAAAGAGACTAGTAACTATTAGTAATAAAGCTAAAATCTAGTAAGTAAAGACTAACCTAGGTGTAGTAGAGGTTACTTAACTACTATTAAAATTATTAGATATAGCCTTATTAAAGGATTTACTAACTTATACTTCCTAAACGAGTATATAATAGCTATCTTACATCTCGCTTAGGGTATATAGTATTATTATTATAATAGTCTTAATTCTTAACTATATAAGAGTTCTAATAATATCTACCTAATAGTATAATCTATATATAGCTCCTTCCTACCTTAATAGCCCTTATACGCCCTGCCTTAATAGCCCTTATACGCCCTACTATTTATAATCTCCTACTTTATTCCTTATAACCTTTATAAGGGGTTTTCTATAATATTAGGAATAATAAGATAGGCCTAGAGGGCGAAATTATTATTATTATAATTAGTATTTAAGGTAGTTAGGTAGATACTAGTAAACTACTCTAAGGGATCCTTTACGTTAGACGCCACGTCTATATAAGCCTAGAAGGCCTCTAGTACCTTATAAGTAGGCGGGGGGCTATATTTAAAGATTTAGAAAGCGTTTAATAGTAATTTTATATTTCCCCTTATATACTCCCGCCTCTTTCTTACTATTATAAATTATATAATAACCTACTTAGATGGATTTAAGACGGAAATTAACGGCGGCGAGCTTATAGAGCGACGAAGCGTTTAAGAAACGCGGATAGATAAACGACGGTCCTAGGGACCCTAATAATAGCTACTATAGCGGTAGTAGTACTAGTAATAGGGGTGGTAGTGGCGGTATTAGAGGAGGACGTAAGGGAACGCGTGGTAGTTTCCTAGTAATTCGATAATAACTGGTAACGCAGGAACAAGCATTTTAGGTACACTGTAATAGAGGTAATACGCGGGGAAGAGATAGGAAGAAGGATACCTATCCTTTTATAATAGCAGGCGGATAGTTAGTAGTCGCGTTTAAAATAATCACGGCGATATAGGATATACTATATAAGGATATTAACGCGTTATAATAGGCGATAATAAAGGCCGGCCTTAACTATATCAAGGCTATATTAAGAGGGATCTAGTAGGATAATAAGTACCTTAAGGAAGAGTAGAAATATAACGCGTAAGGCCTATATAGCCTCTCTAGTATATCGAATATATCGAGTATATCTCACGTGCTTAACGCGTATATACGATTAAGATCCCCCTCTTATACCGGGCTATAAAGCTAGGTAGCGTTAATACTAATAACGCGAACCGTAAGTAGCTAGAACCCCTACCTATAAAGCTAGGTAGATACACGCCGTATAACGCAGCTTCTTATCACGCTAATAGATAGTATAAAGAGAGACTCTACGAAGGATATAATAAGCGAGAGGATTATTATAGCTTTCTAATTACTTAAATACCTAGATACTTTAAAGATTATTACTTTAAGGAGGTTAAAAAGCGGGGATATATAGCTAGAGATAGCCCGTATAAAGGATAGGGAACGCCTCGAGAAGAACCTAAGATAGGTTAAAAAGACGTGGTACTTAGCTATAATAATAAGGAAGTTATTTAGGGTAATAGTATACGGTATAAAAGCCTCGGTCTTTAATACTAAGGACTAGGGCGCTATAAAGGAGAGGATCGAGCGGGATAACGAGGTCCTATATAATAACCTTAAGGTAGTTTTAACCCGCTAGCTAATTAGGTCCTATTAGCTAATAAAACTATATTCGTCTCTTATAGTCTTTATAACTATACCTAAGTTAGTAGATACCTTAGTAAGGTAGGGGCTAGTAGAAGCTAAGGAGCTAAAGACGGTTAAGAGGTACGAGCCGAAGGCTCGTATACTCTAATACTTTAACTACTAGGGGTATAATTATATGGCGCGTAGATACTCTAATAGGACGTCCTATATAGACTATAGGAAGGAGCACGATATAAGGAGCTATAACGATAAGGAATACGGCACGTAGAGGCATTATATAGCGTATAAGAAGCCTAGATACTCCGCCTAGGAGAAGGGATATTAGATATAGATAAAGGAGAAGTATTAGGCTTTATAAAAGATTATTATAAAAGTACTATTATACGGTATATAACGAGAAATAATAAAGTAGATAACGGTAGACGCTGAAGGCTTTACTATAATCGGGCCTAGAAAGAGGAAGGCGGTAACCGACTTATTATTAAGTAGTAGGACCCTAAGCGGAAGTTAGGGACCTGGGGTTACCCTTAAGTTAAGGGTAGGGAGGCCGCCGATATTCGCTTCGCCGAGGTTTACCGCGACTAAGCTAGGGTAGACTACTCTAGAGACTATAGCCCGCTCGATTATAATAAGGGATATTAATATGCTTATAAATGGTTTAAATAGCGAGAACCCGCTTAGGAATCTTAGTAAGCTAAGTATATCTAGTATATTAAACGTATCGAGTATATCTAGGATATTAAGTATACCTAGTAAGCTAAATATATCTAGTATATTAAACGTATCCTTAGGCACGTCGAGCCTACTAGACGTGCTGAATATATCTAGTATATTAAACGTGCTAAGATACTAGAATAGTAGTATAATAGAAATGGAAGTAGACTTAAACGTATAACTCTAAGCGGATATCTAAGATACTAAGCCTAAAGATCTTATAGTATAATATCTAAAATAAACTTAGTATAATAACCGCCCTATTAGCGGATAAGCGGGTACAGGATATTAATATCCTAGTAATCTAGGAACCGTGTTATAATAATAGGAATGAGTCCTCTTATAACCCGAGCTCTAGTACCTTCTACCTAGGGTATAAGGCTGGGAGGGACACACGTATATACTTCTATATTAATAAGAGACTCGATATAGAAATATAGGAGGTTAGCTATATATCACGTAATATAATAGTCTTAACTCTATAAATAGGTAGAGGGGCTATTTAAGTTTATAGCGCTTATAACTCAAGCCTATTATTAGTTATAGATAATAATCCTTTATATATCCCTAATATAGAGGAGCTTAGTAATACTAGGGAGCTTATCCTCCTTAGGGATTTTAACCTCTACTACCTAAGTTAGAATAACCCTAGGAGGTTCTTATACTACTTAGAGGTAGATAAACTAGCCGAGCTTATATTAGGACGGGGAATAGAGCTTCTCCTACCGGAGGGATTAGTTATATAGCGGGCGCGCGGTTAGGAGAGCGCTATTAACCTAATATTCGCGATACCGCTCCTATTAAACGCGACTATAGAATATAAGGTCGCCCCGGAATTATAATATAGGTCTAACTATCTACTAATCCTTATAATATTAGATATATAGGCGCTAGACTAGCTAGAAGTAAAACGGCGGTTATAGAAGACGGCTGACCCTAAGGAAATAGAAAAGGGTGCCTAAGCCCTAGACGTAGCTCTCTATATAAGACCCCTACGAATAGTAGCGGAGGTTAATAGCTACCTGGAATAAATACTCTAGGGGTTTAAAGAGATTATCGAACAGGCTATCCTATAGGCGAAACCAGGCGGGCGGGCTAAATTATTCTAGAACCTAGAATACGCGCGGACTACCCGCCGGGTACTAACTATTATAAGAAGCTTTCGGAAGAACCGTAGCGCGCTAATAGAAGAGGCCTGGCGATAAATAAGGAAGGAGAGGGACAAGGCTATTACTAGAGTAAAGACCCTGTACTTCCGAGAGGGAGTATATAAGGCGGCGGAGTTATTAAAGGGTATATAGAGTCTAGCTAAGTAGGTATAAAACGATAGTATACGGCCACGGCCGCTACCTAGGTTCCCCCTATTAAGTATAAGGGATAGTAGATAGGCTAGAACGTTTAATAAGAAGGTATCTACGCTCTACAAGACCTTCTTCCCTCTACCCCCTTAAGCGGATCTAGAAGATATTATAGAGGTAGTCTACCTAGATCTAATCTATAATAATGACGAGATTATAAAGTATAAGGTATATAAGGCTATCTATTACCCGGCCTAGGATAAGGCGCTAGGCCTAGATAGTATACTAAACAGGTTCATTCGTATAATCTCCGGGGGACTCCTAGGTAAGATTACCTACCTGCGTGTTTCTAGTTAAGATACTACCTAAAAGAGTTTAAAACGGCTAATATAATAATCCTCCGGAAGCCGAAGAAGGAGAATTACGTGGAACCGAAGTCGTATCGACTAATAGCGCTGTTAAATACGCTCGGAAAGGCCCTTAAGATAGTAGTTACGGGGAGACTAAGCTACTATACTAAAGACTATAGCCTTTTACCCCTAGAGTAAATAGGGGCTAGAAGAAAACGGTCTTGCGAGATAACGCTCGAGACTATTATCGACGCTATCTATATAGTCTAGGACTACGGGAAGAATAATATAACTAGCCTGCTATTATTAGATATCACGGGAGCCTTTAATAACGTCTCGTATCAGAGGCTCCTCTATAACGTCAGGAAGAAGGGAGTACCCGCGCGAATTAGTAACTGGACGGGGAGCTTCCTTATAAACAGGTTTATATCCTAAACGTTAGGTACTAGGACGAGCGTAGTAAAGTAGGTAGAGATAGGTATACCGCAGGGATTACCGATCTCGCCTATACTATTTCTATTCTTTAATACCCCCCTTATTAAGGCTTGTTCTAGGACTAACCTTCGGCTCTAAGTAGGTAGGTTTATCGATGATATCTACCTCCTAGCGTACGGTAATACTATAGAGTTAAATTACAGGACCTTAGAACGCGCTTACTAGCTATACCTGGAATAGGCGAATATATATAGGGCTAACTTTACCCCGTAGAAGTATAAGCTAATCTATCTTTCGCGGCGACCACGCTAATTTAATATACAGGTAGTAGTTAACTTAGGCTCGGTAGTTACTAGACCTAAGGCGGAAATTCGGGTCCTAGGCCTTTATATTAATAGGAAGCTCCGCTGGGGCCCTTATATTAAAAGAGTCTAGGTAAAGATAGCTAACTAAGGGTTAGTACTATTAATAACCGCGGCTTTAACGTAGGGTATTATATTAAGCCGAGCTAGGCAGGTATATAATATAGTTATTAGGCCGGCGATAATATACGCCGCATCTGCGTAGTATATACTAGGAGGTCTTCGCGACGCGAAGAAAATATATATATAAAAGCTTAAGGTTATCTAGAATAACTACCTACGGAGGATTCTAGGGGCCTATAAAGCTACGTTAATACGAGTCCTCGAGGTAGAAGTATATATTACGCTTATATAGATAACCCTTAATAGCGCGGTCCTCCGGCACTATACCTAATAAGGAATATACCTAGTAATAAGGATTAGGAACGCCCGTATTAGGAGGAAACTACGACTAAAGAGAGGTAGAAGGCTAGTAGCTACTAATATAGCCGCTAAGGAGAAAGGGGAGTAGGTACTCCGGTCCCTCGGCCTTAATAACTAGAAGGAACTCGAGCGAAGCGATAGTAGCCGTTATAAGGAGAAGATTAAGGATAAGATACGCCGCTAGTTAATTAGGCGGCGGGTTAGAATATAGGATAATTATAAGGCGAGGTTTAATAAATATAACCCCCCTAGCGTCTCCTAGGTTAAAGGTTTATAAGATAACCGCCTCAGCCTCTATAATAAGCTCCTAAAAGCTAAGAGCTCGGTGCTTACCTAAGCCTATATAACGAGAATTAGACTTATAGATTTCCTATATAAGGCTAGGGTCCCAGGCTTCTCGTCACCTAGCTGCGGATACGGGTATAGGAGATAGGATATAAAATATATTATTATAAGTTACCTAGACTATACTAGTTAACGGTAACTCCTTATTAATAGGGCGGGTATAAGCGATCTCCGAGCTATATTAACGTCGGTTAGTAAGGGCCCCTAAGCTATATTATAATAGCTAATATAGATAGGCTTACTACCCTAGTTCTCGCTAGCGGTAGTATAGTTATATACCCCTTAGGTCTAGTATATCTCGCGTATCGAGTATATTTAGCGCTCTTACCCCCCTCCTTCTTCCTCCCTCCCTTACTACTTAGCTATTAGGCTAGGTATTATAATACGTCGCAGCTTTATATATATACGTTACTCTATTTATACTTATTATAAATATAATACGCAGGTAAATAAAGATAAAGGATACTAAGTTAAAAAACCGTAAGGGTTATTATTTAGTATATACGGTTTCCCTTACGTAAAGTATCATTTATAGAAGCCCGTAATTACCTTTATAGTTTAGTAGATACGAGTATAAATTCAATTAATTAATTAATTAATTAGTAGAATATAATTATTAATTAAGTTTATTATTATATTACTTTATAACCGCGTAATATAAATAAATAATTATAAAAGTTAGGTAATAATATTATACTATTAAATTATATAATTAATATATATAATATAGTATATAATAAAATTATATTTTATTTACTTCTACTTCTTTCCTAACTACTACTATTAATATTAACCTTTTATAAGTTACCTTAAGCTATATATTAATATATTAATAGTAGAAGCTAATATATTTAATAGTAATACTATTAATACTTTATAAGATAACTACTATTAGAGTATAAGTATAATATAAAGGATTAATTACTAATATAGTATTATATAATAAATAATAATATTAATAATAATAATAACTAAGGTAAGTCTTTATCTAATATCCTTTACTATTCTACTTATAATATTATTATATAATAGCCTTTAATTATCTTTAAATATATTATAAATATATTACTTATAAATTACCTTCTTATATAAGTCTATTATATTATATATTTAAAGACCTTATTAATATCCTATTATATTATATTTCTTTTAAACTATTCTTATACTCTTTATATTTAAAGGTTTTTATATTAGCTAACTCTTATAATAGATAGTCTAACCCTCTTATTATACTACCCTTCTCTATTATACTACTAGGGTAGTAGCCCTCCTATAACCTTATTATCTTTAGTATACTAAGTACCTAGGTTTAAGTCCTAGGTTACTATATAATTATAAGACTAGTAGGGCTTATAAGAGGTACTATTACCTTTATAAAAATTATTATTTAATTTATAATAATAAGATTTAAATATACTTTACTTATAGTATATTAATAGGTTATAAGTACCCCTTACCTTTTATACTTATATATCTAGCCTCCTTACCTACGGCCCTATTATTACCCTTTAAGGTAAAAAGTTACCTTATTATACTATATTTATAATACGCGTTACTACCTTTACCCTTAAGGTAGAAGTAGTAATTTACTTAAAGGATTATAATAAAATACTTTTATATAAGTTATAATCCTTTAAGGAATTACTATACTTTAAGGTAGCGGTAGATAGTTATATAACTATTACCTTTAAGGGTATCTTAGATATAATAAGGTAGTAGGTAAGTCTTTTTAATAATACTTCTTATAATATATATTAATACTTTTATAAAAAGGGTTAACTACCCTTATTATAATAGAGGTTAATAAGGAGTTAAAGGAGGTAAGTATATTATTAAAGTATTCTACTATCTTTATATAAGTTAATTATACTTTAGGAGGAGGATAATAATAATAATAGAGAGGAGATAGAGGAGGAGGATAAGGAGATAAAAAATATACTTCTAGCTATTATATTACCTACCCCTACTATTACTACTCCTAGCTATCCCTCTTATAAGAGTAGTATTACTAGTACTTCTACCTCTACTTACTACTCCTATACCCCTTATACCCTTTATATTCCTACTCTTATACTTACTCCTATACCTACTCTACCTACTCCGCCTACCCCTTCTAGGGATACTACCTTATCTTTTAGCTTATCTTCTCTAGTAGCTTCTTCTTTTATAGCCTCTAGGTTACTATAATATACTCCCCTTATAAGACTTTAATATTATAACCTTTAAGTAAAGATTCTTTTCTTAATTTATAGGGATTTTCCCCTTAATTAATTTTTTTTCTTATTTTCTTCTTTATTAAAATCTCTATTATATAAATATAACTTATAACTTACCTTATATAAATTAACTTTATAATTAGATAGTTCTATTATTATTATTATATATTAGTATTTTACTTATAATATTTCTTTATAATATATATATTATTATATTCCCTTTATAAGTCTTTTATAGTTATATCCTTAATAGATATCTATTAATTATATTCTATTTTATAAGTAGACTACTTAATTAAATAGTATTAAATACCTTTACTTCTTATCCTATCTAGAATTTATTCTACTTTATAATATTCTTTACTATTAATAAGTTTTAAAGGAGGTATAAATAATTATTTATCTTTATTAAGATAGCTCTAATATAATTCTAATAAGGAGATATAAAATATAGGATAGATTCTTTGTACTATTAAAAGACTTAAGTAGTACGCCTAGTATTTAATTACTTCTACTACCTTAAAGGGACTTATATACTTATATAATAACTTTCCATTTAATCTCTTTTACTTTAAGTTTTTTATTATTAATATTACTAGTTCTCCTATTATATAAGACTTTAGGATATAAAGTTTATTATAAAACTTTATAACTTATAGTTAAATAATGTACTATTAATTAGCTAGTATTTCCCTTACTTTTAAAAGGTTTTCTATATAGTCTTTAACTATAAGTACTCCTCCTTCTAGAAAGTTATCCCTAACTTTATCTTTTATATATAGATTATATCTATATATTATATAGAATAGTAAGTAACCTAGTATAATATAAATACTATTATAATATATAAATTTAGCTATTAAGAGTAATATAACCTAATTATCTTAATCTTTATTTAAAAATACCTTAAGGTAGTATTTTAATATTTAGTTCTAGTATTTAGTCTAACTATCTATTTATAGGTAAAAGGTAGTACTTAGTTATCTCTTTGTTTTTATATAATAGTAGACTTCTAACTAATAATTACTTATAAATAAGGATCCCTAATCTAAGATAATACCTATTAATAAATTATACTATAATATAATATTCTTAAATAAGTTTTTAGCTAGTTTAATAGTAGTATAAGTACTCTTAATTAAATGGTATTAGACTATCTTTATATACTTATTAATAACTATAAGAATAAAATTATATATAGAATTTCTATATTTACTAGGTAGTAAGTTTATAATAAAATCTATAAAAAGTTCTTCTTAAGGCCTTTTAAGTTATAATAAGGATACTATATTATTATAGGGTTTATATCTAGGAGCTTTTACCCTTTAATATATTTTATAAGTTTAGGTATATAGCTTAATATCTACTAATATACTACTCTAATAATACTTATATTAGAGTAACTCTAAGGTTTTCTATAACTTTAAATAACTTATTAAAGTATTATTATAATACCTTATAATAATTTCTATATATAATACTAAATTATCTAGTATATAAAGTACTCCTTTAAATCTTAGTAATCTTATAGAATTAACCTTCTAAGGCTATTTAATAGTATTTTACTTAGAAGTTATATACTTAACCTTATCTTTTTATTTAGTAATAAATAGATTATTATATTATAATAAGAGGATAAGTTCTTTTAAAAATTCTAATCTAGCTTTATAAGTTATTTTAAGTCTAGTAATTACTCTTACTAGTACTTATAAGATATATTATTTATAACTAATAACCCTAGTAATAGAATTAAGTAGTAGTACTATTATATTACTTTAATACTAAGAAGTACGGGCCGGAAAGATATGGGATTTCGGTATGGGATCGAGGCGATTTTCGGACTGGGATGGGATACCCCACGGGATATCCCAGTGGCAAATCGCGAACTAGGCCTAATTAGGTAATATTCCTTTATAGGCTAAAAATTTAGCCTAAACCCTATCTAACGCTAAAAAAACTTTATAAAAAACTTTGAAACTCGCTAAGATATAAAGCTCTAAAGTTAACGTAATAAATGCGTTAGCTCGTACGGTAATTAAATCCTATATCTTTCCGGCGAGTACTAAGAAGGTAGCTTTATACCCCTTCTATCTAAGTTTTTAGGCTTAGTTTAGGGTTTCCTAAGCCCTCTTAAGCTAGATAAGTCTATATACTTAGTTATTTCTTCTAGCTACTTTTAGCTAGAGATAATACTTCCTAAATTTACTAGCTTATTTTATAAGGTAGGTAGGAGCTAGTTAAACAATATCTTAATATTGTTATAATTAGGCCTATATAATAGAGTATTTATAAGATTCTTCTTACTAAGTTAATATTTAATATTAAAGTTATATATAGTTAAATAAATAGCCTACTAAGCTTAATAACTATTTAACTACTTTACTTATATAAATCCCCTAAGATTATTATAGTTTATAAGTACTTGAATAGTATAATAACTACCCTTTATATAATAATACTATTACTTAAAGGCTTTAATAATTATTAATAGCTCTTAATTATATATCTTATACCTAGTCTTAATAGGAATTAATTTATAAGACTAGAAAGCTACTAGATACTAGGCCCTATTATTATATTATTATAATAAGATAATAGTTATAACAAAATCTAATATATCTATTTTAATCTAAATTTTCTTATTAAGGTTAAAATATATTAAGACGGGTATAGTTATAAAGGTATAATATAAGTTATAAAATACCTTTACTTCCCTATTACCCTATATAAATAGTCTTAACTTCTTCCTATCCTTACTACCTTTTAAATAGCTAGTTAAGGGGGATACTATTTATAAGTAGTAGTATATAAAATACTAGTAGAAGTTTATAAATCTTAAGAATACTTAGACTTCCTAATATATAGTTAGTACTAGCTAGTCTTAAATAGTAAGTACCTTATAATCATCTATTAATATACTAATAGTACTTATAATTAACCTAAGGAATTCTATTAAATTAATATAAAATTTATATTTCTTTTAATTTATATAAAGTTGAAACTTTTATAACTATTTAAGTACTTAGTAGATATATTACTTATAACTTAAAATATCCTTTAAATAAAATAAAATATTATTAAGGTATATTATATAAGTAATATCTACTAGGCCTACTAAAGCTCTATTTATATAGGCTTAAAAGGTTACTAGGGTATTTACTAACCTAAATAGTATAACTATATATTTAAAATAGCCGTACTATATATAAAATAGTATCTTCTACTTATTACCCTTATAAATATAAATCTTATAATAGGTATCCTTAAGGTCTAACTTAGTAAATATCTTTATACTTTATAAGTAATTAAATATTTTACTAATTAAAGGGAGAGGATAATAATTCTTTATTATTACCTTATTTAACCTATGATAGTTAATATATAATTATAGGCTACTATCCTTCTTTAGTATAAATAAAATAGAAGCCCTTATAAGGCTAATAGACTCTTATATCTAACCCTTTAACTTAGTATTATCTAGGTAGATATATAGAGTTTCTAACTCCCTTTATAATAAATTATAGATAGGCTTATAAGGAGGCTTATAACTATTTATATTAATAGTATAATCCCTAGGCTTAAATAGGGGTAGTTATCCTACCTCCTTATTTAAAAAGATATCTAAAAAGTTATAAAGGCTTTTAGGTAGCTCTAGTACTTTACTATTAGAGCTCTAGGTTTCTACCTAGGAAAACCTAGTATATATAATAGTATAAATTACTAATTTACCTTTAAGGGTATCTATAAATATTTATAACTCTAGGATAGATATACTAGTAGAGTTAAGTAGAAATTACTACTTTTAACTCCCTAGGTCTACTTATACCCTTACTTTTAATAAGGTAGGTATATTAAGAATTATTAGTAACCCCTTTTTATTAATTATATAGAATATACTAGTATACTAACCTAGCTATCCCTAGTTATCAGCTAGATAGTACTCTATTTAGTACGCGCTATAGTAATAGACTAACTAACTATTTATCTACTTAGGAATTAATAGCTAGTAATCCTTTAAGGGCTTTAGATTATATTATTTAGTAAAGCTTTAAGAGATAATATTAATCTCTACCCTTATATCTATTAAGAAGTCTATATAGTCTTATATACCTTATATATTAATAGCGCTACTAATATTAATATTATAAACTAATAATAAACCCCTTTTAGTAAGTAAGCGCCTTAGTATTAAAGTTTAAATAGAGGCGCGCTTCCTTTTTTTAATTAAATAGTCCCTTTTCTAATAGTATTAATAGGTATTATATTTAGGTTCCTAGGTATCCTAGGCCTATAATAGTCCCTATTATAGTACCCCTTCTTCCTATAATTGAAATATATCAATACTTCCTTAGTATCTAGTAACTTATTATAACTATTAGTAGGTTAAATACTTCCTACTTTTATAAAAGGATTAATACCCCTATCTTAACTTCCTTCCCTCTTCTAACGATTATTCTATCTATTAGAATAATCCCCTTTTTTACTAATATAACTATTACCTAATATTATTCTAGTATAATACTACTAATTATTCTCTAACTAAGTAGTAAGGGTAATTAGGCTTTCTTTAGTTATAGGGGAGGTCTTAATAGTTTATAAGGGCCTTTTAAAGGTCTAGATATAACTTTATAAAGAAGTTAATCTACTAATATTCCTCTAGAAAGGGAGGGATCTATAATTTAATCCTACTTAAATATATATTAAAGCTTTATACTAACTAGTTAGAGTTCTATTATATATTTAAGTATAATTATATATTATAAAGCTAGTAGTTTACTAGGTCCTTAATAAGGTTTAATAAGTATTAAGTAAAGTACTCTTAAGTAACTACTCTTCCTAGTAATATCTTTTTATAATAATCCTATAATTTAGTAGGTTTACCTTCTAAGAATTATATAGCCTAAGTAACCTTTATAAACTTAGTTAGGAATTTATTAGGTATTAATTTAAATATAATATTTATAATATAATACTATTTCTTATACTTATATATATTCTTCCCCTTATAAAAGGGTAAGTCCTTAGGCTTTAAGTAGCTCTTAGGGTATCTACTACTAGGCTCTTCTAACTAGCCTCTAGTAGACTAATTTAGGGTAAAATTATCAAAGATAGAGCCTACCTTAGGGTTTAATATACCTTATATATTAGTACCTTAATTTATAAGGTATTAATTCTCTATTAGGCCTAGTCTTAACCCTTATTATATTTTACCTAGTAATCTACTAGCGCTTTACTATAATTCTAGTAGGGCCTTATTTACTTCTACTTATAAGTAAGCTACCCTTTCTTAGATACCTTAAAGCTTTCTTTCCTTTATTAACTACTCTTCTTTAATTTAATAGTAGTAATAAGTTTATTAAGTATAATAGTACTAATAAAGGTCTCATTAGAAATCCTATTACTAAGTATATTATTTACTACTTTAATATCTCTTATATTAGACTCTAATATTATATTAATTTTATTATAATATATTTCTAATATATTTTTATCTTACTTAATATTAGATATCTTTATATTACTATATTATTATAATCTAGACTATCTCCCTTTAAAGGTAGAGAGATTAGAATTATTAGGAACTAAACTAGAAGGCTAGTTCCTAAGGGCTAGAATGGATAGTATAAACTACTAGTAAGTAGGTAATATTATAAAGGTAGACTTAATACTCTAGTAACTTTATAATTATAAAAGAATTAATCTCTACCTTCTAAAGAGGTAGAGGGAGGACTATCTAATTCCCCTTATAAAAGCTACCTAGCCTCTTAGATATCTAGATAAAAGGATATCCGTTAGGATAATAAGAAGCTAATATAGTACTACTAGGATATCGCTAGTAAGCCGTAGTTATATTAACTAGATATATTAAGATATCCTAATAGTTTATATTTAGAATACTTAGATTATTAATATAAGGACTAGTTAGGAATATAGTACTACTGTTAACGTGGCGTCTATAGTACGTAGTAGTACTACGCTACCCCTTTACCTGTAGTATATAGAGGAGGGAATTCCCCTAGAAGGGAAGGGTAGCGATTAGTCTTACTATTAATAAGAATAGAGAGCTCTATATATAAGCGTATACGTACCGTTTATAGTACTTAATAGCTACGTTATTATATAGTACCCTTATATTTTAATTACTCTACCCTACTTAGGGGTAGTAGCCTAAATATTAATAAAATAAGTAGAGAAGGGTTATTATAAGCGTAAGGTAAGAAGGTTAGTTAACTACTATAAATAACCTACTAAAATATAAGGGACTAAGCTTATAAAGAAAGTAAGTCTTAAGAATTAGCTAATAAATTAATAATAGATATATCGCGATCGTAACTAATAGGATAGGGGTAGTTACTAGGCGTATAAACTAAGTCCCCGCTACCTAATACTTAAGAAGTACTATTATAAAGGATAAAAGAACTTAAAGAAGAAGTCTTAAAGAGGGAGTAGATATAAGAGTTAAGATAATACTTATAAGAGTTAGAGTAGGAAATATATATTAATAATACCGCTTAAGCGGGTTATTACTATTATTTATTATTAACTAAAGAATTAGAGCTAAAGCGTCCTTAATACGGGACCTACGTCTTTAAGCTATAGGATCTATATATATATAATAGGAAGTTAGTATAGGAATATTAAGAATAGTTTAATAATATAATTAATATAATTAAAATAAATATAGCCTACACTTTAGATAACTTTATAAAAATCTAATACGCGCTACGTTATATAGCCCTAGACCTTAAGGCCACGTAGCGTAAGTATATAAAGGATATACTAAAGGATAAGTAGTCCTAGTTATACTTTTATAATTTCTTAATAGATTAAATAAAAGATCCTTAGGATTAATATCTTATAACTAGTAAGTAGTACTTAAAAGCTAAGTAAAAGGAATATTAAAAGATTATAGACTTTATAAATTACTTTACTAGGTTAGAAAGGTAGCTTAAACTATTAATAGAGTATATACTTTATAATAACCTATTAAATAAGTTATATAAAGATCTTTATAATTATCTTATAATATAACCTAATATCCTTAAGATAAGGGATACTCTTATTATATTAATAACTTAACTAGAGCCTTATATAATAGTACTTATATATAAAGATTAAAGGGATAATACTCCTACTAGAAGTTAATATCTATAAAGATAAAGGGGAAATTTTTAAGGGTAAAGAGATAATAGCCTATATATAAAATAGGAAGGGAGGGGCGCTATTAATTTATTACTACACCTTTTATAAAGGCCTAAGCCTAGCCTTTCTACTATTAAATATTATAATTATTAAAAGAAGGGATATATAATTAAGGATTACTAGAGCGTAAAATTAATAATTATAAGCGCTATAACTAATAAGCCTATAACTAGTAATAATTTAGCTAAAAAAGGCTTAAATTTAAAAAACCCCTAAGTACTGTAATTATATCTACTATTATAGTATAAGGGAAAAAGTAGATATAATAACTTATTATTATAATATAGGTAGAGTATAAATAATTATAGGGAGAATTTACTATATTAATTAACTCTAGAGTAGATATAAACTATATTAACGTACGCCTAGTAAAGGAGTAGGAGTAAGAGATAAATCCTAGCTCTAGTAATACCCTATATAATAGGGTTAGAAACCTAATATTATTACTAGGTTCCTATATAAGGTAAATTAAACTTATTAACTCTAATAGTATTATATAATATTATAAGGGCGCCTTCTATATAATAGTAAACCTTAACTACGACTTCTACCTTAGGTATTTATAATTAGAGGAATAAAATCCCTAAGTAGATTAGCTTATATATAACTAGTAATTCCCTATTAAGAAAAGTAATATTAAGGAGTACTTTAGTACTATTAAAAGCCTAGAGAAGTAGCTAAATAGCGTTATATTTATTATAATATACTTAGGAGTAGGTAATAAGAGCCTACTATCTAAAATTAAGCTCCTTCTAGAATTTTAGGAATTTTAAGATATCTTCTTAATTAAGAATATTAGGGCGCTACTAGCTTATACGCCTTATTATTACGAGATTAATATAAAGGAGAATAAAGAACCTCCTTTTAACTTACTTTATAACTCATCAAAAAAAGAGTTATATATATTAAGGGAGTACCTTAAGTAATCTTTAAAAAAGGGTTAGATTTAATATTTTATAAGCTTAGTAGGGGTGTTAATTCTTTTTATATTAAAAAAAGATAGAATACTACGCTTATATATTAATTATAGGGCGCTTAATAAGATTATAATTAAAAATTAATAACCCCTCCTATTAATTAATAAAATATTAATAAGATTAGTTAATACTAAGTACTTAACTAAGTTAGACCTTAAGGATATATATTATTACCTATAAATAAGAAAGGGTAATAAATAAAAGATTATATTTTATATAAGGTACGGCTATTTTAAATATATAGTTATACCTTTTAGACTTATTAATATACCTACCTTATTCTAAATATATATTAATAAGGCCCTAGTAGGACTATTTAATATTATATATATTATATATCTAGATAATATTCTTATCTATTCCTAAGATAAAGAGTCTTATATTAAAGTTATAAAAGTAGTATTATAATATCTTTATACATTTAAACTTTATATTAGCTTAAAGAAATATAAATTTATAGTAGTAAAAGTAGAATTCTTTAATTTTATTATTAGCTACGACGGCGTATATATAGATCCGCGTAGAGTAGATACTATAATAAAATAGCTAGAACCTAGGAGTATTAAAGATATCTAGATCTTTTTAGGATTTACTAATTTCTACTATTATTTTATTAAGTACTATTCCTCTATTACCGCGGCGTTAATAGACTATCTAAAAAATAATTATTTATATATTAAAAATAGAAAGTTAATATTAAATAATATAGTAAGAGCGGCGTTTAAGTAGCTAAAGTAATTCTTTTAAGAGGCGCTATTACTTATATATTTTAACCTTATAAGAGAAATCTAACTAGAGACTAATACTTTAATACTAGCTATTATAGCTATTTTATTATAAAAATTCCTAATTAGTAATAAAGGCGTAGAGGTAGAGTAGTATCTAGTTACTCTCTATTCCTATAAATTATATTTAGTAGAAACTAGATATAAGACCTATAACTAGGAACTACTTATAATAGTTAAGGTATTCTAGATATAAAAGTACTTCTTAGAAGGTAGCTTATACTTAATTATAGTAATTACTAATTATAATAATTTAAGGAACTTCTAAATAATATTATTAATAATAAGGAGATAGGTATATTAGGTAATAAAGCTTATAGTATATAACTTTAAGATATACTATTATATAAGTACTAAGAACCTAGCTAATCCTATTAAAGCGACTAAACTATATACTAGTAATAAATAAAGAAGATACTTATCTACTAATATTATAAAATAAGTTAAAGAATATTAAGTATATTCCTTCTAATAAGTACTATATATATAGCGTTTATAAAGGTTTATAAGATAGTAAGGCCTATAGCTATAAATAGTATAAAAGGTTAGAGATAGAGCTTAAGAAGCCTTATACCCTAAAAATAGGAGAGAGTAACGCGCTCTTAGGGACGTAGAGTAGTATAGGTAATAGCCTAAACCCTATTATAAGATAGTTTAATATTAATTAAATAGTACCTAGAAGGTATATTATAGCCGCGTTAATAATAGAGTATATATAAAATAAATATAGCGGCTTAATATTAGAGATACTCTAATATCTCTAAGAGGGAGATAAGGATATTTATAATAAGAAATAATTATTAAAGTCCTAAGGCTATAAAAAAAAGGCTACTAATATATCTCTATTAATAGATAAGATAGGGGTCCTTTATAAGGGTAGTATAGTTTTTATACCTAGTAATAAAGTAATTAGATAAGAAATCTTAAAGCTTTATTATAATAACCCTTATACTAGCTACTACTTATAGAAGTATACGTAGGAGCTTATTAAGTAGAAGTTCTATTAGAAATTAATAGGATAAGATATTTATAATTATATATAAGAATACTTAATCTACTAATTAATAAAGCCGCGTAGATACGCTATTTATAATAGGTTTTATTATAAATCTCCCTCTAAGTAAATAGAAGGGTAGTATCTATAATATAATCTTAGTAGTTATAGACTACTATATTAAGGTAGCTAGGTATTTACCTATTATAAAGATAGTTAATACTATTAGCGTTACTAACCTATTATATTATAAGATCTTCTTAAAGTTTAGTTAACTAGAAGGTATTATTAGTAATTAAGGGATAGTATTTATAAGTAGCTTCTAGGTAGCTATATATTATTATATTAATATAAAAAGAAAGCTTAGTATTACTTTCTATCCCTAAATAGATAGTTAAATAGAGAGATAGAATAGTATACTTAAGTAGTATCTACGCTACTATTCCACCTAAAGATAAGATAACTAAATAGAGTTACTTTATCTAGTAGAGTTTATATATAATTATATAAAGTATACTAGTACTAGGTTACCTCTATATAAGGGGCTTTATAGCTACTTACCTAAGCTAGATATAAAGCTTTTAGAGCTATTATTAGAAGAAGTCCTATTAGTATAGGAAAGGGTTAACTTACTTTAGAAATAAAGGGAAGGTTTAGAGTAGTACCTATACTAAGTATAAGCTATATAAGCGGAGTATATAAATAAATAGTAAAAGTAAAGATAATATAATATAAGTAATTATATCTTATTAAATATAAAGTATATTAGATTAGTATAAGTAACTAAGAAACTATTATAGTATCATTTAAAGCCTTTTAAGGTCCTTAATTATATTAGTAGTTAGGCGTATAGGCTATAACTACTTAATACCTTTTATATATATAATATCTTTTACGTCTTACTTATAAAGCTATATAAGGGTAATAGTAAGAGTATTATAAAAGCCGCGTAAGTAGAGCTTATAAATAATAAAGATAAATAGGAAATTAAAGCTATTCTTAATTATAAAATCTCTTATAATAAACCTTAATATTTAGTAAAGTAGAAGGGTTAGTCTTATAATTATAATTAATAGCTATATAAGCGGGACTTAGTTAATACGCTAGATATATTAGAAAGATTTAAGTAGGATTACCCTAAGGTATAAAGTTTATATAGTATAAGAGGAAAGAAGATTTCTATTATTATTAAAAAAAAAAGATACCTAATATAGCTAGACTACTAAGGGTATTATACTAGAGGGCCGCTATACTATATTAGTAGTAGTACTAGGCCTAGTAGTATTACTACTACTAATAATAGGAGGAAGGCGCTCTTATAATATATTAGTAAGGCTTTAAAAACGCTTTAAAAGGGGAGATAGAGTAATATATATACGCTAGTAGAGGATATTAAGGATACCCTTAAGGGTATTTATAATACGGCTAGTAATAGTAGGGTCTACCCTAGCTAAGGTAGTAATAGTAGAGGGGGTAGGGGCGCGGTAGAGGTAGTAATAGTACTATTAAATAAGCCTATTAAAGGTTCGCTAGAATCTAGCGAGCTAAAGGAGGTTAAAGTTAGTATCTAAAGTAGTTATAATATCTAAGGACTAAAGAAGGCGCGTATAAGTATAGTAAGTAGAGGTAGGAATTTCTTATTAATATTTAGTATTAAGATCTTTATAATACTTATACCTTATTAAGCTAGGGGAGGCGCGTATATAGAGTAGACTATTAAAGGGATAGGTAAAGCCTTAACTAAGAATATTAGACTTATAACTCTTTACTTTAAAATATAATATACTAAAGGTATATTATATAAGATAATATAAGAATAGGTTATAAGTAACTTAGTAAAGGAGGTTAAGTACTATTATAAGGGGGGATAGTAGGAGCCTTTATTAATTAGTAGAGGGTAAGTTAATAATTAAGAAGTACTTATAAAGCGACTACTAGAAGTATAAGGAGGTATAATAAGGCGTAGAGGGGGTAATAATATAAATAAAAATTAAAAAGGACTTAATATAATTAATAAAAAATAAAGATATTATAATTAAAAGAATAATATTAAAGTTATATAAAGAAGGTACGCCTTAAGTACTTAGTAAACCCTTAATAGTAACGACTTCCTATTTAAGTTAAAATACTAAGACTTTTAATAACTTTCATAATGAATTAATAAAGAATAATAAGAAGTATAATAGGAATATATTATAATATAAGGATTATATATAAGAGTATTATTTATAATTATTATAGTTTAATAAAGCTATATATTTATTAAGGCTTAGCTTAGAGGGCCTTATAATTAACTATATTATTACGCTCTTATTAGAGATATACTCTATTACTAAGAGAGCCCCTTTAATAGATTATAACCTTTTATACTCTTAGAGCCTAAGAGCCTAGATAGGGAGATAATTATAAGGACTAATTAGGAATATAATACTACTATTAACGTGGCGTCTATAGTATATAGTAGTACTACACTACCCCTTTACCTATAGTATATAAAGGAGGGAATTCCCCTAGAAGGGAAGGGTAGTAATTAGTCTTACTATTAATAAGAATAGAGAGTTCTATATATAAATATATACGCACCGTTTATAGTACTTAATAGCTATATTATTACGTAGTACCCTTATAATTAATAGGTATTATAGGTCTTAATATACTCTTTAATATCTCTACCTATTATAGGCTAATAGAATTACTACTAGATAGTAGTAGTAGTATAATCCTAGCTAAGATAGCCTATAATTATAGAAATATAAAAGTTCCTAAGAATCTAGAGTTATAGGGCTTTATTATTAAGTATATAGAATTAATTACTTCAAAAGTATAATAGGCTTACTACCTACTTAAAATCAATATTAATAGCCTTAATAGCCTTATTATCCTTTTCAAGCTTTTCTGCTATTTCCTCTAGGATAGTTTATAAGAGCTTAGGGACTTAATCCTCCCTCTTAAGGTTATTTAGATTAGCTATAACCTACTAAGCTACCTAGTAGCCTTCCTCTACTACTATAATACCTAATTTAAAAAAGGGGACTATAATATAAGATATATTAGGTTTATTATAATCTAGCCTTTTTAAAGGTATATCTACTAGGTTTCTTCTCCCTAGCTAGTACTATATTTTAAAGTTAAATACTAATAGAAATTTAGCTTAATATACTTATTATTAGCTAAGGGTCTTAGTAGTTAGAAAGGATTTAAGGTTATAATAGTTTATAATAATTATAATTTAATATTAAGCCCCCTCTAAGTACTTTCATTATACTTAGAAGGATATAATAATAGCTAGGAGTTCCTAGTTAAGTATATTATAATTTATCTTAGCTAGCGTAAGCTTTTAGTTATAAAATATAATAGGGTAAATATAAATATCTTATTATTTCTAGGAGTATATACTTAATAGTATATAATTACTCGCGTTAGTCTTAACTTATAATAGTAAGCCTAGATTATAATATACTAATAAGGGAGTTATAATAAAGGTATCCTTTAATTAATATAAAGATAATTCTACCTAATCTATTTAATTAAAGGGTATAATAGGTTTAATTAGTTTAGTAAGGTCTTATATAATTATATTATAGGCTTTAATAAATTATTTATAAAAGTTATAAAACTTTAAGAGGGCTTATACCTACTTAATTATTCTAGGGGTTAGCTAATTATTAATAGACATAATATACTCTAGGTTTATAGAGATCTTATTAGGGCTAATAATATAACTTCAAAACTCTATTATATTAATACTAAATTTATACTTTTCTAATTTTATAAATAGGTTATACTCTTTAAGAGCAGTTAGGACCTCTTTTATATATCTTTTATAATCTACTAGGTTATTAGAGTAGACTAGTATATTATCTAGGTAAATAATAATTATAATATCTACTAGATAAGCTAAGGCTTTATTAATATATAACTAGAATATAAATAGAGTATTAGTAAGTCTAAAAGGTATAATTACAGGCTGGAAAGATATAGGATTTTAGTATGGGATCGAGGCGATTTTCGGACTGGGATGGGATATCCCGTAGGATATCCTAGTGGTAAATCGCGAACTAGGCCTAATTAGGTGATATTCTTTTATAGGCTAAAAATTTAGCCTAAACCCTATCTAATACTAAAAAAACTTTATAAAAAACTTTAAAACTCGCTAGGATATAAAGCTCTAAAGTTAATATAATAAATACGTTAGCTTATACGGTAATTAAATCCTATATCTTTCTAGTAAGTAGGTATAATATAGTACTTAAAGAGGTTATAATAGGTATAAAATATTATTTTTTATTTATTACCTTCCTTAACCTAGACTAAGTTATATATTCCTTTTAGATTAATTTTAGTATATATCTTTATATATTATAGATAGTCTAAGATCTTAGAAATTAAAGGGATAGGGTACCTATTATAAATTATAATAGTATTAAGAGCTTAATAATTTATATAAAGGTATAATCCCCTATCCTTCTTCTTTATAAATAGAATAAGTACCCTAGGGGGTAATTTAAAGTATTTAATAAACCCTAATTTAAGATTTTAATTAATATAATCTTTAAGGATAGCGAGCTCTATCTTAGAGAGGTTATAAAGAGGGCTAAATAGTAGGATAGTACTCTATTAGAGGTTTATAATATAATTAAGGGCTCCTTAATAGGGTAGTAATTTAGTACCCTCCTTTTTACTAAATATATCCGCGTACTCTAAGTACTTTATTAGGAGTACTTTTAGGTTTATACCTTTAGAAGTAGTATAGTAGGTATAAACTATATTATTCTTAATTTCTTTATTAAATTTATATTAATTAAGAACCTTAATATTCTCTAGTATCTTTACCTCCCTTAATACCTAATTTATAATAGGATTAATCTATTATAGTTATAAGAGGCCTAGGATTAGTTATTATCCCTATATAAATATTACCTAAAATATAAAATAGTTATATTATATATAAGGGGCGCTTATTTTAATTTAATAGAGTACTTAAGATAAGGTAGGGCTAATAGTCCTATTATTAATATTTACTACCCTAGTAGCTCTAGTATAAAGGGGCGTAAGTCCTTGAGTTTTTATAAACTCTTAATTAATAAAGTTAGTTATAGCTTTATAATTAATAAGGGCTTAAAGGTTTATTTTAATATATTATAATCTAGTAGTTATATATTCCTTTTATAACTATATTTAAGTAATAATATAGTTAGTTAGGTCTATTATATTAAAGGTATTATTTAAGGTAAGTTATAAAAACTCTTTTTTAAGAGTCTCTTTTAATTTTTAAAGCTATTAATCTAGGGTACGCCTATTCTACCTTAAAGGAGGAGATAAATCCTAGGCTAGGATACTCTTTAAGGCCTTGAATACCTATAATATTACCTTAGATATTATAGGTATATATTTTTTAGATAGGAGTAGTTTATAAGTTTACCCTTATAATCCTTCCCTTAATAGCCCTTTTTAGTATAATATATATATAATCCCTTATCTTAGTATTTTCTTTAATAAATATTATAAATATTAGACCTTTTCTCTATATTTAGGCTTATACCCTTTAAAGGATTTAAGCTATTTAGTTAGTTACTTAGAGGGGAGTAAGGGTTAAACTCCTTAATCTTATTAATTATAAATTATACTCTCTTCTACCTATTATATTCTACTTCCTCTCTATCCTTTATAATTTATTTCTTAATCCTAAGGTAATTTTTAGCCTACTATACTATTATCTTAAAGGTTATAAAGGTATCTAGTTATTTAAATTAAGATTAATAAATCTAGTCTAGAATCTCCCTTAATAGCTTCTACTTAAAGATATAATAAATAGTAGAGTTATTCTAAGAAAGATCTATTTTTAAGGTCTTAAAGTAGTTAATAAAATCTTATATAATTTTACTTAACCTTATTTAAATCCTTTTTATCTTAAGTTTTATATTAAGTTTAATATCTCTTATAGAGTAGTTCTTTAGTAATTATATTTAAAGTTTATCCTAGTCTTTAAATATATCCCTTTAACTCTTTAGCCTTATTAATTATATTTATATTCTAATTTTAAGGCTAAGATAGGTATAAGCTATAAAGGCTTATATATTTATACCTTTAATAAGTTATAAGTTAAAAAAATTATTATAATTAATAATCTAGAGATAGATATCTATAAGAGGGCTAGTAAGTATAGGGGGTTTATTATATTTAACCTACTTCTAATTTTAACCAATTAATATAGGTATTCTAATAGTAGGATTATAAGGGAGGGTAGGTATTAGGCTAGGCCTTATACTCCTTATAATTAACCCTAAGAGGTTTATTAGCTATCTACTATATCTTATAAATCTAATAGGGGTAGAAGTTTATTATACTACCTCTACCTCTAAGGTATTAATCCGTTCTAATAGCTATTAGTATATATCTAGATTAATTATATCTCTATAAGTTTAATCTACTAGTTATACTAGTAAAGAAGATATTATTATAAGAGGTCTACTAGGTCTTTATTAGGCTATTATAATAATAGCTATTATAGTATAATTTTAATATAGAATAGTTTAGCCTAATAGATATTTTAGGGCTCTTAGCTTAATAATTATAGGCTAGGCTTTATAGTAGGAAGAATTAATATAATAGCTATCTTATATCTCACCTAGAGTATATAGTACTATTATTATAATAGTCTTAATTCTTAACTATATAAGAGTCTTAACGACGTCTACCTAATAGTATAATCTATATATAGCTCCTTCCTACCCTAATAGCCCTTATACGCCCTGCTCTAATAGCCCCTATACGCCCTACCGTTTATAGAGTAGCTCTTCCTCTATCTTTACAGGTTAAATATACTTATAGCCTAAGTACTATTAGCCTTCCTTAGAGGAAGTTAGGCTTATCTATATAAGTATATACTATATCCCTTATCTCTCTTTTTAGTACTATTATAGTTCAAGAAGAGGTATATTAAGTTATCTAATAGGGTTATAGTAGTAACTACTATCTTTTAACTAGATACTCTAAAGTAATTAATATTAAATAGTCTTTAATCCTCTCTAAAGATTTCCTTTAATAAGGTCTCTAATAAAGCTATATTATAGTAGCTATTACTTAACTAGTAATAAAACTAATCTTAGAGACGGGTAAGTAAGCTACTACCCTTAGTTATATAGATCCTAAAGAAGTCCCTAATTAAGATATTAAATATTCAAGTATATTAGGCGATATCCTAGTATTTAAGAAACAGTCTAAGAATAATAAGACTACCTAATAGTATTAGTAACTAGTTATAATATAGATAGATAATACTACTTACTAGAGCTTATCCTAAAAGCTTACTTAAAAAGATCTTATAACTTAAGGTTAGTATTAAGAAGCCCTTATAAGAGCCCTAAAAATTCTAATAGTACTACTTTATAAACGCCTCCCCTATTAATACTTAAGATTTTAGCCCTAGTAGTCTTTAGTTTAAGCCTAGCTATTAGTTTACCCTTAGTTAAAAAGAGTATATAAGAATTAATCTTAAAATAATTCTCTTACCTAATAATAGAGCTCCTAAAAATTATAATATAGATATTATATATAGTATACTTATATATTAGTATATATTCGGGCTTACGCCGAATATAGAATATGTAAGTTCCGTAGTATCTTAGCTATATCTATTAGGATTAATAGGACTTAAGGTTATTAGTATATAGTTCTATTAAGGATATAACTCTATACTTAAATACTAGAAAGAGGAGGTTAATCTACTCCTCTATATAAATATATATATCCTTAGTAAACTTAGGTATATTTAAGACCTCTATTATTATAGCTATATAGTAGGGTTTATATAACTATTAGAAAACGGCTTTAATCTTAAATTCTATAAAGTTATAAGATATAATTATATACCTAGGTAGGAGTAACTTACTATATATCCTTAATAGATAAGTATCTATTAATATACTTAAAGTAAGGAAAGATATTAGGTTACTTTATAATATAAAGTAGTTATTCCCTAGAGAAAGGAAGTTACTAACGTAGTTAGTATAGTCTTTATTAATAGTATTATCTACGCGTGTATAGCCTATAAAGTTAAAGGGCTCCTAGGTTAAGTATACTATATAGTTAATCTTATAGCTAAAGAATATAGCTAAGTAGACTATAGAGAAATAGGCCTAATCTTCTTACTATAATAGAATATCCCTAATTTTAGACCCTAAGCTTATCGCAGCTTATTAGTTAGTTAATAAGTCCCCTAGATTCCTTCCCTAGACTAGCGCGAATATTAAAACTCTAATAATTCTTCCTATTCTACCTACCTACGTAATAATACTTTATAATATTTTCTATTTGAATAAAGTTATATAACTTACTCTTAGCTATTTAATACTTTAAAAATAGTAAAAATTAATATAGTAGTTTAAAAGATATATAGGAATAAATAGATTTACCTACTAATATTAGTCTAACTATCTAATATCTTAGTATATCCCTACTACCTAATTAATTTTTTCTTCCTACCTTATTTTTATTATTAAATACCTTACTATAAATATTATTCCTCCCCCCTATAATCTACGCCTTATAAGCTATACTAATTATCTTTAAAGTATATATTATTACCCTTCCTATACTAAATATAGCTCCTCTAGCTCCCTACTAATACCTTCTAAGCGCGTAGCTCTTTCTAAGCTATACCCTAATACTATTAATAAGAGGGTTAAATCTTATAAGAGTAACGGTATAAGGCGTACTAAATGCCTAAAAAAGACTAATTTAGGTACCTAGGTTAGGTTTAGTAACTTACTAGTAAACCCTAGAGATATTACGTTAATAGAACCTCGCCCTAAAGAAATACTATTAGGTACTTACTCTTATAACTACCTTAATTAAGGTATTACCCCCTAGTAGTATATAGCTATCGCTAATATAACTATTTAAGTAGTTATTCCGCCTAGGAACCCTTAATAACCTACTCCCCCTATCTTTAAAGAGACCCCCTAAGAAATTAGTCCTCCGCTAGCTCCTAAATATTATCCTGAAACGCGTCGCTAATATACTTACTAGTAGGCTAATAAAGATAATAATACTAAGTACTAACCCCCTATTTAATAAGGCTTATACTAGTAGTAGAATAATATATATTAGGGGTAGACGCTAGGCTAGGGATATTAAATATATAGGGATCCTTATATAATAAGAGATATAGAGCTTTATAAGGTTAATAAATTATTTAATATTATTAGTAATAAATAACCCTATTATAACGTACTATTATAAAAAAAATTAATATAGCAACTTAAGGGATAGTTAATAGTTATATTATAATAGTAGGAAGAATAATTAGCTATCCTCTAACTAGTTATATAAGCTAGCTGATATAGACTTATTACTTAAAGGGCTATAAAAGGAGGCTAAGCTTAGGGTATAATTTATTAATAATTTACTTAGTAACGTAGATAATATTATTATTAATAAATAGTTAATAGGAAGGAGGATATTATAACTAAGTATAAGCGTACTTATAAGTACTATTATCTACAGATCTTTAAGACTAGGGTAGTAGTAATTAGTACTAAGATAGACTAATTATAAGTAATTAGAGTAATCGGTTACTAATTAGGGTAAGCGCGTCTCTTAGCGGAGTTTCCTTCTACTATATAACTACGGTCCTTACCTATAGTTTAGGAGCTTCGTACTTAACTTAAAATAGTTATTCTCTTAACTAAGTTATATCTATCCTAAGGGGATACTAAATAGTAATTAGTTTCTTATATTATTACTACTATTAGCTCTCCTTACCCTACTTCTCTCTTGCCGTAGACGGGATCGTAACACTTTAAGCACTAACCTACGAGGAACCCTAGTAGTATATAACGGAGTAACAAGCTTATCGAGACGTCGATTTAATAATAAGACCTACCCTACGTATAGGGATAATAGAGACATTTATAAAGATATTAATAGCGGGAAAATCAGCTAGAATACCTACGCCTTTAGTAGTTAATACTAGTAAATAGCATGGTACTATCGTTTTAACTAAGGCTTTAAAGGTTTTAATACCGGAAACATTTAATAGTTTACTAGCGAAACTCGAGGAGTTTTTAATATAGCTTAAGCTATATATCTTATTTAACTCTACCTAGTTCTTAAGGGAGGCGGATAAGGTACTATATATATTATTATATCTTTAAGGAAGAGCCGCGAAGGGTTTTTAACCTTATTAGAAGGAATGGCTAGATAACTAGGACCTAGGCGATATACCTAGTAGAGAGATAAAAGTAATCTTTAGGAGTTATACGAAGTTTAAAGAAAAGCTTGAAAGTTTATATAAGATCGCTAATAAAGAAGTATATACGGATAGAGAAATTAGGAAGCTACGCTAGATAATATCTATTACCGTCTACGCTTCTAACTTCTAAGGGTTTATTATAGACCTAGAGTAGAATAACGCCGCCTTTTATTTATAGTTTTACTTAGGGTTAAAAGATATTATAAAGAGCGAAATAGTTTATAAGGAGAAGATAAATTCTCTTATAAGATTAATCTATATTATAAAGGAGGTAGACGAGCGCCTCTAGGACTTACGATAAGATCGATATATTAATACTAGAAGGTCTAGGGGATATTTAAAGGCTAAGAATAGGAACTCTTATAGACTAGAGCCGATAGACTTAGACGTTATAAAGGTGTCCCGGAATAGGAAGAATCTAAATAGAGAACGTTAGTGTTATAAGTATAATTAGAAAGGATATATAGTAATATATTATAGGCGGCCTAAGAATAACTTAGTACGTAGGACGCTTACGCTTATAAAAAGAACCGGTTATATATAAACCGATTAGATAAATTATTATAATAAAGACTATATATCTTATAAACGAGAGAAGGAGTAGGCAGGCGAGTTATTTACGTAGAGCGATAAGAGCTCGGATTACTAGCTACTACCTGTTATAACGTCACCGGCAGGGCCTTAGACATACTCAGCTATTAACCTGTCTAGAGAGCCGGGAGATATTATAAGGAAGTCGTTTGACGGGGAAAACGACGGATCGACATCGACCGAGGGGTTATTAGCCTATACGGCTTTACTCTCCTCCTCTTCTAGTTCCTAGATATTTCGGAGTTCGTACTCCACTATTTAATTCTTTTACTCTTCTAGTAAAAGGAATTATTTCTTAAGGCGATCGGATTTTACTTTCGCCTCCCTCTACTCGCTAAAAGCTTTGTTTCGAGACTCCTCCATTTTCGACATCTATGCGGGCGAGTTATAGAAGAGTTCACCTAGTAATCGTCTATACTTAGTAATCGTCCGGCCTTATAGGGTTAGTACCTTATAAGGCTACCCTAGAGCTTCAGATTTTATTATTTATAACTTCTTATAACCTGAATTCTATAAAATCGCTATCTATAAATCTATTTAGCATGTTAAACGTACCGCTACCGTCTATTCCTCTATTATACGAGACCGAACTAGGTAGGGAAGATCGTATAGAACTAGTCTACACGGCCTGGATCGAGGCTAGGGGACACGGTAATAGAATCCTATTAATTACGAAGGCAGCTAAGTAATATAGTATACTAAAGAGTATACTCGCCGACAGGATCAGGGGCCGTAAACTAATATCTGATGCTTATAAAGGCTAATAGCGAATTACTCCTAGAGAAGAAGTAGTACTTCTAGCCTAGGTTCTCCGTCTTTATATATAGGGTTAGCTACTAAGGATAGAGTAAATACGCTTTATAACGAACGAAATCCTTCTTATAAAGGATAATAAAACCCTAATTAGACTAAACTAGCCCTAGAAATTTATATTACGACACCCGGAGGTAAAGACAGCCTATATTCCGCTACTCGACAAGGAACGTGCTATAGTATAGGATCCTGAGGTACTATTAGGCTGGTTTAATCTCTACCTACGTATTAAGATAGAGTACGAGGTAGATAAGAGGGATATCTATAATATAGATAAAAAAGGTTTTATATAAGGGGTAATCGCTAAGCTTAAAGTTATAATACCTAAGTATAATAAGAAGAAGGCTTATATAATATAATATAGGAATCGTGAATAGGTATTACTTATTAAGTACGTCTTAATAGATAGTAGATCTCTACCCCCCTAGATTATCTTTAAAGGTAAATTAATCTAGAAATCTTAGAAAGAAGCTCTTAAATCAAGCGAAATTTATATTAGCGAGAATAGTTAGACTAATAATATAATCGGGTTTAAATGGCTTTAAAGGGGATTTAATTAAGAGACACGAGCGTACTAAAAAGGAGAATATTAAATACTACTAGTTAATAGCCATGCTTCTTATATTACGACTGTAGTGATTTAGTACTATATAGACTATAAGATTATTCTTCTTTGCTTACCGCTATATATAATACATCTACTTCAGCTATTAGACGTTGGTATTTTTTCTCCCTTAGCGACAGCCTACAAATCCCACGTCTAGCGAGTTACACGTCTAGGGGCAAGCTACCATATCGATAAGGTAGACTTCTTAGATATCTATTAACAGGCCCGGTAAGAAGCGATAACAGTAGTTAATATAAAGAAGGCCTGGGCTATAGCAGGACTATTACCATTCAGGCCTGAATTAATTCTATAACATTTTCCTACGACTCAGCTACCTCAACAGTATAATATTGAGATCCGCCCTACTATACCTCCTGAGGTAATAATCACCTTAATTGGCCCTAACGGGAAATTTCACCTCGTATTAACGCTAGCTAATGCTCTATATATTTAATAAATCCTATAGTATATTACGCAGACCGGAGTTAAGACGTAATAACCTAATCTATTAAATATTCTATAAAAAGTAGGTAAAGCGGCTATTTAAGTAATAGCTGAGTCTATAATCTAGGGCGTTATTAATATAGAACTTATAGAACTTAATAGACGGAAGTAATAGAAATCTAATCGTCTAAAGGGGAACTATAGGGCTACTAGATTTATAAATAAAGCGGTACTTATAGAATAATAGACTAATCAGGCTAATAAAGCGTGGAAAGCTGTCGTTACTACCCTGAATAGACTCGGTCCAGAAATCTTTAAACCGAAGGAAAAACCCGGTCCTAAATCACGTCCTACTCCTAGGAAGAAGCTATTACCCCCGGTAATCAGGCTAGTAGTCGTCACCCCTTTCAGGTCCCTTATAGCCACGTCCGCAACAGCGATCCCATATAGAACCAGAGCACCCCCGACGACGGCGATACAGGAAGAAATACCAAGTAAAGGGGACTATACCATCGCCCGTATAACGATTAAGCGACTAAAAAGACTTATTATCAGGTTACCTATTAGAATAACTACGGCGGAGTTAGAACGGGGCCTACGATAGCAAAATAGCTAGCAAGGATAGGAAGGACAGGAAGGACACGTGATTAGAGGAATCAGCCAATCAGGACGAGGTATACGAATAAGAAAACCTCGTAAAGGATGATTTAAATAGCTTAGAAACAGTCGCTTTATAGATTTATAGCATGAAATAGACGTTATAGACCATATTTATAATATTCTAGGATACGCTTATAGGGGTTCAGCCCTATAAGGCCGGACGATTACTAAGTGTAGACGGTTACTAGGTGAACTCTTCTATAGGTCGCAGCGCAGGCCACCGGCGACATACTCGGAACAGCGGGACGATTCTTCTCCGGTGTAGCAAGTTCTATTTCTCTTGCTGTAGTTACTATAAGGTCGTATAGTTATGTGCTTAAGGCGTTTCGCAAGTTCTTTTACCCGTAATCGTGAGCTTTCGGTTTTCTTGACTTTAGTAGAAGGCATAAGGGTGGATGGTTTCTAAGGCTAGAAATATAGGGAAGGGAGCCAGTGTTATAACTAAGTATAAGCGTGCTTACGAGTACTATTATCTACGGACCTTTAGGACTAGGGTAGTAGTGATTAGTACTAAGATAGACTAATTATAAGTAATTAGAGTAATCGGTTACTAATTAGGGTAAGCTCGTCTCTTAGCGGAGTTTCCTTCTACTATATAGCTACGGTCCTTACCTATAGTTTAGGAGCTTTATACTTAACTTAAAATAGTTATTCTCTTAACTAAGTTACACCTATCCTAAGGAGATACTAAATAGTAATTAGGTTCTTGTATTATTACTACCGTTAGCTCTCCTTACTCTACTTCTCTCTTGCCGTAGACGGGATTGTAATAGAGGACTATATATAATAAAGAATTTTTAGATAATATTATTAGCTATAATAATTATCTCTCCTTTACTAGCGAGGGTATAATTAATATTAATACCTATATTAGTTAAACTACCTTCTAGATCTAGAGGTCTATTTATTATCTTATAATTCCTCTTATTACTAATAATAGCCTTAGACTAAAATTCACTTAGATCTATATACTAGATAGTACGTAGGAGTAATTAGACGTTTACTATTAATATTTTAATAATTTAAATTAAGATACCCTTACTTCTACTTAGTATACCCTCTAGTCTATTAACCTATACGTCTAGAGGTTTAAATCCTACTATAACTACCTTAAGGAGGATAAATAATAATATCCTATTAATATTATAAGCGTTTATATCTAATAGCTAAATCCTAAATAATAAGATAAGGGTACCTATAATTACCCTACCTTTATAGAAGTCGCCCGTCTTATAATAACCCCTAATAACGCTATAAGAGGCCGGATTAAGTAAGATATCCGTATTAAAACTATTAAGGGGGGCCTTATATTAATCCCTAATTAATATCCTTCCTATATAGCCCTCTAATATCTACTCCTATTTCTATTTAATAAATAGTTATAATATAACCGCCTCCTATTAGCTAGCTATTAGCTTCTAGGCGACTATCTACTATATATATCGCGATAGAACTATATTACTAGTACGCTTACTTAGTATACCTTAATTAGTAGTAATAATAAACTAGAGTAGGAAAATAGTAGTAACCCTAAGTAGGAACTAGACTAGTACGTTACCGGCGCGTATATACCTTAGGGTTATAGTAGGTCTTAGTAAGTAATAAGATAATAGTTTTATATAAAATAGATATAAGTAAGACTATTTAATATATTTCCCTGGTTATTTTCTAGACCTAAATCCGCTTAGTTATAAATAGTTCTAAATAATTTAGATATTAGTTAGGGGATAGTTAATATAATTTAAATAATTAGCTAATTAATATCTAGATCTAGCCTAATTTCTTTAATTATACTATTAATAGTAGATATCTATTTAGCTATTAGACTACTAATATCTAGATATTAATAGAGCTTAATAACCTAAATTAGTATTATTAGAATTAATAGACTATTTAGGCGGACTACTACTCCGGCCTAATAGATAGGCTTAGTACTAATCTAGATATCTCGCTTAAAGATATTAGTAGTAAGGTAACTATCCTCCTATTAATAATACTAGGAAGCCTACGTACTATAAAAGTAAGAATATAAGACGCTATAATAGTAGTCTAAAAAAGGGGTAAACCTAAATTTTTTATTACCTTTATATATAATTCTAAGTAGCCTAATATTTAGAGCTTACTAGTATCTAGTTAGATATTAGAGTACTATTATAACCTAATTACCCGTATCTTTAATTAGAAGCTCTAGGAGTTAATAAAGGACCTCTTTAAAGAATACGTCCTTAATATTTATATAGCCTACTATTATATTATTAAGTTTTAGAAGTAAGGTCTCTTATATACTTATATTCTCCTTATTATACGGGAAGAGGATTAGATCTAGATAGTTAGTAATATTAATAGCCTTAAATACTCTTTATCCCCCCTTAATAAAATAATAATACGCTACGTAAGTTAGTCTTATAGTATATAGTTTATAATTACTATACTAGGGTCCCTAGTAATAGATATTTTAGTTAGGAGAAGAATTATTATAGTAAGGTTTTTTTAAAGGATTTTCGCTAAGAGATATCTTTTATATCTAATAGGAGTTATCCTTTCTATAAACGTCTAGTCGGCCTCCCTAAACCTAATTCCTCTATTAATAATAGGTAGGTTATCCCTTATAACCCGTACCTATTAAAGAAATATAGTACCTATATTAATATTAAGATCTATAGCTCTATTAAGTCTATTTTCTATCTATATAAATATATTTATAAGGTACCTAATTAGGCTAATATCTCCCTTACTAGGAATTATACGCGTAATAATAATAACCCTACTCCTAACGGCTACTTATAATAGTAAGGGGAGTTAGTAGATAAGATTATAAAGTTCTAGTCTACTCGCTAGATTAGGTCTACTAAGGCTATTGAGAAGATACTCTTATTTAGTATAGGTATTATAAAGCCTTATATAAAGCGTTTATAGATCTACCTCTTAGACTAATAGTATACCCTTTTTAAGCTAAATAATAACTAGGCTATTAATAAGGCCGCTAAATAAAAGCTAATAGATAGTAATAAGCTCTATAAGATTATATTAATAGAGTTTTTTTAATACAAATTATCTCGTTAAGGAAGCTTATAATAATAGTTAGCTATTACCTTTTATAAAATAGAACGGGAAATATCCTACTATTATAAGAGATCTACTTAAATATCTATACGCGGATTTTCCTAAGGTCTTTATATAGAATAAAAGAAATAAATATTAGAAAATATATAAAAGGGGGGAGACTCTTAGGCGTATTAATTTTATTAGTCTTAAAATTAAGGATCTCTACTATTACTAACTACTCCTCTATTACGTTAAGGGGGCTACGTTATTTAATAACCTTTAGATAGTAGACGGCTAGCTAATAGGATAGAAGGAGGCCTACGTAGAGCTTAGATTAACTAAAAATAATAGATATATTAATAAGATCCTTAATAAGGGAAAGGATTTTTAGGGAGGTTATAAGCTACGTAGTCTATTTATATTAGTATTAGTTAAACTCTAACCTACTAACGCTCTTACCTTATAGAATAAGTATAAGGAGTATATCTTAAATAACTACTTATACCTCCTATAACAGGATTTTTTTAACGCTTTAAATCCTAGATAATTATTATAAGTAATAGTTATTTACTAAATAGTACGCCCTTTATTGCGATTACTATATATTTACATGCTATTAACATTAAAGCGATACCTAAATAGGCTTAGCGTCCGTCCTTTCTATAAAGACGGCTTTCTTATATATAGAGAATGTATCTTTTACCTACTATTCATGTTTAAATGTAATAAATAGTAGTACTACCTTCTAGCTACTACTAGGTACTATTAATTGCCCTAGTACGTTAAGATCATATACTAGCTCTTTAAGCACTAGCTCTTTAGAGTACTACTAGCTATATTAGTACCAGCTCCCTAAGTACTAGTCCTCCTACAAAGCATTCCGTAGCGATATAGTCTATTAGCTACGATAGTAGGCCTATTAGTCTATAAGCTATTAGTAAGACGTCTATTAACTATAAGTACTAGCTTTATAAGTACTACTAGCTATATTAGTACTAGCTCCTAGAGTACTAGGTCCTTATTTAGCCTTCTATATAGTACCTTCCCCAGTCTATTTATTACTAGACTAGGCTATTATAGAAGACTTCCGGAGTATTAGATACCTTTATAAATACCCTTAGAAGACTTATTCCTAATAAGGGCCTTCTTCGTCACCTATTACTACTATCTAATAGTGTGGGGATTATCCACTTAGAAGGAGAAGTAGGCCTTCCTATAAATTCTATTTAGCGCTAGCAGGCTTATTAGACACCGGAATAAGGTAATAAGGTCCTTATTACCTTTAGAAATACTATACCCCTTAGTAGTTAGATAGTTAGGTACTATCTAAGAGTTCTTCTTTACCGCTCCTTCTATTATCCGAAGAAAGTAGCCTAATCTATAGGTAAAAATCCCTACTATATTAAAATCCCTTATCTATAATATCTACGACGTTATAGACGCTCCACGCTTTTTAGATAGTTAACGTACCGAAATATCTAATATAATAGCCTAAGTTATAAAGACCTTTAATAAGACTTAGGTAGCTCGTTATATCTTCTAACCTAAAGACGTTAGCTATTTTAAGCTATAGTTAAGAGAAAATAATATCTACTATAACGTCTTTAGCTTTACCGACTATTTACGTTTTAAGGCTACTAGTATTAACGCGGACGTTATAAGATAGAATATTAATACCTACTTACTTAGGACTATAAAACACTAGTATAATAGTAGACTAGATTGTTTAAGTAAATATAGTCTACGATACGTCTTAAATAGTATTATTAAATAGTATCGCTTACTTAAAGAACGTTTCTATAACTTACTAAGACTCTTATTACCTATAAATATACAGCTACAGCTATAGCTATTTAACCTGAATAAGTTTATTAGAATATTAAATATTAACAGCGATAATCTATACTATTAGCCGCCTACGCTACCTTTATTTAATATACTACTCTATTAGTAAGACTGTACTATTCCTATTATAGATATAATATCCTTATATGCCTATAATAAGATCCTTAGTACGCCCTTACTAACTAAGACTACTTAGCCGCCTACTAGAGTCTCTATTTATAAAGATATACCCTAACTAACGTCGTTAATTCCCCCTATAATTAATAGCGGAAATTTAGAAGAACTATTATTAATTCCCCTTACGATTAATAGCGAAAAATCCCTATTAGACTTATTAACTACTTACGGTCTAATATCTATTATTAATAAGGCCTTACGGAAGCCTTCCTTAGAGCTACTACTAATAAGGACCTTAATGGCGACTCAGCCTACTAGAGTTACTATTTAGAAAGATATTCCTCAGCTAACTATACATGAAAATAAGACGCTAGCTAAGACTACTTAGCCTAATAAGATTACTATCTAGGAAGATATATTAATCTCGTTAACTCCCCTTATAATTAATAGCGGAAAATCTTATTTAGATTTATTAACTACTCTAGATCCTAATAGTCTAACATCTATCTAGGCTATTAATAAGGTACCGTAAAAGCCTTCCGTCCGAACTATTAATAAGATACTATAAAAGCCTTCTATAAAGCCTTCTATAAAGCCTCTACTAATAAGGATCTCGATGGCGACTAATAGTCCTACCGTCCCGTATATTCCTATAATACCTGTCGCTATAAGTAACAGGGATACACGCCCTGTAGTTACTAGTAACTATACCTAATTAGATAAATGGCGTAATAAACCCCTAAGACGATATGGCGACTCACCCTCTTATCTATTATCTACTAAATAAGGCCCTTTATACCCTAGCTACCTATCTACCGGATCTAATGTATAGCTGATAGGAATTAGGGGTTACTAATATACATATAATTCCCTTTAGCATTACTTACGGCATATATTTAGCTACCGGACGACGTCTATAAGACGTCTAATTAGTTAGGAAGTATAATAAATTTATAACTAATAGTAGTATATCCTATTAGGGCGATGGCTTTAATTTTATTATTAGTATTTATTACGATTACTATGTATTTACATGCTATTTATATTAGAGCGATACCTAAATAGGCTTAGCGTCCGTCCTTTCTATAAAGACGGATTTCTTATATATAGAGAATATATCTTTTACCTACTATTTATATTTAAATATAATACCCTTTACCTAATTAACGGCTAATTAGAATATTAATTAACCCTTAAATATACTAAGGATCTAGCCTAATATAGCCTACCTATTCTAACTATTCCATTTAATAATTTTAATAATATTTTAAATAGACTTTTATAGGAAGAAATATCTTCCTAAATTACCCCTAATAAGGCTGATATCTTATAGAATAGGCTAAATACTAACTAATACTACGCTACTAATTAGATCGTCGCCGCTGTTAACGCTAATACTAATAATAAATTTAGCACTCTAGGTATACTATTCTTCCTTAATAGTACTAGAGGGACTAATAAGATAATAGTTTAAAATACTATTATAGAAAGGCTACGTTCCTAGTAAAAGGTTACTCTAATAGTAGTATCTTCTAGTATTATATTAACGCTATTATAGGGAGGTTAGACTACTTACTTATAATTTAAGATACCCCTAAACTCTAATACTACCTCCTTATATAGGATTAAAAAGGGGACTAATCTTATTAAGCTAATTAAGTAAGCTTATATTATCTTTTAGAATAAGTCTCTTATATAAAGTTAATATAATATAGAAGCTATTAGTCGTAGCCTTTAAGATATTTATAGTAACAACTAGGCTTATTTTAGAGGTAAGGTAGTCTACTTTTATAGGGACTTCTAATAAATACTCCTAGTTATTCTAGGAGGATCTAGTAGCTAGGTTATTAAGGCGTATCTTTAAAAGGCCTATTTCTAGAATAAGGTTATATATTTAAATCTTACTATTAATAAGCGACTTAATAATCCCGACCTAATAGACGCTACCTATAATAAAATAGGACTATTTATAAGTAATCTCCTCGCTATTAGTAATAGTATTAATATCTAGAAAAGCCCTACTACTAATAAAGACGTATTATATTAGAAATATAGTTATACCCTAGGAAACGCTATTAATAATTTAGTTAAGAATATCTATACTAATATTAGGATGAATATCTCTTAGAGGGTTTATCTATTAGAACGGGCTATTCGCGCTATTACTAATAAAGACGTTACTAGTATTAATATTAAGATAATATCGCGTATCCCTAGTAATATAATAATATACTAGAGCGTTAATTATACTATATTAGAAGAAGATAATAAACTCTTCCCCCCTAAGTACTTTTATAGATTTTATAAACCCTCTCTACTATCTTATAAGCTATAGGTTAAGCTAGGCGTACTAGTTATACTACTAAAGAACCTTAATCTACTATATTTATATAATAGGACCTAATTATAAGTAATAAGATATAATAAATATATCTTTAAGGGGGAGATTATAGGTAGTACCTACGACGGCGAGAAGGTAATACTATTTAAGACGCTATTATAGTCTAAAGAAAATAATAGGTAGATTCCTACCCCCTTTATTTATAAGTAGTACCCTATCTAACTAGTATTTACTATAACTATTAATAAATTATAAGGCTAATTAATAAAGTATATAGATATTAACTTATAAACTAGGCCTACTTTAGCTATAATTAGCTATATATTACTCTATCGCGGGTAATAAGATAGGGAAACCTCTATATTATTAGGCCTAAAACTCCTAAATATATATCTAGCCGAATAATAAGAAACGTTATATATAAGTAGGTACTATTAGATAATAGATAGACTACCTCTAATATATTAGTTATAACTTATTATTAACGCCTAGATCTTATTAATAGCTACTTAACAGCCTATAAAAATACTAATTATAATATTAGAAGTATAAAAACGGCCTAATATTATACTTAGTTATATAGTTATATCTTTATATTAGACTATAATATTAGACTTTCTAATAATAAAAATAAGCTATTCTACTATTTAGTTTATTAAATACTACTAGTTAAACTTTAGAGGGCTAGATAAATATTAGGCTATATAAACTCCTACGTCTAATAGATTCCTCTATATTAACGCGATAAATCTAGTATAACTATTAATAGTTAATATAAGAGTATAAAAGATATATTATAATATAAGGGGTCTCTCCCTAATATAGCCTCCGCTTCCCTACGCGTGTTATAAACGCGATATACTAGCAATACTAGTAATACTAGTATAAGACGATAGAAATACTACCGATATAAAACCTCTATAGTATTACAGGATATATATAGTACTTCTATACCTATACCCGCCACAGGGTCTCTTACGAGGCCACGTCCTTATACTCCAGCCGATTCCGCTCCGCGCGGTCTAGGTAGCCTAAGTCTACCTACCTTAGGGTAGCTATAGTATATATAGATAATAATAGTATAATAAAAAGATAGTAATACTATAAAGCCAGCCCTTCCTTCCTCTTAATAATCGAGTGTAAGCTAGATAGTATACCGGGTATATACTACCGCTATTACTACCGTACGGCGGCGAGGATACTCTAGTCCCCTTCCTAGGTAGTCCTTACGGTACGGCTATAGGTAGTAGGTACCTAACCTGAAACAGGACGTAGGTATTAGACTCCTCACTTAATAGCCTGTAAGCGCGATAGGGCCGCTAGTCTAGTTAGCTAATAGTACCTATTATCTTCTATACGTATATACCTTAATAGTAGTGGCCGATATAACCGCGGTAAATATACCGGGTATCTACTACCTTACTATTATACGGCGGGGGGATGCTTAGCCGTACCTAGGTAGTCCCTACGGTATAATAGTAGGTAGTAGAGGCCTAACCCGTATAAAGATACGTGGATATTAGCCTTCCTACCTAATAGTCTATAAGCACGCTAGGGCCGCTAGCCTCCTTACCTAGTAGTACCTAGTACCGATAGACTAGTAGGTAAGTACTAGTTCTATTACCTCCCTTTACGTATACACCCTCCCTGTTACGGACGTTATAACCGGGATTATAAGGAATTATCCGTTATAAGGATTTATCCGTTACGCTAAATAGATTAGATTAAGAATAGCCGGTAGAGATAGAAAAGAGAAAGGGGCTAGGCCCTAGATAAGGAAAAGGAGTTTCACTTATAAACGAAACTTTAGTGTAATAGGTAGTAAACCCGACCCCTCTACTACCTCCCTAGTAGTAGGCCTACTAGGGAGGGGAGGGAAGGAGCTATAAATAGTTAAGAGAACCGTAATTATCAGGTAGAGTTTTTATCCCTGTAGTAGGGTTTCTCCCCGAATAATATATACGTAATACGTACCCCTAAATAGCCTACCCTTATTAGCTTTATAACTAGTATAGGAGTATAATTAATCAATTAATTAATTAATATAAGGGGTATAATAATTTAAGAATTATATTAAATAGTCTAGTAGCGTAGAAGTTATTAATAGAATAGAATATTATTATACTAGATATCTTATAGTTAGTCAGGTACTTAATAGATAGTATTAGTCTTTTAATACTTCTATCTTAATAATAATAACGTCTTTTCCTAATAATAACTAATACGATAAGTTATCTAATAATAGTATACTTAGTTATACTCTATTAGTCTTAAATAGTAATATTATAGTAGAGTTATAATATAGGTAGGCCTAATAACTATTTATTAATACTCTAGTACTAGGTAACTATTATATATAATCCCTTAGATCTAAAATTAATATTTTTAATAATATTTACTCTATATCTCCTATAATACTTAAGGGGAGTCTTAGTATCTATAAAAGTTTATATAAATATCTATTATATTTAGACTTAAATATACCTTATAACTATTATTACTTACTAATAAATAAAAGAATTATACTTTTAAGTATACTTTTCCTAAGTAAAAATCTTGAATTTTTATAGGTATTTTCTAGTATATTATATACTTATTACGTGCCTTAGCTACCTTAGCTATTAGAACCTCTTTTAAGCGCTAATATTAGGCTAGTAGAGAGACGTAGTTACCTACTAGATATATAATTAAGATTAAGGAGAATACTTTAACTTAGATAGTAAGGCTTTCCTATTTAAGTTTATATTGAAGGGTTTCTAGTTTAAGGATATTATAAGTCGCTATATAGTCCTCTTTACTAATAATAATAATTATACGGGGGCGGACCGCGATTAGTAAGCTACTTAGGCTCCCTAGTCTAACCTACTATACTAAGAAGGACGCTATATCGTAGAGACTACTAAAGTTAGCGGTAAATATGTAGATAATATTAGTAAAGAGTACTATTAGTTAAGTATATAGGGAAAGTAATAAGTCGTAATCTTATAAATAGTATAGTTAGGTACTTATAGTATAATATCATCCTAATATAATAGGGTACTAGACTCCTAGGATCTCTATCTATAAAAAGTAGTAGTAGGTTAGAGCTAATTATTAATAAATTAAGGCGAAGATTAATAATCCTATTCTAATTTCCTCGACGTATATTATTATTTAGGAATAGCTCTTGTAAAGCTATATCTTTAGACTAAGCGCTAATAAAAGAGATTTTAGAAGGATATTAGCTATTAGTATCTATTATTTCCTATATAATATACTAGGTTTAATTATTATAATATATATAAAAATTATCTCTACTAGAGAGATAGAATAAGCTTATATAATTATATAAGTTTATAATTAAAGATTATAATTATAGGATAGATAGGTCTACTTATCTTATATATTATTCTATATTAGACTATTCCCTAAAATAGAATTCTCTCCCCCCTATTAGTAAGGTATAGTTATAAATATACCTTGTCTAGCGCTAAGCGTGTTATAATATAGTGCTTTACTTACTAATACTACTACTACCTACTACCTAATTAAACTTCTTAATATTAGCCTTAAGATAGCTCTAAATAAAGAAGTAAACTTTATAGAGAAATAATATTATTTTATAGGTAGTATAAAGATTTATCTAAAATATTTTAACTTTAGTACTTATTTAATAAGTCTTATACTTAACGTTAAGAGTATTAACTACTTAATTTAAGTATTTAAGCTTAAGGGCTACCTAAGGTTAGACTTAGAGTACTATATCCTAGCTATTATAAGAAAGTCTTGCGCGTTCTATAATTAATAGTATAGAATTATATTAATAATAAAGCCTACTAATATTCTCATTCCTAGAAGATATATATCTACCCTATCTTTATAGAAAATATAGAATAGTAGCTGCTAAGACTCTACTCTTACCTAGTAATACTTAGTAGACTGTAGATTTATACTTAGATAGTTAGTAGAATGTTATTATATAATAATAAGCTACTAACTATTCTATTATAGAGCTTAGTAAATACGTACGTCGTGATATTAGAGAAGAGTATACTAACTCTAGAAATTTCTATAATAGTAATATCTTTTAATAAATTAGATACTACTAGTAAAGTCTAGACTATTAAGGAGAAGGATGCTGGCTAGTAAGGCTTTCTAAAGCTAAGCGTAGAGATCTAAAATAAGTATAATAAAGAGTTAAACTTAAACTATTAGTAGAGGGGTTAGATAATCTTCTTCTATTTATAAGCTTATAGCTAAGCCTCTAGATTAGAATATTTTATAGATTACTAAACTTAAAATATCTTAAGGTAAGCTAGCTTAATACTCTATTCCTAGTTAGTAGGGAGCTTATAACTCTTAGGAATTATAGCGTTATCTTATATATATATATTAGTATTAGGATTATATACTAAATTAGGGTAAGTCGCTACGGCCGCTACTTAACGTTGATATAGTTTACCTCTTAGAGATACTAAATCCCTGTATATTAATATAAGATAAGAATACTATTAAGTTCTAGATAATTTAAAGAAAGTTATTTCCTAGGGTAGTTAATCTACTTATTAGAAAGTAGATCTTTAATTATCTTAGGTAATTTAATTATATAATCCCTTCCCTTTGTACTTTTTTAGAAGATATTAAATAGCTTAAGCCTTATATTAAGATTATATAAAGTCTTCTACTATCTAGTTATAAGGACCTAACTTAGGAATCTATCTTTAAGATATATAATAGCTCTAATATTCTTTAAGTTTAAGATAGTAGTATAACCTTTACTAAATATAAGGGCTTTAAGGTTAGGAATATAGGATATAGTTACTATTAGCTCTAACTCTTTATATAGTAGTACTTTCTAGAATTATTAGGTATAATACCTTAAAAGGATAAGGGCGAACTTAAACCTTAACCTAAGGCTTTAAATAAGTGATATTATTACTAGTTCGCTTAATTAGTAAGTTTATTAGGCTTCTAGTCCTCTATTATTATAGCTGTCTAAGAGTAAGACCCTAATATAGTTATAGTACTTGAATTTCTATAAGAGGCTTGATTAGAAGAGTTTTTTAGGCTATAAGAAGGAATTTACTTAATATTAGCTAGTTAAATCTACTAGGTCCTACCCTCTATTAAGGTGAAGAATGCTATTACCCGCGAGTAATTAGATATTATATAAGATATTTGAATCCTAATAGATTACTAATATAGAAAGCCCTATAAATAGTCTTATAACTACTCTAAATTATACTTCTTTCTTAAAGATATCTATATAGAAAGAATATAGAGATTATCTTATTATATAGTAAATTAAGATATTTTCCTAGCATTTTTTAGTACTTTACCTCTATAGAAGCCTCCTAATAATGAGATGGAATAGGATTTAGAACCTTCATTAAATTCCTAAGTAAATCTAGCTAATTATATAGATACTAATCTTTGTTAATAACTCTTTTACCGGTCCTAGCGTTAGATTTATATCGCTCTTATAAAGTAGAATACTAAACATTAACCTAGTTATACCTATACTAGTAGTTAAGCCCGTTATAAGTATAAATAATATAAATTTCCAATATAATAAACTAGCGTCAATACCGTTTCTATAAATCAGATCTATAGATACTAGTTCTCTCGTAGTTATAACGATATAAGAGTAAGGAGTAGAAAAGTATTAAGTATAAGGGGGCGAGTTTATTTACTATATTAGAGCTACTAAGGCGATACTTAATAGAAGTAATATAAGTACCTAATTAGTACTACGAGGAGCTATAAAGGAGAAACCTATACTGTACGCTATATAGAAGAGCTAATATAGAGATAGAGATAAATTCCTTATAGATACAAGTAGTTTAGTATATCTAATTATATATAGTAGAGAGTTAATTCCTATAACCGCGTTAGTAATATTTAGTAGATATTATACCCTTATATAGTCTTAGTATAAAAACTAACTAGTATTAGTAACTCTTAAAGCTCTAGATTAATATACTTACTTAGTTATAGTAGATAGAATCATATACTTTTTTAAATGGTTTGACAGCCGCTTGAAATTAATGACTAGGGAAACTATAGAAAGAAGGCTACACCGACTAGAAGAGACGTTACCATTAACAAAGCCTCTAGCGGAGCCTCCTAAGGAAGAACTTTAATTATTCGCCTACTAATATATAGGTAGCGGCCGGAAGAAGATAATATTAGGATAAGATTAAGGATACATTTATAATAAGACTTAGTTAGGTATTAGAGCTATATACCTTAAATAGTCGAGGAATACAGCTAAATACTATTATATATTAGAAATATAGGATCTACTATTCCTAGGTATATACCTTATAGAAGTTAATAGGGTCTTAAAATAGCTAATATTTAAAATAGGTATTAGGGTATACTACTATTAACTATAAGTAATTAAGATAAATCTTATTAGTACCCTACCTACTATAAATTATCTTATAGATAGGCTTCTAGAGTAATTAGCTTTTCTACTTCTAGTCTAAGTAGCGCGTAAACCTCTTCTATAGATTTATTAGAATTAACCTATTAAGCCTAATTAGTAAGTAATATTAAATAGTTTATAAGCTAAAATATACTATACTAATAAAGCCTTATATATAAAGATAGTTTATAATAGGTAGATTATCCCTCTAGTAGGTATATAGCCTTCTTATTATAGTATTAGGGTTATTATTAATTTACTTAAATAACTCTACTTATATCCTTAGTCGCCGTAATATCTTATAGTCTAAATAGTCTAGTAAAATTACTAAATTAGGATTCTAGACCTAGCTTAACTTAGCTAAAAGTAAGCTAGAAGGAGATTAGATCTTAAGTACCTCTTCTTTAAATATAATAGCCTATTCTATACTCCTAGGATATCTATCTACTAAGAACCTTCTCTTCCCTTAGGTCTTAAGTATACTTATCTTTATCTTAAGTAGATTAATAGTTAGACGCGCTAGGATAATAATAGAGCTCTTTATACTTTTAATTATAAATTATAAAAAGGGAGAGTCTAGCTAAGTAATTTCCTTATATAATAGATCTCTAATAGATAGGTACTAAAAGCTAAGGTCTTTAGCTAGTTAAGTATATTAAGTCCCCTTACTTATACTAGGACCTCCTAAATAATAATTAGGCTAATTAATAATTAATAGTATAAGCCTCCTTACTAAGTATAAAGATAATTTAGAGGTTAGGGTTTCTACTAGACTAGAATACTTCTCTCTCTTATATTAGAGATTTTATCTACTCCTTAATTTCTTATATAATAATTATCTACTCCTATTATATAAAGAAGTTACTAAGGTCTTTTCTTCCCTATTCTTATACCTTAAATTCCTTAGCCTATAATAGCTACTTATATATATCTATATTATAGACTAATTACTAGGCCTCCTTTATTATATACTCCTTATACTTATCCTAGAGACTTTCTAGCTTAGTAGTAAATATTAGGTTACTAAGTTAATTAAGGGCTAAGAGGTATTATATAACTAGCTTCTCTTAAATATATTTATCTTCTAAGGAATTATTAGCCTTTATAGATATATATTTAAGTTATATAATAGCTACCTCTTAAGATTCTATTAGAGGGCGTAATATCTCTAATAATTACCTCTTCTATATTATAGAATACGGCTATATATATATATTTTATTTAGTTAATATTAATTAACTACTAAGGTATTAGTATAATACTAAAATTACTAGTAGGATTTAAAGTATACTTTAAGTATTAAGTAAAGAATAATTATATAGTATAAATAATTACTTATACTTTCTAGTAAGTAAATACCCCACTTTATCTAACCTATATAAGGTATATTCTTAAGTTTTTTAATAGTATAAAGGAATAGAAGAGATAGCTTAAGTAAATTATATTAAGCCTCTATAATATTAATACTAATTAAGTACCTTTAATTATAGATATAATTATAATTATAATAATCTTATAACTTACTACTAAGCTACTAGTTCTACTAGTAGTCTTTAGTAAGGTGCTAGATTAGAGGATAGGGTAGAGGTTTTATATTTATTTATTAATTATAAGTTATCTAAATCTAAGGCTTAGATTATAAATAATTATTAAATATAGATATTAAGATACTATTTAGTAGTTATATATATACTAAGCTAAATTTTAAGCTATACTCTTCTTTAGTTAACTAAGATATAATATAATCTTAGGCTATAGCTTAGGTTAGCGTAGTTAAAGTCTAATACTATATTTTAAAACCTTAAAAGGATATTTATTTAAGTAAATAGCCTAATTAATAATTAAATAGGCTAGAAGTAAGTAGGTTTATCTCTATAAGAAGCTTAGTTTTATAGGGAGCTATTATATATAGATAAATACCTCCTTTATAGTTAATATTACTATACCTATTATCTTTATCTATTAAGGAGGAGTATAAAGGAGATTAGGAGTATAAATATTAGGAGAATAGGGTATTATTATTTATTAAAATTAGCTTATAAGAGTCTAGGGTTAAGGTTACTCTAGTATAAATTAATCTAGGGGGATTAGTAACCTTAGTATATAATAAAAGGAAGATATTAGGTAATATATTAAGAGTAAGGGTAGGAGTTATAATAAGAGGAGCTTCTTCAAGGAGTTAATATATAGATTACTTATAATTCTCTTAATAGCCTTTAGCCTATCTTAATAGTTAGAGTTCCTATTTAGCTATATCCTACACCCTTCTTTTCTAGCTTTTTACCTTAAGGGTACTATTATAAGATCCTAAAATAAGCTTACTTTATTATATTCTATTTACTATTAGGCTATATATATTAATTAGGTAATAGATAACTAATAATTAATTATCAAGTTCTAGATTATATAAAGGATAGGGGTATCTTAATAGCTAATAGGCTTTAAGTAGATACTACTAAAGATAATCTTATAACTAGGCTTCTTAGGTCTAAGAGCTCTATCTCTTTATTATAAATACTTTAAGTCGCTTATTACTAAGGTAGAAAGGGTAGAGAGCGGGATAGAGTAGTATATAGTAATAAGTAATAATTCTATAATACTTAAAGTTAATAAAGTTAAGGTATACCTAATAGTACTTCTCCTATTCCTCTAGGATAAGTCAATAAAAATAGAATAAATAGTACTTTAATTTATATTTTAGTTACTTAAGTAAATATATTAGCTTATTATAATAATATTTATAGATATATATACTCTATTATAATCTAGTTTTTATTCTATAATTATTAGGTAGGTATATATATAATAGATTAAAGGCCTTACTTTAAGATATATAACTTATAGCCCTTAACTAGGTAAATACTATTAATAGGCTTCTCTCCTAGCTAATATATTATTATGTAGTCTTTAGAGGCTAAGGAGTATAGATCTTAAATAGCTTATCTCCTTTTATTAGTAGATATAACTTAGTCTAAGATTAATATTTATATAAGGCGCCTATATTCTAGTATAACAATATATAAAATATCTTAAAGATTCTTTTTAATATTATTATTTAATTACTCTTTACCTTAATTTATAACTTTCTATCTTTTATATTATTTAACTTATTTAACCTTATATTATTTTAAGTACTCCCTCTTAAGTTTCTTTAAGAGACCCTAGGCTTTACTTTTAATAATTTTAGTATTAGAGGGATTAGTATTTTTATACTAAAGATAGAGTAATTAGTCTTAAAGCTCTATTAATTGTAGGGATTACCTAATTATAACCTCCCTTTCTACTAGAAGCTTAGTAGGGAGACCTTATTTATAGAATTTAGTAAATAATTAGAAAAAATTAATATAATTATATTAAGGCTTCTTATTAAGGAAGGTAGCTTTACTATTATATAAGGAAGTATTTATAATATAACTTTAGCTATATACTTATTTATCCTACTATATTATATACTAAGACTACTAAATAGTTATTTATCCTACTATATTATATACTAAGACTACTAAATAGTTATATATCTTACTATATATCTATTTACTAATAGAAATCTAATTCTAAGGCTTATAAGTTAACCTACTATCTAGCTTCTTACTAAGATTATAGTATATTATATATATTATAAGATTACTAAAGTATTTAAAGAGCTTTATAATATCTTTAAAGATTATCTTAAATATACTTTATAATAGTAGGTCTTTAATAACGCCTTTATTTATTATTATATTATATAGAATAGGTAGTCTCTTTACCTTATCTCTTTATAAGATTATAAGGAAGTCTAACTTTAATAGTATCTTTAACTTCTAAAAATCTTTAATAGAGTTAATATTATAAATAATATAATCTATAATAGTTAAAGCTAGTAAGTATTAGGTATTACTAAGTAATAGCTTATTATATTAATTAGTAGAGGCTCTATAACTTTAAGTATAAAATAGGTTAGCTAAATTATTAGAAAAATTTATATTAGGAAATATATATAATTATCTCTAGGTTAGGATTCTTCTTTATTCAATATTAGTTAAGTTAATATATAACCTTCTAGCTACTTAAGATAGGGAATAGTATTAATTTAATATCTTATAAAGATTATTAATAAGGCTAGCCTTAAGTATTTAAAGTAAAATATATATAATATTAAAGACTAGCTTTATCCTTATCTTTAATACTAGGAAGGAAAGTACTAATTTTAGCCCTAGTCTAGTAATAGAGGGCTAATAGGAAGGGAATCTAAACCCTATTATAGGGATAAAGGAAGCGGGATTTATTAATCGTCTAGAATATAGTATTAAATTAAACTAATTTAGGCTTACTAAAAAGGTATTTTAGCTTTTCCTTTTTTATAACTATACCTTACTTAGTTAAAGTCTCTTATACCTACTATTATAATAGGAGTATTAGTAGAGACCTAAACTTATTTTAATAATAATATAATTACCTTGTATACTACTATTCTATCTTTATTATTAATAGGAACTTTATATACTTCCTTATATATAGTAAAGAACTATTTTATAAAAGTAACTACTAACTTAGCTATTATCCTTTTATCTAGATCTAGCCTTCTAATACTAGTCCTAGCGTAGAAATAAAGAAAGTCTCTAATAGTAGGAAGGTTAAGAGGGGGTTAGCCTTTCTAGAAGCTTAGATCTTACTTAGGAGGATATATTTCTAGCTAGCTATATTATAATATTAATTAAAGAAGTAGCGGGGTTAAAGTCTACTTTTATACTTACTTTTAATAGACTTTTAAAGTATACTTATAATCCTTCGCGACCTTAGGTATATAGTATATATTAATTCTAATACTATCCTACTCTTAATAGGCTCTAGGTATATACCCCTTAGCTATTACTCTTTCTTATAACTCCTAAACTAAGGTACCTTTTAATATAGTTATATAGTATAAGAAGGAGATAACTTAAGTAAGAGTATAATAAGTAAGATATCTTAAGAGGAGCTTAGTAGAGAGGTTATTATAGTAGACTAGAGGTACCTCTAGACTATAGATAGATAGGAGAATAGAGGGAGCCTAGTAAAGGGGAGGCTTCCCTTTTATAAAAGCTTTAAGGCTATATCTACTCGCCGGAAAGATATAGGATTTAATTACCGTATAAGCTAACGCATTTATTACGTTAACTTTAGAGCTTTATATCTTAGTAAGTTTTAAAGTTTTTTATAAAGTCTTTTTAGTATTAGATAGGGTTTAGGCTAAATTTTTAGCCTATAAAAGAATATTACCTAATTAGGCCTAGTTCGCGATTTGCCACTGGGATATCCCACGGGATATCCCATCCCAGTCCGAAAATCGCCTCGATCTCATACCGAAATCCCATATCTTTCCGGCCCGTAGCTATATCTAAAGATATCTAGGGCTAAGGGTATTAAGGGTATAGGGTAAAGGGTGTCGTAGGTGTGTATTTCTCCTGAGGGTGCTATACCCCCCGTTCTATACCCCTGTCACCCTAAGAGCGGTAACACCCGGGGTGGGCGGCCGGCAGAATTTCAAAGTCTTCACTTGCCAATACTTTGGATTTGAACTCAAGAAGTCCGAGGATTATGACTTGGATTTCCTATTACAAATTCGATGAGATCTGGTCAAATTCGAATCTAGTTAGTGAAAACAGTAGCAAACTTATGATTGCAGAATATCTAGAAGATCCTAGCATATAATAGCCTGCGGTCTGGTTTTCCGCAACCAAAGATACTTTCAGTGTTTTGATACGAATATCATCCTAGCCACTATGCTCGAGAGACCCTGCTTGCTTTCAGTTGATATATTAGACATTGGTAGGATATTCCAAATACTATAGGGGAATTTCTTGTAGCGTGTGGTTCAATTTCACCTAATATGCTCGCTAAAAATAGATGAGTCTGCATGTCTAGGCAAGCATTGAATACGGTCATAGATTAGGCTGCCTGCAAGCCTAAATGTGCGGTTGGATGTTGTTGAACATTGAACCGTTTCACAGCCTCATCGAGTGCTCAAGTACTACCATCCTATCGTCTCCGTCACCATTTCCCTTACCGTGTCGACTCGACTTCGCTTGCTACTGTAGCTGACCGTCCCTAGACGTCCTTGGAAATCGAATTTCACGTTCACATCGGTTATGCGTGCCCAGTCTGGTATGTCGGCCGCACATGTCACGATCCCAAGTCCTTCTTCCTCGATGCCCATGAGTCGTTCGGCAACACGTGCTGTCAGGATACTGTCCCAGATACCTTCTTGGCGGGGTGAATTGTACAGTAAAGAGATGGCCTTTCTCCGTACCGCCGGGTCTCGACAACGGTGTGCGACGGCGTAGAGGGGCGCGACAATGTTCATATCAAGACAGAATTCCGGTCCTGGCTTCTGAGAAATGTGATCACATGCCGTGGATTCCACAATCAGTGAACAAAAGTCAAGGATCTGCTTGAAGCAGGAAAGGAATCTGTCCCAGACCGTCTCGTCAATGAGCACATCGAAGATGCTCATTCGATTATAAATCATCATAAAGATCTGATTGATCTGAAGCGTCCGTGCAGCTTGTAGGCTTTTGTGATCGAAAGATTTGCCATCCTTCTGTAAAAGCGCTTGAAATGCAACTAGCCACTTTCTGACCACGATAGAGAAGGCCTGCTGGTTCGCATCAAGGTGTGGCTTCACAGGGACTATCTTCGCATATGTGTTGTATTGCTCGATGTCACCCAAGAGATGAACGCATTTGTTCCACTGGTAGTCCATGGAATTGCGGGCCTCTTCAAGACTCGAAAATATGGCAGGAACTTCCGCACAGAATCCTGGCACTTTGTCGGATGGCTTAGTTTGGAGTAGCATGGGTCGGGTTCCTAACATCTGTGTTCTTGTCAACATACGTCTTGATCTAGGCAAATCCAGAAGTTTCTGTTGACATGTTGATAGTACGAGGAAATTTACCTGAGCTATCTGAGAATCGAGCCTGCTGAAGAAAAGTTCGAGTGTTGGCAGCCCGACGTAAGGATATGTGGAGAGGCTCAAGACGCTTGAACTGCAGGGGCAGTGCTCATTCGTATGGACTTCTGATAAGATCTTGACCCCGCTGCGGACGTGGGACAGCGCACTTCCGTGATGACCTCTGAGTGTCTGGACGAACACCGGGTTAACTTTTCTTCCGAGGTTTTGTTCCTTGGGTTCGACTTACCTCGAAAGACGAGAATAGTATGCACGCGATCAAGCAAACATCAATAGCTTGTTGACCTTTATCTACATGCTTAACCAAATGTTTGATAGCTTGATTGTATTGCACCAATGCAAAACCCCCCTCACTCTTGTTCCATCTGGTATAGAGTATTGTTTCATCGCCATTAGAGAACCGTTCATGGAGCGAGCTCAGTGCGAGAACTGCGTGCTTAATCACGGGCTCGTGAAAAGCTGCCCGCAAAACGAGATTTGACCAGAACTCGGAGGGGAAGAAGCCTGCGAGCTGAAGACTTGTTTTGCAGCGGAAGAATTCGAAACATCTCGTCTCGTCATCGCTACCAAGATAATGGAAGTTGATGTTTATTGTTGCTAAAGCACTAGAGCTGCAGTTGATTGATGACGGAAACGTGACATTACTGCCATTATTCGGATTGGGAGTTGGACCGAGAAGACGGTAACCATCGCACTAACCGTGGTCAAGACATCAGCGATGTCCACTTGGTTGCGTTATAGACATAGGTTTTAAGATGTGATGAAAGTACCTTTCTCCCCGTGCTCGTACATCGGAAACAATCGGGTTTCTTTTCGTCGCACTTGACTCGACGTACTGAGAGCAGACTTTGTCAGCGTATCGTGATCCAGAGTCGGATACCGGGACTGACTTCTATGATCACGGTTAGTGCTGCTTGATCAGAGGACCAGGTACCCGGGATCCACCAATCATTGAACCAAACGTCAAAGAGCACGCTGGATATAGCAAAGGGAAGGTGGAGGATGCATGCAGCAGAACACGAATCCGGATGATGCTTGTGCATTCGTCACAATATACTTGGTCAATTCACGATGGTATGGAAATCCGGCTAGTCTACTTACTTGCATGTTATGCAGCCCGTCTTGACCTTTGGCCTGCTCCGTCTAATACGTTTGGCATTGAGTTCTTCGGTGAAGTTGCCACTAGAGGGTGTGTGCGTCGCTCGATCATCCTGAGATTGGTGATCCATTCTAACAAGGGAACAGATGTAATACGACACTCCGACGATGTGGCCAGTGAGGAAGGAAAATGCATATGGAGAAGGCCGTTATAAGTGGTGAAGAGGCAGGCTTCTGTGGCTTGTAGCTCATAGTTCTGCGGCCAAGTTGTAGCTGAATGCCCATTGAGGTATAGAGATGGGTCATAGTAGCTAAAGCCATAGTAAGTTGCCTCGCCAAATATACTTCTCTCACTGAGTGACCGACATTCATAAGAAGGCTGAGTGTCTGACGACCGCGCTTTACCAAAGCCGGAGTAGTACACTAATCCTCACTGCGTTAGCGAGTTTCAATATACGATCAAGCCAATCAGAAGCACTGATCGACCTTAGCTTCCCGCAGCATAAATTGACTGCAGGCCTTGGCATATCAACAACTACACCACCAACTCATTGTAGACAAATCATTGGCGTCTGCGGAGTATCTGTCAGGCGCCATTCTTGTGAGATCACACCGCTTTGAAGCAGATCTTGGCTACGGCGAAGCTGAAGCCTGTGGCGCCATGGCCGAGCCTTGATCGTCAAAAGCAGAATGACACCCAGGTCCAGTTCTCTACGACAGGCCATAATCATATATAACCCGATCCCTTACCTGTCAAGCGTATAGCTACATTCTACTAGCTTGTACAAGCTAAACGCCTGTCGCCTAATGAGACTGTGCCCTATTCAACATTCGGTTGTGCCTGACCTTAAATCGTCGATCGCTTGCTCTAGCTGACGGATGCTGCCTCGAGGTTGATCCACATGCTTCAGTTTCATTCGTCCACTCGTACTCCTGCAGGTTATAACAGCTTTCGCCCTTGTTATCATAGACTCCAATATGGGCTATCCTTCTAATCATGTTCGTTCATATAACGTTCATACTCTCGTATTTCGGCTCCTCGTCATCAGAAAAGCCTAGCATAGCCACTGGACGCGTCCAAATGACGCCAACGTAATGAGTATCGCGTGTACATATACCACATGATTTCTTCTCTGGGATCAGTTTCTATATATCTAACCCTCCTGCTGACCCACAAGATTGTGTTTCCCTTTAATAAAGCTCTCTTTTCTTCTGCTCATATTTAGACCCTTCATCTCTTGGATCGTTGTCCCCTTCCCATACGATGAGTTACAATTGCAAATCTAGCCTTTTCCTCCGGTTCACTATTCGTCCCTTTCAATTTTTGGTCTCTCGTCTAGCCAGCTATGGCAAATGGCAATTGCCCAGCCTTACGCACCACCAATACCAATTAGGACTTCTGCCCCAGTAAGATTCCGGCATACCTCTACGCCACCCTCTTCGGGCTCACCCTGATCGCGCATATCACCCAGGCCATCATACACCGCAAAGGTTACAGCTGGGTGATAGCTATGGGTGCTGCATGGGAGACAGGCAGTTACATTTTGCGAATTCTCGCTATCGATCAATCAACCAATGTGGCTTTCTATAGTGCTTGGTCAATCTTGATCCTACTTGCGCGACTGTGGATCAATGCCTACGTTTACATAGTTCTCGGTCGAGTGGTCTATAATTTCACCTCGTCGGCTCGGGTTCTGCACGTCAAGGCGTGGCGATTCGGTTTAATCTTCATACTTCTCGATATCTGGTTTGTCACCCTCTCCACTCTTCCATTTTCACTTCAAACGACTGACAGCTACATAGCGCATTCATGGTCCAAGCGACTGGCGCTACCATGGCCTCCGGCAACAATATCACCCGAGCGGCGATTGAGCGCGGCCTCCACATCTACATGGGCGGAGTCGGTCTGCAGCAACTCTTCATCCTCATCTTCATATGCATCACGTACCGCTTCCGGAAAGAAATGCAGCGCGACCTACCATAATTCGAACAAATACGCGTGCTCCCTTTACTCTACGCCATCTACGCTGTCTCAACCCTTATCAGCATCCGTATCATTTTCCGCCTCGCCGAATACAGTCAAAGCTAAACCTCAGGTCTTTCTCGGCAGGAAGCGTACCAGTACGTATTCGACTACACCATGATGCTGTTCGCGCTCGTCGTTTTCAACGTTGTGCATCCTGGTCGTGTCATGCCTGGGAAAGAGAGTGACTTTCCAAGCCGAAAAGAAAGGAAGGCTATTGGGAAGAAGAACGTTCGTGGACGAGCGGAGGCTGGGAGAACGCTACCGCTATATGAGAGAGCGGGAGCGGAAGGCTCGCAGGGAGATCGTGAGCAGTCGCGTAACCCTACTTACCCGAAAATCGATGCGTCGACCGTGAGCTACGGATGTGTGATAGAGTTCGACGCTAAAGCCAGGTAAAGTACGAATAGAAGGTCCCAATGGAAGATCTCATCTGGGGAAAACGGCATCCTTCCAGATCAAAAGCTAGGAGGTCTGATGGTAGGTGTTGCACGGTAGCATGAACCTCGGCCCTACCATGTATTCGTTTAATGGTATCGTATCGTGCCGACTGGTGATCTTGTATTATTCACGGGTCCTTTGATTTCAACATCAACAACGTAATACAACTCAGAAGGAACACTGTTAGGTTAAGCAGTGACCGGATTACAGATCAAACATGGCTGATCAGGAAATTAAGATGCAATTTGAGAGATCAAGAATGCCAAGCTTTTATGGAAAAGAGACATTATAACAATATGCTCATTACCTATCTACAATCTAGCCAAGAAATATGGGTACCACACCCCCCTATTCATCCCAACCTATCCCCTCCTCACAACAGACCTCTCAAATCTTGCATGAAGGATATGAATGATCATACAACAGTGTACCATCATCAAGTATCCGTTCCAGGAGAAGCCAAATATCAGCACTTTCACCACATTACTAAAGGAAAAGGGAGGACGAAATGATATCAAGCGCTCTCATCTCTCCACCAAAACCTCTACACGAACGAATTGGCTCTCTTAGCCAATCTAATAGAACCAGAAACCAGCTCCATCCATACTCCTGACATAAGAAAACCAAACTGTAGATTTCGTCACCTACACCCTTCCACCACACTCTCCCACCCGGCTCCCACTCGGGCCCCTACCTACCCTTCCCCCCACCAACCGCCCCACCCACAAAGCCGAACAACGACATCGAGCACAATCCTAGAAATAATCATGGAGCGGATGATAACTCATATCATAAACCCCCTTCCCAGTCAACCTCTTACCCATCGAGCGTGTCGCGCGACGTTGTATCGATGTACTCATCGTGTCAGTGGCACTATCCTTTATAGAAGCTGGAGTGGAAGATTTCTCACTGCTTGGTGTACCGCTGGCTTGGTATTTGAGCAGGGTGATTGCTGCATCCCATTCTGTGAAGGGGTCGTTAGTGTTCTGATGAGTGGCAGTGCTCGAAGGGGTTGTGGGGGGTGTGAGGGTGTTGGGTGTGGTTCGGAGGCTGAGGAGGGTTTGGGCTGTCTCGTACTCAGTACGTGTGTAGGTGGTGCTGGTTTGATGGGGCTTTGGATTTGGGGTGTAGGCTGGGTTTTCGGCTGCTGGGGTTTTGGTTGTTGGTGTGTTGGGGAAGGTGGTCATGCTGAGATTTGGGATTGCTGGGGTTTGGGGGTTAGGGGGGTGCTGTGATGGGTTTGTGGATTTTGGGTGGTGTGGGGAAGGGGATGGAGATGGGTGTAGAGCAGGTTTGGGTTTATTTTGGAGGAGATGAAAGTGTGGAGATTTCATGTTGGTGCATCGATCACAATCACTTATACTTCCTTTATGCTTTGGACAATGTCATTGTGTACATTATGCATCTCCATCGAAGGACTGGTGATATTACTGATTTTCTTTCATTGACATTTCCTCTGGGGAGCGAAACACTGAGGGTGATTGTTGGGTTATCGGAATCTGGAGCCGAACCACCAGGTGGCCTGCGTACATGTCTATACGAAAGTTTTCGACCCGAAATCCGTCGCCTGAAATTCGATGAGAAAATTGGCGGCAGCGGTAGAGAATGGATCTAGATCTTTCTATGAGCCAGATAGTAATGTAGTTGCACCAGCAGCCTGTAGACATGGTAGTTGCTGGGTCCTTGGTGGTTTCGTCGATTTCGAAAGTGATGTCGTATTTATTGGTGCAGAGAGAGAAGCCGACGAAGTGCTTCGAACAGACATCATACCAATGCTCATCCTACTTTCCGATAAGCTCGTTGCGGTAATGAGCGTGTTTATCTCCAATCATCTCCTCGTGATTGTATAACGACAGGCAACGGAAGTCCACGATAGATATAGCCGCAAGATACAACATAGCTTGACAGGATCCTGGTAACTTTGGCATCCGAGACTCTGGCACAGCTGTCTGCGCAGATGTTGCGTGGCCGGACTTTCTCTGTAAGCAAGCAGATGGTAGTTGTTGGAAACATTTGTGAAGAACCGACGGCCGAAGGGGCGTCATAAAAGTCTGTAACAACGCTATATCCTTAGCTTCGGGATTTCGCTGAGTAAGCGAAGTCTAGGCCGTAATTGAACTGGTCCCGAATACTTTCTTATGCTCCAGGACACTCTGATCAGCTTGCACCACCCTCTCCCAGGCTTTTTCAGCTCCCTACTTGCAAATCAATTTTCCTTCTCAAGCCTCGAATGTCTTGATAAAGATACTACATTCATATTATCCGAGCTTCCTCTTAGCCCAAGGATCCAACGGCTATTCATCTCTCTGCACCTGGGCCTCAACGGCTCCGGCGGGCGAAGCCTACAAAGTCCAATGGGTTTGGTCCGATGACGAGGATGTACATGTTGCCAACCATCTTGACTGGTTCATTACATATCTCTTAAGCTTAAGCTCGATCCGGGTTTCAGTCCTCAAGTGGATACCACGGGAGTTGAAGATGCCAGTCCCTTTTGGATAATGCAGGCCACGAAGAACGGCCGCAACGCTCATGGAACCTTGAAAATCAGGCACGCTCGGTACCTGCCAACGGCGACTTGCAATATTTCAGGTGCCCTATCTGATGACGTAATAGTTGTCCAATCTAGCGATGGACCTCCAGGGACTTATCGGTGGCAATACTTGTGTATGCGGAGCAAACTCTCAGCTGAAACACCCTTGACAGAAATATCACCTACCTCATCCGTGCGCCATATTGCACAATGAGCGGCAACTCTGGAAAACTCACAGCTATCCGATGTGGTAGCACGTCTGAGTAGCCTCAGCACACCGCCGCAACATACGTCCTACCATACATTACCGAAGAAAAGTGGTAGCTCAAGGTCAACCACGGGGAAAAACTTCATTCTCTTCGTATTTATGGCTACTCTATCTACGATCAGAGTAGCGTTACAGAAGGGCGACTGCTTGTACGAGCCTTTATAGAGATCTAAAATGAGGATTGTTCCTATGGGGTTGGTATATTCAACATACTTCAGTGAATTAGAAGATGTCTCAGAACCCACTTCGCCTGTTAACACCTCTGGCCGAGGAGCCGATAATCATCAAAGTCAAGCTATTCTAATGCAGCTTATGCACTACGATTGAGGTCTCAAAAGGATCTGATAAGATCAAGAGATCAAGAGATATCGGCTTGCATTCATTGTTTGGAAGGCATGATCTTGATTCGACACTTTATGAGAGAAGCATTCGATGCGATATCGGAGCATCGTCCATTTTCTAGGTATAGCTGAAAGTGTGATGATGGTTGATGGTGCTTGCAGAAACACTGAAGTGAGCGAACGAATGGCCGCGAATCCCGTAAGAGAAATCGACCTCTAAGATCACTCAGCAGTCGTCCAAGGGCATCACGTCCTCAAGGCTTTAAACTTACCAACGGCATGAGCGCCTATAAACTTGGTGTCAACTAACAGACTACACTTCAACAAAGTAAATTCGGTCAGTCATTCACATCCAACTTATCAGTATCGAAGAGGTAAGGCACATCTTGGACAAAATCTCGTTATTCCCAGGGTGTGAAGACATCGTCGGAATGGGACCAATGCAACCTCAAAAGAAGAAGACAGCGCTCAGAATGATCTCCCGCTCTGTCAAACATTGACGATAGTAGGCCTCGTAATCTAACTCTTTGTGCTATGGCTGTCATGTTGGAGGCTTCTTCTACCTTAGGTCACTACTTGAGTGTGAGAATGCTAAGATGCTGCAAGCGCCGCATCTTTGGCAGTTGAGCTGGCATCGCGATCTACATTCCTGGTAACTCCCCTCATCAACATCTAGTACGTCAGCCTTGCCTCTACATGTACCCGCGACACAGCCGGTCAAAATATGCTGTCATTACGGCTATACTTTTACTTCTTGCCTCGGGTCCGTGGCTGTAGAAACCATCTCTGAATCCGCCGCTACAAGATTAGACGCCGTCACCGCAAGCTATTCGCACTTCGTGGCAGCTACTACGCTTTTGGTGCATGCCGCGATGAGTAATGGGGCTGGTATTGAGGAGCGAAAGAAAGAAAAGGAGAACGCCGAGACCTTTTCGGAATGGCTTTTAGCCGCTACAAAGATCAAATATACTATACTAGAGCATCGACGACTCGGGCTAATCTTTGATCGCTACCTGCTGCTTCTATGATCCCACTGGGCAGATCCGTATGTCTGCTGCTAAGTATCGTTGACAAAGAAAAAAGTTGGAGCATGCCACCTGTGTTTGAAGCATTGGAATCCAGTGCACTCAACTTGGAAGGGACACGCATGCGTAACAAGATTCATTGTCCTCTGATTCTGGATCTTTGTGCTGATGACCCAAATAAGTGGCATTGCCGTTTGCAGCCACTCCCACAAAGAACAAAGGAAGTTCGCGCTCAGTAAGAGAGGCTTCAACCATACATAGAGTGTGGATATGCCCTCTTTGTTGATTTGCATGAGCGTCCTACAGGGTGTCTTGAACAGTGCGCAAAATGTCAAGATAGCCGGGATACTGATATTGGTAGTACACCTTGGCGACGATGGCCTCCATGGAGAAGACCGAGCCAGCAGAGAACAATGAGACTGGTGCGACGGCGTATATACCAAATTCAAGTGTCAGACGTAGCAAGAGGCTGCAAGACCAGAGCTTGAAGTCCAAGGAAAATGGGTCCAAAGCAAAGCAAGGTAGTATGATTGCAAAGAAGTTACCTCCTGGTATGCCTAAGAAAGACCACAGACCGAGGAAAACTAAAAATTCTGCCAAAAAGCAAGTGTCCCAGCCAAATAAGAGGACTACCAAAAGCAAGGTCCTCATTGATGATCCTGAAACCCACTCGGATGGTAAGAAGCCGAACAAGGGAGACGGAAAGAACAACGCAACCTCCATTAAGGCCAAAGCGTCTCCCATGCCGACCCTCAATCAGCAAGCATTCGAACCACGAGCAGACAAAGTTGAGAGAAAGCCGGCGAGCCGTACGGGTAGATCACGGCATAGTCCAAATGAAGCCATGGCAGGTCAGGGAGGAGACCACCCGCCGAGTCCGAAACGGAAGCTGGACCACAGCAAAGCTCAGGATGGCAGTAATACTGAGCCACTAGTAAAGTCACCAAGGCTATCTATCAGTGGGTCATCTCTGTTTGTTTGATGTCTATTTCTCAGGTCATGTTGTGCGAGCTGACAAGATACCAGACTCGCTTGATCGAAGTGGAAACCTAAGAGCATTCGGAAGGCTGCAACACTTTGGTGCGGCGGGTCCCCAGATCACCCAGTGCAAATCGAAGGGCATGTACTGCACCGACACTGTCGATATTTCGCGGCTACCTTCTCCTCTGGCAAATCTAGGATACGAGCGGGAACGAATCCTACACTTCATCGATAGCCATGTCCCAGATCAAGTTCGCTTACTGTTTCATGAGATCCGTAATGACTCGCCAAATCATAGCAATAGGATAACCAGAGCATTGGCAAGCAAAGCACAAGGCGTCTTTGTTGAGTTCCTCTCTGGTATCCGGCCAGCTCCTGAAGGGAATTCTGATCAGACGAAGGTGAATGAGGACGATGTGAAAATCAGTACAGCAATACATTGCTGGCCCGCGAACGCTCCAAAAGTCGAATTTGCGCTAGGTACACATCGTGAAGCTGGCGCCTTATTGCGAGGAAGAAAGCTTGAAGCTTATGTCTCCATTGACCCTGAAACTGGCCAAAGCGGCCAATATGTGGTGAACGACTACGATCAACTCATCATCAATGAGTCAGTATGTGGACACGATCTCATGGTTGGACCTCTTCCCGAGTTTGCCATTCTCCAATTTGCCGGGCATACACTATTCTGGTGGAGCAGCCTTAGATCCTTGAGTCACGCACCGCATAGGGACGCGCTGGTACGAAGTTTCCCTGCCTGTTGGGGGCTTTTAACTGACGGATGTTACAGGGGTTGATCCAGGATATGGGCACCAACATGCGTTTTTCACTGCTAGAGGATGATTGGGGCAGAATACTGGACGAAGGCCTCGCCCGTCACAGGATGCATGCACAACGCAGCGCCCAGCTCAAAGGCCGTAAGAAACCATACCAGATCGACAGGTACTGGAACCTGGATATTGACTGTGTGCTTCTGGGCATCGCTTCCATATGGGATGCCCTGAGAAAGAAACAAATCATTTATGCATTTGCAGGTGTGGACGTTTTCGACCCAGACGTTGTCAGATCGGGTCAATTAAAAGGCAGTGGTGTAGTTGGCGGTGCGAGGAAATTCATCATGCCATTGTCACTTCCGCCTAATGAAGCTGCCCAAGCGGCCGCTTTGGACCACTGGAATAGACATAAAGCCAATACCAAGCACTCCAAAACTAGAGCCGCCGAGCCCGCTGTGGGACATATTGTGCTTGCTGTGGCCGAGAGAAACTCTGAAGAAGAAAACAACACTTCTGTCAGCATAACTATATTCGATAGTAGCACGGATACAGTGCCCCAAGGAAAGATTGCTTTCAAGGCGGCAACACTAGCCGTTCGGTCTGATTGGCTAGGAGATCGCCGCTCCGAGTTCTCTACTAAGTCACTCCCTCAATGGCCCAAGGATAAACTACCTGGAGTCCATAGACAGCCGGGTTTTCAGCAACCGATGGGCTCCAATTCCTGTGGACTCTTCACGATCTTGAATGCCTGGGCAGTCATGCTGGAGATCCCACTTTCCAACAACGTACGTCGCCGTGGCCGCCGTACGGATAGGGAACTCTTGATCATTGGGCAAGAGCTTGTGAATTTGGCTTTGGCAGGATGCATGGACTCGAGGACGATCCAGGCCTATCTGAACGTATTTGGCCTTTCCGAACGACAAGATGCAGCAAACCGCGAGGATGATATCAAGGTGCAAGTCGATGCCGTCCGCATGGATAACGCGAAATTCCTAAATGAATTGAATGTTCAGGAATATCGAGACGCTGGGATCCCGGGGCCTTCGCTCAGTCCTGAAGTCGAAGAGGCCAGAGAGGACGGAAATCCATTGCCAGAAGCCCATGTTCGCTCTGTAATGATAGCAGGAGGAGCGGGAACGACACGGGAGCAAGCACTCCGAGCGCTGCGTGGTGCCAATGGCGATGTGGAGGACGCTGCTGCCATCATACAAGCGGAGAAACAAGATCGGAAACCGCCAAGTACAGTTCCGGAGAACGAGTCCCCCAAATAATGGTAAGGTTTTTCTTAGCGTGAGAAATACAATCGTTGGAGTTCAATCATGATTCTTGGGCCTGTGAAGCGTATATGGAATCCAGCCTCCCATAATGCAATTTACACTATCTCTGAAGTCGACCATTTGTAACTCTTCTCCAGTGTATTCCCTACGTGACAACTTCGCCAAGCCAAAATCATCTATATCCATCATCTCAACCTGATTGAACGTCTCACGTTCTTGCATATCCTCTCAAACCTAGAACAGACCAAGGTATCTTTTACTTACTAACCAACCCCCTTCGAAACCATCATCACTCTCTCTTTATTTGACAGCAAGCAAATTCGCCGTAGATCTTTGCCGGTTCCTATATCGACACCTAAAATCACAGATATAAGCGTATGCTTTTATCGTGTAATACTACTCCACAGACTGACACGCTGTAGGAACGCTCCGTGGAGTACCGGTGAATATAACGCATCTAGCCCTGGTATAAAATAGTATAGGCTCGTAATTCACCCCCCCTCCTTCCCACCTATATCAAGGGCCATGTTTAATAATCATATCTCGATCCTTCTAACCCATCCTCCTCCTCCTCCTCCTCCTCCTCCTCCTCCTCCCCTTCCCCCATCCCATCCCATCCCATCCCCTCTCTACCATATCTATTCTACAATAATACTCTAACCTATCCCACCCTCCCAACCCTGATCGAAGCGTCTTGCGTTTTTGGGATTGCGAACTGTAGTCTAAATAGCCGGCTTGATAGATTGATACGTAGGCGATGAAGAGTGGAGATATGATAGCGATAGCGATAGGGATATTCTATAAAAATCGGATCGGACCGAAAGCAAATTGGACGGAGTCTGGTTTTGGTGGGAAGATTTAAGTGGGGGAATATTGGTGGTGGTACTGGAAGGTATAGAGTGTGATGAGGGTGGGCTTTTGGGAGGAGGGGAGGGAGGGTATGTTTGTTTGTTGGTGGTTTGTGCGGGGAGGAGGAAGGGGGTGGGGGTGGATGGGTGGATGTGGGTGGATGGGAGGATAGGTGAGAGAGTATGAGAGTGTGAGGGAATGGATGGGGTTTGGGGGGATGAGAGGATGTGGTTGGGAGGATAGGACAGGTGGGAGACATGACAAGTAGCATATGTATGTTATAAATAGGCGGATGAGGGTTAGATATTAAAAGAATTTGTTTGTTAAAGACGACATGTTGTTACATGCAGTATAAAATAAATAAAGTACACCATCATAGAAAGCTTCCGAACTCTACTTCCACGTATAAAGAGCGTGGCTGATGTATTATTGCCACGTCACCATGGGAATGCCGATTTCCAGAAGCTTTGTCACCCGAAGAAGAAGAAGAGAAATATGGCGTGGCCGCGCAGTCAAGTATCAACGCGTCTCCGTGGGGCGTCTCAAACCAAGGGGAGTGTTACAGCAGATATCTGGGGAGAGTGTCACCAAGGGTGAGTTCTGGAGTATGGAAGCGGACTCTGCATGTTATAACTAATGACACCTGACTAAAACATACTCTTCGAGACTTGATACAGAGCAAGAATGTACCATGCTTTCCAACCAACATCCACTTCTTATGCTCGACAACCACTCGACTGTATCCGTATGCGACAAGACTTTTGAGTCAACTCCCGGGTATCGGTCTCATGCCCTGATGATCCTGTTACTCGGTCATGTGTCCAGAACCCAGAGGTTTCACTTGAGGAAAACATTCACCTCGACATAGCGGTCATGCCCCCGAATGTTGTCCCCCCAATCTTCCCCCCGAGGTTTTGCTGACTGGGGTATTTGGGTCCACCATTCGTCGAACTCTTCGGGCGCTCGTCTGAGATTCCAGTGAAACGTATCAGGAAAGTCGATCACGACCCGCCGGAACCCACACATATCGAGTAGAAAAACGATGTATAGATGTTCTTCGCCGACCTTCATGTCGAGATGAATCGTTTTTAGATGTGGGCATTTCCTAAGGTATACAGCTGCTTCTGCAGCTTTTGGATGCTTGCGGGTTATGGTCATGGCGGCGAGGTCTTCGCGTAAACGATTCCCAACAACGTTTGCGGGATAGCGCTCGTCGAGAAAATGCTGCGAAACCATGGGCCCCTTTATCGTACGCCCGCCCAGGCGCAATGTAGTGATCGCCGAACGCTGTTCAATCCCAATTTTCGCCAGAAAGCCAGTCAGAGATGATGCATCTGTGAACCTAAACATTGTTTTGGCATAGTATATGTCTCGGGCTTCCTGGTAGACCATCCGACAGACTCGCAGGAGCGCTGGACAAGAGACTTGGTCGCAAATTGAGGGCGGCGAAGCTTCACTCAGGGTGACATCCGACATGGCATTAGCCAACCCTAGAGATTGATGCAATCCCACGTCAATCGCAGGTGCTTCATGTGGCGACAACACTAATACCCATATCATCTCGCGAATCTCTGGAGGTAGCTCTCCTAGGCCAGTGTCGAGGAAAGGACGGGGTCCTGGCATTTCATTCACTGATGGTGGAAGAAGTGATCTTGCGTCAGATTTGAGACCGCGACGATTTCGTTGGCTCCAGGCTGGATATCTGGATAGTATGGTCTCAAGACGCGATGCGTCGTCAACAGTCCATCGCTTCCGGAAAGGACTAGGACCCAGCTCTATAGAACGACGAGACATGACTGCTGATCCGAATTGAGGTGAGTTGGTAGCGTTGTAGTGAGATGCAAGAAGTTGTGGCAGAAAAGAGTTTGATTTGGAGTTTTCAAATACCGCATGCTGACTCAAGGTGTTGACTCTCTGCACCTCAACACTGTTTGTCATAGAGCAGTATTTTCTTTCCCGATCATGTTGAGCACCTGACGATTGCAAGTGCAGCACCTTTTAATCTTAATCGCTGGTGTCAAGGCTTTACCACCAATGAACAACAAGTGTTACCAGTGTTGTGCTGCGAGGAAAGTACTAGACACCAGAGTTGTCGACAATGATGGAAGCGAGATTCGGTCCACCCAGTCGCACGCTGCTCGAGTGTTGCAAGCTGAGATCCATTAGAGACGCTCTTTGAAAGTGGGTGTTGCAGTGATACGCAATCGTAATTGCATGGGGCTTGTGTGGCATCGAAGTGACACATGAAACTAATCAAGGAAGAGGCACTTCACTGACAGCCTCTGACTGACCCTCACGTCACTTCCCACTTTTTCGACGCCACACCTGATGTTCGGCTCGGATTTCCTATTGAAAATCCGTAGTGTTTGAATCGAAGCAGCCCTGGTTAAAACACTTCTGGCTTTGGACCGATCCTGTAAACATATTGAGATGGATTGTCGAATACTTATCCCCCAGGCTTGTCAACGACCAAAGGGTCAATCCCAGGAAGCTATCGCACGATCAAACGCTGACAAGTTTCTTGGACGTAGCCCCATCATTGCTGCAAGTCTTCTCGAGCCTTCCTCAACGGCCACTGCATCCCCCAACGCGCCAGCTTCACTTCTTAAGCCGCGTTCTCCCACCAAAAGATGAAACGGCACAACCATCATATCCAAGACTTGAGGCTGGAGAAGCCTCATTCGCAACAGCCATTACAAAGATACGATACATAATCACACCTGGAGTCATCATCGCGTGCTGCACGATATTCCCCGAGTACTGATTCCTAGCGAATTCTCGCTATCACAATAGGCTTCCCGGTACCATTGCTAGGCTTAGAACCATAGCCATTGCAATCTTTGTTCCACAAATGCTTCAGAGAACGAATGCCACGTCGATGGTACGAAGGTACGGCAAGACGTGGTTGAAGCAGCTCATCAGGTCGGCTTGTCCAGAGGGATATTCTGCGCCCTTGCAGAAAGCTAGAATCCTCTGCCTAGATGGTGATCTGATGAAGGGAAGACTTGATAGTGATATTAACCAAGGATATGGAACGTTATTTTTATAGTAAAAGGTGCGGAACGCCTGACGACAGGCTCAAAACCAGGCCTATGCCTTGAGAAGCTCGGAGATATACCTCCGTCAATCCTGACAACCTGGAAAAGAATGGTGCGTGCTACTGTAATTTGAATCAGTACCAATCCATCCCACTGGACAGACATATTTGCCGCCAGTGGACTCCCAGGGGCCAAGTTGGTGCACTCACGATGACTATTAGGCCTACGCACATGCCACTGCTAGAAACAGTCTGACCCAAGTGACACGCCCTCAAGCTTCTCCAGCGTCTAGCTCAGGATAATGTCGATAGATTCCCTTTGAGTACTCCTTTCTCCTATCACTCGCCAAGTAGCTCTTAATACTATCCCTCCCCTTGATTCTCTCATACAGCTCGAACACCTTATCAAACTTTCCACCGTCCCTAGCCTGCTTGACGGCTTTGGGAAACGCGAATGTGACCCCGTCCAAGCACTGCCAAAGAACCAGATCCGCAAATGTCAACTGGCCAGCATACAGCCATTCTCCGCCCTTGCTTGCCTCGCCGTGTAGCACACGTTCGAAGTAGCGTAAGAACTTAGGGAGACGATTGTCGATATAATCCTTGCTTTTCTTCTTGGCCTCCTCCTTCTGCTCCTCGTAATAGGCACCCACAGCGATGGGATGATGTGTATCATGCGCCTCGTTCGACAAGCCATCAAGAGCTGTAAGGGCCAGTTGATTGATATGGAAGATGGCATTCTCATCGCCTTCGGGACCAGCGAGGCCAAGCTTCGGCGCAAGATAGAGGATGATGTTGGAAGTCTGGGAGATGATCAAGTCGCCGTGTTTGAGCACTGGTGGTGCGAATGGCGGTGGGTTGGAATTGTCTCCCCTGCTCTCGTCCGAAATGAGAGAGATGAGCTCTTTCATGTTTGCTCTGTCTACGTTGCAGACATCTTGGTATGGTGTTCCCGTTTCTTCGAAACATAGCCGAATATGCTCGGCTCGACCTGGGATGCCAGGCCAGTAGAGGAGCTCGTAGGGTGAGATCTTCTGACGTTTGGAGGCTGGGGAAGACATGGTAGCTAGACGCGTGATTCAATGAACCGTTCAGAGAGAAATGTAGTGAGATGATGTTACGCAAAGCTCGTATTATCGGATGTGAGAGAGCCTTAGTCGAGCTACTCTTTTTGGGAGAGTCTGAAAGGTGAGTATGCGGGGATTCGTCTTGGCACGGATCATCCTAGCGCGTTCAAAACTTCCATAGAAGAATTCACCTACTTCTGGTCCACACTTACTTCTGGTTCACGCCCTCCACTGCCATAACGAGCCATTTTGATAACTGATTTTTACTATAAGAGTTATAGAGTATCTGAATCTAAATAGTTCTTAACGCGAAATATTTCTTATAACTGGCCTAGTTATTGATCTATGAAGGCGACAGTATTCTGGCCTAAGAGACCCTGGAACGAACCCCCGGACGAGGGTCGGGTACGAAAATGAACAGCTGCGGGACGCTAGCCCCTTAGGGCTGGACCAGAAGTAAGTTTGGACCAGAAGTAGGTGAATTCTTCTAAGCTTGGCATCGCAATCGGTTTAGCTGCATGCTTTGTGGTAGATATCAATACAACATAGTCCTACGGAGTATCTCGTTCATGAATTCGGCATTACACCTAGGATCGAGTCAATTATAGTCGCAAATGTCTTCCAAGATTCAGTTCCAGTCAACGGTGTACACTATAGTAAAGGTCTCCACCAGATCCACCCAGATAATCCCCGTCATGCTAACAACCTAATATCAAATATACACCCCTGACACTAATAGCTGACATGTCAGACTTGGTGCCCGCAATCTAGAATACTGATGAGCTTACCAACCTAAAGTACCTTTTTGGACTTAGCCTTCATGCTTTGAAACAGATACCTCCGACCATCTGCGCGTCCAATAGCCGAACCCCTTCAATCAAATCAGTCAAGGTGATGTGTACTCGGAGGTACGATGGCCTCGAAGCCCGAGCTCCCGAAGCTTACTCATTGCGATCGGATTCGTGACAAATCCAGAATGTACATATAGAGGTCGTGAAGGGTGGTCAGGAAAGGAGTATCATCGATTGTCTGAAGCATCAATTCCTGTCTTCAATTTCCGCTCGGTTAGACCACACTATCTCGCTATTCGATCCCCCTTCGTAGCATCATGTCTTCACCCTCAGTTATCGTCTTGGTTACTGGTAAATATCCACCCTTCCCCCTTCTCCCACCCCAAGATCCTCCAACATCACTTACCCTCCAAAACCAGGTGCAAACTCCGGCGTCGGCTACGCAACAGTAAAAGTCCTCGCCACAGCCTCCGAAAAATACCACGTCATCCTCGCCAGCCGATCCCCCGATAAAGGCAAAGCCGCGAGCAAAGAGATCAAAGCCGCCGGCATCAAAGGCGCAATCTCGACCATAATCCTAGACGTCACCGACGAAAAATCCATAGCGGCCGCGGCCCAAAAAATCGAAAGCGACCACGGTCGTCTGGACGTACTGATAAACAACGCCGGCGTCTTCGTCCAGGACAAACCCCTCAAAGAAGCACTGGAGCAAACCTTCGCCGCCAACGTCATCGGCCCCGCCCTCATGACAGAAGCCTTCACGCCGCTCCTGCTCAAATCCGCGAAGCCGTACCTCCTACACATCAGTAGCGGCATGGGCTCCATCACGCTCACCGGCGACCCCAGTCGTTTCGAGTCCCGCTTCGACGCCCAGCCGTACCGGATGAGTAAAGCTGCGCTGAACATGATGACGATGCGGGGTTCCAAGTTGCTGGGGCCGCAGGGCGTCAAGGTTTTCGCCGTCTGTCCTGGCTTGGTGGTGTCGAATTTGAGGGGGGAGAGCGAGGAGGCAAGGACGGTGGGTGGGGCGGCGGAGGATCCGATGGTGTCGGGCCAGACGGTTTTGAAGATCTTGGAGGGAGAGAGGGATGCGGATGTGGGAAAATTCGTGAGTAAGGATGAGGTTTATCCTTGGTGAAGTATGATATGATAACGCTCTTCTTCATTTGATGGCATGGGCCGGATTTGTAATCGCTGTCGGGTCCTGAGATAGGCGGATAAGCCCACGGTCCTTGAGGATACTAGCTCCCCTATCAATATAGAACACAGCCCAATCCGAAGATAGAGAGTGAAAGTTGTGTTCCAGTCAATGCGCAATGCTCAGTATGTGAGGTTAGAAAGTCGGTGCTGAATAAGTTACTTTCATGCAATATTCTGTTGTTTTAAAGCCATACTGTGCTTCGACCAGAACCATGATCATCCTCTGAGGAAATCGATTCGAGCATTAGAGCGCCTTATCCATCTGTGCAGCTTCTTGGTTCGTCATATCTTGAGTGTATCTGTCTACCACCATTGATCCTATTGTGCTAGCTACCAGCTACCTTCCACTTCGCGTGCACCGAAAGGGGTCTCGTCGAAATATGATGCCGAGAGCCATTCAAAATGCACACCAACGTCTTTAAATAGCGCGACCATATTCGTCAGAACTTCGGAATCACCGTAGCGTGTTGGTCGCCCGGGTGATTCTGACCAGCATTCTGACTGTTGATACCACCAGATGATGCGCTTCAATTTTGGTAGCGAACGATGCTTATCCAACCCTAGGTTGTGTATCCTAGCTTGTCGGATCTTTCGCTGGTTGTCCAGGCCCTGGGTGAAGCCCATGGGATACTGCAACTGTAGGTCTGCAAGTTGAGACGGTAGACACTGGTGCAGTGTGAAGACATAGTTTGGAACCAAAAAAGGCTCCGGAATCGCGAGCCGTTTGAGATGTCGACAACGGGCTAGTGTGCCAAAAAGCGATGTGTTAAGGAACCACGCCGCGTCGTTGCCGGCGATGATGAGCTCGACTAATGTTTCCATGTGCACCTCTAATGATTGACCAATCGCTTGAGGCGATATACCAGGCGTCCGCATATGTTCACCCTCCCACTGGCAACTTATTGTGAATGTGAAGCGTTCTAGAACTTTCACTGCTTGTAGCATATCTGGTAATACGCCAAGGTCTATATCTCCACAATGGGTCAGACACAATGTGGTAATTGGCGAGGCACTGTTGAGATCGCTTGACAGGTTGATGAATGGATTAGATCCATCGTCAATGGTGAAATCTGGCATCTCAACCTCCAGCCGTCGCAACTTTGGCATCCAAAAATGTCGTGCCATGATCTCTACTTTACTTGTGGGTTGCTCTCTGGGTTGACTCTGGCGCCGATAATGGTACCACAACATGTCATAATTCAGTTTCAGACATTCGAGGTCCCTCATATTCCGGACCATCAGATCATAACCTGGGGGGGAGAGCTCCAGATATCGAATATTTGGGAGACGTTGGAGCAGCTCGTCGTGCCGGTCGAAGTCCCCGTCGTGGCCTTGTAATGTTAAAGCTCTAACGTAAACGCCGAGTTCAGGTCTTTTTGTGAGGTCGTCGACAAGCTTGTCGAATAGCATTTTGTTTCTTGCTCCGTCTGGTTTATTCAATACTAGTAGCTTATACAGGAACGGTTCTGCTACAGCTTTGAACCGGTGAGACACCTGAATGACTTGATAGCGAGACTTGGGCGTGAGGTGAGAGCAGACAGCGGTAAGAATCTCAATTGGAAGGTCGTTCAGCGTATGCGAACCTGTAAGTCTGGTCTTGATGGTCATGATTACCTCCGACTGAGCGAGAGATTGTGGGCTGTTAGAACAGCAGACAGCGGTGAGGCAACACTTGGTCGAGGCGGAATCTAGCGTTTGCAAGACCCTCGAATATGCTTGGCACTGACTCATTCTTCTGAGTTTCGAGCCTTTGGTGCCAAGATTTCTCTAGGATATCGCACACGCTATATGTGCCCACCTTCATCTCACCTAGATGAGTCACCTCCCATTACTTTGTGGAAGATTGATGCCTCAGTACTTGAGTCATCAAGTAGGCTAAGGTGCGGACGAATTGCCATCTAGAGTTTGACTATGGCTGCTTCGGAAACGCGCACATCTGTCTCGGAATGTTGCACCAGATCCATCGATCAACGGATTTGGGGATTCCTGGTGACGTCTCACTTGTTCGGACACCACCAATTTGACACTGCATAACACACACCACACTCCTATACACGCGGCGAGATCGATGAGGTGTTGTTGTGCGTTCCTCCGCCGGGAAAAAGCGTTAAGTCGAGGTACCATGGCGTCTATGAATCAGGTTGAGGATGATGGTGAACGCATAACGAATGGATTGAATATGGAAGTAAGCAGTCATCAGACTCTAGAGTGATCAAGACAAGGGGAGCGAGGAACGACATGAACGCTGTCTCTGACGGAATGGAGCTCCTTATCAACATCGTCCCATCGTCCACGTTTGCCCAGGAGAAAATTTGAAGAGTTCCGACGATCTCTGACTAGCATCTCCCGTGGTCAACGTTCCAGGTAGAAGTAAGTAAGCGCTTCCATATGACGGCACTTGGAACCTTGATGTAGAACATGCCCTTGATATGCATCAATAAAGAACTTCTACCCAGATAGAAGATCTTGGCACACATGAGGCGAATGTGTTGTCTCACGCGAAACAAATATCCTCTTGTCTGCTACGGCTTGCGACAGGTGTCGCAAGGCAAATGCACTTCCATCCACGACATATTCCCTTGAGCCTTGCCGGAGAGAGTAAAGCATCCTGGCAGATAATGTATTGCTCGTTTGCCAATGCATGAGTGTTACAGAACCTAAAGGGCGTAATACGAAGAGGTCACCGGAGGATTTCAAGAGTTCATGGAGTGAAGTACCTCGTACGACGACGCAAGATGATGGGTATCAGAAAGGGAATCAAGAGCGTTAATTTCAATGATATTGAGTCTTATGTAGTGGTCTAAGGTGATGATCCTCGGCAAGTAATTGACTGTACGCAGTGTTGTTTCAGTCCGGCCGTAGTCTCAACGTTGGGGACGCGTGATCCCGAATTGGTGTTACTGTACTACCCATGCTCGTTTCATTGATATTGTGACTCAATAATTGCATCTCTCAATAGACAAGTCGGCCCATGCGCAAGTTTATAGTTCATAAGCCAGCACATAGAATTACAAGAGCGACACAAGGTAACCAACATGTTTTCAGGGTTACCGGTTAGGCTTCATCACAGGCCTCCATCGCGCAACGCCAGCACGCGCTGGCCCGGAGCCACACCAAGCGACTTGTCGTTGTTCAGGTCCTTGATACTCAGTCAGACAGATGCGGCTGTCATAAGGGGCATGGAGCGCACAATGGACGTGATCGGCGAAATGGTCCATCGAGCAGGACTCCGCCCTGTAGCACCATTATCGCCTCAAAGACCGACCAATGGAGAGGAAGAAGAAGTAGGCCATAGAGTACCAGTCTCTACGGAGAAAGATCTCGGCGGTAGACCACCGTTTGGTCTAATGGGGTGGATACCAGAAGATGTGATTGTTGGCACCAGTGAACCGACAACCTCCGAGGACGTGGAACGCATACACCATCTTTCAACGTTCCCACGCATGCGCAGTACTAGGCCGTCTTCTGTTGGGGGAAAGTCTGGGTCAACGGTCAGCCAGGCCCTCCGCCAAAGTTCCATCACTGATGTTTGGCAAATTCAGGTCTCCGTTCACGCCTCACCGTCCGGACACCTAGAAACAAGGTCAGGATTGATCCCAACGGATAGCGGTAGCGAACTATTTGTACCGCTTGATCAGATCGACATGCTGCTGGATGCGGAAACCATTGCGAGGATGATGGTTGCTGCTGGACAAAGTATATTGCGTCCGTATGGGCAGAAGACGGTGTTCCCACAGCACCAGAAAAGCGGTACCTTCCACGAAACTACAACCGAGCGAAAAAGTTTGAAAGATTGGCTAAGTTCTGATGTGGTACCTCAGCCTGAGCCTATGTATCATCCAGCCTTTGCGGATGAGATAATTCGGCAGGGAGGAACGCCACCGCAGTGGCGTATCCCATCGGTACCATACATAGAGGCGAATCCCACAGAGGCGAGCAAGGGTCGAAGCGGGGCTCCTCCTTTCGAAAGGTTCATGAACCTGAAGGGCAATTTTGCTGCAAATGGGAAGCCTGTTGATGGGAAGATGGGGTCAACGCATTCGAAGGTAGGCCACAGAGCCATCGAATCGGCGTCTTCAATACCTCGGGACAGTGATATAGAGGAAGAACCTGCTTCGAGAGTTGAGATGCTGCGACGACGAAGGCAAGATGTAGACACACTTGATCCCCGAGACTCGATATCCGGGTATCCCGACGAAGAGGAGCTCAAGGCGATTCAATGCGATATACGAGCGAGAATAGTGCAGGCATGGGCCAGGCAGGAAGGATTAGTGACGAGGTTCAACAAATGGAGTCTGTAGTGTTAGCAGATACCAGCCAGATACATGAGGATTGAATGATTTGCTGGGTCCAATGAGCAAGGAGAGTCACATCTGCGAATTGTTGACGGACTGGTGTATTCAATGATCATGCTCTGAAAGTGAAAGATCTCTGTACTAGTACTAAGATTGAATGGTACGCCAAGCTTGCCAAGTCTGCCAAGCGTTGCCAAGGAAGGTTAGAGTCTCATCGAGCTTCAGATTCTCCAGTCTTTTGACATCCATTGACAACAAACCCTATATCGTTGAGCACAACGTACAAAAATGCTATGGCAGCGGCATCGACTGCTTTAGAAAGTCTGATCAGGCATGACAACTGCATGAGCGCTGTGTTCGACTTCATGTACGGACCCACAATGTGAGAAGGCGGGGGTGACCAGAGCGACAGCGTGAAAGACCTTTATGCTTCCATAAGTCGCTAATCCTAGTGAACGAGACCACCATCACTTCCGCTTACTTCGGCGACTAATTTGACGATCATCAGAACCGCTCCTAAGGTTCAACGGTAATTTGATGTAATTCTTACATGAGCTGATCGGAGTGTTTGAGTTCCAGAAGCATCTCTAATGGAACAGCTGCCACCTTGTTAACGTTGTCAATACCTTCAATGGCATGCTCCGGATCCATTTGATGTCAATTCACAACGCATCTTACAACATAGACCGATATCGCAAGGAATGCCAGGATTTCTTCCCAAGCAGGGCATGCTCATCTTGCTTTCACCAGCCGTATCAACGTCCGTGCCGCAGGATAGGCCCCCTCCATCTGTGATCGATCTTGTGGAAGTCTTAAAGGTCTAAGCTTCCGCTGAACCAAAAGGTTTGATAGCATCTGGAGGCAACCGGCTACCTATGCATCTTTGGATGGCATATGAGACCCTAACGCTCAAATTGGGGGTTCATGAGCCGGCCTGCGTTCTTCATGGTCATTCGTTCCTGGCGTAAGGAGAAACAAGGTCAAGGTTATGACTAGGGTGTGACATGTGGTCTAGTGTCAGGCATGAGAAATTACGCCTTCGTGTCGTAATGATATAGCAGGCAAGTCTTATATCCTATCTCATTCCTTTTAAATCGCCGATTTTCCAAGAAGGGGACAAACTGATGGACTAATGTCGCATGTCAGACAAAATGCCGTGTTCCTATTGGACTTTAGATAAGGCAAGCGCACTGCAATTGTCGAAACAGCTTGCGTCACAAGCTTTCAGCAGAGTTGAGAGGATCACAGACCATTGATGTGAGACACTGCACTGCGAGGAAGAATTTTCTCGGTGGCCAAGAAGGCCCACTCCGCCTGGTCATGTTTTCAAAAAATGAGGAGACTCATTGACTGCTTCGCTCCTATTTGATCTTAGTGAGACTGCACTTCGTGTAAGGGCGAGCGGAGAGGCATTTTCTGCGTGCGTACGGCGAGCTTCTGCAAGACCCCGAACATGGGAGTGTTGGATGTTCAGCATCATCTGGCTGCTTCGTAATGTGTGTCCATGATGCTAAGGGTATCCTCATGTAGAACAACGTCGACCCTCAGATTCAGGATAGCAAGGAATATGAAACAAAAGCTGACTCATCAATAGGATTTGATCGTTACTAGTGGTTACCAACGACCGCCATATCGGGTCAGACTCTCTAAATCTGTGCAACGCATGAGTGGCAACGAAAATGTTTTGTGTCGGGACGAACGGTAATGAGTATTTCGTTCGTTCGTGCAGACAGACGGCAACATTCGGTGTAACGCTGATCGCATAATGGTGGCCCATTCGGTCCGAGGGTCGAGTGGCTACTGCATGAGTCCTGCAAGAGTGGCATCAGGTATTGAAGCTCATAGGCTTAAGCACAGCCAGTACCATGGCTATAACGAGAATAGGGACTTATAATCAGAATATGAGTACCCTCCTGCTTACCTGGCATTCAAATTTGTGCAACGTCCGTACCGCATTCAGTACATAAGACCTCGACTCCAGAGCCGGTACTGTTCTCCATCCATCCGTATTACTCCAACATTCTCAAACATCCCAAATACTCCACTACAGCATACATCCTAAGCTTGGCGAAGGAAGAAGCTAAAAGCCTCAGCCCAAAGATAGAAACCTGAAAGCCTTCGAGTCTATCACGAGGTTGACACGGAAGTACGAGTCACACGGTCCATCTACTTCTCCAGATTTCACTAACATCGCATCTAGATCACGATGGGGCAGCCCTCAACTTACACACAGGCTGACATTGTGGTCATGCTGTACTTTGGATCTATGGGCTTTACCAATACTGGCTTGGCCTCTCTCCTCGAACACAAAGGTCTGCAGACACGCAACCACTCAACTATCCGCAAGAAACGTAACGTCTTGAAATCTGAACACGAGTTGTGGGACCTTGTGACCCTAGAATGGAAGTTGTATGAGGTTGGTAGATATCTCAGTGGTATCATGAGCGACCCAAACGAGTTTAGAGATACGATCGCAGTGGGAACGGAGGAGGAATCAATCTACTTAGCAAGTTTCGACTGCTACCTGCATTGAACCAGTGCGCTGATTTTATGGACAGGCAAATCAATCGAGTAATCACGCAGCTTTATTTGACATTTTTCGATCCAGTGGGGGGCTCATAGTGAATGAGGTGACGCGTGGATACTGTGAGGCTTTGAAAATACCTCAGTTACGTGAGCCAACCCAAACGAATACAGCGGTCAATCCGGCGGATGCAACCCAGTCGGCTGGGACGACCCAAACGAATACAACAGTCAATCCGTCAGGCGCAAGCCAGTCAGCTGGGGCGACTCAGGGAAGTGTAAACCTTGACTACTTCGACTTCGGACAGGGTTACTGATCAGGATAGTCCACATTGAAGTTCAAGGGGGGATGTTATTTAGCATAATCTTCATGGTGGGATTGGATGGTGATTGGGCGAGTCGAAGGGCTAGACTTTCATGACGATAATCTAACATCCCAGTACCATGATTGCTCGCAGTCTTCCGTGAACCATGGCGTTTGAAGAGAACTGTGAATGGACTGTTCCGTTCCCACGCGCTGTCTATTTGATATGTCCATTTGATATGTGCCACAGCCTTCCCTATGACCTGCCGCCAAGAGTTTTGACTGGGAGGCTTACCTAGCTCTCTTGTGACACCTCAATTGCCGCAGTAGACTGTTCTCTTATTAAATTACACGACGCGAAATACACCATTGATTCTCCACGATATCCCACTTGCTGCGGCCCAGAAGAGCGTGTGAATATCAATGAATGAACGCGAAAATGGCACCCGCTGGGCTCACTCCGAAATAGACAAGCCGTTCTGAGGCTCTTCGATGGTAAAGATCGACAATGGCATCGAAGTCGAGGCGCAGACCAAGTGATAGGGCATTTTCCAGACAGATTGGGCAAGTTGAGCTGGTTTCGATTGTGCATGAATAGAGCCTACAGACCTATTTCTCAGTGTTAAATACATCAATGCAAGGAAGGCAGGTCGAATATATCAATTGGCTATGTGCAAGGCTTCTCGGAGTCATGTGTACGCATGCAAGAGCTATCGTATTGACTCCAGCAGACTCCAGACGTCGGTTGTTTGAAGTAGACCTAAGAATTTAGAGACGACTCGCTTTGAAGCGAGCTAAGTCGCCCATACAACATATATGAGTTCCTTCAAGCCTAGATCCACGTATACGTATGGCCACTTTGTGCACTCAGAAGGTCATAGACACTGTCAACTTCCGATACTAATGCTACTCCCAAACATCCCGACATACTTAGCCAAGCTCTCTGAATCCCTCAACCTTTACCCACTTATCTAGCCTCTAATCAAAGTAATCAAAATGGCGTCACCACAACGCCCTGCGAACCAACAAGTGATCGCAAAGGTCGAAAAGGTCTTCGAGGACATCGCCAACAGTCTTCTTCGAAAAGAAGAGATATCAATTCCGTTGAGATACAAGAAGTTAGTATCTACTCAACACGATGCTGGGTTGTCAACTGCGATTACCAAGATATCGTTCCCAGCACGCACGCCTCAAGAGGCCCGGAGGTTCAGTATGACTCTATCGACACCATTTGCCTTGACAGGCAAAAGCTGATGCCGATACCAGCGGTCCTCCTAAGGATCTTGGATCTCATTCACGAGGCTTTATGTAATAACGAGGTCATTTCGAAGAGGTGACTAAAGTTCCACTTGCGCGAGACTGGCACTGACATTCTCCTCTTAGAAACATCTACTACAAAGATCCAGCGCTCTTCAAATCGCAGCAAGTGGTCGACAAATACGTCGATATCTTTGCATACACCTTTGGTATCCAAAGAGCGGCTCTTAACGTCGTCAGTTCCACTCGTTTCAAGCATAATCAATTAAGGAACGATACCGACAGATGCTCTCTGCATAGACTGCTGCTGCCAAGGGACTCGTAGTCGGTGACTACGCTCTTCACCACACGAACGGCACCATCACTCATCACAACCCCACAACGGTAGTGATATCGCAGGATCCATGTCCTACGCAAGCAAATACTAACAGTGTCAGACGCATCTCGTCGCCGATACCAGCGACGTCAAAGAAATTGATACATCACGGATATCCTGGGTTCTAGTGATAGAAAAAGAAGTCAATTCCACAACCACGCCTCATCATACTCACCACTAACAATCACCAGTCAACCTTCCGAACATTAGCATCCAGCAACGTGCACCAAACCTCGCACGCGGGCAAGGGAATAATACTCACAGTCCGTCCCCATCACCGACCATCCTCCCTCCTCGCTAACCCCCTACCCAGGCAAAAGGCTACCCCGACATCTCCACCCGCGCATTCCTCCACCACCTCGCAACAACGCAAAACCCCCACAAACCCGCACCGGCCATCTACTGCCTCGTAGACTACGACCCCGACGGCGTAGCCATAATGTCAACCTACAAGCACGGCTCCTGGAACCTCTCGCACGAAAGCAGTCAACTGCTCGTTCCCAGCATACAATGGCTCGGTGTCCGGAGCTGCGACATCGTTAGTAGTGCGGATGGCGAAGAGTATAAGGGTGTGCTGAGGCTGAGTGGGAGGGATCGACATAAGGCGAGGAAGATGTTGGAGAATAATGTTGTGCTGGGGGAGGAGGGGAGGGAGTCTGAGTGGAGGAGGGAGGTGCAGGTTATGTTGATGTTGAATGTTAAGGCTGAGATGGAGGTTTTGGCGGAGAGGGAGGGTGGGGTGGTGGGGTGGGTTGAGGGGAGGTTGTTGGTGCATGAGAGGCACGAGTCGAGAATGGTCGTTGATGACGAGGACGACGTGATGACGACGGGTAGTGATGACGACGACGATCTCGGCAGGTGATGATGCCGTCTAACGATTAAGGACTGACAGCGAGTAGATTTCTGAGCTTAGCATCGCTGCCCTGTTAGCTCGTCAATAGACACATTTCCCCAGTCCAATTGAGCAACAAGTCATGGAACCATTCACCATTACTCGCAGCTCAACGAGATTCACAGAAACCAATATACAAGAAAACCATACTAAACCCTCCCTCCCCATTTCCCCCCAACCATCTATCCCCTCAACTCCCCCCAACAAACGCCAACCCCAAACTACTCACAACCGTCAACCCAATGACAAAATACCCCGAAACCTGCACCTGCCGATTGGTAAACTGCCTCCCACTATCCCACACCAAATGCCTCACCCCATTCCAGCAATGATACGTAAACGGCACACTCACCACCCCCTTCATCAACCCCTTACTCACCGCCCCAAACCCGCCAAACCACTCCGCCATCGTCGCGCTCTCCAGATGCCATCCCAGCACCGGAGACGCGAGATAGGCGGTGGCGAAGACGTAGAGGGCGCCGGAGAGGGTGCAGGCGGTGATGCGGTTGAGGCCGGATAGGTACCATGTTAGCTGGGGTTGGTAGATGGAGAGGTGTGGGGCGACGGGGCGGAGGCGGCGTTGGGCGGTGAGGATGTCGTAGGCGGTTGTGGGGGTGGTGGGGGCGGTGGGGGGCTGGGAGGGGGTTGCGGAGGGTTGGAGGGCTACGCCTCTGGTGGGTGGGGTTTTGTTAGTGGATAGATGGGAGGTGGAAGGGGAGAGAGAGGATGAGGACAGGAGAGAGCTTTGGGAGAGGTGGGACGGGAGAGGTGGTTACCGTGCTTGGAAACGTGATCGGTTTGTTCCAATTGCTGCTGGAGTTGCGAATCGAGAGAGGGCCGGTTGGTGGGCGAGGACTGCGGTGGAGGGTTAGCGGACATGGGAACCGATAGGAGGATCCCGATTGAACTCACGTCGTCGCACGGACTGCTGCGTGATCCTTCGAGCCAGCATTGTGCTTGTAGTCTCTTACGTCTGAAGATACTTAGGAAGATGATGCTATCCCGAACCCGCATCAATGGGGACGGGACCGCCAAGGCCTCGGCAACGCCGGCTAATCCTCGGGCCGCAATATATTTCTGATACCACATTATATAGCCAAGTAGCCTCCTTGCTTTCCTTTCCCTTCACATCAGGACTCTAGGAGGTAATTGCCCACATATACTGGTCTCTACGATGACGTATAGGTGACCCGGGGCATTGGCACATTGTGTCGATGTCTTACAAGGAGTCCGAGAGGGATGTCGCCTGTCGTTAATCACGCGTGCTGATCGATTCTCCACGATATCAGGCGTTTCATATCAGGGCTATATACGAAGAATGAGCTTGCAGGGAAGAATTTTTTGCTTCGGATTTGGGCTTTGAAAGTGAGGGCATGAGGGAGATGGATGGTGATGCCGCGCATCCAGGTCTCTATCATTTTCTACACAGCTGCATGCAAGGGGATTTTTGCCGAGTTGGACACAACCGAGGAATGAGCGCTACTGGACTTTACGTGCTTGCTGTTGCGTAGATAATGCAATAAATTCCTCTGCTACCTCTAATTTATTCTGTCAGTGCCAAGAACGCTGTCGTGCCTTCGAAGGAAGCTTTCTTGACGCTTCTACATCCATTACACCTCATGCTGCCATTCAATATACAGCCACGGGCTTTACGCCCAACAGGATCCTTACTTCGTGCCGGGTTCGCAACGTCAAAGCCCAGGTGTAGAGCATTACCGCAAGTCCCTCGACACACTCCCCGCCGACCGTTCCCTCCACTATCCAAACGCCCGTCAAGACAACCCCAGAGCTCCCCCAAATCTTCGAAGAAGCCACCAGAGCCGCCGCAGATTGCACCGTCCTCGCTCGATGCGGTCTCCAGCGCCCTTCGTAATTCTGACTCCAACAACCTTCTCTCCGCCGTTCATATCCCTGACGACCCTCATGGCGTTCTCACCGCAGGTCACCCGGCTACAAATATACTGTCGAACTCAGCCATAGTGGTGACAAGACAGCTGGAGCTCATCAATGTTATGGTGGGTTTCGAGCAGGCGGATAGATATGTCATCATGGATCCGCAGGGGAATCACATCGGATACATGGCTGTGTTCAGTGCGCATAGAAGTCTCACCACGCATGTCTTCGATAAGCACGGCAAGGAGGTCCTAAGGGTATGTCGTTGGGGGTAGAACTAGGATTTAATAGCTGATCTAATGCTAGTTTCACCGGCCTTTTGCTTGGTTATCGAGTCGCACCGGTATCTACGATCCTGTAGAGGTTGGAAAGCACTCCTACTCCTCTTCTACTTCTCTTACGGATCCCAAACCCGGTGGCCTATCGACCGAAATAAAGGCAGAACCGGCCCAACTCTCGCCCTTGGCTTTGTCCGATATGCGGATTATAGGGGAAGCACAGCAGCAGTGGGCCCCATTGCGGAGAAAGTATAATCTTTTCCTACATCGCAACACCCCGCTCCCTGACCACAGCTCCAACAGCCACCAAGACTCGCCGCCAAGTCAGCCGCTTTCTAATTCACAGGCTATGGATTTGACTCCCTACAACAGCGAAGGCGGCTTTGCCCAATTCGCTTACGTCGACGAGCCGTTCTCCTCCTGGGACTTCTCCCTCCTCTCCGATGATTCCAAGCTCGTTGGCTCCGTGAACCGTAACATTGCAGGCCTTGATCGCGAGATCTTGACCGACACCGGAGTCTACGCTCTACGCATGGATGCTGCAGGACTCGCTCAAGAGCCAGGCCATCTGATCTCCAAGACTGGACAGCAGGCCGAAAAAGCAAACGAAGCACCAAGTACAGTGATGACACTCGATCGGCGCGCCGTCATGCTGGCCACAGCCGTAAGCGTTGATTTCGACTATCTTAGTCGCAAAAGCGGCTCAGGCGGCGGGATGGGGTTCATGCCGATATGGTTTCCATGGGGAGGTGGAGGGGCCGCAGCAGGAGAAGCAGGTGCTGAGGCAGGCGCCGTGGAGGGTGCAGGTGGTACTAATGGAGGCGTTGGGAGAGCAGGAGCAGGAGCTGGAGAAGTTGGAGAGGGTGCTGCTGTGGGTGCTGGTACGATGGCTGGATATGAAGCTATGCAACAAAGAGAGCAACAGGGTGGGAATCCTTCTGGCACTGATGGAACCAACAGCCTTGATCTGGACCCATCTCTTTCAGGTCCAGCCAGACAGCCGACGCAGCAGCAGCCAGGTCAGGTCGGTCAGGATGAAGATGTTTGGGGCAATGACGATGATCCTTGGGGTGGCAATTCGGGAGGCGGAGGCGGAGGCGGAGGCGATGCTGGTGGAGACGGAGGTGGTGGTTTCGATCTGGGTGATTTCTTCGACTCTTGAGAAAGTGGTTTCGGTTTACGATTGCAGGATGGAGGGCGAATTTTTGGGGGTTTATTGGATTCGGAATGATACCCACCGCTCACTGAGACGGGCTTTTGCAGACTTGTATATTATGATGTATGATCTATGAAATGTGGCATCCTGGTGGGATCTGGTCTCGTGACTGCCGTTGTATCCAGTTTTGAGCACCTTCAGACTAAGGCTTCCTCAATCTCTCTACAACACCACAAGTACGAATTCCTAGCCCAAATGCCTACCATTCACTCCCACTCCTAACCCAACTACCACCACCCATCCACACCACCACCAATAAAAACCCTCCCCCCACTACCCACCCCCCTCACACCCCCCCCCATCCCCCCCACCACCCCCAGATTCAAAAAAAACAAATGGCATCCCAAATCTCCACCAAACGCCTCTTCCACGAATACAAGACCCTAACCTCCTCCCCCCCCGACGGCATAACCGCCGGTCCCATCTCGGAAGAAAACCTCTACGTATGGGAAGCCCTGATCCAAGGCCCCGACGGCACGCCCTTCGAAGGGGGGATCTACCCGGCCGAGTTAAAGTTCCCGAAGGACTATCCGTTGAACCCGCCGACGATGAGGTTTTTGGGGGAGGTGTGGCATCCGAATGGTATGTGGATAGTTTACTTACATAGCCTTGCCCCTCACGTCTATTATTCATATATGCATGCATACATACGTTTCTATATACATGCGTGCACGACAACTGATACATTCGCACGCCAAACAGTCTACCCCACAGGCCTCGTCTGCATCTCCATCCTGCACCCCCCCGGCGACGACCCTCTGCACTACGAATCGGCCTCGGAGCGCTGGTCGCCGATCCAGAGCGTGGAGAAGATTTTGATCAGTGTGATGAGCATGTTGGCTGAACCTAACGATGAGAGTCCGGCGAATGTGGAGGCGGCGGTGATGTGGCGGGAGCGGAGGGGGGAGTTTGAGCGGAGGGTTAGGGAGGGGGTGAGGAGGGGGTTGGGTGTTCGGTAGGGGGTGTGGGAGGGGTGGGGTGTATACGGTTGGGAATGAGTATGTCACGGTGGATACTACTTTGTTGAAAGTTGTGGGGAGTCGAGGAGATTACACCTCTGGCTCTCGACGCATAGTATCTGCGTGTGGAAAGATTCCTCCCCTATGCGAAGGTTTCCCAGCTTTTACAACCCCGCGACTACGATATCAGAGCAGCAATGTCTGCACTTTTTCTTTCGAATTCAGGGTAGAGTGAAGCGTATGAGAACACGACTCAGATATGATTATTGATGAAGAGTAAAGACGATCACTCTCTTCCAATACATGCTGCTAGTCCTTCCATCCTTCGCGTCTCTATCCGTTACCTCTTACCCTCAAAACATTACCAATTCCCAATCAGTCCGCTATCCGATCTCCTCGATCTATTCCCCAACTTCACGCACACATGATGAAAACGATGATGTACCACGCCCTCATTCCGATGCCCTTGTCCAGACGACAGCATTTCCATATTCATGATTATTAGGAAAGGTGTGTTGCCGACGAAGGATGAGAAACATGGCCACCGAAGATTGGATTTCATCGAAGCGAAAGGGCTTGTGCGTGGCGTAGTTCGACAGCCTTTGGAGAGGGGCTGTTTGGAGGGGGTGGTGGAGGCTGAGGGGTGCTTGGACGCGTCTTCGTCCAGCTGTTGGAGTGAAGTCTGGGGTCTGGTGTTGGTTGATGCATAGTAGCTTGGAGGAATGATGGAGGAATGATATTGTGGGCGATTGGGTGTAGAGGCTCTGGGGTTTTTGGAGTTTTTGTGTTCGGGTTTGTGCTGCTAGAAGGATGGCTGGCTTTGAGATGATGAGATGAGGAAAACACCGAGGAGCGTATATATATACTTCAATGAACCTATACGAGAAGGAGAACGAAGAAGACAGACGGCCGGTAAAGCCTCATTGCGGACGACAGAACGAGAATTGTCATCAAGTTGGCCATCAGGTCATCCAACTCTGGCTATACGCACCGCCATCGCTGAGTTCCGGACCACCGTCGCTGTGATTGATCCCTTCATGTCGGACTGCTTGCCCTTACAGGCAAGAGGGATGAAGATGGTGAAGTGTCTTTGCCGCGGCCGTTGGTAAGTGACAGCAAGCCCATGCAAGTGGACTTGGCTTCTACGGATCTGTGCGTGTAGACCATGACCTAACGTGATTTTTAGTCAGCATAAACGTTCTTGATTGACTGAGATCTGGCAATGGAGGCAGTAGACGTTTCACTTGTTGCGAATCTCAAAATAGAAAGAGTTTCCTCGGTTTTTCGATCTGTGTGTACCTTGCATTGTGCGCCGGAGGCCCACTATAACCTGATGAACCTCTAGGATTTCTTGCCGATCGCAAGCATACAAGAACCCGCGCGCTTAAGCACGTCGTCGAATCTGATCACCACCATACATCTGCTCGAGTCCAAAACTGGTCTGCAGCCCTAGGAGGTTTGCATGTACATAACACGTGGGGATCTCAATCATCATCTGACAGCTGATATATTACTGGTTCAGTCAGTGTCCCTGAATAGAATCAGTTGCTGGTTGTTTGCCAATGATGGAGCCGACGGTTCATACCATGCACAGCTGACGATAGCTTCTTCGACTTCACAAGACGCTTTGAAAATGTAAAGGGAGCCTTCCTGGGTACGAAACGAGCGGTTGGCGGTGGAGTGGCTGGCGGTGACAAGGGTGACCTTGGCCTTCCGTGCGTAGGTCGTGGCGAAGCAGATCGGGAGTTGGGTTCACTGAGCATTGCCGGACTCGATGGAGGGTTAGCCGGCATCCGACGGGGTGCTGCATTGTCGACAGTGAAGTTCTTCGTTGAATCACACGGAGGATCTGACCGAAGCGGATGTGGGCGGTCTTTGTCTATCCTAGGCTGTCCTCGAGGAGTTGGCGGTCGATCAAAGGTAAATGCCTTCGAAGCTGAATTGTTCGTGTTTGCCATCGTGTTTGGAACGGGTGTAGAGACTCAGTGTGCAATTTTTCGACGGGCTGTATGAATATATCGAAAGGGGGAAATTATTGCCTTCATGGTATGGTGTCCGGCGATAGGGTGATGGCCATCTGCCGATATGTGCAATGCCACGTAACTTGAGCTTCATCGTCCGCGGCCTGATTCCGTGACATTGGATCTTACGCTGTCTGTCCAAGCTACGGGTGGTCCTGCATCCGCTGCCTCAACCCAAACACTGTTCCTGACGGGGGTGCTCGGGCTTACCTGTGAAGAATGTATGCCAGTAAAGACAGCCCAACGCAGCTTATACGAGTCACAATCTGGCGATTTCCTCTCAGCTTTGTTCGATGGCTAATAAGAAGGGAGTGGGAACAGGGTCGACTGATTTGGTGCAGGCATGCCCAACCACGGGATCCTGCAGAATTGGCTTGCATATGGCCTCATTTTCTTCGCAGTTGAGATCCTTGAGAGAGCACAAGTTGTCAATGCTGAACAATGCGCTCGATGTATTTTTGGAAAGTTGATGTGGAACTGAACTGGAGTCCGTTCCCGAATTCTCCCCAACTCGACTAGCGCCAATGTCCGCGTTAGCCTTGCGACGACGGTTCTCACCTATATGGCTCACCACGCTGTTTTATAAATTGTAGTAAGGCAATGTTGAAGAGGAGGTCATAGCTCTTTTTAGTGCGACGTATGAGCATTGACATCGTGAATGTATGCGCTGCGTGGGTCTTTCCACGAGAGCGCGTACTCCCGTAAGATTCCTTTAGATTCTTTAGAGGGCACGGTATGTCGTTAGCCGAGAGTAACCACGTTGTAAGTCCGAAACAGGTGTGGAATCTCAGATTGAGTGTGCATGTCCATTTGCGGCGGCTGCATCTCCCTGTCTAGTTGCAACCCGAGCCCAAATTTTTGGCGTTAATCAAAAGTTGATGAGCCCAGAAGCAGGTCGTTCACGTCTCCACTAACGAAGGGCTAACAAGGCATGAAACGTTTATTCTCTCATCAAGATCCCCATATGTGGAGCCCTCACATCCCATTGTAGCAAGTCTATACCATTGAAGAGTGTAACGTCCAGCAAATCGAGTATGATGAGGACCCTGTGGGGTCACACCAGGTCAAAACATGGGACCTTCGAATGGACGCGAGCCATAGGACCAAACGGCTGCTTTTTCGAATCCATTCAACCGTGATCATGGCTATCGGCACTTCTGAGGTTGGTTGTGGTTGGCGCTAGCATGCGGCAAAAGGTATTCGCTTCCATGGCAGGCCTTCACTGCGTCGGCACCACAGCGTTTACCACATAAGTCATTAACTTGACGACCTCTTGCAACGTTTTCGAACATAGCGGAGCGCTCGGCGCAGCATTCGGCGCCACTGGTGAATTATTTCGTAGGGTCATCGTGTCCATTATAGGAGGGCCTTCTTGACGATTTATCGACCAAGTCAGGACCATTTGTTTTGAAAGCTAATGTTGTATTGTCAACACAGCATGTGCTATAATTGCTTTCTATCTTGGATCAATCATTGGCTAACGGAATTAACAACATATCTTCCATCAGCAGGGTAGTCGAAAGCATATTTTGTTGGTAAGGTCTAGTGAAGCAGATCATGGTAGGAGAATTGTATAATCTGATTCGATTAGATTGGAGAACTTAACAACAAGATCACGGGAACGCGTAAGATTTGGGCCTGCGAGAGAGCTGATAGCCCGGCTCGGAGTGTGATTCAATTTGAGAAAGCTGCCACCAAATTCCGCGGATGATAAGCCCCTTGGCCGAAGTCCTGTGCCCGGACAGTGGCAGAGCGTAAGACAAGATAAGAGTAATGGCTTAAGTCGAGCGATGGCAAATGATTGCCATGCACTAAAGCTTTACACCATGTTGATAGCCATAGTGATCGACCAAACCCTGATCGAGAGACTTTTGATGTGCAGCGATACGGCAGGAACAGTGGCATCAGGAGGGATAGAGAACGGCTTGCACCAGTACCTCACAGTGAGTTACGAAAGATCTTGCCTCACACGGGGCGGGAAAAGGATGAACATTGATAGTTCGTGGTAGAAATATGAGTGGCTGGACTCGGGAGCTCGCGCTAGGCGCAAGGCGCTTGAGCAGGCTAACGCGGCTAACCTCTATCCACTCTTAAATCTCAAAGTACTTTATTGAACTTCAGCATCAGACATGATGAGTTGAAGCTGAGATCCAGGGGTTTCCGAAAGTCAACACTGTGATCTGCCAATGCTGTCTGCGCTCATCTCATGGCGTCCATTTAGCACCAACTTCTGAAAACAGAACCGCGGAGTTGCTTCGAGAGGCCTTCCCGAGATGCTTACAGGATGTTGCGTGTAGATCATCGAGATTATTTGCGTACTTATTAATAATTTTGATACGAACGCTGGTGTTCTGGATCTGTGAGCCCGATCCCAACGAAAATTATCTGTAGCACCAGTCAGCAGCTATACTGTCAGCATGTCAGTATGGAATCCTGATAACATCAAAGACGTTGCAGAATCGCTCGGCATCACCTCCCTCAGTGACGATGTTCTCCAAGGCCTGTCTTCGGACATCGAGTACAGACTATCACAAGTCTTGGAAGAAGCCTTAAAGTTCATGCGGCACAGCAAGCGATCAACACTATCAACGCAGGACATCACGCAAGCGCTACGAGTCTTAGATATCGAGCCATTATATGGCTATGAGTCTACGCGGCCGCTACGATTTGGTGAGGCCTCTATAGGGCCCGGTCAACCGTTATACTACGTTGAGGATGAGGAGGTTGATTTTGAGAAGCTCATAAATGCGCCGCTACCAAAGGTTCCAAGAGAGATCTCGTTTACAGGTGGGTAGCCATGCAAGAACCGCGGAGAAAAATCTGATCTTGATTTAGCACATTGGTTGGCCGTTGAGGGTGTTCAGCCGTCGATACCACAGAATCCTACTACAGCAGACTCGCGAAGTCAAGAATTAGTACCTAAAGGACCTGGTGCAAACCCCAATCTAGCTGCTATGAGCGGAAACGACAATGTCACTGTCAAGCCATTGGTCAAACACGTTTTGTCGAAGGAGCTACAATTGTATTTCGAGAAAATCTGCAGCGCCCTTCTCGATGAATCGAATAACGAGTACCAAGTCGCAGCCTTGGCTAGCATCCGCAGTGATCCAGGTCTTCATCAGCTAGTGCCGTACTTCGTACAATTCATAGCCGAAAAGGTTACGCACAACCTCAAAAGCCTTTTCATACTTGCGCAGATGATGCAGCTAACGACTGCTATGCTCGAAAACAAAAATCTCTACGTTGATCCATATGTATGCTCGGTCCTTGAGGCATCTGGTTTCGACAGCGACTGACAATCGTCACAGATCGCCTCTATCGTTCCGCCAGTGTTGACCTGCCTGGTAGGTCGGCGCCTAGGCAACCCCGCAGATCCCCTCCCACCTTATGAGCTTCGCCGAATGGCAGCTTCAGTCTTGTCATCAGTTACCAAGAAGTACAGCAAATCATCCCACATGCTGAAGCCTCGCCTCGCTCGCACCTGTCTAAAACACTTTCTCGATCCCAGCAAACCTATCGGAACTCATTACGGAGGCATTATCGGACTACAGGCGATCGGAGGATCAGAGCTTGTGCGAGCATTGATCATACCAAACTTGAAAGAATATGACGGTTTCTTAGCCGACGTAAGTATGGATGCGGAGAACGAGGCCAATAAAAAAGGGAGTGAAATGGTGATCGAAGCGCTTGTAGAGGCCTTGATGTCATTGGAGGCGGAAAGTGTAGGTGCAATGAATGGGTTAGCTAACGGCCATGCTGTGGAGACAAGGAAGCAGGTTGCGGAGAAAATTGGGGAGCTGCTTGCTGGAAGGGTAATGGAGTTAGGAAAGCCGAAAGTGGTGAAGGCCTTACTAGAGTGCTGAAGGCACTGCCTGGTGCTACTACGAGCGGCGCAGCTGGATTATGCGGAAGAGCGGCACCTGTATCAACATGTACAGGAAATTAAGCAGATACTTCCTATACTTTCCAAATTTGAACTTCATGAAAGGCTATCATGAGGATGTCGAATCGTTGGGGTAGACTTGCCCATTCAGAGGACTAACATGTTTTGATTTTATAAGGTGGCATCAAAGCATGTTGACCACTCTAGCAAGTATGAATTTGCAATCCGATATCGGACTAGGATAGCTGTCTAGCCCGTTCCTGCCAAGCATGCCAAGCGGTGGAATATATCTTATCAGATGATCTGATTAGAGCTCCTACTTTTCGTTCCATATTCTCCATCAAATATCCACGCTGCCACAGCACACACAGTTGTAGCTGGTGTCCCTTCTGATTGGGTGATCACATCTCAAATTATGCATCCCTACCAAGTAGCACCGTCCCACCCGACGCCGTTATCCAACCGCACCTCGCCCTTACTCGCCGATTCCCCACCCGTCCTGATCCCAGCGATACCTTCCGATATCAATAAACCACTTGCTCCTACGCCTGGCTCCGTCAACGCTCCCGCAATCTCCATAAACAAAACATGGGTACTTCCCCCAAAACCCAAGCCTGGCCGCAAACCTGCGGTGGACACGCCACCCACAAAGCGAAAAGCACAGAACAGGGAAGCCCAGCGTGCCTTCCGCGAGCGGCGAGCCGCCAAAGTTGGAGATTTGGAGGAGGAGATGAAGAGGATGGAGGATGAGGATACACGGGAACAGGAGACTTTACGGGAGAGGATCAGGCACTTAGAGAGTAATGTAGAGGATTATAGGAAAATGCTAGAGGCGTGGCGGGAGAGATTTAATGAGATGCAAATGGCTTGTGGAAAGGAGAGGCAGTTGAGAGAGCAAGCGGAGAAAGAGGCTGAGAAGCTGAAGGATGTATTGAGAAGTGGAAGGGACGCTGTCGTATTGCCATTGAGGAAGGATCGGAATAGTCAGTACGTGAGCCAGCTGGCGGAAGAGGTACCGGAGGTTGATAGGATCGGAGGAGAAGACGAAGTTGAAGAGCAGATCTCTACTACATGTGGAAAATGCAGTATCGACACCCGATGTCAGTGCATAGAGGAGGCTTTCGACATGGGTAATATGATAGACGATGCGGCTGCACCAGCGTTCAAACGCCCGCATTCGCCTCAATCAACCAAAGACAACAAACGCGTCCGCCAGGATCCTGATGACATTGACAATACTGAGATCGATTTCACGTTCCAATTTGCCACCCGAAAGCCTTCAGCTACCACGACGGCATCGTCTACAATACCAGCAATAGCACCACCTGACCCCTGCGGATTCTGTTCCGACGACACACCCTGCATCTGCGCCGAGATGGCGAAAGAGTGCGCGCGCCCTCACCAAGATGCCATATCAATGCCATCAGCAAGCCCTCCTTTAATCCGAGAACTTGCCAACGCCAGCTCAACCTCCAACCCATGTGCCAATGGACCCGGGACCTGCGCTCAATGCATTCTAAATCCAACAAGCGCCCTCTTCTGCAGATCCGTTGCTGCCACCGGTGCCTTCTCAACAAACGGAGCCTCCGCACCACCACCACCGGCTGGTCCAGCCCTCACCTGCGCCGACGCGTTCACTACCCTCAGTCAACACCCCGCCTTTCCTGCCGCCACCAACGACCTCAACGCTTGGATCTCACAGCTGAACGCCGTACCAAAAGTCTCTGCCGTTCCAGATAGGACGGCCTTCGACATCGAAGCTGCGTCTGTGATGGCTGTGCTAAAGCTATTCGACAGGCGATTTGGCAGTCAGGGTGAGAACGTGAGAGACGATGGGTCATGAAGGGAGATATGGAAGGAGTCATGGGATCCAGCATTTGGCCGTGAGAGGAATACCAAAAGTGGTTATTGATTGCTGAAGAATCCGTCATTGCGTACAAGCGAGGCTTTCCCGAGAGTATGCAATACTGACGGCGAGACTGAAATTTACCAGATAAGGACTTGCGAAGGGAAAAGCGGCAAGACTACTCAAGCCGGAATCACTCCAAGGTACCTGACATATTCGACGCCTAAAACGAACAAAGTGGCCCACATCAGCAGCTGTTCATAGCTCACCTTCCTACCACAATAGTTCTCAATCAAGATAGATAGCTGCAGGCATGGCACGCTCGTTGCGTCCCGTTCGCTCTTGAAAGAAGCGTAAAGCGTGCCTGCAATGACTGAGGCCGTAGAACCCTTTGGAGTATTCATTCTTTCAATTAAATCAGGGGTGTTGAGAGCGTGAGAGAAAGGAATGTTTGAGATGACGATGAGATGTGGGAATCTGCTACTGTACATATACTCGCCTTCCTTGCTATGCACCCTCGAACCCAATGGAGAGTAATTGAGGACTATACATCCTCGCCTGCCCCTACCCAGACCAGATTCAACCCCTCCCATTCCGCCTTTCCTCTCTCAACTGTTCCCTCTCAAATTTCTCCTGCGCGATCTCCCTCTTCCGTCTAGCATCGTAAGCTTGCGCATGCTTCAGCTCTCCGGGCGTTCGCCTGCCCGTCTTCGTCGGCTGCTGGTAATCCTCCGTCCTCTTTTTCGCCGCCGCAAAAGCGGTCTTGATGTCGTCCATGAACCCTCCGGAGCCTCCTTTATTTGCTCCTCCTTGCGGTGAGGCTGCGCTTGCAGCCCTGTTGATTGTTCCCGAATAATTGCTTTTGGGCTTGTTGTTGTCGGGGAGGGGTTGGATGCCGACCATATCTCGGAACCAGTTTTGTCGGAGAGCGGCAGCTTGTGTCATTGAGATCATGGCTTGGATGAAGAAAGTGATCTGCAATGCGCCTGGCCAAGCACACATGATCAAGCCGCTGAATGGAGGCAGGACGTAGAGAAAGAACTTCCTGATTACGGGGGTCATCATGGTGTTGGTGGAACCAGACTCTCCCCCAACCTTCAGAGAACCAATTAGCAGATGGATGTATACAACCTCGAGATGAAGTGTCTACCTTAAACGTGTACCAATATGACGCCGCCGTCGCTATTGGCAAGATGAATAAAGGATCGGAAACAGTCAGGTCCTGCATCCAGAGCGGTCCTCCAGTGTCAAGTCCAGGGACAGGTAGATACGACATGCCGCGCATGAGTCGAAAAGCACCGAATCCAATTGGGATCTGAAGGAATGGTAAAAACAATTTCCAATACTTGACACCGGCACTAGCTCGCAGATCTGACATCTCTTTATAAGCTTTCTGCATGCCAGCCTGATCCCGATTACTTTGCGCGACCCTCATGCGCGCCATTATTGGCGCGTTGTACTCAGCGATCAGTTGATTACGGGCGGATGTGTCCGCTGCCGCGAGATAGCTTTTGAGGAGTAGAAGCCGGACGATGAGCAGAGAGAGGCCTATAGATGCCCACCATGGTGTTCCGGCGTTGATGTGGACGGTCTCTAGGAGGGTTTCCATCATTGCTGTAGTACCCCAGCCGTAATCAAGCCCCAGCTCTTTCAAGAATCCCATGTGTTCGTATACTGGGGCGGGCACGGAAGATGTGATGTCGTCGAGAGAAGTTGAGAGAAAGTCTTTCCCGGAAAAGGGTGGTGTCGTGGAAGGTGCAGCAGACTCGGGTTGCATATTGGCAATGGGCGAAGAGTTTGCTATGCTGGAGGCGAAACGTGCAGCCGTGCGGGCGTCTGACCCTACCGACGGCCATTGCTGAAATCGTAAGGGCGGCCCCGACTGTATCTGTTGTTTTGTAGGAAAGCTTGGCCGGGAGGATATGCCTACTGAAGAGCAGAACTACTGGGTCCATTAGCAGGGTATGTACAAGGTCAGGGGTGATTACGCAGACGTTGCGACCTGTTAACGAGGCAGCAATCGCCTGCCTATGCCCATGTTTGAAAGGATGGGACGACCTCTGAAGCCAACGAGCCTGAATCATGCTTGGGTTGCATTTACGAAGTCATGATTGAATTCCCTTGTTCTACAGGATTCGCCCAAGTGGGGAAGGTATGGCGTAACCCTAATCTTGATCCACTAACCTCACCAACGCGTATGTTTGATGGCAGTACAGTGCCGTAATGCACAAGAAAGCACTGAAAGGCATCAATGGCGCTATTTGGTCAGATACTTCTCGTCATAGATTGCTCTCTATTTCGAGACTAATCAAATCGGTGATATGCAAGTCATGTTTCGCTGCAATATATACAAATCGTAGGCATTCTACCCATTTTGGCACCAAGCAGTGTGATTATGCGCGCCAACGGTACGGCCAGTCACTGAATATGCACCATTTAGCCCTGTGCTCGCGAGGTAGACGTATAATCTACCCAGCATTGACCCCAAAAACGCTCACTCCAGAGATGTCATATCGTCCAAATCTTGCTCTCGCCGTATCCGCTCCGCTGGATCAGCTCGTATTTCTATTCCCGGTCCGATCGATCTTGAGGATCTTCCACTAGGGAATATCTGCGAAAAGTTTACCGTCAGCAGGGATCCGAATCTTCAAGAGATACGGCTGACACAACAGGGATTGCGATGTAACATCCAGAAAGGAAAGGTGTCGAATGTGCACCGTGTAATGTCTTGCAATATCGGAGTGGGAAGACAGCCTACGTACTTTTGTCCCTGACCATCCAAGTCTGAAGGCGGCCTCATGCGCCAACAGCTCTCCGAATCCCAGCATCAGCCCATTGACGAAAGGTAACAGTATATTGATCGCAGCGCCACGTAATAAACCCCATATCGTAGGTGGAGTATACAAGATCATCGGCGAGCTTGAGGATGAAGGTGGAGAGGGAGAGAGTTCGTTGTGTGAGGAGGAGTAGTTTTCACTGTCTGTAGGGAACGTTGCGGAGGATCCAGCCAAATCGCGTTGCGGAGGCTCTTCGTCCATCGTGGATGCGGAGAAATACGACGAGGTAAGCAGGCTGGGGTTACAGCTATTCGGTTAATGCCGCCGTTTCATTGCTGGAGAGCGAGGATTCAAGTCCTGGACCTTGATGATAGCTGCAGAGTGACGGCGGGCTTGGCGAAGAGCCCATCACGAACCCGCCTAGTCTTCAATTGCAACCCCTAACAGCTTAAGTGTAAATAGACTCAACATTGTACTACGAATCTCTCGTGTCCCTCATATCTGATTCCCCATACTTCGCTTCCGTAGGGATAGCCATACTATGGAAGAGCCGGAAGCATTCATGTCATGACTCGACATCCTAGGGCTAGGGTTTCAGCTAGATCAATGGTTCTCCACCAAGGAAATCCAGGCACTACAATAACATCACACGCTATGAATATCGTCGATATCACTACTTACTCATGCTGCTAGGTTTCCTTTCTGCAACACTAGCTAGATAAGAAAGGAAGCATTGGAGACTACTTATATATCGATATAGCCATAGTAATGGGAAGGTGGAAAGCTGCATCCGGCATGCCAAAATCAAGCTACTAGACAAGCTTGATTCTTTCCTAGGCATAAAGCAACATCAAGCATCAATACTGACTTGACAGTATCGTGTTTTGGGATGGATTTGAAATAAGATATCGCACTCAAGAATAGCTGCCAACCGCGAACTTACGATATCATACCGAGTACCCTCGATATGAGTCTCGTCGTTCGGTGTTCTACACCAATCCGAGTTTCCCTTCTGTGAGCGGATGCCTTTCACACCAAATCAATCATCGAGATCAATTTATAATGCTACGACCTACTAAGCATGCCCACATGTGTAACACCAATATCCAAGGGCACCAAACCTAAAGTGCGACTCACATAAGTACCCTCACAATTCCGATTTCCCTTCCATGCATATCTGGGCTTTGCGATCGAATTCTGCCAAGCCCATGTTGGCAAATTTTTCACTTCTCGATCTCATTGGAGCTATTATGACTAACGGGCATTTCGGGAGTATTGCGTGCTGTACAGTGTCATTGACACAATATGTGGTCGGAACTCGAGGACGTATCCGTGTACAATCACAGGACTCTTCATGTTGCCGCCCAATAGTCGAATGATCATCCACACTCGGGAATTTGTGAGAGCCCTTGTCTTATCGAGTTGAGACCTGCAACATCCTATCAAACAATACCACGGGGCCACGAGAACGACGAGTGATGGCTAGGACTGTCTGAGCAGCTCTCGGCCGAGGCCGCGCAACAGAAAAGAGTGTAGCATTTCGATATCCTCTACAACGCAGAAAGGCATACGGATGAGCCCCTTTCATCTCGCATACGATCCTTTCCCCAAAGATTGGAAAGGATAATGGCGGATGGCAGTTCGATAATTTGACAGCATGGCAGAATATAGCCCGTTCCTGTATTATATTAGCAATGGAGATCTTCTCTCACATTGCGTTCATCGTTCACGATGAAGGCTTTACGAAGAATACAAAATATCTCTATTGTCTCTCGGAGATAACGCTTCTGCGGCGCTGGTCATCTATTGGTGCCACAGAGCTTGATTCGCGGAGACGGGGTAAAGATATCAGAAGAACTCCTTTGCTAAACAGAACAGAGATAGTTTTGTGATCACGACTGCCTTCCGTGACAGATAGATGTGCGTATCGTGCCGAACAAAACGAAGAGGCGGAGCACTTGTTGCTGTTACGAACACCGTCTTTTAGCTGAGACAAACAGTGATTACATTGAAGAGCAGAGACGCTCTAGTACAGCAACTTCGCACAAAGGATCTCGACCATGAGAGGTGCAGGAATTTTCACCGGAGGTACCGCACCATATCTTCAACCACAGGCAGAAGCTATGCAAGGTCTCCATCGTTTGATTTATAGGCTTATTGTCGCCCTTATCAACGAATATCCATTTTCCGGCTTTGGAAAATATCGCAGAGGTCAGTACTGATTGAAGCATTACTAAACCTTTTGATGGATTACGAATATAAGTACAGAATTTGCACGCTCCCAATGCACAAGTCTCTCTCACCATTAAAAATGCACATGAGTACCCGAGGACTCGCCCCTTCTTTTGGGGGATTTCGGGCTGATACCGTTGGCCACCGGCTTATATTCCTTTGTACATTGATCGTCTACCTCGCTCACAATGTCGGTCTCGCGCTGTCGCGTATCAGCGGCATACGGCTTCTCACTCTCAACGTCGTCATGATATCTCAATACCTCAGTAAGTTAATACCATACCGCCAGAACTCACCAACACTTCGCTCGCGTGCATGTAAGTCGCACACATCGCTACTGTAGTGTAAGATTCCAAGTCTACTCTTATGGTCTACCTTTACCCTGGCCGCTCCGCGTCTGCCACCATGCTGAACAACCTCGTGCCATGCTCCGTTGGCGCCACAGGAGTGGCTGATCTCGGCTGTAGCCTAGCGCCCGAGGCCGAGCCGAGATTTTCGCGCAAGCCACTTCATGCTTTCTAGCTTTACGAAGATTAGCTCTCCGAAGTCTATGGTCGACTATTCAATGAATGGAGCATGAGATCTCATCTTGTACTTATTTTAATTCTAACAGAGGTCTCCAGCATATCGTTCCGCGATCATAGGCAGTCGATGTGGAATCGATTCCATCCATAATGACACCTTCTACCATCAAGTATTGCATGTTAATCGTAGCACCAACACCGATACCTACATTCAGTGATGGACCAGTCAGTGTCAACCAACTAAATAAACAGCTCGTACCACTCGGAACGGAGTGTTTCTCACAGAGCATGAAGCTGTAGTTTCCTTCTACCAGCACGATATGCGGATTTACGTTCCACAAGCGCGCCAGCGGATTTTTCTTCCGCTTCGACGACGTAGTTGATTACTCCTGTTACTATCAATTTGGCTGGGGATTCTCAGTAGGATACCTAATGTTAGACGGAGACAATTGTCAGTGACAGCCCAGAGTATGTTGTAATAAGGCCAAGTGATTGGGGCGTCAATGACACCTTATGTGAAGACACGAAAGTGATAAATGAAGAAGCGCAAGACTTGTTGATGACAGCAAAAACCATTGTTTCCTTTGAGATTAACAACGGGAAGGTTATGCGAGCATCGGTTCAAGTTCGGCTCGAGAGACGAGCTAGCTCCAGTGCCAAGATATCAGATTGGCGTGATCTTCTTACTTTCAAAAGGCTGTCATTCTCCTTGACACGTATTGCGGCACCAGATACCAGACAAATCCCGTTTCAAACATCGACCATCGGTCACTATCTACCCACACCCTTGGATCCTCGAAAGTCGATTCCCACCTCCGGCATATGGCAGATGTCCCACCAAACCGAGACGAGCTCATCTCACAATTTGTAGCTGTTGCCGGAGTCTCGCCCCAAGTGGTGAGCTTTCCTATTCTACTCCGTCTGGCTCCTCAACAGCCACGCTAATTCTGCATACTTCAGGCCGAGGAATTCCTTGCCAGTAGTAGCTGGGATCTCTCTTCTGCAGTCACAGAATACTATAACCCACCCGAAGAAGAAGCGGACCACCAAGCTTCAGCAGACTCACCAGCTCCACCATCGGCTCCTCAACCGATTCCCACAACAACCAGCATGCCTCCACCGCCAGCGGCTGCACCCAAGAAAAAGTTCGCTACCTTAGGGGATCTACGTGGTGTAGGCCCAAGCCATGCAGGTCATGGCCATGATGATGACGATGACGATGATGATTACACCCCTTCCGATGATGAGAATCAGAACCTGTATGCCGGAGGGGAGAAATCTGGTTTAGCTGTCGAAAACCCGGATGATCTGAAAAAGAAAATCATCGAGCGCGCAAAAAAGTGAAGGCAACCCAAAAGTAGCAGTCTTTCGAATACTGACATCTTCCCCTCAGAAACGCCGGTAGACCAGGCGGCGATGATCCTCGAGCACCTCCTTCTCGCTTTACCGGCACAGCTCGGACCCTGGGTGGCGATGATGCGCCCAGCGAAGTAATACCCGACCCAAATAGCTCTCGCCCACAGCGACCTCAACCAGTCGAGCGCCGCCTTCACTTTTGGGCCGACGGGTTTTCAGTCGACGATGGGCCTCTCTTTCGGGCCGACGATCCAGCTAATGCAGCCATACTTGCTCAAATCAAGTCTGGCCGTGCTCCAATGTCAATACTGAATGTGGAGGCTGGTCAAGAGGTGGATGTGAAATTAGAGCAACATTCGGAAAAATACGTTCCGCCGAAGAAGAAGTATACTCCATTCTCTGGTGGAGGACAGAGACTGGGCAGTCCAACCCCAGGCGCAGGGACTGGGACAGAGATGCCACCAGCTCCACCTCCCACGCCAGTTTCGACACCCGCAGCTTCTGCACCAGCAGGACCTGACGTAGATGCATCTCAACCTACTTTGTCATTGCAGATACGGCTCGGAGACGGCACACGCCTGCCAGCTCGCTTCAATACCACCCACACCATTGGCGACGTCTACGAATTTGTAACCGCAGCCAATGCAGAGAGCCGTACCCGCTCTTGGGCGCTAATGACGACTTTCCCAAGCAAAGAATTGAACGACAAGAGTCAAATACTAGGAGACCTGGCGGAATTCAAGAGGGGTGGAGTCTTGGTTCAGAAATGGCAGTAGATGAACGTTATCGCATTGCAGGCGTCGAGAGCAGCTCAAATTGGAGCTGTAGAATGCTAGACAAACCTCTTCTGCAAGGACTATAATGTTTACGATCAGATGCAAGTGCAACAGTAGAGATAGCCCCTCAGCTTTAGAACATTGTTATCCAACCTGACGTATTGTCTAGTCTCTATCGTGATGTCTTCGCTTATCTATGAGAACTCGCTTCTTCTTCCTGGCTTTTACCGACTTCCGCTTGCTATGTCATCGAAATATTCCAAAGTCGATCTTCACGCATGCCACACTACAATATGTTGAACTCACATTCTACGACTTCTACTCTAAGATGTCGCTCGACGACGTCAAGCACATCGTCCTCGTGAGTACTTCCTCAGCTCCTCTATATCCATCCCGAGTCGCAAAGCTCACGGCTCTCAAAGGTCCTCTCAGGCAAAGGCGGCGTTGGCAAATCCTCCATAACCACCCAGCTCGCCCTCTCCCTCTCTCTAGCCGGGAAATCAGTCGGCATTCTAGACATCGACCTCACTGGCCCCTCCATCCCACGCTTCCTCGGCCTCGAAAGCGCAAAGATAACCCAAGCGCCCGGTGGCTGGCTGCCATGCGAAGTACACAGCTCGCAGCATCTGGCCCCCTTACCTACCCCTACCCCACCAAACGGCGACGATGAAAAAGAGGCAGGCGGAGACATCGCACCTACATTAAAAACAAACGGCCACCCGCCCACCCGACCCACCGTTCCCCCCACAACCCCCAAAATCGGCTCCCTCCACGCCATCTCCCTCGCCCTCCTCCTCCCGTCCCGCACCTCCGCAATCGTCTGGCGCGGCCCCAAAAAGACAGCCATGGTCCGCCAATTCCTAACCGACGTCCTCTGGCCCCCCCTCGACTACCTCCTCATCGACACCCCACCCGGCACCTCCGACGAACACATCTCCCTCGCCGAAACCCTGCTTCAAAATTGCTTCACCGCCCCCCACGCGCAACTGGCAGGCGCAGTCATCGTCACAACCCCGCAAGCGGTCGCGATCGCCGACGTGCGCAAAGAGGTGAATTTCTGCGCGAAGGTGGGGATTGGGGTCTTGGGGGTTGTGGAGAATATGTCGGGGTTCGTGTGCGAGTGTTGTGGGGAGAGGGCGAATTTGTTTGGGAAGGGGGGCGGGGAGGTTATGGCGAGGGAGTTTGGGGTGAGGTTTTTGGGCGGGGTGCCGGTTGATGGGCGGTGGGGGGTTTTGGTGGAGGAGGGGGTGAGGCCGGTTTATGGGGGTGTGGTCAATGATCAGGGTGGTGCGGGTGGGGAGGAAGACGTCCAGGAGGGGGCGATGAGGAGGGAGAGGGAGGAGGGGCTGTTGGTTGATAAGTATAGGAGTTGTTCGCTTTGTGGGATCTTTGAGGACATTACGAGGCAGTTGATTACGATCGTGGAGGGCGAGGATAATGGGGATACCAGGCAATGAGCGTCGATTTCCTTTAGAGGAGAGGCAGATATGGATCTGGACGTAATTCAGGAAGGCACGAGCATAATGATTACGATCTCAAGAGCCCACTTCTAATATTCCATTCGGTATCTACCTACCTACCTACCTACCTACCCACCGTCCCTACAAACACCCATAAAATCCACAATCCACTGACGCCCATCGCACCCCTCCCCCCTTTCCCCTTCCCATACAACATAACCCCGCCAAACCTCCCCCCTTCCCATACATCCACAAACATAAACCCCCCCACCCCATCCCAACCCCACCCCAACACCCCAGCACCCTCCCCATACAACAGAATCCACCCATCCATATCCCACCTACTCCTCTCTCCTCTTCTCTCCCACCCCAACCCCCCAACCCCAGGGATCGTTCACAAGCGCGTAAACCCCAGAAGCTCCAGTATTACTCCTCTCTAAGAACAAGAAAGAGTAGGGATATATACGTTTCCGCTATCGTACTTTTAATGGGGATTAGATGATGATGGTAGAGAGAGAGCGAGGTGATATGGGATAGGTATTGATTGGTGTTTGAAGGTTGATGAAGGGAGAACGAGGTGGGAGAGAGGGGGGATGGAGAGGCATGGAGACATGGATGGAAAGAGGGGGAGAGAGTGGAGGAGGGGGAGAGGGACAGAGAGGGAGAGAGGGGAGGAGGGGGAGAGGGAGAGAGGAGGGAGGTGGTTATGACTGGAGAAGGTATATGTTGTATGAGATTTTTGATGGTTGGGGGCCGAATACATGATGTTGTATAAGGCGTATGAGCTGGAATTGGGAATCTGAGGTTAGAGGGGATATCGTGGATGGATGTATGGATAGGAAGGTAGGGTAAGTGGAGCGGGTTATGGTGGGAGAATCTGGCTGAGGATAGGATGAGATCTCGTGATGATGATCAAAGATAATTACGATGGATGGAGATAAGTTGTTGGTAATAATCTATCGTATCTTGATGTTTTTTGAAATGAGACGGAGATATGGGTTTTGCAACGAAGCAGAACATCTCCAAAGATGGGTAGCTGGATTGAAGAATTATGCGAAAGGGATAACCATTGGCTTCTGCAATTCTGAACACAGTCAATGACCTCGGCAGGTATCTCACTTGGTCGCTTTTCCGGTAGGTATACTGAACAGCACCGCCGGTTCGCCATGCGCAAACGCACGATCGACCCTGAAGTATCCTTTCCGCTCAAACTGAATAATGTCATCCACTTTCAACCCAGCAACGTTGCAATCTGCCACGGCCTCGGTTCGAAACTCCGTCTTCTCGGTCAAGCAATCGTCGACCTCATCTTCTTTCTCGATTATGTCTTTTGTGATCAGATAGTCGAAATCCACAAGCTCGACGGGGATGAGCTCTTGGCCTTGAGTCGACAACCAGGTGAGTTTCTGCTTGGTGGCTTTGAAATCGCCTTGGAGATGGAGCTCGAGCTCTAGTCCCGTGACGGTCGAGTGGTTGAGTGGATTTAGAGAGTGTGATATCTTTCGTACGTAGGCATTACCCCAATTCATGAGCGTGATTTCCTCATCTTCTTTTAGATTTTGGGCATCGATCTGCTCGATGAGAATCGTATCACTGTATGCGACTTTCTTCGTGCCAAGGTCGAGGTTCTTGCCATGCTTAGGCTTGTCTTCGGTATAAGAGGCGAGGCGTGCCCCCTTCACGTGTGCGGTTACGGCATGTTCCTTATCAATTGCGGTGTGGCGAGGGGCAACAGGATCGATGTACTTTTTGTTCGTTGCCCAGAACAGTGTCCAATCTAATTGCACGATATTGCGACTAGGGCCTTGTTTCAGAACGAATTCTCGCAGGGCATCAATGGTCATTCCACGGCGACGAATACCGCGGATAGTTGGAAACCGTGGGTCATCCCAACCCCACACTCTGCCCTCATCGACCAATTTAGTTAGCTTGCGCTTGGAAAGAAACGTGCGGATGAAGTTCATGCGAGCAAAATCCCAGATGTGAACTTTGCGGAGGCTTAATGCGTCGAGCATCCATTCATACTGTGGGTTACGGTCACGGTACTCGTTCGTCCTCAGTGCATGGGTCACACCCTCCATCGAATCGACAATCGGGCAGCAAAAGTCGTACGTCGGATAGATCTTCCACTTATCTCCTGTCCGAACGTGCGGTGTGGTGTTACAGCGATAGATCACTGGGTCTCTCATAGCCTTATTGGGGTTGTCCACGGAGATCTTAGCTCTTACGCACCATCGAAGCCCTTCGTCCGTACCCTTCTTCATCTCCTCAAAATGTGCGACATTATCCTCCACGCTTAGATTGCGGCATTTGCTTTCAATGCCATCAAAACGCTCCTTCTGCATGATCTCGCGCTCGGAGTCATCACAGTAGGCTTTGCCCTCTTTCAGCATCGTGATACAATGTTGACAGAGCTCCTCGAAATAGTCACTGGTGTAGCTGGTCCTATCTGGGTGGATTCCCATCAGAGCGAGATCCTTGACAATCGCATCGTGATACTCTTCTTTCTCTTTCGTAGGATTGGTGTCATCAAATCGACATAGCAGTGTTCCTTGATATTTCTCATGAGCAAAGTAGTCATTGAGCAATGCTGCTTTCAAATGTCCAATATGAAGATAGCCTCTGCGCAAACGTCAGTGCTGTGGCGTAACTACGAGTGATGATCGAACGCACGATGGCTCTGGTGGGAATCTTGTGACTACACCCTTTTCCGTATCGGGCAGGGAGATCTCATAGCTTGCGCCCTCGCTACTCTTAGTGGCCTTCTTCGCCGCTGCTTGAGCGTTCGCTGACTGAACAGCTGCAGCGATCCAGGGATTTGTTTCCTCTACGAATTTGAACCATCTGCTGACATTGATCATGTTCCCTTTCTTGACGGCCGCGGTTGCTACCTTGTTTCCTCGGATCGCTCCCCATACTAAAAGATCGGCTGTTGTAAGAGTGTATCCTACAATGTAGGATCGGAGCGTCAGGTGTGCATCTAGCTCATGCATTGGGCCTTCCACCGATTTGAAATCTGTGGGGAACAAGGATACTGTTCGGGTAAGCCATTCCCTAACCTACCATTGAATCAGTACGCGCTGAGGTCTTCCAGGGCTATCCCCAGCATACTGCCTTCTCATTCTGTCCTTGTAGACACGAGTATTTCTGAATGAGACCATTCATAACCTGCTCGAAACCATACGTAGAAGTACTGCTTCCATCTACAAGTTCGACAACTGCCTGGTCGCCAGGTTTGAGAGCCTCGACCTCTTCGAAACTGACACTAATGGACGGATCTAGATCCGACTCGTTCGCATATTGTGCGACCAAGACTATAGGTAGAGTAATAGCTTGATTGGCCTTCGAGGCAACGTTGATTGTCGACATGGTGGCCCAAGTACTGGGTATGGATTTCTCTGTTGATATCCCTGAGTTGAAGTAAAGAGCGGCGCGCCTGAAGAGCCGCAGCAAGCGCAGGCTTGGCATCTTGATACATACCAAATCACATGTAGTTCTATCTAGGACCTGTAAAGAGTGCCGTAATGGCGACTAGAGCCTCTACTATATGCCTTCGGTCGTCCACTCACTGTTCGGAGACATGGTCACTGAGTTCAAAAGGCTTGGCTCCTACAGCGGCTTACCGTTATGCCTCGGGCCTCAGCAGACTGGATTCAAGAGGTTCGAGGCCACGAGATGCAGGAAAAAAGAAGAAGAAAGCCAGGACCGAATTCATCAATCACAACCTCAAGGATGCTATACAGTTTTCTCTCTGCGATGCTATGCGGTAATCATTTAAGACTTACAGCTCAGCAGCTCGATCGCATGTTAATTTTCTTCTCCGACAGATACATCCGTGCCTTTGAAGTCGGTCGTTCCCCAACCTCTTCAAAATACGATCTCGCTATTCGTCTGCGCACTGCAAAGAACGGCCCCGCTGTCCGTAATCGCGTCCGTCTCCCCCACGCCGTCGACAGCTCCCTCCGCATCTGCGTCATCTGCCCTCCCGACTCTCCAATCTCAGCACAAGCCATAAAAGCCGGCGCTACCGTCGTTGGTGAAGACAGTATTTTCGAGGCCGTCAAGGAAGGGCGAATAGAGTTCGATAGGTGTATATGTCATGTTGATTCTGCGCAGAAGTTGAACCAGGCGGGTTTAGGGAGGATATTAGGACCAAAAGGGTTAATGCCGAGCGCGAAACTTGGTACCGTCACGAAGGATGTGGCAGGGACTGTGAAGGGATTGGTGGGTGGGAGCGAATACAGGGAGAAGCTGGGGGTGATTCGGTGCGCGGTGGGTCAGCTGGGTTTCACACCGGAGGAGATGCAAAGCAATGTAAAGACGTTCATTGGGGAGATAAAGAAGGATTTGGCGGTTTTGAGCGATCGCATCAATAAGGAAATACACGAAGTTGTACGTTTGCCTAATCCTGTTCGCATGATATTGTCGTTGCCTGCAGGAGGTTTTATTGGAATAATTGTGTGCTGACTTGAATGGATGTAGGTCTTGAGTTCGACGAATGCGCCTGGATTCAGTCTCAATGGGGAATTCAGGAGCCAGAGCAGTCCCCCAACGAAGGATCTCTCAGTGTTGTAGGCAGCGAGTGCATATATGTACATACTCTTTCTGATTCAATATGAATAGTCCCTGAGGCTACTGTGGATTATACTAATCTTCGCAAAAGGGAAAAAAGCGACTGTGGTGGAAACGCGAAAGGTTCCGGCAGCAGATGCAAACAGTCGCGAAGCAAGAACGCATCTACTCACTCTGCGCTTTGAATACGTAAAGAGACAATCGTCCAAAAACAGGTTTCGTATAACAAAGCTGGAAGGCCTTGGAACTGAATGAACGAATGTAGTGACATGTTGCCGAGCAAAGTCATCACGGTAATAGAACGGTTGATATAGGGATTTCCTATTTGTTTGAAGGATTGTATAATCTGAGCTTTCGAGTTGAAGGATACAAATAGGAGTGGCATGGGCCAAATACAGTCAGATCGACCTTTTGGTTTCGCAGCTGCATCTCGACGTCTGCGAGGGCGTCGAAGACACGAGGGAGCAGCTGAGAACGATTCGTATAGAGCTGGCTAGGGGAATAAGACGGGTTTCGAAGACGTTGCAACTCGCAGGACTCCAGGTCTGACGGTATAAAATCTCGCAGGATTAGGAGGCGGATAACCCGGAGAAATAGTGCTCAACTGGAGGTGTTTCGATCATACTTTGCGGCACTGTACCTACAACTCTGGGGAACGAATGTATCTCGAGAGCTTTAGCACTGAGGATGTTGATCTGATCATGCCACTGGTAGCGCGGAGGCCTTATCTGTCGAATGTCATCTCTTCATCGACTTTGTTTCTTTCAAGATAGCCACGGCTTCATGCGCCTGACCCATCTGCCTATACATGCCCAAGAGCTGCAGCAAATCATTGCTTCTCTGCTCACCTCCGACCACAGCCTGTTTCAACGCACTATTCAAATCGAGCAAGATCGTCTGCTTCAATCTCAGCACCCTTTCCTCCTGCTTCAACAAGAACGGATGCTCGTCTCCTATCTTCTCAATCACGCTTCTGATGTACATATAGTGCTCCATGTGCCTACGAAGTCTAGGGATAGCAATGCTATCGACTTCTTCTTCATCCTCGCTCTCTCCGTGACTTTCAATTGATTCATCCTGGGTTCCATCCACGCCCTCCTTCCGCAAGCCGGTCGATACCAACATCAGTCGTTGCTCCAGATCTTCGATCTTTTGGTCAACCTCCAATAGTTGCCTCCCTAATTGCACTTCTTCTCTGATTCTCTTCCTCTCACCAACCAAGGTCCCTACCTCATTCTTCCTCTCCTCGACCTTTGCCTTCAATCCTTCCACCTCCTTCCTGAACGAAAGCAACCCAAATCTAACATCCTCAACCTTCTCATCTCCGCCACTGAGGGAGCTTCCCAGGCTGAGGAAATCTTGATAATTCTCGTTTACCAAATCCAGCAACTCTTTGTTGATATCTTGACTTCTAGTTCGTAATTCGCCGCGCAGATCTTCGAGGGTTTGGTGCCGGTTGCGTAGGGTAGAGAGATATTCGTTGGGGTCGAAATCTTTGGTCAGGAAAGAGGCACGGGTAAGGGGCTTGGGAAAGGGGAGGTTGTCGGTTGAGGAGTCGGACGAATCGGAATCGTCGAACTGTAGAGACGTCTCAGCTTTATGCTAGATCGATCTTGAGGGCATCCTTACATAGAATCTATTTGACATTGCAAGAAACCTCAGAGAGCATTTGGAGACAGTATTGAAGCTTTGCAGCAGACAAGACTAGAAGAGAAGTGGAGCCGCGCGGATCTTCCACCTCCGCGGCAGATCACAAATCTAAGACCTAAACATAAATGCTAGCTGCTCGAGATCTTGGGCTCTACATAAGCTCCACTACAGCTACGTTGACGACGTTCGCCCTCCATGATGGCCTCACCACCGTACCACTCCCCCGCAACATCTCCGCCCTACTCCCCTCACATGCCTCTACCCAACCCCAAGAAACGACCATCCATGTCCTCCAAAGTAGCCAACAAGCGACAGAAACGTGGTTCTTCAACCACCTCCGCCCTCTCAGCCCACCCTTTGCGCCAAACCTCGTTTCCGCCAGATGAGTCCGCAATCGCTGGAGGCACGCGTAGTCCGAGCATCGAGAGCGACTTCACAGCTGTCACTGGAGGCAAAAGCATAGTCGCAAATGCGACAGGGAAGAAAGTGAGGGGAAAGGGGAAGAAGAGGCAGCTGGAGGGTAGTGTGAAAAGCACGGGACGGGAGAAGACTCTTGATGGAGCGAGGGATGGCACGGCAGAAGCGCCCGATGATGAAGATGAGGAGGATGATGGAGGAGATGAGATGATAGATGATGGGGACGCAGCCGAGGCGGAGGCAGAGGTCAAGAAACTGGCGTGAGTTTGCCGTCCAGCCAACGGGCCAATGGCCCCAGATTGCCCATACTGTGACTGACGATCCTACCACAGGGTTCTAGTTGAGTCCTTCAATCCCGACCAAGTCGAGAGGTGGACAACGTTGCGCCGTTCCAAGCTCAAAAAGGAAACCGTGAGAAAGGTATGTTATTCTGCCAGCAAGCCACCATAACATACTTCAAACTGACGTCTTTTTTATCACTACCAGATCGTAAACCAAACAGTCTCCCAATCCTTACCCGCAGCAGTCATAACCTCGATAAACGGCTACACCAAAACCTTCGTCGGCACCCTCGTCGAACGTGCTCGCGAAGTCCAACAGCAATGGGCCGCTCTCGAATCCCCACCACCAACGCCACCCAAACTCCCCACCAATCCTACAGATATGTATAGCGCAAATAATCCGAACAATGACATCTTCAAGACCGAGAGCGGCAGTGATGCGTTCGCAGACCTAATCACCGCCGCGCAAGGTGGTGGAGAGCGAGGGGAACATGTGTCGGTTTTGGGAACGAGAGATCTGGGACCGCTGCTCCCCGATCATTTCCGCGAGGCATTGAGGAGGTATAAGCGCGATGGCGAGGTTGGAGGGACGGGCTTGACGGGTGTGAGTGTTGGCTTGGGCTTGCCAGGATCAGGGTCTGCGAGGCTGGGAGGTAGGAGACTTTTCAGGTGAGGTTTGAGTGCTGCGATGATTATGGAAGGGCTGGTAGCGCATTGATACCCCTTGGTTTTGGCAGCTATATCTCACAATTTGACTATTTATATATGAAGCTCGTCTTTGTACTCTCGTCTCCTTGAGCCATCAGCTATTCCAGTTAATCCTTTCTCGTGCTTGATTGTTGGTAATCACGACCTCAAACCCAAAACAAAATCTTTTGCTCCACATCAAACATCATCTGCTATCAAAATTTCTACCGGGAGAATAAACCGTCGAAATCCTTTCTCCAAAAACACCTATTCCGTTTCCATCATACAACCTCCAACCCAACCCCCCTCCCACCCTCCTCTAAACCCCACATTTCTCCCAAACCCTCTCCCACAAATCTTTTCACGATGTAATACATCCCCCTCCTTCACCCCCAAAAATCCGAATCCTCATCCTAAAAAGCCAAACTAGCAAAACCCTTCCCTATCAACACCCTCCCCCCTCACGCCCCACAAGACCTGTATTCCCCATCCAAATCCTCTCTCTAACCCACCTCACACAAATCCAATCGTTTTAACAAAATATATCTCTCTACTATCTAATGAGCCCGTGCAATTCTGCACTCGGCCTCAACGGATTGGCAAGATGCTATACACCCTGCCTTACCTTGCCACGAACGTCATCAGGCTGTTCCACGCTTTCGGGCATTTGTGCATGCTTTTTGTTTCTGATGAGGTGGTAGGGCGTAGATTGCGTTGTGGCCTTTTGTGGGAGATTAGATGGAGAAGGGGGTTTTGGGGTAGGACTGAGGAACGAGGCGGCGAGAGCGGAGAGCGTGATACGTGATAGTTGTATCGATGTGGCTGATTAGAATAGGGGATATGGATATGGAAGTTTATGTAGACATCGAGTGAGATGTAGATATATAGGTCGCTAGGATGCCAACGCAGATCCGCGCTTTTGCCGCTGTTGAGGAGTTTTGGAGACGTTTCGAAGCAGGAGGAGTGCGTTGTTGACATGAAAAATAGGGTAGGGTACTCATCTTGATGTGTTCGAATTAACTGGCTGGAAGCTTAGGACGGTGGCTCTAATTTTAGAAGCCATAGCTTTCTGGGAAGGTTGGAATGGGTTTTGCGTGCTTCGAATCCTCCACAGATTTCTGTGCCTATCCCATAACTATTTAGATAGCGACAAAGAGGAAATGGGTGAATGGTCATATTTCAAGAGGAAAAGTAATAAATAGGATACGTATCATCGACTACCCCTATCCAAACCTAGCCATCTAGTCGTTACATTATTCAAGATAGGATACGGGAAATTTGACCGTCCTACATCCTATTCGTCAGAGCTGTTGAGATTGCTGTATATCCTAGTAATTATGGCATTCAACGATTCTGGAACTTCGGCCCAGTAGTGTTATGGGCAGGTCCAAGCAACCTATTGCCGTGATATTTCCCTAGCGGGTATGGAAGGCTACAAACCTATGAGACCTGGCGTGGAGGCGGGCCGAAACCTGGGGAAGACGGGGATGCTCCCGCAAGTTCGTGGGGCCACTAGGTCATGAGCATCTCTGTTGCAGATTCCCCAAAGTATAAATGTTATCGCTAAACAACATGTTCGTGATTTGCGATAGGCGTACGAACCCCGAGCTTGCGCCTTGAATGTGATGCTGAGGCTGCATCAACCGAGCTTTTGCGGTGAAGGTGAAATTCGCTCTTGTATGACCAGCACGAGGCACTGTGTCGTTTTGTTGTAGTTCCTGCGCCCAGATCTTTGATACTCCTTCTGGTCGAAATTCGCTATGCATTGGTATACGACACCATCCATATCAATTGTATCTATCCTGCTGTTCTTGTTAGTCGTGTGCCCTTATTCATCGCTGGCTCGCATTCCTAATCGTAATTCTTATGCATCGTCCACTCAGCTAGATAGCAGATACTTCCATGCATCAGCCCATACAGCCTACTCATCGCACCAACTCCGGCCCCGAGTTTTGGACCTTACCCTGGTCCACTTTAACCACATCGAAACCATCGTTCCAATAGTCAACGCAGCTCAAATACTGGCACACTTTTACTCTCAGATATACCTTGGGGCTGAAGGACCTTGGGCCGCCAACAGTCAACGGATATGGGTCCGGATGACTCTTGGGAGTCTTCAGCTACTCATGTCAGCCTCAGAAGGCCATACAGTGCCATGGGGTTTTGTGAGATGGTGGGCGCTGGCAATGTTGCAAGTAGTCGACAAAGGATATACCGGCACCTATGATGCGTACTTTGTCACGCCCGAAGGCGATGCGAAAGTCATAGTCAGTCTCACATTGCGGACGATCGGTGCGTTGACTTCGGTAGCTGGGGTTGGCATAGCTGGAAATGGCGATGCCGACGGAGGGGGGATCGCAAGTGGTGGGCAAACCTTGAATCCGAATGCGCGGCCTTTCCATCCTCCTTGACAACTACCACGTGGAAGAATTAATGAAATAATGGCAAAGCGACCGTGGTGTAGTTAATGGCAGTATAACGTGGTCAAATGGATCAATTGAAGGGCGAAACCTGCCCTGCACGTGCGTCGACCATGCAACGCGTGGTGAATGTTACGCCTGTCAACACTATAGCCCATACCCCATTTCCTACTCATACATATCCTGCGACCCGTTGTCAGAATGGCAATCTCATGGAGACAGTAGTGAGTCTCACCCTTTCTGGCACCCTGGAAGAAGAACCTGACAATGAACACCTGAAGTCCAGCCATACAAACCATGAGCCCACTCTCGACAACGCTGAAGTTGAATATCCTAGTCTCCGTGCTCTTTACGGTGCTGAAATTGCGGTTCTCGCGTGTCCGGAAGTACTTTTGATTCCGAGTTATGGTAGACAGGTCGCGAGAGACCTTCATGATAGATTCTTCGAGAGCAGAGGTCTGTTCAGGGGAAGTGCCCTGCTTTGACGGTAGGAGGGCGGACGGAGACTCATTTTCAACCTGAGGGGAGATACGAAGCGTCAGTGGACATAACATCAAGTAGAAGTATCCGCCCTCTTCAAGCAGCATGAGGGATCGAATGCCCGTTTGGCGGCAACGAATAGCACTGTGGAAAAGGGGCAGCATACCGCTATTTCAAAGTCTACCATCTTCTCCGCGAAAGTGCTCATCTCGTTATTGAAGCAGAACCTATACTCTCCAGTCTCTTTCGCTGTGAACACCGAATCCACTTGTCGCTCCTTCGCATTACCCATGATAACTTTTTCATTGGGCCCTGTAACATCGTATTCGACATCGAAGGAGCCGCCAGATTGTACCTGGATGTGCAGGACGCGATCAGCTCCAGCTTTAACTTTCTCGGGATTCCCAGGACACTGCTGCGGATGGACGTGGACTGAGATATAGCCTTACGGCGAAATAGAACGCAATTTTCGCGCCTTCCTGCTTGACGTCGGTGAAGAAGCAAGCCTTCTCATTGGGTGTGAGCTTATAGGTGAGGGCGGTGGCGGAGATACCGGAGTATAGGCAGGTAAAGAAGCCAAGCAGGGTCAATGCCAATCGGAGCATGTTGCGTGTTTGGGCGTGAGATATGCCCAGCTTTGACCGATGCTCTTACTCCGTGAAGATGTGGTAAGTAAAACCAGGATAGGCCGCGAGGTCATGAAGTTAAAGTCTTGGCGCTTACATGACTCGCTAGCGCTAATATCCGTGTTGCTTAAGGTACAGCATACACTTAACCATTTTCTACTTTGCTCAGATACTTTACATATTCAGTCCGTTGGGTTTCGATCTATCCAATCATACCTCTACAACGATCTAGCGGTCTTTCTGCTCTTGGACCGTATCATAATGCACAGGGAAAGAATGCTACGTGTGCCACTCCATCTTCGGTTCAATATGGTAAGTTATTCACGACTCGCTTCGTGCTCGAGCTATTGAGGAGTCTAGTAATCCGATATGGTAGACACTGTGAATGAGAGACATGCACCCAGAAATGAATAAACCCCTTCATGATGTTTCCTATGCTATGGCGGTCTCATTGCTTTATTATCAAGAGTCATCAGCATCATAGCCTAGACACACTTCTGGTGCTCACTTACTCTTGGCTCGAAGATAAAAGAGGCGATGCTATTCCCTTTCGCAGCTCTAACCAGCCGTACCCTCGGTCTCCTAGGGTGTACCAAGAAAACATGTCAGCATAGACACGTTAGTGCCCACATAGCCAGCTGTCATGCTTTCAGAATGCCCATGATGCGTGATAATTCACTCACCGATCTGCTTGGACACTCCAGTCTTCCCTGATCTGACACAGACTGATAATCTATTAGCATACGGTCTATAAGAATCATACATATACGCTCTTCTCCAGAATGGTAGCCTTCTCGGGACTCTTCTGATAGAAGTACGTCCTAGACAAGAGACGAGGACTTAGATGATGGGAATTACTTACTAGCATCTACGGCCACCGCAGCAGCCCAGAGATCGAGCCATCGCATCGTCTCCTTATGCGCGGGTGGCCTGACCGCAAGATGTAATTGGCAATCTGCTTTTGCTACCACTCCCAAAGTTGTCGTCAGTCGACATCAACGATGTTTCACCTACTCGATCAAGTCGGAGCTGCACGACTCACGGGCGACGAAGACCCAGGGAACTGCCCATTCCACCCCTCGCCCTCCGGCAGTACCAAACACTACAGGTATTGTGGTTGTTGGCAGCAGCGCTAGGGTGTCATGACACACTGATTGAGGGTCTGGTGTATCCCACCCGCGGCCACACGTGACTACAGGTTCGTATTTGCGGACTACAACAACGAGATTCTTGTTCTGGCCTAATGAGACAATGGCGCCAAATGCATCAGCTTATACCCGAATCCGCTTCAAATGGGTTTGATTGGTCGCCCACCCGGAATGGATCATCCTTCGCTGAATGAATGACACTGTTCGTAGAGCCACGTACCGATTCGGCCAACATATCCACCTTCGCTCGGCACTCTTGGGGCATCTATGCACCATTTCATAACCTTCCCTGCCGCATTCCTGATCTCATGAAAAGACGCTGAATCACCATTGTGATGTGCATCATGCACAACATCAACAACGCATTTGCCATCATCTGTGTCCAATTGTATGCTAGGTCAGTAAACTCTGTGATCGCAAGCAAGCTGAACTGACCCTGCAGGAAGTTTCAAAATACGTACCGCTACTCCAACGATAAGGGAGTAATACATCAAAATCTTGGGTACTGCCCCTTTGGGCCCAGCGAAGTTGTTTGTCGTCCCAGCCCATATTTCGCCAGGCATCGAAGCAGCTACCGCGGTCAAGGTTGATACCATAATCAATACTGTCACATTGAGGGATTGCACTGGCTCCCAGGCTTGAAGACTCGGTACTGTTCACATGTGGAAGCGAATTGTTTTTTGGAAATAAGGCCTCAAGCATCGACGTATCAGATCCGCTCCCCTTTGATGAGTACTGGGTGGACCTCGCAAACGAAGAGACAATGAGCTGCACCAGCCAAATAACTAGATACATCTTTCGAAGCTCGGAGGAGACCATATTACGATGGAACACAAAGGAGATATGATCCGTCCCATGGTCATTACAACAAATATGAATTACATACCCTTTTGAGGGAAATTAGGATGCGCTTGCAGCTCCAGGCCAAGGGCTACAAACTAAGGTAGCGCTTGGACTGCCACCTTCAAGGCAGCTATATGCGCTCCACCACGCAGAGGTAGTCCCGAAGCCTAGAAGCTCGGCACAACTGACCAAAGGACTTCCGAGCCATGACGCACGGCCATGTGTAAGCTGATTAGGGCGCAAATCCGCACTCTCTTATACGCATGCTCTGATTCTGCAAGAGAGCCTTCAAATTCTTCTCTAGATGCGCTAATCTTTATTGTCCTCGATAGATTGATAAGCTATGCACTCTATATTATATGTACATGCGGAGATATATATATTCAAGTTATTACCTTGCCTCATCTTTATCCATTCGCCTTTCGCTGCATATTTCCTGGTGCTTTCGGGGATTGCATGGACGGCGTCGACACTCATTCAGCATCTGATCTCAACTTTTGTCAGCTCAAAGGTCATCATAACAAAGGTCCTCATCATCCCTATCTATCATAAAGTCAGACTCAAGTTCCTTCCAAGCGTACAAGTCAAGTGATGGGGAAGTTCAGTATCATCAGCCCAGATTCCCTAAGTCATCCTCTTATTAGAGGTTACCAAAACGCCATAATTGTTTAAGTGCTTTTATCAAGGCAAAGTAATTCAAACCTACTGTAGCTCACCATCGGCGATATCGAAAGCCTGTATAATCACGAAAATGAAATACTTGCGGTAATCGGGATACCATGCTAGCCACAAAAGCAAAGAGTGAAAAAACGATTCTGGAATTCTTCTCTCCAATCGAATCTATAGTGTTATCAGCAATCGTCCAGATTAATCGGCACAATCTAACACGAGAAGAGTACTCCGCACGCTCAGTCGAAGCGAGGGCGTATGTATACTTATATAGCATTTATCAGAAGTACTGTTTGGACAAGATATTTCCAACATGAAAATATCAGCTGATTCCTCACCTACGCCAACGATTCTGCACGGTTGAGGCTCTTGAGTAGGATGCTAAGACTAGAGCTCACCAGCCCTCTATGGAAGAGCTCTCGTGCCAAATTTGGATGCAGAGGTTGAAAGTCATGTTATTTCCTCTCTTCATCAAGACTGAACCTGCGTTTGGTTAGGAATCATCATTCACTACATCTGCACCGAGATCGAGGATCATCAGCCGACAGGAGACTGTGCCGAAACAAGATGGAGGGTTTTGGTGTCATACAAGTCATCAGCGGAGCTGGATATTGAGCTGGCGGGAGATATCGTGCTATGAGTTGCATTACACTTCGTATGGAAAGCTCGTGCGACATCTAAACCGTGTGTTGGTGTTACAGTACTCAGAACATGGAGAGTCTCTCGTCGACGCCAAAGATCCCCACTTCCCCAATTTCTACACAACATCACCAAAATACCCGAAATTCCACAGCCCTCCACAATCCCAATGAAAACCCATGAACGGATACGCGAAGTTAGGATAGCGTACGCAGTACCATTGAGTGCACATCAAGACCAACAGAGTCCAAGTCTAAAGGCAAAAAAGGCAACGAGTATCGAAACCTCTTACGCACGTGGAAGCACTGATGATGCATCATGAATAGATAGATGGATGGATAGATAGATAGATAGCGCCGCCGAAACCGGATGCCGAAGCGGTGTATTCTATCTTTAGATTATCCGAGCTTGAATCTTGGAATGGTTAGATATGGGGTTTGTGTAACCTTTGGGGTTGATTCCGAAGGAGGGTAATCGCGATATAAAGAGCGAAGAGGGTAGTGTGGGTGACCATTGGGGAATGATACATGAGGCGCGTGGCCGTTGCCAATAGACTAGACACCAGAGGAAGGTTTGGAGGCTGGATGTTGGAAGGCCGGAAGGCTGAAAAGGAAGTTTGATAGAAGGAGGGAGTTGGGGCATTGGATCGGGTTGACTGGTCCTAGTTAGCAACTCGATTCTCGAAATAGGGCAACGCATATGGGTTATGTGGTACGAGGACTGATATAGCAAGAAAGCCAAGGCAAAATTATGAGACTTACTTAGAATAGATTTGGGTACGTACTACCTCATCTTCGATATCTGTTTGAGACGTTCTCCAAGTATATTCTCCATAGCTACCATAGAATCATTCCAACATTGATATTCGACTTTCAAGTATTGCTAAACTCGCAAAGTCTGGTATACTTTCAACCACATCCATCAACATGCAACTTACCCTCACCACCATCCTGACAGCCTTGAGTGCAGGCGCTCATGTCTTACCCGCTCAAACCACCGATGAATCCGCGAACATAACCAACGTGAGGAACGGCCTCCCCTACAGCAACTTCGACCCGTACAATCACACCCTACCCTACAACACCTCCGCATCCGCCAACCATACATCAAATAACTCAGACAACTACACCTACCACTCCCACCACACTTTCAACAAAACCTCCTCCTCCACCTCCACCTCCACCTCCCACAACAACGAAAACACCACAACCCTCCACCCCCGAGCCCCTAAAGGCCACAAGCTCGACGCCGACATCGCCTCCTACACCGACGCCTCCTGCACCATCACCGCCTCCCCAAAAGTCTACCTAGCCTTAGACGCCTGCGTCAAGTTTTCGCCGCTGCTAGGTACGAATATCGGTATCAATTGGGGTGGCTCGCCGCTTGTGGTCATGACGAAGTTGCAGACGTTTACCGATGATGATTGCCGGGTTTATGGGCCGAAGGTTGTGAGCCCGGGGAGTTTGGGGATGAGTGGGAAGGGGGCGGGGAGTTGTAAGGCGTATAGCGAGTTTTTGAAGGTGGGGGCGGAGTGGAAGAGTGTTTGGATGACGGCGTGAGGGGAGGGGGAGGTTGGGGAATGGTGGAGTCGGTGGTATTTGGTTTTCTTGGAGGATTTGGTTGCGAGGATTGTTGTTTGTGCTGAGTTCTTATCTAGATGATATGCGACGGCGGTCTTTGTTTTGGTGCGGTCCTGGAGACACTCTTCTTCAAGTTTCTCTCGGTTGGTTCTCGGATGGTGTTGTACCATGTTGTAGCTAATTCTTCAATTGCGGGATACGGTTCAGGTATGAACCTCAGATCAGTGAATGTACATCAGCGTGGGTTGACACAATAGTAAAGATGTAAGCCCCAAGGAATAGTATGTTTTTCGGCTAGTTTGCATTCCTGGTGAAGCATAGACTTCCGCTCTGATCTGCTGATTGCGAACATCATCCACTACATTGGCAAATTCACAGCCAATTGCTGCTCTCTCAAATTTGATGTAAGCTGGAGCCCCTTTTAGACGCTTGGGAAGTTGGAATCATGTCTTCTTCAGTCGCTGCTGAGTTGAATCGGCAGACTAAACGTACGATGTGTCAAGTATAGTATAGCCATCCTCACTGTTGATGATGATTTCCGGGTGCAAAAGCATGACCATTGCGTACCATACAAGCCTCATTGCATACGACCATCAAAGATATCCGGAACAACGCCTAGGCTCAAACTCCGCAGGTCAATAAAACATTGGGAAGTCGTATCGCAATGAATGATGGAATGCGGAGTGTTGTTCCTTGGTTTGGCTGAATCTAAGCCACGGTCATGCATCCTCGATTCGTGCCGGTGGAGGATTTTGATCACCGAATGCGCCTTCCTGTAGGGTTCTCAGTCTCCCTTGGCCTCGGAGTACCACGCTCAGCGCACATCTGCTCCCCGAGCCTCTTCTGGAACGAACGCATTTCAGACTCGTAGTCCTTGGTCCATTGACCTCTGATACCATGGAGTCTAAAGTCAAGCATCTTCACACCTCGAACCTGCAGCATCGGCTTTACCCAGACCTCATCGAGTGATAATGGCAGCCTAGACGCCAAACTCAGACGCAGAGTGAGGTGTTCTAGGCCCGTCATTCCTGTAGCAATCTCATCCCATAAGCGATTCCAACATGAAGAAAATTGCAGGTCACCGTCAAGAATTTCCACATACGAAAGCTGCAGGTCAGTAATGGATGCTAGCCGCCATGGACGAATCGACGCGCAAAAGTACAAGAAAGCCTCAATCTGCCGCGTTTGCCCATATAAGGCAAAGGTGTTAGTGGCATAGAGTAACCCAACAGCCTCTATGTAGATAGCATGGCACGTCTTGAGCAAAGCCATCTTACCATTCCCGCTCTTATCGAACTCGTCATGGCGATGATGATGAAATTGGGATATTTGGAAACAGCGAGTGTGACCCAACCTATTGGGCAAGTACTCTGAGTTGTCGATATGGATAATCTGATGTCCCAGGACGTAGACATATATCATGTGTCGAATTTCGTATGGTAATTTGCCTAGATCTCCCATACCAGAGTCAGGTCGATTGACGGACAGCGCTCTGCGTCTTTCGGGGAGAGGCTTAGGAATCAGAGCCCTGCTGGTTTTCCATTTTCTCCAACGGCGCTTGACATGCAGCCCCCACATTATGGTAAGGCCCAGGAGAAGAGAAGGAGATCATTCCAGTATAGTTAATGATCCACTTATGGTGGTCATTCGTGACTTGGACCACGTATACTTCATTCACGCGTTGCAATTGTATGATAATAATAGCACCGAAACCACAGATCTAACCCTGACTAGTCATAGCGGTCGTATCCTTTCGAACCAGTATGAGGGCTAGGCATTGCTATAAGGCCTCGGATGCAAGTCGGTTTCCACGTCTATTAAGAATCGAGTTCCAGCCAAATCCTTCAGGGGTGTTAGATTTGTTCTGGTCTACTGATTATAATGAAGGTCTGAATGGTTGGTGCGTCTTAGATTGTGGGGTCAATCTCACAGATCGAAGGTTCGAGAGAGCAAGGGAGATACAACATTATAGGGAGATATACATAGTATGCACGGTGCTCCACGCAACGTCAGATTTCAGTTAGCCAGGTCTTGGCAGACTAGGCCTAATGGACTCAATATTCGCACTTGATGAGGGGTAATTGGACTAGCGTTGGAAGGATGTATTTAGGGAGGGAAATACCCCTATTCTTCCTACTCTTTAGCAACCCCCATAGTAGCAAATCAATATCAGACAACGACATCACATATCCTACCTTTTCTGCACTCCCCAATATCTTGGCGACTCAGAATCCAGTAACTATCCAACATATAAGCCCTGAGACCTCCGCAATATGTAACTTATACCATGCAATAGTGAATGTCAAGGATTGTTACACAGCCGGCATCGAACAGTATTGCGTATGGGGATCAACTAAGTGCCACTCAGATTAAGATAAGAACTGAGCAAAAGGCAGAGTGAAAGTTCGGCATTGATCCCGATGTACAAACAAAACACTCATGGTCTCATTTGATAACCCAGCCGTTCCTAACATCCGAGCACGGAAATGCTCTTCCAGCCACAATATCATAAACGCAACCATCCTGACTCCCAATCAGATCGAAGCCCACATACCCAATACCCACTTCGCCCCACTTTCCATCATTAATCTGAAACACAATCGTCGTCTGGTGATGAATAAACGCACTCGCCATCTCCGTCAGCCCACTCATCGCCGATTGTAAGATCCCGTACGTCATCCTACCTACCGAGTTCTGCACATAGATCTCGACATTCGAACCTGGCGGAGATACGGTCCAATTACCGCCTGCGATGGGACCGTCTTTGTTCGATTGCAAGTAGATTGATACGGTGGTAATTGCGGACGATAGGGCGCCGTTGACGTCGTACTTTTGGGCGCTGGGGGGACCGGGTGTCATCATGCCGATGCTGAAGAAGGTGTAGGTTGTGGTGTTGGGCGTGCACCAGAGATATTCCATCCAGTCGTCTTTGGAGCCGGATTTATCGGGTATGGTGAGTGCTGTGGGGGGAAGTAGGGAAGGGCTGAGGAGTTTCCCCGCGACGACCGAAGGGGCGTTGCCGCATTTCAGGTTGTAGGCATTGTCTCGTTGGGTGAGATATTGTGTATGAGATGGGGGGGTTTGAAGGGGAGTAGCGTAGGAAGGAATTGTAAGGAGTGATATGGCCGGTAAAAGGAGCGTGAATTGTATGATCATAGCGAATGTAAAGTGGGTCCGCAGACTGGACCTCTATTGTTTATTTGCCAATGAAGGAATGAAAAAATCCATTGTGGGGAATTCTGTGGAGGAGATGATAGTCTGGGTACGTTCCTTTGCGGCAATACTGTGAAAGTACGCGAACAAAGACAGCTGTCACTCGCTACTACAGTCGCAAGAGTCTCATGGCATGCTTTACCTGCCGCTCTCGATACCCGCTATGTACCTGACTTTCCGCTGGGTTTCATTGAGATTTTGGAACATAACACGAAACATAATGACGTGCAACTGCAGAAAGACAAGATATCTGGCATCTTACAAGCAATCTGATAGGGGCCAACTCCTGGACGGCGTGACTTAGCTGTGAGGAACAAATCAATACTCAACTTCTGCTCCAAATAGGTGGGAGTATATTGGGATAAAGCGCCTGATTGCATCTAATACCGAATGGAGAAGACATTGGTGTGGCATTCATTGGCCACATTTCATGAAAGTGCCCTATCAAGCAAATTGTCTGATACGGCGACCACCATGAGACATATGGTCCCAGTCTTCATATATGATTTTCGAGCTCTCAAGCTTTGTGTGAAAGTCGAGATCTCAAAGACTGTCAAACTTCTTACACCTCACGTGGTCAATTGATTGCATCCAAGCGTTGCCAGTTCCTTTCACCTGATGTTCTTGTATCGCGTGCAACGCTTTGCCTTACTTACTTGAGAGCAGTACACTTGCAAGTTGTATGTTTGTATGTGCAAGATTGAGCCCAGCCTCCTCCTGAAGGCTTTATTCTAACCCGATTAGGTCTAGCTCAGTAATACGCTGTTGGTATCCCCGGCGAACGACCGTTCGTCCTCTGTGTCATTTACTCTTACTAGAGAAATGACACTGCTAGAACTCCCTTCCGAACTGCTAACGCTTATAGCTGGACACCTTGGCGCCTATCTTCGTAGCTCAGTCGAGTATTTACTACTCTCGAGGAAATGGTATCGAGCAGCACTGCCGGCCTTTCTCTCCTGCCTCCCACTCTCAACAATATACCTCTCGTCTAACGACCTTCTGCGATGGCCCCCTCCGCACACCCCTCTGAGCGATCTCATCGCAAATCAGGTTGAGCGTCTCTCCATCCGCCTGATCGGACACCCGTCGCGACACCGTGCAGTGTATCCGTGGAACACAGGTGGGAATAGTGATGAAGATACCAGTGATGACGAGGTTCCCGAAGACGCGATGTCCCGGGAATACTGGATGCACGATGGTCCAGCGGTTGCACGTAATCTACAGGCTGGTATGAAGAGCGATGTGTGGCGTACAGAGGAACAACAGCTTCGCTCGTGGAGTCGTAATGTCAACGAAAAGCTGGTATTGCTAGCAGTTACACTGCCAAAATTTCAGAATTTGAGGGATCTAAGCTTTGAAGCATCGAGCGAATCCGATGGTAGACGAGGCCCGTTATGGGACTATCTCTTTGCCTCTACAGTGGAAAAGTTCATATATGCTGTACCGAAAGGTCTGAAAAGCCTAACACTGGACATTTGTGCTCCTACAGTGACGGTGTCGGAACACGATCAGACACCTGCACACCTGTGTTCGCTCATTGCTTGTCGACTCCAAGACTTCAAGCACGTCAGGCTTAGAATGCGTCACATTTGCCCTGATGTCTTCGATCGCTCTAATAATACAGTTGACCAGCCCTCAAATTTAGTGTCCCTGGTAATTCGCCTCAGCCTACCTTGCTTTGCAGAAGCCAGCTGGGACAAGCATAACGGCTACATCAACGACAACGCCCTACGTTGTCCGTCGGTCAGTGAAAAGCTATTACCGTTACAAGTACCAATGATCTCAGGAGGCATTACGTATGCAAAGGTCATGAAACTAGAGTTGATGCGAGTTTCATATGGCACCTCACACCGTGAAGGTGTTACTCTCAACATCGCAGACTGTCTGACAGAGAAAATCTTGTATGGGCCACTGATGTTGTATTCGTACCAGGACACGGGACGCCAATGGAATTCGTGGGAGGATAACAATGAGGGCTTGACTGGTTTTTAGTCTGTGCTACGAAAGACGCACCGGGCTTTTCATTGAGTCTTGGAACACAGGTGCAGCTTCCGAAATGCTAAAGGAGAGTATTTCGTCTCAGACGCGCATTGTAACGATAAGCATCATTCAAAGTGATGATATCGGACACTACAATCATTCATGCCCCGTCAATCGTTTGCATTGGCTGGAAACCGACAATGTCGAATGCATCGAGACTCATCAAGATCTTTATCATCGTGAACCTTAAGGGTGGCGTCATACGCACTTTCTAAATCAAGGCAGAGAGTATCACAGATGTTCAAACACCCTACAAATTTCGCTCATATTCGAGGATCCGCTTCCTATTCCACTTTAATCGTCGTACTCAAGCAAGCGATGCCAAGGCATATTTAGCTCAAACCAATTGAAGATGATACAATAAGTGCAAAAGTGTTTCTCACATCTTAGTGGGTAGGGGTTTATAGCAAAAAGGAGCGCAGCATCGCCATCGATTGGTGGTATTCGTCATGTGTATGCTTGGCAGCACCGACATGGATCCCGCAACAGCTAGGCTTTTGTAAAGTGGCCTCAAAGCATCGGAATCACCATTAGCTAACCACAATAGACCACTCAGTGCCCCTGGATCATTACAGAACCCTCGATTCAAAGAGTGAGGCAACGGGACCGCACAAGGCCGAATGACCGAAAATCTCCGGAAGAGTACTAGGGAGACTGAGCTGGCAATAGACATGAATCAAGTACGAGACCCAGATGGCACAATGCTACGGGGGTCCGTGTCTCAAGTGTGAGAGAGACGACCGAGTATCGACTGTGCTAGGAGTGGCAATTTGATGAGGAGTGGCACTATCAGGGTAAAACACTACCCCCAATCCTTCAATAAATTGATCTGTGATACTGAAGTCCAAGAGGTACAGAAACCAAGATCGAGCGTCAAGCATCGCAACAAAATTGTTTGCATCAACGCTCCAACATCTGGAGAGGGGACAGGGACTGTTTTGAAAGTGCGAAAAGCAGCAGTGGTAAACTTCTAAGCTGCAAACACGAGGCGAGCGTCCCTGTTCCTGCAAGCTCTCCATCTTCCATCGCAGGCGCAGCAGCTAGGTCCTAGATGCTCGCTCAACAGTTTCATCGCTTACAGATTGAACGTATCTAGAAATATCACATCCCGTCAGAAGACGACATGCACCATCTGCAGTATTTGTCTTTCTTTCCTGATAAAAACCTCCACAACTTCAGCCGAGGAAATATCTAATGACACTCGATCCCTCGGACGCTCTCACAAACCTTGGCACCAGCAACGAAGCTTCCGATCGTCATGCTAGTCATCTAACCCAGGACCAAAGTCGATAGCTCCTCTTTGATATCAACCCCCATAACGCTATCCCGCAGCTTCCCCTTCCAGCCGAGGTCTATCATAGGCCCTAGAATAGACGGATTGAGCAATTTAAAGCACAATAACCAAAGGTTGAGCGAGCTCGAGTAGAAGGTCAGCTATGAGCATACACGGATTCTGGCTATGAAATCGAACACGTGCATTATTTCCTGCAGGACTTCAAATCACATTATGGAGCTCAGGTGGATAACGTTATGGCTGATCGGATCTTGGTAAGAACCGTGGTGAGCATTGAAGGGTTTGAGCGGTCAGAGAAGTTGTATGATGGCCTTTGTTCCATGTAATAAGGATATTCCCCAAATGCCCTTTTCCTCTAAAGTCTTCACTTTTTACTCATTCAATATCAAGCAACGTTTATTCGCTGGATCACCATAGATTGTTGTCACCATCGCGACTCATACGATTCCCTTGTCGGGCTACGGCAAATGCGAATAAAAGGAGAGGAAATCATAATACGATCACATAGTCTTGTCGCGAGTAATTTGGCTGCACAGCAAACGAAGAAGGAATGATCTCTCCCTGCCCCTACTAAAACTCAAATCTTCATTGCGTGGCAGGAATATTCCGTGTAGCTATTTAATACTACTTAAGAGTAAGGATATAAGCTAAGATAATTCTACTATTCTTGTATACAAGTACTTATATTTATAATAGCTAGTTTAAAACACTATTAATATACCTTAGGCTTCTTAAAGTATTATATAAATAGTTATAATCGTTTTATCTTATCACTTATTATTTATATCATACTACTACTTGTTCTATTGAAATTCGCTTGTAATTTAAGCCGCTTTAGATTAGTAATTACAAAGCAATCTTTAGGACGAGGGTCGGTCTAAAAAGTCGTGTCCGGTGTCCTCTCCAAAATTGCTACTAATACCGGACACGACTTTTTAGACCGACCCTCGGCCAATTCAATTGCCAGTCTTCACACCTGCTACCCGGCGCTCAATCTCGGTCATTGACAACAAATATTCCCCTGTCTCCCTTGAGCAAGGTCAGAATGTCTTCCGATCCTAAGGCGTCAGACGCCAAAGTCATCTCCACCTCACCCTTGGTAATTTGCAGGCCAGAGCACCCCGTATACCTTTTCTAATCCTGAAGTCAGAAGATCAAAGATGCTCGATGGACCAAACTCGTCCTGACAACCTACAAAGACCCCCTGGGCAAAGAGCGAACATGGGAGCACGCTGAGCGATCCACTCGTCCGGAAGATTCTCCGGTCGATGGTGTGGGTATAGTTGCTATCCTGCAGAAGGCTTCTGGACCGGAGCTGCTATTACAAAAACAATTCCGACCACCAATTAATAAGGTCGTTATCGAAGTGCCAGCAGGCTTGGTGGACGAGGGCGAGAGCGCGGAGGAGGGTGCTGTACGGGAATTGAGAGAGGAGACGGGATACGTTGGGGTTGCGGTGGAGGTTAGCCCCATCATGTTCAATGGTATGTGGACCCAATTTGGGGCAGTTTGCCATGGTGGCTGGCAGTATGTTCAATTAATAGGCGAATCTTTTCAGATCCTGGCTTCTGTAACACGAATCTCAACATGGTACACGTCAACGTTGACATGTCATTACCGGAGAATCAACATTTGAAACCGGAGCTAGAGGAGAATGAGTTCATTGAAGTCTTTTCGACACCATTGAAAGACCTTTACGCTGAATGCAAGAAGCTGGAGAAAGAGGGTTATGCCATTGATGCTAGGGTGGGGACATTGGCTGAAGGCATCGAGGTGGCAAGGAGGTGGAAGTTATGATGATGGTAATGAAGTATGAGCTATGATCTATGACGAGCCGGAGCTGTGGAATAATTACAGGGGACATAGATACCCGGAAAAGATACTAAGATGACCGAATTTCTCGATTCTTTCTTTGCTTGTTCTACACTCATACGCTGGGCTAACGATCAAGATGGTCTCAATTTCCCGAGACATGATGGTCGCAGCATGAGCTTTCACTTATCCCCAAAACGGTCCTGAGCTTGGCTAAAAGCACTGACCTGCGTTTCCAGACTTACACAATCTTATTCTATTGCTACATCCTAAATTGTTTCGACTGCCGATATAGGATTTCTCGCTTCACTCAGATTCCTTCACTATTCAGTAGCCGTGCGGCCTTGATACTCACAATGATCTCCTATCTAGAGAAAGACGGTGCCAGAAACAAGCTTGGATATAGACCGGCCCCAAGAGGCTCTGACACAGAACGTTTCCTCAAGGAGACTCAAGAAGGAGACGATTATTCGGCTAACCTTGCAATAGCTATTCACCTCATTATCAGGCGTGGCTAAGGATAGTCGGTTCATGTTCTCACTGTAGTACCCGTACTGTCAATCGTGCTTCCTTTGGCTTTAGCAGGAGATCTATCTAGCTCTCTTGAATTCACAAGGATTTGCCACAGTTCTTCACATTTCGCATGGCTAAATGCCTGTATAAGCAGTGAGACGGTACGATGATCATTCATCCATTCCAATCCTTCAGACGCGGGCAGATCGGCGTTATGACCTTTCCTGAACTGCGTTTTCTAAAGTCGGTTCCTGGACATCGAGGCTTCCTGCCAGCCGACAAGATCGCCGCGAAGGTTTGGTGAGAATGACTGTAGAACTACCATTCGAAGTATCTTCTTATATCTTGAAGGTAAGCCACACCATGTATGGGAACCGTACGGCGCCAGTATGAGGGTAGTGTCTTTGCTTCAGGCATTCAACATTGCGGAATCTTGGCAGCCAACATCTGAGATGTGCTTGATATGCATTTCATGGCATCGGCATCTCATAAGAGATTGTTTTGGAGAAGTTCGCTGTGCTATTCCTAAACATTGCGGATCAAGACATCGAAAAAATGTCTTGGCGGTACAGATTTTAGCTTATGCACAAGACTCCGGAATACCTGGCGTGTAAGAATTGCGCTCCGCCAGCATATGACCGTAACTCACGATGTTCTGGTATAGTATTACTACATGGGAATGATATTCTCATTAATATCTCTCTATCGCCGTTCCGTGAGTAGAATTCCGTAAGGATTTAGTTGAGATATGAGGGGTTTAAGAAATTGAAGGATTTCATGCATTTTCTCATGAAATCCTTTGATTTCTTAAACCCCTCATATCTCAACTAAATCCTTACGGAATTCTACTCACGGAACGGCGATGTGGTCGCGTAGCTATACGGCTACTGCTATATTAATCTTACTTACTAATACCTAGTATATAAGACTTTGGTTATTTTATGGGTGAGGGAGCGCGATTTTTTTTACGCCAAGTATTCCGGAGTCTTGTGCATAAGCTAATTGTGGCGTCGGAATGATTCGTCAATGATCGAGGGATACTCCGTAGCTCGCCAAACCTCTTTCACTTAACCTATTCAACGACAAGGCCTCCGTGGATACAATCACGCAGACCTTGTTGATTCCGACTTATACTAATCTGCTCAATATGTCTTATGTCTGTGACTCCCCACCACCGTCCCATACTCCTGCAACTTCTCTTTCAACGCCCCCCTCTCCAACTACATCCCAGAAGTCTTTCACATTTCGCGAACCCTCCCCAACTACACTCCGCCGCAACCTCCACCACGAATCCGACGCTTTAATTGTCGGTGCTGGTATAATTGGCACCGCTCTCGCCATCACCCTTGCTCGTGCTCCCCACAATCGCTCCGTCACCCTCCTCGAGAAATCTCTAAAAGAACCTGATCGCATTGTTGGCGAGTTGTTGCAACCTGGCGGTGTGTCCGCCTTAGAAAAGCTGGGTTTGGAGGAGTGTTTGGAAGAAATCGACAGTGTAAAAGTAAAGGGTTATGAAGTTATCTACTACGGAACAGGAGTAGAGATACCTTATCCAGAAAATGCGGGCGACACAGGGGTTAATGGCGATAAAAGAAGGGCAACCAAAGGAAGACGACCAGAAGGCAGAAGTTTCCATCATGGTAGATTCATCAGGCGACTAAGAGAGGTGGCAATGCGGGAGGAAAATATCTCCGTCGTGGAAAGCACAGTCACGGACGTTGTGAAGTGCAGCTACACTGGGCAGATATTGGGTGTGCAATGTCTCACGAACGGCGAAAAGGACGTTTATTTCGGCCAATTGACAGTTCTGGCGGACGGCTACGCAAGCAAGTTCCGCAAACAGTACATTTCAAGATCGGTCGTGAGCAAGAGCCGGTTCTGGGGGCTAGAGCTAATCGACGCTGATCTACCACGACCGCTACATGGACATGTTATACTGGGGGAGGGTGCGCCGGTGCTGCTATACCAAATTGGATCCAGAGAGACCAGGGCACTGGTCGACGTTCCGGACGGTCTGGAGTCCGCTAATCCCAAGAATGGGGGCGTGAAGGGCCATCTGAGAAATGTGGTGCTACCTAGTCTGCCGGACTGTGTCAAGCCATCATTCGAGCGAGCCTTGGACGAAGGGAAATTGAGGAGCATGCCGAATTCCTTCCTCCCACCCAGTGTCAGCCGTGTGCCAGGCATGGTAATGCTAGGAGATGCGATGAACATGAGACATCCATTGACCGGCGGCGGCATGACAGTTGCGTTCAACGACGTCGTCCTGTTGCGAGACTTGTTGAGTCCGGAAGTCGTCTCGGATTTGGGCAACACCAGACTCGTTCTCAAGCAGATGGAACGTTTCCATTGGCAAAGAAAGAATTTGACCAGTGTGATCAACATATTGGCGCAGGCGCTATACTCACTCTTCGCAGCCAACGGTACGTTTACGATTTCCAAGACGCTTCTTACCCGCACATTGCTTGCTGACAACGTCGTAGATCCCCAGCTCAAAGCCCTTCAACTTGGCTGCTTCCGCTACTTCCAACGCGGCGGGCAGTGCGTCGACGGCCCTGTCGGCCTCTTAGCAGGTATCATCCGCCAACCATTCGTGCTCTTCTATCACTTCTTCTCCGTTGCTCTGCTCGGTATATGGCTCGTACTGTCTCAGGCACCATGGTACAAGTTCCCACTCGCTTTAGTAGAGAGTGTCGCCGTCTTCTACAAAGCGTGCGTGGTGCTTTTCCCTTTCATAATATCCGAACTGAGGACTTGAGCTCGCTGGAGACCTTTGATTCTATAGATGGGGGGCAGTCTTACGGCAGGTCATGAATGCCCTGCGAGCGAGAGCTAAAGTCGACGTTTCCGTGTGATTCAATAGATTGGCGGAATTATGTATATATGGGATATCTCTGCATTTGGTAGCGTTTGAGTTCAGGGCGCGGCATTGCATCCATTTTCCTAATCCTAATATTCGATTCACATCAGCCAGAGCCGATACCATTCCTATCGTGCAAAATTCGCAAGGGACTATTGATACATACCGAAAGCGATACGACTGACTCCTTAGCATTGCATTCACACCCTCAGACGCATAAGCAGGTCCTGAGCATTGGAATCGTCATCGAAAAAGCTCTTGATAGCCCACGTAACCATTCCTTGGGCGTTTGAAGTGTCTATAATCTACAGAAACCCTTGGATAGATCACCACGAAAGCTAACGAACATTTTCCCCCAAGAAACCCAAGTTCCAAAACCCATTCCCATATACCGACTGAAACCCCTCAAGAAGTCCCCGGCACGATTTTCACGCGTTAAAAGAAAACGATGGATGTGATTGTGGTTGTCTTGGCTAATCCATACCGGAATTTTTGGGGGAGGGGGGGGGGGGATGGGTATTGAATGCGTAATCCATTGGGTGGTGGAGTTGGTGCTGTTCTCTATCACGTGCCATATGAAATCCAAGTGAGCAGGATGCAAGGACTAGGTTGGAGAGAAGAACGTCCTGTATTAAGCCACCAATTCAAATCACCATAGCCAAGGCACTCGCTGATAGATGTACATGCATGCCAACCGTAACCTACTAGATGCCCGCACGATCCGCTCCACATAGACCGCCCCAATCCGATCCCACGTAAAAAGGATCAAGATCCGAAACAACCTCATGATGATCGAACATTGTTGCTGAAAAGCCCTCAGATGACCAGCCAACGCCAAAATTACGCATGAACCTCTTTTGGTAAAGACTAAACACCACGTCGCGAAAGGGGATATTCGGCAAAAGCGACATGCTAGACCAACAGGCACCCACAATGCAAACACCCTTTTCCCAGGCCGTGTGATACAAACTGTTTCCGATGAACGCTCAAGCACTCAACCCCAGACGGATGCTTGAAGGGATTTGTTGCCCCAAACGCCACTGCCAGTGCCCCAAGTAGCGCCGCCCCCCACGCCGGCGTCTTTGCTATTCGATGGATTAGATGCTGCCGATGTAGATCGTTCGTTTCCGGTTGAATTAGCATTAAGATTTTGATTATCGTTGTTGGTGAAACCGTAGCCGAGAGGTGATGGCGACGGAGTCGTCGACCGTTTGGTCAGGGTTGGATTGACATTTTGGGTGGGACGTGTGCCGATAGGAGCCACACCAGGATTTGATGTCTTTGCTTGGCGCGGAGGGGAGCCGCCGGGCGACGAGGTGGAAGTCCGGCTAGACTGCTGAGCAGCGTTCTCAAAGAGGCTAAAACTCTGACTGGGAGGGTTGGATGCAGGCGAAGAAGTGCTATCGGCCCGCGGTCGGCCCTGCTGAGGCTTTGGCGAAGGTTCGGCCGGACCAGACTCATTGATGTTGAACTGCCCTACAGCCTCCGCAATTGCACCCTGCGCCGTGCTCTTCCCCATTGCATAGGGATCATAGGAGCGTGGGGAAGGTCCTTGACCGCCAGTACTGATATTGCCTGACGTTAGGTTAGCCGCACGAGGGGTATGAGATTCATCCCCAAGGTTTCCGGACTCGTTGCCGTAAAGGGCACGGTGCTGACGGGCTATGAGTTCTCGGCGGTCCTCCTCATTCATTGTATTAGGACTGATTGCACGATCGGATTTTCCCTGTGTCGAAACGTCTAGCGGAACGCCTGTCAGTCAGCCAACTTGAAATGTTACGCAGACGTTCCCACTCACTCCTGTTGTACTGCTGTTCCTGGTGGTAGTTTCGCAGTTCACGTTCCCGCTGCGCGGCCATTCGACGTTTCGCTTGTAGCATTTGCTCCGCTTCACTTGGCCTCACCTGATGCCGCTGGGTTGCGTAAAAGTTCTGCAGGTTGGATCCAGAGTGCGGACGGATTTGCTCATAGTCGCCAATTGAGTGGCGATGCTGGGTCATGCCGCCCATGCGAGGGTCTGGCATCAACGATAAGCTTGTGAAAAATTCAAGTGCAACTTCGTGCATGCGTACCGAACTCGGACATAGGACGTCCAGCTCCCATCAAAGATATGGACTCTCGTCGTGAGGGGGGATTGAAAAGTTTGCCGCTCTTGTTCAGATTGTCGATCGCGCGATCCACCTCTGAGATATTGTCAGCGAGAACCTTGATCCACGTCTCCATTAGAAGGAATGAGGCGCAAAGGCTGCCTCAGGTGGGCCGTTGTATCCACGTACCTTCTATCTGTGTATCGAAAGCCGCAACGGCTTCACGCTCGATTGTCGAATGGGTCGCTGCACACCAATCAGACTTGAGATATCAATCTTCATCCCCTCAATGGAGCACACCTGAACGTGGCGTAGGTGGAGGTTGATCCCATGACGATTGGGAGACAGGTATCTGCCATGACTGGGCTTCGTAAAAGGACATTGTGGTTCAGTGGTGGACCGACTCTGATCCAGAGTGTTATGCAGTGCGGCACTGCTGGGACCAAGGATTTGTAAGGGGCGACGTGGAAGCTATAGCATTGCTTGTATTAGCGTAACGGTTTCCCAACGGTCAAAGAAGTCAACGGCTTCTGACAGATGCATGGCTGTATACGACAAGTCACAATCTGCAGACTTGAGAATGGGGGCATTTTCCCGCAGAATTTTCGAGCCGAAGGGCCTTGGCAATAGTTCTACTAGACTGGGAAGGTCCCAAACTTACAAAGTGAGCGCAGACCTAGACGCACCGACATAAATTGATATGTACAGGAAGAAGAAAGATATGGCGGTGTTGTGATGAGAGAAGGAGAGAAAAAGGCTCGGATTTTGGGTTGCAGGGGTGCGGCCGAGATTGCTCAATTGACTCTCAAGCGCAATTACAGCATAGTTCTAGAAAATGAAGCAATTTTAACCGTGTGCGAAGCTACGCGGTATAAACTACTCCACAATTGGTCACTTTAAACAGCGTTTGATGGGTAACCACCTTCCCGTTGTACAACAGCGAAGATATGGAAATGCGAGGGGACAGGTCACTTTGCTTGCTCAAATGACGGAGAATATTCTCGAGCGATTCTCACAGTCTCAACTCATCTCAAGAAGCACCTTAATGGAAGAGGGGGCCTGCCCCACCAATGTTATACCCCTTAATGCCGGAATAAACAATATTGCCCACACCCCTTTCATCACAACTGAGCTGGAGGTGTTTCCTACCATTCCCTGACAGGAAGCCATGATGTCCTTCTATGAATTATATGCTTCTCTCTCTGCATGTTGAGTCTAGATCTGAGATAAGCCTCCCAATGATAATTTGGCTCGAAACCCCACGTCAAGCCGAACGACTAAATCACCAAATGTGATGGAATAAATCAAGAGTGCTCGAATCTATTGTCTAGCACGATGTGGCAACCATGTAATATGACAGCTTCAATGCATACTCGCACAGAGTATAGTCATGCAGAAAGGTTTTAATACCTGGACTTCATGCTGCTCGAAAAGCTGATTAGGCTCTCTCATGGCTCGACCTCCACGTTGCTCCCTCTCATCCCATCTGCACCCTATGGGAAAACCCAACATACATAACATCGCTCCACTTATTGTGCCGTCCCTGCTTGACTTGGGGTTTGAACAATGCCATTGCACAACCATGGACAACTTGCTGGTATTGCTGCGGTCAGTATCTGAAGGCAATAGCTGGTGCAGGTATAGGTCATCTCGTTCGTGTAGCACAAAGGGGTATGCCCTCGAAAGGAGCGCAGGGACATCGAACCTATGATCGATTTCAAGCTTGAAGAAGTTGTCCATCGAGAACCCTGTTGGACTGCACAATGAGATAGCCATCAGTTGCCTCTCATTGCCTCTCATTGGGCGAGCTAGACATGCCGTAGATCGTCTTACAAATCGAGGGGTATTTTGATATACCATTATTCAGACGAGTTCCGCCTCCCCCACTACTACACATAACTATACACAAATACCAAACAACTCCACCAACTTACGTTAAATCCTATAATCGTTCAACATGGTCAAGGCAGGTAAGCTGAAACCCCAAATTTCGAGCAACTTCCTTTCACTCCGGCTATGGTCTGAATCGCTGGGAAACGCCATGGCAATCTCTCAAGCCAGTCTGATATCAAGAGCGTTCCCATCCTGTTACCCTCAGATACCTCCCTTTGGTGGTTCTTCTCCTACAAGACAACACTATTTTCCTTATCCGTTTTCTCCATCTGCTCCCGCAACCCCACTCCATACCCATCATATACCCAAAAGAAACTAACCACCCTCCTCTCCCCAGTCGCAGTCCTCCGCGGAGACTCCAAAGTCAGCGGAACCGTCACCTTCGACCAACCCTCCGAATCCTCCTCCACAACCATAACCTACGACATCACCGGCAACGACGCCTCCGCCCAGCGCGGCATGCACATCCACCAGTTCGGCGACAACACCAACGGCTGCACCAGCGCCGGCCCCCACTTCAACCCCTTCAGCAAAACCCACGGCGCACCCGAGGACGACGAGCGTCACGTCGGTGACTTGGGCAACTTCACGACGGATGGGCAGGGTAATGCTAAGGATTCTATTACGGATAAGCATATCAAGTTGATTGGGCCGGAGAGTGTGCTTGGACGCACGATTGTGGTGCATGCCGGTACCGATGATTTGGGCAAGGGGGGGCATGAGCAGAGTAAGAGTACGGGGAATGCTGGGGCTAGGCCTGCGTGTGGCGTCATCGGTATTGCGCAGTAGGGTCGTTGAAAATACCAGTGTTTCACACCAGAGCAGTCGCCGAGCTGTACGTACGTGGCTATGAGACCTATGGATGATGAGGCGATGATAGATTGAATAAGGCACTATGTAGCACTCTGCACACAAGCTGAACGGACACAATAGATATGTAAAGGTTGCATTCACTATAGATTCGGCCCATGCATCGATCCCTCAAATGACTTTTTCCGATATACATCGAGACGAATATCCACCCTGACTTATCCGGCCCCACCATGCAATGATAGTACCGATTGATTCAGTCCTCGGTAGGGTCACCATACTCCCACATACCCAAATGCTCCTCCACCGCCTTCTTCTGCCTCGCATTCAAATCCTCCACGACCTTCCCCTTCGCCTTCTCCCACCCCCTCAACTTCCGACTCACCATCGCCATCCCCTCACTCACCAGCTCCGCATTAACGCTCGCCTCCTCTCCACCCTCACGGCCCGGATCCAGCAACGTAATCCACAGCGTTCCGTCCCGATCTTCAAAGTCCACAATGGCAACCAGTTCCTTGCCCGCCGTGACCTCCTCAACGAACCTACACGCTTCGCTTAGGTAATCAGCGCCGCTGGGGAATTGCAGGAACGACAGGCCGGCATCGATGGCTTGCGGTTTCAGTTTCTGGACGGAGAATTGCGGTTGGGTCATCGGTCGCAGTTCGCTCCAGGGAAGGGTCTCGCTGTTGCCGTAGTCGATGAATACGATGTCGGCTTTTTTGGCTTCGCGGTCGTTGCGACGGATGCGAGCGCGGTACCAGGCGCCGTCTTCGGAGAAGCGTGCGGCTACTAGGTCACCGGCTTTTGGAGGGTTGGGGAGGGATTTTTCGGAGGAGGGGGGCGAGCGGTGGAAGGCTGCGAAGGCGGACATGAGAGATGTCAGGGCTCCGGAGGTGTTGTTGCTGATGGTTTGGATTTTCAGATGGGCGGTCGTAGGGTCGATGAACGATACTGTAACGTCACGGTAGTCTTTTTGGCGAGGTGTGCCATCCGAGTCGGCGGTGCCATTCGTGTTATCGCCATTTAAGGCAAGGTCTTCCATTCCGTCATTGATAGATGGGTCGTAGTCATGCCATAGGCCCTTCTTGGCTTCTTTAGCTTTCTCTTCGGCGGCGAATAGCTCGGTCGCATTTCCGGATTGTTCTGCAGAGTAGGCATGAACGGTTGCGAGACCTTCCTCTAGGAGGAGCTTGGCGAAGTTCTCGCGGTTGATATAGAGACTGCCGATGAAGCCGCCAACTTTGTCTATGCCTTCTACATCGATTTCAACGTCTCGTTGCATGCAGCGGCGATTGGCAAAGTCGTGTGCTTCTTGACCAAAAGGTTCAGACTTCTCGTTCGGGTTACGGGCCGAACGTGGTGCTCGTATGCCGGAAAGGACGAATGTGAGTTTGGCATTCTCGCGAGGAATTATTATACTGAAACGAGAGCCACCCCGGACGAAGTCGACGAGTGCAGGAATCTTCTTTTGCCGCTGGAGTACGGATGACTGTACTTTGGCTTTTTGGAGCGTCTCTGAGTAGTCTTGGAGGTTTTTGGCTGGTGGAGGTTTAGACGACCAAATACCTTTACCATCTGTCTTTGCCGTTTCTTCTGCGGCTAGGAGCTCGTCGTAGTGGGGACTTCTATCTTCTATTGAACAATTAACGGCGTACATCCCTGATCGATGGGACGTGACTTACCATCATCTCTCTTATGTCGGATTACTGAGGCGTAGCCAGCTTCGACCAGCTGCAAGGCAACGTTTTTGTTGTTTAGCATAACAGTAACGACATCGCGCTCTTCAAAGCCTTCGTTCGCCGCTTTGTGCCCGTCGACGGTGACTCGTACGTGCTTGCCGATCAATTTTTTCCTCAAGAACTCCTTGGCATCTGCCTGGAAAGGTGCTTGCTGGGGATCCGAAGGCTTGGGTTGCCGTATACTGCTCAGGCTGACTCGTTTCTCTTCACCTGACTTTCCACCCCTCATGTACACCATATCCGCGGTCTGAATGCGGGTGATGGTTGCGTCCATTTCGCTGCCGCCTGCCTTGGTGCCAGCTGTTCCTTGAAATACTCCAAGCCGATTGTCTTTTGCCTCTTTTTCGGCGACTCGAAGAGCTGACATTTGGCCACCGAGCATTGTTGAGTGGTGATCTGTGCACCGTGCTAAGCCTGCCGCAAGGATGAAATGGGCGATGCTACCCTTTGGGTGATTGATCGTGCATACTAATTGATTTTGAGGGCTGATCCCTAACACTTCAATATTTACTTTTCGGTGCAACAGTCTTGTTTCAACAAACTGATGAGCTTCGCTACCGAATGGCTCGGCGGGTTGTTCCTTGTTGTCGACTGTGGCTGCTCGCTTAGTTGCAGGTGCCCGTATGCCGGCAATCAGGACCATTGTTTGCACATGCTTAGTCGGCGAGGTTTCTAGTCGAGCGATTATTCGATCGCCAGTGAGGACACGCTCAACTATGGCTGGCAATTGTTTACCCTTCCAGCTTTCCACGAAGCCTTTAGGGTCAGGGATCTCATATGTATTTTCAATTTTGCCACCTGTAGATGCCCAGACACCTCGTGAACCAGCCTTCGCTTTCTGTTCTTCGAGTTCTAGTGTGGACAGAAGATCTTTCGATTCTTGAGATTCGTCTTTGCGGCCGGCATCACTCCTCACCTTAGTCCATCCTTCTGCAACGGATGCTTCGGGGAATGACTCCCCACTCTGAAGCATGAATGTGCCATAGTCTCGTTTCGTTGGTGTAGATACGCTATAAAGAACGTTGAACTGTATGACTTTGCCTACTGCCATACTACGAAGGAATTCCCGAGACTGATACGCGAAAGGCTACGACGATGACAAAGTGAGCTTCTCAATAACATCTGTTGGACACAGATCGTGCTGACCTCATCGCCATCCCTTCGCAATCGAGGTGCGCTAACAAAAGCTAGACTCAGTGTTCGCTCCTGGCTTGGATTATTGACGGCGCTCAAGACTAAAGTGTCCCCCGAGAGTACGCTTTTGACCTTCGCTTGGGAGATAGGCATTGCAACGCCTTGAGAACGAATATATTGCTCTATTTACTTGAGAATGCAAGCATCATCGCTGCAAAATCCATGTCAGCTGCAGGCGTCTCGGTATGGACAAGATGGTTGAACTCATGACAAAGGCAATAGTCTTGTGTAAAATACAGCGGCAGCATTTTAGGACAACTTTGATATGCACAGCAACAGAAAGGGCAATATCAAGCTAGCAGTTTGAGGCAATACATTCGTGCACGTGACACATTTGAAGGAATTGAGTACCTTTGAGAAAATTGAGAATCTGATTATTGACGCCAGTCGATATCGTACGATATTGATGTTCGATTTTCAAGACGCAGTAATGCAATCATGAGTCCCTAGGCGAAGTCATGCTTTCTTTGAATGCGTTTGAAGAAGTTGATCAGTACTCCGTACGTAGGTGTAGTTTGTGGGGTCCTCAGTATAAGTCGCGTCTCACAGCCATGTCCTATCCAAAATGATGTCTGGCAACATCCGTGATCCCTTTTGGGCCCTCGGGCGACCTGTTTTCCCCAAGCTGGAGACCTCATCAAGTTTTGGGCTTAGGCACAACTTTTGGATCCTCCTGGCAATGTCCTGTCTGATCATATCCTAGATCAAGCTGTAACGATTGTTGCGGTCGGAGGAACACTCTGGGTGTCGCATCTTCATTATACTTACACGATTTCGCCTGTTTCAGAGCATTGTCGCTCCGTCTCATCATGACCAATTTGACACCGCATATCTCATATTTGCAGCTCAACTTAGTAGCCATGCCGATCAGAGATTATGTGCCAATGACCTACCTCTTCGAGTGCATCTTCTCTTATCTCAATAATGCGGGGTATGAGAGCCTTCGATGTATCGCTGATTGTGAATTCTTTTCTTTTGCGTCCCAGGTCTTTCCCTCTATCACGCGAGACGAATTGCTCGAAGCCGACATTGCATGCTGTTCCAAATGTCTTCTGACAATACAGACACATCGACGAAGGATGTCATTGGGGGCGCTATCAAGCATGGAAGAGCTGTAATAGGCACTTATCCCAACCATTGGCTCCATGCCTCATCACCGCCGACGTTCGATCTTACTCGTCCCAAGCCCCCCGACTATCCTCTACCCTCGTCGAGATCGTCGATCTCTCTGTTCACAACAACAACTCCAATCATCATCTCCCCACCAAAGAGTGCCCTTGTCATTATCGACATGCAGAACTTCTTTCTTTCGACATTTCTGGGTCGACCTGCTGACGGAGCAGGCAATAAGGCTGCACAGCGATTACTTGACACCGCTATTCCGGCGGCTAGAAAGGCGGGGATACAAATCATCTGGCTCAATTGGGGGCTTACAGACAAGGACATTGAGGCGATGCCTCCGAGCACACGTCGAGCTTTTGGGTTCGAGGCTGCACTAGAAAGAGAAGGCAAGAAGGAGCCATTGCCAGCAATAGATGCACATGGAGTGAACCAGCAGGCAGCGGAACACTTTATGCAGGACAAGGACGGAATACTGGAAGTGAAAGCTTTGACAGAGAATGGGAAGCCGAAGAGAATTTATCAGGGTCTTGGTAGCGAGATTGGCCCCGTCATCGTTGAAGATGGGAAGACAGTGGACGCTGGAAGGTTACTCATGAGGGACACATGGAATGCCGGCCTTCCGAAGACTCTGAATGATGCTTTCGTAGAAGGTCAAAAGGAAAAGAACAAGGCCGATGTATGGATCCACAAAAACCGCATGTCAGGGCTATGGGGCAATGGCACATCATGTACGGAGTACCTTGAGAAAGAAGGAATCAAGACACTTCTCTTTGCAGGAGTGAATACAGATCAATGCGTAAGTGGGAGTTTACAAGATGCCTTCACAAACGGATGGGACTGCATACTAGTAAAGGACGCCTGTGGAACGACAAGCCCAGGATTCGCGGATGAATGCGTGGAGTTCAATTGCGCCAGAACTTGGGGCTTTGTGATTGACTGTGATGGATTACAACAGGGCGTACAAATGATGTTGGATGCAAAGTAATCGACCGCATTCTGCAAACGTACTGGTTTTGCTTGCCAAAGGGTGAAAAGAGTTATGGGCTCAAGGGACAAGCTAAAGTCAAGTGCAGAGTACGACGATTGACTACAGAATAGAATATTGTATGCCTTATCGCGAAAGGCTGCCTCATGCCTTTGTAAGAAACGCCTCCAGGTCTCACATCCGCCGTTGAAAGGAATGGCTTTCGATCCTTGGTAAGCTGGCTCTCTGGTAAGGTACCGATCCCGCGATGAAGCGCCTTGATCAGCATGCGAGGCGCATGCCACGATCCATCATCCATTTAGCTTTCTTTTCATTTGAGCTATCTTCTATGATTGATAGACATCCTAAGGGCATATTGAAATTTCGCCTTATTCCAATTCAGGTCTTGTGGACTCATTATTGGATTCTCAAATGCTGTGGCGTCTTAGTAACAAGCCGACTTGTGAGTACCTAAAGTAGTGTACGCTAGCACTAGATGCGTTGATTGTTCCTAGGCGCGTATGCCGCCTACCCGCCCTCAACCGGTGGTCTGGTGGGGCAGGTCTGCTCTAGAAATTCAGAAGAAATTATAGTTCAAGAAGTTGCTTTGCCCAATATTCTTTCAACCTACAACTCTACCACGCATCGAAAAGGAAACATGACATCTTCTTTGGAGCAACTGAAGGCCATTGGTACTACCGTTGTGTGTGATTCTGGCGACTTTGCTACTATTGGCAAATATAAACCTCAAGATGCCACCACCAACCCATCTCTCATTTTGGCTGCGTCGAAGAAGCCCGAATATGCTAAGCTGATGGATGTCGCTGTCGCTTACGGGAAAGACCATGTGAGCAGGTGCAATCAGGTGGCCGCTGTCAAAAGTTGAGAATTGATATGGGTAACAGGGTAAAGACATGGATGAGAAGGTTGACTCGACCCTCGACCGCTTGCTTGTTGAATTCGGCAAGGAAATCCTGCAAATTGTGCCTGGTAAAGTATCAACCGAAGTCGACGCCCGCTTCTCGTTTGATATCCAAGGTTCAATCAATAAAGCTCTTCATATCATTGATGTAAGCACAATGTACCTCGCGAAAACCACAGGCCAATATTGACAGGAGAACAGCTATACAAATCTATTGGCATTGATAAGTCCCGCATCCTGATCAAGCTGGCCTCAACGTGGGAGGGTGTCAAAGCAGCCCACATATTACAATCAGAGCACGGTGTCAACTGCAACTTGACCCTCATGTTCTCTCTACCCCAAGCCATTGCTGCAGCCGAAGCGGGCGCTTATCTCATTTCTCCGTTCGTTGGGCGTATCCTCGACTGGTACAAAGCAGCGAACAAGAAGGAGTACAACGCCCAAGAAGACCCAGGGGTTAAAAGTGTTGTGCAGATCTTCAACTACTACAAGAAGTACGGCTACAAGACGATTGTAATGGGTGCCAGCTTCAGGAACATTGGTGAGATCACAGAGCTGGCGGGATGTGATTATTTGACTATTGCAGTAAGTGTTTTCCGTAGTCGAGCAGACTAGACACATCTCAGCTGACACACTATTACCAGCCCAATTATCTCGAAGAGCTCTACAACTCAACCGACAAAATCCCCCAAAAGTTGATCGCTGAAGACGCAACGAGCCTCGATATCCCCAAGAAGTCGTATATCAATGACGAATCCAAATTCCGCTTCGACTTCAACGAAGAAACTATGGCGGTCGAGAAACTAAGGGAAGGTATCTCGAAATTCGCTGCCGATGCTATCACGCTCAAAGGAATTCTGGAAGAGAAAATCAAGAAGGCCTAGAGTTGTCATTATGCAGCGAATTTGTACTTAGCAAGCATAGCTACGAGACATAAAATGTGACATGACTGATGCATTGCTGGAATGACTTGCATAATACCCCCTTGGCATACCTTCGATGACCCTCCTCAAAGTGCCGAGCATCCGAAAAAGGCGTCGAAAAGTCGCAGTCTTAAACGACTGTAGGGATGGTTCCGGTCTCCGCCATTGTAAGAAAGCCCCGAAGAACCCAGACTCACATCTCAGGATCATGATTTGGTAACGGTTGCGAAAGGAATGTTCTCTGCCGAATTTGTTTGACGGGGCCGGGAAAAAGCCGGCAGAGACTTTTGACAGCGACCCTCGGAAGGATCAATTGCCTCTCCTTGAGACTCTCAACCTTAGATCTACCTTATTATAAAGAGACGTCCTCAACTGCCTACACTCCGTACGATCTCGACGTATCAACCGTGCTTGGCGGGTCCAAAGCAGACCACGCTCCGTTGGTCACCATGTCGGTAGCTGACTTGCCACGGCTGCAGTCTTCCTGGCTGAGATGGAGCGCCAATCTCAGGATTCGTTGGGGGAATGTGCACGCATTATTCCCCTACCTGGAGGTCTTTGATTTCCCAGCGCCATCAATGCGATCCGTCGTCACCATCTGTATTGATCGTCAAATCACGGCTGCTGGGCCAGAGTGGCTGCTTCCCCGCATCTGCCATGGCTGGCTCGCTAGCCTCGGAGTCCCCATGGGGTAACCACGAGGTCAATGGTGTACATTTTGATTCTGGCTGTCTTCGCTGCAGGCTCTTGCATAATACAAAGGTAGCTCTTAACATCATTGGAGAGCTGACCATTCGGTCGCTATGGTTTTCGTTCCTCCACAATGGGTACCGCAACTGCCCTTCGATCCTCCGGATTCCATCCCGGTCTCCGAGTTCATGCTGAATGAGGAGTATGGTCGCCACCCTCTGCATCACGCAAGGCCACCATTCACTTGCGGGCTGAGTGGGGCCGAGTATTCAGCGCTGGAAGTGCGTGATCGAGTGGAAAAACTGGCAAGAGCGTTATCGAAAGATCTTGGATGGAGGCCAAACCAGGGCACAGAATGGGATAAAGTCATCGGTGTCTTCAGTCTAAATACCGTGAGGCCTTCTGTCCTATAGTCTTTCATGATATATATATATATATGACACACGGACTGACTCCTGGGCACGAGGAAAGATTGATACTATAACATTATCATGGGCCATCCACAGCTTGTCAGGCATCTCGTCTCCAGCGAATGCAGCTTACGGTCAGGCCGAGCTCGTGCATCAACTAAAGTCATCGGGCTCCAAAGCTTTGTTCACCTGTCTGCCGCTGTTGCCCTTAGCCTTAGAAGCTGCAGCCCAATCAGGGATCGCGAAGAAACATGTCTACCTATTATCTCTGCCAAAGGAGGCCACTGGGGGCTTAAGTCCTCCACCAAACATCAGAACTGTGGATCAATTGATTGAAGATGGAGCTAATCTAGCGCCATTGGAGAAACTGAAGTGGGAGAAAGGTCAAGGAGCTCGGCAAACAGCTTTCCTCTGCTACAGCAGTGGTACATCGGGACTGCCTAAAGGTGTAATGATCTCCCACCGCAACGTCATCTCCAACGTACTCCAAATAGCAACCTTTGAAAAGCCGCACCGAGATGCGCGGCAAGAACCAGGTAGCAAATATGACGCTACAGAGGTAGCATTGGGCCTTCTACCACAAAGCCATATTTATTCCTTGGTAGTCATCTGCCATGCAACTACTTATAGAGGCGATCAAGTGATCAATCTTCCCAAATTTGAGATGGGCTCCTTCCTCAACGCGATCCAGCGATTCAAGATCAACACACTCTTCCTTGTAAGCCAAAACCCCATCTCCCAAACTCAATTCGCTTATACAAATTCCATGAAGAGAAAAACATAGTCCATGTTTAGTGGACGACGATGCTGATCTCTTCATAATATACAGGTCCCGCCCATTATCATCGCCATGACAAAGAACAAATCTGTACTTGATAAATTCAACCTTGAATCGGTGCAAGTACTCTTCACTGGCGCTGCTCCCCTTGGAGAAGAGACGTCCCATGATTTACAATCTCAACATCCTCAATGGGCCATTAGACAAGGTTATGGTTAGTAATTCAGCGTCCCGCCTAGCTTTAAATTCTAATAACCATCAATGCAGGCTTGACCGAAACCAGTACGGTGGTTCTATCTACTCCAGTTCACGATATCTGGTTTGGTTCCTGCGGTTCTCTGCTCCCATCATGTAAAGCCAAGATTGTTTCCATCGAAGGCATAGAAATTACAGGTTATGACCAGCCGGGAGAACTGGTCATCTCGTCACCTAGTGTTGTTCTTGGATATCTGAACAACGATCAGGCGAACAGAGAGACCTTCCAGGATGGCTGGATGAGAACTGGAGACGAAGCTGTTGTTAGGAAAGGTCCTAATGGGAACGACCATTTCTTCATTGTAGACAGAATAAAGGAGTTGATCAAGGTCAAGGTACGTATGGTGCACAAGATACTGCACCAAGACATGAGCTGACAGTGTATTCGAGGGTTTACAAGTTGCACCTGCTGAGCTCGAAGCCCATATCCTCACCCATTCGGCTGTTGCCGATTGCTGTGTCATATCTATCCCTGACGATGCTGCTGGAGAGCTGCCCAAAGCTTATGTGGTCAAGTCGTCGTCTGTCGGGCTCGAGGACAACGACCGCATGATTGCTCGAGATATTCAGAAACATGTGGAGCAGCAGAAAGCACGCCACAAATGGCTTCGTGGTGGTGTTGCATTCGTGGACAGCATCCCGAAGAGCCCCTCTGGCAAGATCTTGCGTCGATTGTTGAGAGATCAGGACAGGGCGGGCAGGAGAAAGCAAGCGGCTAAGCTATAAGTTTCATGCTTCGGTTGCTAGAAGCGTGCATTTAAAGACCTTTATTGACATTTATGTTCATAGGATTTGTTTCATGTTTCAGTATGTTGTACCATGGCCTTACAAATTCAGAAAATGTGCAGGGTTGTTCCCGTCCCTAAGCTACAAATCACCCTTCAATTGAATCTTGGGTCACAGGATTCAGATACGCTGTGTCATGGAAATCGAAAGTATTAGCGATACTCTGAGGTAGTGGCCAATTGATTAGATAGCCGAAGTAGGACTAGCTCAAGGGTTATGGAAGCGAAAGTGACGAATACTGTTCCTGGAAATTCTTTGCATATAAGCCGTTGCATTTCTAAGCATGTCTCCGGATCCAAGATGTTTGCCTTCCTCTCTTCATCTAACAACCCAACGTTCTCCAGCTGCTGGGTAGTACCGTAGTAGCGCCCAGGACGTCCCAGATACGAAGTATTTCACTAATGGATCCCTCCCATTCTCACGAGGACGGAGAACCTCTCGAAGATGAAGCCGATCTTCTTGACCTATCTGAAGCCGCTGAGGAAGTCCCGGACGACTATGATCACCCTATGGACTCAGACCCGGAAGACGACGCCAACGAAACCGAGGTACAGCTGCAGAACGACTCCTCCGCCCACTTCGACCTACATAGTGACTCCATCTTCACAATAGCACAACATCCTCTTGACCCCTCCATAATAGCGACTGGTGGGGGCGACGATACCACCTACGTCTTCTCCACCTACCCTCCATCATCGCCCCTTCCAGCATCGTACGAATCGAATCCCGAGCCTGGTCGAGCCTCTCTAGAACCTTTAGCCAAACTCACAGGCCATACAGACAGTATAAGCGCCCTCGCATTCACTCTACCAAACGGCGACTACCTCCTCTCTGGTGGTCTTGACAGTCGACTTCGTGCCTACTCCACCAAAGACCAATCATACCCTCTTATTGCCGAAGCGCAAGAAGATATGGGCGACATCAATTTCTTCTCGCAGTGTCCTAACGCCTCGTATCCCAATACTTTCGCGCTAGGCGGTTCTAATGGTAGCGTATGGGTCTACGCAGTCGACGCAGCAGATCATGCAGCGCCATTACAGATTTTACAGACCTACTTTCTACATGGATCATCTTGTACAGCAGGCGCTTGGAGTCCGGATGGGAACTTACTAGCGACTGTCAGTGAAGACGGAAGCTTCTATGTCTGGGACGTCTTCGGGGAAGCTTCTGCTGCCGGGATTGTGGGAAGTGCAGGCAGTCAGGCAGTTGTGGGCTTGACCACTGAAGATCAGCGATTCGCCATCGAGGGAGGCCTTTTCAGCGTCGCTATCGCTCCAGGAGGAGCCTTTGCTGTTGTAGGTGGAGCGGAGGGTATGTTGAGAGTCATTGGGCTACCTAGGTTGGCCGCCTCAATCGGGTCCGCTACGAAAAGCATGAAAGGCGGAGGTGCCAAGAACAAGAGCAGTGGGGGGAAGAAGGCTGCAGGACCAGGAGGCGCAAGCTCAGGGCAGGCGGGGCAGATACTGGAAAGTCTGAAAGTACAGGATGGTAATATCGAGACATTAGCGTTCAGCGCGCCACCAGTCACGCTGCTGGCTGCCGGAAGCACCGATGGTTCCATCGCGCTCTTAGACACAGCCCACCGTTTTGCCGTTCGGAGACACATCCGCGAAGCTCATGAAGACCAAGCGGTGGTGAAAGTCGAATTCGCCCCGAGCCCCCATGGACACTTGCTCACGAGCTGTGGCCTTAATGGCGTGGTCAGGCGCTGGGACACGAGAGGAGGAACGGCAGCGAGCGGGCAGGGCCTTTTGCAGGAGTGGCAGGGGCATGCGGGAGGAGAAACGGGTGGAGTTATGGGGTTTGTGCAGGGAGGTGGGAAGAGGATTGTGACGGCTGGGGATGATTCGATAAGCTTGGTGTTCGATACGGCTTGATGAGATTCATGAAGGAAGGGAAGGTGCATAGCGTTGGCGCAGTGATGGGATGATTCAGAATAGATATCGCACGATTATACTCTGGCTCGAGGGATGTTCTATGGGAAGCTGCTCGATGCCATTTCATCCAAGTTGTAAAGACCACGGGAAGTAATCACCACCTAAATGGTCGGGGAAAAACCAACCAATCACACACCCCTCCAGCCAGCCATCGGCCACCTCCGACCCATCCCCATACCCAACCTCACCTCACTTCACCTCACCTCCTCTTCAAAACCCACTCCACTTCTGCCTAACAACACCCCCCGCCCTCCCCCTCACCGCTCCCCCCATCAGAACAACTACCCATACCTCAAAAGAACACTATTCTACGAGAAGTGGCGTAGTACTGCAACTACACAAGAAGAGCTAATGGACCCCGAATAAGTTACTACGAATGGAGATAATAACACTCTAATTGAAAGACGGGAAGGGTACGGAGTAAGGTAGCAGGAGGCAGGACCTAAGATCTTAAATGCAAGTAAGCATAGAAGTAACTATGGCTTTTGCGCGAATCAATCTCATTTAGAATATCCGATGTGTGTGTGTGTGTGGTGGTGGCTCAGGCAGCAAGCGTGCCTGAATCTCATCATTGTAAGCAAGTAAACAAGCTTGTATGTATGTACGGTATGATAAGTCTATCCTATGTGTTTTTTGCGCGATTTATTCTACCCATCGGGTTGCGGTGGCTCAGGTGGTAGTTCGTGTGCCTGAATTGCCTACTTTTGTAGACTAGGGGAGGGGGATCGAATCGGTGTTCGGGGTTTGGGCTGGGATGCTTCATTTCTTTGTGGCTTGCGGAGGGGGGTGAAGGGGGCTGAGGGGGAGGGGAAGCAGGGTGTAGCAAGGTGAGTGGTTTGTGGTTTTGGGGTTTAGGGGTTTTTGAGGATGTGCTCGCTTTTTGGGTAGGATGGTTCGCTTTTTGGGGGGCCGTGATGGATGGAGCTCTTTGGAGGTGATTTGGAGACGATGCTTTCGAGGCAAGAATATAGGGGCTGTATATTCTCTGGTAGGTTTATATGTCTTGTGCTTCATGTGGCTATGGGAAAAGAAATCGTGATGTGGAATGTTACATATCTGAAGTAATGAAGGTGTTTGTTCTCCCTCCTCGTCCCCTTGTGAAAACTCAGAATTTGAAGCGAACGCTAGGGAAGTGTGGTGCAGGTATGAAAAGGGCCGTTAGACATGCTGTGAAGCGCCGGCGATTGCTCGCATCTATTATTCTTCCTTCCATGCTGCTATATAGGAATCTAGCAACGCCAAAGGCAATTCGGGAACGCGGTGAATGTAGTGGGACGGTGTGGCTGGCGCAGGGGCGATCGACAGAATGAGATGTAGGAGATTTGGGAGGTCGGTGGCTCGATGGGCGATGTCTGAATCACACGTGTGAGTAATTGAATTACGATCTGTGGGAGCAACTTACGAACGCTTTCTATTATTGTCTCGAAGCCCTTGTTGCACAGGTGGAAGAAAGGTTGCCAGCGACAGGACCTCGAAAGCCTCTTCTCAGACCCTTATGGCATGGTTTTGGCGTATCCATCTCGACGGCGCAGGCACTCGGTGTTTGTGCAATACTTGTCGAGCATGATTGAGAGTGGTCCTGAACGTTTGCACCAGCCGCACGACCATCTTCGATGCACCGGCTCTGGTGTACGAGGACGAGGAGGGGGACATGGACGAGGATGGGCATGGGCATGGTGGGATCGGTCTGGATTGCCGCCGGGCATATTGGCACGGTTTATGAGTAGAACGTGGGAAGGTAAGTGATTAACGGAGTTGACCCTTTGGTGATGGAGCGTACAGTTGAGGACCGGTATCAAAGGATGTTGGACTTGGAAGTATGCTTGAGCACTCGGTGGGTGTTTTGTTTCGATGCTGTGCTCAATGTTGGTGAAGAACTGTGTATTTGGACACTCAAAGAAGTGATTGTCGACCTTTCTTATTTGAAACAAATGAAGCAGTGAGGATCCACCGTTTTGTGAAGCACTTGGAGCAAGACTTACCGGGTCTCCACACGGTGATGAGGCATGGCCCTGAAGGGGCGACTCACAACATCCGTGCCCTTCCAAAAGGGCGATTGAGGCTGGTACACCGAGCGGAGAGGACCACTTCCTGCTCCAATAACCAATGCAGACCGTAAGATGAAGCTTGTAGAGGATTACCTGGCGCGATGGCGGAGCAACGCGCTCAAACCCGTGACTAGGTTTCCGAGGTCCGAAAGCAAGGCCATTATATCGTGCTGTGCTCCAAACATGAGTATAGTAAGGCATCAATGTAAGGGCAAGCACTGTTCTTCCATGTTGAAACCAATGCAACCAGTGAAAATCATAGCATCGCATCTAAACATTCTCAAAGAATCGCAATGCAGTAATGCCATGCACGAAAAGCTTACGGTAGCATTGCCAGGGATTGGGCCTCACCGGCTTGCTTTTCCCTTACCGAACTTCGGTAACGCATGGTCACCGTGCGCAATCGGATGCTCAATCCTACAACGGAAGAAAAGCTGTGCTGATGACGTCGAACAGAAAGGAAGCATGTGCTTCTCGTGCACGCTCCTGCGCCACCAATTGTAGCCTTGAAATTTTGCAGGCGTGCGTGCCCGGTCTGTTTGCCACCAAGGCCAACTTGCAACGTGTAGTGGAAACACGCGACGAGCTTCTTCGATATTGGGGACGTGGCGCGCATGCCTTCGAAGAATCAGATTATGCTTGCTTCGCTGCAAGATCGTTGGCTGAGCAAGGCAACCGTGACTATCTAATCAGCAGTCACATAATGACACAATTATGACATGAACCTGAGATCAATCGTAGGCATCAAAGGCTCCATAAGAGGTTTGATACCATGGTAGAATAGCCTTTCACGCGTATTACCCAAGACTCTATCAAGTACAAGACTTGATCAAGCCAGCCCGCCCGATCAAACTGGCCTGCATGGCCAGCCGCATATCATACTTAGCATGTAGCTGCTTGACGTTACCAAACGATTTCCTCCTCGATCGTTACGCTTACCGATATTAGAGAATCCGGACCTTTAAAATTTCCCAAATACCATCTAGCTAGACTCGCATATCCGGCGAATGTAATGAAGTGTAGACGAAAGGGGTAACTAGTCTTTGAGCTTGATCTTCGAAATTAAGCATCTGGTAACGTAGCAGGTTATTGATGTGTTGAGCAAGGAAAATCTGAACAAGTGGTATTATGAGAGCATTCTCGCTTCATGAGATCGGTACGTGATTAGTCAGGTAGGCTTACGTGGGTAGATCAAGTTATACATATGGAATTTGCATGATAAACTCGCAATAACAGAATATATAGCAATGTCAAAACTCTCGCTCATGGTCCCAGAAGCTACCATAGACAACACAAAGATCCGTAGACACGGGTAACAAAAGCCTTTTAGAGAAGTTCTCCAGGACTAGAATAGTAAGCATCCACCGACAAGCTCAATACTCCAACCAAGCCTACTAAAGCTCACAAAGCAGTAGTTTGGCAGTCAAAAGGAATCCCAGATCGGAGGGGTTTTATTATGGATGGTGTTGTCATGATATCTTGCCCGCAGATTCGAGACCGTGGCAGGGCTAACTACTCAGTGCGGCAGTATTGACACTTTTCGTGGCCGCAGATGGATCCAGAGGCCGTCGTACCAATGCATCGGAGGTGAAGTGCGATGCTTTGAGGGCCATTGTGGCATTTATGACAGAACCAGGTTACAGGACGCGTGGTCACCCTCACGACAATATTTTCTGCGGGTGAATTGTCTTGAGTTGCTAGGGTGCCCTTCCCTGGTAAATCATCTGAAGCCAAAAGGCTGCCTACAGCCAGCCTTTGGATAATGGCGCTCGGCTCGGGAAGCTGGCGGTTCGCGAAATCGCTTGCTTCCTCAATGCTAGCTATGAGGAGTGAACCATGCTGAGTCGACTGACCAGCAGGAACTGGCAGGTGATGACATGTTCCTCCACGTAAGTCGAACTCTTGAGGATTCGGTGGAGGTGGTAGGCTTGACGGCAGTTCGCTATCGACCAATGCAAGAGGATGATCGGCTGATGTGAGCGTTGGCGCTCGGTTCGCATGCTCTCCGAGATAAGACTGGAACCTGAGAAAGCCCATGACTATGATACCAAGCTTCTGATTTGCAGTAGAGTATTGTTCTAGAGATAAGGCGAGAACAAACGGGTTCTATGAATGAAAGTATAGAGAGTATCAATTTGGACTTCGGTTATCAGTGGGAAAAACGTTAGTGATTGAACGAAATAAGTTCTTCAGACATGACTTTATATAGGAGTGGAAAATGGTCTGGACGGTGTCAAGGATACTCCTACGACCGACTTTCACAGCCCAAAGAATGGTACATAGGAAAACAACGCCAGACCAATGGCAAGATCTTGGTAAAGGGGATTTTAGGGGCATGATGCGGGATAATCAAGGCGAATTGAAGACTCCGGCGCCTTTCTACAAACCTGTGATTGGTACTCAGCCTACACACCGAGCGATTGGATGAGGAGCGTCATGATATACTTTGAAGTCTCTTTCGATACCGGGCAAAAAGAACGGGCGATGCAAGGAGGATCGCGCCCTGTGGAACAAAGTGGATCCCCATAATGATTCCCGTCGATGTTCACCAAGACCACGCGCTCCCGTAAGACGGCGAAGTCGGCGTCCAGAGCTATTCGAGTGGGTGCAATCCTAGAGTAGAAACTTGATCTGCTAGGCGAAAGGACATAGCCATTACCTCCGAACCTATGAATGACCGATAGCTAGGTGAACAGATCCGGTAGACACTCAGAATGCTTTGCCATGATGACGCTCTGCTCGACGACGTCTTTAAGTTTACATCAAGGTAAGCTATGCAGGCACGACACTACCATTAGCGTTCATTCACCGCAAACAGATCCGTGGTACCAGTACATGAAATCAGGCAGTCCCTGTTGACCCAAGATCAAGAAGCGCTCAGCCGGTCATCTCGGTCGGGTTGAAAGGCCAGACGTTGGGAAGGCTGTGTATGAGGCCGTCCTAAGAGCGTATCACATGCTGGAAGGACCCTAGGCAAGCCGAGGCGAGCAGCTGGATATGCAGGATTGGCATGGTGCTGAGCTGAGCTTTGGTTCACAACAGAGACTTCATCCATGCTCTCCGAATCAAGAGCTCGAGCAGGTACATGATCGTCATGCCCAACGCTTGAAGATTGGAAATTAGAAGCTGCAGCTGCGCATAGCCCGTCACCGGAAGCTCCGTCGCTTTTCCCCCATTTCCACGTGAATGGTAAGTCTCGATTGCCTCGTTGCCTCTTTTTAGGATTTTGAGCGGTGTGTCCTACACACGAGTGAATATTGCAGAGTTTTGGTTCTATTGATTCTCATGAACCATGCCAGGGTGTCCATCAGCTTCCGAGTGGGTTTAGTATGGGGATTCCATTCGGGAAGGAGACGATGGATTGGATCATCAACACAATATCAAGGAGGTATATGCCTCCTCGATAGAAACGGATACAAACGCGCGCTTAGATACAGATCTACTTAGAGCTAATGACGGCGTCTAATCACGTATTTCCTTGTTACTGCTTTGTTCTAGCAGTAACCAACATGGTGCATTGTATCCCTATAATACATGTGGAGTATAGAGCAAATCACCAGACTGTCTGTGGCATGGGTCGTTGACAATTGGGGGCCAATACTAGGCCCTGATTATCGCGACCTTCGATGGCTGAAGCGTCATTTAACCAAAAAGCAGCAAACCTTTGGACGTCACGAATAATCCCCCTGATCCTTGTCGGCATTGTAGGATATGTCACTTGGGTAATAATTGTGCTTCTGTGCGGTAAGCTGGTTCTGATCGCGAATCTATGCTTCATTATTTTAATGAAATCAGTGAACTATCTGCTCCAACCCACAGCAAAACTCCATGATCCGCGTCATGGAGCAGCGATCGCAATCCTGGTGCTATATGCAATCCTCCTACTTTTTATGGCTTTCACCTACTTCCGTCTGATCTACACGGTTACCGCCAATCCAGGATACGTTGCTCAAGGCCCCCAATGGCACTTGAAGCAACAGAAGGAGACGAGGACTAAGAGGCAGCATAGAAAAGGTCGCAAATCTATAGACAATTCTGACCCTCTGAAAACCAAGGGGAAAAACGAGGGTCTGGAAACAAGAGCCGAAAGAAGGTTTGGAGGTGGTGCTTATACAGAAGAAGCATTTGATGCGCCGACGACCACTGAACCAGCGCCTGGCCTTCGGGACTTCTACGACAAGGACGTCTTTGTATGCCAAGGCGATGGACGGCCAATATGGTGTTCTACATGCGAGAACTGGAAGCCAGACCGAGCTCACCATTGTCGTGAAATTGAGCGATGTGTTAGGAAGATGGACCATTTCTGCCCTTGGTAAGTGTCTCACATGAAACCATCGCAGGAAGTGCTCATGCTACGGAACTGTATTCCCAATGATGTTGGTGACCGGATTTTAGAAGATCCGTGCTGACGAGTTTCAGGGTTGGCGGCGTGGTCTCAGAAACATCGTTCAAATTCTTCATTCAGTTCGTGGCGTGGACTGCAGTCTATTGCACCTTCACCCTCATCTTAATGGCATACTTCCTTGCAGAGTATAAAAGAAAGGTGAGCGTATTTCATAGCCTACCTTGTTCCCTTGGATTACAATCCCACCACACCCACAAGGCTTTGGGGAAAAAACCTTCGAGGCTCCGGCCGCCTTCAATGTGGATCAAGCCTTGTCTCAGATCAATTATCTTATCTACAGAGCTTAATTCAACGTCTACCCGAACATCAGGCTGACGACTACGATGGCAGAAACATGACCTGAACGTCCACTGGCTAGTTACTTTGTGCCTGTCTGTAAATTCAACCCGCCAAGTGGTAGATTGCAAACTGACGGGACCCTAGTGGTGTCCTCTTCGGGTTGTTCACCCTGGGCATGACCGGCAGCTCCGTCCAGTTCGCTATTATCAACTCTACAACTATTGAAAACCTGTCGCGAAAAACCATCGTCTGGACGCTAGCTGTGTACATGCCGAGGGCTCCACCGGTATCGTCAGGGTTCCGGACAATTTCGTTCTCCAGCGTCCAGAATATTGCAAGCTCCCCAGCAAATCATAATCAGGACCCCTCAAACGGGATTAGAACATTTGCGATACTACACACGAAGCCTGGTGAGAACCCTTTCGATCTGGGCCCACTTGGGAATTTCAAGTCAGTCATGGGGGATCACTGGTACGATTGGATCCTACCGCTCAGATACAGTCCTTGCTGTGATCATGATCGTCAAGATGGTCAATTTGCACTAGGCCCGGTCGTTGACCGATTGCGAAAAGAAGCGGGCATCGCTTCACCATCCGAGATAGAGAACGAAGAGAATGAGAAATCACATAGGAAACGCAGACGGAGGCGCCGGCATCGAGGTGATGCCGTTACGCCAGATCCAGCTACAGAGAAGGATCTTGTAAGAAACCAGAATCCGAATCTTAACTACGGACACGACAGGGCTGAGATCGACTTGGAAAGCGGTCTCGGGCACACGACCGACACAGTACATTAGATCTATTATCAACAGCATTCAGGTACAACGGCTTTGCATAGAATTAGGAGAGAACATAGAGATTAATCCATAATTTGTAACACACGTTCATACGGCATCTGTGCAAACTACCATCGAAAATGGTAAACACAATCCAATGACAGACCTTTCAGACCCATTCGGCGATACAGTTTTCATAAGGAGAATGAAACTTAGGCTGTCCAGAAAGCGAATGACGAAGTATCCTGATTAATCCAAGATCCAGACCTCAACGTGCAATATTGCCATCTCAATATCAACACCACGCTATGACAAACACGCACCCAGAAACACTCCAGCGCCAAAAGCTCTACAAGACTTCCAATCTCCACCCCTCCATCCCAAACAAAACCTCCCACGTCGTGCTTCAGTCCCTCTCTCTCACATATGAAGCTTCTAAGCCGTTCCAGCACGATATATTGCTCCCCCTCCTCACAAGACCTTCAAAAGATACATAGTTGTACCTGAAGCTATCTCGAGTATTACCTTCAATTGAATGATATCCCGCAGGGTGGTCCTATATGAACACCCTGTAGAGATTTATAGCAGATGTTGAGATTAATGACTTTCGATGAATGAGGTAGAAACAAGGGAAACGTGCGTTAGATATCATGGTTCTGTGATAAAGGTACCATGGGAAAGGAGGGAGCGACTTGAAGTGTAAACGCTTTTTAGGACGTCAAACTTCATGTTTTCGTGGTAGAATTGAGGTCTGCTACACTGCCATGATGGGCATAGGATAGACTGGAGGTATCAAGGACAGCCCTGATAATGCTACTTCCAAGACCGAGTTATACACCTGAAACCCGCACAATGAGTCTGGAAGAACCTTTTCGCCGTATCCTGACTCCACTGGAGAATTTCTTAATGCCATGTTGCGATAACATTAACACACAGCTCATATCCATATGACATCGAGTCTCCGCACTACTGAAATTTGGGCAAAGAAGACTGAGCAAGCGCATAGCCGGCATGCAATATGGAGTAGCGAGACATGTCCTAACATACAGACGCACGGCTGCGCCAGAATGCTAATGAAATCTCAATGGCTGCAATTATGTGTCGGTATACGTAGGGATATCTGTGGATGAGGTTTGCAAATTGAGACGCAGGGAAGCACGCCGCGGCCGAGTGAGGGATTGGTACTAGCTTAGATATGGTGTATGAGGCAGTTTAGTATCTGCCAATGTTGAGATGCTTGTGACCGAGATTCTGTATTGCTACTAATTGATTTGTAAACCCTGTTCGCGTGGCATTCTGGGATCGGATCTGCTGTGCGAGCGAACAGTGAATGGGAATATTGTGTCTTATTCACACAGGATTAATCCAGGGATGCTGAAGTGTAATGATTGGCTTCGTTGATGGTCGTCTGGATTGCGCTACGGTTGCGGCATGTTATCTAATTCCCACTGGAAGATCATGGGAGGCACTATTGAGTGGAGAATTGTTTTTATTAACAAAAAAAAACACGCATGCTATTGATACAAGAAAAAAAGAAAAGAAAATACATGAATATGAAGGCCTCCCCCCCTGTGCACTGCCGGTCGAGCGATATGATAAAAAGGTGCTGGTTGAAAAAGAATACACTTCCTATCGCATCCACACCCTACCGTGACCTCCGACTGGCCCCGAAGAGCCAGCAAGCGACCAAAGAAGGGATGTCCCGCCTCAAAAACCGAGTGACTCCGAAGAGCCTCCAAGTGAGAGAGATGGACAGAAAGGATAGAAAGTGTAAACGGATGAACTCCCCACCGAACTCAACCAACTCGATCCTCCGACTTCCGAAGAAGCAAGTGAAACGAGTGGCAGAGACGGCGAGGAGACACCAAAGAAAGGGAAAGGGGATTAAAGTTGCTGCCGGCAGGCACAGGGAGGAGGCCAGGGAAAGGAAAACATGAAAAACACGGAAAAAACCCCCTCCGCCGCCCCTCATGGGCTCGCACCCCCTCTCCCCCTCCCCCTCCCCCTCCCCCGCCCTCTACAAGGCGTCGGACCACGCCTGCCATACCCCTGGTTTCGCGATGGCAGTGGGTGCCATCGCGCTCTGCACCAGACTCGCGGTCGAGCTGGTGCGGGTGGGTTGAACCAGGGGTAGGAAGGTGCGGGCCAACGCCTTGTGGGCCCCCCGATGCAACGTCATGACCTTTTCTGGGGTCAGCCAGCCGAGCCGTGCCCGGTCCTGTGTCCTCTGCAACAAGGCGATCGCCTGCTTCCTGATGACCTCGTCGGACGAGCGGTAGGCATGGTCGTTTGCCTGCATCCACATCTTTCGCTCTTTCATCGCGGCCTGGCCTTGGTACCAGGCCCAGGCAAGCAGCATGAACAGAGCGGATACCATGACAGTGCTAAAGATGGCTGGTATGTGATTGCGTAAGTACCAGGGCTTCTTCTCTTGTAGATTGATGGTTTCCGGCTCTGTCTGCACTGCTTGGGAGTGGGTAGCCTTGAGTGGTGTACTACCTGGGTTAACGGGTGCGCTCTCTATGGAGATAATAAGCGAACGATCAAGCTTTGGTGCTTGCGTAGGAGTCCCGTCTTCACTAGTGGTGATGGGCTTGTCCTTGCGAATAGTCAATGTCTTCTTCTCCTCAGTTCGAGTCCAGCCTTGATCAGTGGGAGGTGGTTTGGAATTACGCATTGTCACCGTCCGCTCTTCCTCTTCGGATGACTCATCGTTGCTGCTATGTATACCAAAGTCATGGAACTGTGCTCCCAGTGAGCGCTGAGGCTTCTTTTCCGATGAGCTTTGGTCTTCATCAGTGGTGTAGTTGATCTGTGTTTTGTCATTCGAGGCGACTTGGGCTTCTTTGGTGGTGTAGCCTGTTTGTGTGTTTTGCTGGTTCCTCAGGTCCTGGTTGGCCTTCTTCAAGTCTTTCTTCGCCTGGGTCAACTTCTTATTCTCCTCTTCCACACTCACAAGACTTCGCTCCTTTACATCAAGTTTAGTCTTGACCGATGTAAGCTCGTCTTCAAGTTCTTGTCGTTCTTCCCCCCAGCGTTTCCTTGACTCCTCGAAGCCATCGACGTGTGCACTGAACCCATCAATTTCAGCCCGTCTCTCCTCGATGCCATTTGATCGAATAGTCTCCATACTACTTGCGAGTGCTCTCTTGAGCTTTGCGTTGGCGTCCTCGAGCAGATCTACCTTTGCCTCAGCGGCGTCCTTGTAGTCTGCTAGTTGTTTCAGGGTTTTAGTGACCTTCTTCTCACATCCTACCACCTGATTTGTCTGGGTTTTGGACTTATGCTCTAAAGCGGTGTGAGTCTTCTTGAGGGTCTCATACTGGGTTTTGATATTCTCGAAAGTCTGCTCGGCAGCCTTGGCGTGTTCCCAATCCCTGACTCCCTGTTGGACCTTCAATCTCAGAGCTTCTTCCGTTTTGGCGTTCTTGCTGACAAGCTCGGCGTTCTCGCTTTCTGTGGAAGAAAGCTTCTTATTCGTTTCCTTCAGCTCCACTCTCAGTTGGTTCTCCACTTTTGAGTGTTTGTTCTTGAGCGTCGTGTTCTCAGCATTTGCATTGGTGAGCTTCTCGCCCTGATCCTTCGCGAGATTCTCCCATCTCTGGCTTTTACGAGGCAGGTCCATAACATCCTTTGTTGTAATGGAGGCATCGCTCTCGTTAGTATATTCAGCCTCCGTTTTGATAGCATCTGTCTTGTCTGTCATAGTTTGGGCGCTCATGGTAGACTTTTTGAGTTCTAAGGGTGCGAAAATAGCACTGTGCTCGCTGGGTGAAGACGTAGTCTCTGTGGTACGATCTCCAAATAGTCGAGTCGTGAAAGTAGGGTGGTGATCGCTTGGTAAAGGCGTATCTTGAGTGGTGAACGTTTGAGGTATCTTAGGCGTGACTGCAGGTCCGTATACGCTAGGTAGATGCTCCGCTTTAATTGTGAATCCCGCCTGCACAGATGTGGAGCCGAACACGTTGACGCGGTCTGGTGAGGTAGATGATTGCGACTTGGTCGTGAATCCTGCTTGCGTAGGGGCTTTGGTGCTAATCACTTTGGTGCTGTCTGGTGAAGGGGATGAGCTTGGTTTGGCCGTGTGTGCCGCTTGTGTAGGAGCTTTGGTGCCCAGCGTTTGACCGAGACCTGGTGAAATGGCTGGGCGCTCATTGGTAATGATAGGAGGAGACGGCTTCTCACCAAGGAGCTCCAGATCGAGGTCGGAGAGTTGTTCGTTGGATCCCATTGTATGAGTATGTAAGATGATGTTTGTGCAATTCGGAGTTTGTAGAACAAAGAATATTGATGGTGTTGAAAATATTCGCCGGATTTGTGGGTGATCGCGGTTGTTTTTAGCGTGTTTTCTTTCTTGATATTGACCCAGTGGCCGGGTTCAGATGACGTGCGAGTCAAATATCTGGACTCACGACGACTTACTCAAGACCTCTGTGCTTGCCGAGTCTCCTCTTTGGCTCGAAATCTTCCAGTGAATATCTTTCCTTGCGGGTCTATCATCTGCATTCAAGTATTGTAACAGGGCATTGTGTCGAAGAAGCCTATGCTTAGCTGTCGCAAGATTTTCGTACTGAATCTTGTATGCTTGGTGGCCATCTCGTCTCAAAGTCCCTGAACCTCAAGCTGCCATCCTCTGACCTTCTTCAGCGATTGCATACAGAACAGCAACAAGCAATGCATTTCATCAACGTTGAAGGCGAATTCTTCAGTACATCACATCTTCTGAAACAATATCCGTTCCTCATCTACTTTCAACACCTACTTCTTAGTAACCAAAGTGTAAGGGGTTGAACTTTTTCTGTCTGCAGCCAGTATTTTTCAACGTATCCTCGACCTACTCATGATTTGCTACCCACAGGATTCATTCTGAGCTCGCAACCACGTAGCTCGATCTAGATATGCCAGCTTTTCGGTGATTCAAATCTCATGTCCTCAACACTTCAGCCTTCACCTAGCGAAAACGCTGGTACTTGTAGCCTGGCGGCTGTCTACCCTTGGTTCTCAACTTCGACAGAGTCCTTCAGCTTGTTTCTAGTCCGTTTTCAAAATCAAATACTCGACATTGAAAACGCAGACCTGAAGATTGGATTAGTCGGTAGTGCTCTCGATATCACAATAGCTGTGGTCTGATTCCTCGTCACTCACGATTTCCGCTATCATCCAATATTCAAGCTATTACTCTGATTCTTGATTGAAATGCTAGATGATTCGTGCGAGTATGAATACCATTAAGGTATTGAACATCGCCTCGAATTCTGCAGGCTCAGTCCTCTAACGAAGAGGAAGTCAGAAACATTTATTCTTCAACTCGATGCTGGAAGACGTATTCAAGCACTATACTCCAAAAGCGGGAGTCGAATATTGTGATAATCTGTCAAAGCGACATTGGACCTGACATAACTAGTAAGGCTCCAAGAGAACCATCTACTTCATGGCTGTCCAATGTACCAGTATTACTACGATGCGGTCGATCGCTATAGCTGGAGCTTGCCAAGAAGCAAAGTTCAACAATCAAGACTATCAATCTTGCCCAACCTTAGCAGCATGTGGTCCAGTATAGCCAAAATGAGTGGAGTATTCGGCCTCTTTTATCCAATTAGCATCTCGAAAGCCGCCTCATTATGAGACCTTACAGGAAGTCTTCAAGTGAAGCCATATCGAAGTATCAAGTATCTGAATTATGGTAGAGAAGGGCTCGCGGACAGAGCGGTATGGTCTGACCGAATATGGGCCTTGTCGGTACCGCAGACAGCACTCGCTCTACAACGACTTATTTAATCCTTTCCAATAGCTTCGACATTGGTATGGTTGGTCACAGGTATAGTGCGAATTGGTCGTCTAATACAGGAGAAATGATGGAGCTGAATGGGCACGCATGTCCTCTAATGGGGATACTTGGCACAGCAGGTAGTTTTGGAGTGTCTTGAACGGATTATGACAGATTCACGAGGAGAGCTGTCAGGAGCGTTGGAATGCCTTCGTTTAACTCCTCGGTCAACGCAAGATTGCGCTCAGATGAAGAGCAGGAGGATAGAGAATTCACGTTCTGTCCAACAAGGGCAGAGAACGTGGGATTGGTATTCTAGCGTATGTGCAATTCCTCGGCACTTTAGAACGCCCCTTAGAATAGTTCTACGCTTTTGTTTTCTTTCGTTGTTAAGGGAATATCCATAAGTACAAGATATTTGCAGGTTACCCGTCACTATAGATCCAGAAGTCAATAACGTATCTTTGACTCACACTTCTGAAACGGCTGACCGCTATGAAGACTTTCACACAAAATGGGTGGAATCCAATGATCAGCAAGGAATTGTGAGAGTTTTGAATACGCTATTCTATAAATAAAGTAATGCCGACCAATCGCCAAGAGCTTGGATTGCTGCGAAAGCTCGACGGATTACAGACCCACCGTGATGGGTCTGCTACTATCTATTCTCCTAGATAGTTTGTTGTTGATGAGTATAATTGAGCTATGATAGTGACACATGGGCTTCTCCGTCTCGGCCAACGAGCTCTTCCAAACACCTGACTATCTTAATGTACTGTCATGTTCACCTTCAATTCCCTTATTCAGAAGGCACAGTCACTCATCGATCCTTCTACCTTACCATTTTCCAGATCCAACGATGGCAGTCCTTCGAAGGACGCCCTGTTCCGCCTACAATTTCGTTTGCCCGACTCCCAAACGCCGCTGCACGAGATCACGGCTGAGCTCTCGTTGTCCGCGAAGCGAAATTCGAGTTCACGAGAGAACGAGAAGTATATTGGGAAATTGCATTTGAGCGAAAGCTTCCTGTGCTTCTCTACGCAACCTACGAGCTTCCAATTCAGCGCTACAACACAAGCTTCAAGCGCATTTACTGGTCAGACGCAGGGTGCTGGACCTGCAGGTAATGGGTTCACCCTACCTCTATGTGCTGTCAGGAGGGTGGAGAGGCTTCAAACGCCCAATGCTCTGTTTGCGCTAGCCATAACGACTTGGAACGGTTTCACTACTGGATCAGGCAAGCAAGGCAACTCGAGCGATGCACAACGCTTTACCTTGCAGCTTGCAGGTAGCAGGCAAGCCTCTGAGTGCTTCTCTGATGGACTGAAAAAGGGGTTGAGAAATGGTGTAAAGGAAGTCGAGAATTTGAAAGCTATCATCAGCGAATGCTACTCCGAATACCTTCTGTCCGGAGCTACCAAGGCTGAGAGAGACAGCGCTATACTATCCAATGGACATAGAGGACCGCCAGATGCAGGTCTCGGGATGCTCTTCAGATATCCGGGTGATGCTAAGAAGTTGAGGGAACAGAGCAAGATGAGGCTATGGAGGGAATACCTCAGAGGCAGGCATGAGTCCAACCCTCTCTTCTAGCAGAACTAAGAGATCCGTAGACAATGGCCGGAATGCTACCCTTATTCGACAACCCACATTTCATAAGCTCATCCGAGTGGGTCTTCCAAACCGTCTGCGTGGAGAGATGTGGGAGCTTACTTCAGGCTCCTTGTTTATTCGTCTTGGAAAGCCCAGGCTGTATAAGGATACCCTATCCAAGTTCTCAGGCCGCGAATCCTTGGCTATCGACGAGATTGAAAAAGATCTCAACCGAAGCCTGCCAGAATACCCTGGGTTCCAGAGTGAAGAGGGGATTGGGCGGCTGAGAAGAGTGCTCACGGCATATAGCTGGATCAACGAAGAAGTTGGATACTGTCAGGCTATGAACATTGTGGTGGCAGCGCTTCTCATGTGAGAGTCCAATATTGACCCGAGATATCCAGGCTGACAAGCTTAGCTATATGTCTGAATCACAGGCTTTCTTCCTCCTTTCAGTCCTCTGCGATCGGCTTCTCCCTGGATATTACTCAACGACTATGTATGGCACACTTCTGGATCAACGTGTCTTCGAATCACTAGTTGAAAGGACGATGCCAATACTATGGGAGCACTTGGTGAAATCAGATGTACAGCTCTCTGTCGTGTCATTACCTTGGTTCCTGTCCCTGTACATCAATTCCATGCCTCTCACTTTCGCATTCCGGGTGCTCGATGTGTTCTTTTTGGAGGGACCAAAAGTTTTGTTTCAAGTAGGTCTTGCCATACTCAGGATCAATGGAGAAGAGCTCCTTGACATCACTGATGATGGCACGTTCATATCGATACTCAAAAAATACTTCTCAAGATTGGAGGAATCAGCACACCCCAGATCGGAGAACGAGAAGTTACGTTCTGTGACCAAATTTCAAGAACTGATGGTGGTGGCTTTCAAAGAATTTGCGGGCATCACACAAAGTACGATTTCCGAACAACGAGCAAAGCACAAAGATGCGGTCTTAGAGAGCATTGAGAGCTTTGCGAAGAGGACTTCCATAAGAAATCTTGGACCTGAGAGCAAGCGTCTGAGCGTCGACGATCTAGGGTTTCTGTATGATCGCTTCTATGGCATATTGTATGAACGGGAGCAGAGGATGCAGGTGATGCGGGAGGACGCAGATAGACGTGGAAAAATCCGTCAAAACAAGGCTACTGAGCTTGTCACAGGCCTGCCGGGCAATTCAAGCATTGAAATAGGCCGCGTGGGCCTTGGACCAAGCCCTACGATGATGAACTATGATGGCTTTAGAGAATTTCTAGCGGGTATTACGCGGTGGGCTATTACGGATGCACCAACCTCGCACAAAGAGTCCGTTTCCGAGGACAGCAGCATCTATTCAGGCCACAGCGGAAGGGCCCGCAGCGTCTCCTCATCTCCTTGGGGTATCGGGAATTTTGAGCCTGCAGACCACGACTTTATGCAACGTCTCTACGGCAAATGGAACAAGGACGATAACGATGGCTTGAGCCTTCAGAATATGGTTAGCGGTCTCGCTCACGTGAAGGGGACGATGGATATAATGACAAGCATAAGCTACTTCTTCGACTTGTACGACGATGATCATGATGGTAAAGTCGATAGAGAGGGAATCCTGCGAATCTCGGAAGCCCTCCTCTTCCTGACCAGACGAGGTCTTGGAGGTAGCCCAACACCATCAGCCTCAATGTCGGCCAACTCACATGACAACCTTGTTCCCAAAGAATCAAGCACTGACGAAAGGTTCCTCAGTAGCGTCAGCGCCTTCATCAGACGTTGTTTCGAATACGCTGACCCTGACGCCCCTCAGAACCAAGCCAACAACACCACCCTTCCAGACCCTGGCCTCAACGCCAGCATGGACAATTTTTCACTCGGCGACTCGGACTCCGAAGAAGATCTCCTCGACCTTGGTGATAACAGATCACCCCTTAGTGAGGAGGCTCTCCCCTCGCACGCTTCATCCCCTTCCCTACCTCGCCGTGCATCCTCATTATACAGTCCAACCTCTAAACCTCCGGCCAAAACCTCCGCCAATGTCGCTCTTGACCCCTCAAAGCCCTTGCACATCACCCTCCCAACTTTCCGCATGGTAATCCTCGCCGACGACCTCCTCCAACAATTCTTCGAATCCGCCTTCCCCTCCTCCTTTCACCTCTCCTCCCACCCAGCACACTCATCCTCCCAAACGACCCTCACAACGTTCTCCTCCCCCATACCCACCCTGGCTACTGCCCCACGAGGCGGCCTAGTCCCACCAGCCAAGGGCCTTCGAGGCGTGCTCGATAACATCGTCAGTGACGGCATGCGAGTCGCTGGCGAAGCGAAGAAGCGCTTCGATGAGGCGCAGCGCGAAATGGAACGGAGTGCTTTGCCGCGACCGGAAGCTGACGAGGATGAAGATGAGAAAGGCGCTTATGGTGGGGAGAGCGATAGGAAGAGCGTGAGGGAAGGCGATCGGGAGCTTTTGGAAGGCGAAGAGGCGATTGTGGGGGTAGGAAGGGGTGGGAATAAGGAGGTAGAGGAGGACTTGTTAGCGGTAATGGATGAGGGTGGTGGTGGTGGTGGTGGATTGGAAGAGAGCGGAAAGGTCGAGTTTGAGCGATGAAATTGGTTGGGTATGTATGGGATTTTGGCTGGTTTTGTTCGGGAGTCTTCGTGGGCGAGATGAGAGATGGCCACGGTTTCTCGTCTGTTGGAAGTAAATAATCAGGCTGGTTTCTTACTTAGGAGTACGTGGCCTATGCAGCACTGGACTGACTGAGGGAAGAATTGGAATATAGATTCCAAAATGTCAGACGTTTCGCAAGCACTGGAGTTATCACTGGTATATTCATTCAGCTCAGCATATTGAATATGTTGCATATCGGCCGGTTGACTGTAGACTTGAAAACACTATTGCCATGCTATCTAATACTAGAAACACCTCGCTCGCTCGCCGTCCGCTCAATTGATATCCATCATTGATTGAATGTAGCAGTCGTCTCTGTGTATGTGCTCGCTCGCTTCATTCAATTCACCCAAGTCCTCCTATCATAGACCCCTTGCATATCTCAAAACCCCAATCTTGAACCCAAATGTACATCTTCCGTGAAAGCTTTCCGTACATCAACGGTATCGCCTTGGCGGTGGCAGGCCGCGATCATAGATGATCTCCCTCTCCACCACCCTCTCTTCATCCCACGGTGGCTGTGGCAAGGCCAGAGGACGACGTGGTCGCTCGGCGAGTTCGCGCTCGATTTGGATTTCGCGGATACGTTCGCGACGGTCGCGCTTGATGTCCTCGGTGATCTCGACGAGTTCTAGGACGTCCTCCTGTTGATGATGGTGTGTTAGCAGCAGCAAGCAGGTGGATGGATGAGAGGGCTTAACAAAGGGGACCCTCTTGGGAAAGACCTACGTAGCGGAGATACTCCATGACGTAGAAGAACTCCTCCGTCTCTTCATACTCATAGCCTCGCTCCTTGACAGCTTCCTCGCTCACGAGCTTCTTGTCAATCTCGGTCCACATTTTGTCCTTCTTCGGTTTCTCGGCCTCAAACCGCCTTCCACGATCTCGGGTATCGATTATGGTGAGCTCGCGAGATTCTTCGGGTTCTTCACGTTCGCTGCGTCGGACACCGTCCAGTTGGCGACGACCCCCCGTTTCACGCTCAAAGACGATGTCTTCGTCGTAATGTCGACCGTTGCGGGAGCCACTGGAAACGCATGTGTCAGTATGGCTACATCTCTGCGAAGACTTGAAGCCTTACCTGGTACGGATCTCTATACGCTCATCGCGTACTGGAGAAGGTGAGCGAGGCTTTAGGGGAGGAGGTGGTGTTCGTGCTCGCGGTAGTGGAGGCGGCTCTGGGGCCCGTTCAAAGCCTACAATAGTCTTAGCGAAGCAATGGTCAATACCCGATGCAATTTACCGTGGTCTATGTGACGATGATGTGTGATTATTTCTTGAACGATCGGTGGTGCTCGTGTCGGCTCAGGGGCTCTTGGTGGTTCAAAGATCGGTTCAGGAGAAGGAGATTTCTCGTTCCGCCTAATGATGATTTCGTCTTTGTGCCTTCCGTTCTTATCGTCGTGCTTAAATGTGATATCATCGTAGTCGCCCCTCTGGGTTTCCCTAGATCGGTCACGAACCCTCTCCCGCTCCCCTCCACGGCGTATCATAATGTCCTCCTCCTCATATCGACCTCTTGAGGGTGCCCGCGACCTCCCCTCGTCGCGGCGAATTATGATCTGCTCTTCTTCCCTGGCCAGTGATCTCGGCCTAGGCTCCCTCTCCCCCCGTCGAATGATGATCTGTTCTTCCTCCCTTGGCGGCGTCCTTGGCCTGGGCTCTCTTCCTCCCCGTCGAATGATGATCTGTTCTTCCTCTCTTGGAGGTGTCTTTGGCCTGGTCTCTCGCTCCCCTCGTCGTATGATTATTTTTTCTTCCTCACCTCGGAATTCGCTCCTTGATTTCGCACGTGGTGTCTCTCGTTGACCGCTACTAATTGTTAGACTCTCCCTCTCATAGCTTGCTGCTCGAGGCCGCCTTTGGTTGCGGTCAATAACGATCTCCTCGTCATATCCCCTCTCCCTTTCCCTCTCCCTCGGAGGTTCTCTAGATCTTTCATCCCTTCGAATAATGATTTCTTCTTCATCTCGGCGCTCACGGTACTCTCGTCCTCTTGGGGGACCGCGTGATCTCTCCCGAATGGAGATCTCTGTTCGCTCTCTTTCTGGCTCTGGGCTGGGTTCCCTCATTTTCGATGCTCGAAAGACATACTCTTCTCTTTCAGAGCGGATTGGCAGCTCCCTCTCCCTCTCCCTTTCATTACGTCGGAACACATATTCTTCTCTCTCGGTACGGACCTGCTGCGGCAAATCTTTCTCCCTGGGCCTGTAGGCAACATCACGCTCGTACTCATCCAACTCGACGACTTCTTCTCTTCTCGGTCTCTCCCTCACTCCTCGTGCAATAATCACATCCTCCTCGACAACCTCCCTTTCACGAGGCCTCTCCCTTGTCCCTCTCGATACAATGGTCTCATCGACCTCCACTTCTCTTCGTCGGGGTCTCTCTATTGAACGCTCCCGCTTCTCCTCTCTCAGCACAAGTTGACCAGATTCTCGGCGACCATGATCTTCTCGTAGAAAATCTAGATCACGCTCTCGCTCTGGAACACGTCGACGTTCGTGGATCTCGATGTTTTCATCGTAGACAGTGCGAGCATTGCGTCGACCATGGCTACTGGGTTCATACTGGTCCCGTTCACGATCTTCGTACACACTGCTTGATGGGTAACCTCGCCGTGACATGTCTGCTTATTCTGTGCGCTTCAGCTGTGTAGGAGGATCGGTGGATTTTCTGGATCAAAACTCTTTCGTGGAATAATCACAAGTATCACAGAGACATCTTCGTACTTTCACCTTGTAGCTCGTGCAAGGCTTTGCGGGACCAAAGAGATAAGCCGAATGATTGGGAGGGGTGATCAGAGTTCCGCGGTCGGCTCGTACTGGTGGACTCCGACGCTGTGTCACATCATGTTCCACGTGAAAACACAGTGTGGGGGAGGAAGAGTGAAGCCTTAGGTCGCAATGCTACGCTACCCCTGTGAAATTATGTCATGAGGTAGGCGTCTTTCGTTAAAATGCAGAAGCCTTTCTCTACACATTGCTACGTTATGCTTGATATTGCACTTGATTGGGTCACTACGCATCTTTAGTCACTTTTCATGTGCAAATTCATCACATGGTTGCCACGATGGGGAGACCGTGGGAGATGTTACTAAGCGTTTTGGATTGGAGTAGTCAATTTTGGGATATCGGGTGTACTACCCAAACTGATGGACAGTCCGGGGTAGTGCAGAGCCAGGAGAAACCTAGTGATAGTGGTCGAACTTTCTACACCAAATGAGTTATATATACAGGACAAGGTGCGTTTCAGATTGACAGCGTAGACTGTGCGGCAACCGTGATCTGGAGCCAGGTGGGTCTCTGTCCTTTTAGTGCAGAGTCCTTCATCACACTATCGAGAGCTGACTGAAGGTTGGAATACATTGGTCTTTGGTCCCATGATGGTCGCAATAAGTCCTCAGCGGAGACCATAAGAGAGTCAACACTGTCCTTTGCGGATTTGTTGAAGGTGGTCCAGTTTCGAGGAAAGCCCTATGGTCTTGTCGGACTATTCATGCAGACGGAGGGCCGCTAGTCGTAAGCCACATGATGAGTATTTGTAAGGCTCGCCGTGCTGGTAGACCTTGGTTTGAGCTTGAACCCCTACCTGAAGACTCAGTATCAAATTCCGTAGTAGCAAGGTCCTTTCCCAAGACGCAGGCCATGTCGATGAACTTCCTTGTGGCGACAGGTCAAGTCCGCATAGCTGAGCAAGCACGAAAATCATCATGTCAACATGAAGGAAGACAAGAAGCGTTCTCTTCTTTGTGGTATCCGGCGAAGCCTTGGCATCCGCGAGAGCAAGCATGAAAGATCAGAAACCTTCCCATGCAGTGGCAACCGTAAAGCATAATGTACATTCCAATCATACTAAATCCCAGTAACAAAATGCCGACATGGCCACCAAAGACACCAAAGACACCAAAGGGAACATTAAGCCTGATCCATCCTGGGGCGGAAAACGTGACATCGTCCGCCGTAGGGAAACACTCATCCCGAAATATAGCTGTATGACCGGTCTTCAAGACGATGGTCGATAAATATCCTGGAAAAAAATGAGCTCTCACATCCGTGATATATAATCTGCGGGCCGCCAAATCGTGTCGCTCCAACGGGGCACCTGTGTGGACAACACATTTTCGGTCAACAACAGATCCTCAGGAGTCCAGCTTGTGCCAAATGGGTTAACGGGTCAATCAAAACTGGCTGTGGTCTGATGATGGGTGCAAAGACCCGTTGTACGTCACAAGTCGAATAAGAGAAAAACATGTCAATGATCCAAGTGACATATAGATTGTGACGGCGCAACAAAGACGAAGTCCATGGAAAACAGCATTGGGTCCAGATCTGTCCTAGAACCACGCGGGGTTTTGCCTGTTCGAGAATTTCAAAAGGCCATCATGACAAGGACTACAACGACCGCGACAGCCGTTAATCAGAGAGGGTTCATCTTCGACGGCGTTCTTCCCTGATGGGCTCATGCCTGTATCCGTCCCTCATCTGGACGGAGTCTCTAGGATCGTATCCAGGTTGCACTACTCTGGACGGAGGAGCATAAGACGGACCTCCTCTTCCCATTTGAACGGGAGCAGCCGCGTAGTCATCAGTATACCCATGCATCTGGACATCAGGAGGGGAGGTCACGGGGTACGAGTAGCTAGGCACTCGGGGGTCTGCTCGTGATTCTCTGACATCTCTATAGTCCATCCTGGGTTCCGCCATGGAGTAGGATCGTGGCTCTGCTCCTCTTGGGTCTGCCCTGGGGTCTAGCCTTGGGTCTCTGAGATCTCTGGGGTCGACTCTTGGATCCAGTCGGACTTCCCTACGGCCCCCGGCAGGGTATGGTGGACGTGGAGACTCATCTCCATACAAGTCACCACCATACGATGGATTGTAGGAATCATTAGCGCTGGAACGAGCTGAGCTCGGGTAGGGAGATGCCTGTCCGTAATTAGATCCTGGCGGGTAGCCGGGACCCTGAGGAGGGTACATGGGTCCAGGGTATGCTCCTGCTTGGGTCGGTGGATACTCTGTTCTAGATGGTGCCTGATATCCGGATTGTGCACTCGCTATGCTGTATGGGATATGGGACGGGTAACCTGGTTGATCATATGCATCCTCTATACCTTGGTTCCGGACAGCTTGGAGAGCAGTCTTGGAATTTTCATAGGGGATGTCTGCGATTGCGTTAGTGCTGTGCATTCATCTCGAGCTGTGTACCATCTTACCTTGATGGCCTTTACGCACGGCCTCCCGATTTTCATTCACGTAAGATCGAGACAGTTCCTGTAGGTCATCTATCATTTTCTGATAAGGTAGATTGATGTCAGCAAATAATCCGAGTATCAGGTGGGGACGAGACTGACCGAGGTGAACGGCCGGACCGCGGTGATGGTATAGCCTGATACCCCCTATCTCGAAGTCAGTCGAGGATCCACATGATCTGGCGAGTGCATCATCAAACATTGTAGTTATAGGGTCTCGAGAAGGCTTCTGGCCCAAGGTATTTGCATATCTCTCTTTGTAACACTTCGCGATGGATCCCTTTCCCGTCCATGAAAAAGTCATTCAGCGCCTCGCTACGGCCACCCCTGGATGGTGGATCATCACGGACGGGGGCCCTATCCTCACGGACTGGCCTTCGGCGATCACGCTCACGATCTTCTCTTGAGGCGTGTGTGCGTGATGACATGTCTGGACTATGAGATCCGTCTGAAATTTGCTGACAGTCGTCCCAGCGGTAGAGGTGTGACAGAAAGAAAAGGTCCAACTTGGAGAAGGCTATCTAGGAATGATGTGGACGGAGTTCAGCACGAACAATCTTCAGCCGTATGGGTAGTCTCTGGTCGCTTTACTTCCTTGATCTGATAGTCCGAGAGGCAAGTGTCGCTGTATCCTGGCAATGAAAGGGAGATTTGCAAACCGAATGTATGAGGATGGAAGAGATCAAAAAGAAAGAGTGCGCGATGAACGAGGGGTAATGGGCAGAGCTTAGTGCCTACGCTATATTAAACAAGCGTCGACCTTTATTTTGTTCTGGTTCAGCGAAGGTTAGGTGGCGAATGAAGACAACACATCCTCTATAGAATCCGGGCGCAGGATGTATGATATGTACCCTAAGGAAGCTTTGCTTCGACATTTGACTCCCAAAAGTCCAAGGTATTGGACGACTTTGCAGTTGGGCATCTATGCAGAGTTGGTGACAGCCAATCAGTGTACCGCAGCGCTCAATATGCAGCTACTGCAGCGAGCGAATAATTTCACCTTACCCAACGATCTTGCCCGATCACAAGGCACCAGCAAAAGTATGCAGAAATCGAATGCTCCGCCGGACTGAAACAGGAAGCATAGATAGGCTTGTACAGTATATTCCATTTTCAATGGTCAACAAGTCTGGCCAGTCTGTTGAGGACCGTACAGTGTAGATAGGGCTCGCAACGTTGGCCCTATCGATGCCATATCGCTTTGCACTTGAGCCACGAGCGGGAAGATTGGTGTAGTAATCACTTGCGGTCTATTGGAGATACACAGTGTTTTTCACCGACTTGTGGATCTATGGCCTCGTGTCAAAATCTTAGCCACTGGCGATCCGAAAGCTGCTGGTAAGGCTTGCTCTCGAGAATGTAGCTTCTGAACCTCCGGAGTCATCATCTCCTTATGGAATAGACCTCATCTGCGCCAGCTGTATGCTGCTTTGACTGTTCTACCATCGCTGCCAAGTTTAAGCAAAGGCTATTCATTGACTTTACTCAAAGGACTCACGCGCGAACTGTCTTAGTCCTACCGTAATTCACCGGAAAGCAGATTTCTGTCCTCGTACTCTAATACAAAATCTATATGGTGTTCGTCAGGCGTGGAATCAACACGTCCAATTGCTGTGTGAGGCCTAAGGATAAAATTAGATATGGAACTATTCTATTCTAGTTCGGATAGAATACGGAAAAATTCCGCCCGATATTTTAGCCGAATGCACGAAATCAACAGTGCGAATGAAATGTTATTTGGGTTCGCCCACTTCGTCCTCGAGGCCATAGCTGACTAGATAGCCCTGATATTATGCCATTAGGTTCGCTGCCTAATGGCGTGGATACCGGTCTTCCGGAGAAAAAGGGTCACATAAGAGACCAAGGACGAGCTGTTCTCAAATTTGGTGGCACTTCCATTGGGAAATTTCAAGAAGCCGTCGCTAGAATCTGCCAGTAATCAAGCATCCTTCGTGCGTCAAGTGAACAACGCTGCTGACAGTGTACACCTACAGATCGAGTGCGTCTGAGCAAAAGATTGCCGTTGTCTGCTCGGCTCGAAGTGGCCGGTCTAAAGCTGAGGGAACAACCAATCGGTGTGTCTCTCCATTGCTATAGCATTGTCATAGCTGTTGTATCCTAAGTCGGACCCTGCAGCCTTCTGAAAGCGGCTCGAGAGGCAGCCAAACCAGATTCAGCAAAATACAATGCCATCATATCCGACATTCTCCATGATCATATCAGTGCAATACAACTCACTTCCCAATTACTGGCAGCAAAGTTGGAGCGAGATGTGACCGCAGAGTGCGAAAGTCTTGGGACATTCTTGAGAACTATACCAAAGGTGGGCATTGTGGATCCAGAGGATGAAGACAAGATTGTGAGTGTTGGTGAAAAGCTCAGTGCTTACTCTGTGACTGCTCTCTTGGAAGACCACGGGCTTGACGCACAATTCATCGATCTATCGGACGTCGCCGACTTTGGAGAACGGGATGAGAAATTAACACAAGATTTTTATCAAAAACTAGCTCAAGTGATAGGGGAAAAGATACGACTCTGTGGTGAAAAAATACCAGTACTAACTGGCTTCTTCGGGAGGGTACCTGGGGGACTGCTAGCGAATTGTGGCCGCGGTTATAGCGATCTCTGTGCAGCCCTGGTTGCAGTAGGGTCAGGCGCACGAGAGCTACAAGTGTGGAAAGAAGTTTCAGGTGTTTACACCGCGTAGGTCAGACCACGGTGGCCGAAGGCTCCCTCCTTTATTTGCTGACGCTGTTTAGCGATCCCCGAAAAGTTCCAACTGCACGGCTACTGAGTTCCATTCATCCCAATGAGGCCAACGAGCTCACATATTATGGCTCTGAGGTCATACATCATTTTACCATCGAACAGTGCATCCCAAAAATACCCATACGCATAAAAAACGTCCTTGAGCCTGAAAGTTCTGGCACTGTCATTTTCTTAGACAATCAGAAACTGTCTGATCCGAGCTACAGTCAAAGGCCGAAAAGGCCGACAGCCGTAACGGTCAAGCAGCAAATTACGGTCGTTAACGTTCATTCGAACAGAAAAGTGGAATCGCCTGATTTCTTGGCCGACATCTGCAGAACACTCGCGAAGTACTCCCTCGCCGTCAATCTTTTCGAACTGAATGAAACTCATGTCTCGCTTGCGGTGCATTCCAAGACGCCATTCATCAAAGGAGCCAGCGCAGAGGACCAGGAGGAGCTCCTGAACCAGCATCAGGATCTACAGAACGCTATCGAAGAGCTCAAGTCATATGGAACCGTTGATGTTGTGCATAATATGGCCATACTCAGCTTAATTGGACTTCAGCTAAAAAGGTCTATCGGCATAGCGGGAAAAATGTTCACCGCTCTAGGTGATAACAACATCAACATCGAAATGATTTCCCAAGGTACGCTCTAATTGGTTCACTTATCGCAGCTTAGCTAACGCCTCAAACGGTGCGAGTGAGATCAATATTTCCTGCGTTATTGCAGAGCGTGAGGCACTCCGTGCTCTCAACGTTGTCCACACACAACTGTTCACTTTCCTCGATTGACTCGCTCTGTTGGCCCCCTCATTCTCGAACGTCTGTAGCTGAATCGGGTGAGCGTTTGAAAAGATGAGGCTTCAATGGGTGGCTTCTGAGAACACCCCTGCTATCGAGCGGTATACGCAGCATTTGGAATGGGAATTGTTGGCACTGCCGGACTTGTGCTGTTACGGCAATGAATGATCCATAGCAGTGAGAATATACCCACAGTCATAAACGAATCAACGTATTCAGCACGCATATATCTTCTTTCGAGATTTCACGATTAAAGTTTTCAAGACAGCGGCACACAACGGGCCGTACATAGCCGTCCGAATAATGACATCCGAGCTTGAATGTTTGCCTGTCAGTATCTCGAGCCGAACAATTGGCTTGCTGGGTGTAACCCTCCTTTTACCTGAAAACAGATCTAGCATTCCGCTCATCAACAGTGCTTTCAACAGGGTTTCCGCCGGCAACCATGACCAATCAACAACAGACAACGTCGAGCGCCCCCGGCAAGCTATGGGGCGGACGATTCACTGGTATGGGAAACTCTTGAAGAATCTCACCAGTAATGCTACAGCATATTGATGGTCTTCAGGTGGTCTCGATCCTCTAATGGTGGAATACAACCAGTCTATCTACTATGATCGAGCTTTCTATGCCCAGGATATTGCCGGCTCAATCGCATGGGCACGGGCCAACCATAAAGCTGGGATATTGTCTGCGGAGGAATTCTCCACTATTGAAAATGGGTTAAGTCAGATCAAAAAGGAGTGGGAGAAAGATTGTTTCGATATAAAGCCAGGGGTAGATGAAGACATTCACACCGCCAACGAGCGCAGGCTATCGGAGATTGGTATGATGCCATAAGCCTTCTCGCTCTATCGGTATCTAAGATCGGATAGTCGGCGCAGGAATTGGAGGGAAACTACACACCGGTATGAAGCTCACGATGTCTGGATCTGTACTGCGCTGATAAGACTAAGGACGAAGCAGGAATGAGCAGGTCGCGACGGATATGAGGTATCGTCTTCTACCACCCAATCATTCGAATGTTATAACCCCTAATACTTGAACAGATTATGGCTTGTTCAACAGCTGCGAAAGATTGAAAGTTGCTGCGAAGACCTTCTCAAAGCCATGACTATGCGCGCAGAAATCGAGATCGAAATCTGTATGCCGGGATACACGCATCTACAGCGGGCACAACCGTAAGTGATCTTGCTGCTAAAGACAATCATGTCCGAAATCTCTCGTTTAGCACCTTGCTGATATAGGCTTCCTCCAGGATACGATGGTCTCATTGGTTGTGCTCGTACGCTTTCGCTTTTGCCTCAGATTTGGAACGATTACGGGAAGTTATAAAAAGGGTGAATAGAAGGTGAACATAACGAGGAACAACTCAGAAAGAGTAGACACTAAGTCTATATAGTCCCCTAGGCTGTGGAGCGCTTGCTGGGAATCCATTCGGAGTATATTCCCACCAACGAGCCCTGCTTGGCGTTGGTTAATCCACAACAGGTAGATCGCGATGCAATGGCGAAAGAATTGGGGTTCGAAGGATTGATGATGAATTCCTTAAACGCCGTAGGAGATCGAGACTTCGCAACAGAGACGATGCAATGGGCTGCAATGTTGATGGGCCACATCTCGAGAATTAGCGAAGACATGATAATATACAGTACGGCGGAATTTGGATTTCTGAAGCTGTCAGACGCCTACAGCACCGGTAGCTCACTGATGCCGCAGAAGGTAACAGACCCTAAAGAGACCCCAACTCCTCGCAAACACCCTTCCGTGCGGAACAAATCCTGACAATCGTCCAGAAAAACTCGGATAGCTTGGAACTTCTGCGCGGCAAGAGCGGCCGTGTAATGGGACAGATGGTGGGCTTCATGGTGACCACAAAGGTTGATCCATACTCAAAAGATACCCAAACAACGAAGGCAGCTGATTTGCGATAAGGGGCTACCAAGCACCTACAATAAAGACCTCCAAGAGTCCGTGGAACCATTGCTCGATTGCGTAAAGACAACCAGCGACTCCATCCAAATCCTGACAGGCGTCATCAGCACTCTAACCGTATCGCCAGCCAAAATGCACGCGGCGTTAACACCCGACATGCTCGCCACCGGTACGTTTCCTTGATCATCCATCCATCCTGTTGCTCGTCCCATCCCATGAAGCCTTTCCCCTTCCCTTCCCTACCTCAAACATTCACCCAATTCTAACTCCTCCCCCCCAGACCTGGCAGACTACCTCGTCCGCAAAGGCGTCCCCTTCCGCGAAACCCACCACATATCCGGCCAAGTCGTCGCCCTCGCCGAAGAACGCAACGTGCCCATGGACCAACTGTCACAAGCGGATCTGCAGTCTGTAGATGAGCGGCTGGGGTCGGATTTCGTATTTGACGTCGAGAAGAGTGTGGAGATGCGGACGGCGAAGGGGGGGACGAGTAGGGGGTGTGTGAGGGAGCAGATTCGGGTGTTGAAGGGTATGTTGGTTGGGGGTAGTCATCAGATGAGTAGTGATGAGAGCTTTTCGTGAGTTTGGGCCGGGCTATAGATAGTAGTTTGAATGTTTATAAAAGTATTTCGAGTGAGATCTCGTTTTCCTGTGAGATAACCACAATTATGGAATGGGTTGGATGGCTTGCTACAGTTTTTGGAAGTGATATGCCTTCTTCAGTGTCGAATGAACGTGGAGGACACAGATACGGATTGCATATTGGACGGCACAATTTTCATTTTGATTTCATTGTGGAGGCAATTCTAATTATTATTATGGATTTGAGGCATATGATCTCCTTGGTGTCCGCATGTGCTAGAAGCCAATATCCGCCATTCATTGCTTCCCGCCCTATGTTCACCTTTTAGCAGACATTTCGCTGTTCCGGAAAGATGCCTCCGTTCGTATTCTCTAGCTATGGCATATTTGCAACTTTAGTAAAGCAAGCAGAGAAGGTTGCCTGATTTCGTCAGCTTCGAAGGCTGCCATGAGCGAAAGATCCCTTACCTCAAGCTTAATCGTGCTAGCTCGGCAACCATGTAGAGACTGGTGGTTTCGTTCAGAAAAGCCGTTTGGAAAGCGTGACTGATGTTGATCGCTAGCCTTTAACATATTAACCAGTGGCGTTGCTGTTAGTGAGAGTTGACAGACCTTGGGCTGAACATAGTCCATTATACAGCACAGCTATCAGCACCGCTAGAGACCGATACGGGTTATTCTGAATCTCCTTCGTAGCGCCTCATTGTCTTCTCCCTCAAGAAACGATCTATGGTCTCCTTGCGGCCCATATACGAGAAATACCAGGTGGGTTGTCCATGAGTAGTGCGACAGTCACGAGAAAGCTGATCATCCGGGACGTCATTGTGTCGCCAATAGTCATCATCCTCGTCGCCTTTCTTAGCCTTAGCCTTGGATTTGTCCATGCAATCCAGGCAGAGTCCATCAAAGTAAGTCCGTGTTTGGGATTGTGCGAGTTTCACAGTACGCTGATAGTCGTTCCGACAGCTGGCACAGGCTCCTTCTTTGCTTCAAACCGAAAGCTATCTAGCCTCTGGAGAATCTCAATCATGGGAGTATTTTGGGCGATACGTTCCAGAGGCCAGACCTTGATGGTGTAAAGGGCTTTCTCGTAACTGAATAGAGTCACTTCCTTACATGGGCAGACAGCCTTGAGCAGTTTATCATTAGGCGCGAAGAGCCCGTTGTGGATGATTGTGCGTAGCCGGCCTTTTGCAGCATTCAATTGCTCTGTACCGTATGCATCAGTATCAAAAACGAAATGGAGGCCTTTGGAAGCTTACGGATGACACGAGGGGGAAGGTGGAGGGTACGGAACTCGGTGGGGTTGTGCTCTGTGATATGGCCAGTCAAATGATAAGCAAGGAACTTTGTAACATGTAGAAACCCCTTTGGATGATCAAACATCCAACACGGGTAGAGGAGCGAGCGCGGATCTGGGTCTTGTTCGAGGCGTCCTTTACTCTTCGGAGGCTTTAGCCAACGCTCGATAGGCTGCTTTAGGTACCAGTTGGCGAACCAAGCTCGGAGTCTAGTGATCTGGAACTGGTACTTGTCGCCGGCAGCTGCCAAATGCCACATCTCATCCAGATCGACGTCGTAGTCCGGCTCAACACCATGCAATATACAAAACCAGATAGCCATACTCGCCACTCTGTTATCGCGGAGCGTGATGAAGTCCTTTTTGGCCTCACCATATTTCGTGGACGATAGCAGGACTGTGAAATACTGAGAACTCTTGACAAGTACTTCGCGGGATACTAGAAAGTCGGCTTTCTTCAGGATGGTCCTCTCACCGTCAGCACTCTCGATGTCCTCATCATATTCGATTATCTCAATAGTCAAATCTCCATTGCTGTGGGCAACAATGATGGTCATGGTCAGAGCAATGTCCCTGACTCCTAGGTCACCGAATCACGTCAAGGGATCTGGATCAACGTGGTGTGAGAGGCTAAGACAAATCGTGAGGTGAGAGCTTCCGGCGATAAAGTTTCGGTTGGATTGCGAACTGAGGTGTTGGCCTGGACAGGTTGATCTGAATAGAGAGATGATCTCCACGGCGTCATACAAGATCTCCAGGTTGACCAGAGGAGACGATACACGAAGAAGTTGGAAGATTGCGTGGTTGAGGATATTGGGGGAACGATATCAGATAGCGTTGATGTGAAGGAGAGTGAAGGGAACACCAAGCAGGCCACTTCTTATTTTCATCCAAGATGTGGTTGGCTCATTGAGTGATGAATGATGTAGCTGATCCTCTCTCCGAACCTGAATGACATACAACATAGTCCACAGCTTCATTGACCATCTCATGCATCCCTTCGCGGCTTGCTCGAAGCTGCTAGGTATTTAAACGGGTCTGTGATGATAGCAGAAGGGAATATATGGCAGATGTGCTGCCAATCGAAGTTCTTCATCATAATTGTCCAGGCTCACACCCTTACAGCACTTGCAAATCTTCATCATGGACAAGATGCTTCATTGGCTGAACTTCAGCATCAAGCATTGTTTGTATGATGGTCATAGTGAAATTAGAGAGACTCGGAGTGAAGAACACATGTGCACTTTCTCTTAAGATTGAGAATGAGAATGAAACATGAAGTCCAATGGAGTCTGCAGCAAAGAAAGGTGACCTGCCAAGCTGCTAACCAAATCAAGACCTTCTCGCTACCTTATCTTATCTTCTCCTTTTCTTCTGCTCCTCCGAACTTGTCAAGATGTGGCACTGAACCAATCACTCATGCTCTAATTAATGGCGCTCTAATTAAGGGTATCAGCGCACACGGCTCTCCTACAACGACGATGACCTCAAGAAGCATTTGGCTGATCATCTTCCTAGAGCAGAAGCTCAGCCCTAAGCCAACAAAGCCCCTCTGCTTTTGTGAAGAATCAAATCGGAAACTTGCATCTCCTGCCTCAAAAAGCCTTCGATACCACCCCACTCCTTCTCTATCATCGCTACAACATCCATCATGACCTCTTTGCGTGCCCCTACGAGCCTTTCCACCGCTCTTCGATCTTGACTTGCAAATGTCGGATTCACAATCATTCGATCAATTGTTCTTCTCTTCCAATCAGGCCCTAGACCCTCCTCGCTGCGATGATACTCTTCGGCAACAATTTCGGCCGAATCCCCAGCAAGGAGCATCACGACCATGATGACGACTCCGGTGCGATCTTTTCCCGCCGTGCAGTTGATAAGGAACGGCGCGGGTGAGTCCGTGCTGCAGAGATACGACAAGATTGCTTGCAAAGCCTCTCTGGATTTCATGAGGATCGAGCGGTACACTTCGACGGCTCCCTATGATAATTAGTCACAAGATCCTATTGACGCTAAGGACCTACTTTGGTTGTTTCGTCCGAATAACCCAGGAGACGCCGAGCCAAAGCCTCGGGTGCAAAATCGTCGTTCTGGAAGACGGGAATAATGGATCTATCTGGTCCCTTCCCCGAGGCAAGCCAAGTTTCGTACACAGACTCCCCAGCATAGTTTGCAATCTCTTCCGTTCTTCGCAGATCGAAAATTTTACGGATTCCGAACGCTTGTAGCTTGGCCTTGCTCTCTGTAGTCACTGCGCTTGGCTCTGCACTTCTGAAAACGAAGCCTCGACGTATACAGCTTCCCGAGAACTGTGGAGATCCGCCGATGTCTCGAAAGTTGCGTACGCCTGGAAGATCATTCACTCGCTTGGGTCCTTTGCCGGTAGTCAACATGTGCTGGTCGCCCATCTGTGGTGGTCAGTGGCGATGCATCTAGCGTTCGAAGCTGAGGTGTCTCACTCTATTTGGCCCATTCGAGTAGTGAACCAATGCCGGTCTTTCGTTTGTGGGTACCTCATTATACTGTCCTTGCCATGGCAGCCAGATTATCCCCGATACATGTCTTCCGCATCGTCTTTCGACAGTACTCATTACTGCATACGACATAGATGCCAACTCTCTTAGCGGTTTATGAGCATCTATGGCAGCTTGTCAGTACGGCTTCAGATCGATGGTCACCAAATTTTGAGTCCATACTTTGTCTTGTTCCTAGATCAACCTCTGCCAGACCCCTCAAACCCACAAGCCTCCATGCGTCTATCAAACTACCAATCTCGATACCATAGCCCACGGGAAAATCTATTTTCTCTAGCAAAGGTCGTCGAGCTGCAAATTCCCCCGCGAGGGGCTGTCTGAACCCGGCCAACTGAGGAAAGTGCTGATTCAACAGTGGCCGCGCGGTAAGCTCGGTCACTCGTCCACCTTCGTTCGCGTGCGATTCACCGTTTGGCGTCGTGAAAGGTCTATCGAAGCACCCTCGAACCATGTGAATTTTATCATTGAGCAAGAGCGGACCGAGGATACCGAGCAGGTGCGCTGGATTTGGGTCTCCAGTATCCCCATCTAAGAAAGCAACAACATCCCCATCAGTGACTTTCAGAGCGCGCCACAAGGCGTCTCCTTTCCCTTGAGAAGGACCTAGTTCGGGGGCGATGTCGGCACGTTGTATCACAGTTGCACCGTGCTTTGCTGCAACTTCGGCCGTCTTATCTTCCGAGTTTGCATCGATCACGATTATTGAGGAGACAATGCCTGCAGTAATCAACGGTCTGACAGTCTCACGGAGCACGCCGGCAATTGTGCTTGCGACTTCTTTAGCAGGTATAATAACGACGACCTTGAGCCTTAGAGTCTTGACAATGAATGCGGAATGCGAGAGAGAAAAATCCGCGTGATGATAACGATGGGTATTGATCCAATCTCCAAAAGTTGTCTCCGATGGTAACCTCATGTTGGCGACTTCTGGATGTGAAAGAACGGAGTACAGCGTGATCAGGAAATCGACCGATCCTCTGCAGATGAGGGATAAGACCTGGAGCGAAATTACCTGAAGCGAAATGATATCCGAGTATGGGAGTGTACATCCGTCATACGTGCTCATCCTGTCGATTACGTAGTACGGATATGTTCTGATTGGTGCATGATGCACGACGGATTGAGTTTATGCTTCGATTGCACGTCTCTTCGAGCCTGTCGAGGTAGGTACGCATGGCCGGATATCACAATTGTCATGCGTTGATCTTGCTGATGAGCAATGCCAACAGACCGAAATCTGTCAAGAACTCGCCAAATGCGGGAAAAATAGATTTGAAGACTTTTTTCATGTGACGCTGCAGGAACCCGTCCTTGCATGAAAATTGACTCGTCTTCTTCAGACCTCTGAGACATCTGGCGTGCGCTCCAAGCCAAAGAATGTCACCTGTGTATATCTCAATTTCACATAAAGCGACAGACTATGCCCTGAAGATGGCCTGCATATCCTTCACGCGTCAATGCCTGATCATTGAGGTAACAAATTATAATCTGCAGGAGGCAGATATTGAGGCGACCTGCTTCTCAACAAGGTCAGATCCCGTTACTCGTCATGTTGGTCGGCTCCACTCTGCAGTTGCAAGCCCGTCCGGCTTCATCGAGACGGCAACACAGTCTGACTGCTCCAACCGGTGAGCATATGCACGAAAAGGAGCAGCTGATCGGTGAAGATTGGTGACCTCCCTGTCCTGGCTTATGTCGAAGGTTCTCGGTGACAGGCCGTTCGGTTACCCTATGAAAATGGCGCTGGGCTACGGACGATTCCAGGATGCTGGGCAAAGTCTCTATGGATCGGTTAAGGAGGGAGCTTCTCCTAATGGGCTTTTGATACATCAGAGAGCAAGATGTTGGACGTATTCATTCCCTCGGCTGTTCAGTAATCAGAATAGTGGAGTCGGGAAATACATTGACTCTATAGGACGCTGACCGATGTTCTAATAATGAGAATCAGCAGTATTTGTGACTGAACAGGAGTATAGGAGCAGAAAGCGAGGTCATACAAAGTGGGCCGCGCGCTAGTGGTCAGTTCCGTGACAAAGCTGTCCTCCCTCAAACGACCAGCCTTTCATCGTCTCCACATGCAGGTCTTGCACCTTTACTTATTCATGCTGCTTCACCGGCGCCTTGGCCTGTATTTACGTCTGAAAATGGTTCCTGGGTATTGAGTCCACAAACCGCAATAACGGGCTGAGATTGACAGATCTCGATTATTTGGTTGGTAGAATGGTCTCATAGGTATCATGATCAGTGTGCTGAGGGACGAACAAGGTTCGCTTATGCTAGGGTCAAAGTCGGCACTTATAAATCAATGGATGACATGAATTGATAGTCCGCATTTGATTACTGTTGTACATGTCCTAGGGAGACCCCGTGGAGTAGGTATTATACACGAGCCTATGCTTGAACCCTTGCCTCTCATAGGCCATCCCCATGTCCAACTTCATTCCCAAGCCCTAGAAGATCTCTTCCACGTACCGCTCCTGCAACAAAGCCTTCACATCCCCACAAAGTACAGATCCCATCCTACACCTCGTACCCTCCGCAGCCGCCCTACTGCTACACACAAACACCATTCCTGGCCTACCCAACACCTTCTCCTTCACCTTCTTCGCATAACGAGGAATACCATCATACACACGACGCTTCTCCGGGTTACTGACAACGATATCAAGCACATCAAGTAGATCTAGCGCCATCGCTTCGTTCAACACGTCTAGTGCCAAATCCAGATCACATTCGTTAAGACCGAGGAAAAGTGAGACACCCCTCCGAAGCGGAGGGAGGGTTTGCCCAGCGGCGATGGCGGTCGCTATGCGCCATTGCAGCAGACAGCGTACAGGTCCGAAGCCAGCGCCCGTTGCGACGATGACGAAGGGGGAGTCGTAGTTCTTCCTCAATATGGGACCGCAGACCGAGTCCACGATGCGGTATTTGAATTCTGAAAATGTACCAGAGTCGTTTAGGAACGTGTCGCTGAAACGTCCACCAGGGAGGACTTTGACCATTATGTCTATTCTGCGGCTTGGTGTATTTGTCACTGCTGTTCCGTTACGCCGCGAGAGGTAGTGGTTTGAAGAAGCTACAGAGTATGTTCTCGTGCGCAATAAGGGCATGTCTAGACACATTTTTCGGCGGAGATCAAGAGAGGGGGTTATACGCTCGCACAGAAGTTCCAAGGCTTTGAGCATCGGCAATTTGCCGAGGACTTCCTTGGTGAGACCTTCCAATCCAGCGACATCGGTCGAGCCAAGCCATTCGAGCTGCAGGAAAGGAAGCTCGAGGTCGACGAACTCTGTCAGAAATCTCGAGTAGGTTGGATTTCCGCCTTCGATGTCCATATCCAACACGTCCGATGCCTCAGTATGTAATGCTAGCAGTGCCCTCTTGATCTTAGGGCCTACATTCACTGGGAGGATTTGAATACAGCCCATCTCGTCAAACGGTTCATGAGAGACATTGAGGCTCAAAAGCCGGGTCCTGAGACTATCGCTTGCTACTTCTGGACGAATGGTATCCAGCGTCGCTTCTTTGAGGGTCGAGAGGAGCTGCGATTGATGATCATCGTAATTTTGGACAGCATCGTCGATAGGTACCACATTGACCGTGACAGGGTGGGTTATCCCACATTTTGTGAACACAATTGGACAGGGCCGCTGGAAAGAGCAATTGGTCGTGGCAGCGACAGTAGGGCCTAATTTGGTAAACCAGTTCTTCAACGCCCGAAATGGGATTTGCTCAACAGCAACGTCCCCCTTGAAAAGCCCGCCAGCCAGAGGAATTCCGCCAATCCTTCGGAGGGAATCATTGAATTTTACAGCGGCTCCGTTAAAGGTATTCGAGTAACGACTATCCCCATTGCCGAAGATGGCATACCGGAAGCCTTTCCTATAGTTCCGGGACAGTCCCAACGGTGACAGCGTCGAAATTTTGGCAAAAGCGTCGGAACCGTTCGGTGGGATTGCGCCTTCTCCAGTGGAACTTACAATCAGGAGAATGGTGACGTTTGGCGTGAGTTCGGAGACCTTCAAGCTGTTCAAAGGTCCGACATGAGGTACTAGAGAGTTCTCGGGCATGTTCTTAATTAGAGCCTTCGTCCACTTGTGCAGCTTTGCGGCTAACTTCTCTCCCACCGTTCCCGCACTACTGAAGTATATTGCTATCGATCTGCTGGTATTCGGTGGCGGGCAAGAGATGTCATTGAGAGTCTTGACTATTGCTATATCGCGGTCTACAAGCATCAACTTATCTGATCTTGCATGTTCTGTCCCACATTTGATTGGGAGAATCTGCGTGGGGACCGACTCTCCACTTTCTTCCACAGTCTCGAATCGCAGAGGCGTTAAGCCAAGAGGCCATCGTTGCTTCTCTCTATTCCAGGCCTTTATTGGATCTTGAACATGCTTGCATATCATAGGCTTAGGCTGATAATTTGGAGCTCCTCCGCGATGCCACAACGGGATGATAGAACCTTGCGGGGGTGCCAGCCAATATGGATCAGCCGGAAGTCTGTAGCCATTACTCCGTCGGAACTCATCGTCGTACTGGCTCCATTTCATCGATGCGGTAAGAGAATCAGTCATCATTACTTTAGCTTGGAGAAATGACCAGTGAACTGCGTAATTCAACTCTGATTGGGCTCTTGAGAGCATGACAAGCTTTTCGTACTCGGGAAGGTCCTCAAAATCCTCTGCGCCATCAGTGAGTCTCCCCTCCATTAAGCCCAAGGCCTTGACTATATCCGGTAGAGCATTGTAACGAAAAGGGTCAGCCAAGTTGCGGACCCCAATTTCAGCATCCATAAACCTTCCCATGTCAGCTTCTAGTTAGCTTCAACGGAAGCTTGACAGACTCACCAGCCAACGAAGGGTGTTGCGGTGTACTGGACACCGCCAATATCGAAGCCTAATTGGGTCAATGCTGGGAAAGGGACCCACTTGAGATTGAGCTTCTTGAATTCCGCTGGGAACTGGGGATGATGGATATCGACAAGCTTCCGCAGACTTGTTGGAAGCTCAGCTATGCAGGGCCTATCACCTTCTGCCATTGTAACAAAAGGCAGGACATCCCATCGACTCTTCACTTCCGGAGGCTTCCAACCCAGATCAATGATGGTCTTCGTGAGTTCAACGCTCGCTGGGTCTCCAACGATGGAGCCATCATCAGCTTCGTACCCTGCTAATTGTAGGACCTGGTGGTTCATGATCATCGGCCCTCTGCAGTTAGTAGTCCGCGGCGGAAACACGAACACTGTAGGCCGGATGCTTCCTTGGTTGAATGCCTTCTGGACACCTTCGATTAATTCAGCGGCCATCTGGACGCTCGAAGTGATCTTCCGGAGGTCGCAAAGTTTCAGATCCTCGCAGTGCGAGCGCATGATACACTTCCTGGAGTTCCTCCACGCACGACGGACGCCCAATTCAAGCTCTTGAGGTGTCTGTAACCATGTTCCCCCAACCCTTTCAACCGAATGATCCTCTCGCACAACGCCTGTACTGGCCCCAGACCTGATTTCTGCCAGCGCTTGCTCGAGTCGCTGGGAGAATGCATTCTCATTCTCATATATGCCTTCGCGATACAGTTCCTCCAAGAATTCTTTCGCTTCTCGTTCCACAGCATGGAGTGCTCGGTTCTCGCCTACTCGAGGCTCATCCGTGTGGACCGCCCGACCAGCCTGGCATATTTCCTTGGTACAACCCGTGGATGCTAAGGTCGCATGATTGGCACGAATGGCGTTGAACTCCGGTTGCCAGACAGGACACTTGCCGACACCGGGAGCAGTTATGATCGAGGCCAAAGTCATGATTTCTGACAAATGGTCCCAACTATTTTGTCCATCTGAAGAGTCGACATGCCTTGGTCGACAAATGCGAACTAGTTCTCAGGCTTCCGACGCTTCGGAGGTCGCTATGAAGGGTTCATCCCAACAAAACCTCTTCATTCTTCGATTATAAAACTCGACAAGTTCATCGTAAAGGACAGTAGAGTTGTCAAACATTCGCTAGGAAGGACTGCTCAGGGAAGGCATGGAACAGTATTTCGCACGCATGAACAGGTGAAATGAATCACGGACGACGACATCGTATGGATGGCGAGGCCCAAGAGGGTTTCACGGACGGGTGGAGGAATCAAGGCGAACCTCCCGCCTACGTTGAATTTAGTCATAGTAGCTCAGGGCAAACTAGTTTCATAACCTTCCGAAAGCAAGCTGACTTTGACCCTTCTCCGCTGTAGCTTGGGATGTCTTCTTCTGAGTAGGCCCATTCTGATTGATTCTAGGTCTGCCAATTTTCTTTATTCCCACTGCACGGCCGTTGAATTTGGGTGTTAGCCTAGATTCTGCTGCAGGTAAAGCTTCCGTGGCTTGCAAATCCCGAGCGTAATGCCAATCATCGTGTTCTGTTCTTGCTGAATCGGGCACCTTCTTGCTGCATCGATCACAGAAGTGAGATGTCAAAGACGCTTGTTGAGCTGTGACCTCGGCCCTATGGCGCGTATCATTACCGTTCCCTATAGGCGCACCACTCTCGTAGCCGCCCTCATCAAGGGCTGCATCTATGGCTTGAGGTGACGAAGACCTTTCTGCATCAGCGTTGTCAGTGGTATCCGGGGTATCGGAGGATACCCCAGAAAAAGACCCGTGGCTGACCTCTTTGCAGTGTAAAGGATTGGGTATGCCGCAAAGATCGAACTTCCGTCGTTTTTCGGGATATGCCTCATCCCTGCTCGCGGCGTTTTGGTTCTCGTCGCGCACTGACGATTTCATAGCTTTGGCTTCTTCGCCCCTAATAAGAAAGCTACCGATGCCGTGATTGCCAACAAGGCCATCTTCGAAACCACCAACGCTTAGCTGCAAATTACTACATGGCCATGCCCTGCCGTCGACGACGATCTGGCCGAGAAGGGTTTTTGCAATATCAAATAGTAAGGCTTCGTCGATAGCCGTGCCGGTAGGTATTGGTGCTTGTCGAGATCTCATCTGTGCGCCCTGCCGGTGATGTAGGTTGAGAGTTTTGGGCCTCCGTTTGTTCTCAAGTACCCCTTCTTCGACCAGTCTCGATTGTATGTCAGCTACGAATATGCGAAGCCATCGGATCGCTTGTTCAGAGGTATTGATGGTCGGACGAAAGGATTTGGCTGAGAGCATCGACTTTATCTGTGTTCGAGCGCTCACTTCGCTTGCGTCTTCTCCTCGGATTATATGATATACCCAAGATCCAGTGTCATCGCCTAACTTTGACTTTAACTGCTCGATCGAGACGGGAAGCAGTTCCTTCACTTCGTCGGTTGCGAATTTGGCTACGACTTCGTCCCCCAGCTTGCCACCAAGGTTTCGAATTTTTGTGAATTTGAAGCCTCCCATGAAGTGCTGCACTGCTCTGTTCCTAACAATCGTCTGTTGATTTGGCTTCTTATGTGCCGACCCCAACTTAGCTATCATCTTGTTTCGAGCTATTCCTGCAGAGCAAGTGTACTTCAAGCGATCCAAGATAGCAGCACGCACGGAACGTACAATCTCGGAACCTAGGAGTATAGCTATATCATCCCAATCAGGATCATCATCTTCTGTTTCTGATGTGTCGAGATCCACCAATGCATCAGTGTTCCAGTCCAGTGCAGTCGAAGGAGGCCGTGGCAGGAATTCTGTAGGGTCATCGTACGGAGCTGGTCCACTGATCTCAGGGTATCTTTCGAGAAGGATGGAATGTATGTGCGCGGAAAGATCTAAAAAGACTTCGTCCACGCTTGCCTTTTCAACTCTTTGGACAGGTGGCGCGGGTAGTACATCTTTAATGCATGCCAATATCCTTCTCGACTCTAGGCGATATGGATCGAGAGAAACTTTGTGCGTTGCGATATGGGCAAAGGCATCCTTGTGGTAAGCCCATTTTTCGTCCCCCTCTTTCCACGTAGCCACATGCTGCATGATTAGGTTTGGGCATAGCTTTTTGGCTTCGGTGATTGTAATATGTCTATGCATGCCGTATTTGCGGGCCGGGTAGTTGATAGCTATTAGGCCTTGCCATTGCTGGTCAGTATGTCAGCCACAGTGCCGCGCATTGGTACACAATCGAGCGTACCTGGACGGCAAGTGGCTGGTCTTCCGGTATTCCTAGGCGTACACCCTCACACTGCGCATAGAACGCGTCTAAGTCTATGTGAGCAACAATCCGTAATGGACATGCTGTCGAAGATAGGGCAAGTTGGGCGAGATTTTTGTAGGTGAAGCGGGACTTGCGTGTGCGGCCCGCATTAGGGGAGAAAGGGGAGGAGGCAAGGAATGGTTGAGAAGAGGACATCACACCCGATACGACTGACTGCCGAACTCAGCGGATCTTTGCAAGAGAAAAAAGGTATGAAGAAGTGCTAATCAATATATTGGCTTGAGTGGGAGGAAATAAACTCCCTCGGCAGCTCAAGATTATGAGCCCAAAGTCGCGTTGCGGCTAGGAATCTAATCGTGTAGCGCTGCCACGCATGCCATCATCGACTTGTCTTCACTTTGTCGTGTAAAGCAATTGCATCTCAAGATTTCATAGCATTCATGTCTTTTCTCCGGAATCCGTTGTTGCTCCTGGGTGTCAATCTCTCTGCCATAGCCGGATCGACATATTTACTTCGGGAACATCACATCTACAATCTCGAGGAGCACGAAGCACGAATGGATGAGCTTGAAGGGACTCTACGTGGGCATATTGGCTTAATAGAAGAAGCTCTAGATCGACTTGAAGGAACGGCGACCGAGGCTGACAGGGGGAAGAAGATGTGACAATCCTAAACCTCAAGACTTCGTACACAGACTGTCTGACAATCCATGTAGGAATGATTATTATGGCAAACGGGGACGTGACGGAAAAAAATAGAGGATTTGTGCGGAAAACAAATCAGTTCATGCAACAATCCTCGGTCCGCCGAAAAAATCCACTATCCTTCGATATGGAGTCAATATGTCAATGAGAGGAGAGCATGTCATCATTACTTTCCTGATACAATGGTACCAAAACCCTGTTCCACAGCGCTCTGTATCAGACATACATCCATTCAACATACTTATACAGAAAGCTGAAGCTGAAAATTATATGTCGAGCTGGTTGTGAAGCATTGATCGCCTAAGGTACGTGTTGGAGTCGGCAACACAAAGTGAGTCTCGGCGTTATCGGAAAAGCTTTTGATGTTTGAAATCATGGAAAGGAGTCGATTGGACGCATGTTCAGCTTTTGTTTAAGAAACGTCACATGATGTCGTGTCGTCTTCGTATCGTAGGTGCGGAGTTATGTGCCTCACCAGCAAGATCCTGAGGAAAAGAGGAAAAATCCCATATTTCCATCAACGACATCCCATTGTCGTCGTCTCGCAGTGTCTTACACGGATACCGCCCTTAGTGTATCTAGCCTAGATGATGTCAAAAGCCGTGGACTTGTAATGGTCACAGATGTAGCTTGTCTTATTTTTCTCGAAGGGGAAAAGCATAGCGCTGGATTTAAACTTGCTTCTAGAGATAGTCGCTATTGTTCCCGTTCCTTCGCCATGCCATGACAGTATGGAACGTCGGGGTATATTTTGTTGCCACCACTGGTGACGGTAGGCTTATTAATGGCAACAGAGCTGAGCCTTTTGATCTGAATGCTACAGGCTGATCCTTAGCATTAGAATCTAAAAAAAATCCTCATGTATAGACTGCAATACCCCTTGAACACTTAAACCTTAGACCCTCTTTTCTAGCTCTTGGACCTTTTCTTTATTCCTTCATTCTTGATGTGAAGCATGTTTCTATGTATTTGAAGATAAGCAAGATTTTCGTTTGTCCTCTTCAATGCTTGAAATATGCCTTTGAGTAGCTGGGGCCATATTTCAGTCTGGATGTTCAGTGCTTGGAATGTGGCTTTGAGTTGCGGGGCCAGTGGTCTGGTCTCATTTCCTCGATCCAAGTCTTCACCTGAGTCGCAGAAGCTCCTGTTAGCGTCCTGGTTTATGAGCTGAGCACCTGAGATAAGATAGACGATTGATGGTCTAGCCATCCTAGGCTTAGCCGCTGCAAGGTGTGACTTCTCACCCATCTTCAACAACGCTATACCCCAACAATGACACCAATTCTTCCAGTCCACCGACAATGTCGACCATCTCCACATACGCACTGACCTTCAACTGTGCACGCGTCTCCATCGATCCCGCCATCCTCTCCACCCACCTCTTCTCATCCCTACCCCCCAGAAGTCCAGCGCCCGAGATCCTGATTCTCTGTCTCCAAGAGCTCAGTCCGATCGCCTACTCCTTCCTCGGTGGCTCCTATCTCGTTCCCTACCTCTCTCCCTTCAGACATGCAGTCTCTCTCGCTGGTGCAGCTCTCGACAACGCGAGCTATGTCAACATCATCACACGCAACGTGGGCATGACGGCGATAATGGTCTTTGTGCTCAGAGATCAGACAAGCCAAGTACGATGGTTGGAGACGGGTGGGGCGGGCGTTGGTGTGCACGAGATGGGGAACAAAGGCGCCGTTGGGGTCAGGATGGGTTGGTCAATCGGAGACGAAACGCTGGATCTGTGTTTCGTTTCCGCACACTTAGCACCCATGGAAGACGCCCTCCAGCGGCGGAACGAAGACTGGAAGAACATAGTCCGAGGCCTAGTCTTCACCCCCGTTTCGCCCACCACAGTCCGCAAAAGCGCCACACACCACCTCCCCCAAGAACCCTCCTCCACCGACAACCAGCCCCTCCTCTCGCCCACAGGAGAAGCAGAAGAAGCAGTCTCAGACTCCATACCCCCAATGACAGGCATCTACCACCCAACAACCCACCTCCTCCTCGCCGGCGACCTCAACTACCGAACCTCCTCCACCCCACCCCCCGAAAACGCCTACCTCACCTGGCCCCAACCCACCAAAACCCCCTCAGCCCCAGAACACTACTCCCACCTCCTCCCCCACGACCAACTAACCCCCGAACGCCTCGCCGCCCGCACCCTCCACGGCCTTTCAGAAGCCCCCATAGACTTCCCCCCAACCTACAAATACAGCGAAAAAGCGCGCCGCAACGCCTCCGTCTCAAAAGCCTCCGAAGAATACTGGGACTGGTCCAAACACCGCCGCCCCAGCTGGTGCGATCGGATACTCTACCTGGACATGCCGCCGTGGATGAAGCAGTCGCACGAGCGGATACAAATACATGGCTATAACGCACTGCCCCTGATGGCAACGAGCGATCATCGAGCCGTCGCTTGCTCGTTTATAATACCTGCACTCCCGATACCGGTGCCTCCGCAAGGTGAAGAGCAAGAAGAAGTGGAGGTGGAGCGGGATGTGAGACTCGCACCGCCATTTGCTCTTGATCCGTTGTGGAGGGAGAAGAGAACGAGGGCGCGGATGAAGGAGGTGGTGGTTGGGATCGCGTCGTTGTTGGTTTTGACGTGGGAGGGGAGGGGGATTTTGATCGCGGTTGTTTTTGGAGCGGTGGGGGGGTGGGCGGTTGTGGGGGGTTTGGTGCGGTGATGGTGGTGGTGGTGGATGGATGGATGGATGGATGGATGAATCCTTTCTTCGAGGTAGAGGTTTTGCGAGCTTTGATTTTATTTTCTATGTTGAGGATTGTGGCATCGATACCCAATGGATTGGACGAGTCTTATTGGACGGGAGCTTATGTTTCGGTTCAAAATATATTGTCTACCAGTAACGCCATCAAGCTGAGCGTGCAATATGGACTAAAAGAGTGACATAGTGTACCACACGCAAAAACAGTCGCTCATCCGACGAAAGAAAGTATCCACCGAAGAACCCCATTCCGCAACACCTCACGACCCAAGCCATTCATGTTCCCCCATCCCCCATACAGCGGTAAGTACCCCAAACCTAAGCCTTGGCCTCGACCTCCTTCTCACTCACAGCCTCCGCCTCCACAACCTGCACATCCTGATACGCAGGCGGAGCGCCCTTCTCATCCGTCTCCACATGCTCATAAGCGCCCGTCTCCGGCGTCCGCTTGAATTTCATCCAGAGGAAGACGATAGCCTGTCCGACCATCATGCCGATGGCCGAAGCCGCCATACCGAACGCCACGCCGATAAGGATGGGGACGAAGACGACTTTGACGGCGGTGCGGAGGACCTTGGCCATTTTGCCCATGAAGCTGTGGTGGTGGTGATGATGACGGTGCTCGGCGGGCTTGAATTGGATGTGGGAAGGCAGCTCGACTGTTCCGTCGGGACGACGGTGGGGGAGGCCTGCATCGTTGTCGCCTTTGTGGCCTTTATGGTGATGGTGTTTGTGGCCTGCGAGCTTGTGGAAGCATTTGACGCAGAAGGTTTTCATCTTGTGGGCTGCGCCTTTGGCGGATGCTTTGGCTTTCTTGGTGCCGGCGATGAATTTGGCGAAGACTCGGCAGAGGATATCTTCGCACTTGGCGTCTGGGGCGTCGGGGGATGCGGGGACGGTGTTTACGGAGTGAAGCGTGAGCTGGTGACTGTTAGCTTGGATTTTTGTTCGAGCGTTGGATGGGGATTTGCGTACCTTGCCATCGGCTTCTTTGATAGCCTTGATCTCGATGTTGTCGACTTTGATCATCTGGCCGTCAAGGCCCATGATGGTCATGAGGATAGTAATAAGGCTATTTTCCTCGAATTTCTTCTCGTCGTACTCTACGCTGTAGCTCAATCTCAGGCTTCCCTCGAAGCCTTTCATGGTGTCATCCTGGCCATCCTTCTTCGTCTGTGAGACGGTCAAAGCGGGTGGGAGAGTTGGATTCTGGAGAGGGAAGAATGAAACGTCGTTGAACTTGAGGGTATCGCCTGCGGATTCAATTTTTATCTCAAGATTACTCGCAACATCGGCAGTCCACTCGTGAGCACCGTTGCGGAGGCTGTCGAGAGCAAAGGAACAGCCCGCACAGTCTAGATTGACGTTGTGGGAGATGGCATCGAGCGTTGGCGGCGCTTTGTTCTCAATTTCGGGAAGGCTGTTGATCTCTGGAACAACGAGGAAAGCCTGTGCAGCCAAGGTGAAAACTCCGGTGGAAAGCAATGAACCCAAGATCATGATTGCGATGTTTATGAAGTTTGTGTAGTGGTTATGATGTGGTTGTAAGTGGTAGGAGAAAGGATAGGTGTCGTTGAGGTGGCACTGCCGCTCTCGCGATTGATGTGACGCGGCTTTGACGTTTCAAATATAACTAGTCTCGATATAGTTAGCTGGTGTCTCATGTGAGAACCAAAAATTTCTTTGATAGGCTCGACTGTAACTCCGATTCGTTTCAACCAAACAGTAAACACACATTCAGCACAGCAGCAGATAAAGATGGCCCAGCCTCAAGCTCAACCCAATTATCAGCGCCTTGCCGATGCCTTCACTACAGCTTCCGAGGAATGTTCACGCCTACCGAACATACCAGCAATCAATAATAGCCAAACCCTTGTTGATCTTATCGGCCAGCTACGTGATGAGATGGGCCAGCTACGTGATGAATTACGTCAATCGGCTACACGAACGACAGAACGATTCGACTCCCTTCAAGCTAACATCACAATCATTCAAACTGATATCAGTGCCATTCATACTCGATTAGATGCTAGGTAATATCCCTATGCTTTTCTTTAGCTTTACGAACTCACTATTTCTATAGCGAGGGTAATACTATTGCTAGACTCTTCAATTCTACTATCAATAATCCACAAACGCCCTTCCAGCCTCTTCAAAACCGTCACAATATGCCTGTACAAAGCCTCCCAGAAAATGGCGAGGCACTATCAAATCTCAGCCGTAAGGAACATGACTCTCTATTCCGGATCTAGTCTAATATAATACAATATAGGTACCGAACTTACAACTATTCTTCGAGAATATAATCTCTCCAATGATGGCAGTATCGTTGATAAAAGAAAGCGGTTGGCGCAGTATATTGGTGTTGTGGTGCAGGTTTTCTGAGGACAAGGATTGAGCTGTCAGAACACCGGAAAACGGATTCTGTTTGTAAACCTCGCTCAATAGGTATATTGAACAGTACTATCACCACATCTTTCTTTGTCTGTACAGCCTCCATATTCAATTCCAATATCAAGATCTCGAAGCTCAGCCCTACAAATCCCATCAGATTCATGATCTAGAAGACATGAACCATACCTCGCACTCCGCTCATATCTCCTTACCAAGGAAACAGGCCGTAAAGAGCGTAGTCCTACTCCCTTGAATTCATCATTTCGGGAATGGAAGAGTGAAGAACAGAAAAAGTCCAGTCCCATGCATGAGTAGCCAATGTACGTATTGTCAGTCTGCTCTGTAGAGTATCCAGTATTAGAGTAACAGGGGGGATGCTTGGGTGTATCCTCCTTCTCATTCATGTACCCCTGAATCCAGAGCATAGGTCACCAGGACATCTTGGCTTTATTGTATCGTAATGCCAGCATCTTATGAGGCAAGGACTGTGGAGGATGCGTGTTAACTTTGGCGGCATCTAGCAAGTAGATCATGACTCCATGCAGAATTTTCTGTCACATTGAATCTTGTATGGACATGTTTGAATATTCGGCATCAAGATAAAGAGACGGTGGGTTTTCTTATGACAAATGCTGTATAGAAATTATATGATCACGCCGGCAATGCAAAGGGGTATCAGCTATCTATGCCACACCGCGTGATGTCGCTGCAAAGGGCAGCCCTAAACTCGCCTTGCAATGCTATGCAACCCGCTTCCACGCTTAACAATGCAATGCGATGCCAGAAGCCTGGCTCAGGTGATGATGATACAATGGTGACACACAAAGACCTACCACTAAGCAGCGTAAAGTAGAGCCTCGGACCCCTATGGCTCGGTTCTCCCAGCTTTACCCTCCTCGTTCTCCGATCGAACCTTCTCCTTTTCGAGGAGTAGTGTCAGCTGGCTCTCAGCCACTTCGGGACCTGAAGGCGCTGGAGCCTTCAGTGGCGCCGTCACGTTCGTGAACGCTTCTCTCCCCTTGCCCTTTCCCGCGGATGATGTCGTTTGCACACCATCCATCGTACCATGGGCTTGGAAAGAGGCGGCTGTGGGCACGGAGGCACTAGACTTGCGAGCAATGGTGGGGAGATCCGTGAATGAACGCTGGGAAGGTCGGGTCCGATCGATAAACTTGGCTCGGAAATCCGGGTCCACGAGGTGATCTGATGGCTCAGGTTGCTTGCTTGCGGGACCTTGAGATACGTTTTCGCTTAGTCTTGACCTGAATTGGGCTTCAGCCTCGTTCGAGCTTGACTCTGTATATGAAGGCTCGTTCGATGACGGGTCCGCCGATGATCGTCTATGCTGCTTGGAAGGATGTGGGCTGACTGCCCGAGATCTCTTTGTCGATGCGGTTTCTTGGATTTGCTTGGCCGTTCGGCCAGGCTGGCTCGCTGTAGGACTAGCTGCTGAAGGGAGCTGGAGGGTACTGATGAGATCGGGGGTAGATGAGCTTCTGGAAGGAACCTCTTTCGAGGCACTGGTAGAAGATCTTTGCCGTACAAACGTTGGTCTGGTTTTACTAGCTCCAGTGTTGGCCACGACTACCGGACTCCTCTTCCCGAGCCTTTGACTGCTCTCTCCACTAGACCTTGCTAGCCTTTCGCCAGTATTCCGCAGAGTTGAGGTAGAAAATTTGGGAATAGAGACGGCTACCTCTTCGTTGAAGCGCGTAGCTATTGGGCGGCGAACATAGCCGAGTTTTGCGCCCGTAGAAGAACCCGTACTATCATCGGGTGAGACACCTTCCTGGCGTCCGGCGCCAGGTTCCAGCTGTGGCTCTCCAAATGGGTGATGCGCCACGATTGCGCTTTTAGATGATCTACTCGACCCTGAGCTTTCCTTCTTCAGTATCGGAGGCCGTCGAGTGGCAGGTGGTGTCGTTCTTCTGTTTTCCTTCGATAGCTTGCGTGACTTTTCGTAGGCGGCCAAGCGGCTGGTTGGGGTGGGAGTGACAGAGCTATCCTCTGACTCTCTATGGCTTCCATCGTGCCCAGTTGTGCTACTTGACAACTCTATTGCGGACAGAGGGGTCGTTGGGGTAGGAGTTACGGACCCAGATTCAATATCTCCGGGGCTTGATGGAGGTTCAGGTTGACGCAACCTCTCTGATCTGATGATGGTTCTAGCAACAGCCGGAGAATCCGCACTGTCACTGGAACCCTCCGTTTCCGATGGTGGTGCAGCCTCCGTGGAAGGTGTACTGTCATTCGAAACTTGGGTAGTGGGTGGCGGAGTTGAAGGTGACGGCGAGCGAGCCGGCTTGTAAGAGACTCTACGGTTCTTTCCCGATCGTGGCGAGGATCGAGGTGTAGTTCGAATGAAGCCTCCCTCGTTGATGGTATCAAACAGACTGTTGACGCGAGTCCCACTCAATCGCTGCCGTAACCGTTCATCGCTCCAAATGCGCCAGAAGAAGTTCTCGAGTCTTCGGCCGATATTATCCACCAGCACAGTCTTTTTCGAAGCGTATACTACGGGAGCACACCATCAGCTATGAAAGACAGCAAGCATCCTCGCTAGGGGACTATACCACGCCAGAGATATGCAACCTGCTCTGCGTCGACACGATCCTCACCCTCCTCAGCGGGCTGCAGACCCTCCTTGTTGCTCACCAAGCCTTCCGGCAGGCCTTCCACCGCCATCTCTCACAGTCGGCTCACGCGCAGTGAGCGCGGTATCATGTGTTGTGAGGTACATATGACTGCTTGCACCAGGGGAAGTGAGAGGTAGAGCAAGCTGTCATTGAGTGGCGGCCATTGGTCACCCATCAATCTGGTACGCTAGAAGCACGTGCGAGATTAAGCAGTGCCGTTCCTCTTTTAGCAAATTGATGAAAGTGTGGTTCGTGTTTATACTCTATTGAATGACAGTGGACTTGGCACAATCAATGAGAAACAAGCACCTTGAGGCATGTTCCAAGGAGATTCTGCCAACTGAGCAATTTGCCCAATAAGGCCAATAAGGTACGCAAGGACATGCATTACAAGCGATAGCAGAAGATATTACAGTCACAAAGAAGGAGAGAGTCAGCTGCTCCGTCCCTCTTTCCCTCTTTTCCTCTTCCCCTCGGCTCTGGGCCGGTAGTGGTAGTAGTAGTGTCGAGTGCAGGGTTTAGGTGTTTAGGTTGGAGTAAGGCAGCAATTACCACGGACCGTGACTCTGGGACGAGCTACGCTCTCGGGAGGAGGTTCGGGTGACCGGGTAGCGGTGGGAAGGCGACGCTTGAAAGAACTAGAAGCCCCTTGGTCCTTGGAAGGAGATGGGACGGGGGCGATCTACAGGGACTATACCCAGAAAGACAAGAAAGCCCAGGGACGCACATGGCAAACCAGATTCGAACGTTGGACGACTCAGGACAGTCAGTACGTACCTTGAGGTAGTACTTTAGAGAGCACTAGCCAGAAATGCAGATCTCTCTCCCACCGTCAGAAGATGTCATAGTGCCGGGACCCGACTAGTAGTAGCGCGTCACATGCACAGTAGATGATTAGCTGCACCTGCCACCAATACCATCCTTGACCTGTCACTATCCTTACTATGTAGTACTAGTAGTATATCCTTTTTCGCCTCCGTGGCGGTCAACACCGACACCAGCAGCATTGCCGGTCGAAGATTGAATGTCCCACGATGGTTATTGTCCTATCCGGTACTTGTAAATACCTACCTAAGTAGTCCCGCAGTCAGGCGGTCAGATCAAGTGGATATCGACATTAGTCACGACCGTCGCTTGGAGTGGGTTGACAATCGCATCCTTCTAGCCCTTCTAGCCCTTCTAGCCCTGTTCTATATCCATAGTCGACCGGAACGTTCAGCGCATATCAATACGCGTCAAGACTCTGCTCACGTGCTGCTCTGCGGGGAAGGCCCATTGCTTACTGTAAGAGATATTCCTCACAGCAGCAGCGCAGATGATTGAAGAGAATGGAAGATAACGATGGAATGACGTGGACTCGTGCACACTGGACGTGCTATGACGCACCACTCCCAAAGAAATGTCAGAGGATGCGCCTCGGGGACATTTGGCTCAATGAGATGTTCTATTTCAGCAAATCGTTATTTGTCACCACTGTGTCCAATGCGGAAAAGAATGCCACACTTGGCAGGAGGATCTACACCGCCACAAACATCGCATGAGAGGCACAGTGTGTTGTATTCTACTTACCTTAGGTGTGACGGCAAAAGGATTGAGATGTCACTAGGAGATAATCCACCCACCCACCCACCGCTGTTCTATATTCTACATCCGAGGACGACTTGTTTCACATTGGTACTTTGCCAGAATACGATACAATGCACGTTATCAATGTTGCTAATTTCAACCAAATATGATCATCAATTGTCCAATGTCGTAAAGATCGACCTCCGATATCGTTACAATGCTCATTCAAGCCTGGTCACTGCTTGTAGCTCGACAAGCCTTGCTGTCCTCGCCTCACTATTCGTCTGGCTCCAGCGGAGACGCATATCCACGGTAGCGGAGGGAGTTGTGATGTGTCGCCAGATTCAGAGTGACACCGGCAATCCACAACCTCCATTCAAGTCAAGGTCCAGCTTCAAAGTCGTGGGGTGACTAGCTCTCACTGTGCCCATCAAGATCTCGCCCTACGGATATACCTTGGAGGCATCATAAGGTAGTCAAGTACAAGGCGTGCGTAAGGCTACTGCCACTGTCAGGATCTGATCAGAGGCATGTGCTGAAGCAGGTCCGCTACTGTCATCATTGCTCATTGACAGATCACAACCAGACAAATTCTTCTTTCCTTTGTTCTGTGCTGAATCTCAAGATCATTATCCTCCGAAAGGATCGAGAGGAAGCTCGGCTCAATACTGTCTTTCCTTACACTCGAAGCCCATCCGATGATGGCTACGCACGATTGCATTTACTGCTGGCAGAACCACCAAATCTTTGCATCCGTCCCCAATATATTTCCAGCCTTCGAAGAGAGGACACCAAAGCCGCTGTCAAGCTCGTTGCCATTGAGTCCGACATGGGGCCTGAACGTTCAGGGTTACCACCAATCTCCACGATTTGACGAAGCACAAACGAAGAATATAGAAACACAAAGACTTGGAGCCCTTAAGCCGCCTTAGGATGATGGCATTCCCGCAACGGTCGCGTCGCTTTGTTGTTTCTTGCAAGCGTCCATTCCAATTTTATTTTCCTTTGGAATGTGGTGCCAGCCCCCCTTAAGTATCCACGACCCTCAGCAATCACGTTTTCACCTTCATTCGTCCTGCCGCTGTCGTTACTCTGCTGGACATCTTGCTGGGGTTCTCCTCTTCGAATGAAATCTACAATTTATCATTATCAACTCAGTCTTTACCAATATGCATTTGATCAATTCCTTTGCGGTTGTTGCCGCTCTGGCAGCAGCACCGTACGTATCCACACGAAGTCTTGCCGTAGAGCAATTCATTGCCGAAGGTCAAAGTCTAGTCCAACGGCACACTTCCCTCAACGCGAGGCAAAGTCTCGCAAATCTCCCTACCTGTGCTGTAAGTCATCAATTCCCACCTACCGAAACTCCTAGCAAGCCTAACTGACCAACCCGCAGCAACCGGCTATAGAGAAAGGCATCACATCGACCACCTGCTCACTCACGGACTACACCTGCATCTGCCACTCCACAGGCTTCATAGACGGCGTCAACGCTCAGATCAAGACCTCGTGCGGAGCCGACGACCAGAAAGCGACTCTGGCCTTTGCCGATCAAGTCTGCACCTCTGCCGGCGCGCCCCTTCCAAAGAACGACGCCGCCCCAGCTCCCGCAGCTTCGGCTCCAGCAGTGTCAGCCCCACCAGCTCCAGCCCCCATAAGCTCGGCCATGGCCCCTCCACCAACAATGAGCAGCGAACCAGCCTCCACCGCTTCAGCGATGGTAAGTCCAACCAATAGTCATACCGTCACCCCATCTTCTTCTTCGTCTTCTTCCAACAAAACAACACCTCGCCCATTTCCTACTCCATCTCCTTCTCCCACCCCATCACCAACAACGTTCCAAACCCTATCCCTCTCTCAAAGCAAAAGATCCCCCACCTCTCCTTTCCCTTCCCCCTCTAATCTCTCATCTCAAAAATCTTCTTCCTGTCTAAACCCCACATCCCCCCATCCCCGAACAAAAACAACAACAATCCGCACGACAACAACAACCACAACCACAATCCCCCAACTCACACACCAACAGGTCCCCACAATCACGCCCCCCTACCCCGTCACCACCAGCAGTGCGAGCGGAAATGCCAGCGGAAGCGCAAACTGCACCAACACGACCTCTGCACCCTTTTTGGGCGCTGCGAGCGCGTTGTCGTCGCGGACGAATGTGGCGGGCGTGGTGGTTTTGATGGCTTGGGTGTTGGGAGGAGTTTATTTTCTTTGAATGGGTGTTATGGTGATGGGAGGGGAGGGGGTGGTAATGGCGAGGGGAATTAAAAGGGGAAGGGAAAAGGGGGTGGGTGTTTTGCAGTTGATAAATGGAGTGAAGGCTTTAATCTTTGTGAGAGAATGATGTATATGGTTTGCATTTAGGATTTGTATTTCGTTTCTTTACAGGGGGTCATTGATAGAGTGCAACTTACCCCTTTTTTAAAAAATCTAATGAGTATTGATGCAAGGAATTGAAGATTGGAGTTTCTCTTTGTTGTATGTACATTATCTTTATCGACCCCCCTATTTTTTATAATTACATATCCAAGTCATGGTTCTCGTCAATGTGTGTATATATATCCATCATCACCTATCCACTCATATCCACCCATATCCACAACCCATCAGATCGCCAACAACCACCTCCCCTGCGCCGACACTCCCTCCCTTGGCGACGACAGCGGCGACCTCCACCTCTCCGGCACCGAGCCCTTCCGCTTCACACGCGCCCACATCGATTCCTTCCGCTTGAGCGCCTCCATGTCGATCCGCAGCGATGGTCCATCGCCCTTCGGCGGCGAGGGGAAATATTCATCCCTAGCCCCCCCCTCATGCACAGACGAACCCAACGTCGGTTTCCGCTCTCTGGCATACCATTCCCTCCGCTCCTTCCTTCTAGCTTCGATCCAAGCGCTCGAAATGCCACCGCGACGGCAGACGGCGAGCATCAAGGCACCGGCGTCTAGCATCCCTCGCGGTAATCCCTGGACGACTTGGAATAATTCCATCGAGTCCCCGACGGCTTTGATGCGCTGTTCGCCGAGTTTGAAGATCGACAGCGCGACGCGGAAGAGGGTGCGGCTGCCTTCGTAGAAGAGGACGTCCCAGACGCGGAGCACGCTTTCGATGGGCAGGGTGCCGATGAAGAGGCTCATGAACCAGCTCGTGGTGCAGAGGCTGATTGGGGGTAATCGAGCACTGCTATCGAGGCCGTTACCCGGGGTGCCGTCCGCGCCGACCTTGTTCCAGATGTTCGGCATGGTCGATCGCAGAGCCACCATCAGCACCCAGAGATCGATGTTGGCGCCTTCGAGGCTGAGCTCGTGTGTGCCTGGTAGGTAGACGGTGGTGACGATGTGGAGCATCCAGAAGGCCTTTTCTTCCGCGAGGAAGAGGAGGAGGAGACCGGTGAGGAAGTTGAGAGATTGACAGTAGCCGATGCGCGGAGAGTGGAAGGCGAAGGCGCGAAGGACGCGGCGGAGGGATCCTAGGATGGCTGGCTCTGTCGCGGAAGGGTCTGAGCGATGGGAGTCCGGTTTGAAATGAATGTTGTCGGGAAAGGTCCGGTGAAGGTCACGCTCTATGGCTTCTTTGTCGTTGTCGGGCAGTGTTTCCTCGGATCGGGTTACCAGATGGCTGTAGAGGCCTGCGTGTTGTTTCAGGTAGGCTTCACCACCAGCGTAGAAAAACCAAGCGGCGCCTCGATACGCTGGCGGTATACCTTTCCGGATGAATCGTTCGGTTTTGGTTGACCAATTGGGAAAGCGGATGGGATGGTGAGTAGTTAAGCCAAGGTCGCGCATGTATGCGTTCCATTTCTGTTTTCGCCTTTTCTGGTCAACTGAATAGACAGCGTTCCACGCATCGTACTGGACGATACTGATGTGGTGACTGGTTTTCAGGAACCCGTATTGGTCGCGGCTGGAAGTGGCAGAAGATAGTCCGGGAATCAATGTGTCCTTGGTCTTGGAAGCCTCATTTAAATCTATCACAGGTGAGGTGCTAGACTCCTCGGTCGCAGGCCGCGATGGGGTAATCGATCCACCCATATTTTCATTGACAGCTTCCGCTATCTTCATTGATCTCCGCCGTTCCTCCTCGCTTATTGATGTGTCTCTTGATTCACTCGTGTCCGGCTCATCGTCGTCTGCAAATCCAGCGAGGTACATGTCAATGGCATCATCGACAGTCATTTCCCCAGCTTTAGAGCCTGGCCGAGATTGTACGTCTGCTGTGGACTCCGTGATGGAAGTACCCCTGGTCACAACGCTGCTTCTCTCTGTGCTCGTGGTATCTAGGTGGCTCGATGTTGTAGTGAGCGCGGAGCGAAAACTCGACCTGATTTCCTCGTTGTTATAGTTGGCTTGCCATGGACGTTGTGGAATCTTGGGAACAGTGGGAAATGGGGGCGCCCCGTCTAAACCCATCGTCTTCTCACTTGGCCTCCTCTTCCCCGTTGGTCTTAACCCTGGCCTGCCTCCAGCAGTAGACGGTCTCGATAGCTGGGTTGGGGCCAAGGAACTCTTAGCATTCGGCGACGTGACTGATGCTCCTCGACCTCTTGGAATAGACTCAAAGCCAGAGGGCATCCGCAGGCCGCTTTTCGATGGCTTTGGATACATAGGAAATGTTGGTGCATGATGCATTGTAGGTGGCTTTGCTGGTAAATTACGGACGCCGTTCGCCATTCGTACAATATCATTCTTGCCCGTCCGAGGACTCTCGCTGCTTGCTGGCTCTGAAAAGTTCCTGATTAGCCCCTTGGTCCTGATGACTGGCCGCTCTTGCTTCCTTGGCTGAGGTCTGTTTGCGGGTGCGCTTTGCACTCCGACCCTAGCATTCACTCCTGCATATTTATGGCCATTGACTTGGCTCTTGATATCGTCGGACTTCATACTTGGGATCCTGGGCGAAGCATCTGACGTTAAAGGCCATAGTTGTGCAGGGATTGGTGGTGTAGCTGGGGTATGGAGGTCCTCTGTCGACGGAGGCCCCGATCGCGATGACTTTCGTGACGACTGAGATGATGCAGCAATAACCCGCCCAAGGCTTTCCCTTCTTTCCGGTGGCTTCGGGATTGGCAATTGGCCTCTCCTACTCATCGCTTGCTCTCTATGTCCTCCTCTTTCCAACGACATCGTGTTGTCCGTCGCACGCAGAATTGACAACGTTCATTGACAGACGCTTAGAATGGGTACGGTAAGGTCCTTGGCCAGTTTGACAGTGATCCTGCTTGTGTTCCAAGACCGACGGAGAGGTGTTGGTCATTCCGTTTGTTTCTCGATCAGTCGATGGTTCGAGGATGTAAGTTTGAAATGAAAACCCTTGTATATCACGACAAGTACCATCACTACCAAGCTCTTGAGCAACGTAACAGCTTCTTCATTCTCCGATCACGAGAGTAGCTCCGAAGGATTTCAGTCAATACTGCTATCGGAAGGTGTGTCACTTGCATAAAGTTGTAGCAATTTTAACGAAATGAGAGGCGGGATGAGGGGCAAACTTCCCAAGCAGATGCTGTTGTGAGGTAGGACAAAGGTTGTGCTACACTCGATGCCATAACCACATCATAGACGAGTGTCAAGACTGCTCGAGAGACGAGTGCAATGACAGAATGGTGTGCGCAGCGCAATGGCCACTTTCTGAAGACTGGCCGCATAGCTTAGACTTTTGCGACAACGGTGCGGGGGGCCAACGGCCCTGTGTGGCTGTCCTGTCGTTCCTGGCTAAGACTTACGCAGGTACGATGAGGCTGCTCAGCCACGAGATTAGGGCACCGTTGCTATTACTGTGTACCTATTCCAGAAGGCATAGGGGCGAGTGAAGGTTGACAATGTTCCATGAGGAATGTGCATAGGTACGAGATACTGCCCACGCAATATCACTATCGCCCTCTTAAGATGCCTGCCGCTACCAGGATTGAACCTCCAGCGCCACCCATCGATATTGGGACTAACTCTGGTTCTAGAATGAGAAAGCGTCGCGGTGTATTATACGCTCTGGTACACCTGACCCTTATCACATCGTTCATAAGGTAACGTCCAACACACGTTGTCCCCTTGCGACATGCGTACATCCACTATTCCTGAAGTCGTTACGCTTGAACGAAACAGGCTCACATTCATTGTCGGCCCAGATCACGGGATGAATTTGACTGTTCATATCATCTTCGAATTCGTATGTCTGCGTAACACTAGATGCACCCTTTCGAACCATTCTTACGCGGAGATCTCTGGCATTGTTTCCCACGCCATCTACCCGTTAACGGCGACCTTTGCGAGTGAGATTTCACCTGCCATATATTGGCCTAAGTCAGAAGAGCCCAGTACGTTACATCGTACGAGGGGTAGTTCTAGGGAAGGACTGCAAATCTGGATCCCTGTGAGTTCTTGAGGTCGGAAATGGTCGGCGAAGATCAATCAATAGCAGGGATGGGTTGGAAGAGCTCGACCGACCACGGCGAGGACAAAATTCGGCGAAACACTCTGCGGCCGAAGCCGTTGATATGGTATCTATTCCACATGAAGAAATCATGCAACAATAGAGAGGGTTAGCATAGTCCATGGCTGAAATTAGTTGAGGAGACGGGTCCAAGAGCTCACGAAGACTGAAGACCTGGGCTGATACTATGTACCAAATGAATATAGACCATTCTGGGAGGTCAGTCCTATCGATATCTGATCATGAATTGGGCGCAAGTAGAGGCTTGCCATAGCACCATGGATAGTCATCACATATGGGAGCCAGTAATTGCCCACAATGAAAAGAGCTTAACCACACTCAGGCGATCTATCGCATAGAATAGTGTTTCTTGTAGCGCAGATGCGCAAGTCACGACGAAGCTCTTGAAGATCCGTAATCTACCTGTAATACATGTCCGAGATGGTCGTTTGTTCAATGTGCTAATCTCCTTTTGATTGGTCGGGATTTTAATGACGGCCCATTCCGCAACCGTTGGAACAGAAGCCGGGGGCTTCAACCACAGCGACTCCTGGTATCGCATTCCCTGCATTGATCGTCAGATGTTTGAGTTACGATGACCATGTCAGCAACGGTGGGCATGCTGTCCCAATATGCTGATACAACGAAGTGGAAGCCGACGTTGGCGGACAAAGATTTCTCGAGAAAGGCCCTTCAAGATTCAGCTTGGGCGGATGTGAGTCTGGTGTCTCAAGACGCATTGACACTATCGCTGACTTTTCTTGCAGGGCCTTCGAGGCATTGCAGCTGTCTTTGTTATGTTCAGTCATTTGACAATCGCCTTCGCCCGATATATTGTCAGACCTGGGGATGGCATCGGTGGCCCTTCGCGCTGGATGCAAGCCCCCATTTTCCGGCTCGTCGGCCAGGGCCCCGCCTGGGTCGCCTGCTTCTTCATTCTCTCGGGATTCGTCAACTCATTGAAGCCCATCAAGCTTGCTCGGTCGGGTCAGATCGATACAGCTTTATCAAATCTCGCCGTGAGCTCCTTCAGGCGGTCTTGGCGACTCTTCCTTCCGGCAACTGCGGCGACGATCATTAGCTGGTTCATATGCCAATTGGGTGGATACGAGACGGCGAGACAATCGGACGCGTACTGGCTGTACATCACAAGCCCGAGCCCGAGTTATTCGTGGGGAACGGCTATCGAAGACCTTGTCATAGCAATACGGAAAACTTGGACGTACAATCCGGACAATCCTTACGATCAGCCTCAATGGGCTCTACTATATCTTCTCCAGGGCTCAATGTTCGTATTTACGGCTCTGCTGGTAACTATCAACCTTACGCCCCGGTTTCGAGCAATGTGCTTGACGGTTTGCTGGTTCTGGTCGTGGAATTGGGGCATCAGACTCGGTGACCGTAAGGCGTCCCTTCTATTCTCACAATCCATGCTGACGTTCCTCCAGCAATGGTTGGCATCAATGTTTTTGCTGGTGTGATGTTGGCAGAATTCAACTTCTCGCAGTATCCTCTCCTCCTGTCTTCATACTCGCCGTACTTTGCGCCGCCAATGGTTCTTGCGGCCTCGATCCTCATGTCGTTTCCCTCCCAGTTCCACAACCATGCCCATTGGTCCGACACTCTTCTCAGATGGCATTATGCGTTGGCGCCTGCGAACGCAGAGATTCAACGATTTTGGCCCTCCATCGGCGCGCAGTTGCTCATCTTCACTTGTGTGCTCTCTCCTCACCTGCGCCGGATGTTGAGCCATCCATATCTGCTCTGGCTTGGAAAGATTAGCTTTCCATTATACCTACTACATGGCTCCGTCATGCGCACCATTCTCGCATGGCTGCTCTTTTCGAGATCGGAGCTGGCGGAAATAGAAGATCGACCCGGCGATCAGGTCTACGTCCTCATGAGATACCCCATTCCAGGCTATACCATGTTCTTCATCACAATGCCAGTTTTCTTTGTAGTATTATTCTCGCTGACGCACCTTTGGGCGATGAAGGTGGAGCCGTACTTTGGAAGCATTACTAAAGCTGCGGAGGAGCTTATGTTTGGGAAAAGGCAGGAGCGGCCTACCGTTCTGCCCGTTCGGCAGGACTGAATATGACGAGCTTTCAAGCGTTGTAGTACATTTTCCTGTCTAAAACATTATTGGCTGAGTTCACAGAGCATTGTTTCACTTTTGGTCCACTTCAGAGGCATAGCAGAATATGAACTATTCTTTCCACGCCCATGCAAGGTACATGATTTCCGGCTATGGTTTCGTCCTTCCAACCAATGTCTCTACGGCTGAACTAGCCCCCCCTAAGCTCCGTCTCCTCCGCCTGCTTTCACACCCTACGCCTGGACCTGTAGCAAAAGCAGTAAGTGCATAGTCAGGTTACCAACCGCCCTAGAGATCTGAAACCCTAATAGACTCGCCAATCTGATCCGTCACAGCTCATGCAGTAGCCGGAGTGCACTCATATCAGAGACAAGCTATTGTTGCAGCTTGTCAAGACGGTACAGCACGAAATCTTACGTCTGGTATAGTCCGAGGGTCCTAATAGAAAAATGTCGCAAGTCAATCACGTGACCCTTATCGATAATGGCCTTTTGCTTTCTACCGTGCTACCTTAATCCTCTCTTGCCTCTGTAGTCAACGTGCTGTACATTCTCTTCCTCCTCTTTCTCCTTCTCTTTCTTGACACTCACTGCCAGCAAGTGCTCACAATGTCAGATCCTCCTGCCTGGAGCTGGTTCCGTCACAACATCCTTTGCTTTCCCTTTAAATGGTACATCGACCGCCAGATGAAAAAGCCTTCTCGACATGCACACGTTCAACGACCCGATACGCCTCGTACGGCCCCTCTTCCCTCGTTGATTCGAGCTCACCAGCTCTCCATCACAGCAGAAGACTTAGAGGGTGGATTTGGGAAGAGGACAGAAGAACAGCTACATTCGTCCTTCCTCGGACTACCTCTAGAGATCCGTCTGCAAATCTACAAGCATGCTCTCGGGGGGAAACTTCTCCATCTTGGTCTTTTATATAATGGCAACGACCTGAAGACAGCATCACTTCCGCATCGTCTTACATGCAAATACGGAGACACCCACCCTAGTACCCCGTCCACTTGGACAGATTGCTTCACTCTACTCGGTCATCTCCAGAACAATCTCCTGCCATTATTGATAACCTGTCGTCGTATGTAAGCAGAGTCTCCATCACCTCCTCTCCCAATATATGTGTATGTGACAGAGAGAGCAAGCGCGCATGTGAGTTCTCTAATACACTGCCTGTCGTAGCTATACAGAAGCACTACCCCTCCTCTATAAGACCAACATCTTCGACTTCAGGGACCCATACTGCCTGCAATTATTTCTACCGCTCATCCTCCCCCAACGCCTAGCATCCATCCGCTCCGTGCGCTTCTACTACGCGATGCCCCGCCTACGTAACGAATATATCGAAGAAATATACGAAGAACCTTGGCAGGCTCTACTCTCAATGACGGGCCTACGCGACCTGCGCGTCAAGTTTTCCGCACCGAAGTTCCCTGAGAGTGCGGAATTCTGGACGAGGGACCAAGGCAGGTTGCTTGCGCCGTTAAAACACTTTAAGGGTCTGCAACTCTTTGAGGTATATCTTCCATTGATGAGGACGATGCCGTTGCCGAAAGGTGTGGATGTGGGGTGCTGTCAGCTCTTTGCGGTGGACGCATCTCGAAAGCCGTATCGAGATTACGATGTCGAAGATTAGATCTACTTGGGCGCAGCGATCGCATGTCGCTCGTACTTTCTCGTTGGCAGCAAGGTGGGGACAAGATTGAGGAATTAATGATGGCTCCAGCTATTCATTCAACAGCAAGCTGCCACATCCACTCGTTGTCACAGGTGAGCACGAAAACGATTATATTCATTTCCAATGTGGCCATCTGAAATGGCAAAGTAAGACGCCGAACGAGCGTGCAACATGCAACAATGGCGAGTGGGATCCCAGGCAAGGACCGACCTGCAATCCGAGCTGTGGAACCCAGAACGCTGTGAACAACACCGACTGTTTCTTCCCCTGTTGGACATGGGTAGTGGGGACAAAGACACTGAACGGTGATGATTTGTGGATATTCGTCAAGGTGTCCTATTGAGCGAGCCTTGTCCGCTTAGGTCTCACACAATCAACGTACTTCTACTATATATCATTCTTCGGAATAGTCCGTTCCCGAACTTAAAGATGTATGTATACATATTATTAACCGTCTCCCTAGCATGGAACATAAAAGACCAACAATATATTTACTCCGTGTAAATTGTAAATCAGCGCAAAATCGACAACTTCTCCCGCTCATTCTTTCTTTCGAGATAGACATCTGCCTCAGTCTTTCCCTTGCAGAGCGCGAGAGGCAAGCCTAGCTATTATTGCCAGAAGCTGCTGTATGTATTGAGGCAGTGGCGGTCCTTTGTTTGGTGAGGGTGCACGTGATTGAAGCCAGGCTAGATTTAAATAGACATTAAATGTATTCTAACAGTGTCTTGGAGAGGCGAATGTGAAATCCGCTGTGAAGCTACCTATTTAGCCAGAGTTCAAGAAATGGGAAAAGAATGTAAGGAGCCATGACTTTGGCGTTTCATACGGGTATTAGCACCACAATTTGAGTTTAACCGACCTATGTTGTATTGTTATATAGGTAGGTATACTGTTGTTAAATTCCTTCACTACCTTAGCACTTTCGCGACCGCTTTCATAGTCTCGGAAACGCTATAGAACAGGTCTTATTTGGTTGTACTTAGTCCTATAATTATAAGTGATAGGTATATTTAAACATTCGCTCACGCACGAGGAGGGTTGCGGAAAGTACTTCTTCTATCAGTGTTCAATATGCGATGTCTATCTACTATGTTGTATCGTATCACGCTTCGTCTGTGACCTGAGGGATTTTAACTGCTCATACGATAAAGAGCAGTTGATCATGATTAACCTCCACTTCTATACCCTTAAATAGCGAAAGGGTCTGAGTGATAGTAACTCGGACATTTTCTTCCGGGAGGACATATCACCTTTCCTTTTACTTTGCCCGTCGTCCATCTCGTCTTCGGCATCACAGCCAGCCAAGTCCTCATAGTTTTCATTCTCCCTTCCCTATCTCGCTTGCTGTCCCTAGATCCCTACCAATGCCTGCAGATACTCAAGGGACTTTGGTCACCCTCAAGCACCTCCTGATCCTCTGATGAGCCGCTAGGATCTTCCATCATGCCAGTATCCCAAAGCACCAACCGTCAAGTGAATGGGGTGGAGTTGGTATTTGCCTTTTCCCCTTCCGTTGGCGTGTATCTCATGAATTCTGTATCAAGTAAAACACTCGCCCAACCGTGTTCTAGCGTTCGATGTGGTGGCATAGTTGCATAATAGTAGTCGACGGGATACTCTACCGTAAGAGCAAGAATTTCTTTCGACATTGTAGATGGTTCCGATGTGGAGTTGGTTTCCAAGCTTGGTAGCATCAGATCTTCGGCAGCCTTGCCGAAATTAATGGAACCCTTCGCGAACAGTGTTTGCTTCTCGAGGAGTCCTTCCTCTTTGGTGAAGCGAAGTTTGCATTATAGCGATGGATATAACAGGCGATTTGGTCCTAGATATTCCAGCTCTATATTGATCTGCCAAGGAAAATATTGAAATGCACAGTATCACTTCCTAAAGTTGGGTTTTAGGATCTTCCGGTTTCGAGGTAGTAAGGCATAATCGTTTCTCAATCACTGCAACGATTTCTTGCCAATCGCACATGGCACCTTGCCCGAAGTCGCCACAAGCCAAGGTTTTTACCTGCGGTCGTAATACTTCCATCCATCCCTCATCCGGATTTACACCATCAACACCCCATTCTTCTTCCAATATTCGCATCTGTTTCGCCGTAACAGGGTGCGCCCACATGGAGGTGTTCATGGCCGGTGCAACAATTATACGGGCTCTTTTCGTGTTCGTGGGGTTGATATCCCATGCACGAATGACACTTGTTAGGAGATTGTCGGAGAAACCGCCTGCGATCTTAGCTAACGTATTCGCTGTCAATGGGGCCACTACGAGAAGATGAGACCAACGACGGAGTTCAATATGAAGTATACTTGCGCCCCTTGTCCAGGGCTCTATCCACTCGTGCTCATCCTGGTAGATAGCATCGACGATAGGGAGCGCGGCTAGAGAGGCCACGGTAGGTTGTTCGGCGGACTCGCCGGTAAGAAAGCGAGCCGCATTTTGGGTAAGGATCACACGAATGGAGAGATTGGGATGGTGGCTTAGAAAGGATATGATGAGTGATAGCTTTACGACTGCGACAGAACCGCTAGCGGCGAGAAGAAGATGCGTTTTGCCATCGTTAAGCGCTGCGGTGAGGGCTGCAGCAGAATTGCGCTCATTTTGGTTATCATAGTCATCAGACTTATAGGACATTGTGCGCAGCTAGCACTTGGAGGACCTGGATATCAAATCAGGATTTGAATTGCAAAGGAGGACCAACTTACACGATGTCGTCGTGTCTTTGATCACCCTTCCCGAATTTTCTGGACCAGCTTTGACGTAAATACCCAGATTTAAGGCCGTGGCAAGGCATATGACAGGTGTGACTGTAGTCGAAGAAACTGCTTGAATTGAAGTATTGCTGCCTCGTGATATTTGGGGAGTAGTGGTGAGTAAAGCCGCTCCACTATGGAAAACTAGCGAGAAAGCAAGGGGAGCGGAGGAGGGCACAGTCATGAAGGCTTGGTACACGCTGCGCAAATGTTACCTCCTCCGATATGTAAAGTACCATGCGGATCTAGACAGTTGCCAATGGATGTGAAAGAAGACAGGAGATCGTAATGCAGCAACTGCCAAGCATTACTATTCTATGAGTATTGCATACGCTAAATCGCAGAAATACAACCGCTTGGTTGAAAGAAGACTTCCGAGAGACCCTCGTTCCGAGGTTCAGCACTGATCTCACAGTATTCGCATAGTCTATTCAACGTTGCAAAGCTTACTATGTAGCTATATGGTGAAATCATGATAGCTGACGTGAATCTACCTTACTCAATTGATCAAGACATCACTGCCTGCCACATATGCGAACGGGGGCATCCCACCAACGCCACGTCCTCCAACAGCGGGCAATCAATACAAGACTATTATCCACAAACACCAACATGCCCAAATACCTCAATAAACTCTCGATCCTTCCAGGAACAGGACGCGGGAGAGCACGACCATGGGCCCTGGGGTTTGCAACTATGGTCGGATACTATTATAATTGCCTGTCATTCGTCGAAACCTCGTTTCTTGTGCGTTACTTTCGACTTATCATGAGGTGACGATAGAGACCAATGATTGATCTGAGACTGAGCATATTGCGACGAGTAACAAGCAAAGCGTTCATCTTCCGCGCCCTAGTTACCCGAGTATGTCTGACTCACATCTCAATCCAGCCATGAATACTACGGAAGAAGTCCCTGTAATAAGGTCAATCAGCCGTCGTTGCCCCGCGTCCTCTCTGCTGTCCCTTTGTCATTCGTAATCTACTGAGCTCAGTGCGGCCATGCTCACCCTTGTACGTTCGCTGCCGCGATATGCTCCCAAAGTGCACACTTTCAAGCGACCACGTCCGCTTCCGATCACCAAAATAACGCGACGTAAACATGGAATTTAGATTAGATTTGACCCAAACCAAACTCCGCTTTCTAACCCATTTTACTGTTCCTTCCGCCCCTCCTGCTGCCTTATGTCCCAATGTTGGCGTGGATAAAGTATGAATGATATCGATGGGGGCGCATCAGGTCGAAGGACGTTATATACCTCGACACGACACTGGATGACGTACTTCATCGTTGATCCTGCTGTTTCGTACTTTTCTACTTCGGAGTGGTGGACAGATGTATGCCGAGATTGACGGATCAATATTATAGTGAATCGGCAAAGACTTTTGCTTTAGGCATTAGCGATGCCACGCTCTAAGCACCATCATTGGTATTATATATATAGAGAGAACGTATGTGGAGTGCTGCGCCTTAGGTCCCACTGCTCTATGCAGAATCCACATGGAAACCCGAGGCTTGCGGCGAGTGCTGTCTTTGATCCTCTTTAGGTGTAATATCCTGCAAGGGCACATTGTGTACGAAAGCATTCCCTGGTGAAGCAGGTCTATCATCTGAATCAGACTTGTCTCTGATAACCACACGGTTGCGAGCGTCGACGAAAATGACAATATCTGACCAATTTGGGTATGTCTACTTGCAGAGAACTGCATAAGCAAGTGCGATTTGATCTTTGGGTAGCTCGCGACTGACCTTTTTGATACAGTTGATCGTAATTGCATTCAGTGTTCTTCCAACGCCAACGATGCCGATAATCAATGGTATGAGTTGACCGGTTGATTCGATAGTGTAGACGCCGCTGATAGAGTTGTATGCTAGGGTCAATTCAACCGAAATGATAGTCAAGGTGATTGTAAAAATAGTTGCTAGAACTAAGAAGATCTTCAAGCGCGTCAACCTAGCGAATTGATGTTACTCTTGGGCTAAATCTGCGGATCGCCATGCGGAGATGCTTACCACACGTTTTTCTGCAAAGGTTCTTCATCATCTTGATCTGCGTCCCCTAATATAACAACTTCCTTCGAATTGCTGGAGAGGTATGCGAATGCACTCAACAGTTGTCGCATGTTTGGAATGTCCAGCCATCTCAGGAAATCGCTGCGAGTTGCATCAAGATAGTTTAGCCATCGTTTTTGGCGCTGGTTGCCGATACTTGCTATTAGAATCAAAAATTCTGTGTAAGGAAAGATAATGGTGTTGATAAGCAGAGACCTGACTGCCGTTCCCATGAATGCCATCATGATATAGCAGCACCAAAGCAAAAGGGCGCCACTATATACAATGTATACAATAGACAGAATCTTGAAAAATATCCGCGCATCACCCAACATGTTGGCCTTACAGAATAGGAAAACAAATTTGGGGCATGAATCTGTTGTGAGAAACTCGATACCAGCGAACCAGAACCAAATGTTATACATCCCAATGCCAGCCACGATACATGAGCGCCAAACGACGCCTAGCCAAGATATCTGATCACTTTTGTAAATTGATGTGAGTCCCAATGAGAATACACGAGGTCTCATGCACTCCATCGCGAGCTTGCGGTTCTTTTTATAGTTCAGATATTGCTCGTGCCGGTAAGATCTGACTGGATCCACAGGCGTGTCATTCGCATCAAACTTGGCTAAGCGGAGAAATACGTATAAGTCGAGCAACCAGAAAACTGGTTCAAGAGAGTAATTAACATAGTTGGCATTGAAGATCTCAGGAAACAGGGAGTAGGCCGCCAGGAAATTGAGCATCTGGAGCTGGAATAGTTGAAAGGAAGTAAGCGAGACTCCAGGAGGAGGCTTTTCGATGAGATCCTTAATGGGGATTCTACATTTGATCGCTTTCAACTGGGTCTTTAGCGCCTTGGCCGGGCTTTCTGACCTCAAGATTGCCTGAAGATCGAAATGCTGTTGAATCCCACTGGGGAGAACGTCAATCAGATTGGGGTGATCTTGAAGCTTGGATAAAAGTGGCTCTAGACCTGCAGCGTTGAACAACGTCAGGCGTAGGCCAGTGACGCTCAATACCGATAGCAGATATCCGAAGCATAGTTGTAACATTATAAAAGCCTCCGCGGGACGCAAGGGTCCTGTCGCATTGGTTGCATTTGCTATCGCGATGAAGACTGCGAATAAGAAGATGGAATTGGTGTCAAGCGAGTCCGAGACTCTATTCAGAAGGAGTATATTGGTCAAAAGCGACGAGATCCATTGCAGATAGATACCGGTCCTGATTCCAAGACCATAGGCGTCCGAGTTGCCCACAAAACCGTTGCAGATGTCACGCGTGAAGAGTGCCGATGCCTTCATGAAATTAATGTGTGCGGAGACCAACGGTAGTATGAGCCAACAGCTACGGTATCGATAGCACCGGATTGAGAACAAAGTAGAGACCCACAAGCCCTTCTACATCTGCCGTATACCGATCGTATGCACAACTGCAGCGTCGCTGCCGGGTACGCAGTAGGTGAGGTCGTGGGAATATGCGTAACGCAGGGTGGTTGTTTTCAGAACACCTATACATCACGAAACAGTGGATATAGCCTTGCTTTACACAAGGCTGCGTTGCCAAATGTGATAACTACCTATACATGCTGGTTGCATCAGGTGGGCGAAGTCCAACGCTTCAGCCTTGCTCACTGCACGTTGATGCCGTGGTATTTCACGTATTTCCTCCAGTCAACCTTCCTGCTGGAGGACGTAAGCGAGGCCCACCTTAAATTAGCAAGCCATTACGTGTTATTCTAGATTCGAGGAAATCACCGTATATATGTATATACAGGCAAATCAATCGACAAAAAGCAAAAACAAAAGGGGAAAAATATAATGGAGAAGATGCGTTAGGAGAGAATCGAACTCCACTAAACCACTAACGCCTTTATTCGATGGGAGTGTCAGCTTGTCGTATACTATATTCGCTCCAGTCTGCACGATACTTCGCTGAGAGATCTTGTCTTTCGGATATCTAGAGTGGCTCATACGTAGACCGGCCGTATACTCAACGGGTATTGCGTTTGCCGGCTGGTCGTGCTACGAATGAACATATACTTGATGTAGTGATGTTGTTGCCTTTTCTATCTATGGCAATCAGCCAAGCGTCTCCTAATCTGCCACCATGTACATGCAGTGTGGCGCTGCCTCACATTTGGGCCAGTTACCATCCATCACCACGCCTAGAGAAAAGAATGGATCCTTGACGCCTTAATACTGCATGTTCGCATATACCGAGACCCTGTTGCACGCTCGCTGCCCCAACGCTAAGGGAATTCGAAGAACAAAGCGAATGTCAGGGTATCATCATCCTAGGTTATGGTGTAACCTCCGTCCACCCTCAAGTCGGCACCAGTCACGTACCCCGAAGCATCACTCAGTAAGTAGGTTACCGCGCCCATAAGATCCTCAGGACGACCCATTTCACCTGATGGGATCAGCGATGTCCACTGTTTGTGGAGATCTGGGTTCTCTTCCATGATCTTCTGAGTCCTGGTATACGTCAGCCAGTATCAAGAACGTGGGATCGATGAAACTTACAAGGCCGTGAGCATGTAGCCCGGGCTTATGACATTGACACGGATCCCTGCATGTGCCCACTCAACCGCAAAGCTTGCCGCCAGGTGCCTCACTGCAGCTTTGGCAGCATTGTAAGGCGCTTGCGGCTGGGGAACATTCACAATGGCACCGGACATTGACCCAATCATCACCATGGAACCCTTAACCTTGCGCTCCATGAGATGGCGAGCCACTTCGCAGGCGAAGAAATACGTTCCATTCACGTCCACGCCCCACAGCTTTTGCAGACGTTCGGGAGGGTATTCAATGGCATCAAAGTTCTCAGTGAAGCCGGCGGAGGTGACCAAATGGTCGATCTTTCCATGATCCTTGACGATCTCGGCAACAACAGACTTCACAGACTCGCTATCGGAGACATCACAGTAATGCGCAGTTACTTTCGGGACCCTGTAGTAACGATTAGCTATATAGATGAGCGATCGCGTAAAACGTACACTTCGGCTCCTGGATTTTCCTCGCGGAAATGCCTCATAAGCTCCTCCGCTTGGCGAGCTCCTTCGTCCTCTTGAGGGTGTTAGAAACTTTCTCACTTCTCTGCGATTGACTTACTGCTGAGGTCGACAAGCGCGACATCCGCCCCTGATATCACACATGCCTGGCTCATGACTAGCCCCAGGCCTCTTGCACCGCCAGTGACCACGACCACACGTTTTTCTAGAGTAAAGGATGCTAGAGTCCGTTTGAAATGCAGACCTCCTCGACCTTGAAGAGGTTGTGACGGTGGATGATGGGACTCATCGGGATGCTCAATCCGAATGGTGTTATCTGTGCGGCCGAAGGCCCCGTGGTGCTTATCCTCATTCTCGAGAAGCTGGGAAGCGACATTGGGCGAGCGCTTGTCCTCCTTGTATAGTTTCGTAGAGCATGTAATTGGCCGTGTGGAGTATATGGGTTTTAAGAGAGGAGCGGATGTGGGTCTTGCTATATAGGTGCCGGAACTGATGAGCTTGGTAGAGCGTAGAGCTGCACGTGAGGAAAACATTATGCGTAGGGAGTATGTCATGTATAGACGAAGCAACAATGCCCCTCCGAGCAAAGGTTGTGTATGTATACAGCGAAGTGGTGATTGAGGTTGTGGTTGGTGATCAAGAGGAACGTTGTTTTCCGTGGAGCAGGTTGGCAGGAGTAACCGACTCCGGTAGAAGAAGAAAGAACGGGAGGTGAGGGGATATCTGGTAAGGTACGTAATTGAATCAGCTGAGCAATAAGCCACTCAGGCTATACAGAGCCCTTGGTATTTACGCTGATATAAGGTAGAGTCGAGCTGGCGTACGAGAGGAGGAATCTCGATGCTTACAGATAGACTCACCTGGTCAAAGTGCGTATTGACGTGACTGAGCAGCTCAGAAATATATTTTCCCTAGCGCCCGCTTGCCTTGCCTATTCCAGTATTTGACTTTACCAATTGGCCCGTTGAAATGCACGCTACTTTACAAACCGTCGAAACCGAAGAAGAGGACAGGGAACCCTGGTCGTCCTTAATTTTCTCAACTTAATTGTCGCAGATGGTTTGAAACCTCTGAATACGCTTCTGTAGACGTCACCTGAGGCAGAACTGTGGGTGATAGGACGCCTGGACGAAGTATGTTTGATCCTTCACAACCTTGGGAAGGGCCAAGGCGTGTCAGCGCACAGACCAGGGAGAGCGGGTTTCGAGCCCCTGAAGAACTGGCTAAGCACCCCACGTGTGGGGGTAGTACGCGTCCAGTCGACCTGCTCTCGTCCTCGGCAAACTTGCAGAACACAGTGCAATCTTGTTTGATAATGGCTGATCGCTGCATCCGGCGATCGAAGAGAGAAGAGTGATTTTCTTCACAGATACATCTTCTGACTGGTCAGATTTCTGGATACGAACAACTCTGACAATCTGACATGCAAAGGTCACGGGAATTGGCTTAGGTAGCCGTGTGGCTTTATGCCGTGGCGTTTCGAAGAAAGCCCGCAAGTGAAACAGTACCGCAAATGTCACTCGAGGTTTAATCCCTCTGATTACGGTTTTGATAAGTTTCCAATAATATGAGGAAAAGAGGATGCTTGCTTCAAGACAAACAGCTCCGTATAAACAAGTCAGCCCCCAAGATTCGGTGAACCTTCGTCCAATACGCCTGAACAAACCATGATCCAAAAAGCCATCCCTCAATAGTTTTCAAATGCATCCATTTCGTTCTCATCCATCAAGTCCCGTTTCCTGCTCGTCAGCTTCCTCATCTTCCTGCCTGGCGTCTTCCCGCCTGACTGGTTCTCAACGGGGTCCGTCAAGGTCAGACCGTTGAGCTTCGACAGAGCGGTCCCCAAGGACTCGTTACGAGCCCCTCCTCCTGCTGCCAATCGTACGTCTGTGAGGCTTAGACTTGGCACCCTGACTTTCGTGGATGACCTTGTGGGTGAGCGGCAATGTATTTCGCGCTCGAGCGCTTCGAGTTTGCGGCGTAGATCTGTATTCTCGGCTTCAAGCTCTGTCGTGTAAGCATTGTGATCTACTGGGTCTTCGTGTACTGCCCACGGTTAGCGCTGTCAAGATCGAGGGTTGCATAGCACCTACTTTGAATGCCTTTGGAGAGTATGTCCAGCTTGCGATCCAGATGCTCATCGTTGCGATCAGCCTATCATCCGATCAGCAACTGCATTTCTTCTTGCCATGTATGAAGTAAGTTTACCTCTTCGCCCCAAGCACCCATCCACCTTCTCCGGGCGTCTTCGGTCCACCTCTCCATTTCCTTCCAGCATTCCTCTCTGACCTGCAACTCAATCTCTTCTGCCTTATCTTCTGCTATCTGCCAATTCTCCTCTGCTTCTTTCCTTCGCCCTTCTTCTTCGGCCAATCTCACATTCAAGATGTCCACCTCTTCACTGAGTCTAGCAATCTCCGAGAATGCCATCTCCACTACAGCTTCGTCCGTGTGGGTAGCGTTGGGTGACGTTCGTCCACTCGGTACTCTTCCTATCGTTCCGGAAAGAATGGTACTAGAGACTGAGGGGATTCGAGGAACAGTAACTTCGCGAGCCAGTGCCGAGTATCGAAGGATCTGGGAGGTTGCGTTGAAATCGCCGAGTGGATCTGCAGTCACAATCATGAGAGCTTTCTGAGCGTTTCGATGATGGTGTGGTGGGTGAGCGGTATGTTGGTGAGAGGACGATAGGAAGGAGTTTGAGAAGAGCAATTCAGTCAACTTGCACTGACGAAATGGAACGAGAGAAGGCTGTTTAAGGTTAGATTGAAGTGCCTACGAACGGAACCTATTCTCACCTTCGAATTATCATTATTATCGCTTTGCATCTGCAGGCACTGGCCTAAGTACATCAAACTCTCGTTGATCTTCCCAGCTTCTGCAAGTGTTGCTCCTGCAGTCTTCGCATTCCTAGCACGCTCCGAACCTAGAGTAAGACTATTCAGCTCTGTCCCTTTAGAATGGGGTTCAAACTTACCAGCAAGATCGACGATGGTGAGCTGTGCACCAGTCCACAAATTCGACATACCTCCTCTTGGCCGTCTCTTTACCTCAACACAAAAGAAGCCATGACTTCTCGAACTCACACTATTACTCCCAGTGCCGGCAACCCTTCTCTCGGTCAAGCCAGTCTCCAGCACCATTAACGCTTCTTCATAGCTTCCACAAACCACTTTCCGAAGACCGGCCACTACTTTCCTGTCTGGAGATGCTTCTGTCGACTTGAACAGTAGGTGACGCCGACGAAGGTCTTTTTGATTGTTCGGCACTGCCAACAGATCGAATATTCTATCATTATACACTTCATACATCGACACCACGACAGCGAATTCGGCGTTCGGATCAACCGTTACGTAGAGGTCGCTAATATCGGGGAATTGAGGGAGGGCCGAAGGACGCTGTGGGAGCTTGCGTTTGGGTACGCTTGGGGTGAATGTATCCTGCAAATCATTGCCGAAGCGAATTTTAGCTTGTTTCCTTGGAATCCAGAGGGGGGGATATTTCCAGAAAGGGACTTTCAAAGGGGTAACGCCTGTCTCCTTGGGGTTTGGCTCTGTATGGGATAGAGCGGCCTCAACAACTCTGATACTTGGGTGATCAGGCTCCTTCAAAGATGAGGGACCCTCGAGGCTTAGAATAGACCATTGACTCCTTGGGCCAATCGATATGGGAGCTCTGAAAGGAGGACGAAAAGGGGCGCCTACCATCATGGGTGTGGGAGCTCTCGATCGATTTGGCTCTTGCTGAGCATCTCCGTAAATACTGTCCAGAAAGGCAGACGCCGAGAGAATCTGCGCTTCTGAGGCATCGGTCGCGGCCAAAGACGCGATCAATGAGGGGTGGTTTGAGGGGTGGAGAATCTGGTTCTTCAGAGAGCGGTATAAGAGGTCGACAGACAGCTGGGTTAGACCTCGCTGCGATTTGGACCCGAGAATTGTATGGCTCTATCGATATATTAGATCATCACCACTTCCCCAGCAACGAGTCGTGTGCAGACCTTCCCTGAGCCTGTAACCCCTAGCGTAGCAATCAATCCGTCTCTTGCGTCCCCAAGGACTCCCTCAACCAATGGTACAACCCCAGTACCTTTAAATATGTCAATTTGCTCCGCCTGCTCTTCGAAAACCTTCGTAAACGCAAACTTCTCCACGGCTCGCTTCCTCGAGTCACTTGGCGGATTAAGCGTGATATGTGTAGGCATGCCATCTTGGGAGTCTTCACTGGGCGGCTCGACGGTTAAGTATCGCTCGGGAGGAGGAAGAAGAGGATAGAGGGATTGCGGTGTTAGTTGAACTAACGGCGATGGCGGAGGGCGAAGGCGGAGGTAGACTTGGAAAAGCGAGGTTGGCGATGGCTTCGGAGGAGGATCCATAGTTGCTATGCTCGTGTAAATCTAGTGATCGGATCTGTAGATCGGAGAGCCTTGTAGCTGTGTCGTGCGCTTGGGATGTAAGGCTATCAGCAGTAAACAACCGTTGCCTGGACAGCTAAAATTGCCCCTAGAAGGGTTCACCCCTTCTGGTCCAAACTTACTTCTGGTCCAGCCCTAAGGGGTTAGTAGCCCGGAGTTCTTGAAGCTCCGTATTCCGTCGCCTAGCTCCGGGCGTACTCTAGGGTACTTTTAGGCCTTAATACTATTATTTTATAATTAATTTTATTGTAAGAAGTACTCGTATTTAGGCGTTCTATAATTCTTATAGCGGAAATAAATTAATAAAGTACGTGGTTGTAGAAAGCGAGGTGTGGACCGGAAGGGGGTCTCGGGGTGAACCCTTCTATCGAGCCACGCTAAAGTACCATACAAATTGCTGTGATCCAAATTGACTGCATCCAAATCCTGATCCTCGGACAATCTATTTGGTACTAATTGAGTAACATCGACGTGATGGGTGGCCTCAGCGCAAAGCTGCAAAGAACCTGGAGACGTGACTCCTTCTATTACACAGCTAGGATCAAGGGCAGGAGCTTTGAAAACTACCTTTAGCTGAGCTCCTGCATATTCAACAAACTTCGCTTGTGAATCTCGAACCAAACACTATGGATATACTAGACATCTTCAAATCCTACCTAAAATACCAAACAAAGTCCAACCCCTATGAGTGGATACTGCTTTGGTGGAGACCATTCTGGCGTAAGCTAACGCTACGTCAATACGATTCTTTGAACAACCATCTGCACATATTATCAAGTAGACCGTAGGGTATGGCTCATAGGCATGGTATTTATGCTTGAATGTATCTGCGATTCTCTCATTGCAACGATCGTATTCTTGGCCCATCTACCGTGTTTGCTTTACATGGTCCTGTAGTCCGATTCTCGAGAGCTTGCACAAGCAGCGCAAATGTGATGGAACTATCAAGGGGTAAAGGACAGAGCAGAAGTGGATAGTCAGATGTGATTGCGGAGGACAAGGTGAAGGCTGGAAAGTGTGAATTGTAGTTGAAAAGGCCGGCGATGAGAGCTTTCCTATACACAGTATATATGCGAGGAAAAACATCCGTACAATTTCTATTACATGCCGTTTAGATGCAGCAAAAGTCCCCCAACTGTCCTATGTTGGACCTATTGAATGTGAACATACAATCCCAAGCCAATGATGGTGGGTCGTGACGTCGTAATGCGAGATTTTTATTTCACTAGCCTTAATACCCCAGAGCATCCGTTATCAGTCAATCCGGCACATATCAGAAGAAGTTTGCTGGTGGCATCGGACTCCCGCCTCTGGCTGTCCTCTCGGCGGGCGGACTCGTCCTTGGAGTTCCACCACTCGACAACGGACTTGGCCTCCTCCTATCAACCATCTCCATGCTCTCGTCGCTGGGTGAGTCGAATGGCGATGTATTCTGTGATCTTGACGGCGCAACCCTCCCACTGGTTCCGATACTCCTGTTCCACTGCTCTGCATTATCTCCCCTGCTATCATTTGAGTCACTCGTACTGGACACGCCGAGTGGACTACGATTCTGCATACGCCTATCCAAAGCATTGCCAGCATGCCGTTGCCGCTCTCTTCTGTTCGAGGCCGGTAACTGTCCACCACCAGGCGTATTTGTGCGGGATGGGACTTCGAGTTGTGAGCCTCGCTGAGAAGGGTCGCTGGCATGTGAGTCGCGGCTGGCAGAGCTAGGCGAGGCAGCGGAATGGGCAGAGGGTCCGCTTGGTCGGCGGTCTCTGCTGCCAGAGCTAGGAGAGGATACGTCGTCAGGGATGAGGCTTCGAGGTGGTCTGCGTGAACCCCACATGCCTCTCCCAGGTGTTTCGGCATCAGGAGAAACATCGCTGCTTGCGGATTCCGGCAACTTTGGCACAGGCTTTGACTTCCTACTCCATCGCGATGCTCCGCTCCTCCTTTCATTGCCTGGGTTCAGCGGAGATGGTAGCTCGCTGCTGGAAGTAGCAGGCGAGGGGAGTTCGTAGAGTCCCTGAGGACCAGCATACATCTCGACAGGCGAGAGGTAATCGCCGTCCATCTCTGCACGTAACCTGCTGCCTTCCATTTCTACACCACTTTTCGTACCCTCCATCTCCACGCCACCTTTGCTTCCTTCCATCTCCGCTTTATTCTTATCGTAGCCTGCTATATCTGGCTGACTGCCCTGCATCTCGATCTTCGACGAGCTGTCAGCCTCGCCAAGTTTATTTCCTGAGTAGAGTTCGCCGATCGGTGGCTTGCTGGTGCCATCCATTTCGGCCTTGCGGAATCCCTCCTCCTCTTCCTTCTTGGTCTCTGACTCCTCCCTTCTCCTGCGACGCTTCTTTATGATGAAGTACGCAGCGCCAGCTCCGGCAAGGAGTAAACCAACGACGACGCCGACAATTATGCCAACAATTGCACCAGGGGATATCCCGGAGTTTTGGGTGGTCTTGGTGATCAGAGGATTTGTGGAGTTGGCAGCTCGAATGGCCACTATATTGGATTGCGCGTTTTCCACCCACAGAGCTTGAGAAACGGAAAAGTTGGAATGTTCGTAGTTTGTGATGAGATACCTATTATCGTAAGCGTTGATATAGAGATTTGCTAGTAAGAGCTTACGCTTCCTGAAGGAATGTCCTCCCTAAGGTAGTTTGAGTATCATTGTCCGCTCGGCGAAGTGGGAAATAGTATTGGGTTGAATTAACGATGGGTTTATCGAGTGTAAGGTCGAAAGCATGATATGGTAGAGTAATATTCACACTCGGACCGCCATTAATGTCATTACCGAGTATGAAAGAGATGCTAGGGTTCCGGGACTGTAGCTGATCATGAAGGGTGTTGTTTACAAGGTACCGTTTGATTGTGTCATTGTATGTAAGGCCAAAAGCATTTTCGAAAAGTGTGCAGGCATCTTGAGGAAGCCAGATCTGTGGTACTGTGGCATCGATGAAGGTTAAATGACCTTCCGACGAGAGTGGCTGGCTTGTCGATTTCGTCGAATCGGTGTAACTAATGGATTGTAGGCCCACAACAAGGTCTCGAGAGATATCGGATGCGAACTGAAAATCGACACCATTGGGCGTGAACTTGGAGGCATCATAACCTCCCAAGGTCAGTGAACCATAAATCTTCTTGAAACCTATAAGGTGTTAGCTCTACGGAGATATGGATGGCTAGTAAGCTTTCTCACGATATGGAGCCCCAGCAGTGTATCCATACGACAGACTCGGTATTTTGCCCGACTGTTTCAGAGCTGATAGGTAGCTTGAATGTGGATCATTGAATTGGGAGAAATTCGTTGGATGCATGGTGACACCGAGGTAGCCAAAAAAGTAATCCGTGGTAGCGAGTGCAGCAACGACCATTTTTGGCTCATCGGTGTCATTCGAACCAGGCAATCCCAACCCCATGGTTTCCAGTCCATAATCGCCAGCGTCGTAGGATGCCTGATAGTCTGGAAGATTTTGCTCCTGTTGTAGACCGAACAATCCCTGATCTTGCCATGTACTGGATGCGTTCACATTGAACAGAGCGCCCCGTGTTTGAGCACACGTCACTTGCTCTGTTCTAGTGAGAGTCGACGGGCATGCACCAAAATTTGTAGTTTTGTTCGCAGTGACGACCCATGACTCTCCCAGCGCGGTACCGACAAGGACCCGGGCGGGTTGTGGAGGGGTGCCGGCGTGTATATGGAAGGTAGACCATGGCCCGTCGTTGCCTTCGCTATAATGTTAGTGACCACGTCAGTAATGATTCCTAACGTTGGTAGCTATACCAGTCTGAGACAGTCTATCGAAGCCAGCAACTCACAAGTATTGGCTTGGGGTAACCACAATTGGAGCGGCTGTGGTATTGGTGCCCATCTCGCTCCCAAATGCGATCCACGAGAACAGCCTGTTGTCAACGAGTTGGTCCTCGAAGGATCATTGCTGAGTTGTACGGTAACGACAGACGAACAGAGGTCGGTTTCGACAACAGAAGCTGCGCGGAAAGCGGTGCGCATCTGCGGTACGTCTTTCATCTCCATTAATTTGGACAGCCCAAAGTTGATTGGGCCGTTCTCCATCCTACAGTGCGGCTGAGCTTGACGGATGATCTCGGCGGCGCGTTGGTAGAGCTAGGCACTAGTCAAACTTGGGGGCAAAGACCGTTGAGTGTCAGAAGTAGCGCGCCTAAAAACTGACGAATCAGCGTTCGCCCATTTCTGGGTCTTTTACTACTACACTGTAGAGAGACGAGGTACTCTGAATTCCATCAATAGCAGCGGAGCAGGCGAGGGCATACGTGATCCATGTCACGAACCTCTGTATTACTGATATCAGTATTGAGAATAGCAATGTCCTAGGATCGTACGTTGCTATCTACTCGAAGCTTGGTGTTTGAACGATAGAGGGACACAGCGCTTGTTATTGATAAGATGATAGTGGTCTGACCTTGGTGGGCTCTTCATCTCATGGAATGTTGTATTTATTTCTCCATCGCGGATGCTCTCTTATTTACGTTTCATGCTTGAACGCTAGATACACGAGACCCGTCTGCATCCGGGCTTGAATGCACCGAGCGAGATGCTTTCTGATATACACCTGTCAATGCTCGCACGCTTGAATCATGGTTCATGAGCCACCCTTGCCGCCTCCGTAAAGTCCTTCAGTGCAAAATACATCATCCGCACCATTACTTCTTCGCGTATTGTTTCGTCCACGCCTTAGCGTTTTTGATGAATTCTTTCTTGTTCTCTTTGTATTCTCTGCCAATATTCCCCTCCACGGCGTCGTCAGGCTGAGGATCCATGAGTAGACCCTTTGCGAAGCTAAGCACAGCGTCGATCTTGGATGACGGCTTCCATTCATCTGCGCGAAGCATACCCAAGCACATACTGCCCTTGTCGTCATTGGTTACGTTGGGATGGTAGATCTTCGTCTTGAAGCTCAAGGTGGGTGGTTTGAAGGGGTATTCGGTGGGGAGGCTGAGATGGAGGGTGAAGACACCGCCCTGGGAGGTATCAGTCAGCCTTCGGTATCACGATGGCTGCGACTAAGTAGATTTTAAATCTGGTGATGGCCTACTTCGTATGGGGAGCCTTTGGGACCGTCGATGAGAATCTGCCACTGGTGCATGTCTGCTTCTGAAGGAAGGCTGATTTTCATTCCCTCCAACGGCTTCTTCTGGAGCTCAGCATACTCCTTTGTAGAACAGTCAGCAGGTCTAGCGGACGTGATGCTGGGCAATAATTCGCACCTTCGTAATTCGCTTCTGTGCAGTAGCCATACCTCCGGTTCTCCGAGTAGTGAAAGACGGTATTGCAGCGGCGCTTTGAGCAGCGCGGAAAGGTCAGCTTTCCCTTGATTAAGGAGCGACTTCACATGGAAAAAGAAGTAAATAAGCGGTAAGACCTTCAGACGTGCATTTCGCCTATGCGCATGTCAAACGCCGTCGATTTTACTAGATTGGTGAGTCGATGTAGAACGCTACGTCTCTCATAGAATACATTCTAGTGTTCGTAAAGCGGGAACATAGCTCTAAGTAGAAAATTACCATTGTTGTACACGGTAGTCACACTTATTGGCCATGTAGCAAGTACGTTTTGTGTCACATAGACGTGGTAACAAAGACTATTGGTAGTGTATGAGAAGCATGCTACGTAGTACAAGTTTTACTTTTATTTTCGCACTGAAATTGATCCACTTCCCACACGATCCAACTTTCCGCAAGCTGCTCACGTTCCCCTTCGTTCAAAACTTCCTCAAAGTAGTGAGCTGTATATAGAGCAATTTAGAGAGCGTGTTCCGTGTCAAGAAGATCCTGCCGTCCGAAGGTGTTAATCGGAAAATCTCCAATATCATGTTTCCCATGCTCATTTGAGTCAAAGTGGTTCCGTCAACGATCTATGTGCTGTCGACGGCCATGTGCTTGATGCCAGGTCCATCTGGTGGACGGAGAAATCTGAAAAACATTGGGCACACATTGGCTACATGAAGGACTAAATATTCGCCGACTTTGCGCCCTTCATTGCGTGTTGGCAGTAATGGTTGTGGCGTTGATGCCACGAGCCAGCGGAGCGGAGTATCAATAGATTCACATGGCCTCACTCCGTCCATCGCCTTGCAAATGAAGTCGGATTTCCTAGTCAAGGAGCCGAAGATTATCAAAATCACGCTAATTAGATCAACTTCCATACGCTGGCCTATTGCTCGCTAGAGCTCCTCTTAAAACGATTGCCAGGCAAAGCAGAGGGTGTACAGACTATAAGAAAATGTGATGAATAGAGATAGGAGACCTCTAGAACACTGCGCACATGATCATCAGCTATATAGCTATCGCTAGAATTCAGGAGCAGCGTTGATAACATATTCTCTAGAAGTGGAAGTCCGACCTCGTCATACCAGTCTGAGGAGTGTTTTCGCCAGGGATAAATTCCTTCGAAGTAACGAAAAAAAAGTTTTCCATAAGAAAATTTCAGAGGTGATAAGATGGCACTCACGTTGGTATCAATCTGGATCAAGCAGTGTCTCCTATTTCCCGTCGCTTGGATGCCGGGAAGAAAGCCTTTTCATTCTCTTTGCAAAACTACCATAACCCCCATCAACCCTAATAGTACCGTTTTCAACCAAGGGTGCTCAGATAACAGAATGGTCACGTATCCCACGAAGGGTACATATCCAACCACACTTCCAATGATGTCATCAGCTCTCGTCAAATAGTCCTGCCCTCGTGCATAAAGCTCCGTATCATCAGCGAGATTGTTGTCACCCTTCGTAAGTAATTTCAATGGCTCTTCCCTGCAAAGTGGACACGTTAGCACTATTACCTAAGGTTACCACTTATGACGCTGTGGTTGTACTTGCCCTCCACCGTATCGCCTGACAACCCTATGCACGATTGGGATATCCTTTCCCTTGACGTTATACACCACCACCTCGCCAATCTGCGTTTCTATTCCCCTATTCCACAGAAATAACAGATCACCGCGTTGGAAAGCGGGCTCCATGCTCCCAGACAAAACAACGACGATGGGGGACGGGGAGGCTGTAGCGACGGAGAGACCTTTCCAGAGCATGAAGGCGGTCGAGAGTACAAGGGCAAAGTTGAGGAGTTGGGTGAGAAGCTGGCGGGGCGCGCCAAGCCCTAGGGTGGAGAGCATGGTGGGAATGGGCAAACGTCTGCTAACTAGTGGAGTATGAATTAGAATACTTCTTTGGCTGGAGGCTGCACTTTGCTACCTGGCCATTACTGATGCGATTGACGACATGTTGAATTGGCTTTGCTTTCAAGAGACGTTGCAGGTATTCTAAGATCTAGTCTAGTTCGAGGGCTTGAATGCTTGGCGTGCATTCTAACACTCATAGCTTCCTCTCTCTTTATGCGACACAGTACCACACCTTGATGAAGCTACAGGCAATGCTAGTATTTCAATGGTATCAGTGGGCAACAGCTTGCGATTAGATTGTCATGAAAAACAATCTTCTAGGATGGATGGAAAACGAAGAAGGCCATTGCGGACCGTCGAGTACTCATAGTGTCCAATATGTGTTTCTATCGGTATTCTAGAGACTGCGTGGGGAAGAGCTGAGAGTTGCGCTTTCCCTCCAGCAGCGCAATCTCATTGTTTTAAAGATATGCTCTGTCTTCGAGTGGCTTGCCTTCCACGATCCCTACGCACTTCCTATCGTTATGCCATCGCTTGCACATAGAGCATCATTCTATGTTGTACACCACTCAGGCTTCTTAGACCCCTTTTTTGACGCCGATGAGCACACTCTCAGAGACTGTGATTTGAATAACTACTTCCCAAGATCCGAAACTATGGTGGAAACAGCACCACTTCTACCTCAAATGAACCGTGTCCCTCAAGACCATCCTATATTTCTCTGCGTTTGCCATTCACCATGGCCTTTCCTTCGTCAGAAAGCCTTACTCATCGTGCGTGGTACCCTCGCTGTTTACATGGCTGCTGTGCTGGTTCTCAGTGTGTTGAAAGACTGCAATGGTCCTTATGCAAAATTCGTTGCCTTTGATGCACGCAACTTGAGTTACGCGATCCAAACCATATATTACTGGATGAGCGCTGTACGTCTCCCTCCACAGCACGGTGCCACAGGTTAGGTCACAAAGCTAACATTGTCTGCATAGACATGGACCATGCAACATCTGCTGGGATTCCCGAGTCTAGCAGACCGGTTGCCACCAGAAGAACAGCCCAAAGGCAGATACCTCGCAAAGGTACAGAAGGCCTTCTCCTTACCTACCGATGTCGACATCGGCTCTAAGAAACCGGTCGCGTTCACCCTCTTCTACACCGCGGCCGTCACCTTTCCTTTAGTCGTCACCATCGCGTCATGGTCGTTCTTGGACCCACTGGACTCATCCATTGGGCGTTCATCCTGGCCACGGCTTATGGTCTTATTCATCATCGTTAACTTGAATGGAGTCAACTCAGTGATAGCCATCCTCGAAATTATGATACTCAGCAGCGTGCACAAGCAGAAGGTGAAGTCTTTGATTCTACTGATAAACCTCGCTGAACCATATAGCTATCCGGTTTACCAATCCCTATCATCGCCCAGTGCTTGATATACTTCATCTGGGTGATCCTTGGTCGCTTCGCTACGGGCTGTTTCATCATCAATTACTTCGATCCAGCACAGACTGGATGGAGAGGACTAGTGGCAACATACGGCTACATATTGTCGCTCTCCGTCTTCATGTTCTTGATAGTTCGATCTATGCATGGGATGAGGGAGAAGTTGGTACCAAAGACGGGACTGGGTACACTAGGTTGATGTAATCTCTCATAGTGAGATTCTCTCTTCTCTTCTCTTCCTCAGTTCCCAAACTAACATCTACTTGATGTAAGGCCTATGCGTTACTTAACATACATTCGAATGCATTTGGCCACCGTCAACATTGTTCACCTGGAACTGGTCCAATATTCATTTCACATTCATTGTATCTGTGATTGTTTGCTTAATATTTCAAGGATGGCCAGCCATTGCAATTAAGACAGTGGACCGTGTCCTATCGGGATTACGACAGGGACATTCGACATCTCTAAAACATTCAACTGTCATACAGTCATTGGTTTCTTTTGCATCTTTGAGTCCAAGGACATTATCCAAGCAGCTGTTCTTATTATGGGTGCCAGGTCACTTCATCACGTCACGTCGCGTCAATACCCTGAAACTCACGTCCCAATGTGAAGTAATCAGCTGTACTCAATCAACAAATCTTGTCTCAGTCTTTACCTGAAGAGCACCACCTTCAGCAAGGCAAACTCGCCATTAGATTGAGCGACTTAATTTCTTGGGGATCGATTTTGACTTTACTGACACGACATTGCGACATTGAAATAGAATTCTATATCCAGAAAATCAACAATGTCATCTTCTGCAAATACCAAGTCACCCTGTGCAAGGACGCCTTTCGAGCAATTCAATGCGACGCAAACTCAGTTGGAGGTCAAGTCAGGGGAGTTCTGGTGTATTAAGATGAATGATGAAGAGTGGCCGGTGGTAATATGCGACGAAGAGATCCTGCAAAGATTTTTCAAAGACCAGCCACGCCCAGCAAATGCTCGCCGAGCGAATGGGACTTGGATTAAGGATTCCGCCGGCAACAAATGTTATCCAGCCCTTATCCCAGGTACTCTCAAACTGTAAGTCTTCGTGCATGTTCCGTGAACTAGACTAATCTATAGATAAGGTGTTGGCCTGGTTCGAAGGCTTTACAACCCTTTGACGATAAGATGGGGAAAGCGATTCGAGCGTCAACTACCAACCCATTACTAGCGAAGTCTTGGGATGAGGCCATCGATTGCGAAGAGTGGAACAGGGGTATTGGCTGGTGGAAAGAAAAACTGGTTTCGAAGGATAAGGCTGGATTTCGAGCAAGGCATACTCACAATGCGTGCAAAGAGAAAGAAATGCCCTCAAGCGATGGTAGCGTTGAAAAATTGTCCGAGCATAAGCTATGTAAGAGTCGCAAGCGTAAGGGAACGCCGGACTTTAAGCTTCCACCCGGCTATACCAGGGTGGAAGAATCTCTTTCTCCCTCCACCAGAGGACGCTACTAGTCCACATATCAAGAAGGAGGTTGGCAGTCTATCTTCTCCGAACTTTGGTACGCTGTACGGGAACCTTGATCCAACACATCCTGAGCGCGGAGAATCGAATAAACGAAGCAAGTTGGGTTCTGCGTTTCGTGCCTCTACGCCTCCTCTGATTCCGGTCAGCATCGATGGCGGGAGCCGACATGGTACTCCATTCGCACTACATAGACCTAGCTTGATGGATATGCGAGCTACCATGTCATCTTCCAGCCCTCAATCAACTCCCTCCTTATTAGGTATCGACGCAGAGTAAGTGATCTATCTTAATCACCAGGCCTGAGCGCTGATATTTCTCCTTCTGAGTAGTATAGTCTCGATCTACGTCGGCAACCCTCACAGAAAGTTCAGGGCCAGACGCAGTGGCCTGGACGGAAGCCCGCTTCTCTCAAGCCTGGTCACCTACCATCCTCGAATTGGGTGGTATATCATGTCACCACTGCTTTCATCTCTGGATCCCGACGACTTCCCCCCTGTCGGCCAATATCTTGAACGTGGCGAATACAATCCCAACATACTAGACGAAGGCACCGAGTGGGTCCGTCTTGAGGACGACATGACCCACCAGCAATGCAGCCAAGAGGTTGTCCGCTGCGGTACAATCTATTCGCTGGCACAGACCCTTGAAATTTCAGGACTTACAGATCTCGCACCCCGCAAGTTAAAGGCTCTGGCCAAGCAGCAACCATGCCATCCACTTGCGATCCTTTGCGTCGTCGATGCGGTGTTTGAGAGCGGGGATGAAGACTTACGTGACTTCTTGGTGCATTACCTTGCTGATAACTATTGGAACGTTGTACTCGCAGAGCCAAAAAAGGTTGCGGCGCTTATGCAGGGGGATGATAAGCTATCCAGACGTATATTCGGGTTATTGAGTGGCGAAGCGTCTGCCTCTTCTACAACGACTGCCCAGAGCTCCGGTAAGGACAATGGTAAAGCAGAGCCAGACCTGGAGGCAAAGATCGACGATGGGCTAGGAAGCATAAAAGATCTAGGGCTAGAAGGCAGATTTGATTTTAGTATTGCAGGTCAAATGAGGCCTGGAATGGATCAGCCCGTAGAGCCAGAGTTGGTACTGACGGAGGAAGAAGAAAAATGGATGCGTGAAGACGATGACGTGGTTACTATTTTGTGATAAAGACGATCCAGCAGCAGAGTCAATCTTCTCATCGTTGATGGTTACGCATTAAGCGCGATCAATTTGAGACAAGTCCACAGATCGTTGAACATCACTGGTCTTTGAATATTGCTATGCGACTATTGGAGAGAATACCATGTTTTAGAAATTGGATAGATATGCTCATAACGCATTCATCTCGACAACCGGTCCAAATTGATCATGGCTATAGAACCGAACATACTCGCTTTGTGGTCGGGCACTACTTACATATTGAATGTATCAAGGAATTGGCCTAGCAAGGTGGCAAGTTGGTGTTCGATTTCTTTTCGCCGGGTAAATACCGGCTGTTGCCACTTATCAGGCCACAAGGCAACAACAGTGATGTCGCAACGCTGGACTCGACACGGCAAAGCTCGAGAAGACTCTGCATGACATATGCAAGCCGCAGAGTCAATAGCGCGAATCAGCATAGAGCTATCGAAGAAATTCATGCACGTGACCATGTGTTCTAGGACGCATCAGCCGCGGTCGCCTACTACTTAAAATGCCCCTCGTATCCCACCTCTCTTCCTTTCTTCACGCTTCTCCTCCAGAGCCGGACGAACACACCACCGCGAAGGATCTCATTGGATCTCGCGCGCGCAGAGTCGCCTCGGGAAACCCTCTTTGCATCTTCAGTCGAATTCTCGATTGAAGAGAAAGGGAGGTGGTTCCTGAGAGACTTCCGAAGGTCTCACCCATGCAACGTGCGTGCTGAAGCGTCAATTCAATTCCCAGCAGTCCAACTGTGATACGCTCATTCCTTACTACAATCGGGTCTCTTTCTTACCATCAGTCCTTGGAGCTTTTTCATTGATGCACGCGCATAACGGTCCTTTGATAATCACACTCCGAGGCTTTGGCCAAAATGTTTCGCTCCTTCCACTCAAAGGATCGGGCGGGCAAGGCGGTCAGGTCGAGCAAGAGGTCGTTCCGCGAGCATACGAAGTTGAAGTTGCAGCAGAGTCTGAACAGCCAACCTGTGGGAAGGTATGTTCGAAACGCCCTGTGTGATAATGCATCATCAAAAGCAAGTCCACTGACAGGGCCAATGTACAGTTCACTGACCAGTCCCATCGTTGCTTTGATGGTGGGATCTGATCGTCGTGTGTTCGCTGCCCATGAGGACGTTCTCTCTATTTCACCCTTCTTCGCCACGGCTCTCAAAGGCCAGTTCTACAAGAGCACGTCGAAGCGGGTGGAGCTGCCTGATGAGTGAGTAGACTGTGTCGGCCATTATTTCTATTCTAATCACTGAGCATTCTTCTAGGTTACCCGAGATCTTTTCCTGTGTCCTCGAATACCTCTACAAAGGTGACTACTACCCACGCCTGCTTCACAACAAGCGTCATAACTCTTGGGAGCTCGAGGATGCTCAGGACCCACTCAGCCATGGAGGTAGCGGATCTGTCGAGTCTACAATATTTCATCCCGGTATGGGCGGCGATTTACTCAAAGACACCGCCATCTACTGCGCCGCCGAGAAATTCGGCTTGGAGGAACTGAAGCGCCTAGCTCTTCGCAAGCAAGGCCTTCAGTCCGGCCTCCAGGTCGAAGTGATCTTGCGATCAGCTCGGTATGCGTACGAGAACACACCGGACTCGGACTCAAGACTTCGCGCTCATTACTTGGCGCTGATTATCAGGAGTCGCAAGACTTTCAAGAGGAGCGGAACCATGCAGATGGAGATGGAGATTGGTGGAAGCAAATTGTATGCTTGAGCTTGCGTTGAAGTACAAGTGCTTGCGACTAATCTTGGACTGCTAGGTTTTTCGACCTTTTCGTTGCGATGTGCAATCATGTTGATGACATTATCGAGGTGACTAACAAGTCATCTCCTAAGACAATCTAAGCACATGATCTGCTTCGTCGCTTTGGGCAGGCCTAAGAGAGAACGAAGGAGCCGGATTGATTCAGCATACGAAAGGGATATTTCCACTCTCCTACAGACTGTTGCCAGATCGAGAGAATCTCCCAGGAAAGCCGGCGAGCTTGGCGTTACACACATAACACCGCTCTTGAACTCCACTTCTTACCAGAACACATTGAGGTCGGCCAACCGTTTGTGGTGACCACGATCCTTGGACCGAGTCATCCACGATTTACTGCAATTTAATTCCCGACGCCCTATCACCTCTCTTACAAGTTCTACCTCTCTCGGGAGGCAGAGCACGGATTTACGATTTGCACCAGCATCTACCCATAATCATTTCCTTATCTCACTACGTGACGACATCTCCAATCTCACGGTCGGAGAAAGACAAAGCTCTACGACTTCAATCCTAGATTTCCTTTGTTGTGCGTGATGGTGGCGAGAAGAACAGTCTGCACGGCTGAAGCTAGCTGGTTCGCTTTGGCGACCGTCTTGGACAGGGCGAAGTAGCGAATCGCTTGCCGCGGAGCAGCGGAAGTGGTATTCCCTTTGTGGAACAAGCCACGGAAGCTGTGAAACGGTCCTGTGTGGTATTCAGATTGCTTGAGAATTGAGAAATTTGGCCACCTCATGTTTGCTCTCCATAACGATTTCGTGAAGCTTCTAACATCGACTGACACTCGCCTGCATGGAATGCTTGATGTGTCTGAAGGTATCTCAAGAGCCCGTCACATATGGCTAACCGAGTCTTGTATAGGCCAACGGCCCGAGCGCACAGTCAAGACCCATCTTGGTATGCCGAGAACACTCCGAAACGCTCCCGATTGGTTACAAGACTGCGCGACTACCTTTTAACACGGGACATTGTTTGACATCCGTTCCGAATAGGCGCACAACCGCTCATATATACCTCCGCGGGCTCTGATCAGCGACAAGAATGTTTTGAGAATCAAGTTGGAAGCAGATCAATGTACATAGGTTATCCCCGCTCCACCTAATTTCGTCGATTTCAATTATAATGCGCCGCTGGCGGCGCCCGTTATCTTTTTTTCTTTTGATGCTGAGCCTCTCACTTTTCGACTTCACCTTTGCGCGCCCTCCGAGAGACTCCTTCACCAAAGACATCAGTATCTCCACCTCCAATGCAGTTCCTCACGTCCAAACGAGATCCCTAGCCCCTCACCCCAACCCTCCACAACCCCTCCTCCCCCGCGACTTCGGCTTCCAGCACTTCCTCAACCTAGGCGGCGGCTGGAACCTCTACTACTCCAGCTGGCCCGCCTCTATCTTCCCCGTCGCCCCCGCCGTCTCCGCCTTGCGGCACCTCTACACCTCGATGGAAATGAACGGCGGCAGCATCTGGCGGCTTTCCCCGCCGCGCTACGAGATCCCGTTGCGGGTTGGGAATGTGCTGTTGACGATGGAGTCGAATCAGCCGATTGAGTGGGATCTGGTGATGGGGTTTGGGACGAAGATGTTGGGGTATTTGGATCGAGGGTTTGTGGGGTTGTATCGGTTGGTGTTGAGTCATGCTGCTAATGATGCTACGATTTTTGTGACGCTGAGGATTGTGGATAGGGGGAGGGGGGTGGGGGGGTAGGGGTGAAGGGGGAGGGAGGAGATGATGATGATTGAGGATGTGGCGGTGGTCTTATGCGTGCGTGGGTTGTGGCTGTGATGGAGATTGCTGTTGTCGTTACTGATACCCGGCTTTGTGCCACTATTGATGTGATTTTAGATGAGTTGTCGTGCAGCTTTCAAAGATCACTGGATGAATCTGCTCAACAAGACATGTCATCTCTTTACACACGGGATGGAGATGGGTCTTCCACCGCACATTTCTGCCTGTTCACTTAAGCCGACACGACTGCAATCAAGCTTCGAGCATCTATCGCGGCGCTCTTCCTCTTCCTCTCCTTTCATTCTGAAAAGTACCTCTCTTTCCCTTGGCATATCACACTTTCTAGGAAAGCAAAACAACGGATAAAATTCGCGCATAGCATCTAGGGGAGGGGGAGTCGCCAACATTCCCTCGTCCACGAGTATGGGATCCGATTCTAAAGACAAAATGCCCTTTACAGTGCTCCTTGACGAACGCCATCTTCAATATTCCTATACTACCTTCCCCATCTCTCCAACCAACAATTTCCCAACCTAACCTCGAAAAATAAAAGCCTCCATCTCTCCCATCTATCCGCTCTTTCTCGCAATTCCTCAACCCCCCAAACCTTCCGCTCTAACCAAACAAAGGTATACCTTAGAATCCATTCAGCCCCAAGCCACCACCCCCACTCTAGCAACCCTCCCCATCCCCATCCCTCAAGCCTTGTTACCTCGCGGAGGAAGCATATATGGATTGGCAGGTGCCTTAATAGAACACTCGATCGACTTCACTCTTACTTATAAATACCAATACCAATACGAGCATTGATAGGATTTTGGGAGGATGGTGGAGCGGGTGTGGATTTGTGGATTTATGTATCCATGATAAGTGGGCTGGGCGGGTTCAGTGGGTGGGTTATGAAAATACCATACTTTTCAGGAATATATTTGAAACTATAATACCCGTATCTCTAATATGTATACCACATCGGGTAAGATACGTACGCACCCTAGAAGCTAGGAGCAGCCCCCGCGCATCACTTCTGTCCCCAGCGCATAGGAGGCCCTAAAGACCCTCTATGCAAACCTCCTGAACATTGCCATCTATCACAAGGAATGAAGCTATTATTAGTAAAAGATAACTTCTTAGGGGACTTATCTCTAGAGCTTAGGATACTTAGTGTTCCTTCATCAGGCTAGGCAATATGCTTCCGGGGTGTACACGTACCCGGTATGTATGACTAAAATACAGGTATGGTAGTTTTGAAAATATACCAGAAAAGTGTTATATTTCAGTAATTTGCCGTTTTCAATAATCCCTTAGTGGACCACTTCAGTTCACTACTACCCCGATCTCTGCTGACTCGAGTGTTACTTGCTCCGCACAGCTTAGATGATGTGGCTTGATAATTCTTCCAGTCTCAATGCCCGAGACCGACAACGAGATCGATGATCGTCACTCGAGTGTGATATTCGACTCGTTTTGATTTCAATTCAGTCAAGGTGCTAGCCAGCCTGAGAATTTGCTGACACCTAAGTAACTTCTACGGAGAACGATCCCATGAGCTGTCAAGAACGTATTCACCAATATCCAGTCCACTACTTGGAGACCAATCCTGCTATTTAATGCACTTATTCGTTGTCATCGGACCCTTTCCTCTTGCAGTCATGCCCCGGCATATGTAGCTAAAACTATGAGACTGATGTAGGCAGAGAATCGCTTGAGCTGCCTCGGTAATTGCGGGATCCAATTATGTTTGAGTTTGATCTTGCCTACTTGAACATGGCCGCCTCACATGATTTTACTTGCTTTGTCTACCAACTCTCTCTACTATTGTATCTTTCAGGAACCAATGCTTGCAAGTACTTGCACAAACCACCGAATGGCGCTCGAATCACTGCCACAGTTGGTGGTGTCATATGTTACCAGATCTTCGCTTGTACTTTCGGTGCTGGTAAATCCTCACTAATCACTCGTCCGGTTCATACGCTCATACGCTCGAAAGGCTTTGATTATCGGAGTTGCCAAGGCAATTTACAACGCTTATTTTCATCCTCTGTCAAGATTCCCAGGCCCACGTAGTGCGGCTGTCAGTAATGTGAGTGAGATGGGCCAATATCTGCTGCCATAATCTGGCGATCAAGGATATCCACGGAAACTTATCTGCCATAGTTCTGGTGTTGCTATTGGTTCTTAAGCGGCAAACAACCATCGCATGTCCTAGAGTTGCATAAGAAATATGGTATGGTTGGGTTGATCGTGACTTTACTACACGGTAAGTTCTAAATGTATCTAGGTCCCATCGTCCGTACTGCCCCAAATGAGGTTTCTTTCAACACCGCCCGGTCTTGGAAGGATATATACGACTTCAGACCGGGTCATCTCACATTCGTGAAGAGCGAATTCTATGATGGGGGAAGCTTCGCAGATCAATGCGGCTCCATTGTTAGCGAACGTGATCCAGAAGTCCATGGGGTTATGCGCAAATATCTCTCGCATGCGTTCTCTGAGCGCTCGTTGACAGAGCAAGAGTATCTAATATCCAAGAGCGTCAATGCTTTCATCCACAGGGTTGGCACAGAAGGCGCCCAGGGCATCGACATCGCGATGGCTTTCACACTCATGAGTTTTGATATTATTGGAGACCTAGGATTTGGCGAGACATTCGAAGGAATTAAATCTGGTAAGGTCTCATATGCTTAATACAATAATTCTAACAATAATGCCTCCGCTAGAACATGTTCACCCGTGGATTGCTCGAATGACCAATGCTATGATGCAAGGCGCAATAGCAGACTGTTTCAAGCGTTTCCCAACTATGGCCAAGATAATATTGACATTCTTTGGCAGCCACATCAAACGCATCATCGCAGACACAAAGATCAATGAACAATACTCGATTGAACTAGTCGAAAAGTATAGATAAGTAAATCCCGATGGCCAGTTTCTTTGCTAAATCATCACAGGAGAGTCAAACGAAAGACAACTCGAAAAGACTTCTATACTCGGATATTAGAAAACAGAGAGCCGGAAGCATTTTCTGACATCCAACTTGCCGCTCATGCATCCGATTTTGTTTTGGCAGGAAGTGAGACCAGCTCAACTTGCCTTTCTACCATCACCTACTATCTTTTCAAGACGCCATATGCCGCAGCAAAGCTCAAAGAGGAAGTACGAGGGACTTTCACTTCATACAGTGATATCAACGCCGCATCCACAGCGTCACTTGAATACATGCATGCAGTCATCCTTGAGGGTCTACGAATTTATCCGCCCCTACCGTTCGCTTTGCCAAGGGTAGTTCCCAAGGGTGGTGATACTGTCGATGGAAATTATCTACCAGAAGGGGTAACATCGTCTCGAGCCTTTACAAGCCACTTGCTGACAAGAACTCAAGACCATCGTATCAACCAATCCAGTCGCTGCAAGTCTAGATCCAGCCAATTTCGAAGAGCCTCATGTCTTCAAGCCGGAAAGATGGCTAGGAAAGAACAAAAGGGACGATTTGAATGCTTCGAAACCATTCTCCCTTGGGCCTCGGGGTTGTATTGGTCGAAGGTATGTCACTCAAGTACTCATCTGTGAGTAGCTACTGACCGAATTCAGTCTTGGTTGGATGGAGATGCGTACGACCTTGGCGAAGCTATTCTTCAAGTATGACTTGCAGCTGCTGGATACCAAAATAGACTGGTTCCAAGATTCTAGGATGCATACATTGTGGAAGAAGCCAAGTCTGCGGGTCAAAGTCACTGAGAGAGATTCAGAGTCTACATAGTACATTGCTCGGCATCCTAGCTAGTCTCTGCATCCAGTATGCTCTCAAACCACCAAACATGTAGACACAGCTTTCCTGCCTCCCTATTAAGCACCAGACCCCTGTGTATATTGGCCTGTCAAGTCGATCTAGATCTTGGACCTTCCCAACCCAGAATTCCCCATCGCCAGCCTTTTTCGGGCAGTTGGCTGAAACAGGTAAAACGCCGGGCCAGTAGGTACGTTTATCTACTCTTTCATCTCAAGAGCACACTAAGCCTCGAGAGGCTTTCGTTGTACAAGCTAATGCTGGGCTGTGCTAAGCGACCGCAACGATGGCAATAATTGAGCCTGCGTTTGTATGAACAAGCCAACAGTCACTGAACAGAGAATCTTAGCTCGACCACCCACCAATAGCTACTGTCGGAAGTGCAAGATTAATATATGGACTTCTTAAGTAACGGACTACAGACAAGTGCTTGGGAGCTTCCGCCATCAAAGTGGATACCCCAAGTGCACAGCCTTGCAGAGGAGGTTGGCAATAATGTTGAAGAATATTTTCTGCAGAACTGGGTATTTCCCAGCCAGGATTCACAGGCGAAGTTTCTCAAGGCTGGATTCTCTCGAGTGACTTGTCTATATTTCCCAATGGCTAAGGATGATCGGATCGAGTATGCGTGCCGTTTATTGACGGTACTGTTCCTCATTGACGGTGAGAATGAAGCTCTATGCTCTTTTCAATACGTCCACGATAATTAGGCACATACCTTTCTGACTATGATGAATCTTAATAGACCAGCTGGAAATGATGTCTCTCGAGGAAGGCCAAGCTTTCAATGAGAAGCTCATGCCCATCATGCGTGGGGTCGTTGAACCAGATCGTGAGCACTCCTCGCCAATCAATCTTGGACGATCTCTGGTCTCAACCACTCCTGACCTCTAACTCGCGAAGGCAAAACACCTTCCGAGTTCATCCTCTACGACCTGTGGCAATTCATGCGCGGTCAAGATGAAGTGCTTGCGAACACGGTCTTGGAGCCCACTTTTGACTTCATGCGCGCACAAACCGATAAAGCTCGATTGAATATGAGTGGATTTAGCCCTTATTTCGAATATAGGGAGAACGACGTTGGCAAAGGGTAAGTCCACTAATTGGGGGTGTCAGATATAACGGATGTCCTGATTTCATACTCTAGACTCCTCTCGGCACTCATGCTCTTTTCTATGGACCTCCATCTATCCTCCGCAGAACTCCGATCCATGAAATACCTCGAACGCTACAGCGCACGGCATATATCGGCCGTAAACGATATCACAAGTTGGGAGAAAGAGGTCAAGGCGTCAGGATCAGGTCATCATGAAGGGTCAGTGCTGTGCTCTGCGGTAAAGGTGGCGATGGAGGAAATCGGGGTGGGCGTCGAGCCGGCGAAGAGAATGCTTTGGCTTATGGCAAGAGAGTGGGAGGAGGTCTTTAACGGCATCGTAAGGGAAAGGTTGGAGGCTGGATGCGGCCAGGCAGTGAAGGATTATATGCAAGGGCTGGAATACCAGATGAGCGGAAACGAGAGGTGGAGTTTGACCACATTAAGGTATCATGACTTGGTGTAAAGAGTCGTGGTAAGGAGGGGTTATTGGGGTGGAATATGCCAGGCAATGATAATTACCTTGTCCTTACTTGCCACCTTGCTTCTGGTCTAGTGTGTTGGAAATGGGCATCTAGCCCCATCCATGCTAGCGTCTTGGCATGGATAATGTTGACACGGTTTTCAACTCCTTGTTCTTACCTCCTGAGAGTACAGTACTATTCACATAGCCATAACCACGTTGCCAACACGTTGTTAAACATTCCGTACTTCGGAGCCTGAATACGACCTTGCTGTAGCTCATTAGCTAGAAGGATTTCAATAAAATGCTACGAGTTGATCAATTTCAAAAGCGTTATAACTTTATACGCGGTTATACTCTATCAAAACTTATGGCTGTGCAGATAGGGCGTGTGGACCAGAAGGTAGTGAACTCTTGTAGAATGAGCAAGCCGGAGGACCAAATGCCGTTATGTAACAAAGCTTCTGGCTGACGAATACGCTAGCCTTCACAGCTTGAAGGCCCCGGATGCCAGGTTTTGGAAAACGCCGTCTGGGTCATACTTCTGAGCAATGGCCTTCATCCTGGGTAAGCTTTCGCCGTCTCCATACAAAGGAAATGGTGACTGTCCGACGCCTGCATCATTCAAGAAGATATATGGGTAATACAAACACGCAGCCTTGGACGCCAAATCTATGCTTTGGACTAATGAGGTTATGAAATTGAGTAGATAGGCATCATCGGACGCTGATGGCCAAGCGGCAGCTAGCAAGATCGCTGGATGCTCTATCAGCAGATGCCGGTTACGTATGGTAGTGAAAATTTTATCAATACCTATGAGTGGCCCGTCCGCAGGCTTCAGGTCGATGGCGTTGCCATTTGCATATGCCGCATCGACAAATGTCTGGGACAAATACTGATAGGTAATCGTGACTGAGCCATTGGCGACACTCCTGAGCTTGACAGATTCTTCATCGAATACTTTCTGAGCAACTTCGACTGCCTGGGTACTTAGCTTAACGGATGTGGCACGGAAGAGTCGCCTGTTGGTTTCACGCACAATATTGTCAAAAGAATTCTCCATTAAACACGTATGCGTTGGAGAGGTTACTCTTACCTCATTGTATTAGGGAATGCCGCAGTCTCGTTTAGGAAGCCCACGAAGGAACGAGGTCCAGCCACTGTTGACGGTGCACTAGTTGGAATGCTCGTGATGTTCTGGAAGGCCGCGGGTGTCGAATCTATGCTCGCATTGTAAAAGACATTGGTGAAGCCAGACCTTTCGCGCGTATCCAATGCCAATTGTACAGTTGGATTAAATGCCGAGAGGGGGTCACTGACACCACCATGTACTGGATCTGCGTACGATACGCTGGCGTTGACGAGAGACTCTGTCCCGGAAGCGTCTGTGAGGAAGTTGCCACCGTAAACCTCAATCAAAGGGAAGACAGTGAGCTCAAAACTGGTCACGAAGCCAAAATTTCCCGAGCCCCCTTTCAGCGCCCAGAAGAGATCAGAGTTCGAATTCTTGTTGACCTGCAAGATTTTGCCTCCAGCTGTCACGAGTTCATAGTTCACGATATGGTCCGCAGCCCAGCCAGATACCGAGCGATAATAGCTCATACCACCACCAAGCGAGAAGCCGCCAACGCCGACAGTCCTAAAGAGAACAACTCAGAAGACTGAACAGCGTACAGGTACTTGCACGGAACAAACTTACGCATACCGCCCTCCAATGAGTGTCAAACCTTGAATAGCTAGCCATTCATACACTTCGATCCATCGAAGACCTGGCCCAAATTTTGCCACCTGCTGTCCCGCAAAGTTGCTGAGCTGTATGTTTCGCAATTTATCAGAAGCGACTAGAACACCGTTACTAATTCCTGATGCTCCTGGAATTGGCGTATGACCGCCACTGCGAAGGGCAAAAGGAGTTTCGGTTTGGCCTAAGATCTCAAGACCACCAGCGACATCTTGAGAGCTTTCGGGAGTGAAGATGCAGAACGGAGATAGAACGGCTGCCATATCCCAATACTCTATAAAGAGTAAGTACATAGTCATATGACAATCTATTAGCCCTAGTATGAGGATATACGTTTTCCTACTTACCGATGCTTTCTTCATTGTAAATAGTGCTGTTTGGTAAAGCAACCAAATCGGAAAACTTGTCTAGCAGTTGCTGGCAGGTCGATAGAGCACGAGGTCTAGGCCATGAAACCGCACTCGGGGTAATTGTTGGTATCCACGTTGTCACGCATACTAAGAATGGGAATATTTGCATTTTACTTTGAGAATTCAACTTATCCCTGCGCGATTCTCATTACTGAGAATGATTTAGGAATAGATAGCTGTCTAACAAAGCTCCGGGATTCAATAGGCAAATAGCTCATGAGAGATCATCACGCTCATACTAAGGAGCCGATGCCTCACTACATCTCCACCCCGATGGTGTGAGAAGACTAACCCAAACCAACTTTGTGTGCCACCCACGCTGGAATACTGAGCTGAAGTTCACTAAGTACCGACATCAGGCACCAGCAAGGCACAGTCAGAAAGCATGAATGAAAGGTGAAGAGTTTTGAAAACCAATCGGAGATTTAGAGCCCGGAGAATAAATCTACACAGGAGAACGGGAATGCAGAGATTGCCGCATCTCGCATTCTGGATCTAAGCTCCATACCACATACTCATGTGTAACAACGGATCTGCCGGCGCATGAGGTGCATTAGTCGCTCTGTATTCCGGCGCTTTGCTTGGTTGAGAAGGCTCCGAGATCCTTTTAAGATCTTTCTCAATTGGCAAAATCGAGTCATTCGCTCTCGTCGGGCGTACTTGGGACCAATACTGTCGTACAAAGCTGTACCGCTCCACATGGTTGTCTTAGTCCGTCTTTGTGCCAGTCTTGATTTGGTCACATTTCAGCTGATCCCTTTTGTAAGCTGCTCTGCCGTACTTCTACATGAAATCTGTAGAGAAGATCTTCTTCGAAGCAAAGACAGCCTGGTACTATCCTTCCAGCCGTTTGCAATCCATCGTATGCATTGAATCCCCTTCCACGAATCACGCACCATGGCCACTCCCCTGCCTGATCATACTGGCTGGCAGATCACACCTACTCTGCACACAACTGTCAGCGACGCCACCGATCCTTCAAAGGTCACCCTCCCATTCCCACTTGCTGCCTGCATTATTGGTGCAAGTCGAGGGATCGGAGCTCACATTGCTTACGCATACGCCGTAGCAGGTGCCAGCGCTCTCGTATTAGCCGGTCGAGACCTGGCCAAGTTGGAAGCAGTAGCCACTGAGACACGACTTGTTGCGAAAAAGAAGGATCTACTGATCATCGTTGCCATATGTGACATTACCTCCGATGCCAGTGTTTCCAGTCTAGCGGAGAAAGTCAAAGGCGATGTCGGACGGTTGGACGTGCTCGTGATCAATGCAGGTCTGTGGGGAGAAACGGCCATTAGGGTGACGGAAGGGAGCACGAAGCACTTCCAAGATGTCGTTGATACGGATCTTGTGGGTGCGTATCTGGCCGCACATTATCTGATACCAGTCATTCTGGCCAGTGAAGGGGGAGCAAAGGCGGTAATTGCCATTTCTGGGACTGGGGCGTGGGTCACTGGTGGGCCCGTTGCCCATGCCGCGCACTGCGTCAGCAAGTTGGCCCAAGTGAGATTGGTGGAGCATATGGCGGAGGACTTCAAGAAGGAGGGTCTGCTAGTTGTTGCTGTACATCCGGGGTGTGTGTGGACGGATACTTCGAGAATGGCGCCTAAGATATTTCATCAATGTAAGCTTTATCCTAGCCGTTCCTTTGGAGTTCAATCGCATTCCTTCCTTGGAAGCTGCTGAGTAATGACTATGTACGACAGATTTGACCGATGATGCAGGATTATGTGGAGGATTTTTAGTATGGCTTACCAAGAAGCCCGCGGATAGGCTATGGCTAAGTGGACGTTTCCTCTCCGCTACGTGGGATGTAGATGAAATGCTTGAAATGCAGGGGGCTATTATTAAGTCAGACATGCTGAAGGCTCGTATGGTTGTAACATAAGACTTGAGGAGAATGCATCGAGATAATAACGGCCTCGAAGGTATTCTTGCTGGGCCTATAAGCCCTGAGAGTTTTACGTCTCTCCAAAATCCCTACATTATTCCACTAAGTCATAGATTTCCTTCCATATTGAAATCATATCTGCAATTGCCTCTTCTAGCTTTACATTTTCTTTATCAGAATCCTCTGCTTCATATCTGGGAGTACGTGAACATCCATTACAAAGTCAGACGGTCGTACAGTCTGGCTCTGGGGAAACTCAAAGTCATACTCGAGGATGAATTTTGCAAGTAGCAACTTCATCATCAAGCTAGCATACCACCGTCCTGGGCATGAAAATCGCCCGTTACCCCAAGATAGGTTGCCTGGCTCGATCTCCGTATATCCGTTTTCCAAGCCCTGAGTTGCGTCCTGTCCTTTGGCTGTTGCATTGAAAAAGCGGTAGCCGTCAAATTTGGTAGGGTCCTTGTAGTAGATTTGGTCTTGCGCCATAGGTCCTGAGGGCATTGCGATCGTATCGCCAGGAAGAATGACTGTACCGTCGGAAAGCTTGATAGTAGACATCGCCTTGCGATCGAATCCAACTGAGACTGCATTAGCGATCACGTCTGCAATCTCGAGACTCACGGCTTCCTGGAACCTACGAAAGCTTGAAGCGTTCATTCGTTGCGATTCCTTAAGGAAACTGTCTAAACGATGAAGTTTGTTCAGGTTCTCGACGGTCCAAACTCCTCCACCGCTTTGCAAAACTGTATGAGCTTCTAGTCTCAAGTCCGGAATGTACTCCGGCATAGTGCAAAGACTGTATACTACTTGTACCGTTGCCATGGATGAATTATGGAACTGTGGAATCATCAGCAGGGCTGGCTCTGCTCAAATATAACATGTGCAATATACTTACAGCAGCGGCTGTCAATAGTATCATCCTTGAAGTTAGAGTCTCTGGGTGTGTGTCCTTTGACGTTTGAAGGAGTAAGTTGAGGACTGTGTGTTCTTCCTTGGATTTCTCGAGTTTCGATGCTGGAAATAAGAGGTTTCGTACATTCCTGTGGTTTCGAATCAAGCGCCATTTTTGAGGGAGTAATTTGACAACCCAGGATCTCATTGCAACTGGGAAAAGAAGTAATGCAAACTTGGTTTTCTCGACGTCCATTGGAAACGCGTTCACGGCTTCAATCCAAGCTTTATCATAGCACGTGGGCGCGCCAACAAAAGCCCGCGATGAGACTCGACTGATCAGGGAATAGATGAGATCGTATGCAATGAAAGACGCTGAAACTATGATTGACTTAAGATTAGATTTTGAATATCTTGATAAAAGTAGAGTGAAGGAGACTTGCCTTCTTTGCGGCATTTCCCAAGCAAAGACGACATTGCGAGGCTCGATTCATCTATCATTTGGGGGAGAATATTGGCTAGTTATCCTAATCAGTTGATCATACTCTGTGAGCCTCATCAGAATTGTACGTACGCAGATTCTTCACCAAAGGCCCGCGGCAGATATCCGAGCTTAGATGTCCGTTCAACAGGATGTCGACACCGCTATAGGAACCCAGAACGCTATCGACTAGCGCAGCTGTAGCATTCAAGCTGCTTTCTGGAAGCATGCGGAGTTCTGGTAGAAATTTAGGCCCTAGTACAACTTGGTCCCCTAGCAATGTTTGGACAATATAATTCTCATTCTTGTTCTATAATTTGATATCTACGTGAGTTCGCACTCCTGGGATAGTGGGTCATCGACTAACTTTGTGATAATTCTGCTCTATCAGCTTTCTACCGCTCCACAAGAAATGAACTCTAGCCAGCCAAGTTCTCAGATTCAACAAGCCAGGGTCTCCGCCGAGCCTGCGAGGTCTGGATTTTGACTTGATGCTCGGAGCACAAAGAAGCGACAAGAACAAGACAGCAACAGCAGCCAAAGTTGGCGAAAGCATGTTGGGAAAATACAAGCCTAGATGGATGTTGAGATGGGCAACGTTCTAGTCGATATGGCCAAGAGACAAGGGAAACCTCTGTGACCTGCCGGTATTGAATTGGTGCCTAGTCTTTGCTCACGTGACATACCGAATCTTACGGGTTTAAGGAAGCCTTGACAGTAGCATAAGATAGGGGCTGAAACATTCCTCGTCCAGGCAGCAACGCTGAGCCTCGAGCAATGCATGAAGGTACGTATAAGATATCCCTCAAGGAAGATACATCTAATCCAGCTGCCCGCGTCGGATACTTACCGTTTCCGGCATTTCCAACGGATTATTACTGTTCTCGTATAGATGCCGGTATTGGCTTTCCTGATACGTTCGAACGACGGGTTACATGCATATGCATACATGTGCATTAGCTTGGATCTAATGTGAGCACCAGATTTCCGAGCGCTTGCGATGATCTTCCATAGCCAGCCATCATCGTTCACTACACACCACCGCGCCCCAGCCGCTGCAAAGCTGTCCATTCATACGTCTTGCTCCAATATCCAAGATGCTCTCAACTCGTGCGGAAAGCCTTGAAATACCTCCCATTCATGATCACTTCGAACCGCTCCAATTACGTTATATTCTGGCAAGATGATTGAATTCACAGGAGATCAACGACCCACAATACTTGCTCTCGGTATCACTCTCCCCATTATCTCGATTCTTTCCGTGATTCTTCGTTTCGAGGCCCGCAGGGTCAAGCGCGTTTACCTTGGAGCAGACGATTGGACCATCCTAGCGGCTCTTGTATGCTTGAACATCTGCTCAGGTTATTTGCTTTCTTTTCAGAGCTGAACAGCACAGATATTGACACTCGGGGTCACGCTTGATGTCCTAATTGGTGAGTCCCCCCCAATGTACCATACCCAAGCGCAATTTGTAATGCAATGCTTACCTTGTCAGATTCAAGGCTGGGTCGTCTTGGATGGCATACCGTTTTCACTTCGAAGGGTGTACCGTTGTACAATGAATCCTTTAAGACCTTTGGAAAGGTACGCGATTGATAGAAAGACCCTGTCAGGAATAGTCTTTCACTGATTCGCGACAGACAACTTATGCGCTGGAAGTTCTTATTTGGCCCTGTATTGGGCTAAACAAGATCAGCGTCCTATTGTTCTATAAGAGAATCTTCGTCGACCGCCCTTTCCAGATCGTTGTATGGTGCTTTATCGGACTCTGCATCGCTTGGACAATCGCCTTCGAGTTTGCATTGATGTGTGAGTATTGGTGTGACAGACGAGAGAGACCTGGCGCTGAATAGATCAGTCTCCTGTATGCCAATTGCTTTTGACTGGAATCCAGGATTGGATGGCCATTGTGTCGACCAAATATCACTCTTTACGGCTGCGCTAGCTACTGACGTGATCACTGACGGTGAGTCTATCCTCTGTAGCATCTCGTTTGGCAATCACTCACTAGAATCAACTTTGTAGGCTTGATCTTGTTGCTTCCGGTATACAACGTAATGAAACTCCAGATGCGCACTCGCCACAAGATTGCCGTAATTGCAATTTTCTGCCTTGGTGGTTTCACCACCATAACCGGGATCATACGACTTCACTTCCTCACGTACGCCTTTTCATCACTGGCCAACCCTCTTTTTAGCGACGTGACGTGCAAGTTTCCTCGAATGTCCAATATCATCGTTGTTGCTGAATTGAAATATAGATCATTATGGTCCAGTGTTCTATTGGTCAATCATTGAATCTAACGCTGGTATCCTAAGCGCTTGTCTGCCAACATTTCGTCCGCTCTTCGAAGCTTACCCACCGTCGTCACTATTCTCGAAACTCACCAGACCTTTCAGCGGCGGCTTCCGGCGTTCTTCAACCGACATTCGCCTCAGCTCGATGGAGCGGGGCCTAAATGAGGTTCAGAGCCAAGCTCTGGGCGTCCAACAAAACACAGCTTACGCAGTGTACGATAATTCTCATCCTGCTCCTGAGGCCCCGAATGCCATACTGTATCAAAAAGATTACAATGTCAGTCGGTTCACCGATGAGAGTTAGATTCGTCACATTCCACCTCTTCGCATTGAGGAGGGTCTTCATTGTCGGCAGTCGCTTTGGTTCGATACTCCTTTTTGGCGAGCTTTGTATTTTCAAACGGCAACCTTGCGCGCGAACGGACCTTGGATATCCGACTAACATCACGAGTGTATGAAATATCAGAGAAGAGATGGCGTCGGATCCTCGACAGCGTGCCTCGACCGTAAATGCTTTGTCCCTTGGTACAACAGTGTCGAAGCCTTGTGTGGCCGACATAGATGGCTGGAGTAAACTTGGTTATAGAGATATTCGAATTAGTATAGGCTCAAATAGCTATGAATACCACGGGTGATCCAACATTAACAAAGGTGTTTCAGTCAAGAGCTATTGCGCTCTACAAACCGCATCCTGAGCTCAGGCTTCCACCATTGCACATGCACCTGGCTTTGACCTTCCCAGTCCAACCTTTTATCCACAAGCTCCATGTCATATGAAAAGAGGAGCTTGGCGAGAATGAGTGACATCTCCAAGTAGGCAAAGCTAATCAATCGAAAGTGAAGGTAATAGTCAGCCAACATGACCATACCAAAAGTAAGATCCTCAAAACCCGCGGCATCATCAGATATACATACTTTCGCCCTATACAGCCTCTCGGCCCTACTGAGAAAGGCTGACTTGCCTCCTTTACATCAGTGCCCTTCGGGTCGAGCCACCTCTCTGGTAGAAATTCGTAAGGCCGATCGAAATACTGCGCATCGTGATGCACAGTCCACACACTCGTGTACACCTCAGTCTAACCCCAAAAACTATCAGCTTCTTCTAGATCTTAAACGAAGAGCGCGTTAAGCAAGGTACTACTTACACCCTTTGGAAGCCAGACTCCATCGACAAGTGCACCAGGAGACACCCTTGGCAATCCCTGAGGAGAGGGAGGATGGATCCTAAGCCCTTCACTTATTACAGCCTGCAGATATGGAAGCTGTAAGGCTCTCGAGGAAGCAATGGAGGCGTAGGTCGGAAACTGAGAGTCGATCTCCTGTTGCAAAGTACGTAATGTAACTGGGCATTTGCAAAGATAGTATGTGACGGCAGCTAGAAAGGTGGCAACGGTCTCGCCGCCTGCAACGCTGAGACTAGTGAGCTCTTAATCTTGAGTATGAAGAAACCACATGGATTACTAACATGAAAGTAGACGCATGAGCCGTCAATTCTTCTACACTTACTGCTTCCGCCCTCGTTTTTTCGATCACCTCCGTAAGGAAGTCCTTCCGTGGGGTACGAGATGCCAACCGACTGCAAAACAATGTCAGAAGCCACAATCCTTTATACTAAAATGACGAATTCAAGTGACTCACCTAGCAATTTTTGCTCTACAATACGAGGAATGCTTTTCCTGGACTCTCACCGTCAACCAAGGCAACAACTTCACTCCCAACCACTTCAGGACCGGATACCTCCGCAGATTGTCCACAACTGTAACAAAGTACAAATGCTTTGCAATCATCTGCTGCCAAAAATGCGGTTTGCCCATTTCAATACAGTGAAAGGATTCTCCAAATGCCATTTCCCCCAAAATATCAAATGCCAGCATCTCAAACCAGACGGTCATGTCGAGCCCTTTCCCGTCCTTTTCTGTAGCCCCTACTGTCTTCAGTCGTGCAACGAAAGCTTCAACGCAGTGTTTAACAATGTGCTCCTGCTCCGAAAGCGCTTTAGTGGAAAACGTAGGCGCGAGAAAACGTTTCATTTTTGCGTGCTTGCCTGGGTCACGCTCGCTTCCGATGCAGCCGCTATCAAATCCGGCACCGAAGATATCGTAAAAGTCGCTTTTGATGAACGGGGACTGGCCTGGCCATGGTCCGTAGACCGCTTTCCAGGATCGTACAGATGAGAAAGAAATCTCATTTGGGGAGACACGGAAGACGGTGCCTGCAGACTTTAGTACTGTATCCTACCGCTATTCGTGGTGAAGTAATATCTTTGGGATACCGTAATTTTGGTGTGCCATTTCGATTGAGCGATGGAAGCGTCCGCTCATGGAGTTCTTCATTCGCCATAGCTAATTTTTAGGTCACTAGTGAGGAATGATTGTAGGTACCAGCAGAGCTAACTAGCGACGCACGAGCCCAGAATGGACCAGGCAGTTTGGCGAGAGGATGGAAGTAGAGATTGTAGGTGACATATGCCAGTATCCATAGAGAGGTCTAAGTGAAGACCTAAAGGTTAGTATCATATATTTCCCAATTCTGCTGCTTCGATGACATACGATACAGCTAGCGAGGATGATGAACACATTCTGCACTTCTGATGGTAAGCACATCATCAGCTGCGACTTTTGATGAATATCAAGGACCCTGCAATACTTTGAGTTGACGTTGGGCCGCTTGAATTGCATAGCACAATGCTCTTATGTACAGCTATTTCTCGGAGGATTTCCTCTTTAGGACTTCCCTAAGGGCTTTAGCGTATCGAAGACTGCCTTACGTGACAATTGTCCACTCATGTCCCAACCTCACCATTGTTTACATACGTACATTTGATGTTCATGCAGCTCGACTTATCTTGAAATATTACCAAAGGCAGATCTATCTCTCCTTGTGTAGCGACGGAAATATAGGCCCCAACGAGAATCTAAAACACAAGCAAGAATGAGATCTTACAGATAGTAGAGGCACCGACACTGGCTGGCTTGCTAAAGGGTGTTGCTCTGAGTTGACAATGGCTATAATCATCTCGAAACCATGGCATTCTTTCCCAATCTAGTCCCCTAATTTAGCTGTCTGGTATCTGTCGCTGCCTGCTGCGAACTGAACAATTTTGCATTCTCTTCTCCCAACCAGATGCCTCTTGTATCCGCGTAGAGTTCCTCTACTTCAGTATATGTATTTCCAAGAACAACAATGACTCTTCCGTTCCATTTTCTCTCGCCCTCCCTTTCTTCCGCCTTATCTTTTCCGTAGTCTTCTACGCGCCTTGACTCAATCGCTGTAGCTGAGTACACCAATGCTCTAGCGACAGTGTGCGCAGTGCTGATAGGCGCCCCAATTGCCTTGACAGCCTCGAGCAGGTGCGCAGGCAGGAACTTGGTAATCGTAGCGCCAGGTGCGATGGCATTGATTGTGATATCGTCACAGATGAGAAGGGAGCGTAGAGAACGAACAATTCCGACAAGCTGGCGTGGCCGAAGACATCAGAACCTTGTCTACGCATCAGGCTACATATAAGGGTACTTACCGCCAACTTCACTGAGGTGTATACGGCCAGCGACTGCCATGGTACATATGCAGTGGCGCTCGTTGTAAGGACAATACTGCCTCCTGACTTCTGTTGTTTCATGGCAAACCAAGCTAACTTGATCGTATACAGCATTCCCGTAAGGTTGACGTCCATAATTGTAGAGGGAGGTTCTTGTAAATTGCCATCACCGTCAATTGTGTCGGTGAAATAATTCGTTGTTTCTCCAACTCCAGCGTTCGAGAAGACCAGATCAACGTGTCCAACAGCCTGGAAAGCGCTGCGTAATTCAGCCCATGATGTGACGTCGCATGTTCGGTAAGATAGATTGGAGTTTGAATCAGCGTCTTCTTTATCTAACGGGAAAGTATCAAAGATGTGGACTTGAGCACCCAAAGAGGAAAGGATCTTGGCCGTAGCAAGACCAATCCCTGAAGCTCCACCTAGTCATCTCATCAGAATTTATGAGGTTGAGGCCTCCTGAGGAGTCATAGAGCTTTCCACTGACCTGTTACAATAGCGTTCTTGCCTTCAAGGTTTGTCGTCAAACGCTCCGGAATTTTGATCGATGTCATCGTTGATATCCCAACCCTGTCCCACTGAATTGGTTCTGGCTAAGTTAAATAGAATTAAGTCCAGAACGTCGGGAAATTACCTCTTTGGTCCTCAAGTAGTAGGCATTCCGGCTCGCCCGATTAGGAACCTGCTCTTGCAATATTCATCTAGAAGTTGAATCAACTTGAATATTGGTCTTCGAAAGTCAATGTTGTCTTGACGTTAGAAGTGGAATTGATGAGCCTTATGTGACAACGGGTATAAGTCTACCCCTCTGGGCAAGGGATTGTTCAGTAACAAGATCACAAAATAGCGAGCATTGGAACCCTCTATAGAGGCTAAGGATTGCACGATATTGGATCAAACAGGTCCTTTCCGACATTTCTATCCACCACACCAACGACCTCTTTGTGGACAACATTTTTATCGCAATCTCATGTTCGCGAAGTGTATTGTTCAATTCAATACTTCTCCAGCTCTTTCTCTGTCCAGGTCCACAGGCGCCCGCCCAACTCTTTAGATGACGAATCCTTGGAAGGCTTACCAAGTACTCCAACCTTTTCGTAGAAGGCACCATCTGCAAGATTAGCCTTAGAAGTAGTCATAGCCCAGCAGGGAGTATATGCTCCTTCTTCCGCAGGTATAGACTGGCCCAAGGTAGCGAGGTAGACGAAGGCTCGGTTCAGCAAACTCCACTGCACACTCCAAAGATTGGTGAAGATAACGCCAGGATGGACCGACACGGCGGTAATGTTGGGATATCGTCGAGCTAACTCAGACGCATAGACGATATTGGCGAGCTTACTTTGCCCATATCGGACCCATCGTCCGGCGAACCAATAGTCCTGTGTAGTTTTGAGCTCGTCGAAACGGATGCCTCCAGAGGGCGTCCAACGGAAGCCGATAGAAGATTCGAATATGACACGAACATCTCCGGTCGTCTGAGCAGTGCTTTGTAGTGTGGGTAGAAGCAGTTTGATCATAAGAGCATGTGCCATCTGATTGATCCCGAACTGGTGTTCATAGCCATCTTTTGTCAAACTCGGGTCCGTTCCCATTACCCCCGCATTGCAGAGTAGAACATCAAGCCGCCGAGACTCGGAGAGGAATTGTCTGATAACATTTTCGACGGAGGAGAGAGATGTATGGTCGCATTCGAGGAAGATGAATTTCGAAGAAGGATTATTTGCAGCGCTCTGGGCTTGTGTGATAACGTTGGCTGCGGCTGTTGCGTTCCGACCAGTGAAGAATACGCGCGACGGTTGCTTCTGCGAGAGAGCTAAGATAGCTTCCTTCCCTAGCCCCGATGTGCCTGGTTTCATATCAATATCTGGTTTGCCATAGATGAGTCCTATTCAAGTATAGAGGTTCTCACCTCCTGTGATGAGAAAGACCTTGTCTTGAAGGTTCGGTATGTCTTTCGAAGGTTCAAATAGCTCGGTCTTCATTTTGTTCAACTGCTTGAAGCTGTCTTTGCTGGTACTGATACGAGCGAGGAAAACGGTGCCGGGCCAACCTTATTAAATGCTATGAAAGATCCCTCAGTTGGAAGGCTGATGCAGCTGTGAAACAAGGAGGGTGGGATGCTCATTCAGGCAGGTGCTCCGACCATTACAACAGTAGTCCGCAGCTAATAGTAGGGCATACATATGCAGCCTGCGACAGCAACCCATCACACTCCTGTTGGGCGTGTACGACATATAAGTACCCCCCCCGCAATCAAGCATCATGAATCTGGAGGGTGTGCCAGGAGAAGTAATCAAGGCAAACAAGGCAAAATCGGACATTTGGGTCAACCAATTGACGGTCACCGCGCCCCACCGCCATAATCCAGCCTCGTAAGGTTCCTTAATTCTCCGACGGGAAGGAGGGGAAAAGCGGTTGGAGCTATGTGCAAATGAGCCTCCTCTCCTTCGCACCATAGTGTTTTCCTGTCTTTCATTTTACAGAATCCCCATTACATAATATGTTCGGTACCCTGCACTATAATGCTCGCAGCAATGAAACGCAATTTGTGGAGAGATCTACTGGAGGGGCCGAATCAGGTGGCACCGCCATGTCTCATTTTGCTTGTGAAAGCTGCCGCACGAAAAAGGTTGAGCAGACCAGTTCAAAGTAATCATCTGTCGCTGACGAGAATATTCTGGCCTCTCGGCTCAAATGCGACGGCCAGAAAAGCGGGTGCTTTCGATGCAAGGCTTTCTCCACTCCTTGCTCATATACAAAGAACAGCGGCAAAAAGGAGGGCCAACGAAAGCACATCGTCCGCCGACGGGCGGAGAGCGGGGAAAGGACTTTCTCCCAAAATCATACCTCGCCTAATCAGCAAGATTCACTGGCCCGCGGGATTCGACCAGAAGAAGTCTACAAGAGCATTGGGGGAACGTACGGGGTGATGCATAATAATCAAATATTCCAGGACGAAGATGATCCAGCAGGTTTAGTCTCGAACCCGGACGGCTTTCGAGAGCTTGGGGGAGAGGACGAGCCATGGCTCTTTGACCGCTTCCTTTCTGAGTCGATCCCTAACCATATTCCACAACCTCAAGACGTCTCTGGCCCTGATCCCGGCCATTTAGACATTCATGACGGTGCTGATGAGAGTGTGACATCCCAATGCTCCCTTCTGCTACCTGTCCATTCAACTTCGAAGTATGAAAGCTGACTTTTCGTAGCGATCGGCGAAACAAACCCACATCAATTGCCTTCACCGGATCTAACATCTTCATCTCCCCAATTCTACCATAATATCCCCTCAACCAGCTCAAGTTCGGCGTTATCTCCTCGATGGCAGTTTGACAACGAAGATACAAGCACTCTTCTGACATCTACATCGGCCAAAGCGTCCGCAATCCCAACTCCCGAATTCGAAGTGCCCTCCCAGACCAGCATCCGAACACTTTGCAACTGCCCCCAAGCCATGACCACCCTTCTTGAGGATTCTGAAAGTATATCTGGTCGCATCTCAGTCCAAACTATGCACCTCACCCTCGCCCATATCAAAAGCGCCTTACAGCACTTCACTCGAGTCCTCGACTGCAACAGCTGCAGCAGTCGATCAGACCACATGATGCTTGCCACTGTCGTCATCAAGAAGCTCGTCTCGGTTCTACAGGATGTCGTTCGCGTGTACACCCAGCGACGAGGCTCGTCATCCGCCACCTTCGACCAACATCAGCGCAGCGACACCAACCACCATTACCATCATCATCAGAGCAGAGAGAATTGCTATAACCTGTTTATCGGCGATTACGCCATCGACTCGGAAGTGGAGTGGGCAGCTATAGTGAGAGCCCTCCTTGCCGTGCTTTCGAATCGCACCCTTATCATGCTAGAACGGATGAAAGAGCTGATGAGGTTAAACAAGTACGAGACACAAGCGCAGATGCTCTGGGGCGCAGAGCAAAGGGCAAGGAAGGTACTGGGAAGCATGCGAGATGCAGCATGGAATGGTGATGGGGGGTAGATGGTCAAGGTTTCAATAGACGGCGATTGTAGGAGAAGTGGCTAGGCCCGGACATATGGCCATGAAAGGGCTTCAGGTACATATGTCAGATCCCTCAATGTTCCAAGAATCGATCTTTCAAGATTTCCCCAGAGGATGGAGGATGCAGTCGAGAGAGGGATATATGGTGGTAGAGACACGTCTACAGACGAAGAGTAGGAGCTCCGATCATGGCCAACGAATCTTGCTTCAGATATTGGACAGTAGTATAGAAAAAAGAAATGTATGACCTCAAGTTTCTCAAAAAGCCTCTGCGGCCTCGTGCACCCCTTTGCAGAATGTAGCTCCTTAACGCACGGTTCCGCGTGCTCGAGATCCTGAGGTGCAGCTTGATCGATCATTTCATAAGCCCCAGTTCCCGACATTGCGCTTGCGGTGTTTGTCTCCAAAGTAGGATACCCTAGGAATGATAGATAGCACTGGTACATCGATATTCTAGTTCTACCGGCACCCATTACAACAGGCTACGACGCTGCTGCGATGACATTAGAGCGCTCCACAGGAATACAGTCATAGTCCCAAGAGATACACATCAACGGGATACCAAAACATACCATCTATAAACACGATTAGCAGCATCGATCTAAGAACCCTATGGTACGGTATCTATCTATCGGTGCAACCGCCACGATAGATATGGAAAAAATCGGCGCTAGAATATGCTACTGAAAACAGAAGCCAGGAGCCGAGCATGCATGGGTGAGTGGTTGGGACTACAGCAGGCGCTGTGGAAAACCGTCTGCTGGCTTTAGTTAGTTACAGGGTAAAGATGGTTGTTATGGGATATTGGTTCCAGCAGAGGAGAATTATGTCGAAATGGTAGGTAGGAAGTGGGATACTTGGGTAGTTCATTCTAGGATTATGAGAGCATCTAGCCTATCGACATAAGTACCTTATCCTGAGAACTCCTCCTTAGCTTGGCGTAAGTTGTGATCCAGTTCTCACTCGGCAGGAGATGGACTTGGGAAGGTGGGATGCAGTAGCTGGAGGTTTATTGCATTCAAAGGGATCTTGGAATGATTGTAACGGAGCCCGAGATATTTCACAGAAGCGTGCTGAATTAATTCCCCTTTCTTCCCTCCATATAATCTAGCTCGAAAGAAGCCTCTGAGCATTCCATTCGAGATTCCACTACACTATCATGGAAAACAGACCCTATACCTACAAAGAAACATCGATCCAAAGAAAATCTCACAATTTCGTAATCAGTTTCCCAGCGCCCACAACGCTAGCGGCAAGAACGTGGACGATGACACCCAGCATCCAGAATACGACTTCAAAAATCCAATAGAGGAGTTTCAATACCGCCCGTGTGGCTTTCGGTAAACTCTCGTCGTCCGTTGCGAATATTTGCTTAGGCGGGTGATGCTTTGCACCAATTGCCACCTTGCCCATAGCTGACTGTGCAGGCAGCGATTGCATTTCTATATCCTGCTCGTACGCTGATGTCGAGTGTAGCGATCGTGCGGATTTGACACTCTTGGTGGAGCGAAAGGCGGAGAGGCGGGACGTGGATCGACGGCGTTGATTCCGCAGCGAAGTTTTGGAGTCTTTGTGTGCGAGCGTGGGTGGTGGTGGGAACATGGGTGTGCTTGGTGCGGATTGCATGGCTTGTGTGGAAGGGGTTGCGCAGGAGCGATGGAGGTGCAGGAGTAAGGTTAGGAGGGTTGTCATTAGGGTGTCGAGGATGTAGAGGGAGGGGAGAGCGGTGATGGCGCTGGTATGCAGGGTGAGGGTTAAGTTTTGTAGTGAGAGCGTGAGGAGTGGTGTTTGGGTTTCTGGGGTGAAGATGATGATTTTGCTGGGGTTTGAAGGCGTAGGTGTTATTTCGATTGCGAGTGTTGTTGCGCTGTGGTCGAGTAGACTCGGGTGCATCAGACAGTATCTGTTGCTCGAGTCGTCCCAGAGGAGCATGCTAGCTTCTCGCTCTTGGGCTCGGGCAATAGCTTCATTTTGGAGGTCGGCGCTGGCTTTGCGGTCGAGTCTGTGAGCGACGGCGACGCTAGAGGACTGGTCAAGGGCCATCAGACCAGCTAGCTTTGGGAAGATGGAGGTAACTAAAGGTTCGATGGAGGTAGGGGTTGAGAGGAGGGAACTGCATGTTTGTATAGTAGGGGTGCGGTTCGAAGGGTGGATGCGTGAAGTAGAAAGGTTGGAGTGGGAGGCCTCCAGTGTGTAGACTGGGTCTGAGGTCGAGGAATTGAAAGTAATGATCTCGCGGCCAAAAGCGAGGTCGTCACTGTGTTTTGAATTAGCTACGATCCAAGCTGGGAGCGAAGACTGGTTTACCAGCTCAGCTCTAAGAAATATGCCTCTGCTGCCTCCTCGCTGGCTGCTTGCCCATTGGCGATATTCCAAATTTCAACCAGATCCTCAGGTTTCGAATAAGTAGCTTGCTGTTCCAATTTCTCCACTACTCGCAGAGGTGACTCTTTGGCCTCTGCAGTACCGGGTCTCTGGCTATCCAAACTCCCTATCGCTGGATCCAGGCTCCTCCTTGCCATCTGTTGTCGGTATGGATTGTTCGAAGATCGATTGATTGATGATCCTGCTGCGGCCATAGCACTTGCCAGCCCTGGGACAGCCTCCATATCTGGGTAATAGCTCTGACGGGCAAGTGGACGATTGGGGTTGTATTGTGGGAACATCGACCGCATCACTGGTGTTTCTGACTTAGGTGATGCAATGCTGCTATCCTCAATGAGTGTCGGTGTAGGTGCGCTCGAGCGTGGCAGAGGTACGTCTGCGGCGGATGGAGCGCGCTGCTGTATCGGAGATGGAGACAACGGACTCGGTGGTGTGGTTGGTCTTTGCTCCTGTACTATATGCGCTCTAGGAGGTATTGCGAGGGGTGGTGGCTGTGGTCTGTGCAAAGCCGCACGTGGAGTTGTTACTTGTGGCTCGACGACTGTGCGTACGGATTGAGACGTCGAGGGTCTCTTTTCATTGATTTGTATGAGGATCCCATTGCTTTTCCCGGAAGGCGCCAGCATCTCGAATTCTGGCAAGCCTGATGGTGGTTTGGTAGTATACCGCGTGCTGCCCTTGCGGGCTGGGGCTTTCTTTCTTAACGAGGACATGTTAGGAAACATCTGTAGCGCTCTCTCGGATGCCATTGCTCTTGATTAGAAGAGTGTCAGGGCGAGAGAAGAATGTAAGGTCGCACGCTGGCTATGGCGGAATGAAAGATAGAGTGTAGCACAAGCAACTCAACGCTGCAGGAAAGGAGACCTGGAAGAGAGGAATAGCAACGCTTCGGCTGACACGAACACTTTGCAGCGCAGAGGGACAAAAGTAAAGTGATCGAAGGAGATCCTTCAGACATCCATGGACTTTTACCCTGCATGTCTGCTCGGCCGTCCATTGACCTACTACTGCTATCATCATCCCGCCGTGTGAAGAAAGGATTCCGATCACAGCGCGTAGAGCTCTCACCATAAGCCATAATGCTGTTTTTATCTGTAGTAGGCCTATAACGGCGGCTCACCAGTCGTGATGTCGGTACTGATTCGACTAAAGCGAGCTAATGCACGTTCCGAGGGCGCGTATTTTGGGGTGGAGGATGGTCATGCATTTGATTGGTGGGAGTGACAACAGGGGTGATCTGTGCTGGTTCACGATAATGCTTGAAGATACTTTACTGAACTGAATATTCAACAGGACTCTGTCTTAACATCACGATTGCTCTGGGCTGAAAGGCCTATAATAACGCTGCACTTGTGATTGGTTACACAGTTCCCCAAGAGCAATTGATATTGGTATTTGATGGGAGACGGAAATGGAAATTATCCTGTTGACCGAATTCTTATCTTATCAATTTGCCATGCCATTCAAGCGTTGGCGACATGTAACGATTGCATACATATCAATGTTAGAAATGTATACCTTGATTTTAATAATTTGCAATGTATGTTTGAAGGGCCGCAGTCATGACACACAAATGAGATACAATATACTTTCATGGTTTCCAGCTTAATCAACCTTGATTTTCCCTAACAAGAAGCACACATTTATTATCCATCAAAAATATGATTCAGCGAGTGGACGAGGTCCCATCTGCAGATGGTAAACCCTCCTCATCACCTGGCTCCTTGTACCCGCCAGCAGGCTTTGCACCTCTGGTGCGTCCCCCAATAATGTTGCTCTGGTCGATGGCATCGGAGTCATCCTTGGCTGCACAAATGTCAGTATTACAGCGATATAGCGAATATAATAGGCGGGCAATGGCTGATGATGAAGAAGGTTGTGCATACCCAAAGTCTCATCAGAATCAGCTGTGGCAGGGTCAATAGGATCCGCTACCGGTGCAGTGTCACTCTGGACGGGGATCTGATATTGCCCGGTTCTGCTCTTGTAGTCGTTGTCCACAGGGTCGCCAGCTGGCACCTCACCGCCGGCCACATCGTTCTTTTGCTCGTACTGATCGTCGGCTGAAGACATATTGATAGGGTGGGTAGAGTTTGAGGGTTCTGGCGTTGGTGATACTGTTGCTTAATGGTTGCAGTGTGGTTTGGATGTTGTGGACAAATGCCCAAAAATGGAGAATGAGTATGATATGTACTCCCTCTTCATCCACATCAACGTCTGACGACGCATCAAGTTCACTGACCTGGAAGATTATCATGACATCACGATCTTGATACACAAAGCGATGATCCAAAGCCAATCTGTAGGAAGCGAGGAAGCCCAGGCCCAAGCTTGGTGCAGCTATCGTCAATGGCGTCGCTCCCCTGCGCCAAACCATCGGCTTCGTAGGCTGTCATCGTGACTTTGGGGTCTGAGCATCGTGAATCATTGGGTACTTGATCTTAGCTTGATGTGGTGCTGTCATGGCTGCATGGGAGGTGGGGAGCCAGCCACACTCCAACCATTGGCATCATCTCTCGGAAGGTCAGGTCTGTTCGGCATGGGATTTGGTGGATGGGGAAAGTTCCGAATTGAGTAAATGGTTGAGAATTGACTTCTCGCGAATCTGCTTCCCGCACTCTAGCGTTGGTGATCAAGACGTCAACACTTTATCTACCCCTGACACTGCTCGTCTTGCGGCATCATACCTTTCTTTGACTGGTTGGAAGAGCCTCCAAGGACCATTAATCCTAGCTTTAATATAAACGATAGTCGAAATGATTGGTGAGCTCCATCGAAGCATGTCAAGCCGTGATCTGGTTGTAATTTCTACGTCCCGAGTCCTCGAAACCAGGTATCGCTCTCATTCGAGGAACATTCTGTACGACCCGAAAACATGTCTTTCACCTGTATCTTCTTATGTAACCCCCTGGCCATGATCCACTCTCAGTCGAGAGCTTAATCAATTCCATGAACGTGACCATCTATCTCAATCCCTCTTATTTGCACCCACTTTATCGACTTATCCTCCCACTAGCTGGCCTCTTTGGCTGACCTCCACCTATGACAGCTGCCAATACTACTGGCCACCTTCATAGCTGCCATGAACTCCTTTTCCTTCAAGTATGTATTAGGATCCATCGCTTTGGTTTTCGGAAACTGGGAGACTTTGCGTCCACACTCGGGGCAGCCGTTGCCCGTCAAGCTTGAATATGGATGTCCATTGCAACAATGCGCGAGATTGCCAACTCTATAAGGTGGCATTCTCCACCAGACGTTGCGTGCGCCTTCGGTGTACATGTTTGTTTTGTACCGGGTCCCCTTGACAACTGCTTTCACGGTCTTGTACGAATCGAACAGCTGCCCTGCCGTATCCGGATAGGTCTGGCATAGGTCAAAGATTCTCTCCAAACAGTCATCGACCTCGAGCACATGATTGGCTCCAGGGCCCCTCAAAATAATGTGGAAACAAACCTGCACCAAGCGAGCTTCGGCCTCCAGCCGGCTCAGATTTTTGGATCCGCACTCGGTGATAACAGGTTGCAACCTCAACAAGCGTTCCTTTGCTTCCAGAGCCGTCGTATGTTGTATGAGGTCACCCATAATTGCAGAATGCTGAGATAACTTCGACCCATTTCCAAGCGAAGTCACCATCCTCAAGTTCTCCTCCAGAGCGATCAACCTAAGCCGAAAGAACAGTATATCAAGTCGAAGGCGGTAGGGATGGGTTACATCAATCTCATGAGTTGCTAGCGATTCCCCAAAAAGGGTCGAAAGACGATCTACACTGTTGTCAAAATCCTGCATGACACCATCTACATTCTATTAGTGTGGGTAAACTCGCTGAATTGGAGCGTTCATACCTCTGAATCCAACGATGTTGTCTTGAATTTCAATCAATGCATTTCCACGAGTGCTAACTAGCGCTTCGTTTGTCCTCCCAGAGAGAGGACTTGGCCGTAGTGTTTTGCTCCATGCGTCGAAAGTTCGGTCTAGCTCTACTTTCTTGGAGTACATCTGGTCCATGAATACATTCAATTTTCTGCCGAAATTGGCATATATCTGATCTATAGTAGCTTCGAGCGACGAGAGCTTGCTACAAAGCCGATATCGTGACAATTGCGTAAAATGTGTGCCACATGTTGGGCAGTACGTCTTGATTTTAGCTCGGTCTCGTGCAGATGCTGGACGAGCATTCAATATGCGACCAGTGCTGCTGAGGTCGTAAAGGATCGATAAACCAACGTGATTATCGAGGAAGTCCGCGTCGAAGAAGTGACCGCAAGGGAGAAACATCTGGAATTTCCTTGGCGGACGTCCGGAAGTACACTTAGAGCACGCCGTTCCACACCTTTCGCCACATAGACTTGAACAAATGTGCCCGCAAGACAGGAGCTTCGTACATGGCTGATCACACGGATTCCGATCACATGGCAAACAGCATAGAGTGTTGCATGCGTCAAGATGAGGGCAAGACCAGTCGCAGGGCCTCATACACAGGTCACACCTGGCGCTGCAGGGCTGTGAGCATCCACCGTGGCTACATCTCCTGTTGCAAGGCAGTTGGCACGGCGGGCAAGGACCGTTGTGGCAAGGCGCAGCGCAGCCATGACCGCACAATAACTCTTTCGAACATGCCATGACGCATTCCAGATGGTTTGAGTTGATGCTGCAGGTGAGGCAGCTTCCTCCGCAGCAATGTCCACATTCGAGACGGTAGTTGCACTTCTCCGGGCACTCTAGATGCTGGTCTCCAGCAAAGCATCGTCGCTCGACCCAATGACCGCAAGCAAGCTGAGTTGTGTCTAGTAACGCATTACACGGCGTTACATCATGTGTTTCTATTGTTGAACATATTCGTGTTGCCTCGTGTCCGCACGGCAAGCTGAACGTCTGTAGCGGAAAGGTACAGTCCCCGCATTGCTCACTGCAGAGCCTCGTACATGGATGACCACAGGCGTTGTGGATCCTTTGGCATGGCTTATCGCAACCGGCACGATCGTGCAATGATGGCGCATGACATGTCATGCTGCAAGTATGGCCGCATGGATATTCATGACCACATGGAATCTGACACTCGGGGATATGTCGCCATTGCTCTGGAGAATGGACGGAATAAGTCCGGTCTGGGTGCCGGGGGCAGCACGTAGAGAACGCGGGTCCAATTCTCCCTTCAGCGGCTAGAACGTCCACGATTTGATGCCACATTTCCGCTCCCCTCATCAAGGAAGCATCGCCGACAATGTAGAAGCCGTTCCTCGCCCTACTGCAGCCGACGTTGATTCGATTTGGCGTTCTCAAGAACCCCAATCGCCCTTCTGCATTGCTTCGTACCGTACTAAGGATGATGACCCTTGACTCTTCCCCTTGAAAATTGTCGATTGTTGCTAGTTTGAGCATGCTTGCGATGTGAACATCGGCCTTAGTTCCTGATATGAGCTCTTCTGGATCCAAGAGACCTTCATCAATGAGTGTTGTTTGATCCTTCTCGCTCAGCCACAGCGAGCACATCCCTCTGAAGCGTTCCCTGAAAGCAGCAAGCTGCCCGTTGTATGGTGTCAGGATGGTAATGTCCTTGAAGTCATATTCATTACTCTTCACCAAGTGTTCGACCAGCCCTGCCACCATTTCAACCTCGAAGACGTTTGAGAATGATTTGGCCGCTGGGGATCGTGGATCTGGAGTACTTTCCGGCATTCTGTGATCCAGCCACCAGACCCGATCTGCCATGACGGGAACAGGGGCCCGGTCGAAGGTAGATTCGTGATCTTCCAGATACGGATATAGGGTTGCACGCATGATATTCGCTATCTCTGGGTGCATTCGGCGCTGAATGGTTAGTTTGGATGAAGCTATGGGACGCTTTCCAGCGGATGACGGAAGCATCAATCGCTCCATCAGCGATTCGTCCAGGCGATAGGAAGCCCCGATCTCAGTTTCCAACGAAAGCACAGGTTCGTTCACCTGGGGTCTGAGCTGGAGAATCAGCGCCTTGCAAAGTAGAGTCATATGCTTAGCCTACCTCAATTGCAACGGATCTCCTATGAATATCGCATGCTCCACTGACGGGAATAGGGTGCATAATGTCTCGGCTTCCATGACCTCGCCAGCTTCTTCGCACAAGACAACTTGTAGCCCCAGCTCCTCTAATGTAGGCCAGTGCATGGCACAAGCAGTGGTAGTTAATCCGATGACGTCTTCTGGAGGCAAGTCAGTGGGAGTTTAGAAGAAGTCACTGCAAAACTTACGCTGAGAAAGACACCTTGCATCGATAGCTTGAATGATCTCGGACCTCGCCCGAACAGCTGCTTGATGTCGGCAGTGGATCTCAACAGTTCGGTCCAGAATTGTTTGAGAATCTATCTCTTCTTGCCATTTCTCGAGAAGGGCTTGCCTCTCTCCCAAATTCATCCTCCACACATCAGCTTCAGACGTGGTGTTTGACTGAACTGCGGCATTTGCGTTCCAATAGATGTTGTCAAGTACTCTAGATCTTGTTTGGAAGTCATGGTCTTTAGCGTCATCTTGAAATTCATTTGTGCTCCGAAGAAGGGCGCTGAAATGTGCTAAGAGCCGATTGATGTCGTGAATGTCACCTCCTTTACACCAGAAATCATATGCAAAACCTCCAGCTTTACGAGCTAGGCGGATGTCCGAGATCCTCGATTCTTCGACCTGCTGGAGGGCGGTGAAGCTTTGCAAGGTCCCTGGATACCTGGATTGGAGAAGGTCTCGTACCGCTGGCCAGCTCAGGGACTCTGCATTGATAGACTCACACCAACTAGTGCCCTCAGTCGTTAAGCCTATATAATTTCAGAGTCAGCCGAATAAGCAACGACTCAGTCTCTTGATCCTGACCTTCGATCTGGGCTCGACTCGAACTCAGACTTGTTTTTTCGAGCGTAGTTCTCTTCATTGCGCGGGATATGGTGGAGATCTGAAATTGGTTGGTCCAAGTCTCCTTGCTGTTTCCACCCAAGCGAGCAAGCTTGGTCACGCCTGAATTTCGGAGATCTTCTAAGAAGCTGTCCAGCGCGTGGTTAGTTACGCACACAACCAATATAGGCTTGCTTCGGAGATCGTCGCGTGATGCTAGAAGAACCTTCGCGAGAGACATTCCAAGATGTCTACAGTCAATCAGTAGCTTTCTTTACACTTCAAAAATGTTACGAGGCTTACGATTTGCCCGTTCCCGGAGGACCTGCGGTGAATGCAAGATCGCGACAAAGATTCTCACACAGAGACTCCGCCTGACCGTAGTCCAATGTCGTCTCTTGGCAAAGGGTTTTGACGAAGCTGTTCTTTGAATCATCATTAGAGATAAGATCGCGAGGTCGCAGTCTCAAAGAGCTTCGGCCCATCGGATTGTTTCCTTCTCGTAGCCCATCCAGTTGGAACTCGAATCCTTCAGCAGCTGCGTACTTCGGTAGAAGCACTTCGGGATCCGTTCCCCCTACAGAGGGCGCGATTGTCGACATGAAAGGCATCTGCCAATCACTTTTGCATTGATTCTGCAGATTATTAAGTGTCCAGAAAAAGCCTGCGTACAAAGCGCTTGGTAGATCTACCAGAGCAAATTTCTCTTGGAAATGTCCCTGTGAGTTATACAGCATACGCCGTACACCATCGCAATTGGACCTATCCGCAAAGGACAAAATGACCGATGCTGAGAACGTTAGACATAAATCGTATGTTGCATCAGAATAGCTAACCTCGTAAATCATTACCTGTGCGTTTTCGCATTGCCTCAGTCGTCTGACGCTGCGAAACTTCCATGAAGGTGGTCGACAGTGTATTATTTGTATCAAGCCCAATGAGAACGACGAGCATCCCCTCCTCAAGCTGTTTCGAAGAGCCTAGTCGACTTCCTCGCAGAGCTTTGGGACATGCAAAGCTCAATCGTACCGTGACACCTTTCTGGTGGTTGAAAACCAACTCTTCGAATTTGACATCTCGAAACAGAGAGTACCTATTCCCCCGTGGAGTGACAAGACGATCGTCATAGTCAGTTAAGTACGGCTCAGTCAACGAGACGACCAATCGTTGACTTGCGTGATAGCATGAGTCGATAACAGACTCAACGTTCTCGTACCGCAGCTGTCGGAACTGTATATCCAGCAGTCTCGCTGCCCCTAGTGGCAAACGGTGGGTTACATGTTCGTCTTTCCTGGGCATGTATGGAACTCGCGCGCTAAGTATCTCATCCGTTGTCGGTAGAATCTTGATGTCTTGGATATCCACATAATCATTGTCATGCCTTGGACCATACTTGGAGAGGACTCCCGGCCCGTCATCATCAAAATGCTCCTTGCGTAACGGGTTTCGCGGATTGAGGGAGAGAAAATTTGGTGTTGATTGGATCCTTGGAAGTTGAAAGATATTGGTGGACGTTATGCAGATTTCGTGGCTTTTGTTGCATTGTTCACCACGCCGGCAGAACCCTTTGATATAGTCATCGCATAGGAAGTAGGGTGCTATGACCGGGAGACTGGAGGGTGGAAGCTCTGCAGCTTTGATCTTGGTATCATTCGACATGATGGAAGGATCAATAACGATGCGTCACGATGCTAGACGTTGCGAAAGTTGTACGTTGCTCGGGTTTGGCAAGAAAGTCTTGTGTGTAGGATGTACACCACCAGATCGACGCGGCAGCTGCAATTTGTGTAACGGTGGGGCTGAAGGTACTCTCACGCGGACAGATGCACACCGTTGGTGGTAATTTGAAGTAAAAGATTATTTGAACGTGAAGGGTTGACAGTAGCACGAAGCCCCCACTAGCGTGTTCCCTAGCGCTATTTCTTCACTTCGATATCAATGTGGGTCCGCCGTATCAAGTGAGTAATCTGTCAATCGGAATTCTCTTTCGGAGATAGATCATAAGACAGTATTAAGCAGTAAGTATGGCCATGCATGATCCGATTGGGGTCTGTACGGCTCATCCCTTCCCATGCAGAGGAAAACTACAGGCCCAGATGTTCTTGAAAGCTGGTTCTTGCATGTAGAGAGCAATGCATCAGTAGCCCGTGAAGGAACCAGAATTAGTGTGTCGTCTCCACATTAGTACAAAAAGTCTACGCTTGTCTGGAAAAGAGTAAGCATAATGAGAACGGGCTCGGGACCTTCTCGAGACTGTTGCTTGGAGCAATCAGGCTTGAATTCGACAGGGAAGGCACGTAGCGATCACAGATATCGTGTCGATATATCCATCGTTGCCGCTTAGGGAGGACGGTCTTTATGTAATCTGATTGAAACAATACCATGCCAACAATAGCTTCTTGAATGGTAGATGCTAGGATGTACTGCCCTTGAAATACGATCGGTCACACTAGCATTCGCTTTCTGCAACAGACACAAGAACCAGATGCCATACCTATGCATTGTTTTGGGAACCGTATTGGATGAGATTTAAGCGGAAAATGCAAGCCGACGAAGCGTCCTTCGTTCATAAGTGGTGACATAGGTCCCACTTCCATTGCATTCACATACAAGCAGTAAGCATTCGGGTCCATTTGTTTGTGGGCCTAGCTCAAGTTTGGAAGTTAGCAACACCGTCCTAGTACCACTCCGACGGGTAGATGTAGAAACACAAACCAAAGGGACATCTAAAACTTTTAAGGAGCAATCGGGCCACGGAATGAGTCCCAAGGCTTTTGCCTTCTTTAAGTGCAATATGTGCCACGACATAGCCTCCAGCTTCTCCAGGTGAAGCATTTCTGAAGATGGAGATATTGTAGCCACATTATGGTTGCAATGACGATAGTGATTGTAATGCACTGAGGATGTTGTGTCTGGTATTAACGTGAACGGGTGACTCTGCCATCGGTTCGCCTCGGCCTAATGGTTGTCAGCACAGCTCGATCCGCAGATAGAAGGAAGTAGGTTCGAGCAACGTACTTCTGTTCCTCGCCTGGATCCCTCGCTTGCTGTGTGGAAGTCTTCAACTACTTTGATGCTCTTAGAAGGGCTAGATGATGTACTTACGTGGGGCGTCTCCTTCTTTTCCTTAGCTGCGATAGCTTCTGTACCATTGATGGACTTCTTGATTGGCTTTTTGCTACCTTTCTTGGATGCCATGGGTGCCAACTCCGTTGCTCTACCGTCATCTTGAGAAACATCCTTGGTCTCAATTTCTTCTCCATTCGTCTTGCCAGTAGCGTTCTGGTCATCTGCAGTAGGCTGAGTGGGCACATCATCGTCTTCGGCTTTGAGTTTGGTGGCGGCCTTACGTTTGTGTGCAGAGGTCGCCTCTTTGATTAGATTTGTTGAATGTGGTGCATCGGTATCTGCGCCGGTTTGCGCTTCGTCACTTTTGCTCTTCATGGCGGCTGCAACGTTACGCGGGGCTCTTTTCTTCTTCGCTGGGGGCGAAGCTGCTGAGTCGCTGGCGATATCCAGCGGGCGGGCCACATCAACATCTTCTTCCTTGATCTTCTTCACCGCCGCGCGATTTCGCGGAGCTCTTATCTTCTTTGCTGATGGCCGTGATGCTGTTTCTAATGCATCGCTAGGGGCATCAGACTCGGCGTCTTCGTACTTGATCTTCATAGCTGCCGCTGCTCTGCGTGGGGCTCTCGCCTTAACAACGGGAGGTTCAGACACGACCCCTTCGTGACCAGAGTCTGGGTCACCTTCCGCTTTTATCTTGGTCGATTTCTTCCGACCTTTTTTCGCCGGCGGAGCTTCATCAGCGGATCCACCATGATTTTCTTCCTTCTTGACCTTCCCCTGCTTGACAGCTGCTTTCCTCTTCTTTCGTGCAGGTCCGGTGTGCTCAGCAACTTCATCATCATTTGGGTCGTCCTTGACATGGCCGCGCTTCTTCGGGGCTATCTTGCTAGGACTGGGGCTCTGCGCGTCTTTGAGTGCCTATTGAGATCAACGTACTGCGGATTTGATCGTGTAAATTCGTCGATGTAGCATCATGGATACGCACCTCTTTCTTGGCTGTTTTAGATGCAGGAGTACGATAGCCGTTCATACCGGCACGATTCATCTCGGCGTCCTTCGGAACATCAGCATTGTGCATCCCATTTCTAGACATGGCACCTCACTCCTCCCCAGTCTTCATCAGCAACATGACCTTCCTGCACGGCGATGCGGATCTTGTCCTGAAATTCCTCTGGAAGGTCCTCGAACCCGTCAAGCTCGGTAGCGTCATCGTCGATAGATTTCTTGAGGTTCTCGATTTGTTTTGGAGTCACACATCCCCTTGAAGCCAATCAGCTTCCTAATAGATGAGATTAGACGTCCATAGCATCTACCAATGTTTCCATGACCAGCTCTGGAAGTCCGGACCTTCAACCCAGGCACCAAACCTCATCTGGCCCTTGGAGATCTTGATGCCCGCATTTTTGCACTCCGTATTCTTACAACCAGCACGATTGTTGGGAGACACCTCTATCCGGTAAACCATGGTCTTCGGAGATGAGGCCCGTCAATCGTCCAATCCAGATTATGGGATAATCTGATATAGTCTTTCAGATGACAGATATGGTATGCTTGCATTGACGTTAGACGGCCCAAGGGTGCCAAGATTTTCTAAGAGCTTGCCAAGGCCGGCGAATTGTCTTCCGGATGTGAAGGTTCTTCCGAGGCACATCAGATGCCTGGGTGCCTGACAACAATTCCATAGTTATACCTATTGGGACATCATGGAGTAATATCCATATACTACCGTTTCATGCTTCATCGTCTTTTTTGTCCGGATCTCTGCAGTGAGACTGGTATCCGGCAACATGAAGTATCCTGCGCGTTTCTTCAGTTTTCTGGGAAGCTCGAGCAAGGTCACGGACGGCGATGCCCTCGACCACTATTCTAAAACTCGTCCAGGGCATTATTACATCTAGTCTTTCCAGTCATGCTACGCCTATCGTGATTTTACTCACATCAGCAAATATAAGAAGGTTCTGCCATAGCTCGCCACCATCCGAAAAAAAGGCGCTCAGACATGGTCGACGGGAAGCCTCAAGCACCGCAGTAAGAACTCGGCATGAAAGGCATGTTGATGGCTTCGTGTATGGGGCTTCTGGTCTACCAATCGAGCTGGAAGCAGCAATTCCTGCGAAGCGCCGGCAAGATGGCCCTGCATGGGTCACCCTCATTGATTCTTACCTGCCCTTGAGTCTACGCGATGGAGTTCATAGCTTGCTGAAGGGACAATCAAATGTCAAGCCTCTTCAGCCAATCAAAACCTTGCCGCTGCTACTGTCCAGAGCAAGGCAAACTTCGAACATCGATCTTCTGAGCTATCTTGGGGTATACCAGGGAAGATGGGAGGCGGTAATGTGGCTAGTCAAGGCTATGGTAGAGCATTCTGCAGACCGTACAGAAGTGGACGAGCAGTCGAAGCAGCTCTTGAGCCTATCGTGGCCAAGCGATCAACAGAGTCTTGATATGGTCACTGAAGAGCCTCTTATAGTTCAACTGCCCCGTAATACAGACTCGTCGCTCAAATATCCTGGTGGTCGCTCGAACTCGGAGGTGATGCCAGAGGAGGTGCTTCAGGTTGAACCCTTGCAGGCTTCTAAGCTTTCACTCGACTACCTGACAGACAGACGAGAAGGCAATAGTGCTGAGACCGCAATGTTGCTAGGACGTCAGAGCCTTGGCCAGGTTTGGCAGAGTTTAGGTACCATGATTTTACAGGCTGCAGATCGCTCCCCGGACGATCCCAACTATACCATCATAATGACCCAAGTCTTCCGTATTCTTGGACTCATGCATCGCATAAATGCTTTCCCAGACACGATCTACAATTATACTCCAGCTACAGACCCCACTGTTCTCGAAAGACCACCCACTCTACACCTGCTTTCAAGACGAATCATGAGCACACTGTCAGACATCGAATTCAGTCTCCACTGGGAAGAGGAAATCTTGAAATACCACCATTTGGGCTATGAACTGTCTAAGACGAGTGTGCCACCAAGAGTACGGGAATTCGGCCCCGAGCTTTGGATGGACCTTATTCTTTGGGCTTGCGTTGAAGGAGGATGGATTATCGAAGGCGCATGGTTAGTCAAAGAAATGAATAGAAGGCAAGGAAGCCGTAACCAGTGTTGGTCGGCCATCAGCTGGCCAGAAATCTGTGCAACGAAGGCACCACAGCTTGACTGGACGTCCATCATGAAATTAGAGATTGATAAGACGCGCTTGAACCAGGTGGGTGGAATAGGTATAGCGACCGGTACGAATTCCACTGTGGACATGGGCACTCGCACTGTCAGTCGCGAAGTCATCCTAGCCATCATGGATGGCTTGCTCAATGTCGCACACTCCCGCCGGGGCATCCACGGTACAAGCGCTTCCGAAGTGCTGCAGAATATCACTGCCTGCAAAAGTTTGCTAGAATGTGATCATCCAGATCTGAAAGAGAATATCCTAAGTTCTACCATCTTACGGCTGATAGAAAGTACTGGAGTCGACTCAAGAGATTCGCCTGGCACCCTTCAGCGGATTATAGACCTCAGACGTATGACAGCCAAGAACGGGAAGATCTTTGATGCCACATGCATGGCCCAGGGCTCAGAAATCGACGATACTGCCGCCATGCTAGGCTTACTTCATGGTATTCTGTACGGCTTTGCACGTGGTGGGAACTTGCAAGGTAGTCTTGCAACGTTCAAAAAGATACAAGACATTGTTGACGCGAGTCACGGAGCACGCATACAGACCTTCGCTGACGAACTCGCGAGCTGCGGAGCAGATAGCTGTGATGATCTCATTCAGCCCGGGATCGAGCGCAAGAACGAGATTAAAGTCCCACCACTCTCGCCCCCGATTCCAGTGAGTGTCTTGATTGCTTTTGTGGACGTTATCACAGACAGCAAATTCTACGACATCGGAAAGTGGCTTATACATAACGACGACGTTGACGGAGGCGTCATTGGCCCAGAGCTTTACGCTGATCGCAATTTACAGCCAGCGTTGATTCGCTTTGCAACGGCAATAGCCGATGACAATCTTATGACTAGAGTGCTTGAGAAAGCAGAGTCTCCGCTCTCAGAAACTGTCCTCCACGCTCTTCTCCATTTTCAAGCTGTACTGGGCAAATGGTCTAAAGTCAAGGATATATTACAATACTTCCAAAAGACGGTGGGGGTTTCGTGGAAAGCCAGTGATGCTATGGCCATCGCAAGTACTATCTTACAGATGGAGCAAAACCTTCCCGATACCAACCCAATGGAGAGCATCTTACAGGCACAGAGCCTTCTTTCCGATCTGATTGGTGGTAGATATAATTCGCTGCAGGACCCTTCCGAACTACCGGATCTTTCAGAAGCGAAAATGGCGAATCAGCTAGGAAGGATCTTCAGAACGCTGCCTGATAACTTGAGGAAGGCTGTCACGGATACAATCATAAGGACTAATCGAGCCCATACTAGCATCACCGTTACCCCTAATGCATTCAATATCTTACTAGCGAGTATGGTAGAATGCTATGGGCCGTTGGCCGGCAAAGCATTGTGGGAACGATGGTGTCGTGAGCCGACTGAGATCGCTCCTAAAAGCAGTCCAACACTGAGCTATATGGATGGACATACTCGTCTGCTCGCACTCGCACTCGAAGAAGATTTGGAGGAAGAAAGAGTTGTGACGCCGACACTTTACATGCTTCGAAATATCGTTAGACCACTGCTGAGAATCAGGCAGCGTCAAGTGTCAACGGATGGTAACGAAGCTGATGCGTATGCCCCAGGTCCTACTCCTAACCGCCAGAAAACCGAAGGAGAGCTCAAGCCTAGTCCGATATTAAAGCCTTCGGAGGCCGTGAAAAGACCGTTGACTGATCAAGAACAGGATGTCCTGGAGTGGGGCATCAGCATGTATAGAAAGTTTGGATTAACAGACGAGGCGATTAATCGCGAGATACCCGGTGCAGTCCCTTTTCGACCGCGAGGACAGTCTCCATCACCAGTTGTGGATTGTTGAAATCTGAAACCTCATTATTGTTACGACAGTGGTAGAATGTAGTTTATGCATGACTCTTGCAAATACTTCGCCAGACGAATTCTCACCGAGTCGAACTATGCTATGCGTCAACTTGTATCCTACCATACTTATTGATTGATAATTTGATCGTATCTATTCTCCTAATGAATTCCTCATAATTTGAAGATATATCTGTAGCGCTAATCCGATCTTGGAAAGGAGGTTTTCATACTACTAGTGCAGGACGCTAGCTCCTGCAAGCGGGATCTCGTGAACTTGACTTTCTGGGCGAACAGATTTTACTTGATTGCACAAAGCCTCATCAACAACAAACTTACCAACAGCCGACAGATTAGCTAATATTACATACCAGCATCACCATTAATGGGTTCATTCAGGACTACGCTCAACACTAGCTCGATCTTAAACCCTTTCTTTGATTCTAAGGCAGCCAAGGCGAAGCGCCTCAGCGCATTGCGGTCAAACACTATCATTATTGCAAGAGAAGGCACATCAGTGTTGTGGCTATTGACGGAGGGCCCGTCCTGATTGGGCGGGCGGTAATAGTGGTGTCTTGTCGGTCCGGCACAGATGTACGGAATCTCACAAATCTTGGGGTATCGGAGCCTAACTCTTGCTAAAGGCCTGTTAGGAAATTCAGTCCCATGTGATTGCATTCGGCTCTCCCGTTACGAAGTTGCAACACACTCCATTTTATGTACAGATTTGTGTTCTTGAACGATAATGTTTGTTGCCTTTGAGCCTACGGATAGGCACTTTTCGATCCATACCTTGGACGAAGAGTTTCCTCGTCTCTCTTCTAATATTACGCCTGAGCTTTCGAACAAGGAAGACGTAGCTGGTCTGAGCGACCATGAAGAAGCCATGCAATCTGGCGATGTGAGCGACATTGCAGACGGAGGATCTCCTCACACCAGCTCAAAGGTCCTTGCCAAATCTAGTCTCACTTCGGACAATGATAAAAAAACCCTCAGCGGTCATGGTACTCCTCCGATTGCTATCATCTTGACACCATCTGCAATGAGGAGCCGAAGCTGGACTCGAAGCGAGCGTGAAGATAATACGATGCCCGATCCCACGCCACGACCTCTACCAGAGCTTAGTAAGGTTTCGCGCAGAAAGAGGAGAGGGAATAAACAAGGGGGGGTAGCAGCTTTGAGCACAGTGCGAGGCTTCACGCCTGCTACGTCTGGCGACGAAGATTCGGATATTTCCAGGGGGAGCTTTCGTAGCAGGAGAGACTTGACTGTTCAGCGCTCTAGTAGCGTTGTCAGAAAGGATTTCAGTCTTGATCGCTCCACTCCGAGCATTGGTAGTCCCAGCGATATTCGATCGTCCTCCCCATCACCCGGTATCAGTGCTCTTACAAAGCAGCTCGAAGCTCTGGACCGTGATAGCTCCCCAAGATCATCTTTACTGAGACATCGGAGCAAACTAGCTTCCGAAGAACCTAGCAGTGCGAGTATGACCTCGGGGACTAGCGGGGACGAGGACGCTCAGGAGTTCACGAGTTACAAGATACCTCTGGAGCATGACTTCATCAGCCCGGATGTCTCCGAAAGGGAGAGACGGGACGTTAGGCAGGACCCGATGATGAACGGTGGTGTAGTTCGTAAAATGCAGGCTACTGACTTCGAGTCTCTTCGCTGCTTGGGAAAGGGTACCTATGGCACGGTCCATTTAGTAAAGCAAACCGGCACCGGCAAGTTGTACGCACAGAAGCACTTCCGCAAGGCATCCTTGACAGTTCACAAGCAGCTTGTGGAACAGACAAAGACTGAGCGGAGCATCTTAGAGAGCATCAACCGGCACCCATTCGTCGTGAAGCTGTACTACGCCTTCCAAGACCACGAAAAGCTGTACCTAATCCTTGAATATGCTCAAGGTGGAGAGCTTTTCGAGCGTATGCGGACCGAGCGCATGTTCCCCGAGGATACGGCTGCGTTTTATATGGCTGAGATGGTACTCGCTTTGGAACATCTGCATCACACTGTCGGGGTCGTTTATCGGGACCTTAAGCCCGAGAATTGTCTCCTAGATTCCGAGGGGCATCTTCTTCTCACCGATTTCGGGCTTAGTAAAGAAGCCATTGACGGGGAACATCGCTGCAGGTCAATGACCGGCACGGTGGAGTACATGGCGCCAGAGGTCATTCAGCAGCATAGCTACGGAACAGCGGTCGACTGGTGGTCGTTTGGCATTTTAGGCTTTGATCTGCTCACAGGGGCATCCCCCTTCCGCGCCAACAATGACATGAAGATTCGAGAAAGGATCTTAAAGTCTAAGCTCGTCATGCCCTACTTCCTTAGCCCAGACGCAAAGGATCTCCTGACTCGACTCCTTCGCAAGGAGCCAAAGAAGAGGCTAGGCGCTTCCATGCCTAAGGACATGCAGACCATCAAGAAGCACCGTTTCTTCCGAAAGATCAGCTGGGCAGCATTGGAGAAGCGCGACGTAGAGCCGCCTATCAAACCACTAATCACGGACCCAGAGCTAGCAGAGAATTTCTCCACCGACTTTACGGACCTTGCTATGTCTCCTCCTGTGTTACCGGCGCCTTTGCATTCGGGTGGTGTGAGAAGCGAGCACGATCCTTTCGGAGGTTTCAGCTTTGTGGGCAGCCAGAGCTTGCTGGAATCTGGGAATGGATTTTTCTGATCCACGACATTGCATTTACAGATATATGGATAGTGTCACGCCAACAGGCTTCATGCCAAAGTATCGCAGCCATAAGATCGAGCTTTGTACAGGTAGCATTGCGAACAATGTGGACAAGGTCCGAGAATTTCAGATGCAAAGAGCCTCGGGCATGACGGGCGAGAAAGCACAATTATTACTAGGATTGCACAAACCTGTTTCATTCGGCCGAGCAGGCTGCGCGACGTTGCTATCATTTTTGGTTATGGGTGGAGCGCACAACTTTGGAAAGGATGCGGAGTGCGAAGGCATCTTTTTGCGCTGTATCAGAAACTTTCAGGGCGTTCAATTTCGATCTGTTGGGTTTGGTGAGCCAGGTGCTCCTAAGTACAGGCATGGGGTATCTGCATAGAAAGAGGACTGGATATGGAATGTACATTTGGATATGCAATATTGCGTAATGGATACAACCTACAACATCACATGATGACTATCGCTATGTCGAAGACCTGATCAGGCCATGCGCCCCGACATTCGTTGGACAGCTATTGACTTCGAGGACTGGCGCTCTGGCAGTCCCTAGTTTTAACCTCGACGACACAAACTGATGTTGATACGGTGCTCACAGTACTCCGTACCTTAGTCAGCAGTACTGTTAGTCAGGGGCAAAAGGAGATAGCGCGCGGCTAGCATCCCTAGTTCTTCCGCTAGACTTCCCGTGGAGATCCTCCGAGGCTCCGTGTTGCCCGTTGGGGCCAGGCTTGCAGATCTGGGAATGATAGATCACTGACAACTTCTCCTACCAGTATGGCACATGCGGACGGGATATCGAAGTCAACGTTAAACCTAGAGTAGGTCTGGCTGACCGAGGCTGCTCAACAACAGATAGAATTACGACCCGCTCACAATCCTCCGAGTCCTCTCTGATCGGAGTCGCTTCCTCTTTCAGTCAGGACGAGCCGTCATCATCACCGCCATGTTTCACGTGGGAGCACAGCAGTGCAGCATCCAGTCTCTCGTTCCTTGCTCTTCCACTGTCATCCCGAAGCTTCCTTTGATATGAAACCTGACATCCCTGAATTACACTACAAAGGGTAGTAGGGCCCCACTGGCATTGATGCACTAGAGCAGCGTTTATCTGATAATCCATGTTCACATGCAGCATTGCGGATCTCCCACCTGCCAAGCAGCAGCTTCAGCGTCTACGAAAGCTTGCTGGACTCGGGTTATGTGCCGAGTCATTCTTTCCTAAGTAGCTTTGGGTGCGGTGTTTCCTCTCAGGGGAAATGCAGATGGCTGCGGGACGAGGTGTCGGTATGAGGTCGAGACTGTGATGACCCCATGCGAAGAGATGCCGCCTTGGATCTTGATCCATGTGAGTGTCGGTCGGCCGGCGGAGAGATTCGTAACCGAGGAAGGGCTCGGAGGGTAGGAGAGTTGCTGATAGGTGGATGACTTCTTTACTGGGTACACTCATGGTAAGAACCGCTATATATGTTTCATGCCCAGCTTCGTTGTCTATAGTCTCCTCATCGCACTGTCCAAGCATCCGCCTTCTGTTCTCACACTCCTTACCCACTGCAGCTCAGTCTCTGCAATTACCTTCTTTTCAGTATACAGACTTCAGCTTGCAGGCGTCTTGACATCGTCTCTTCCCCTAATCCGACAATCGTCTAATCAGTCAAGCGTTCCTTTTCATTGGAAAAACTTACCATCAAAATGCATCTCACCCACGTCGTCATCCTCGCCTGCTCAACCTTAGCCCAAGCGAAACCGTACCACTACCCCATACAGGGAGGTACGCATCGATCCTACAAGACCGGATGTGCCTCTACCTCCCTCGGTACAGCCTCGGGAAGTGCTGCATCAAACTATTCCTTGACCGCACTCTCATACTCCACGGAGCCAACATCGACAGTCGCATTCTCCTCCGCTGGCGAAGCCCCCACAGAACCTTCACCACCTAGCGAGGGAGGTGCCACAGCGAGCTCATCAGCCGTGACATCTGCCCTAGTCACGTCCTCCACTCCACCTCAATCGTCCGTCGAGCCATCCTCCACTCTAGCTGCAGCCCCCGTTCCGTCCTCAACAGCCACCACAGCCCCCATCAGTTCAGGAACGACATACACAGCAACCTTCACCCAGTACGTCTACTCCTCTCCCATTCCCAAACCTCCCCCTCGCCTACACAAACTTCTAACTAAGTATCCGTACAGATACGGCGCCGGCGACACCTTCGGCTCCCCAAACTGCAACACCGCCACCGCCGCCTGCGGCTGGTACAGCAACCCAGGCTACAACGCCGCCGCATCTCAGAACCTTTTCGGCGTCGGTCCAGGTGCCGGCGCAGGGCCCGGCTGCGGACTGTGTTTCCAATTAACGGCAAAGACCAATCCTTACGCCAACAATGTAGCCCTCATTGGTACGCAAAGCATTGTGGTCAAAGTCAACAATCTGTGCCCAGCTGTCGGTAACGAGCTGTGCTCGCAGAGCGACCTGACGAGCACGAACAAGCTTGGTGTGTATTTCCTGCAGTTATGGCTTTCATGATGAATAGATCTTACTGATACGTTTCCGATCCAGGTGGCGAAGTCAACTTCGACCTCTGCAAGGACGACGGTGCGGCAGCTGCGCTCTTCGGCTCCAGCGGTGTGGGTGCTGCTCTAGGTACCGCCACGCAGGTTTCTTGCGATACGTGGTCTGGGAGCAGCAATTTGACTTCGTAGACGCTTTGCCCCTCAAAATTGATACTCTCCTGATTGGTTTCGCAACTTTGGAGGCGATTGATGGCTGGCATGAAATCCATCTCTGCATAGCGTAGCATTGTATGGCATATCTTGTCTTTCTAATCACGAGCTAGAGGCTCGCTACATCCATTCTCTTCTTTTCTACTTGGTTCTGGAATATATCCATCAAGTGGTGTGCTGCTCGGGAGGAGGTAAGACTCGAGGTCTGCCATACTTGTATATACAACTCTTTCTTTCTTGGGATGTTTATTGGATACACCTTTATTATCAAATGAGCTATCATTTCAAATCATATACCTTTTCCAATTTCCGCGATATTATATGTGAGACAATAAGTCAAGCTTGTATACCTAATAGAGTTACACTAGAAAATTGATAGGAAGAGTGATGAGCGCCATGAAACATTATCATAGTGTAAAGCAATCTATGTATCCGTATACGTCAACGCTTAACAAACTCTTATCCAACCACTCAACTCAATCACACACACACATCCACCACACTAATCCCCACCATCGTCGTCTCGACACCAACATCTTACGCAGGCTATGGCGTCTTCAGGAGCTTTGTATTTTAGGCTGTAGTGTAGTACGTTGCTGCGGGATATGGAAGATATGGAGATAGATTGGTAGGATGTTGTGGAGTAGGCAGGGCTATTTGTAGTTTTGTGATGTTGTATAGGTTGGTGAGGGGGGTTGGAACGGTGTGGATGTGGATGTGGATAGTTCTCATTGGATTGGGTTGGATTGGATTGCATGTTTTTTCATCATAGGTGTTATGGGTTTGGAAAGCTGTGTATATTCCAAGTACTAGTGTACGTACATTCACGCAACGACGCCTGCTCTCTTCAGACTTTCGATCTCGTCGTCATTCAGCTCTACCATGTCCCTGAGTATTTCGTCGGTGTGCTGTCCCAAAAGCGGCGGAGGCGTCCGGATGCTGGGTTCCGAGTATGAGTATTTGACGGGTGTGTTGACTAGTTTTATGGGACCGCAGGTGGGGTGCTCGATTTCTTGGACCATGTCGCGTGCTAGTACTGTGAGATCGCAATGTTAGTCCGAGTGTGTAAGCGAGGAGTATTGATACGTACCGTGCTCATGCTTTAGGGTCCCTTGGATGTCGTTGACGGCTGCGTAGGGCATGCCGCTTCCGTCTAGTAAATGTAGCCATTCCGCTGTGGTCTTTTTCGCTGTATCGGCCTCTATGAGTGCTTCTAATGTGACTCGATTCTTGACACGGACGCTGTTCGTCATGAATCTCTCGTCTTTCGACCATTCCGGCTTTCCGAGCTTGTCGCATAGGACACCAAACAGGCGGTCGTTGCCTCCACCGAGCAAGATATCCCCATCTGCAGTCTTGAAGCCTCGGTACGGGACGATGGAAGGATGAGCCGTGCCCCAGCGTCCGGAATCAGGTTGTCCGCTGATCAATGCCGAGCTCGCCATGTTGGCTAGGGTAGCTACTTGACAGTCACTGAGAGCCACATCGATGTGCTGACCCTTCCCCGTTCTTGCCCTTCCCAGCAGCGCTGCCATTATTGAGTTGCTGGTGTACAGGCCAGTAGTCAAATCAGTCACGGCTACTCCAACTTTCACTGGTGGACCGTCGCGGGAGCCTGTGATGTGCATCAATCCCATCTCTGCCTCCACCATGACATCGTAGCCTGCTCTCTTGCGGTACGGTCCAGTCTGGCCATAGCCGGTGATGCTTGCGTATATCAAAGACGGATTGAGTTGAGAGAGTGTCTTGTAATCCATCTTGTACTTCTGGAGTGTGTCTGGGAGGTAGTTTTCGACGAGAACATCACAGCCCTTGACGAGCTTATGGAGGATGGAGACACCGGAAGGGGACGCAAAGGATAGACCGAGGGACTTCTTGTTCCGATTCACCTATAATGCTCAGGTCAGCTGCGACCTCGATCAACATTCATATAGCGTACCGACAGAAAGTATGCGCTTTCTCCTGGGCTATCGGTCGTCTCTCCTTTGATATGCTGAGCATAAGGCGGACCCCATGCTCGAGTATCATCGCCTCGGGTAGGGTGCTCTATTTTGATGACCTCGGCTCTGAGTCAAGCCGGAATTAGCACCTTGCCATCTTTTCATTCAGAGCCAAATCATGGGTGCAGCATACTAGATGCCTGCCTACCCAAGATCCCCCAGTATCTGAGTACAATATGGCTTTGCTATTCTTAGCGACCGTTACCTGATCCGGCTCTTGGACTTACTCCTGCCAAAACTCGAGTCATGTCTAGGACTCGAATGCCTGCCAGCGGCAATGTTGGAGAGTGCGTGGTAGCCATCGCAAGTCCACGGTGACATGATGGACATACGAGCTTGACAAGACGCGGATAGATCTGTAGCGGCCTCGATAAATTCAGAATTGTTTTTGACGAAGCCATGATTCGAACGTATTCAACCGTTTTCGCTCGACCACTGTGAGAAAACAATGGAGATGATTCCCCGCAAACCTCGGCTGTTCGGAACGCGGAAGCACTCCGCGCCGAGATGACGGCTTCCACTACTGATTTCGCCTTCAAGATATCATCTGTACGTCCACATAGTCTGAGATCACATTTGAGCTATGTTCACCGGCATTGTCGAAGTGATAGGTAGTGAGTATATTACCCCTCATGCAGTCAGGATCTCCACCTTCTCTTCCTCAGCTAAAGTCGATCTAACCTAGCCAGCCGTCACCACCATCCAATCTCAAGATGATACCTCCTCGGGCGGCGGAGGCACCTCCCTCATCATCTCCGACTGTGAGGAGATTCTCACGGACGCACGTCTTGGTGACAGCATTTGCATAAATGGTACCTGCCTTACAGTCACCTCCTTCACGCCTACGGATTTCAAAGTGGGTGTATCACCGGAAACACTGCGACGAACCAATCTAGGCAAACTCAAGAAGAACTCGAAGGTGAATCTCGAGCGTGCAGTCTCAGCGACTACGCGCATGGGCGGGCATTTCGTTCAAGGACACGTCGACACCATCGCTACCATCCTCAGCGTAAAACCTGACGGCAATGCTCTGACGTTCCGTCTGCAGCCTCGGGAGAAGGAGGTACTACGCTATGTGGTAGAGAAGGGCTATGTGACGCTTGACGGGGCGAGTTTGACTGTCACCAAGGTGGATGATACAGAAGGGTGGTGGGAGATCATGCTGATCGCATATTCTCAAGAAAGGGTTGTGATGGCTGCGAAGACAAGTGGAGATGGTGTGAATGTGGAGGTGGATATGTTAGGGAAGTATGCGGAGAAAAGTGTCAGAGGTTATTTTGAAGGTCTAGAGAAGGAAGGCAGTAGTGGAGGAGGTATGCTTGAGAAGATGGTGAACAGAATTGTCGATGAGAAGATGAACAGGGGAACTCAATGATAGTGCTGGATCTCAAGGAGGCGGTCGTGGCACCTCCAGACCCTCACAGCTCTCAGCGGACTCTCTCGATACTGGGTGATGAGAGCAGACACTGCATCCGCCCGCATTACCTAACGATGTACAATGAATGGGGGTCACAGTAGAGGTCAACATGATTCTCAGGGTCTCAGGCTCGAACGTCAGACGTTCCACTTACTCGACTAGTACATTCGATTGCCTCTGTTTACCCGCAATCCCACACTACTGTGCTCTAGCTAAAGTTATTACGGACATGACCATAGAGCCCGGGTAAAATAGCCTTATCCCGTGGGTTCTAATCGAGGGGCTGCCTGCCAAGCCCGCCCCACCTCGAAGATGTTTGTTTCCTAAGGTAAGTACGCAATTGATCGTCAGTGCTACGAGAGGAACAGAATTGTGACACAGTCTTCGAGATGCGTTGGTCTCGAAGAGGTCGCATGAAATGCAGAGCTGGCATGCGTCCAATTGCCGGCTCACTGGCGAAGGCGGGCGAGCCTCACGCAGCCCCTCTCAGTAGCGCCAGGCAAGGGATCAACGGACCGACGTCGCTTGGTGCAGGTAGGCGGATAGATACTTTCATCGTCTCTCTCAAAATGGCAGCGGAGCACATGAGTCACTGAAAAGGGAGCAGAAGGCCCCTCAACAAGTAGTAATGTAATAGGTCTTGTAATCCTCATATCAGCGGCAAAATTTGAGTCATATTGTTGTAACCACAGCTTGTAGGCGCACAGTTGTCAAGTTCTGGATCTAATATGGTAACAGAACGGAAAGTAGATGAGACGTTGAAATGACATAAAGTTGCAGAAAAGCTTTTCAGGCGGTGAACCTCATTCGGCCAATGAGACACTAGCGCAGAAATAAAATATGCCCAACTACATCTACTCCGCCGGCGTTCCCCCCTTCTTGCCTCTTCAATCCACTTTCCAGACAACGAAGTCGTACTACAGAACTCATACAAGAGCCAACACATATCACTATCCCATAATATCGTCGATCAAATATGCTCATGGCAATCGCTGTGCTGTAAATCCCTGCTGGAGGGCGTACGGGTGACGCCGTATGCCCTTCAGCATGGCCCAGTCCACCGAGTATTTCAATCGACCTTCGACGATATTATACTTCGATTGCTCTCAAGCAGCATGTTCTGAGCCATCGAAGCTCTACCACTCAAAAGTCAGGTCGCGCTCCTTGGTCCTTGAGACTGCAGGAGACTGGTGGTCTGCCTCATCACCCTCCGAAAAGCGACCTACAGCATATACACACGAGAATTCGCCCGAGGTATCCGACAACCCCGATTACCTTTCCTCTCTGTCGCACAGAGCATCCAACACTCGAGCCCGCTCTTTCGAGATATTCAATACCACTAGGAAGCAAACAGTGACCGTTCGCATACCAATACACATCACGACTTACATAGAAGCATACCCTACACAATGCCTCGAAAGGCCCCACGAAAGACTTATCCGTCCTCTGGCGCTGTGCCCAACCCTTTCGCAATCGACCACCATTCGAACCAACATCAATCTAATAATCAGCCGCCAGCAAATGGCTTCACAGCCAGCAAAGCGCTACGGAAGAACAGGAAGAGAACCCCTGTAGGAGGAAGCCAATCGAGAGGTACATCTAGTGGCGATGAAGCCGACAGAGACGATGGTTTTGCAGAAGAGGATGAAGATGAGGAGGACGATGAGAATGGCAATGCATTTGCCCCGTCTGGTCGCGCCAGTGAACGGCATAGGGATCAGGCGGGGCATACTGACGGGGAGCAATGCGATTCTGATGATGAAGTATACAATCGCGTTGACGATATTAGTGACTCTGACGCAGATGAGCCTGGCGTCGAGATGTTAGAAGAAAAAAGCATCATCGCTTCCGAGGAGATCAATTGCTCTAGCAGACCTGCGACGTTCTCTGGACCTGCTGGCGAGGCCTCCGATATCTGGGAAGGGTTTGACCTAGACGGGGGATTCTTCACATCGGACATCTCATTCTTTGACGAGCAAATAGGCCACATCGAACCAGGCTTACTTGACAGTGAGATCGAAAATCTCCAATCCACCGGTGTCTTTGACGATCTCGAACCATTACCATCACTGCCGCAATCACCTTCACCAATAAGGCGCCGAGTCCGTTTTGAGACGCCCAATTTCCTTCCTTCGGACAGTTCTGTCACAGGGGACGAAGACCTGAATGGCCTCTTCAATACAGCTCAAGTTCCGAGCATGGAAGCAGAACTAGATTTTGACTTCGAAGACCAAAATGTAGACAGTGAGAATGACGGCAGCGCAGTTGGGAGCTCCAGCGGATATGAAAGTGGGTGACTTGGCTTGAGATGATCTTCCTCGCTGACCTTACACTGTTTCAGCTGACTATGGCGATACTACTGACGAAGAGGATGTTCCTGCGTCTGCCACCACACGTCCACAATCACTCATCCGCCAGCCATCCCCCTCAGTGGACGCCAACTTCCAAGTATTGCCACTAGCAGGGCCATTGTCTGCTCCAAGTCCATTCAAGGTGCCCGCAACGCCTCCTCGTCAATTACGTGGCCCGCGCATGGGCTCTTTCAAGACTGATCCCACGAAGCCCTTCGCTATGATAGACTCCACTGGTGATAACATCTTGATCACTCCAGCCAGGCGTCCGCCCAGAGCAGATGGGACTTGTAGCCAGGTATCAAATATGAGAACAAACACTGCAAATGCGAGTCCAGTAATATCGCACCCGGCTCTAGCCACCCCGGTGAAAGACAACGACACTGACATGGACGACTTTTCGAATCAGGTGCCTGCAGATCCGATGCTTGCTCCTGGGTCAGAATCGATGGCCGATATTCTTCTTCCTTTCGGTCAAACAAGTCATACCCGGCAGTCTTCGCAAGCATCTGGGGACGTTTTCTACCCACTGGATCGCATGGGCGATGTCAACGCTGTTTATGCAGTTGATGATCAAGAAGATGACGATGACGACCACGAAGGTCTCTTAAACGTGGAGGACTTCATTGATTTCGGCGTCGACTCGTCGGACGATGACGCTGAAATGGATCTCAACACATCTCTACCCACACCCAACTCAACATCACCTACAGGAGTCCACGTACGCCCAAAGATATCGTCGCCCAACGATCCTGCCGCTTGCGATCTCATGGCGCACTTCGACAAAGGCATTGCTGGCGTTTTTCGTCAAGGCCAGGAGCAACACCAGCAGCGGTCAAGACGTTTTTCTGGTGGACTCTCGCTCTCTAAGCAAGCGTTCAGGAAGGGGAGGCTTGCACCGGCAAATTCGCCAACCAGCCCTCCAAAGAAACGAAAGAGCAGTGGCGGCTTTGCTCCTGCCGGACCGTTCGGACCAGCCACGAAGAAGAGACTAATAAGCCGTCGCTGACTGAAAAGATCCACCCCAAGGCAAATCTCAAATTGATCTGATGCCACCAGCTTGTGGGCTTAGCATCTACCGAGATGTCGACTGAATATAAAGCAAACTCAAGACACAACCAAGGCAGTGTTGGTTATGTTTCTACCGCAGGCCGGAACAATTACTTTACAATAATTCACAGGAACCACTGCTAGACAGGGAAAAGGGGAGGAACAATCTACCCTTCACGCCCTACGAAGTAACGAGCCATGAAGCTATGTTCAAATCGCTCAAATCATTGCTCAACAGGAACTAATGCCCGCGCATTGATGTACGAAGTTCATAATACGAGGTTCTACCATGATCCGGATCTCGACCGTTCGGATCTTTTCCGTTTCATTCGGAGTTTATTACGGGGGCGGTGTTCTGCGCTTTTGGGTTTTTCAAAGATACCCAACCCATACGAGATACCAAAAGTTGAAAACTTGTTCGGTTCTTTTCTTTTTCTTCCTTTTGTCTTTTCTTTTCTTTCCTTGACTTCCAATGGTCTACAGACTCTGGAGCTGCGGAGGGTCTTTGTCAGTGGCATGGGTGTGAGCCTGAGCCTGCCTGAGCTTGTATCTACCTAGTGTCCGTGGTCCTAGCTTAACTCTTCGGTGGTGATAATGCAGCTTGTTTGAACGTGTCATCGTGTCCAGTACACTATTTGTGTCAGTGCTTGCTCCATTGCTTAGGTCTCTCGTAGCGAGATTCCCCTCGACGACCTGAACCCCACTGAAGAAGTAAACTGTAGAAGGCATCGTACCGCCTTCGACTTCGTTCACAGACGCTGGCTAGACTGATTGATTTTTCACTGGTCAAGACTTATCGACGGCGAAAGCTTCCCCTCTGCTAATACATCGCTCCGAATTATCGCGGACGACGGGAACTCGATACGAGGTTTGCCATATGTTCTCACTCAAATGCTGCTTTAGTAGGCGATGCGAGCAAATTTATGCCTCTGGATATTGGATATTGGGCAATGAGATCACACACACGTAGGCTGCTAAATGCACATACATTAGAAAGTCATGTCTCATACGTCAAAGCACACGACGCTTGATCCGCTGGAGAGAAACAACGCTGTATATTCTCCACATCGCTGCTCGTATACTGCCGTAGAACCTCATTCCCATCCAAAACCTCCGCTACAAAAGCGGAACACCAAAATCCTTCACGCACCAACGCTAATAGCGACCCCACCCCCCTCAACCCCCATCCCCTCCCCACCAGCCCCCCAATTCATCCCCCCCGGCCCCTCCCAGCCCAGACCGCCTTTCCACGAATGGCTATACGTCAAGACATCCTCATCGATGAGAAGCCCCACATCGTCCTCTTCGGACGGCAGCACGAGTCCATTGCCCGCCTTCGGATACGGCAGGGGCTCCTGCTCGACGTAGATTTCGAAATACTCTTCTTCGTCGAGGGAGGACTGGATGGGGACGGGGAGCGGACGGGGTTCGATGATTGTGGGGATCGAGAGTGGGGGTTGTGGTGGTGGTGGTGGGGGGCGGTAGATGGGGAGGGAGGGGTGCAGGGTGCTGGCGTGGAGGAGGAGGGAGACGAGTTCGGGTTTTTCGAGGGTGTGTAGGTAGATGCGTTTTTCGGGGAGGGTCATGGTTTGTGGGGCGGGGATTTTGCCGGCGAGGTGACTGGCTTCTTCGCGGGCGGTGTGGCAGTCGGCGCAGATCCATTCTTTCTCTTCGAATTGGATGACGGAGGGGGTGATGGGGCGGTCGTGGCAGTGTTGGTGCCAGGGGGTGTTGCAGCCGTCGCAGAAGACGATCTGGTTCGAGGTTGGGGAGTGTCCGCGGCCGCAGTTTATGCAGACGGCGGCTTCGCCCGGTTTGCGGCGTTTGGGTTTGGGTTTTCTGGTGGTGGTGGTGGGAGGGGTGGCGGGTCTTGGGATGTGCGATGGGGATTTTTTGGTGGAGGATGCAGGGTGATGGTTGTCGATTATGATGGGGGAGAATGTTTTGGCTTGGGTGATGCGGCGGCCGGAGGATGTGTGGGCGAGGAGATTGAATTCTTCGGAGACGTCCGTGTCGTCTTTCTCATTCTCGTCGTCGTCGCCTCTCTTTCTCTTCCTTTTGATCGTGTTTCCTAGTAGACCGGCTGCACTGCCGCCAGCTCTACTGCCTCTCGGCCGCCCGCCACGATTCACAGTAGTGCTACCTCTGGGCCTTCCGCCACGATTGACACCCGTTTTCGCCGCACTAGTCCCTGCTCTACTGCCCCTTGGTCTACCTCCTCTATTTTTGCCTCTAGTAGGAGTCTCGGTTTTGACTCCAGCGGCAGCAGCTATCTCTGCCGTGACACCATCTGCGCCCTCTATCTTGACCTTAGGTCTCCTTCCGCCTCGCCCTCTCCGCCCGCCAGTTTTCACACCTCCTCTTGTGACCTTGGTCGTAGGTGTAGCTACTATATCCTCACTCGTGACCATCTGACCTAGCACTGACGCTCGTGCCGCCTCCCATTCCGGCGTCTGCTGTATCAATGCCGCATGCGAGGCTCCATCAATATCTGCAAGGGCGACTGGATTTGGAGGTTGAATGAGGGGAGGCGCATTGCTTGGTAGTATTGTTCGTATCAATTGGCTTTCCAACTGTGCAGTCGTATCGTTTCCGCGCGCAGCATCCGCGAGTGGGGAGTTGGGTTCTGGTGGTTGGGAATCGCGGTGGAAAGTCCGTTGTGGGGGTGGGTACATGGAATTAGAGAGACTGTGCGGTCGCCGCGACTTAGGAGACATGTTCCAGTCTGATTCTTCCGTCGTGGAACTCATCGAGGCCGCTGTGTTCTACCGTCAACATTATATAAAATGGAATGTATGTTTTGACGTTGCTCTTAGCGCAGGATGGACTAGGCTGCTTTGGGACGTTCTTGTAAGACTCTAGTTCAGCATCCTTGGGCCGTTCCATATAAAGAATGTGAGTAGGAGACAAGGCTAGGGGCGGCGAAGGAGGACTAACGCATAGAAAAGTCGATCTGATTAATCAAGCACGCAACATCCCGAATCTGAGAGACGACGAGAGTGATCAACACCGGTAAACCTTAACACGCAAGGCAACCTTTCTCGCCGGAGGATCGAGTATAATATATAATTTACATACACCCTCACGCAATAACCCTAAAGTCAGTGAAGCTCAAGTCTAGAGAGGCAAGGTTGTGCACCTAAAGTTTGATCGTATGCCCGATGCATGAGTGCTAGATTGCCATGAGATTTTAATAGCACAGTTTCTTATGAAAGCTGATTTTGCACTCACTACCAACAATGAAGACCGCCTTGACCCTTATTGTTGGTGCAGAAGCTCGCTCGTATCCATTATCGACTCAAACAACCCATTTTCCCACGATGATCATCCTGGATTCAACGCCAAAGACCAACAAAGGGTATCATCTGAACCATTACCAACTACCCTCATGTATGCCACCTTCTTTCGCTGGCGCCTCTGCCATCTCCGCATCCATTTCCTGATCCTCCCCTTCATCAGCTTCATCTTCCCCCATTCTCTCATCATTGGTGTCCCCATCAACTTCTTCAGATCGATCCACCGCCGCACTCAGCAGGTTCGGAAACATTGGTATCCTAGCTGTTACAGCTTCTGAAGGCTGAGCTGCCCCCTCGCCGGGGTGTACATCGACTTCACTGAGCTCGCTCTCATCGTCCGCACTATCATGCACACTGCCTGGTGCACTGCTTCCCGCATCGTTTGCCCCATCCGTGTGTATAACGACGGCCAATGTTGGGGCATCAGTTGGAGGTACGGCTCCTATTTCCAGCGATGGAGCTGGAGCTAGGGGCTTCAAGACCTTTGCAGGCACCGTAGGCGCCGGTTTCGCGGCGATGGCCTCTGCTTTCCGAACGATCTCTCTTGGTGTCACATATCGAGCTCCGCTCTTCTTCGGTTGTTCTCCGCCTAGCGCATCGGGTGGCGGTGTCTCAACGACTGTAGGGGTTGGATTGGTTAGTATATTGTCAACACGCATCCGGACCCGATTTTCCTCGGTAGCATGATTTTTGATGACGCCAGGGATGATATTGTCATATAAATGGGCATAGATGTCTCGAATAAGGTCTTCGAACATGTTGATAGGTTTGAGAAGATTGTTGTTGAGTTTCTTGAGCTCAATAGTTTCACGGAGGATATCGAGAAGGGGAGGGGCTGTTTGCTGAGAATGCACATAGGCTTCAAGGCGAGCCGCGTGGATCTGAAAAGTTTCGGGATCCATGCCTTGAAATACGAATTCGGAGTACCCGTCCGTGACACTGCAGTAGGGTTGGTGGTGTAGTAGCTAATGGCCAACATGTTAGCAACTCTAAAAATCCGATCTCGAGGAAACAGGTCAATGTACCTTCAGATATGCCCGGCATACTTCCTCCCATACTCCGACATGATCGACAAAGTCGCCAGCTCTCTTACGAATGCGTCGTGCTAATGCATCTAAATTACTTTTGTCATTGAGTTGATATAAGAGCCTGGTAAAGAACCTGACATATCGGCCAGTGTAGACAAAATGCCTTCCTGCTCGCTCATTGTCTGGCTTCCAAACTTGGATTGTCATCGACTTCGTAAATATTTGCTGACTGAGCTCGTTCTTCGCGCCCGAAGCAGCTCGCGGGTCGTTCGGATCGTCGTCATAGAAAATGTGTGCGGCCTACATTGAATTTTAGCTGGTGTCTTCTGACGCATCATGCGAACACTCACGCGCGCTACCATTCGATGATGCCAATTGGCTTTATCTGCAGACCTGAGGGTTTTCAGGGTTTGCATTATGTACCCGTTCCAATCTTCAGATCTTTGTTCCGTAGCTCTGCGAGCGTAAGGGGTTGCCTTCAGGATCCGACGACCTTCTTCGTCCTGTGTTTGTCAGTCAGCGAGTTGTTGAAAGTAATACGTTCAACAATTACCAAGATGCGCCTGGACCGAACAAGCTTATGCACGACCGAGACAAGCTTATAGTGAGGTTCGAGGATAGGGTCTTTATCCGGATGCTTGCTGTCACGTTTTTCCGGACAAGCTTCGATGGCCCGAACAAATGCATCGATGACAGGCCGATGACCAACACGTCTGGCGGCTCCAAGCACCTCATCGCTACAATTGTGCATTTTCCACAAGACCTTACCATAGGTGAAGAATATACTGAGGGGAGCGTAAGCGAGTGCGGTTGGAAAGGGCTGGGACACAACATACACCCAGTCCTTTGGTTTTTGCACAGCAGCCCGACGGAGAAGAATACTCGCGAGTTTCCAGGCCGGATATAACTGCATACCTCGGAACGGGGCATCCTGATACATGCCTGTGTTCCTGGAATTGTAATGCCGTTTGTAGTCGTCCAGGCTGAAAGCCCTCATGGAGAATGGTTCCCTGGTGGAGGAGTACACCCTTGTGCCGAAGTCTGCGCAGAGATCTGCCATCTTACTTGTATCCTCAAAGGATCCCTCAATGCACCTCGTCGCGACAGCAGTGGCCATAGAATAGCAATGGATAGCTTTCCGCTGCAGTTCAGCCAGGTCAACCATGTGATTTTCCAGCTTATCTGCAGTCCATGTAGCATCTTCCTCGATCAGCGCATCATATACTTGACCGAGCCTATACCAGGTCTCCCATCTGTCCGTATCAAATTCTAGATCGTGTCTTAGGAAAGTCCTCGCAATGTTAAGATCATCAGTCGAGCCTGCGCTAGAGCGCTTCACTGAACGAAATTTTGCTAGTGCAATCTGGCCCAGCAATGAGTACCAGCCCTTTGAGGCTATCTCTGAGCCTTCATCTAGCGCTAGGCTGCCGCAAAGACCACCGATACCCCTTAATGACTGATACAAGTCATATGGGTTGAGCGGTGATTTAAGATAATTGTTCACGAGTCTGTTGTTGAAGGTTCTAGTTGGTGAGTTGGTGAGTTTGGGAATCATTATTACTTGCTGCATTTTGTCCACGGTAAATTTGAGATCACTCTTCAGTAAGTCCCTGATGCTAAACCGGTTGACTTGAGTCATAACAAGATCCATAATCTCGAGAGCGGTGGCCCGGTCTAGAGTTTCAGGGAAGCACCCGTGGTCTTGCATCTCCGTGGCGTTCGAAGATGTCTTCACACCATAAAGGTCATATACCAATTGAGCCATATCAGTGTCCCAGTCATCTGTGAGCTTGAAGCTCTCAAGCTCCTTCTTCATCAGCTTGAGGAATGTTTTGTTCGCTAGGCTACAATAACACCGTAACCCCAGTGCTCGATGAACATTTTCCAAGTGGCTGATTAAGGATTGCTCTTGTGAAGCAAATATTTTCGGATTTTGTACCATTACCTCCTTCAAAATGATGTATTGCAACGTCCAAGTCTTGACTATCATGTCGCGGAATTTGTCAGTTGACTTGGCGAGACCCCTTGTAGCGTTTTGATTCATTTGAGCGGGAGGTGGCGTCTGCCCCACTCGTATCGTGTCCTCCCATAATGCAAAGATATGTAAGATCCTCTGCAAAGATGTCAAGGCTTCTAGAGAGACGCATATCTGATCACCATCTACACATTCGAAAGGATAGGACTTTGAAAGTGCAATGGACAAAAGTCGGGTGATGTGATCGTCAAGTCTATGTAGCCAACGAAGAAGACTATCACGTCGATTCTCCAAGGTAGTCTCGCTGTGCGATAGCGATCCCAGATGGTTGACGATAAGTACCATCATGCGTAGGTCACACGAAAGCACCTGAGGAGGGTAGGCAATAGCGCGGTAATTGTCCCGTAGTTTCTGCCAGAGCACTAGCTCGAGGGGCAAGCTTCCTTGTTCGAGAAACTGGAGTGCTTTCAGCAATTTAGAGTCTGGGTTGACCCCGAGAATTTTGTCGGATGCTCGACTCGATGGTGGGGTAAACAGGACATCAATATCTTTGGCGAGGTGACCTGGATCTTGCTCTATGATGGACTTGCGGTATTCAACGGAAAGGTCAAGCAGAGGCTCAAGGGTTTCGATGATGACGAGTGGATCCGTGCTCTGAGAGTTGAAGATCCCCATAAAGAAATCCATCGTTGTAAGCCTCGAAATTTCTTTTTCTGCAGCCCCGACCGATATTTCCGGCATGATTGCGTTATTCGGTAATTCAATAAGTAGAGGCTCGGCTGAGGGCCATTTGCTGTCGAAGTCCTTGAGTAACCGTATCAAGTCTTGATAGCATAGAATGGTATTGTCCTGGGATGAAGGCTCCAGCAAACTGTTGCATACGACTGTGGCCCACACAAATCGAATGTAGAGATCGTCCGAACTCCTGGACCACTCGCCGATCTGGTTACCTGGCCAGGACCATTGGTTCATCAACCTACTTGCGAGTGCAGCCCATCGGCAGAGACGGTCGCGTTGTAAGGTGCGAGTAGCTTCGTCGACCTTGCTACTCGGATTCGTGATACGTCCATATACGTCTAAATGCAGTTCGAAGATCGCTTGGACTAAAATTGTGTACTTCCGTTTAGCCTCGTCAGTGTCTGACGAAAGTAGCAACACATCTGAATGTAGGCGTAGTCGTTTAGTCTCTAAACTGTCAGAGCTGAGACCTTTCAAAGGTACTTGGCCATATGTGTGCTCTTTCATGTCTAGATCTTGCCGCTCCGCGCCATGGATCAGTCTGTTGACTTCGGAGTAGACTGCCTGATCTTGGAACACAAGCATCTGTACGACGCTTTCTTTAAGTGAGTCTGGCCATCGATGAGACTCGTACAGAGTCTGGGTCTCGTAACTGAAAGATCTCACGACAGGAGATCTCATTTGCAAGCGGTTTAGTAAGGGGAAGCTCAATAGCATGTCCAGCCATTGGTAGGCTAGCTGGTCAAGAGCGATCCACTCCTGCCGATCGATGAGATTACTGAAGCGGTCCAGGTCATAATCATCTGGGAGAACCTGCTTCTGCGATAATATCCGGCCTTCGTGATTTGAGTATTCTAGGAATGCGGAGAAACTTGGACTGCGACTACCGCCGCAACCACCAGCTGGGTCATTGGGGTCGTGACCGTTGAGAAAAGCCTTACTCCTACCGATGTCCCAACCATCAAGGGTCGATTTGAGATCCTGAGCTACCAGATCTAGAGGTACCCGGGGAACCTTCGTACCGTCACGTCCATCACTCAGGTTCTGGCTGGACACAATATCCCTGAGGGTACCCAAGGACGTTGATATTTGGGAGCCAAGCCGTGACTGGAATGTCCCGACCATATCGAATACGGACCCATCAGCGCGATGGTATATTTGGAGCTGCTGTTCGTACCACTTAGCCCAATCTTCTGCTGTTGAATCCTTCACGGAGTTTGGATCTAAGGACTCCCTGGCTTTGATCCGCTTACTTCTCAAGCGCCCTACATCATTTGAGTCGGGCAACTCAGCTGTATCAGATGAGCGTTTGCGAGTCGGCAATGATACTGATACATTCGATCCGGCTGTGGTCTGAGCAAGATCTGGCTGAGGTACAGTCCCATCGATTCTTACCGGGTGGCCGTTCTCCCGATCTCCAATGTCATCAGTCATCGTTGGGCTTTCGAGAGGGTTTCCAAACCTGCGTTGACTCGCATTCACAGTGGAGCCTTCAATTGGTTCTGCAAGCATCATCGTTGCTGTTGCTTCATCTGGCTTGATTGCAGTCTCCAGATCACCTTTACCTAGGTTGTCTACAAGTGCTGATTGAGGTGAGTTCGGCGCTAATGCTCCACTGGTGATAGTCTTCGATGGCGGCGCAGGTATAGTGTCTGCTCGACTTGGTGGTAGCACAAGAGTGTAATTGGCACCAGGATCCGATTCAATGACACCTTGAGCCTCCTGACTAAGTTGAAGCAGGATTGCTCTCCCACAGCTCGCCCAAGACCTGAACGGAACCTTAATAGCCTGGTCAGTCGGACGAGGTCGGAAACTTTCTTCGTAAAGGCCCGGCAATGGTACTGGTAGGTACGGACAAGGATCGATGTATTTAGTAAAAGAAGTCATGATATGTCTACACTTCTTCAGCATTGGCAAGAATTGAGACTGGAAAAGTTCATCGTTGAGAGATTGGAGTAAGGGTTTCAGTTGCTCGATTGCGAAGCCTTCTTCCAATCCTACTGGCTCGGTCAATGTGCTGACATCACCTCCATCGGTATCCAGAACAGCTTCCAGACAGAATCGCGCAATGCGCCGGCTCTCAAGAAAACCTCCGATTCTGGAGACGAGACGCCAAAGCTCGAGATCCGAATCATCCCTATCAAGTGCCTCCACAAGAAGCTTCAGACTTCTGGACGCAACATTGCTTGCTTCATTGCTAGGAATCAAGGGGACTCTGTCCCATATCTCGTTTTCGATGGGAGAAAGCTGGCTTCTCAGCCTTTCGAGTAGGAATTGGCCATGGTTCTTGTAGGCAAGATACAAAATCTGGGGAAGGGAGCTAGGGGATCCGTCTATACTAGTAGCAGGGAGGGCGAAGGATGGTGTCAAAACGTCTCCGATTTCGTCATCAGAGATATCGACGTCGTCGTAGCGCTCGATACGCTGGATTTCCGAGAGGGACTCCTCCCAGGTGAAAATCTCGGACTCGAAGAGCTCATTGTAAGCCTTTTCAGCCTCGTCGAAGAACTTCGGACCCTGGGAATGTAGCTTAAGAGCGTTCTGATACAGTTTTAGGGCTTCTTCAATCTACCAAGTAGTCAATATGCATATGATGCTAGACTTGATAAGTAGTTAACAATCCATAAAGCGCACTTACTTGAATCTCTTTACTATCATCGATTTCGTCCTCGCTCTCTTCCTCGGTCTCGACATTTAGTGGGACAAAAGTAGTCCAATATAAGTTAGCGATGTTGCATCCCATTACAATAGATCGTCCATACCATCGTAAGAAGATGCCCAGACGAACTTAATATTCCAATTCATGTATTCGAAGGTGTCGAATTTCTACACTTGCCTCTTCAGCGTCATATAAAACTGAACACTTGTGATTGAAGATTTCGAAGTCCAGAGGGCGTGGACAGCCTGCTAGACCGTTCCATATGTTCAGTTACGAGAAGATAGAGAAAGTGAGATATGTATCGCAATGAAGAAATCACAAAGTAACGCGATGAAGACCCCTGCAAGTGCCAAGCTTCTAGCTCCCGAAGGGCTAAACACGACAGCTCCGGCCAATAGAATGATTCTGAGACTCTGGCTTCAATCGCATGGCCAATATATGACCGGTCCTTGCAGAGCCGTTCAACCCTAACATAGAAGATATAGCCAGGAACAATTGCTACCCATCTGTATCATTTGAGCTCAATGGGTCTTGGGACCGCCACGCTTCTCTTTACACATTGAAGAGGCACAGAGGGACCGCTTTTGAGGGCGCGCAATGGTCGTGCCAGCAGTTCCCGAAATCGTCGAAGATGAAATCGAATCCGCCATCGAATGCCGCAATGAAGCGCTACAAACCATACGCGAACTCGGTCCCCCAGACTTCGTCCACCTGATCAAACAATTGAAGTCTGGGGGACGTCAGAGCGGAGTGTACCATCATGTCACAGGTGTAGATGCTTCGTCTTCCGCCAGCCTGGCGGCTTACGTCAATACTCTCGTCTATTCACCTACCGACAAGACCAATAAAGTCGTTTCGGGGCTCTACTGCTGCTACAATGCCTTCTCTCACCTGGATATGCGGGTGGAAGTCAAAATACCAGGCGGAGTGGAAAGTTACTGCATTGACGAGAGGGGAGATAAGCGTGTGGCCTCGGACGGGCTGTGGCTAGAGACATTTCTCTGTGCTGTGCTGAGAGCATATTCGTACGCAGACGATGGAAGTGGAGACAGCATAAAAAAGATCATCGGTGTGCGAAGGTTCGACCCCATTACAAGCACAGAAGTCGAGCATAGGTTCTTAGATGCTGCCGAAAGGCTGTTCTTTAAAGGTACGCTAAAAATTTGTAAGACGAGAAGCCTACTGATTCTGTAACAGGATCTCAGCTCGGTTCAGAACCCGAAGTTCAAGTCCCGAACGTCGTCTCGAATCACCTTACAACAGGCCTCCTCAACTACATACATACCACGGGAAGATATACTTCTGGAATCAACCTCTTTCAAAAGCTTCGGACCCGAGATGTCGAAGTTTCCTCACTCCTTGCTCGGATTCTGATCTCTGCGGATGAAGAGGTTCAAGCTGTCAACCTCCTCCACGATTCCATCTCTCAACTTCCGATGGACTACTCCTTACTCGACTGCCAGTCCACATTTTGCCAAAGGAAAGGGCGTCTGGATTGGGCTCTAGAGTGCGCGAAGCGTAGTGTGACCGCTGCACCTAGCGAATTTGGCACCTGGGCAAAGCTTGCAGAGATATATGTTGGCCTCGAGCAGTGGGATCTCGCACTATTAACGCTCAACTCGTGTCCAATGTTCACCTATCAGGACAAGGATGCGCCCAGGATGCCTGAACCAGCTCGGGTTCTCTTACCAGTGCTGCCGGAAAGCATGTTGGATGAAATAGACGAGTCGCAGCAGTCCTACGATGGTGACCTAGTACATTCATCGTTACGGAAGTTACATGCGGCAGGCTACAAGGGCACGTTCCATAAGGCGTACAGTCTATTGACCGAGATAACATCCAAGATTGGCTGGGATCAGCTGCTGAAGGTAAGAAGTCAAGTTTTCGTGATGGAAGAAGAGTACCGGAGCGAGAAGCAAACTGGTGGTGCTCATCAGCCCACCCCAAGCCAAAACGCGAGCACAATCGCTCTACACTCCCCGAGTCCGAAGGTCAATGGCGCGACGCCAGATGCGCCAGCATCAGACGGGACAGGGGAAGAGGATGAAGGTGAACGTGAAGAACGGTCCGAAACACCCGACACAACACGTACAAGGGCCACTGTAGAGAGCAACGGCACCACATTAGCCGGCGATGACTCAATAGAAAAGCCCAACCATACCATAACATCCGAAGAAGTAAAAGCCGGCAACGAAGAAGTAAGTCATAAAAAGCCCTCACCCCCTACCACTCCACTAATCTATTTGTTCGTCCAAAGCCCTCCCCCTCCGAAAACCAATACACCCAATTCCACAACAAGCGTCTCTGCGAGCGTTGGCTCGACAACCTCTTCATGGTCCTCTACGAAGACCTCCGCATCTACACCATCTGGCGCACCGACATGGCCCGCGCCAAATCTGAAGACGCGACCGGCGAATACCGCAAATCGGCCGAGGAGTGGGAGATCCTGGGCGAGTTGGCGGAGCGGCTGCACCATTTCCCCGAGGCGGTCGAGGCGTACCAGGCGTGTTTGCGCGTGAGGTTCAGTCCGAAGGCGATGAGGGGCGTTTTGAGGATGTATGAGGGTGCGGGGAAGGTGAACGAGGTGCTGCAGGCTGTCATTCGGTTGATCACTTGGCAGTATCGGTGGTATTCCGAGGTCGGTTCTTGATCTCCCCTACCTTATCTCATCAAAATCAATTCCTACAGCATTACTGACACCGAATATACAACAGTTCTCCCCAGCCCTCCTCCACACCGTCCGCAAACTGATCGAGAGCGAAGGCGCCGTCAAAGTCCGCAGCATCGTGCAGGCAACCAGTCTGCCCCAGCCGGTGCTGGATCTCACACATCGCTACGTCGAGCTCTGCGCTTCGTTCAGGTCGAATGGCAGTGATGGCTAGCATAGCATAGCATGAAGAAGGCTTTGTAGCGATATTCATTTTCTTCCGAGTCGTTTCGAGCACCCATATACCACAGCTTAGCTAGCGCCTAGGGTTCTTTTTGATCCTTTTCAATATCAGATATTAATACTACCCTATCTTCCCGTTGAATATCTTGATCAGGCTCAGCTTCCAGCTACCATCCCAGGGAACGTGTTGATATAGCCGTTTGACCAGTTGAGAGATGGGTCTACATGGCACGAGGGAGGCTATAGTAAGTCTTGCATGGGTATTTGCAGTTATCATATTCTGCGACAGACCAGGAAATATGAAAGGGACCAAAAAGGCTGTATGTAAAGCTTCGACTCAAGCCCACAACGTCAACGTCTATCTATCTATCTATCTCTATCACGCATGCATCGAAACCAAGGTCTTCCTTTCTTTCCCAGCTACGGACATCAACGCATGATACCATGCCCAACTCCACACCCAGCCCAACACGCCTCAATCAGAGTAATTCCCACCATCATCGTAAGGATCATCGTCGTCCTCATCCTCATCAATACCCTCCTCCAAAGCCCCAGCAATAGTCTCCAACTCCTTCTGCTGCTCCTCCTTATCCTGATCCCCAGCCACGCTCTCCTCTTCATCCACAACCTCTACCGCAGGCTCATCCACCGGTTTTGGTTTTGCGCTTCCGCCCGCCGGCGACGTGACGACCAACGCACCCGACATCTCGAACCCACTGCCAGGACTCTGCGCAAGTAGAGAAGCGTTGCTGGCGCGTCGACTGCTCGCACCGCTGGAGCTGGTCTGGTAGAGATCCTTGATGATGCCATAATTCAACTTCTTGCTGTACGCACGCCTATCCATCATTTTGGCGACAGCTTCCGCCGGAGAACCCGCGATCGGTACACCCTCCTCACCGTCTTCGCCGATATAAGCAGTCATGTCACCCATCCTCTTCCGTCTCCGCTTACGTCGAACGATGATTCGCGCAGTGCCGGCCTCTTCTGCGAGCTGCTGCTTGAGAGCTTTGGCGGTCTGGGCGCGGATGTAGTCGCGGTTCTCGTGCGTCCAGATACGTGTTTTGATGGCTACTTCTGAGGGGTTGAGTAGGCAATTAGTTACTTCTGCATCGTCCCAAAATTCCGATTCGCAGATCTCGACCGAGTCGGGGATCGGGCCACGGGATTTCGCTGGCGTGTCCGCTGGTTCTGGCTCTCTTACTGGGAATGGCGAGGAGCTCGAGATAGACCCGAGAGCTGATGTAAGGGCATTCGCGTGAGTGATGTTAGTAGGATCTGTAAGAGCGGCGGTGATGTCCGCGTCGAGAGCAGGGTCATCACTGAGCTGAGTTGATGAAAGCGGTCCAAGGGCTGCAGAAGCATCATTGGGTGGAAGACCCCGTCTCTTCTTTGCAGGAGGCTCTGAATCCGCCTCAGCAGCAGCAGAAGATCCTGGGGTAGGTGAAGGGTCATGATTCTCAATCTCTACAGCTGGCCCAATAGCGGCACGGGGTGATAACGATCCTGACCCTCTTATGCCAACCAGACTTGGATCAATGGGTAAAGGTGGTGGCGGCATATTGTGGCTATCAGTCTGAGCCGGAGCGTCCCGCCGATCATTTGCGCCTGGAGCAGCAGATGATGCACGGGAGCTGATAACTGTCGGGAGGTTGTTGTCTCCGTCATCGTCAAAATCGAAGTGCTTGCGTTTTCGACCTCTCTTTGTCTTGCCATCTTTGCCCTTTTGCTGTTGCGTGAAGATAGGCGGGTCAGCTTCAGCTAGCCGCTCGAGATCAATGTTTCGAAACTCCTCAACCGTCAAGCCACTGCTCTCGGTATCTTTGAATTCGTCTAGCCGGTGTAAGATGGTCTGTTCTTGAACTTTGACGACATACACAACCTCTCGAACGGTCCGTCGAAAGTTATTCATCCGAGCCGCTAAGATCAAAGCAGCACCGCAAATTCCAGCCGGTCGTCGACCTGGCGTCATCCAATCACGATTCATGCGTTGAACGATACGGACGGCATCTTTGGCCACCTTCATAGTTTCGCGAGCGAAATCAAGTTTCTCGCAAAAGCGGAGTATGAGATCCTCAGGATTGATTGGAGCAACGACAACACCAGTCCCATTGAGACGGATGTGGTCGAGCATGTCTTTGTATACATGGCCGAGATTGAACACATCGATCTGTGTATAGCTTTAGCCATCTCTCGGTACTCGGGATAAGAAGAACAAAGCACTCACATTCAAAATGTCTGCAAAGTCAATTAGCATATATCGATTGGTCTCCTTTTGGGTTCGGCAAGCAATATACAAAGCTACTGCCGCTACACTCTTGGTCCGACGACCCTGGATGAAACCCTGTACACATAATGCAAAAATCTTGTCGCCTGATTCACGAAGCTGAGCGTTCATGCGGAGTGCAATACCTACCATGACTATGTATCTATGCCCTAGCGGACGTATCAGCAAGCGGATTTAGCCAGAGCAGCCGAGGTAGCTCACCGTTTGAAAGGGTCACATCTCGACTACTCATCGCTCGATTACGATCAACGACATCGCCTCTCTTTGCATAGGCCTGAGTGGCGCCAACATGGTAACCGTGTACAACGTGAGCACCGCCAGTACCGAGACCATAGCTGACCTCTGAAACCATGGTCATCTCTGTGATAACCGAACCGCATGCGCCGCAAATGGTCTTCCCATCTTCTTCAATACCACTGCCCTTTTCACCGCAGTCTGGATTAGGACATTCGGTGGGGGCTTTCCTGGCCTGGGGGATAGGGCGAGGCTGAGGGTTCTTCAGACTATCTAACCTTACCACTGGCCGTTTCGGCCGCTGAGGCTGCGGCATTTTGCTGGATGGCAGTGGTACTGCTGTGGGAGCGGAATTGAGGCTGGAGATGCCTGACATGATGACTTGACAAGAATTCGAGCTATGACAGCAGGAACATCTCGATATCTACGACCTGTTCCATTAGGATACGGCAGATCGATTGGCCCATTGGAGGATCGTAAAGCCGATTTCACTTCATATTCTTCCTGTACATCGACTAGACATTAACCCTAATGTCAACAACGATACGTACCACCTGATTGGCGCAAACATACATGGTTCTCATGGTAAATGAGTGTGTCGGTGAACTGTTAAAACAAATGAAACCAAGGTGGTTGTATGGTGGAAGTAGAAAGTGGGCGGGTGGGGCAAGAAGTCCGACAGAGTTTGACTCACCGATTCTCGGTTAATTCTCCCTCCCCACAGTCTTGGCGTTCATCCAGCTCCAGCGTTCGAGCTGCGGCCTTTCCACGCTTTTCGTCAAAAGACGCCAAGCGCTGCCCGGATTTGTTTTCACGGGCCATGATATCCTCATATTCTTTCCGGACGCCTGGAGCAGCTTGAGTGTGCTGTTTTCGGCAAGTCAGCTTCATAGACTCGGGATACTTCGGTTGTCAGCCGCCCATGTTATTGGATCCTCAGATACTGCAGACCGCCCCAAACAGGTGCTTTGTGAGTCAGCACACCTCTTGCGTGAAGATCGCACTGGGTGCTCGAGGGAAGAGGACGCCATGGAGACGTTATATTGGATCGACTGGTGGACCTGATTCAGGCAACTAATGGCCTTGTGATAGATACGGAGTAGAATACCGGCCTCAAGAGCTTGTAAGCTGGGCGGCCCAACGCAAGATGTGTACTTCCCCAATTCGATATAACATCTGCCGGACACTTTGTATATAGCCATATTGCCGTTGAGTGGGTTCGGTGACTTTCAGCCAGGATACTTTATCAAGTGAATAAATTACCATACTGCTGTAATATTACGGTGACCACACCTTAATACAGAGTAGCGACTTCGCTTAAGGGAAACATACTCAGTCTCCAGGTATGTTGTCCTTTGACTTCTTATCGCGCACGCGAAGTTTTCCTTTTGCTGAGCTTCGTATGTTGTGTTGGCTCTTGCCATTCTACGCAATCGGCGCTGTTGCTCTCTCGGCTTTCGCAACCATTTCCTTCGCTAGTTCTATCTATGATGGATATCATGAGCATCATGAGCGCAAATAGATGAGATAAAACAATGAAGAAAGTCCTTGCAATGAAGACTACTTATCTCTCATTCAACCCCCAACCCACATCTCTTCGTCAATATTCTCCAGGGCATCAGTGTTCGTGGGGCCTTTGATCGTCCCGAGCCTTTTGGTAATGTCGTCGTCCTCGGCTGGTCTTCCCGTATTTCCGGTGCCTACAAGAATTATCTAGGGGGAGAACCGTACAAGTGTCAGGCATTGGCGTGAACTTCGTACAAGCTACTTGTCATCTACACAAGTGCTTGCCATCGAATGACCGCATATACATCGCGTTAGCATTTGGAGTGCAGAAAGGACTGGGGAAACAATATCAGCCGCTTCTGTCTGCTCGCGCACCTCCACGAATCCGGTAGGAAACAACAATATGCGGAAGAAGGCATGAGTGAGGTAATGATGGCCATATGAATAGAAAATGTAGCAGTATGTATGTGGTGAGTCACCTCAGATTTCTTATCGCGTGATTTGTGCTTGGAATGCGTGGTTTGTGCGTGTTTTCTTAGGTTTGCCCGCATCGCGAACGTCACTCATCTCTATCACCCTTTCATACCCGTCTTTCCTTTTCTCCTAATTACCATCTTTCAATGCTCGCAGAATTTACCACCTATACAAATCAAAGAGCGGCCACTTGTCCTGCATTCCCCAGACTCTGACGGCTACTGTCGCAAAGTTTCTATGCGGTCGAACCTCATCACACCAAAACGAGCCATTCAGTGACGATGAGCCGCGTCGATTGTAATCAAAGTAGCGCGTGGAGAACTACTATCCTGGTCAAAAATATACACTGCGCATCATGTGTCCATAGTATTCAGAGTGTATTAGCAGGCGCATTTGGGGATGCGCTACTTCAAGTCAAGATCAATGTTCTAACTCAAGAGGTCACCGTCCTTCATGACCTGCCATTACCCACCTTAGCTCTTTGTCGCTCGCTATCTGATGCTGCCTTTGAGGTCTACAGAGCAGCGACTTTCGACGCATCGGGGGCCATGGTTCAGGATATCGGATCAGAAGAGAGTGGAGGTGAAGGCTGGCTCGAGGCCGCAATTCGTGTATCATCTAGTGGGCCCCGCCCGGGCGATAACCGAAAGTCACTGCATATAGCGAATTGTGATGCCTGTAGGAAGGGTAGTATCATGCAAGGAGGAGCCGATCAGTCCAATGAGACGTTGTTGAATCACACCTTTCAAAGTCTTTCCTCGACACTCAGAGGTCCAAGCGAGACCCACGAAGGAGAAGGGTCTCAGTCAGTATCATTTTCCCAGGGAACTAATCTTCACGCTGCAACGGCTTTGAGTTCAGGGCCTCACGAGGGGGCGTATGAAGCCATACTCAGCATTGGTGGGATGACCTGCGCTTCTTGTACCGGCGCTATCGATCATGGTGTAACGCAGCTGCCTTACGTGAAGTCTGTCAACGTTACCCTGATGACGAACAGTGCCTGCGTAGTATTCGACGGCCCACTATCCGAGAATCTACAGAAGATCGTGGATGCTGTCGAGGACTTGGGTTACGACTGTGCTGTTGAGCGCTCTGGTGTAGTTCAGACTGCCAAGAAAGAGAAAAAGTCGGCTACGAACGGGGCGCAACAAAGATCGGTAATGCTGAAGGTAGATGGCATGTTTTGCAGACACTGTCCGCCTCGAGTAACGGACATCATCAACTCGAATTACGGGGGAAGAGTCACCATCGAGAAACCGGCAACGCTGAAAGACCCGGTTTTGAGGCTCACATACTCGCCAGTTCCACCAGAATTTACCATCAGAAGCATCATTGACACTATCGATACACTCGACGAGTCTTTCAAAGCGACAACTTACAAACCTCCATCGGTAGAGCAGAGGTCTCAAGCCATGCAAAAGCACGAGCAGCGTCGCTTGCTCGTACGATTACTCTTGACTTTCGTTGTCGCGATTCCTACTCTGCTGATCGGCGTGATATGGATGAGCCTCGTACCCGAGTCCAACAGCGTGAGGCGGTTCTTCGAGCAGCCAGTCTGGTCTGGGCTTGCAACACGCGCTGATTGGGCTCTCTTCATTTTGGCAACACCCATCTTTTTCCTCGCAGCTGACGTATTTCACCTTCGGGCAATCAAAGAAATTCGTGTCTTATGGAGAAGAGGTAGTAAAGTGCCAATTTTGCAGAGATTCTACCGCTTCGGCAGCATGAATCTGCTGATATCCGCAGGCACTTCGGTCGCGTATATTGCGTCCATCGCTGTGCTGGCCATCGATGCTACTGCGAGTCCGACATCGTCGGGTCAATGCTCGACCTACTTCGACTCTGTTATTTTCCTGACATTTTTCATCCTTAGCGGACGCTATCTAGAAGCTTACAGCAAAGCCAAAACCGGTAATGCGGTAGGAATGTTGGGGAACCTTCGGCCGCGTGAAGCCATCCTTGTTGGCTCTTCTGCCGAAGAAGTGCTCCCAGATGTAATATCAACAGAGAAAAAAGATCAGGAGAAGGATGCAGCACAGCAAACAAGTAGCAAGAGGGTCGACGCGAACCTGCTTGAAGTTGGTGACGTCGTTATGGTCTCTCATGGCTCATCGCCGCCAGCGGACGGCGTCATCGTTGAGGGTTCGACCAAATTCAACGAGAGTTCGCTGACGGGCGAATCTCGCGCTGTGCCAAAGCAGAAGGGTGATGCCGTCTTTACAGGTGCCATCAATGTCGGCGATCCCATTGCCATCACAATCACTGACGTTGGCGGTACCTCTATGCTCGATCAAATCGTGGCTGTCGTCCGTGAAGGCCAAACAAAGCGTGCTCCTGTCGAACGAGTCGTGGATGTCGTTACTGGCTACTTCGTCCCCGTCATCACTGCTTTAGCCATCATTACATTTGTCATCTGGCTCACTCTTGGATACTCGGGCGCCTTACCCAAGAAATATCTCGGCTCGCAACAGGGCGGCTGGGCATTCTGGAGCCTCGAATTTGCAATCGCAGTTTTCGTGGTTGCTTGTCCCTGTGGCATTGGCCTTGCAGCGCCCACTGCCCTCTTCGTAGGCAGCGGACTCGCAGCAAGCAAAGGCATACTCGTCCGTGGTGGAGGGGAAGCTTTTCAAGAGGCGAGTAACATTGACGCGGTAGTCTTCGACAAGACGGGCACATTGACCCAAGGCGGAGATCTCAAAGTCACCGATCACGAAATGCTTGCCGGAGGCGAGGAAGCTGACATCGCATGGTCCGTTACTAAGACGTTAGAAGAAACCAGCTCCCACCCTCTCGCTCGTGCCCTTCTCGAATATGCTTCACAGCAATCTTCCAAACAAGCTCAGACTCTATCCGTGACCGAGGAGCCCGGCCGTGGATTACGTGGCACTTTTATCCTTCAATCACCGTCTTCTGCTACGCCAGTGACCTACGAAGCAGCTCTAGGCTCCGAAGCCTTGATATCATCTCTCGGTTCCTCACTCAACGAACTCAACTACTTCACAAACAGCACGCTCTCAACCTGGAAGTCCAAGTCAAACTCTATCGCCCTCTTAGCCATCCGCAAAACCTCACCTTCCGACCCAATCACCCCTAACGCCTGGAAACTCGCAACCCTCTTCGCCATCTCCGACCCCATTCGCCCCTCCGCAATCCCCACAATCTCCTCCCTGCAATATCTCAATATACCCGTCTACATGCTAACAGGCGACAACCCAACGACTGCCGCCGCAGTAGCCAGCACCCTCTCAATCCCTTCAGACCACGTCTTCGCAGGCGTGCTGCCGACCGAAAAGGCTGCCAAAATCCGCTGGCTCCAAGACCACGTCCCACGCCGCCAATCATCCACTTCCTGGCTCCTCCGTTTCCTCCCTCAGATCCTCTCCAGCAAAGCCACCAGCAAGGCAGAGCCACGGAAAGCGATCATCGCATTCGTAGGCGACGGCATCAATGACGCCCCGGCCCTCACCACAGCTTCCGTCTCCATCTCCCTCAGCGGCGCGTCCGATATAGCCATGCACAGCAGCTCCTTCATCCTCCTCTCCTCCTCCCTCTCCAGCATCGTCACGCTCTTCGCGCTTTCCGAACGAGTATTCCGCCGGGTGAAGTTCAATTTCGCCTGGGCGGTCGTGTATAACGTCATCTTGGTGCCTGTGGCGGCTGGATGCGCGTTTAAGGTGAGGAGTGATGGGTGGAGGTTGGGTCCGGTGTGGGGCAGTGCGGCGATGGCGCTGTCGAGTTTGTGTGTTATCTTTAGCAGTCTTGCGTTGAGGTGGGAGGGGGGTTGGGGGTTTGGTCGGCTTGGGAGGGCGGAGAGGACGGGATTGGAAAACTAGGATGGCTGAGCAGTTCGAGTAAAGATGTTGGGACCTGATTATGATAGCCACCCGCATGGTCCCGAGAGCACATCGCATTCGGGGCGTCAAGTTCCTCATATGGATGTTTGGTGCCGTTGGTCATGGACAGAAAGGTAAGTTGCATGTTATAGTAATTTTTGAGGTTCCGAAAGGCTATGCTTGCCATACATCATGGTCCGAGTCGTAGAGATGATCTGTTGACATATTATATTTGCCTCAAAGAATATAATATCCAAAAAGTGCTGCTTGCCGGTGGTATCATTCGCAATTGTGGATCATGAAAAACGTCACAGCTGCCACCCACCTCCCCGTCACGGAATTCACCAACTCTCATCCTCCACAACAAAAACACAAAAAAGTACAGTACACCCCTCACTCCACCCCCCAAACATCCGCCACCTTCGCCCCCAGCACCCGCCCCACCTTCCCCCTCCCCACAACCCCCCCCAACCTCCCCTCAACCAACCCATCCCTCTCCTTTCCCCCCCCACAAGTCTCAAAAGCCTCAACGAGCGCCCTCGGCGTCGCCCATTGCTTCTGAATAGCCAGCGCCTTATCGCCACTCACACCCCGCGTGCACATTAGCATTTTCAAAAACACGTCCCGTAAGGTCAAGGTGTCGGATTTGGAGGATAGGGAGGCGAAGGAGGGGTAGGTGATGTGGTAGCTTTTGTCGCTGTGGGCGGGATGGGTGCGTAGATGGGTGAGGAGGGGGAGGTATGTTGTTGGTGTTAGTGCTGTTGTTGGTATCAGATGTAGAGGTTTGGATTCGTATAGCGTTTTCAGCATCGCGGTCATGCGCGCCAGGTAGCGGATTGTCTCGTCCAGTCTTCCGGTTTGCTTGACGAAGTAGCCGTTGACGACTTGTGTGGATGCGATGGCGGATTGGATCGCGTCGTGGAACTTGGTGGCTTTTTCGCTGCTGATGGAGAAGGCTTCGATGAGGTAGACGACGTTCTTGACGCCGGATTTGCGGAGGCGGAATTTCTGTTCCTGGAAGCGTCCGTCTGTGATGCTGCCGACGAGGTCGTCGAGGCGTTTGCGTTCGACGATCCAATCGAGGGCGATCTCGTCGCCTTCTTCGCCGTTGGTGGAGAGGAGGGTGGGGGAGTGGAGTTTGGCGACCCAGAAGAAATCGCCCAGTTCCAGAGGGCGCACGAGGGGTTTGGCGCCCTTTTTGGTGAGCTCGTCGCTGATGTAGTCGCGGTCGTCTTTGGCGCGGACTTCTCGGTTGTCGAGGACGAGGTGGACGGTGAATGTGCCCGGTTGGATTGGGATTGGGGTGAATGTAGGCAAGGCGGGAGGAGCGAGCGGTGACGGCTTCGTCGAAGAAGCAATGGCCGAAGGGACTGTCGCTGCTTGAGCAGAAACTGGCCGTGAGGGCTCTGAAGGCGACCGTCTTGGTATTGTAGAGGGTTTCTCTGGAACGGATTGTGTAGATAGAGCAGGGGCTGACAAAGAATTCATCGCCGGGACAGAGTTTGGTTGGAAAGGCGCTGGTGACGGTGGCTTGGGCCTTCTTTTGGGTTTCGTCAGAGGAGGTTGACCTTGAGCAGTAGAAGCTGAATAGGCATCCATCGCCTGAGCACAGTTTGGTTGGAAAGGCTCTGGTGATGGTGGTCTGGGCCTTCTCGTGGGTTTCGCCCCAGGAGCCTGACCTGGAGCAGCAGAAGCTGAATAGGCATCCATCGCCTGAGCAAAGTTTGGTTGAAAAGGCTCTGGTGACGGTGGTTTGGACCTTCCCGTGGAATTACCCAAAAGGAATCGTTTTGAAGAATGATCAATAGTAGAAGTATTCATCGCCTGAGCATAGCTGGGTTGAAACGGTTGCGGAGCCGATGTTCTAGACTTCTTTGAGGAAGAGTGCGAAGAGAGTGTAGCGGCCGAGGGGTTATTCGTTGCTTCTGCAACAGTCGGCTGCACTGGCTCCATTTCCCGTGATTTCAAGTGCCTGCTATCCTTGGAGAACGTCGTTGATGACAATGCAAAGCCCATCGTGGGCTGAGGCTCGGGGCTTGATGATAGGTTGACAATATTGTGCTTTGAGACCGCTACGTGCCTCACTGGTGTTCGCTCTCTTCGAGAGAATGTGCCGTATCTGTCCACTGGCGCTCCTCCAAGCCGTTGCCCTACAGCACTTGAGGTTGCTTCCATTGTGCCCGATACATGATCTTGCCGCTGCGGCTTCTGTGTCGACTTCTCTGGATCTGACTCCCTTTCAAGATCTAGAAACCCATGGACGTTACCCGAAACACTCTCAGTCGGCTTCAAACCCCCAATCACTCCTGTCTCTCTTACCCCTTTTTCTGTACTAGGCTTCGTGGTCTGTTTCACTGCATCGTCTTCCTGTACAGCCCTCATTCTTCGGGCCACCTCCCACCCCTCGTCTGTCAAAGCATACTTCCTTAAAGGCCTGCCCCGTTCGTGTACCAGGTCTTTGTCCAATAGTGTCTTCATTGAGTTCCACGCGGTATAGAATTTCCCAGCCTCGCTTGGTACTGTGAAGGACGAATCACAATGGGGCTGCGCAAGCTCTGTAAGTTGCGCTTTGGTAAGACTTTGGAGGGAATCTTCTGGTAGTGAAGACAAAGCAAGTATAACGGCATACGGCCCAGACCGGAACGAAGGGACGTAGGCTTTCGATTTTCGAGGTTTCTTTGCAGGCGCAGGTTCTCCAACATCAGCAAGGTCCTCCACGCTGAGACGCTTGCGCGCTTTGCCCCGGGATTTCTTGGGGGCTGGCAGACCATTCGCTTCGCAATGCTCCTTCAGCTTGTCGGTCAGGATATCACATATCTTTGGTCCAATGCCGTCGAGCTGCTGGGCCTCTGAAGGATGGCTGAAGGTTAGCGGACATGCTTTCATGGAATTATAGGCACGTCTGTATGTTGTGACGCCCTTGGTGTTCCTCTCCACTGCTAGATCGTATATTTCCTTGATCCATCCTAGGAGTAGCGGATTGGCGCAAGTAGCCGGAGGCATCTCAAGACTCCAGCGAGGATGTACCACCAGTTGCCTGTACAGGGTGTAGTTCGGTAGACAGTCCAGAATGGAGGGACAAGGCTGGGAACGGGCTTGACGCGTGGACACGTGACTCAGCGAAATTTATCCGTCGCTTCTTGATTGATGACAATCGTACGTAGCTACCTAGCCCTTAATAATGCTAATAAGTGAATCTTTATTACTTCATTCAATTCCTAATGTCAAATCATCATTAGAAAAAGTACGACCTATGCTTCTCCCTGCTAAATCATCGCACCTTTCCAACCAGACCAAGTGACGCTGCAAAAATAATACATCCACCATCATTCATAGTCGTGAAGGTTCTCCGCACCCAAATAGAAAGGAACGGAGCGAGGAGACCGTTGCGCCGTGCTGCCCGTAGGTACATATCTCATCCAATGCTCCTCCATGAAGACGCTCCGAATGTAGCAATCCGAATTAGGAACTCATATGCCCCATATGCCCCATACCTTACCATCACGACCAATCTAGCCTACTCCTTTAATCCCTCATTGACGACCAACTCAAGCACAACCTGGCACCGCTCGTACTCCGGATGTTGCATACAAATCTTGACCTTCCCACTCATTAGGTTTGCGCCATCATCTAGCAATCTCACATCCCTGCCGCTGATCACCTGTCTCAGTCGCCCATTGAAAGCATTGCGTACCTCCACGAATCCATTGCCCGCATCGACCAGCACGAGGAACATGCCACCCACCAGACAGGCCTGCCGCACCCTGCCCATGAAATCCAACACCACAGATCTGCTGACGTCGCCATGTTTGTTGACGTAGATGCCTACTGATTCGAATACGAGAAGGAATTCGCTGTCGGAGAGGCGGAACATGCCGAGGGGTCGTTGGTCGCGGACACGATGGGCAATGGACGCTACCTCGGGAGCCTTGAGGTCGGGAATAGAGAACGGGACTTTCTTGTCGAGTGTCATGACCTCAATACCGCGGGCGGTGGATATGGCAAGGGAAGAGTGGAAGAGGTTGATGGCGTACGTTTCTGACGGGATATAGAAATCGTCAAAGTCTCTGAAGAATTCCACTGAACCTTTCTTAATGCCAAATCTGTTCCTCATGCCCGCCGAGAGTGAAGTCGTCGAAGACTTTTGGTAGACAGGTTCGAGTACCTTGAATGTTGATGATATGCCCTCCCGCTTCTTGTAGAAGACAAGGGTGCGATCTTTCATGCGCCCTGTGGCAAAGAAGCCGACGTCGCGGGCGCCAGAAAGCTTTTGAGGCGCGCGGCGGCTGCTATCGGTCGCGCCCACATTAGGAGCAGGGGCGCCACCAGCGACGGGACAGACGGTATCTAAGTGGTAGGCTATGAGGGATTTGTCAGAGATCAGGAGAAACAGTGAGAACTCCTCGAGTACGGCGATCTGGGTTACGCGGGTACTGGCGATGGCCTGAAAGGGTTATCAATAGCTGTCTACAAGGAGAAATGAGAGGTCAAGCATACTCTGGTCCAACCTCTAGGATTGTCATAATTGGAGACGTAGACGCCAAAGTCTGTCCCTACCGCTACCATTGCGTTGCCATATGGCTGATTAAAGGCGGTTGCACAGTTGACAGCAGCCCTGCATACTGGTGTTGGACGAGGCCCCGTATCTCTATATCGCTCTTCCACTGCGTGAATGGCACGATCAAGCGGAGTACCTCTGATCACGACAGCCTTGCCGCCTCCTGCCGTAGATTCGTTTGCAAATGCCGTGTCTGCGATTACTTTCAAACGGAAAGGTTCAGCGTTCTGATTGTACAGTGAAGACGCGTGCCTGGTCTTTGCTTCGACGATTTTGTCGCACCAATCTTTCCGGCTCGAAGAAGTCGATGCATATAGCGTGAAGACCTTGTTTGGCCCAAGATGTTTGATGCGAAATGGCCAGAGCAAGTTCTCATCCCTTGGACTATCGATTGTGGTTGTGGCAGTCAACGTGCGTGCGGAGCCATTTGTGAGGATGGATGCAGCAGAGGACGCCGTATTCATATGAGCGAGAGTACCCGGACCACCAGTGGGATTGGACATTGATTGCCGATTTTCTCTCCTCTCAGTAGGGGCTCTGGTAGCGGCTGCCACGGCGCCTATGCCCTTCATTGTAGATTTGACGACCGGATCATCACTGGCACTCTCCAGAAGTAGAAGATCCATAGGGATAGGGGCCTTCGACACATCGTACTTCTCATACTTCAAGCCACCAGCTGCGTCCCGTACAGAGAGGACTTTGGCAAGTACCATGTAATGGTCAAACAGTATCGCACGAGTTACCACCCAGCTGAACTTGTTCGAACCCATCCTCTGAAGGTCTCCTTGGTATATGATCTCTCTACCAAGGTGTGTGAGATTAAGATGTACATCGGTCATTTCACTTCGCAGTTGTAATTTAGACTGCAGCTCGAAGAGATCAACGGTCTTGGACATGTCCGCGACTCGAGCATCGCATTCTAATGTGACATCTTTGATTTCTCTCATAGCAACAGCAAGATTGGTCTTTTCTTCAGACTCTTGAATCATATTCTTGTGGACTGTGGATAGCAAGAGTCCATAACGCTGCAGTCTCGTGATCGGCGCCTTAAGATACGTATCCCACCCTAAACGCTTGGAATCCGGGTTGTCTCTTGCCTGGTCTAGAAATTGACGGAAGAGGATGTTGCGTTCGGATTCTTGGCGGATCAGGTACGAAGCATTCGGGAAGCTCGCAGCATATTCAATATACGGCACCTTAGCTTTGCGGATCCACTCTCGGAAGATATCACTGTAGCCCGCGATCCAAGGTCCCTGTTCTTGTTGCCTATACTTCAACTGTGGGAGAAGGTACTCCTCGTTCACCTGCTTGATCGCATCGGCTTTTCCAAAAACATCTCTTAGAAAGCTGTCTTGGCGCTTCGGTGCAATGATAGGAGGTTGCCATTTGGCAAGCTCGTCCCTGTAGAGCATCCGGAGAACTTTTAGATGGTCCATATATACATCTTCGGACATTACGATCTCATGCAAGATATTCTGACGTTCTACTTCCTTCTTGTCAGCCTTTTCTATCTGAGGCTTCGTGACGTTGTAGAATGTGACCCAATCTTCCGATTTCCGCTGTGGTTCCAGAATTTGCTTTTGCAAATTGATTTTCTTCAAAGTCCGCATACAGTGATGAGAATAACATCTCCCTGGCGTTGCTTCGGTATGCACTCGAGGAGAGTAACAGCCGGTACCAGTAAGCTGAAAAAGAACACCGAACATTTCCTGCGCACCAAATTTGACCCATTCTTCGTCTTGTAGGAGTGTACCCGAGTCCAGCATCGACTGAACGACTTTGTCTCCGATAACCTCAGCATCAGCTGTATTCATGGTCGGCACCTTATGAGTGAAGAGAGCAACGATTGCCTCGCGGATCGCATTCACCTTGAGATCTGCTTCTCCTTCGCTCATCTCTTTGATCCACGCGACTATTGCACTCAAAGCCCAGGGTTCGGCGCATTTTCTGAAATCACTGGTAGAAAGCTTCGATGGATTGAATTTTCTCCGCTTGCCAGAAGGTATCTCTGGGAGATTGAGCAACTCCGCGCTTGGGTTCAATGATGGGTCCCCAACCGAATCAGTACCATATATGGAGCCAGCACGAAGGCCCATTTGCTGCTGCTGCTTGAGGATCCTGGCTCGGTCCACATCGGTCTTGGAGCGGATTGGGTGTACTATCTGAGGCGAACTGCTATGACTTATCAATGATGAGGACCTCGGTACGGAGGCGCCTTGAGGAGTTAGTAATTGATTGTACGCATCTGGAGCTACAGGAAACATCGCGTGTCCGTTTTGATCGTACTGCAAGAGCCTCTCAGGGTTCTGATATGTACCAGCAGGCCGAAGCTGGGGGACTCGATTCCAAGAATCCGACGGGGCCGGCGGTAGTGGCCGGCTAGCAACGACTCCTGGATGGAAGAACATCTCCGGCATGCTGTCTCTTGATGGGCTTTGAGTTGCTGAGGAGTAAGCGTTCTCGGACTCGGCTAAAGTGACTTCATCGCCATCGTCAAAGCTGAGACGTCGTGGTTGAGCTCCTGGTTCTGATAGTCCACCAGTACCCGCCCTGTCTACCCGTGCTGGGGCGAATGGATGAATGTGGCCCTCCCCCGGGATCGGATAGTCATACAGCCCACCCAGGGTGTCTATCCCACCACCTGTATAGTCAGAACGCTGTGAAGGCCTGGTGACGGCAAATGGTCGTCCCAATTCGTCTACCTCATTCAGGTATCCGAATCTCTCGGGTGTCAAGGATGACTCGCGATCGCCGTAACGTACATGACCTGGAAACCCGCCCCCATAGGTATCCATATCAACGTGGACATCGCTACTACTACTATACTCTTCAGCCTGATCTTGACTGCTTGTGACTTGCTGGAATCCATGAGACCCACGACTTTGTCTTCGAGCTTTATCAATGGCCTCACGCTCCTCCTCGATCGCCATAGCAGCCAATCCAGCCTCAGCTTCAGCATCGCCGCTGTCGCTGTAGGCATCATAGTCACTACCCCCAGGATTTTCTTCGATGTGACCATTGGTATGAGGATGGGTACTACCAGAACTGATGTCGCTCGGCTGGTTCTCGTCGATAGATCCGTGGTTTGGGGTTCTGCTCGTTCCGCGATTTCGGTTTGAACTCGAAGGTGGCGGTCTTCCCATGACTGCAGCTTCTACTTCCTGCATAAGGTCGTCGTAACCGGGAGCCGGTCCTTGCTCGTCGCTGTGACCATCACTACCACTAAAATAGTCTGTTTGCTCGGCGGAACCAGGTGGAGGCCCTGGGAGAGGTCTCGCGTGAGGATGTTGGCCAGCCGTCCCATGGCGTTGCGGCGAATGAGGAGGGGGTGTGGGTCCTGGAAGGCCAGACGTTCCAGGCGTTGGTGGCAATGGGTTGGTCAGGCCAGGTAGTGAGTGATTCGATCCAACAGGCCTCCGGTGGATAGCGGGGGAGGGAATACGCGGGCTTCCATTCAATGAATTCGGTATTTGAGGTAGGGGGTTATGAAGAGATGGCGGACGGCTAGTAATCCGCTGTTGTGAATCTTGGCTCATTGAGCTTCGATGAGAGAATGAATTCGAAGGGGCTGCGGACGAATTTGAAGGGAAAGCATCTTGAGTTGGCGAAAAGGGCGGCGGGGGAGGGATTGGTGGAGTATATGAGGGTATCGTGGCTGTCGGCCGAGGATTTGGCACCGAGGGTATTGGTTGTTGTCGATGAGGGAATTCGAGCGGAGTATTGCTATAGTTTACTCTTGGGTCTGGGCCAATCTGAGGTGACACGCGATTATCATGTCGCAGCTCATACGGCCGTGGAGGCGGAGGAGGGGGTTGGGTAGCGATATATGTAGGCGGATATGCTTGCGGTGGTGTCCCCTGAGGCCGCCCTCCATAGCTTGACTGATATACATGGTTAGTAGGCTGATAAGCTGCAGGTACATATGGCTGGTGGCCCGGAGCATTGAAGGTGCCTGAAGTGGCGCTGGAAGGCTGCGGACTATGTTGAGATTGGGGAGTACCGTATTGCTGTGGATTGTACGGTTGCTGAGAGCGTGGTAGTTCGGGCGAGATGTCTTGATGCTGGTAACCCCCTCCGCCACTTTGCCCCGTGCTATAGGAAGTCGAGCGCGCAGGATAGGACGGGCTTTGAGGACCCATATATAACTCCTCATGTTGATTGCTAGCCATAGTTCCTGGCCTATAACCTCTGCGCTGCTCTAAGGTACCATTAACATCTTCAGACGATGTCGCATCGTCTCCCGAGTCGAAGCTTGGTGTTCTTTGCAGATGCGCGTTCCCAACAAGTGGTTGTGTGCTATACAGGGAGCGCAATGGCGGGAGACCATGACGCTGGCTCTGGCTGTAATGATTCGGTTGCCGGTGGCCGCCCTGCTGGTTTGCCATTAGGGGTAAGCCTCGCCAATATCTAGCAACTGCGAATAGGCCTGGTAAACCTCAGGAATCTGAGAGATCTGAAGCCAGCACAAGCTCATGAGGTGGTGAAGTCGCATGCCAAGAGCAGTAGGTTATCGTATTGTTTGAAGTCCAAAACAACAGTTAGGCCAAATGAGAACTCCTCAATCTCCGCTCACAAGAATTTCAGAGCGCTGAATCATATCTTGTGGTTTCTGCAGTCTTCTGCCGTAGCTTAAAATTCTCCGGGCGCAGGTCAAGGGTCAGCGTCGAGGCTGAGGTGGACATGATCTGCAATGAGCGATGGATCGTCCCGTCAATCAGATGAAGTCTTGGCGTCATGACAGATCTCCGACTCTGATTCCCACTCCTTCCTAGTCGTGTCATATACGCTGAGCATGCCGTCCAGCATGGCGTATGCACATCGATACTGCCCTCGTTCGATTCATTGCCGGCTGAGGCAGACGGGAGATTCTTGACCGCCTTGGAAGGATGATGTAGGATGTCAGCACGTAAGGCATCGTGGGGCTATAGTAGGCCATTTCGCAAAATCTTAGAAGACCATATCTAATGATCTGTTTATGTCGACCTTGATGAATTCAAAGCGTTTCATAGAGTGCCATGATTGCATTGGTACCAATCAAGTTACGAAATGATTGCTACTGATGTGAACGACTTCTAAACGAAATGCAAGATCCCAGAGCCCATTCTGTCCATCCGAGAGTGACCACCAATACAAAGGAGACGACTACTCCATACCTACCCCATCTGATCTCACCTATACGACCTTTGGTGCAAAACGTAACGTCAATTGGAATTTCATTTCAACTCTTCAAGGAATTGCTCGAATTTCTCGAGGTCTGTCTTGAAAAGATCTTTGGGCTTCGTTGTGGCCTTCATGGGTATATCCTGACGATCTTTTACAACGAACATGTCGGAGACATTGGATGAACCACCTCCATTCCAGGCGAGGATCTATTACCGCGATTAGCACGTCAAGAGATAGTAGAACTCAGATTGACCTACATTCTTGGTGTTCTTGGGGACGTCGGAAAGGCTTCCTACGGTGGCAACTGAGATAAGGGTTTCCTTCAGCTGCTTAGGAGTGATATCTGCGACAGCAAAGGCAGAGTCCTTTGAGGGTTGAAGCGAGAGGAAGTAAGCCAAGAGCCCTGCGATGTGTGGAGAGGCCATCGACGTCCCAGAAATAGTGTTAGTGGCGTATTTGGTGCCGACCCAGGTCGAGAGGATGTTGAGACCAGGAGCGAAGATATCATTGCACGTCCCGTAATTAGAAAAAAAGGCGCGCTCATCCGCAAGAGTCGACGCACCAACGGTGACAGCTTTCTCCGCGGCCGCGGGCGAGTAATTGCAGGAGTCGGCGTTATCGTTTCCAGCAGCGACTGCGAAGTGAATACCGGCGTCGACTGCGGCGTTGACAGCAAGATCCAAAGTGACAGATTTGCTTCCACCAAGACTCATGTTTGCTGCGCTACCCTTGAACCCTTTCTTGCCTTTGCCTTTCTTTGCAGCCTTGACATTCTCGATATGCGAAAGGGCAGCCCACTCAACGCCTTTAACAACATCGGACATCGTTCCTGAGCCGTTTGACTTCAAGACTTTCACGGCATAGATATTCGCTTTTTTGGCAACGCCGAACTTCTTGCCACCAATAGTGCCTGAGCAATGGGTGCCATGACCGTTGCCATCCTCGTCTGGGTCGTTGGCAGGGATTGTCTTACCCCAGTGCGCTCTGCCCTCGAAGTCGACATGCTCAATGTTGGTACCAGTATCGATGACATAGACGTCTACGCCCTCACCTCCATCTTCAGAGTAAAGGTACTTGTTGAACGTACCGAAGCTCAAGCTGTCACGGTGGGATATTCTGGCCAAGCCCCATGGAGCGTTCTTTTCCGTCTCTGGGCTGCTCAGGGTATGCACCTCAGAGTCCTTTTCGATATATGCGACCTATCCGACCAGCCTTAGTAGTGATCACGTGCGGCAAGATAGGCAGATAAGAGTTAGGGCAGTGTTTACTCACATCTGGGTGTCGGCGCACTCTCTCGATAACGCTCTCATCAAAGTGTCCAGAGTATCCGAGAAGACCTCCACCTATGTTGTAAGTATGTCGAAGTCCGCTGAATGCTGTAATGGGAAATTGAGATTGAGATCTCTTTTCGAGATCCCTCTTGGAGCTTTCAATCTCGATATGCTGATTTTGGACCCAGTCGTGATGTAAAGCTGCGGATGAATGTGTGACACTTTCTTTAAAGACGATGATATAGGAATCAGGAATCTCTGTTGCTTGAGTAGATGAAAGAACCGGAGCAGCTTCGTTGTGGATGGTGTCGATGAGGACTGGAGACGCGGATGCCAGTAAAGGCAGCAGCGATAGAGCGAAAGACCCCTTCATGACGAAAAGGATATGGCGGAGCAGGCAAAATTCGTAGTTTACTGTATAACGGGTTGACGTTACTCTGTAGGATAGATGTAGGTGAAGAGAAGAGGCTGGAGAGATAAGACGCCGCTTGGGAGCTTCGTTGGTGACGCCTTGTGACTCGAGCTTGGCGCCTGCCTGGACCCTGGTTGTTGGACCCTGGTTGTGTTTTAGCCAGATACCTAATCTAGAATATGGGCCACCGTAGCTAGCGCCTTGGCAGGCTTCGGCTCCAGCGCGATGGATCGACTGAAGCAGGAAATGGCACTCCCCGTCCAACTGCATTGAGTGTAAGAGTCAATCGTGCAATTTATCTCAAATGTGGTGGATGGTGTCCCCATATTTCCACAGGTGACTTGGTGGTTTGGCTCCCATGACTTATCCCAAACCAATGTGGTGTGGCACGAGACATAGCCAGCACCTTTCGACTGTGCCAGACAAGCCCTGTCGTAAGTCGAGGAACGATGAGGATGCGTTGACTTGATGTACTTCGTGGAGGAAATCCATTAATGGCGACTTCAACAACGAGAAGCCCAGTTTCGACGCTCCAAGATGCCGCACCAGACGTGGGCGAGCTACGAAGCCAGCTACAAGTGCTCAGAGACGGCATTTTGGTGGCCGAGGAAAATGAGGTGTTGGAGATGCTACACCAGATGCTGGGAGCTGGGAACAGTATACGGCGGTTATTGATGGAAAGCCCTGATATTCCTCATTTAAAGGATACCTTCAGGCATCTGAACGGCTTTCAGACGATTGTCGCGGCCTTGAGATATGCTTCTCGTAACTGTGCCCCTCAGGAGGTCAAATCTGATGAAAAACACACGCTCTTGATGGACTTTCTGCGTGCTCTTCTCGGGGTTTTAACCGCTGCGTTGCAGGAACACAAAGGAAACCAAAGGTTCTTTCGCCGACGCGTTGAGCATGGGGGATGGCTAGCTATCAAGGACATTCTGCAAGCAACACTTTTCGACGGAGAAGGTTCCTACCGACATGGGTCGGAGGATCTTAGTGACGGAGTTTTTGGATGCCTTCTAGCAGCTGCGCTTAGTGACGAATCAATGACTAGCTTCTTCACGAGTCTCAAACGCTCATCTATTACCCAAGAAGTCTCGCCATCCGAGGGTCGACGAGAACTCGCGGACTCTGCCACCACTCGCAATACATATGATACCGATGTGGACCACGCAATGGAGCAGAGGACTATAGTCCTTACCTTACTGGAAAAGGCAATTCAGCCTCTGGCTGAGATACAGAATCCAGACGCGACTCTGATTATCTTTGAGCTGTGGAAATCTCGTAGAGTCGAACAGCCCTCTATCGACTCTCCGTGTCATGCTTCCAACGCTATAGCGGCTGTACCGCGCATCATGAGGTACCTAGCTGGTTTATCTAGTAGAAACCTTGTTGCTCTACATGGTACAGGTTTACTAAGCTCTGTGCTTGATATGCTGCTTAATCTTACCGCAGAGCAGGCTACCACAGCCTCCGAATTACGGCTATTAGCTATTGCTCTTCTCAAAGTGGGTGTTGCCAATCTGGACGATGCTCATTTCATCTTCCAAAATGCACGTTCTTCACCTTTGATCGCAGAGCTTCTTCTGATCTCTCTTAAATCTTCTCGTTCGCCTTCGCACATTCATTTCGATTTGTCTCTGAACGGCTATGCCTCAATTGAACTCCCCGGCATTGGTCGATCATTTCCGCCAACTTCCTCCAGCTCTGGTTATAGTCTGTCGCTATGGTTTCAGATAGCACACTTTGATCCTGACTCGCACACAACCATTTTCGGCGCGTTTGACTCAAGTCAAACCTGTTTCGTACTTGTCTACCTCGAAAAAGATACCCACAGCATAATCCTACAGACCTCTGTCTCATCGTCTAGGCCGAGTGTACGCTTCAAGTTAATATCGTTCAAAGACCGACGCTGGTATCATATCGTCCTCACGCATCGGCGTCCTAAAACTACATCGTCATCAAGGGCTTCACTATTCGTTGATGGTGAGTTCATTGAGCAAGTGAAATCACAGTATCCTGCCACACCACCCTCTCCGCATAGAACTGGTGGCACCATTGCGTCTCCTTCAAATCGCAGGAATGGTGGCGTTCAAGCATTCCTTGGTACACCACAAGATCTCGCCTCTCACTTAGGGAAAGGACTTGTTTCCACCCAGTGGCGTCTTGCATCCGCTGTTCTTTTCGCTGACGTCCTGAGCGACGACCTCATTGCCGTATACTACGAGCTTGGACCAAGGTATACTGGCAATTATCAAGATTGCCTCGGATCTTTTCAAACTTACCAAGCTTCGGCCGCTTTGAACTTGCGCAACGAGAGCCTTCACCCGGGCAAGGAGGAGAAGTCAGACATTGTCACGGCAATAAGATCGAAGGCTGGAGCTTTACTTCCGGAATCTAACATCCTTGTCAACATCTCAGCCAATGTGGTATTGGACGATGATGACCAGAACAATATCGATGAGACCCATTTACTAAAATTCATTTCAAAGCCATCTGGCCAGAATCTTCGCAATGTCACTCGAGGTGGGCGTAACGCTCTCGCCATCAATGGCGCTATTCCGTCAGTCAATGAAGCCTTACTACATCCCTTCGGATTTGCGGTGTTGACCGGCGATCCTACCGTTGTGGTGCCTCAGTCTCTGGACGACGCTGCGTGGCGCATTGGCGGATGTGCAGCTGTCGGCCTTGCACTTCTTGATGCCGCTCATGGGTCGGATGACATCCTCCGAGCATTGAACATACTCTTTGAAAGTGTACTTCACAACTGGCGTAATAGTGAGGCTATGGAAAGAGAAAATGGATTTGGAGTTCTGTCTACATTACTAACCACCAAATTGGGCCAACCAGATTCAGATCCTACCAAGGTTCTCGAATCTCCTCTAGCTATTGGAAATGATCGACTGTCTCCTTCATCGATACAATTGCGAGTGCTGGGTGAAATCTTAAAATTCGTTGGTTACCGAGCTGACAGGCCTGAAGACTCTGTCATCAATAATGCTTTGGCATATCGAATCTTACTTGTCGATATGAACTATTGGCGAAGCGCAGAGCCTTCTGTTCAAAAACTGTACTACGAGCAATTTGTCGTTTTTGGGACCCGCAGCAAATTTCATGTCTTCAATATGAAGCGTCTCTCACGCATGCGTAAGTGCGACTTACATGCAAAATGCGAACAGCTTGCTGACATTCCCGTAGGCATAAGCAAGAAATGGCTAGAAGCCCTCAAAGGCGAGACGTTCACATCTCAAACATTTGGTTACTTCCTCGAGACCTTCAGAGTCATGCTCACGAAGAATGTTTCCGCTGATGCAATGCGGTCCTTGGCACTTTACATAACCTATGCCATACACAAACCAAGACACACAAGCTCAACGCCATCACGATGGAAGAGCATGACGTTGAAGACAGATCTCCCAGCCCGTAGGAAGACAATGGGCAGCCAGTCTCATCGTCCTATTGTTCAACATGATGCGTCTGCCTCTCAGCTTACTCAGTTGCAGATCGCTTTGAAAATTCTAGAATTATACGCGGATCTACTATGTCACAAGGACGACTGCGCGAACATCAACAAGTTTGCTCGCACGGTGACGAACAAGGTAGGTGCCTACCTATCATAGGCGTTGTGCTATATTGATAACTCTTAGTGGCTCCTACATCTTCTCGCTGATGATGAGCCAGCGGTTGTGGTCCTGGCATCTAAGATACTCGCTCGTCTCTTAGTTGTCAGCGGGTCGAGCTACGTGCAAAAGTTTGTTGACAAGACTGGAGGACTCGTGGTCATGCAACACCGACTTCGGCGGTGGTGGAACATTCCAGCCATATGGCCGATTTGTTTTGCCATTCTCTTCGGGATAGATGTTGGCACAATTGACTTTTCACGCTCCTTTGACCTGTTCAGCCTATCAGAGATGTTTGCACCCGGAAGCAAAGCCGCAGTGACCTACCCCGTAATACTTCCAGTAATCATGTCCATGCTCGAGAATGGTCTCTTAGCAGTGACCAGAGACCAACCGGATCCAGACTCTCCGTTAGTGGAGAGGACCAACGGTACTACGTCTGTCAGTACAACAGGTTCGGCAGCACCAACGCACACGAGGCCGAGATCCATGACATTCAATGTTGAAACGTCAGCTTCCAGTAAGTCACATTACGCTTGTTCCCTCTACGGTAGCTACTGATTACGACAGGAATTGCCGGAGCTCCTGGAGACCAACTTGTTGATTCCGTGTACACTCTACGAACGATCACACGATTTATAGCTGACATTCATGTAAAGTCACTAGCCTTTCGAGATTTCACAGCCGCGTCTTCATATGTCCAGGAACTTTTCTTTGTGCTTTTTCCAATCGTTGTGAGTGCTAAACCAGTCAGCCCGGAGATGGAGTTGCACTCTCGAAATTCTGCATTGACATTCAAGGGTGGCGATGTATTCATGAAACCATTGTCAATGAACTCGGTGCAAAACGTTGCTATCGTAAGGACATCCAACGCTGAGCCTTCTCATACCTTCAAACCTCGGAAGGCTCTTGCACCAAAGCGGATGTCATCATATGTTCTGGTAACTTCAGACCCGTCCCAGCAAGGGCCTCCTAGGCCAAAACTCCAGTCTGTTATTCTACCAAAAACATCTAAATCCGCGCTCAATTTGAGTAGCTCCATCGTCGAAGAGCTTTTGGAACTTACAATTGCAGTTTTCAGTGATCAGATTTTTGCCAAAAAAGACTTTCCGGGGCTTGGATTATTCATGAGGGTGCCGCCCGGTTTTCAGGAACACCAAGCCTATTTCGAGACGTTCATACTACGGAACACCCTCTCCCATCTCGGCAACACAATCAGGCTTGACCAAAAATTGCTATGGGAGCCACGCGTGCTTACAAATCTGGCCCGGTTTGCGAGTCACCTTTGTGAAGCGGTATACGAAGGCTGGTATATCAACGGTGCCGAAGATACATTGGAATTCCTTGCAAACATTTTAGAATACATACAGCTGCCCAGTATCGCTTCAATAAAGGCTATCAGACTCTGCAGTCAGATCATCTCTAATTTTCGGACCTCTGTGATAAGAGTCGTCCTCCTCAGGCTGTCAGAGCTGGACGAGATAGCATCTGCCACCGAGACGGTCGACTTTTTGAACAGGCTCGTCTATTGGCAGACTGTACTGTTGCCTGCAGAGGGTCCTCAGGAGGACTTTCTGAAGCTCCTTTGCTATCTCGTGTACAATAGACTGACCAGTCACAATAGAAGTGTTCGATTGGCCGCTGCGAACTTGTGGCGAATGCTCCTTGTCCAGAAGAATGAGGCGATTACGGCGGTTCTTGGGCAATCCAACGCTGCTGATAGATCCTTATTAATCAAAGGAATCAAGAGCATTCTGGAGCTTGAGAACGAGACGTTCTTAAGCTGGGTAGATGATCATATTGACGGACTTGAAGGGAATCTCTTTACTGCACTGTCAAAGTCGTGGGCCACATTCGTCGCTGAAGAGAATCACAAGACCGAGGAGACTGCAAAGGCTAGAATCAACAAGAGGCGAGAGAAACTGAAATTATGGGTATCTGAGAATTCCACCAACGAAGAGATCATTCGACGCCACGAGACGGGAACTGAGCACTGGCGATCAAATATCTACGCTGCTGAACACCTTAAACGACAGCGTGCATTGCAAGACCAGCAAGATGGCCAAATATTCAATGCTGGGACATGGACGAAAATGAGCCGAGACCTCCGCCGTCCTTGCGGGGTTTTCGATGATATGACTGCTCCAAAGTGGCAGCTGGATCAAACTGAAGGCCGAAACAGAATGAGGATACGCTTCATTCTCAACAAAGAGACACAACTATATGACTATCAACCAAAGCGAAGACAATCCCAAGGCCCCGGCAAAAGTCGGCGCAGTGTTGGCACTCGAGACAAACCCCTCGTGGATGAAACACCCCTTGTACCAGAACAGTCACCGACAACCATGAATTTCGATGAGACACAGGGTGCTTCATCAAGCAAGGCCGCTGTAACTTCTGGAACCGCGTTCGATGATGAGAATGCAGAGGATGATTTCGAAATGGTGGACAATCCGCAGAACGACTCCGAGGGATATGAGGATAAGAATCGCAAGGTAATGCGAAGCCTCCAACGTGGCGATCAGGTTGAGCATGTTCACAACGTTTCCAGGATCGTTGGACTTGAGGCTATCGAAGGTCTCCTAATCCTCGGCAAAGGACACTTGTATCTTCTTGACACTTTGTTCCAACGTTCGGATGGCGAGGTTGTCAACGTTTGGCAAGCCCCACAGGAAGAGCGCGATCCCTACCTGCAAATGATATCTGGGCGAGAAGCTGGAGCTCGCCCAGCATCAAGGATGAAGACCGACCACGAGACTCGCAGTTGGCGTTGGGATGACGTTTTGAGTATATCTAAGCGTAGATTTCTATTTCGTGATGTGGCAATTGAGGTCTTCTTCGTGGATGGCCGTAGCTATCTCTTAACCACAAGTACTCCACCTCTACGGAATGAGCTATACCAGAATCTTCTCGCCAAGGCCGCAAATGCGTCCTCCGCCGTGGACGAGGATGCGTGGAGAATTGATGCTGTCCGCAGCCCAGGTCATGAAACGCAAACTTTTGGGTCCCGGTTCACCAGTGTTTTCGCTCAGAACAACTTCAGTCCCGCAACGCGGAGGTGGATAAGGGGCGAGATCTCTAACTTCAACTATCTGATGCTTATCAACACCATGGCTGGACGTACATTCAATGACTTGACACAGTACCCTGTGTTCCCCTGGGTCCTCGCAGACTACACGAGCGAGGAGTTGGATCTTACGAACCCACGAGCCTTTCGGGATCTATCCAAACCGATGGGCTGTCAGAATTCTAACCGACAAGCGGAATTTAGAGACCGCTATCACTCGTTCGCTGAAATGGGCGACGAGAATTCGCCACCCTTCCACTACGGTACTCATTACTCCTCTGCGATGATTGTGACATCTTACCTGATACGCCTTCAACCCTTTGTACACTCTTATTTGCTACTTCAAGGTGGCAGCTTCGATCACCCCGACAGATTATTTTACTCTATCGAAAGGGCTTGGTCCTCTGCATCACGAGACAATATGACCGACGTTCGGGAGCTGATTCCCGAATTCTATTATCTCCCCGAATTCCTGCTGAATCAGAATGGTTATGATTTTGGTGTTCGCCAAGGCAATGGTGGTACCATTGATACTGTGCAGCTCCCGCTTTGGGCGAAAGGCGACCCAAAGATCTTCATCACCAAGCATCGAGAAGCTCTGGAGAGTGAGTATGTCAGTCAGCATCTGCACCAATGGATAGACTTAATCTTTGGGCATAAGCAACGTGGAGAAGCTGCGCTTGAGGCCACTAATATCTTTCACCATTTGTCTTATCATGGCGCCAAGGACCTCGATACCATCAACGACCCTGTGGAGAGATTGGCAACAATTGGCATCATTCACAATTTTGGCCAGACTCCACATCAGATTTTTCAGCGAATTCACCCTCCACGCGAAGACGCCAGGTACAAACTCAAGAAGCTGGATACTGATGCCGAGAGTTTGACTCGTCTACCATTTCCTCTGGCCGAGACCCACGACCGTGTCACGTCTTTATATTGGTCATCGAAGCACGAGCGACTTTTGAGCTCTGGCCCGTTCCGCATCAATGTTGGCCCTGCGTACGATGAATACTTGGTGTGGGGGTTTATAGATGGTAGCGTTAGGTTCTTTGCTACCGATACCAAAAAGGTAAACTCTACACTGGTTTGGGGCCGTACCTGCAAGCAGCTCACACTATCTAGCAAATCGGCCTATTCGAACATATGCATCAAGGCCAGCTTTCTTACGTTATATTTGCAGATTCGAAGACGCTAGTGACCGCCGGTTCTGATTGCACTATTTCCATATGGGCTGTTGTCAGGACTGACAATTTGGTCGACTTGCAGCCGAAGATCTGCCTTTTCGGCCACAGGTCTGCCGTAATCATGTTGGCTGTGTCTAGATCTTTTAGCGCTCTCCTGTCGGCTTCTTCAGACGGTAAGGTTCTGCTGTGGGATCTGAATAGGCTCGAAATGGTTCGGGAACTGACCGAAGGCAAGCCGGTTGAGGTTAGAAAGTTCACTTCCTTTTGGATCGACACGAGTCCTGACAATGCTCCAGTGTGCTCGTATCAACGACGTAACAGGTATGATTTTGCTGTGTCGAGGATCCGCAGTGTCGCTGTGGACGTTGAATGGCGATCTTGTTGTGGAGCACAACATTTTGGGTGAGGGCGACCACGCCATATCTTCATGTGCATTTTACGAGGGTTCCGGCAACGAGTACCTTGAGCGTAATCTGATTTTCACGGGACATAGGAAGGGCGTCGTCAACGTAGGTCTCCGGGATGCTTGTTCAACGGAATGAAACGTAGCTGACTCTCTGCATAGATCTGGAACGTGGCCATATCTGAGGGTACTTTCGTTCTTGAGCATGTGAAACGTATGCATCATCTTGATCATGCGGGATATAATATCGGGGCAACCATTACTTCGATCCTGCCCATGGCGCAAAAGGTGTACACGGGCGACGATGATGGAAAAGTTGTGAGTCCTACAATTCCCGCCAAAAACCTATGTCGGGATTACTAATCGCGTCCTAGTATGAGTGGGATTGCATTCAGCGGCAGTGATTTATTGTACATGGCAAGAGCTCTTAGGCTCATGCTTGATACGGGAAACGAAAGAGCAAGGTGTCCGGCGCTACATGGTGTATAAGTGTGGATACGGATCACCACAATGGAGCACTCGTCTGAGTTGGACGAAATGGCGTGAAATTTCGAATAGAATAGAACTTGTCGGGAAGAGTGCATTCGTCAAGCAGATGATGCTTTCAAGGGGGTGTATGTTTCGTGATAAATGTTGTCCATGTTGCAGACGACCAATAAAGTAATTGAGAAGATGCAACAATCACAATTTCGAATCCCCGCAACGTTCACGACAGTAAAGGATACCTTCTTTCTTTCTCTTGCATGCCAATCCTAAGGTAGTATCTTCAGCTCGTATGACCATGTATACGTTATCGGAAACATTGCTACCTCATGACATCATATCTATCGAGCAAGTTTGGCGCCTAAGATTATCCCAGTTGCTCGTCCACGCGTCCTTCCGTCTCTTAACATCTGTCACCACAACAATCTCGCCAAGATGCCTATGCCTGGCTACGTCTTCAAAGATGGAGGTCCAATCCCAGATGACGATCTCAACAGTCCGCAGCCAGGCGCTGTACCCTTCATGCAGCGAGACGAACAATCGCACACCTCCCTCTCCACCAACAGCAACAGTGTTTCCTCAATCATGAACACTCCCACATCAAGTGCATCCGCGTCCAACGGCCATAGCTTTAGCCATGCCTTAGCAAGTGCTAACGACCATGAGACAAAAGGTGCGGTACAAACAAACCACGAAGTGGGTGAAGTCAGAGACATGGGCTGGAACGACCATCCTTCAGATGTGCCTATGCCTCTGGTGGGAGGGTTGCCAAATGAGGAGCTCTGGACACTGGTTCGGAGGTTCAATAAGCAGATGTACCATGTTAAGGCAACGAATGAACCCATGCAGGGGGGATTGGATCTGAATATTGTGGATGAAGATGATTTCTCACCGGACAAATTGAGAGCTAACGTTGAGAGGTTATACATGACCGTCATTATTGGGATGATGGGGTTTGGCAAACAGATAGCGAGGTTGAGGTCGTGGCGAGAACCAAGAAGGACAGGTGCTTTCTGCGCGGTTCGCTCCGACCACCTTATGACATCTGGGACCTTAGCTAACGTTCACTATCCGCAGGCCTATGTAGTTGCATGGATTTTCAATTTCATCATCCCGTTGTTTTTCACCACTCTTGTTGTTCTCATCGTCTACCCACCGTCGCGCCACATCATGTTTCCTCCTGCACCTCTGGCTCTTGTCGACTCGAAGACAGGAGGTATCCAGACCCCTCATGCTGGTGTGCTTGGCAGCCACGACAGCGCGACCGGAGCGCCAGAGAAACACAAGGGAGAGGCTGTAGAGCAAGAAGCACACAATTTCGTCACTGGTATTGGGTCTATTGCACTCAGCAGCGCTGCAGGTAAACACGAACACGCAGATTCTGAGAACGACCCCTTGAACAAGTCGGTCCCTGATCCTACCAACATGGCTTCGGACGCCGCTGCAGCCAAACAATCCGCCCAAGGAGCACAGCCAGGAGCACACCACGACAAGACCAAACAGCCCATGGAGCAGGCCATGTGGACAAAGATGAGACCTATCATGCATGTTGTTGGTGATATTGCGGATGGGTGGGAGCGATTCGCGAAGTAGGTTTACCCCTTTACATATGAAAGCGATTTCTGATCTATCCTACAGCGCCTTGGAGCCAACAGCCCCGTTCCCAAAGGAGGCTGGTCGTCTACGACTAGCGGGTGTCCTCGTTCCAGCTATCGCCGTGGCCTTGTTGACCTCCTCCGCCATGTTCATGAAGATGACTACCGCCGGAGTCGGTTTCGGCTTCTTTGGTGACCCTCTCCTCTGGCGTGGTCTTGATCTTCTGAATGAGAAGATTCCTGATTGGCAGAAATACCTAGAGCTCAGAAAGTATGTTAGGATCCTTATCTGGGCCCTAACGTTGACTAATAATATCAAGCACACTCCTCAAAGGCATTCCCACAAACGCTCAGCTTACGATCACACTCCTACGCATTGGTGAAGCGAACAAAGCTCCGCTACCTCCACCACCTCGCTCAGACGAGCCTCCATCATCGAGACCCGCTTCCCTGAACGGAGATCACGTAGCCGCACTGGATGCATCAAACGAAGAAATTCACGATGCCATCCACAAAGACCCAGCCGAGAAGGCGGCAGAAGAACACGCTGCGGCAAACGAGCCGAAAAAGAAACACAGGCACGGTGAGCATATACTTGGCTTCTTCAAAGGCACCACCAAAGGCGGCGTGGAAGCGAAATTCGGCGTCGATAAACTTCGGGCCAAAGTCGGCTCCCAGCATGCCAAAGACCACCTCGGCGTCTTGCCCGACCCCAAAGAATCGGAAGTCTCTGGCCCAGTCGACTTTAAAGGTCGTTATCAGGGAAATAAAGGCTGGATCTGCATCAGTACTAATGTTGCCATCCCCACCGTATCGTTCTCCAACAAGTCGAGCGATGGCACTGGCTTCGAACCGTCAAGCGCAAACACGAAGTTCAGCGTGCCTATCCAAGATATTACGGAGTTGAAGAAGATTGGGGGCTTGGGATGGAAAGCGAAGATCGTTGTTGGATGGGCTACGGGAAAGACGGTGGCGGATGGGCTGGAAATCACGGATCGGAGAGGGATTACGTATAAGGTGACCGCTGTGAAACTGAGGGAGGAATTGTTCAATAGGTTGGTGGCTATGGGTGGGCAGAAATGGGAAAGCTGGTGAGCCTTGCGGCAAGGATTTTGGACGTTTTTCATGATTTGCATGCTCATGTCCCAGTTCCTTGAGCTGATCCTTCAAATACAATGCCTTCCTGTGATAGAGCTGTCGCAGGTTAGATTTCTGTCGGATTAGTGGTCAAGACTAAGCTCATGAGCTTGCTGGCCAATGGTAGAATAGCGTGTTTAGGGTGTAGATATACAAAATCACAGGTCATTGATAGCGTCATCATAAGATGACCTTATGGCCCTCTCGACACGCTACATATTTCAGTATGGAAGCCCTTCAATAACATCACAGGACCCACGGTCGATCTGATGGGTTCCTCGTCCAAGCCATCCGAGATGCAGGCTCTCCTGCGATACGCTCTAATCTCGCCATCCCAAGTCTCCTCTGCGGACACGCAACTATACTTCGCCAAACATGAAGGGTCCAACCCACCAAAAGGCGATAAAAGGTTCAACAAGCTGGTTGATGGCATACAATTCTCGAAGAGGTTTATTCTGAGCTATCAGCTTGTGCTCATCGGGCTCTTGCTGCTGTTTACGGCCGTCCATTGGGGATCCAGATTACGAGCATGGAGGAGGAGGAGAGAACGAAATATCGAACAAGGATTCTACAGTGGCGGCTCAGCTCTAGTCAGAGATGATCTCAAAGCACAAGAAAGAGTGGAAATATGGAGCAGGAGCAGCGAGAGCTCACTGTCAAGTAGTACACTTGTAGGGGATGAAAGGCCAGGAGTGAATGACAGCTTGGAGGAGGCAGACGAGCAAACAGCACTCCTACGAAAGCACAAGCCTGTTCAATCGAAGGCTTTCAGATGGCTTCCTATCAATTACATCAAGGCGTGGCTTATATACCAACCTCGACCGTTACCGATTATCAACAAGACGCTGCCGTCGAACGGCACCAGCTTGGTGATTGTTGCTTTCCTTGGTCTCCAGATTTTTTACATCTTTTTCAAGACATCCTTGTCAATATCGATGCTTTTCGTATTCGCAGACCGAACGTCGCTGCTCTTTGTGGCCAATCTGCCGCTTTTATACCTATTTGCAGCAAAGAATCAGCCAGTCAAGATAATGACTGGGTACTCCTACGAGGCACTAAACATCTTCCACCGCCGGTTAGGAGAAGTCATGTGTCTCTTGGCCCTGTTCCACTCATTGGGCATGATTGGCGTTTGGTACACCATACTTCGTCCCGTTGGAATAACGCTCGTTAAGTTTTTGCTCATCAAAATGATCCTCCTGGGTATCGGAGCATTTGTTGCCTACGAATTGATTTACTTCACGTCTTTAGGGACTTTCCGACAGAGATGGTATGAATTATTTCTTGCATCCCACGTCGTTCTTCAAGCTGCAGCCTTGATACTGGTCTTCTTTCACCATCATGGAAGTCGGCCATACGTTGGCGTCGCGCTCGCCATTTTCATAATCGATAGGGTTGTCTATCGAATATTCATCAAAAGTGCCACCATAAATGCTGCGCTGGCCGTGAAGGAGGACGGGAAGACAGTGACTGTTCGGGCGGCTGTACCTTTGGCTAAAAACCGTAGCTTAGCGAGCTACCTCTGCGATGCCTCCAACATCAGGCACGGTTGGAAATCTACCCAACACGTTTTCCTGAGCGCGCCGTCCCTCGCACGTAAGCACGTTATCCAAGCGCATCCCTTCACCATCGCCTCCAAAGCCCCCTCTTCCAAGACTGAGGTAGCAGGTCTGGAGCTTCTCATCAGGGCACAAGATGGCTTTTCGGCTGATCTGGTGCGGTATGCTCAAAGTCACAAGACCGCAGTCGTTAGACTTGATGGACCTTACGGCTCTCAATCCGCGGTGAACCTGCTTCACGACTCCGATCACGCTGTGATCGTGGCTGGAGGCAGTGGCATTGCCGTTACGTGGCCCTTGGTCTGGTCAATGCTGGAAGGCTCAGAGGATAGCGATCTAGAGCATTCGGTCAAGGCCACGAGTAAGAAAAATATTCTATTTATCTGGATCGTTCGTGAGGAATCTCACATTTCCTGGCTTGGGCAGGAAAAGCTCCACGATCTAAAAACCAGAGGAGTAGACGTCGAGATCCCCACTTCGACTGCAGAACACGGTCACCCCGATCTTAACAATATCATCGAAAAATGGATATCCAATTTCGATACCAAAACCACTCCTCCAAAAATCGGCGTCGTGGCTTCTGGACCCGACGGCTTGAATCGTGCCGTTAGGAATACCTGCGCGTCGTTGATACGGCAGGGGAGGGATGTGGATGTCGAGATCGAGAAATTCGGATGGTGACGTGGGAGTTGGTGGTATATATGCGTTGAGTATTTTTGGTTATTATAATGTAAATTCAGCGTGATGTGTGACGATCGATGACCATGTATGATGGTTGATGTAAGGGACTTGTAGATGCGAAACAATATTTGCAATGATATATTGGGGTAAGGATCATTAGTTATCTATGAGCCCATCCATCACTGCACTTTTTGCTCGTGTCCGCTGCACATGCTGCTCGAACAAAGGATATATATAGCTTCGCCTGTCATATGAGCTCGCTATGATAAGGGTACAGGTATTTCCGATGCAACTTTTCCATATCGTCTTCGTCATCCCCAGTCACCTCATCGTCGTCCTCGGTAATATTTCCGTACTGTGAGACTGCTGAATTCTCTCCATCTGTGTCAGCTACTTCTGCCGCTTTGGTTTCTGGAAGCCTTTTCCCATCACCCCACGCACATGAAATGTTCATCCCGGAATGACAGTTTGATAGGCTCTGCTCTGTCCTTGCTATCATCATTCTCCTGTCTTTGATCAATGTTTAAAACATAATCCCGAGACTTAGTCCATACATAATCCTTCCCAACGATCTTCTCGTTCAGAGAAGTTCGTGGAGCGTATTTGACACGCGAACTGCCCCCGGTCCTTTCCTTACGATCCAGTGTTCATGATTGATGCCTTCCACGTTTGTAAAAGCTCTGATAGCGACTCGCCTCCCGTCGTCGTTCTCTGTTGCCATCGGTGCAAATGCATGGGGGTGCCTTCCATCGCTGCACTGCCATTCAACGTTAATTTTGGATCTGAGATCGAGCTTGCCTCCATTGCCGGGCTATCTCCTTTGGGATCGTAAATATTTCGTGAAACAAGGCAAATCGGTATGAACCTTTTAGATTATGTCCCCTTCTTGAATGAAATCCCACTTGCAAGGACAGGCTTACCATTCGGAGAATTGTCGAGACGGGCTACCTTCGATACGTCGTCACATCGTTACCGATGGATTTGGGACCAGTTGGCAATGTCTTCAAGGTGTCGCTTCTGTTCAGACCACGTTCCCCAGCCTACGTTCGGTAGGTCTTTAGATCTCATTTCGCGGTACTCCTGGGTATCATACGTTCCAAGAAGGCAGGCGCACGGGGCCTCCGCAATGAAACTTGCGATGCTTGTAGGTTTTTATCTGAAAGCCATCAAACGGACAAAATATATATATATGTATATCAAAGTAACAATCCATGGCTCATCCATGGCGGCATAGAACGCCTTTGATGGATGCTTCGTCCGACGACGTGGATTTAGATGATTCTTGAGAATTCTGTGTTTCATGACGTTGCCTCCCATACGAGCTTCCAAGATAGTAGTACACACGATCAGGAGCCCTACAAACGATAGCGGCATAGACACCTTGATTTGGTACCAGTGCGTCTTCCTGCAGACTTTCTAAACTGCTTCAAATCAGTTGAGATCGATAACACTTCTTGGCTCGACATACTCTAAATTAGTTGGATCGAGATAGCCTTCGATCAAGTATGCAATATTCGCACTCAAGGCACCTGTAATGTCGAGTATCATCTGCTGCTCTGTGGTGTGAGAGAGATACTCCTTGACTGGTTCACAAGCGACCAGTCGCCCACTGTCTATCATGGTACACAGTTGCATGCTGATGGTCTGGATTGCAATGCATGCTGATGTTGACATTGAATGTGAGTCCATGATAAGGTGCGTGACTGAAGAGCGGAGAGAAAGTTGTCATACAAAGTCGAAAGCTATGAAAAGTGAGGAGATGTCGTATATGTATATATATATATATATATATATATATGTACTGCTAATCAGGGTACCGAGGAAGCTTGAGTCGTAGTGGTCGAGGGACAAGGCGAATTCATAGTTGAGGTCAAAGCTAAGAAATAACGTGCAGCTGGTCGAAAGGCGGGTAACAACAGGAAGTAGGTGAATTGAATGAAGCCTAGGAAGGAGGATATAAGCCAGTAGCTGAGAAGTTGCTCAGTTCAACGTCAGGTAGGGTAGCTGTACTTAGTCAAGAAGATTATACGTCAACGCATGGACCTCATGGCGAATGCGGGATTGGTGATCTGACTTCGGAGAATGCTATGAGGGACGCCCTATTGTGGATCCATAGTGTTGTTGTATAAGATGATAAGGAAGAGCGAAGTGTATGTCCATGGATGATCCTTATGTACTGATGGATGCACATGTCAAGACAGCATGCTAGATACATCAGGCCTAGCAAGACAAGTGACACTGCGTGATGACACCGTAGTACGACACTGGTTCTATATAGTAAATGTTGGTGATGTTGAAACGATTGAACTTTTTGTTGAATGATGAATGCTTGATAGGTTGTTACACGAGTGACGGAGAAGGCGTATCGAACAATGAAGAATTTCTTGGTGGTGTTTGAAACAACTGCAATGTTCGTTGAGTGATGGATTCTTGATGGATGGTTATAGGTGTGACGGGAAAGGCGTCCTGAATAGTGAAGAATTGAGTGGTGATGTTGAAACAATTTGAACTTTGATGGGTTGTCACAGGAGTGACGGAGAAGGCGCCGTGAATAGTGGAGAATTGATGGGTGTTAATACTCTTGAAACTTTGATTGAGTGATGAATATTTGATGTCATCAATGATAGGAATGACGGAAAAGGCGTTGAGTGACGAGTTCTCGATGAATTACCATAGGAGTGGCAGAATTGATCAATGAAGTTTTTGAGAGGTATGAATGTACGGCTGTGCATGTTCCTGCTGGTCGCAGCGTGCTGTCGCTACTGCTGCTTGTGATGACCTGATTGACTCCCTGGTATGCAGTCCGCTGGTTTTATTCAGGTCACTGGTGGGGCACGTACAACGACTTGTCCTCAGATTGTAGGAGAAAGCGTAATATTGAGGTGCTTATCATAGTGTTAAGGTCTTGCCTGGCTATGTCCAAGATGTCAAGACCCTGCCCAACATACATGCGTGTCATACCCCACTTGCGTTCACGACACTCAATGACAGACAGTCGTACTAAGCAGTGTCAACTTGCAGTGTCAATTTACTAATTTCAGGAGGGTTAGTATGTTGTCTTGACATGTTGCTCAACGAGTAGTTCTATATCAAATTTCTTGTTGTACATGTTCTCGTTCTTCAGCTATTCTACAACGTAGTAAACTCGTTCAACTTACTCCTGTGGCTTGTCTCCATCGTTGATCTTAATAACCTCCCCAGGATACATTGAATAATAGCAAGATCCCTTTGACGTCAGACGTAAGTCAGTGTTCATACGGAGAGGCTGAAGCTCCCAGGCAACTTAGTCCCCATCAAGTTAGCGCCGATACAAGATCTCTGCTTTCAACACATATGAGATATACAGATAGGTAAGACTTCAACACCAACACACGCGACGGCCGAGTTGGGTCTCAAGTGTGCACCAATTATGCTGGTGAGATGGCCGAGTTGGTTATGGCGCCAGGTTAAGGTTTACCTTAACATTATATCCTGGTAGGGAAACCTGCGTGGGTTCAAATCCCACTCTCATCATAATTTTCTTTTTCCCAATTTCAATCTATCCCAGATACTTATTCATGCTGGTCCATCCATTATCATGAGAGCGGATTTTCCTTTTTGAATCTCAGTGCGTGATGACAAGGACTGAATGCACTGCTGTCAACCTCGTGAGGTGATGCCTGCTCCTCCATTTTACAATTGAGGGCCTGGGGGTTCAACGTGATGCCGCTTTGTGTTTGCGGGGACTACACTACACCACAGTGGTGCATGTGGTGATCAAGAGTCCGCATTTTGCGTCGGCTACGCGGTGGGGATGTTGTTTCAATGCCTTTGATGATTGCAAAGTGGTGTGACTGATATTGCATATGCCCTCATTGATAAATCCTCGCTGTCCCGTCCCGTCTGACTGTCTAATAAAGGACTTATACATCTATGAAGTTTAGTGAGGAAGGCGATGTAGCGTAAAGGGCTACAAGGTGTTTCCCACCGAGCCCATACTCCGGCCTTCTATCGTCGCATCATCATCGGACACAAGAGTCACCCTAGCTGATAAGTTTCTCAGGATTGGAAGTATTTATCTTTGATAGTACGTAACGTTGGTTTCTTTCCACCCTCTTAGAAGAAATTTCCCTTCCATTCTTTGATTGGCAATACGTCTCGGGTGGGGGTGGGTTTGAGAAGAGCTTTTGGGGCCCTTGTGAGTACATGCCCGGTCGAGGTGTTGGTGAGGATGTGTGAGACCTTTTCACTTGCGCGGAACATGTGGGTAGAAGATGGCTCCAGCGGCATGTGGGACATTTGGGCAAAGTCTTTTCTTTCGGTCGTATCTGGTACTAGCTCGGGCCCTGCCTCTGGACTGTCCTGCGTGACGAGGTGAAGGCTCTTTTCGTCCCGAGGATCTAAAACAGTAGATATGAGCGGGCTGCGGCAGCTGACTTCTGTATGGAAGGGGTAGAGGTATCGTATACCCACCCTTTGTTGTAGACTCATAGCCTGACTCGTCGTCCTCTTCAATCTTCAGTTCTTCCAGCACAACTGCTTATCATCAGCACTGTTGGAGTCTCCACCCATCTATAGACATACCAAGGTTTGCAAGAGGGCTTGAGGGGGGTCTCCTGCGCTCTTGTTGCCTTGGCCTCGGATAGAGCCGATCATTTGACGGCTTCCTGGCCATCCGAGGCCTGCCAATTGTGATCTGATCTAGGCTGTTACAGCTGTTGTTCCGCGAATAAGCATTAATGTGTGTGCTGGAGCCGTTGTCGTTCAGACTGCTGACGCTACGACGCTTTTCGTCGGCCTCTTTGACAGCCGCTGCGCGGTCGTGAATAGAGTAGCTGGACGGGACACCCATTATCGAATCGATACGGGCATGGGTTGGAGTATAATGGTATGGAGGTGGAGCATCGGGGGCTTTGGCTGGTGTGCTTTCATCCTTCGAACACCGAACGGTAGATCTAAAGATTGTCAAAAGAGATTGGCCGCACATATTGCTATAAAATTTTGGCAGTGCTTGATGTAAGATGGTCTCGAGGGACTGTCCTGAGGATGCGGTGGAAGCAACGTCCATATCGGTAGTTGCTCCGTCCTGAGTGCTTCAATTTTGATTGCCCCCACTTTGTTACAAGATTGACCCAGTAATTCGGGTTCCTGCAGTGGCACCCGAAGGAGATGTCAAAGGTGGCGATCTGATAGCTCATCCTCCAAATGAGAGATCCTGGGTGGCACACCTAGTATTGTTGTAGCATTCCAACCTACATTTCATGCATTTTGGCAATTCCTGGGAATCCATAAGGATAAATTACCAGCAAGAAATCCGGGAAAAGCTAACCAGGCCAGGTTCAGTCAACGGCCTATAGAGGGTTGGTATTGCTCGGTCTTGCTCGGGTTGGGTTCATACTCCATGCTAGCCGTAGAAATGCCAGTATCCGATTAGGTAATCCAGCCAACTTTTACCACTCGATTTGGATATTGACTCCCCCTGGCTCTAAAGCTTAAGTAGTGTCCTCACCCTGACACATCGAAAGAACCTTTCATCCAAAGTCTTTCAACTTCAGCTCGACACGGCCAGTAAATGTGGGGTTTAGGTTCAGGGATATGTGACTATCGTGCATGCGAGGCAGCCGCTAAAGCCCAGAACGTGGCTGAAACCCCATGTTATAGAATATGAGCTGCTGGGACTCAAACTTTGTCGGGCACAGATCTTATTGGAAGCAGAAGTCAAATGCAACTAAATGCAACGTAAGCTATCACAAGCTACATGAGCTAGACTTCTTGAAAGGGAAACGACGACGTGAACGACGGAATGACCACCCACGAGACTGGTAGTCAAGGATTGCGGAATAATGAGTGTGATGAATCCGTGTGGTGGTAGCAGTGGATGGAGAGGAATAGGAGAAGCGTCCCCTCGAAGGTCCATTTGTCGACACTGCCAACCGTACCACGACTCATCTGTTGCCAGATGAAGACGAGTAGAGCGACGATGTCCGATAATCAGTTATAGAATAGTGGAGACCAGCTCAAGATGCAGATTCCAAAAGAGTGTTGACCATGACTGCAATGCCGGCGCCTTGATGGACAGCATCTTGTCACCGAGCAGTTGATGGCTGATATCCTGGATGGGATATGATGGTAGACACTCCGCGCCGAGCCTAGTTTTGTGGCCCACCTAGTCTGACATTCCCGTCAATGTCAAGAACGGCATCCTCGATTCTCATTTCATCGGCCCGGCCAGATGGTAGACGGCCCAAGCGAAGCTCAGTGTCCATGTGTAAAGAGGCAGCGAAGACACGATAGCGAAGATTTCCAAATTTAACTTAGCCTCATTGTTATCGGCTGGGAGATTCGCCACCGCTAGGCTGACGGCGATCAAACTACCGACTACGTTTCAAGCAGCCAACGTTCTCCCCACGCAAGAGTCTCAGCCGCCCATGGAACTACCGAATATCTCCATCTGATAAAGTAGAGCTCTGACGTGCATCTCGCCTATCCGAGCCCTCACATTTTCTGAGCCATACATCGTCCCGAAGAAAGCAGTTGTTTGGCTTGGCGCGAAAGCTTCGCTATCCCCTGACGCCATAGGCGCACCTCCGACACCCATCTTACTTGCATTCAGCAATCCTACATCATGGCCTGGTAGGGCTCACGCGCGACCATTGAGCGCTGGGCCAGTCGTTGTGGGACACTGTCGCTACCTTTCCTTATTTCTTTGGGACTCTCCATATCGCGCAGGACCTTCTCGTCTGCTATCTCAACAGAAACCCTGTGCTCCTGCCCCACGCTCTACGACCCCGAGCTATTTTTCGAGTACCGAAGGTCTGATATCTTGATATCTTACACCTAACGGCCTAGCGCGTTAATACCTACTCCGGTGGCCCGTCTTTATCTCCATGATGTCGTTGGTTGTACCACCTTCGAACGAGAAAAAGCGAGTCAAAGTCTACGAGCTAAAGAACAACGACTGGTTTGATCGAGGCACAGGCTTTTGTACAGGCCGAATAACCAATGTAAGAGATGACCAGACAACAGCTCTGAGGACACCACCGGTCGAGTCAGGCCAGCACGTTGCTGATCTCTTTGGGCAGGAGGAGTCGAAGATCTATGTTGAGGCCGAAGACCAACCCGACCGTCTACTACTCGAGACGAAGATATCGAAAGATGATGGATATCAGAAGCAGCAGGACACACTTATCGTGTGGACCGAGTCCAACGGTACCGACATGGCCTTAAGTTTTCAAGAGGCGGAGGGATGCGCAGCCATATGGGAATTTGTTAGTCAAGTACAACAGCACCTATTGTCACTAGGTGGTCCGGACGATGCGCTCTCAGATGATAATATGGAAGGGTTTGCGAATCCCCTGGTGTTGCCACAGCCAGAGATGGGAAACCTCGAAGACATCGAACATGCAATGCGGAGTGTCGCATCAACACAACAAGGCCGAGATGCGCTGGCCAAATTTGTGATTAACGAAGACTACATCAGAAAATTAATACCATTGGTGGACATGGCAGAGGACCTCGAATCGTTGAAGGACCTTCACCTTCTCTGCAATATCATGAAGATACTCATCCTATTGAACGATAGCCAGATTATTGATCACATAGTTAATGAAAATGTGGTATTTGGGGTGATTGGTGCATTGGAGTGTAAGCTAGCTCTCCTTGCTTCACCTGCCCTCAGGCTCGCCACGATGGTGGAGTGTTCACGAGAAAGAATGCTAATGGTGCGCAGACGATCCCGATTTCCCGAACCATAAAGCGAACCACAGGCGCTACTTGAAGAACAATTCGCGATATAAGGAAGTGCTTTCGATCGCAGATCCATCAATTACAAAGAAAATACACGCTACATGGCGGCTCACTTACCTGAAAGACGTCGTTCTCGCCAGGATTCTCGACGACCCAACGTTTGGCGTATTGAACTCTCTCATCTTCTTCAACCAGGTGGACATCATATCGCATCTGCAATCAAATCCTGGCTACCTAGAAGAGTTGTTCGGCATCATCGACAGCCCTGATGCTGACCTGAAGAAGAAGAAGGATGCAGTTGGCTTCATTCAGTCATGTTGTGCTATAGCGAAGAGCCTACAAGCCCCACCACGGGCGAATTTGTACACCAACTTCATCAATCACGGCCTACTCCGTGTAATTACATTCGCGATACTTAACAAGGATGCTTCGATAAGAGTCGCCGGAACGGATATACTTGTTGCGATGATAGATCACGACCCTGGCATGGTGCGAGCGTATATTTTCAAGTCCATTAATGAGAAGAAGACACCATTGACCGATACACTGATCGAACTTCTATTGGTGGAAGTAGATCTGGGCGTCAAAGCCCAAGCAGCTGACGCGATCAAGGTGCTGCTAGAACCACAACAGCCGCCGCCAGCGCAACCGAATGACGGTATGGCGAGGCAGAATGGAGAGTTTCTGTCGAAGTTGCGCGCAAATTCGGCCCCTAATCCTCAAACAGAGTCTTTTATTCAACATTTTTACGATTTCTCAGCGAACAAGCTGTTCAAGCCACTCAAGGACCTCGAAAATCGCAAGTCCTGTAAGTAGCTTTTGCTCTTAGCATGAAGTGCAACAGCTAATCATGGCCTGCAGTGAGCGACATTACATTCCATGAGGTCCAATTATTCAACCACCTCGTGGAAATCATAATCTATCTCTCACGCACTCACCAATTCCGAAGCAAATTCTACATATTCACAGAAGACCTTGCATCTCGTATAGCGCAGCTGCTCTCCGCGCCACCGAAACACCTCAGGCTTAGTACGCAAATATACTCCCATTCTTTACGTGCGTCTACTGACATATTGCTTCAGCTGCGCTCAAATTCTTCCGACAGTGTGTCGGACTTCAAGATGAATTTTATAACAAACAAATCACTCAAAAGAGATACTTCATCCCCATCCTCAACATTGTGTATGATACCATGCCACGCGACAATCTCCTCAACAGCGCCTGCCTCGAGCTTTTCGAGTTCATCAAGCGCGAAAACCTCAAACCGCTCATCATCCATCTGGTGGAGACGTGCCGTCCAAGGTTACAAGAAATCACCTACGTCGATACTTTCCAGACTCTTATATTACGTTACGATCAAATGCAGGGCTTCAACCCAGGCGCTGACACGACTCTCTTTAGCAATGATGGTACCACCACACCAACCCGCACACCAAACGTGAACGGAAACAGATGGGCCGGCGTCAAAGATATGGACGCAGCAGAAGAAGCCTACTTCAACACCTCCGACGATGAAGACGATCACGAAGCTTCTCCCAAAACAAAAAGGCTACGCAGCAGTCCTCGCGACCACGCCCTGACCAATGGTGTCACATCCTCTCCGATGCTCAAATCCCTAGTCGATTACCCAGACGACGAAGACGACCTGATGGACACCGACCCACCCCACCGGCACGGATCAGCTTCTACCTCTACTCCAGATACGCCTTCAACATCCACAGAAGGCACGCCCAAACTGTCGCCAAGCCCGATGCTCCAGACGCCACCCCCCGAACGATTTTCCGAGAAGAGGAGAAGAGAAGAGGATAACGACGAGGACGAACTGGGAAAACTCACGACGACCAAGCGAAGGAATTCGGGATCTAGCGGATCGAGTTTGGGGAGTAATGCCAGTAATACCCTAAAGCGGAAGAAAGGCTTTTTCACAAAAAAGGACAATGCGGAGGCAATTGGGGACGTCAAGGTGAAAAAGATCGAGATCTCGCTTGGGGCGAAGATGGCGGCTTCGGAACATGGCCGTAAGGGTGATGACGGGGGATGATTCCTATCGTCACAGCCCTCTGTTTCTTGATCGTGGGACGCCAAGAGACGGATTCGCTCACGGTTTTATTTGACGTTCATGCACCCACTGGGAGCTTTTGGTGCTCGATATTCTTTGTATGAATATTATGCCGTTTGGCATGGGGTGGGATGGGCTGATGCTGTGGGGAGGGAGGGAATGGAAGGGGGGTGTACCATAGCATCTCTTCGCTGGGTGTATGTTGTATTGATTGAATGATGAATATATTCTTCTGTCACGTATTGATTTGCATTTTCGGTGGTCGTTCTACTGAAGATTTAAGTTTTACTCGAGACGGATGATCTGATCTTCCCTTTTGGCGTCTAGGGTATGTGATTGAGTTATGTACCAGCTACTGAGAGGAAGGCTGATATGCTCAAATTGCATACGCACAATTACCGGGCGATATGGTATGAACGTACATAGATATCGTTCGAGAGAAATTCATATTATGACCTGCGGACTGTTCTTCCTATTGCCAATGCTGGCTTACATCTGTATGTATATATATCCCATGTTCCGAATCCGCTATGCATTCTAACACTCCATCCCTGAATTCCAATTTCGTACATTCATAATAGCATACAGTCTTTACAATGTAATCTGCCCCTCAACCTGTGCCGGCTCGTCGTCGGCGTCATCACTGGATTTCGGGGTGGGTTGATCCCAGTAGACTAAGATGGATCATGTTAGTATACAAGCGTTTTCCAGGTGTAGGAAAAAGGGAAAGAGGGAAAGACATACCGTGTGCCCGAATGAACCAACTCAACGCGAACGCCACGCCAAAAGTAGCCGCTAGACATACAAACACAGTTTGCTTGAACCCACCCACCGTCCTTGCATAGATGAGGTTGAAGATAATGGGAGCCACAACCCTGGCGCTCGCATGCAAAAGTCCCATCGCTCCCAGGATCTGGCCCGTCTTGTCTGGCGGCGCGTGTTTCGTCAATGCGGCTTGAAGGGTGGGACTGCCCATACCACCAATAGCGGCGACGGCACCGCATAGGATGAAAAGCGGACCGGTGCGCACAACGGCATAGCCGACGTAGCCGAGGAGATCGAAGAAGATGGCTGTGCGAATGATGCCCAGGTCGACGTGGTCGGAGCCAGAATTCTTGGGCTTGGCGCCGGCGACAGCGCGGCCGCGGAAGAGACGGGTGATGATGGGAAGGATGACGATGAGGGTGATTACGCGGCAGGTGTTGACGGTGGAGACGAAAAAGGAGGTGGCGAAGGTGTCCCAGCCGAACATGAATTCGCTGTAGAGAAGGACGACGGTCATGGAGCCCATTGCTACGCCGAACATGGTCGTGTCGACGGCCGCGATGAGGGCCAGGTTCCGGCGTACGGCGGGGTTGGTGCCTGGGCCGGTAGGCCAGAGGACGGTGACTGGGGCGAGGATGTTGTTGGCTTTTATCATTTGGGTGCCCCAGGAGAACCACGTTTGGGCTACGCCTTCGGCAGTTCCGATGTGCTTTCTCTTTTCCCGAGCGGCCATTTGGCGTTCTTTGTTGAGAGATTCGGGGACAATGAGAAAGAGGAAGAGGAAGAATGAGGTGTGGAGTGCAAGCGCCATATAGAAGACTGTCAGGATCTCCCCAGTCTTTCGGACGACGTAGCCTGCTAGAATGGGACCGAGCGCTATGCCACCGAAGAGGGAGCCATGATAGTATCCGAAAACGACATTCCGCTTCTCGGGTATTGTGCAGTCGCTGGCGTAGGCATAACTCAGGGCCATTGCGGCGATGAAGGAGCCACCTAGGCCTTCAAACATAAAGCCTAGAAGCATCCAGTTGACGGAAAGCATATCTTGATATGTTGCAACGCAAATGGTTACAACTTCGCTCATCAGCATCCCCAGAACGCTGAGACTTATCAATTTCGTCCTTCCATACCGATCAGAGAGAGCGCCGAGCTTTGGACTTATGATCGCGGAGAGGACGCCGGATATGACGCCTCCATAAAGAGAAAACTTGGAGGCGAGAGCTTGCACTTCGGGGATGCGACATTGTGGGTTATCGACGCCCTTGAGGACGGGCATGAATTGGAAGCTGGGATCATGCATTGAGCGGTCGGAAAAGTATTCCTGGCATATGAGGGAGAGGATAAGGTTGAGTCGAGGAACGATGACGCCGCCGTAGGCCATAGTGAAAAGGGCGAAGGGTGGGAGGAGCCAGAAGACCTGATGGATCACTTCATTAGCTGAGTCCATGACCTGGGGCAACCCGCTCTTACAGATGGCATGTTCCACCATGGTCTCCCTTCAAAATCCCTCTCACCGTCCCAAGTCGGCGGTTTTCTTCCCTCTCCTTCCTCGTCCTCCACGTCATGCGCTTCTCTTTCTTGATGCTGGCTCTTTCTGAGCAAGGGTGTACGTTCGCCTTCTCCATCATGCTGAGTATCAAAGCCTCCGAATGCCGCTATCAATGCATCATGCCCCTTGTGTGATGAAGGGCGCGAGTTGCCCGAGCGTTGTCGCAACAGATCAAGGGCACTGACATCCTGGTCGGCCTCAAAGGCCTGCTCGTTCTGATTCTCCATATCTGACCTTGGTAGAATGGTAAAATAGCGTTAATGGAGGGATTGGTGTTAGCTGCCTAGCGCACCAGAATAGAGCTTCTCAAGGGTCGAGATGATGTAGTCAACAACGCGCATTGCTATGCCGTCGAGGTCTGCGGAATTCTAGGAATGTAATCATTGTGTATCGAGAGCGTTCCTCATGGATTGGTATATACTAGGGAAGACAGAAGAACATGATGACCGTAGCTTCGGACGACATTCAAGCGGAAGACCGAATCCTAAAGTACCGTACGCGCAAGGAAGCCACTGACTTACCAATCAATGGCCAATCTACAACAGATCGGAAAAGTCATCTCGTCATGCTTCGGACTGATCTCAGATCCGCCTTTTGGACAGGACACGATCTTAAAAACGTCAAAAGACCCTGATCAGAACTCCGGTCCATGATCATGCATGGCAACGTCTCATACTGTGGATACAGGTGACAACAATAGTTTACAATGCAGGGTCACTGTCGTTCTCCCTCCTTACCCGCGCACTTGCCGCTCTATTCTATTCTGAGATAGAGCAATTGTTAGACCTCCATCACCAGTTAGCCAAGCTGCGCCCCTGAATGCATGGCTCAGCCAATATCTGGAGGTCCTTCTGATCCTATGGCCAGCCATGCTCCTACGGCTGACGGGACTCGAACCTACCTCAGCAGTCTGCCTGTTGGATATAGCCCATCATCTCTGTTCCCACTCATCCACGCCTTCCACGGCTAGGAGCAAGACAGAGCGCAGTCCGAATAAGAGAGCTAGCTTTCAAATTCTACATTCAATACTATCAGCGCTGCGGTTGTTTCTCCGAACAGATTTTCACATGCCATGCATTGAAGATCCTGAATTTCCTCCACCGCATGAGCTGGATAACAGGGCAATTGGGCGGGAACAGTTAAGCTACAAATTGAGGCACTACAACATTGCCCAGCAGACGTCAAAATTGTCGGTCTTTCTGTAGGGAGTAGCTCGAAAAATCCTCTATCTTGTGATCATGTTTTCTTTCCAAGTATCGCGGGCGCAGCCGTTGTCTCAGGTGCGATCGCAGGGATGGAACGTTGAAGGGAGACGAGCCGCTTTGCGACAGATGTGAGCTTGATCTCCCTTTCCCGTGCTAGAGATACATCGGAGCAAGGACCTGGTGAGTCATTACGATGGGAGAAGCGCACCATACGGGGAAATCAATGCGGTCAGGGAATGGTCGAGAAGGATGGTCAGGTACTGGATAAGGACCATAAAGGAAAAGGAGAACCTCCATAAGGAAAGTGTGAGGTCTGCTTGGTGGAAAGATAAAGAACAAGAGGTGGTTGTCCATTATATGTTAGGTGTTTTGGGCATGGTTGACCAAGCACGAAGAAGCACGACGACGATCATTAGAGATGTGGACCTAGGGTCGGTGAAAAAGGTCTCTGCCGACTTTGTCGCCTAATTTGGGAAAAAGTCGGCAGAGACTTTTGTCACTGACCCTCGGACCGTGGAATGTGATGGCCTAAAGACGTTGTCAGCTTTCTCCAAAGCAAGTGACTCCCATGACATTGTGAAGGAGGGCTGAGTATATTAAGAATTCTCCTCGGGATTGTTGCTGCGGCTAGCAAGTGAAACTGTGGAATATCGAATCCTGAAATTGAGAGCGTCGCTAGATTGGTTTATTGAGATTTGCGGAACCCTTCAACATTGTGGTACCATAAACAATATCTAATGCCCCTCGGCCAAGAGGCTTTGCGCTAGAGATAAGGTCGCTCCCGCACGCCGATCCAGGTACGATGCTGCCACGGTGCGAGGGTGCCACGCTCTCCGTGGCACTACTTTATACGGTAATACCTTTGAATTCCAGACGCAGCCAAGAAATAGGGGGTCGAAAGCGAAGACGACGATGAAGTATCCGGTCCCCAGCCTTGTTTGAGCGCATGTCCACCCTGGAGACATTGTGGTACCATATCATCAAAACGGTGATACTGATACTCGAATATCACCTTCTCCGTAGACTTGGCAGGAATAGCCCTGAGTACGGCAACATAAAGTACTTTACCTCCGCAGGCTGGTTCGGCTGCTTTACGGCTTACCATCTCCTGATGGGCTGGTAAAGGGGTCAAAGTACACACTCAAAAGATGTGCACAGCCGGCCGCAACATGATGTTGTAGCCCTACTCTTTAGAGATAAGAATACGATGCTATTTGTCGCACTTTAATGTTACAGCCTGACATGAGACACACGCACCACATTCTACCCTTGGCACGCGGTTGACCGACATTGATAAATTTAGCTTTCGACTGACCGAGCCACATAGCACCACTATACCTAGCACCGATCTCATCGAATCGGACGCTTCATGATTATTGTGGAAGATGTCGCGCCTTCTGCCGTAGCATGGCGGCTGAGTGCGGAGTGGTAAAAGGGGTACTTTGTCCGCCATCATGGAACATTATACGTGTGGCTAGAGAAAGCGTAGAAAAGTACACAGAAAGCACTCAATATGACTCTTTGATGCATTACTAGTCGATGACTGAGCGATCAGTTACTCATATCACCAATTTATCACCAAGTGTCCTGACGCTACAAGCATGCTGACTCCGCCAAGCGTGGATCCCTCTTTCACTCCAAATTGGGCATAGCGCATTTTGGCTAAGTATCGTTATAATAATGTTCAGGAACAACCTCACGAGCACTTTCCTCTAAACAGTATCGTCCTGATCCCGTCAGGTTGTCACTTCCTAGGGTCTTCTTCAGGGACTCTTCCTCACCACTTAAGCCGTTTCTCCCCGCTTCACATCGTTTGGAGGAAATTGATCGTACAAACGCCCCAGCAACTCCTGTGCCTTCTTACGACCTATTCGGCTGCATCATACATCACGACACGCATTGGCTTTTCCATGACTATCTTATGCATAGCCCTTCTTTTACGAATCCTGTCTTAGCCCGAACATACGGAATCTACCGCCACAGTCGCGCCCCCATCCTATAAAACCGCTGACGGGCACCAGAAACCTCGGTGACAACTTCATCATTTCATCTCGTCTACGAAAGGACTTCGGCCTCTCTAGCTTCAGCCTGATTCGTGATCCATCTACTTCGGGAGCACTATTTCCCTGAATAAGACCGTCACGTTAGGGAAAGGGGGTCGCTCGTCAGGGCGCCAACCCTTGTGGCAGAAACCAATGGGAAAAGCCTTCAATACAGAACCAAAACCGGCAAGCTGCCGATGACAAGAGGGATGCCAAAGGAGGATGGTTTGGGCGACTTGGCTCAGCATCTAGCATGTGCTCAACATCAATCGCACCTTTCCAACCACCACTCTTCCTCCTTACCTACAACACCTAATCTTAGAGCCCGCACAATATCTTTCGGCGCCCGCTCGCCTTCTCTTGAAAGACAACGGCAGAACGCATCCCCGAAGTCCACGCATTCCGATAACCACAATAGCTTTCGGTCACGGAGCAAAGCCCCTTCTGTCGCAGGATGCAAATACGAGACTGGCATGGCGTTCTCGAGGAGGCGGATACCATATTCTATTGGTGGAGACCAGCTGGAAAGACCGAAGACGATGCCAAAGAAGTACCTCAATCCACAAGAAGAGGAGAAGCTAAGTGGAGACATGAGAGAACTGTATGACCGGATATTACCGTCAGAAGAGAGCAATCGAAGAAGAGCCGAATTTGTCCACAAGTTGGAACGGATATTGAATCAGCAGTGGCGGGATAGCGATATCAGGGTTCATGTCTTTGGGTCATCCGGCAATCTGCTGTGTACCAGCGACTCGGATGGTGAGCCACCGCCAGGTTGAGAGGAGTACCAATCATCCTTGGACTGACCGCTATCAGTTGATATATGTATTACGACCCCATTGAAAGCACTCGAGCAAGTGTGCTTACTTGCCAACGCGCTTGCTGAGCGTACGTTCCAAACGACCTGTGGCGACCTGATCACTGCTGACTGGTGGTTCTAGATGGAATGGAAAGAGTTGTCTGTGTCTCCCACGCCAAAGTCCCAATAGTCAAGTTTTGGGATCCAGCACTGCAGCTTGCGTGCGATATGAACGTCAATAATACGCTTGCTTTGGAGAACACAAGGATGATTAAGACGTATGTTGAGATTGATGAACGAGTAAGACCTCTTGCTATGATCATCAAACAGTGGACAAAAAGACGTATCTTAAACGATGCTGGTGAGCTCAAGTCTCGTCGGTCACTCTGATCCTCGCTAATCAGTCCACACAGCCCTCGGTGGCACTCTCAGCTCATACACATGGATCTGCCTCATCCTCAACTTTATGCAGACACGGAATCCCCCAATCCTACCTTCCCTGCACAAGAAACCTCACCAACGCAAGATTGGGCCTGACGGTCACCCTGCCAGTTTCGACGATGATCTAGAGCGGCTTCGTGGGTACGGACGGGAAAATAGAGAGAGTCTCGGAGAGCTCTTGTTTCACTTCTACCGACGCTACGCATATGATTTAGACTTTGACAAGAACGTTATCTCAGTCCGGGAAGGAAAGTTGATATCCAAAGAAGCGAAGAAATGGCATCTGATGCTAAACAACCGTCTCTGTGTGGAGGAACCTTTTAATACCGAGAGAAATCTTGGGAACACGGCCGACGACACTTCTTTTCGAGGTATACATCTGGAGATACGGCGAGCTTTCGACCTGGTGAAGGACGCCAAGCTTGATGAGTGTCTACAGGAGTACACCTTTCCAGCCTCGGAAGAGAAGAGATATGAGAAACCAGCTCCCAGACCTCCACCTGTACTGGCTCGGAGTCGGAGCCAATCGCAGTCTTCCCGTGGTAATAGAGGAGGGCACGGTAATCGAGGTGGAGGCCGCCATGGTCCAAGCACCCAGCGTAATTCAGGTCGAAGAGCGTCTAGCGCGGCTGCCTTGAGCAAGTTCACTGCCCCACAGATTGGATTTCACAGCCTTCCAGGTCGTGATTATCCTACTCGAGACAGTCACCTTCAGGCACAGTATGAGCAGCTCCAGCTTCATCATGAGCTTTTTAACAAATTTCAGTTTCTCCAGGCGCAGGAACATGAGCTACGGCTGTTGCAAGCTCAGACGGAACTCCATGCTCAGATGCAGACTCAAGGATCATCCAATGGACCATCGTCTCAACATCAGCAGCGAAGCTCAAGCGACCAACATCAGCGGATACCTATGAGTAATCAAATGCCTCTTACAGCACCTCTACACAGCGGTCAATTTATGCATCCATTCCAGTATCCTCAAGTTCCTGGCACCCCGCAACACAGCGTACACACGCAACCATCATCTCCCTCCATGAAGACTGTCCAACCGGATTTGAGACGAAGTTTTCATCGATCATCAGCGGCAGACAATACCTCTGCAAGTCACCGCTCACACTCACAGCCTGCAAGGCCAGTACCACCACCAGGTGTAGTTGGGCAGATTGCACCCCCTATTGCTATGAATAGCCAGGCATTTCTACAGTATCAGCAGCACCTTCGCCAGCAGCAAATCCATGAGGCTATGGAAATAGCCCAAGGTCGACAGAGGTCCATCGAGATGCCGATGCATCAGGATCCCAGACGGATGCCGCTAGACAACAATCACGAGGAAAGCGTACAAAAGGAGTATGTGGGCTACTGGGTCAATGACTCGCCACCACCACGAGTATACAGGGAAGACCAACTCATCCCGCGACTACCCGCATACCAAGACCTTCATTCGCGGGTCAGAGGGGTGCCGCATAACTTCAGTAGACTGAGAAACTCTTCGAGATCTCCGTCTCCCTCCCCAGCTATGCCGTTCCGTGACCGGTCTTTCAGTATTCGATCGGCGTCGTCTGCACCTTCTCAGCCAGCACAGCTACGTTATGAGAGAGGCCATCCTCCATTTCCAGCTCCTCAGATTCCTGGGCCAATTACGGTAAATGGGAGTGATGGATGGACTATGACCGATTACTCGATGGTTCCCCAGGTTTCGTCCCGTACTGCAACGTTAAGTCAAGGAACCTCAGGTTCTGACGAGCGAACGTATGAGACTCCTGCTACAGTCGAGACCGAGATACCTTCTGGACGGGGCTTTGACGATGGCTTCGCTCTTGATGAACCCCAACATTATCTGAAATCGCAGCCCATGCCGGAGGCCCTGCGTGTCGTTTCACACAATCAAAATGCACACCTGAATTCTGGAATGCGCCAAGCGGATCTCCAAATGGGCGAGATGCTGACCTCGCCAAATACCATGCAACGGTCAGAAAGACCAAGCAAACCTGCCGGTGGATTGGGCATCCAGTTTGGAGAACACGAAATCCGGCACACATCTCTCAAAGTTGAGAGTGTGTTATCTCCAAAACCGGCTCGTGCCACGGTGGCAGTCCCAAACACAGTACCAAAGTCTGACCAACAGCCGCTCATACCCCCTCCTGTGCTTTCACCTGTTCGTGAAGTACGTACACCGTCACCAACAGCAAAGCGGAGAGAGGATATACAATTCCATGCTCAGAGTAGTAATGGAGGTAGACCGATGAAGTTGGACCTCCGCATACCAGCATTTGCGGACCTGAAACGTGCTAAAAGGGAGAAGCAGAATGGTACGTTGGACCAGAAGCCGAACGGTGTATCACACTCTCAACTGGGGGAGACCACCAAATGGAGCCAATTGCCTCAACTGTCCACTGTGAGTCATCCTGCCCAGGGCCATAGAGCAAATCAAATACTGGATGAGAGTCCTTTGGGGACTGTACAGCACGCACAAACCAATGGGTGGCAACAGCAATCAGGCAAGAAGGGCAAGAAGGGCAGATCAAGACCTAGTTCAGGTCAATTTCCTGGCGAACAGATGCCTATGAATGAAGCCGAGCGCAAAGGCGGCTGATCCTCTACACCCGAAATAGATCTACACACTACCATTGTGATTCTTTCGATCAGGCTGAGGTAATGACAATTTGAGTGGTACCCATTGCGGCGCATCCGCCTCAAGAGCTCCTCAAAGCTGCAGAGGTAGCACGTTAGCATGGGTCATAGCGCCTATGATCGATTGCGTGCCCGACCATGAGGGTCAGCAGCGCCAAAACCGGAAATGAGCGCTCAACAGCCCGCTTTGTAAAGTATTGCTCCCCTACTTCTGGGAGCGATGGGTTCTCTCTTTTTAGTCTCCCTACATGACGGTTTTCGGGTTCATCAAATAGCAATTACCATTGGGACGAAGCATGCAAGCGTGTCATCGTTGTCGACGAACCGCACATTGGGTCATCGGGTCGTCGGAACGTCTATTCGAGAGTCTGAGGCAATGCTGTTGGGAGTTGGCGCTGGAGGGTCGGAGGCATCAGAAGGGAAGGGAAGGGTGTGCTCAAACAGCGTTTTCAATGGGGATTATCAGCTGGAACTGTATCATGCATGTGGGTGGCGGCCTCAGGATTCTGTTTATAAAGGAGACAAGCAGTTGCAGATGAATATCGTTGGACATCTTGGCCTGTGGGCGAACGGATCGCTCTGTCATGTGACATTTCTACAACAAAGCTATGGTGGTGAGTTCCAACTAATCATCGGCATAGGTGCTGACGCTTAGTGGGCCTATTGGATGTCAGAGGTACGTGAGCAATGATGTTTTGTAACGCCTCGGATACAAAACCTCGATAATTGGTTAGGACAAAAGCTAGCTAGGTACTGATCCGGAAAAGAGAGAAAAGAAGTTGGTGACTGTGAACGCTACCATATATCCCTATTTGGGTCAATCTGCAAAATAGAAGGACACCTTCTGTCTAGCTCGAGCATTCCAGGTCTGTTTCCTTAGTCATTGAGGATCCTGGCCAGAGGCAGACTACCTTACCTTACTTCCAGTCTCCAGATCGGACTAGTTCTAGCTCCAGATTCAGCTAGAGGCTACCCCACGTTTTAACGGAACGCCAAGGCCACTCAAGGTGGGGCAGTTTCGAATATATACTGCCCGTGGCCTGAGCTCTACCATTACTATTACTTCCACCCATTTCCACGTGGCTATAAAACATCACAGTGAGCGACTTCGGGTCTTTGCGCTCACTTCGCTATCCAAAGGCTCTCCCTAGCACCCTCATTGATTCTCGTTACAAAAGTTGCTACCACATCGATCACAAGCCTCGGAAGATGGAAGCTCAGAACGGGAAATCCTCAGCAAATGAGCATGTCGCACCACCTAGCTACGAAGGCAAAGGCTTGCCATCAAGCAACTCTTCGCCCGTAGATGACCAGCCGGACCCAACAAGCCTGGCGACAGCAGACGCGATTGAAGAGGGCAAGGCAGGCTGGTTTACATATCTGAAGACAAGGAATTTCTGGATCGTTCTCCTACTTGGGCTAGTACCCCTCCAGACTCCCTAATTGCCTTCATACTGACTGGACTGCTTCAGACAAGTGCTGGCACTTTGCATCACGGGCACCAATACCTTCTCTTCGCTGCTCGTAACCCAACCGTTTTCCATTCCTGCTTTCCAGACGTTCTGGAATTATGTCCTTCTCAACCTAATCTATACTTCCTACACATTGTATCGATATGGCTGGAAGAAATATGTGCACCTCATTTCGCATGATGCATGGAAGTACATAATACTGGCGTTCCTCGACGTGGAGGGCAATTACTTCACTGTCCTTGCCTATCGCTACACGTAAGTTACGACTGGATCTCAACTCAAGACACCGAGCTTACAAGAAGAAGAACTATCCTCTCAGCCCAGTTGATCAACTTCTGGGCTATCATCATGGTCGTCTTGATTTCATTCATCTTCCTGCATGTCCGCTATCGTCCCACACAAGTAATTGGCATTTTGATATGCATCGGCGGCGTTGGCATTCTATTTGGTAGCGACCACATCACACAGGGGTCCGGCTTCGGTGGTGTCACAGGCAGCAATCAACTGAAGGGAGACCTGTTTGCATTGGTTGGCGCAACATTTTACGGCATGAGCAATGTTGCCGAGGAGTTCTTGGTTTCGAAAAGGCCGCTTTATGAGGTCGTTGGGCAATTGGGCTTCTGGGGCATGTTTATTGATGGTGCCATGACGGGTATTTTTGACCGCCCACAATACAAGTCTTCTGTCTGGAACGATGGCAAAGTGGGCGGCTATTTGACTGGGTACACGCTTTGTCTTCTCATCTTCTACAGCGGTGCGCCTATCATGTTTCGTCTTGCGTCCGCCGCGTTCTTCAATATCTCTCTGCTCACGGGCAACTTCTGGGGAACGGTTATCGGGGTGAAGGTCTTCCATCTGCACATCCATTGGATGTATCCGATTGCGTTCGTGTGCATTGTTGGGGGACTGATCATCTATTTCGTTGACAAGAATGTGCTTGGAGAAGCGAGGAAGCCGTGGTTGGGAAAGAACCAGGAACGTGGCGTCAGTGGTGTAGGGACGGCGAGGAGGAGGGTTGAGCTGGGTAGTGAGCTGCCGGTGTGAGTGCGCAAATGAGTCTGCGTGATCCGTGGGTGTAGATGTTCCGCGGCTGGTGGGATAGCATCGCAACAGTGATATCACGATGGTAGACGGTAGAGTATTAAGCAACATTCGCAGGATACAGGACACCGACTGTAAGATTATACATATCCTATCTCTTTCGAAACCATGTTGTACCTCTGGAAAAGCAAATGCTTGATGCCCCTTTCCCCACACATATCTCACCTGCTTTCCACATGACTAGCTTCACCTCTAGACCCGTGTAGGTAGGCTTGGCTACTCAGGCGTCCAGCCAGCCTTATCCATCAGCAACAGCGAGTGAGCCAACCAATCAATCAACCACAATCTGGTGCTTCCAAGCAAAGGACCAAAACGCCGAAAGCACAGCCACAGGACCAATATCAATACTACATGTAGCATCTTACAGGCACGGACAAGAAGTAACCAATCACCTGGTAGAATACTGAAAATCAACCTCGCCACGAAATACGCACTCAGCCTCCCCTGCTGCGAAGTCTCCGCTCGGTGATCTCAGGCTGTATCTAGGGTGGATATTTATCATGTATATCGTAGACCGGAAGTGCATGGATACTTGATAAATGTATAGCATTGATGATGGGAAAGCATGGGTTATTGAGCTATGAGGGGGTGGTATGTGATGGGGACGCTAATCTCATTTATTGGCGAGATTGAGTAAAATAGAGTGATCGAGGGAGAATAGGATAGTATTTCAACTGGTATAGGGTAGGCATGCTGATAAGGCGAATATATATTCAAGCACGATATTGGAAAGGAATGCAAAATCTGCCCGTCATTCGACATTCCTTGCCTGGTTTCCTAGAAGAGTCTGCTTCCGATTCGCACGAGGCGAAATAAGGCCCCCCATTCTCTCCTGGTCGATTGTATCACGTGACCAAACGAGGCTACCAGGCAAAACGATATAAAACGTCTCGAGCTGCACCGTCTGAACGTCGTCTCATTCTTTGTCCTATCATCATCAGCTCACATTGTCCCATCATCCTAGTACGCTACCATCTTGTCTACGAATGTGCAAGATGTCAACTGTAGTACCACCCATGTCACCGCACGTGCGCTTTCCTCCCGAAATGTGGAGGATCACTCTCCAGAATATGCGCGAACGGAAGAGCCAGGACGAGCTCGCTTACATGTGGACTACCATCAGGCACGTTTGTCGGCAGTTCAAAGATGAAGTCGAGGAGATCTTTCGCACCGAGCATCTGCCAAAGACCTGGCTACATTTCAGTACTCGTGAGTGATTTTTCCACATTTGCAAAACTATGTTCTTCGATTAGCTATCGATTGTGCAAACGAAACCATAGTCATAATTGGGCTCTAAATGTCATAGGAAAAGCACCTCGATTCTGGTGCTTCCGTTGGGGCCGTTCGGCTTACTTCATTCCATATGTTGTATCTGGCTGACGACACCGCTATTGTAATCAATCTAGGATTTGGCCTATCAAAACGAGATAGGGCACTTGGAGAGCCAGACTTCAAGTTTGATCTCAACTTTAGCTTCAAATACTTGAAGCCAGAGCATCCAGAGAGAGCAGCGTTCTCTTTTTACCCCTCACCGCAGATGCGGCCGCCTCCTTACTGCGCAACTCGGATTCTAAGGAATCTGCGCAACGAAGCAATACTAGGTGCTGCGGGTTTAGCGAAACAGACACGACCTGCAAGTCGGCCCCGAACAATCGAATCTAGCACTGGGCTCTTCATCATCCAGGTTAGGGGTGGTTTGAATGACTCTGCCGTGACCAAATTACACATCGACGTGAAGAATGGCGAGGTGTCGTTTGAATGGAAGGAACTGTTCAGACATTTCTTTAGGGAAAAGAGCTTCATAGCGGCGGTTCCTGAAATCCGGCCGGTACCTTTTCCGTTTCTGTTTCCTTATCACAGAACTGACTCAACCCAGATCAGCAATTCAACAGCAGACGAAAAGAGTTTAGGCTCTGTTGAGAAACGGGCTACTGTGGAGAACCGTCTAACTATGATCTTTCCTTGGGCTTACAATGGGATCGCTCAACTTAAGCCTAGCCTACAAGCATTGGCAAAGAGCGACAAAGACCGATGGTGCCAATTCAGACGTGAAGATAACGAGTTTGGGCAACGGCTTCAGGAATTGCGTAATCCTGTACAGACCTGGACAGACATCGGCGCTGGCAATCCAAGAGACGCAAAGCTGTCGCTCCAGAGCTGCCGGTCCCGACGAAAGGCAGATCAAGAGATAGACATTGATGATGAAGGAGCAGTAAATCAGGCAAGGATTGATTGGGAAGTGGAAGGCAAGCAAGTAGCAGATGTTGTTCGAAGCGAAACATGGAACAAAACGATTATGGTATGCTCAAATCGCAGAGATTCTCCTGTCGGTAGACTGACGATACAGGATTGTGACTGCTGCCGTGAGATGGATATCACGTGCGACTCCAGAAGTCCAAATCCATGCAATTCTTGCATTTCCCACAGTACCGAGTGCGAGTGGTCGCTAGCCGTTTTCAACGGCTGGAACAATTCGGTACCTCCTGCCATGTGGGGCAGTAATACAGTGGGCAATCATGCGTTGCAGGACTACCAAATGCAATTGATGCTGCTTGAGCAACAGAAAAAGAAGCGGCTGCTTCTCGCGCAGTCTTCGGAAGCTGCCCACAGGGCTGCGCAAATATCAACTTCAGCTGATAATGCTTGAGCGTCAGAAGAAGAAACACACGTCGCCAGCTCGACGACAACGCTTACGATGGTTCTGTCGAAATTAGCAGGCATATGATGAGGAGTAAACGGACTAGCGTTGACAGAGGTTGTGTACCGCTTTGCAGGCCGATACAATTGTATGTGATGATGGTGAATATTTCGGGCTTTAACGATCAACGTATTCCGACTTTGCGACATAAACTCTCTTTCTCTTTTGTTGTTATACGAATAATTTAACAGAGTGGACTTGCGCTCTTTCCTTCGCCCATTTCAACCAGCTAACACAAGACTTGAGCCTGATCGGATGTTCCAGCTGCGACTCGATGCCATTTTTCAGCAACAACAGTTTCAGACCGTCGCTCCCAGAACGCAATTCTGGGAGAACTTTTCGAATGCATCCGGATTGTGGGATACACTGGCTTCCTATCGCGCAGGTTGGCAGCATCGGCATTCATGAATGTTCGCAACAATGCGTTGTTGGTTCTACGCGTGGATTGAGCTCTCACACCTCCTATGAAGAATCCCTGATCTGGCAAGAACGATGAGCGCTGCAGGAGGAGTCGAAAAATCCGATGAAAAATTTATCTATAATATCCGAAAGCCTCAGATCAGATTGAGAGACAGTATCAATGAGTACACCAAGCACCCACGCGGACGAAGCTCGAGAGATTTCTATCCAAGTCGCAACATAGTGGTGCCTTGCGCAATCAAACCATCATTCCCGGAGTCGGTCCACCTAAGCCAGCTATTCTCTGCTTTGCATCTACTAGTGGAGAGACTTGCTCAGATTCAGGTGGTCGGCTATGGTGAATCATCCCTGATAACAAGATACGTGTCAAGATATGACACAGAGGATGACGAGCTCAGACGACGGTAAGGTTCAAGCCTAAGATCAACTATAATCACAGGTACCTGTACCAGATTGATTATAAGAAAGAGCTATCCTGGAATTCTTCGATACCCCGAACTACCGTAGGTACCAACCTTCTCAAAGTACCCCATCGCAATAGTACGGACCGATGATCCACCCACAGCCTGTTCTTTCCCCCTTACACATCGCACAGCTTCCCTTGGACCCAAACGCCCATGTCAATTAGCAACTACCCGCCTATCATTACGAAGCTCACCAATCTAATCTCCCACCCCTTATCTATCCTAACACGTCGAAAGCCCCACCGCCAGAACAATAATTCACAATATCCACGCCATCCACACCAAACCATCAAGCCACGCCAGGGATTCCCATCATCCCTTATCTATCCTCCAGCCCCATCATCAACCGTTTGTGTATCCGCTCTCTTTCCCAACGGTTATTTCCAGGGACCCCCTTTTTCACAATATGTACGAGCCAAGCCAAGCCAAGCCCTTCTCTCAAAGTCCACATTGAGAGGCTGGGCCTTAGTGCTCTAGGGTTTGGGGAAGGCGCGATGAGGATACCATCGTCTGCTATACTGTTATTGTTGTGTCCATTGATCATCTGCATTTTCGAGCACCAAGCAAGCAAGCATGCATGCAGTCTCCCCAATCCCTATTCCAATCGCAATACCTACCAATACCAAGTATCAAATCACATCCTCATTCTTCAATCCTCTCGAGCATCAAAGTCCATATCTACCAAGCCTTCATCTAGCACCATAATCATACATCCACCAACTCCACTTGCACCCATCGATCCCATCCAATAACCATAGCCATAGCCGTATATCGCCATAGCTCCTACCTAACCAGTCAGTTGCCAAAACCCCCCTATCTACCTACCATCCGCTCCCCCATTCCATTCATCGCAAATCCCAAACTTCCCCTTTCCGATAGAATAGCCATAGCCATAGCTCCTACCTTACCCGTTGCAAAACGCCCCTGTCTATCGACCGTCATCTCCACTTCTCATCGAATGTTTACCATCCACAACCACAACCTTGGCACATCCAGCCTATCGCGCGTCCATCAAAAAACAAAAACAAAAACAAAAATAAATGCTATTCTTTCTTTCTTTCCCCGTCAGCGCTTCCAGCCTCAGTACCCAGCATTTAGTACCCAGCACTCCACAATAACAATAACACTAACAATAACAATAAATCATCACTATCAAATTGCCGTATCTATCGCAAATGGCGTTCCCCCCATCTCCACTCCAGTCCATTCTTTACTCCCGACATCCAGAGCTGAAAAGAAGAAGAAAAACAATTCTTCGCACCGTTGCTCCACTGTTATAAACGCCTATAACGCCCCCGTTTTTCTGTTTGGCATACTGGTGGAAGGGGGAGGAGTACTTATAGAGGACTTGCCCTCGAGTTGTTTGTTTCTTTCATTCCCTTGCACATCCCATCCCATCCCATCTCAACCCATCCCTTCCTTCCTTCTTCCCTCCATCGCCATCGCCATCGCCATCGCCATCGCCATCACCATCGCCACCTCCATCGCCATCGCCATCCCATCGCCATCCCACACCTCATCCCATGCCATCCCAGCCAACACTCAGGTCCTCCCTTCCCTTCCCTCCCCACCCCCCAATCCGACAACTGGTCACACTCCTCGCTCATCCATGCTCACCTCACTGTCACACTCCTCGCTCATCACCCCTGGCATGCTCCCACCCCAGGTTTTCCCTTCCCTTCCCCATCCGACAACTGGTCACACTCCTCGCTCATCCATGCTCACCTCACTGTCACACTCCTCGCTCATCACCCCTGGCATGCTCACCCCCCAGGTTCTCCTCTTGCGTGCTTATGTTGCTTGTGATCTATTGACATTGTTTCCAGATACTGATTCCCAATGTGCTGCGCTGCTTTCTCCCCTCATTTACTGACATTTTTTCCAGATGTTGATTCCCAATGTGCTGCGCTGTTTTCTTCCCTCATTTACTGACATGTTTTCCAGATGTTGATTCCCAATGTGCTGCGCTGCTTTCTCCCCTCATTTACTGACATTTTTTCCAGATGTTGATTCCCAATGTGCTGCGCTGCTTTCTCCCCTCATTTACTGACATTTGTTCCAGATGTTGATTCCCAATGTGCTGCGTTGCATCTTTCTCCTCATTACTGACATTTTCTCCAGATGTTGATTCCCAATGTGCTGCGCTGCTTTCTTCCCTCATTTACTGACACAATTCCAGATGTTGATTCCCAATGTGCTGCGTTGCATTTTCTTCCTCATTTACTCACATCGCTTTTGGTGACTGCTAACATATGGTGTAGGTACCCCAACATGAGCTTGGCCTTGACGTGGCGTTGGGGCTTCATCCTGCAAAGGAGACCAACAAGCTCGGGTAAGTTTGGTAAATGCCTTTCTGCTTTGCACTTCCCCCTCCCTTTGCGTTTCATAAATAATCATCCACTGGACTTTCGTATATATTTTTCAGTGCTTCTTCCTTTGAAATAGCTGTACTTTCTTGATCTCTTTTGGATTTTGCTGCTTGTGCATATTATCTTGATGGCTAGGTTCTCAACCATCGTCGCCTCCTCTCAAGGAAGAAGGATCTCGGCCTTCCTTTTTGCTGGCAAGGCACACGGCTGTGGTGATAGGGTGGTATCGAGAGTTAAGATACTGGGGGACGGGTGTATTCTAGAGGATGACAAAGCTAGATAGACGAGTAAATGAATGAATGGACGATGTTACAGTTGGAAATGACCACCAAGTAAGATTTTCGTGATGCTGAGTAAATGTGTACGTGAATGTATCGAAAAGACGCCGATACTTTTCATCGTTCAGCTTACGTTAGTGCTTAATTGTTCTAAGAACGGAGGAGGAGTTGCTGAAGTCTTCGGTACGATATGATGAGTTGTTGATCTATTGCCTCGTTGGCCTCTTAGCTTTCCGTATCCAAACAACACAACCGACTTTCCTCCCCTCGAACTTTCCCATTTCGATATCCTGTCCTGAAAGGCAGAGACTACTTCTTCTCATGATTCAAGTCTTTGCTCATTTCCATTATTGGCATAACGCGATCTGATGAAATGCTGATATGTAGGCTCTTTACCTATCTCGACTCTCACCTGTGAGATAGTGGTCTATCTGCTCTTCTATTTCCCACCGGCTTTTCTTTTGACGAGGTAAGTCTTGTCGTACCATGAGTGATGAACTTGAGGTACATTTCTGTGATACTGGTCACAGCATCTTTTAGATACGGTCGCTAGGACCGGGAAGTATTATATTTGGTTATGATCTAGGTCCTTGCTTCCTCGATTTCTCGTTCTCTTGTGCCACGGCGCAGACGGCTCTTTGCTTTTCGCCTTCTTCGCCTTCTTCTTCTTCTTCTTCTTATGTATTATTGAAGAAGATCAATTTTTCTCATATAGCTTTTGCTCTCTAGACATAATTTTCTTGATTAGGAGGACTGCAGAATGCGTCTGTCCTCTTCTTGTCCAGGACAATTTCATCCCTATCGGATTGATGCATCGGTCTCGAATCGAACTGTGCGAAAAACATTGGACGCTTCAAGTCACGACAATTTGTTGGTCTAGAATTAGGATTCTCTGTTCGCGAGCTTGCATATTTGTTTTCAGGGAAGACTTGATAGCATGATACATAGTAGATGAGTAGAAGCAACAAGCGAGAGGGATCGATTGAATGTAGCTTCTTGTATTATGTCATAAAGACTACTCAATGTATCTTAGCTAATGTGCTCGTCTATTTCTATATTTTATGTGTAGTCGTTGTAATTGCCGTTGTCGTTGATATGCTGATGCAGTTTTCGCTCGCTCCATGGCTAAACATTATGCACTATGTTCTCATTCTCGCAAGAGACCAGGTAAGTATCTCCCAAAGCCGTCCACCCAATGCTTTTCATTATATTAGACAAGGCAGTCGCAATCCCTTATGTTACCTGTCATATCCGGTTGATGACAATTACACCCGCTGCTAACTCCTAATCAAGGCTTCGTAAGCTGTTCCTTTCTGAACCACCTGAAGAAGCCCACGCAAATAACAAGTTGAAGAATAATCGTAATCCAGAACCATGGATGTCGTAGCCCATCGAGACTCATCGCCAGGTTCGGAAATACTGTCCCTGGCCCGTTGCCATCAGGTGCTGTAAGTCTCGCCACAATCGTAGCGATCGATCCAAGCACCTGCGCACAGACGAGTGCGAAGACGACGTGGAATCGCGTCAACGTCTGCAGTAGAATCATGCCGAAGCCAACGCCTTGTATGGCATCAAGGGTACCGAGCCACAACCACAGCGACCTTCCGACGAGAGCCCCAGCAAGAGGTGATCCAGCCCACGGCACCCAGGAGCCCATGCCTGAAGTCCCCCAAAGCATCTGGCACCATCGCGGGGCGCCCAGCGCCACGGCGAACATGGGCAGGATCCAGCTATGGCGTTTGGAAAGCCTAGAAAACATCCACAGCAAAGCCGCCCATAGGATGACGAAGAACAATAGTACGAGCATCCAGATCATCCACGCGGGCGCGTGAGCGGAAGAGAAGAGGTACCGCCAATTGCGGCCATACGGGGCAGAGAGGAAATAGTTTTGAATGATGACCGTGACGAAGAACCACAGGACGATCTTGCGACGGGTTACGGAGGTATAGAATGACGGAATCTGGCCCGGCGTTTGGCGGTAGTAGTCTGGTAGTCCAAGATAGAGCACTGCGCCGGTTGCCCAGAGGAGGAACGCGATAGGCGTGGTGATTCCGGTCAGCGTGGGGCCGTAGATTGTGGTCTTCTGCACCACGATGCCACGGAGAGTTTCTTGAGTTAGTGACGAGCCCCAGAACCAAAGAACTACAACGTAGATTTGTTGGGAGCCTTGGATGACGCAGGCACGGAAGGACCAGGTCGCGACAGGGACGGAGCCTTCGCTGCCGAAATTCAGGGAGAAGAAGAAGGCGCCGCTGGAGGAGGCGACGGCGTAAAGGGCTGTAGCGAAATTCTGGATCCAGCCTCTGCTGGAGACTGAGGTACCGTAGGGTGCTAGACCTAGGAGGAAGAAGGCCATGCCGTAGAATGCGAAGGGGATTGCGAGAACGAAGACGGATTTACAAGTGCGAAAGATGACCCACCAGACGATCGAGCCGACAAGGTAGATACTGGCGAGGATGTAGAGCTTTGTCGCCGCCTCACCAACCTGAGCTGTCAGTAGGGTGATCTGATAAGAATTGGCGGCAATGATCTGGCCGAAGGCTAGAAGGAAAGAATAGAGCGGCCATTGGCCAATCCTTGTCATAAGGACCTTTTCTATTCCCGTGGGAGGCTCGTAGTCTTCGGCGAGAAGGTACTGATCAGCTCGAAGGTCCGAGTCCACGAAATGATCAGTGCTGTCGATGGATGCATCATCCGCAGCCATTGGGAGTCTGAAGACGGACGATGCTGGTGTCGAGGCGGCAGACTTGCCCATCTTGACACTTCGAAATCGACTGAACCAATCTTTCTCGCTCATGGTTAGATACTCTTCGATGCATAGCGGACCCTCCGAAGATTTGCCGTTGAGCTTGTCGAGCTTCTTGTCGAACGCATTGTAGTACAATCCAGTAGGGTCATTGAAGAAAGGTTCAACTGATTGTAATTTGTAGTCCTTCTTTCCTTGGACCACGGCACCCATACTGAGGTGAGCCGCTGCAGGTGCTGGGACGGGACTGTTTGACCTTGTGACGCTAGTGGAGTCCGATCCGAGCATTCTATCCTCTAGACCTGGTGTACCCGGCCTTGAGGAATTCTCAGATGCTGACGAGCTGGTACGACGAGCAAAATGAGATCGTGTGGGCACGCCAGCGCTCGCGTTTCCCAGAGATAGGCGGAGCGCGGCCAATTTGCTCATTTTCTTTTGGTTCTCCCTTTGCTCAGGATTGAGCATGTACTCGTCGATGATGGCTTCATTTCCGTTATCTTCCCGGTCCGTACGCTCATTTGTACTTTCATCACCACTGAGGCTGCCGTCTAGTACATCACCTCCATGAACTACATCATCTTGGAACATGAATCCTCGAATATCTCCTTGACTAGCATTGTTCCCATCCAGTCGCTCACCGTCGCTACTTTCGGTAAAGCGAGACACATGTCTTCCGGCCACTTGCGCTGGTAAGGACGGTACAATGGGCGTGTCCTGCACGGTCATGCTGAGGCCGCTGGACTGTCGGGCCTTGCTCCTACTCTTCCGTTTGAAAAAGTTCGAAGGGCTCGAAGATCGACTACCGGGAGCGGTGACCGTTCCGGTTGGGGAGGCTGCTCTGGAACCTGGGCGTGATTTCGTGAGTCTCTTGCGTTGTCGTGATTCGCGCTTTGGACCGTGCCCAGGTCCAGTCCTAAGTCCCAGTGAGAGAGGTCCTCTTCGACGGCCCTCTTCTCCTGAAGGACTAGGTGCACGTGTAGACTGTTCACTTGGAGGTGCACTTGGCGGCGCAGTGGCAGTTGGTGTGGCCCCTTGTCCAGTCCAGAAGCGGGCAGGGGACGAGATACCGGAATGCATTGCCGAGAACCTTGACGTCGTCTTAGTTCTTGTCTTGAAAGCTTGCTTTTGGCTTATAGCGATAGCCGTATCTTGCATCACACTGAGATCTTCTTTCCATTGGGCAACGGGGAATCGCTGTTTGGCGGCTCGTGCTCTCATTTTTGCCCGTACACTAGTATTGGAGGCTATCGCGGCGTGGATTGCCATCTTGAATTGGCTGATCAGATGTTTGCTGGTCGTCGATTCAATAGTGAACCACCACCCCGGCATATTACCCAGACCGCCCACCCTAGCACCAACGCCAAGTGCCCCTTTCCGGCCAAATTCAACGGCAACTAACCCAAAAGGCTCATCACGCGAGGGTATTAAAGCGAACTCGGCACCACTGAATATGTAAGGGGGAAGAGCAGTGAATTCGGGCTTTGAGTATACTCGATCCGGGTAGAGTTGCATAAGTCTACCCAGCTTCAGGGCGGCAAATCTTCCGTACAAATCAATGACAGGTCCAATACAGATAAGTTGTGCTTTCGAGTGCTCCTCGAGAATTGCTGGAAACACATCAGCGATGAGATCCACCCCTTTTTGGTGGCTCCAACGACCGACGAAAACGAAGAGCTCTGCTTCAGGATCTGTCTTGAGTCCTGCCCATTCCTGAGCCTGGCGTTTGAGATCACCGCGACCAGCCTCGAAAGTCTCATCCACATTGATGTCCTTCAGGTTCAGGGGTTGCTTATCCCAGCCCTCGGTATCGGTCGGATCCGGATTTGGCAAACCCGCGACTTTGTGAAGGCCCCACAGGATCGGGTACCTGGCGAAAGATCGTTTGCCATATTTGGCAGACACACCTGCCGCGCCATATCCTTTCTGCCAAACACGTAGGTAGCTGGCGCCGGCATGAAGAAGATTGAAGACCTCGCCAAATTGAACATAGTCGCTGACTACTTCCGGCTTCAGGTTGTAAACTCGACACACTTCGTCAAACTCCGCAGGAGTCCGCATTGGCCACAAGCCTTGGAACTCGGCGTTATGAAGCGACAGACAGCAGGGTATAACGCGCGGAAGCAGATGCAACGGAGCGACAGCTCCGTGATAGTCGTTGATATGGTAGAGGTCGATAGGAAAACGTCTGATAATTTCCGCAATAGAGGAATTCCAGGCGGAGTAGTAAACAGCGCTATCTATATCGTCCATACGTTCGGGATAAGGATTCTCCTTGGTCTGCTGACGAAAGACTGGCGCATCGAGCAAGACATATGTGATGTTTCTAAGGTGGTGGTATTGGACTTGGATGGTATATTCTTGATCTAGGATTGTCACCGTGATCGGTTTGGCTCGTTGATCCGTAGGATATTCTATGCCACCCACGCAGGGGACCACCCAGATCAGATCCTGATGCTCAAGATGCTTAGACATCGTTTGCGCCATGACACCCAATCCACCAATCTTGATTTTGATCTCCCAATCATCGATGTCGTATTCCATCGTGGCAATCAGGATGGTCTTGCGATTGGCGTTGACCATGACATTAGATTGACTCGGGTCAACCTTCTCACGCTTGTTGTGCGGTAGCCAAGGAACGAGGGCGAACCTCTCCTTCATCGCGACGGGTAAAATGCTATGCTTCTCGGATCTGCCAATCTTGTTGAATTTGACATCATAAAAGAGACACAGGTACAGCCAAGCACCGATTGATGCGGTGATTATGGGGATCACAATGAGAAGAGCGTAAACAGCTGCCTGTCTCCACTGAGAGCCGATCGGAGTCAGGGAGAAGCGCATATCGCCGTCGTTGACAGCGATATGGTATGCGACATAGGGCGCAGGCGGATAAGCTGTGACATTGACGACGTTCTTGAGCAAAGAAACCGGAGAAAGAAGGTCCAGTACGCCGTCCAAATCAACGTCTCCATAAGCACGCGTAAGATCGGGTTGGCCGCTCGGATTGGAGCCCCATACATTGACCTGGAATTCTGATGGCCACTCGGTCATGAAGTCGTACTGCCATATGCCTGTGTCGTTCTGCTTCATGATATCTGCGAGTCCGGAGTCGTAGCCGTACTGGTTGAAACTGCCATGGAGGAAGATGTGAGGGTACCTTCGGGGTATGTGGTTCGAGCCAACGAGGTCACCTTGCTGTTGATGATTACTGCTACCCGTTTTTCGGCTCCAGTACTCAACCTGGACGTGTTTCCCGGTCCACGCTTGCGCTTGAGTGCCAGACCAAGGCTGACTCTGGAGAGTGGTATTGCCACCCTTGTAAGGTAGCCAATCACTCCAATTCGAACCCCAATTGGTCGAGTAGCGAAATGAATCCGCGCCAGCAGCCTTATGAGCTATGTACAAAGATTTGTTGGCGTTCTCATAGAGGAGAGAGCTGGAATAGTTCGCTATGCGCGGGAATATCATAGGGTTATCGTGCTGGCCAACGCGAATGAGGAAATGATTGACCGCATTGGTGGAACTGTTGCCTATCAGTGTTGAGATATTTGCAACATTAACAGAGTGTACCCCGTCCGGAACGTTGCTTATAGTGCCAGTAATTTTCCAGAGTGCGGGAATTTGGCCCGTGATGGGACCAGTGTATCGCGACACTCTGGCTGTAGTGTCGTTGACGGTTGTGCAAGAATAATCATGGATGGATGGTACCCTACCATCTTCGGTCGTGGAAGTTACGGTGATTGCCTTTTGAACTTCGTGGCAATTCATCTCGTCCGAAAAGAAGAGTTCAATTGTGACATTCGGATGATCAAAGGCGCTGGAATTCGAGAGTATTCGAGCATCGTGTCCAGGGTTGAATTTGGTAATGACGGGAGATGGTCGAAGCCAGTTATTGATGGGAACGTATGCTTTGAAACCAAATGGGGGCAAGGTCATGAGACTGAGGCATCCATCAACCTCGGTTTTGTTATCCATTTTGAGGGACTGCGGCGTTGATCCTAATTTGACAGTGTCGTAAGGGTAGAAAAGATTTTTGACAGTAGTGCCTTTGTTGAATGGAGCGATCAATCCGGTGACGTTGTTGGTGCAATCAAAAACGTACGTGACTTCTTTGGCGTCATTGTGGAAGACGAGCCATACGTCTTGAACCTTACTGCCTTTGGTAGTAAAGTCTTGGACATTTGGCCAGCCAGAACGCCGGACAGACCACAGGCCGGTCTCTGTTGGGGTTCCAAGGGACCCAGGCAGGTATATCGGGCGAGTCTGTTTGGCAATGGTCTCAACGTAGAATCCATCGTTGAGGACTGGATATCGCTGTCGCATCTCATACATTGTTGTCATAATGTTTCTAATAGGGTGTGATGGATCTCGGTGATCAAGACTATTCCAATCGTCTTTGCATCCCTCACGGCAGCTCTCTGCAGGCCAAGTGGAAAATTTCGCGTTTCCCACAGTGTAGCATCCATGGTCTTGCCATGCGGTAGCAGAAGTCATGCTCTGGCGACCGAAGACATAATTGCTGGCAGTATTATCCAGAACATAGTACGCCTGCTCTTCTCCCCATTCAAGCATAGGAATACCGGGTAGGAGCATGGTGGTGACGTAATTGGCTAAGATCTGTTTTTGAGTGCCATCGATGATCGTAGGCCACCTGAATACGTCCTGATTCTGGGCTCCATACATATGTCGAGGATCAAAGACACCGGTATTGGCGTTAATCAGATCGTTTGTATTGATGAAGTCGTTCCACGCGACAATGAAATCGGTCGGAGTTTCGCCTTTAGCCCCTAAGTCACCGTCCATTCCAAGGAACCTTGTCAGGGCCCGGTACGTCGAGTAGTGGAAGCAAGCAGAGTCGAATGCATTCTTGCCCTTCGCACGGATGAACAACTTGTTGTCCGCGGTATCAGTAGTCAATTGTACAGCTTTGGTGGTATCATTGATGGCCTGCCCCGGGATCGTCAACGTCAATGAACTCATCTACTGGGGGATTCAGTGCAATCGCTTACCATAGACGGCTCTTTGCCCCGGCCCAGGTAAACGGCTCCGAATGCATTACCTGAAACAATCTCGCCTGGGATGAAGAAGTTCTTCTTCCCAAACCTGGCGGCACAATGGCGGAGATAATCTGCGAATTCTCCTTGGGCATCGACGGTAATCTGCTGACCTTTGTCCATTCGGAAGCCATCGATATCGAGCGAGGCGATCTGAATGCATGAAAGGTGTTGAATTTTTTCGCGAACGGAAGGTTTCCACTCGCGCAGGCGATCTTGGACAGATGCAAACTTTGATATCTGACGTCTAACAAAACACATCGCATCAGTAGAGTACAGAAGTATTGCTGTTCGGTTGAACTTACTGCCACTGCAGAAGGTCAGCATTATTGCGCCTCAGGTTTCACATCCCACATCCAGGACTTACTTCAGGATAAATATCAAAGGCAGCAATATCGCCATATTGATCGAATTCGCTGTCACGACAGCCTTTGAGGTACTCACTTCCGTTGGCGAAAACTTGTTCTCCATCTGAAGATCATCAGCTTTCATGGTTAGTATCAGTGGGGGCAAGTTTCACATACAATCGTCCCAAAATCTAGGGTATTCGACGTCACAGACCTCAAGTTCGGTGTTGTTGAATTGGAAGTCATGATACCTGCGGCTTGTCTTCCATACATCGTTGTACTCGCTGTAACTGAGGGGTGTCGAAACGTTCAAGAACCCCTCAAACCCAATCAGATCTCCCATGGTCGCCATAGTGTTGTCAAATACGACATACATGCCTCGGGCATGCATCTCATCGATACACTCCCGCCAAATTTTGATGGTGGCAAAGTGAGGATCCAGAAGGGTCAAGTCTAGAGGACTGAAGCCATCAGAGCCCCAAGGAAAGTTGATCATAGGGCTACCTGCGAGGTAAATTCCCTTGATACCCATGCCAGCCAGGTAATCTAGAGTATCTTGAAGTCCTTTGACATCGCCGCCGTGCCTCAGCTGTGTCCCCGTGAGGTCATGTTCCCATGCCGTGCCGTTGGCGTTGTCGTTTGTAGGATCTCCGTTGACGAAGCGGTCCAGCATCAAGGTGTAGAAGGGAAAGCGCCAATTGTCTGGTGATGGCATGTACGCTATTTGCCGTCAGCATATCCTCGCCGCCAGAAGGAACGTACGTACTGTGGTTCGGCCATTGGCCCCAGTAATGCAGAGGGTCGGTGGCTGTCTCATTCTCGTTGAGATTCCATAGTACTTGGTCGGGCTCGTACTTTATACAGCGACATGTAGTGGTAAAGAGCAGCAGTAGCGAGGCAAGCGTACCTGCCCTCATGGTGTAAAACATGTCATGGAAGACAAGAGTACGCTTCGCAACCAAGAAGCGCAGAAAGGCAGTAAGGAATACCTGTACGGTTTGCAACGAGCGACAAGGATGAGGATGAGTAGATTGACGAGAGGTGAAGGAGGTTTTATTGAAGAGATGAGAGCAGCTACCCGCCTGCAAGATGGCCTTCACTCTAGCCATGCTGTGATCTACCGGGAAGGGACAGGGTGGGGTGTATAAAGTTCAGATGCATTGGCTGGTCTCACGATGTGTGAATGAAACCAAACCAGGTGAGGGTAGTTTAGTAAGGTAGGGTAAGGTAAGGTAGGTTGGAAATCTTCGAGACCCCTGTCATCTGTCATCACTTGGGGTTGGACGAGTCGGAGGTGTACACGCTTTGACAAGATGAGTAGCTAGCTGTGAGTGGTAGTAGGCCTTGAGGAGGACCACTTTATTGACATCCGACGCTAGCCCTGATCTTGTCGCCATGGATTGCGATACTTCAGAGCTTGCCAGAGCTTGCCACTGCATGGAGGTAGTCACTTACTGGAAACTGATGGATGAAACGTCATGCCTCTAAATAAAACGTTTCGTAACTCTTTCCGGCACTAGTCAATATCTGTGACTATCCTTGGAATTGCATTTTCAAAGTATGCGCATGCGCATATCGACTCAATAGGACTCCAGTCCGAGGAAGCTTTGTTAGCTACCGCTGCAGAGGATGCCATTAGCGCCGGTAGTGGTAAGATATGGCAATTCAGGGCATGGCCGAATGCGATCGCCCCAGTAAGGGCATCGTCGAAGGTCGATCCCCCGTCGATGGCACGCGGGAACAACATACGTATGTGGGTGATCATCAACGTGGCTATAGATGGTACTGCATGTTAGTAGAGGAGGTATTTCGGTCGATGGCAAGTAGATCAGCATCGAAGTAATTGGCTGTGACTTCCCGATACTTTCTTTACAAATTATTGATAATACGATAGAGAGTCGAAAAGGGATGCAGGGTAACAGATCGCCACCTGGTGTGCAAGGCAGATTGTGCTATGTGATTGGCCCAAGGGGCTACCTTATGCACTGCATGCGTCCATAGGCGGGGCATACTGCCGCTGCAGCTGCGATGCACGTCTCCATTGGGAATTTCATCAATGCGCTTGGCTTCATGGAGCCTATTCAATGAAAAGACTCCAAGAAATGTTGAACGATCCTGAGGCGTGGAAAAAGTAAGTAGCAGAGGTATGATTGATTGTTGGCAGGATATTACAAATCTTACCAGGAGGATGTCGTAGAAACGCGCGGTTCAAAATAGCAGTCGTTAAGGTTCGGGCAAATCATCAATCACGCCGTCGAGAATTTCGTCGTGATTTTCAAGGCTTTCGAGAGTCGAGACGTCGCGCCAACCTGGGATGATCCTTTAATTTTAGGTAGCTCGGTCTTCCCTTTCAAGACCGAAAATTGTCGATCTTTGCTCGTTGCGCGAGAGATGCGTCCTGGAATACCCTTAGTCAACGGTTGCTTCCGCCCCTGACGGTCTTTGACGTGTGTTCTTTCCACTGTCTCGGATCTACCACCGCAGCTGCCAAGACTTACACTATCTCGCATAATCGAACATCCCAATTTATGCACGATATATCAATATAATGCAGTCTTCTGAAGGTGGATAGAAGCCACGCTGTGATCATGCAGTGCATTGGTGAAGTGTTGCACGACATGTGCCGATTGGTCTCGTCCCCGCTCCTGGCAGAGTTCCGGCGATAATTATCCAACTGATGTGGACCCAAGTGGAGTATATATTCCCAGTTGTGAGTATCACAGCTGTTTAGATTCTTTCCTCACTTACCGATGGTTTCCGACGCAGGCGATATATCCAATGGAACGACCGCGGGGATTATTGATGCATCAAGTCGAACTTCGATGCTGGTTGCCATGCAGAGCCCGCAGTGATAACATGTCAAATCCATGGGTTCCAACATACCGCTGTACCCCAGAAATTCAAAAGCTGAAATCCCGCTGCAGTGGTTTCTCCGTGCGTTGGTCATATCCGGACGAACATGGCTGTGAGCATCGGCGTTGTACGGTCGAGTCATGACTGGAGCCTACCAGACTGCTGGCTACCTCAACCCTTATGGAATGAGGTCTGGCAGTATGCACGACTTCCCAACATTATTACAAGCCATGTTTCAGGAGTGACGACTCTGACAATCCGTGTGGGTATCGCTCCGAGAGGTCCTGTCCTCGCGTGGTGGTAATCCATACAACTCTGGTACATTCTTAGCACGCATTGCGACTGGTGTCTACGATAAAGCTACCCCAGGCTTTCGAGACAGCTTTGCAGCGCATTGGGAATTTGTACTCCCCAGGGAACTCGGAACTTATGCGTTATTGAAGCTCCGAGCCTTGTCCACAGAGCGCCGTTACCCTCATGACAGACAGATCGTTGCATCCATAGACCTTGAAAACTCCATTTCTGTCATAATCTTACACTGAACTTGCTTGAAAGGTATATCGTTCATTGGGCTCTTCGTCGTTGATGGGTGTATAATTCATCAAGCCACGGCTTTGCTTAAGGGGTAACTCAGCAAGGCCTCTCCGCTCTCGGGGCCGAGGCGCGAAGCCACCTTAGGCGCGTGGGATCACGATTGACAATCCCAAGCGTGCCAAGACGGGGAGAATCCGCGTCGAGGTCAACCCCAATAGAGTATAGGGGGTGCATGCCGCCCTATGAGGGTGAAAATCGTACCAGCAGGTGTACTTGAGGCTGTGCTAAGGGTGACGTGTCACCCTTGAGGCCTTTGTACTTCCGGTACGTTTAGAAAGGATAGTAAGGTAGGCACGACTTCTTTAGTTTAACTAGACAATTACTATCTTATAAATTAACTTGTCTTAAGAAGATTCAGTTTATTATCTTATCTTTAAATACACGTAACGGGGATAGGCCTACGTGAGAAATATTGCATGATACATATTAAAGTATTGAAAGAAAATTTCTCAACGGGCATATGGTCTAGTGGTATGATTTTCGCCTCGCAAGTCGTAGAATGTGAAAGGTCGTGGGTTCGGTAATGCCTCCACGTTCAATTTAAATTAATTAAATTAATTTATTCTCAAGATCCCCACTTTGTCCACATCCTGATCCTCATCTTATAATCATATATTTGGAACTTAGACTTTTTGTTAATTTTCTTTTGCCATCGTCTTTGTTTCAAGGGGCAATTCCACTACAGAATCAGTCACAACAAGCCAACTTATTCAGTGCATGCCAATCATTAGAGACGTCACATAACGTGATAGTCCTGAAGGAAAAGAGTTTCATCTAAAGCTGCTCTGTCACAAAATCCCTGCTCTATGTCAGCGTCGAGGCACCCTTGCTCCAGAGCCTTGCAAGGACTGCTCCTTGAACAAAGGGCCGTTCACTAAGTGCATTTTACTTTATGGCCAACTCTATGGCGGGTGCACAAATTGCTCACCCTCGCATGATCGCTGTATTTGTGCAAAAAATGGTAAGTAACAGTCAAGCAGACCATGAATCCAAAATCCTAATGATATTCGGCTAGATCGGCGAGAAGAGGCGAGAACATGGAGCACAAAGAGGAGAACCAAGAGGCTAAAGTCGGAGGAATAACAGCATGAATTAAGTCCCAGTACGAGCACACCGAAGCTGATGCCACCTCCGAATGACGTGGTCGCTAGTCCATCAGTATCCGAAGACTTCATAGTCATTGGAACACTGGAACTTGCAAGCCCATCCAAATATGACCTTGCATCAGGTCACCTCAAACTTCTCCTTGATGTTTTAGATGATCTTCAAAAGACTGTCCGGCGAAATCGTGACTGTAAGTTGATATAATGAGCTCATCAGCAGGAACACCACTAACACGTAATGTAGCGCTTCGTCCGAGCTTGGAAGTTGGATTTCAGAGGGTTAAAACGAAAGAAACCGCCGCCTGGAAAGCCTCTGGACGCTCGCCAGAGTCAAGAAGCCGCCTCATCCGTCCCTCAAATTCTCTAGAGTCGAAAACCGCCCATTATTTTCACCAGCCTTCATTTAAACCAAAATCGGGTCGTGATGGCAACACGGCAGATTTGAGCAACCCCTGCACCGCTATCATATCCTTCGCCAAGATGAGAGGTCAGAGGGTCTAAATTACTATCCTCCTCAAGTCTTACAAGCGCATGAAGACTTTGCATACGATATTTTAGCATCAACGCATTCTGTGGTTGTCGTTGCATACGGCAGCCATGTTCAAGACCGAATGTTTCGAAGCCAGAAGATTAAGGAAACAATTGTTCCACTTTGGGCTTTGGGAAGAGTACTCTGATGACTCCTTGTACTATTTATGAGAACAGTTTTGAAAATGAGGAGGAGCACTACCGCTTTCGGAGTATTGTGGTCTTCGCGAGCCACCCACAATGCCTTTTCTATCAGCCGAGAGATAGCCCTGTCGCCAAGCGACAAGATAAGACGCTGAAGGTAGGTTTTCAGGTCGTAGATCACGCAATCCAATTCGATGAGGACTACTATCGGTCCCAGAGCGGCGTGCCATATCCGAGTCAATGAAAGCCCACTATTTACAAGCAGCAGGGTTAGCGCTTGCAGACAAAGCACCCGAGCTTCTGTCGCTGCAGGAACCGATTGTTGATCTGCAGGCGCAAGCAAACGATCCTGGTGGAAATTCACGACGTGACTTTGGAGAATGGGATTCCTTCTTCAATCCCAGACCGCATAGTAGAGACACTTTACGCAAGCTCCTCCCCGGGGCAATTCAAGCCACGAAACTAGCAAACTCAAAAGAGTGGTTATCCTTCTCGGATTGTGATTTAGATACACAAGAATGGCTCAAAGGAAACGGACCAATTCTTTTCTATGACCAGCCGATCTCAAGTGTCGAAGATGTTTCAAAGGTCCTTGTACGCTGCATGGAAAGCAAGTGACAGATCAATTAGTATACCCCTAGTTGGGTCTCTGAGGCTTCCAGCGATCCTGAATGAGCTGATGCGAATTCAAGGGGCCGCTCTTTTGAAGAAAACGCGTGCTAACCAGGATCTTTGGCAACGTCGGTTCGACGGTCAAACAATCGACATTGTTTGCCCCCGCGGAGTAGAGAAGTTGAAAGACACAAGACCGGGCTTCGCATGTCGTAGGAACAACGCTTATATCCAGAGGAAAGACAGATGCTACTCAGGATGTATGAACGACAACATCAGAATGAAACCCGTGGAAGACATCGAATCTATACATCACTCACGTATTTACCATCTATCTTACGCTCCCGTCGGCGAAACCACACAAAATGGTGAGAGGTACTCGTCGTTACTTCGATCTTCGAAAGATGACGGTCCCACTTGCCCGGCTGCTGTGGAGTGCTGGTACAAAATATGCCAGGAAGACACGGAATTGGTAGGAGGTGGGATTGAATATTTGTATGACAAAGCACGGTGGACACTGGGCTTCAAACGACCTTTGTACGTCGAACGTCAGATTCAATGTCTTCACTGCAAAAACAGGACCGAGCTACTTACTTCTTATAATATCTTAAAGTAATATTCTAATTTCTATAGAACAGAGAGTAGAGTCGAGGATAACTATAAGAGAGATAGTAGTCGTAATCTTTAGGTTATAAGAGTTGGGACTTTTAGCGGCTATCTTTGTTATTCCTGAGGTAGGCTATCACATGTATAGGTAAGGTAGGTAGGTAGGTACCTACCTTAGTAAGTCACAACCTCGGGGAGCTAACTTTTTGCCGATGTGAGCGTTAGGTAAGCTGACTTCCTGCTCACCCTGCTCCCTCGCTAAAGCGGCGGCAGATCTTTGTTACCTTCTCTTGCCAAGACCAAGTCAGCTATCACTCAACACCTTCGGGCTCTTTCACTGTCTGCAACAAACCAACGAATCTTTGCCAAGCCTTCCGTCGCCGATATGCAGTCTATGCAGCGACGCTTTGGAAAATTTCTCCCACGGACTGCAGATGAGGCCCAGGTTGGAGTGCTACTCAAAGACTTTGAAGATGCCGACATCATGCTTGCTAAGGTTTTCCCTCCAATTAAACACTCTCGATTGAGTCACGGCTAATTTGGGCTGGTGACAGATCATTGAAGCGTCCAAGGCATGGCGAGACTCGTGGAGGGATATCCTAGGAACCCAGCAACGTCTCATTTATGGCTTTGAATCCATGTACGCTCCGATCATTGGGGGCAACGAGGAATACTCGGCACATGAGCCAGTGATGACCCCACAAGACACAATGAAGAGAACTACCAAATTCCACACCGCCTACGACGAACTTCGGACAGACCTGCTCGAGGAAGTCGCCGCGGTCGACACAAGGATCGTGAAACCTGCGCAGGATGCAAAAGACTCGATCCAACCTATGAAAAAAGTCATCAAGAAACGGGGGGACAAAAAGGTCTGCCGATCGCCCTAAAAGGCATCCAACAGCCGTGCTGATGTATGCAGCTGGACTTTGAAAAGTACCAAGCAAGAGTTGATAACGGGCGGAAAAAGACTAAGAGATCAGAGCGTGACAATGCGGCTCTAGAGAAGGCAGAAATTGAGTTAATACGGGCTAAAGATGTATGTTGTATGTCTCCTTTGATTGGGCAGAGAGGACGCCTTACATATACCCCATCTACAGAAGTTCTTATAGCTATTGCTAGATGTTCGAATATGGGTGAAGTGACCCTGCTGATTATGAATAGGAGTATGAGATCGCGGACGATCATTTGAAATCCAGTCTCCCATCCGTCGTCACCGCTGCTTTTTCGCTTCTTCCTCACCTTCTTGCAACCCAGATCATGACACAATATACCCTTCTTGCCCAATACTACACAGTGCTACACACCTTTAGTAACGAGGAGGGCTTCCCAGACCCGCCCCAGAGTGCCGACCAAATCATACACTCGTGGGACGAAGGGTTTCGACCAGTGAAGAATGAAATTGAGACTGGTTTGGCATTTATTGCCAAAGGTAAGACCGTACAGACGTCCATGCAGATACAAGAGAAACCACATGGTTCCGTTACTGGTCTCAATATTCGCAATGGCGTATCTTCGCAGGTCCACCGCCGTCCAAGTAATCAGGCCGCCATTAGTGACAAGCCATATAATTCTACGACTGGTCTCAACGTTCGTAATGGTGTATCTCAGCGTTTACCAAGCAATCAGTCCAAATCATCAAAACCCCGTCCCCACCCGCCAAGCGCTTCGTCAGATTCACCTTCGCCCGAATATAGAGAAAACCGGCTCAGAATATCTTCCGTTCCATCTCAAACATCACTAGGATTGGCAACGCCTAACTACAATCCATCCGCTATCACAAGTCCATCTTCCGGGGATCCAGCAATGCATGCCCCTGCTGGACCTCGAGGCGACTACTTTACTAGAGATCGGCTGCCGTCGAGTTCCTCCATGGCTTCGATCGCAGCAGGCAAGAAGAAACCCCCGCCACCTCCACCAAAAAGGATACCTTCGACGCAAGGGATCTGGGTGACTGCGCTATATGAATTTGCAGGGCAAGGACAAGGCGACTTGGCATTTAGGGAAGGAGATCGGATTAAGGTGGTGAAGAAGACAGATAGTACTGATGACTGGTGGGAAGGGGAGCTGAAAGGTGTGCAGGGAAGCTTTCCAGCCAATTATTGTCAACCCATATAGGATACCCAAGGATCGTAAATACTGATTGCATAGGATTGATCAAGTCCAACAACACTGAACACTGTTTATAACATTCATGATTGCCAAGAGATTTGAAGTCGTAGGAAGAGTCCGGAGTATGTGCTTGCAATCCGGTAAGAAATTCGTAGTCATATTTCGAGCCGAACGCATTGTATAGAAAACGAACCTCATCGTCTTCCCCGCATCTCCTTAATTCTGTGAATTACTTGAGAGTGCTTGTATCGATGATGGCTGTCAATGCGACCGAGATTCTCAAGAAGCCATTATACGGTACTGATACTACAAAAGAACTACGTATCAATACTGACGATACTACTCCGTAGTCTTCGACCTTCCGCCGGAACTTCTGGTCACCCTTTACTCAAAAGATGCCACGGTCCTCCAAAATCTCCCGGACGAAACCCCGCAGCTACTATCAGACGTCCAACAAGAAGAGCGGGATAGGGTTAGCTTAGAGACGAGGCTTTCGACAACCTGCCACCTTTGTAATACTTCCTTTGCTGGCGTCCAAGAGCAGCGTCGCCATGTTAGATCAGATTGGCACAATTACAACTTGAAACAGAAGGTCAGAGGAGTACAATCAATTACGGAAGATGATTTTGAAAAGCTGGTCGATGAATTGGATGAGAGCCTATCGGGATCGGGTCCAGAGTCATCGGAATCAGAAGCCGATGAGGAGGGGCTCAAAGAGAGTACCTTGAGGGCTTTGTTGAAGAAGCAAGCCAAGGTGTCCACTGGACCTGTGAAAGAGGAGGATTTCATGCCAAAAAGGCTTAAAAGAGGAGCTGGTAAGCCACCGCTGCTCTGGTTCTCTACACCACTGCTTCCTTCAAATACCTCACTTGGGGTCTACAGAGCGCTCTTCAGCGTTACCGAACAGGAAGAGACAGATACGGTCAATGTACTCCGAACAAAACAGCTCCGCCCTGTTCCCGTGAAGCCCATACCAGCAGATCGTTCAAACGGCGTACCTCTGCCCTCCACCATGACTAGTCCTTCAATCTTCATGTGCATGATAGGAGGAGGCCACTTTGCAAGCATGATCGTATCACTGGCCCCTAAGCTCGAGAAGCATTCTACAGGCTCTGAGCAACGTCAAGCTATTGTTATAGCACACAAGACGTTTCATCGCTATACTACACGCCGGAAGCAAGGAGGTGCCCAGTCATCCAACGACTCTGCCAAGGGAGCTGCAAATTCCGCAGGTGCTCAAATTCGAAGATACAACGAAGTCGCTCTTGAGCAGGAGATACGCGCTCTACTTACCGAATGGAGAGATCTAATTGGCAATGCGCAGCTTATCTTCATCCGTGCTACGGGTAGTTCAAATCGCCGGATCCTGTTCGGTCCGTACGAGAGCCAAGTTCTACGACAAAATGATACTCGAAATCGCACATTTCCGTTCAGTACCCGACCCGCTACTCAAGCAGAGCTGATGCGCTCCTTCGTCGAGCTCACGCGTGTGAAGGTCAGCGAGGTCGATGAAGCAGCTCTCGCAGTAGCTGCAGCCGCTGCAGAAGCGGAGTCCACTAAGCTCGCTCAGACCAAAGCAGCTGCTCCTCCGCCAAAATCGAAACACTCCAAAGAAGAGGAAGAAGCGTCACTTCACACCTCGCAACTGCAAGCACTGATCCGCCGCTCCAAAGCCCCTGCACTTATTTCATATCTTTCCTCCCATGCTCTGTCTGCCAACTATGAATTTTATTCCCATTCGACGCAGGCGAATCATCATGCTCCAACACCATTGCATCTAGCTTCCTCCATCAATTCTCCAGCTGTGGTACTAGCCCTTCTTACGAAAGCTGGCGCTGATCCTGCTCACCCCAATGGCGAAGGTAAGCCTGCTTTCGATCTAGCAGGTGACAGGGCTACAAGAGATGCGTTCAGAGTCGCCAGAGGTGAGCTAGGTGAAACCAAGTGGAAGTGGAACGCCGCACACGTGCCGGCCCCGCTGTCAAAAGATGAGGCCGACTCACGCGGTCAGCATGGTAAATCCGAAGCCGAAAGAGTTGAGAGTGAACGGAGGAAGGCGGAAGAAGAACGGTTGAGGACAATGCCACCTACAGTTGATACGACGGCTAGAAAGAGTGGTAAGGTTCTCGGTACGCAACCTAAGACTGCAGAAGAAAGGAGAATGGAAGATGCCAGGGGTATGACGTCGGAAATGAGGATGAAGGTTGAAAGGGAGAGGAGAGCGAGAGCTGCAGAGGAGAGGATGAAGAGGATGGCCGGCTGAATGTTGGTATGAGCTTATGAATTACAATTTTCATGAAGAAGTGAAGAACATTTACTGGGATGTAATTTGGCGGCAACGAACAACCATGAAAGTCATGAATGGCAATCGTTGCTCCAAGATGTAAGCGATCCGTTTGATATCCGTCTTTGATGAACTCTACTGTTGAGCTTCAAGTAATATTTCGGCCATCAGAAGCAGCGATGCATAAAGACACTGACAGCGTATTTAACACAATAACAATCGGTTATCTCGGCGCCATCGTTGCATGATTAAGTCCCATGCTTCATTAGCTGCTCCCAGAGAATTTCGGAAACAAAGCTGAGATCACCTCTTCTGAGGTGGTTCTACGAGATTACTCAGGGAGTGCTTTATCTGTAGTCTTGTTTTGGGAGAACCATTGCCCTTTGTTTGCAGTCGATCCGGAGGGAATTGGTGTTTGTTTGTATATTTGTATATTTACATTCCGGAATACCCAGAGATGTGGGGAAAATTCTCTTCCATAAATCAGTTCATCATCAGAGAATGTATGTTCTAGGGTATCAAATCTATATCACAGTAGCAAAGCTCCCAACGTGATACTCGTACATGTACGTCTCACGAAACGTCACATCAGTTCAGCTCCTTCTCAATCCAGGGACCGTTGATGTATCAACCTCGATAGGCTCCAAATCCAATCCACAAACATCCACCCTCGCATCTCGAAATCTCTCATAGATGCTTTCCCACACCCTTCTCGCTTCCTTCGTACCTGGCATGGCTCTTAAATAGTCATGTCGTGGAATGTCGTATTCCGGCCCTGGCAACCCTGGATCGGAAAGATGCACATAAGCAGTCATTTCAAAGAAGTCCGTTGCGTTGATAGCCGAGTTCTCGTTCTCCAGTAAGCCAGTCGTGGCCAGGAGATGGACTTGATGTTCGGGATCTTCAGGGGCATGCTCAACGTGAACCTTCTCTAGGAACTCGGCGTCTGGATAGGCGCCTTCGGGAAGGGTAGCTGTGACATCTTTGTACATCTCTCGCGAGGGTTCGAATAATAAGATTGTGGGTTCCCCACCGTCGTCTTGCGGATCGGAAAGGCCAAGCATCGGCTTCTCCATTGGAAGCGTGAAGAGAAGATCTAAAGGCGTCGAGTCCACAATGAGCCCTGGTTGCTGAAGCAGCAGGATTCGGTTGTAACTGATCAAGCTCAATAGGTTTGTGAGCGGATATCTCTCTTCTTCCGTCAGCTTCGCCCCCCTCTCAATCTGCGCTACCCCATCAATCGGCTGCAACATGACTTTGAATTCCTTGGCCGCCTTCCTCAACAGTCGCCTACTCGTCTCCATGCTAGCAGCCCTGATCTCCCCGTCCTTCAGTGTCCTATCCCAGTCCCGAGGATACATTATGATCCTTTGCGCCATGCTTTCTCCCACGTGCAATCCCTTCATCCCCATCACGGCGCCACATACCTCATGTGGTCTTCTCACCAGCTGTACGTATGCAGTCTTCGCCCATCCACCTTTCGGTCGGTTTGAAGCGAGGAACTTATCGTAGAAGCTGTGGCCTGGGGGCGCGCCGAAGTGTTTCGCAAGAACAGGGTTCGCGACAGGCGGAGGTGGTGGCAAATGCGGACGGATGACGGCTTGGAGGGAGTGGACGGTCTTCTGTTGGAGAACATATCCAGAAAGGAAGAGGAGGGTTGTGAATGTGAAGACTAATTGGGTAGTTAGTGTTCAATTCATTGATATGGGATTCAGGAAGAGAGGGCTGACAGACCAACAGATGAGGAGATAGCAAGGGAAAGTTGGCCACTTGTGAGAAGCATTACTATCGCTACGATACCAGAATCATTGCGCGAACTTTACAGAGTATGAAATAGCATACGTTGGAGTCGAAAGCTTGGCTTTGTTTACCAAGCTCTGTTGGCGGGACACCTCGATGGAGATTGCGGCGATAAACAATCTGACTTTCATTACTCCAAAAGACCATTCCCCTCTTCTGCGCAATCAACATGACGGATCAGAACAAGGTACGGATATCCGTTCTTATATCTGGTGAACCTCGCCATCGTGCTACGATTTTCAGGCTTGGCTGACAAAGGATAGGTAATGGATCCAATCTACAAGCCTTGATTGACGCTCAGAAAAACGCCCTTCAACACTGCTCGATCGTGCGCGTTACTTCCAATCGCAGAGCAGCTTATGGCCTCACCAGAGCCGAAGAAGCTAATATACCCACATCCTACCATAATCTCCTCGAATATAAGAAGCAATACCTATTCGACATTGAGCTCGCACGCTCAAAATACGATCTCGATCTCGTCATAGCCCTCCTCCAAGACGAACCAGATATCGTGGTTTGTGCTGGCTGGATGCACATCCTTACCCCCACCTTTTTGGACCGCCTCTCCGTAGCCAACGTTCCGGTGATCAATCTCCACCCCGCGCTGCCCGGAGCCTATAACGGTGCTGGGGCGATCGAACGAGCCCATCAGGACTGGAAAGATGGAAAGATTGAGAAGACGGGGATTATGGTTCATTATGTGATTTCCCAGGTAGATATGGGGGAGCCGATACTCGTGAAGGAGATCCCGTTCATGGAGGGTGTAGATGAGGATATTGAGAAGCTGAAGGAGAGGATGCATGAGGAGGAGCATAGGATTATTGTCACGGGGACGAAGATTGCTGTTGAAAGGCTGAGGAAGCCTGGTGCATCATGACTTTGATAGGATGAACTTCTGGCCTTGCAGACTGACTCCCTGACCGGTTCAGGTCTATTGTAGTTTGATGACTACCCCGACCACACTTCAAGCCAACTGAGTCTCGGATTAAACCAAAAAGGGAATATCCAGTAAGTGATTCTGGGGGCCAGGATCGGAGGACCTCAGCGGCTACTCCTCACACTCGCAATCGCTCGAGAATTGTTGGCTTTCCTGGAAGATCCATCATGCATATTGGAGACTTGTGAAAAAGAGAAACGGCGAAAGTCAATTTGAAGGTCCAACAACTTCTACTTACGGGATCTTGCCGGAACAGTCTCCTCTGCTTCATAATTTGCTCTACAATCCTAAAGGTGTCAGGAAGCTTTCACCTAACCAGAACTTTGGTTTACGGTCTCTTGCATACGCCAGCATTTTACACGTGCTACATCAATACTGGTGGGACTACAGGGCAAGAAGTTGACAGCCTCTACCCTCAAATTGCAAGTCGGGCAACTATTCAACTTTTGATGCTGAAAAGCAAAGGCATATACACAGTGCTAACAGTGCACTTTGGAATGGGTTCCAGGAAGAATTTCGAGCTCCTCTGAGAATAAAGTGATATCGAATAAGTACCTATCACCAGTACCGATTGTCCTATCATAGCGACTCTTGGCGCCAACTAGCGTCTACAGAGCCGCGTAAAACAGTGCTCGAACATTCTTTCAAAGACATATCATGTTCCCCTATAATAAATCTCACACGTAGCATCTATATTCACGCGTCAGAATAGGGACTTCCTGTGTATTCGCAGTCTGACTCTACCATAGCAAGTACAGCAATGCGATACTGCTAATCTTTCAATCTCACTTGGGAATCGCAGATCGCTGCCTTGCAACATGTCACTTCAGACTTCGAGCTCTTTGCCGTGATCTTCGCTTAACAATTCCTCACCTTGAGCTTTCATCTAATAGTCTGCACATATACACCATCGCTTCTTGAGCTTTTACACATGCCCAGTATGCTCCATCACCCGGTCACATCATCATTCTCCTCGGCCAGAACCTTAGAAGCTGACTCGACCTCACCGAGCTTCGGAGGTGAAGAATACCAGGTTCCGGAAGATGAGGCCAAGCAAGCCTGTACGTTTGCGAGGGCTGTTCTTGATGGAGTGCAATTGCCGAGTCCTGTGAAAGATCTCAAGGTATATCATATTTTTCGTCAGACTCAGTGTCCTGGTCCCTGATAGATTTGTGTCAGGAACCGAAAAGTGAAGCATGCCTCACGACGCCAAAGAAGTCCACAACGACAGCCAATTTCTTTCTACCGTACAAATACCCACCGACGCCTGAAGTCACGCCTGAAAAGTCCCCCAAACGCTCGCACGCTCTCGCATTTCATGATAGTGGTTCAAGTTCTGCAGCCACCTCACATTGCGAGACAACAGACTACACTACCGGTACGCCAACAGTTAAACCAGCCGAGGACGATCATGCCACATGTGAACCCATTGCTCCTACACCCACACGACGTAAGCTATTTCACAACACTCCAAAGTGGTCCATCGCATCCGAAGGCTGCCAAACAATCACCCCCGTTTCTCCTCAGTCCACCCACCTCCCGAATCCGCCAACACCAATATCATCACACCACTCAACCCCTCCGCCACCAGACCTCCAAAAACTCCAAGAAGATCTGGCCAAACCTCTCCCATCAGATGAAATACCTTCGCCAAGCGCATCCTCTTCCTACAGCTTCCGTACCGCCCGTCATCCCTCTCTCACCTCAGCAGTAGTCATTGACGAAGACGAGACTGGCACCTACGATCCCAATGTGCAGGAATGGGATGAGGAAGACGAGGAAGAGGACGAAGTCAGCACTGAAGAAGCATCCAGTGTAGACGATGACTTCCAGATCAATACCATGATACACGATCATGGTAACAAAACTCAGACTTGTGGCGTCCGTCTCTCGATGATGGAGTATGCACGCTTTTTCGAGAGTTTGAGGGAGCAGGTCAGTTTCACGATGGTGGATCAGTATGTGGCTAGTAATAGGGGGAGGAAGGTGTTTCGGCAGGTGCTGGAGGATATGTTTCGCGAGAGAATTGAAAAGGCGTGAAGGATTTCGAGTGAGGGCTGTCGAGATTGGTACGATGAGGTGTGAAATATCGACGCATGGACGTTTCATGGTGGTGGATGTGTTTGTTGGTTGAAATACCTCACTGGTGAACATGTTCAGAAGGTTATGACTGGTATGAAGACATGGAGGCTCGTGTACAGCGAGATGGTATGAGATGAGACGGCATTGTACAGAGAGGGAGGCACCAACACTGTTGGCCAAATATGATAGCAGACACAACAGCAGGCATGCCCATGCTTTTGAAAGAAGAATGTTACAAAGTGAGCGAAATATACAATCACCTACGTACCACCTCGCCTCCCTGCTCCTGCTTCTAAGGCCCAGTTTACACACCTCACTTCCTCAACTCCTCAACCTCAGAACGTACTCGTAGCCAACCGACTAGCCGCATTCTTCGCATCCACCCGATCATCATCCGGTTCCTCAGCCACCCCCTTCAAACTCCCCGCCCCACTCGCCGCCCTCTTCCTCCCCCCCTCCTCGCCCTCAGTCCCATCCTCCTCCTTCACCGTAGCGGGAAAGCCACCACTGACACTCCGCTCCAATGCATCCTGTCGCCTCGGGACCCCACTCCACGCATCACCACGCGGTCCCTGACTGGCTGCCATGCTCGACCTGCGCACCGTGGGGTGAGCTTCTCGTCCCAAACGGGAGAGCCCGCCTGTGGCGTCAATAGCGCGGACGTCAGGGCGGACGGATTCGAGGGTGGCGAGGGTGCGGCGCTCGGCTTCGATTTCGCGGAGGACGTATTCGCGGATGCTGACGCGCATATCTGCGGCCGTGCGTGCGAACCAGCGGCGCTTTTCCTGTAAGAGGTTCGATGTCACTCGTTGTGTCCTTTGCGCGAGATGATGCTCGTGGCTTCGTGCTTCGTCCAAGGCGCCGATTGCCTCGTCGACTTTTTCTCTTCGCACTGAGCTGCTGCCTTTGAGCCTGTCGGCTGCGGAGAGCTTGCTGCGGGTGGCCGATTGGGCGGTGAGGAGGTCACGGAGGAGGATGTGGCGGTTTGTGAGGGTTTCCTTGACGATTAGAGCGTCTGACGAGTGATAATTTAGTGCGTCGCCGAGAGTGGTGGCTTCGGCGGTACCTTGGGCGGCGTGGTAGTCACCTGTTGTTTGGATTATTTTGCCGAGTTTGCGGTAGGCGCTTGCAAGGCCTGGGTGGATTTCCTGAGTGTGCATGGTCCCGAGCTTGACTCCGAGGTCTGACTCCGCAAGGCCGAGTCCTGAACGTGATTAGCTTTCGAACATCGCGTTATCGCTTCCCTATTTGCTCACCCCGTCGAGCCTTGACCACCTTGTCGACTCTCTGACCCGTCTCCATCGTACCCAGGTAGAATAGTTTGACTATAGGCCGTGCGTCATGAAGCTCGGGCGTGTCGTCTGGCGGCGGTGCAAATTGTTTGATGACCTTCCTCCGTACGCCCGTAGCGGGCTGCTTCATCCTGATCAAAGGACTATATCCTGCATCGCTTTCCACAAAGAATACCATCTCGTCATCTCTCATAAGCACATCGTTTCCGCAAACATAGTTTAACCATCTTTGCATTGATGCCTTGGTCCGGGCTTCATCTTCGTCCGTCCCTGCACCGGCAGAGGTCAAAGGTGGTGGTACTGCTGGCACGAATGCTTCTGGGTTCGAGGAGATGAGATGATCTGCTAGTTTGGAGAATTCGTGGTGTGTGCGCTTGATGTCCCGAACTTGGGTTGTGCGAAATTTGGGAAGATTTGTCTTCGATCAACGTTAACTTAGTTTCATATCATCCTTTGAGATCATGACTTACATGTATATCGAATCTAATGGCAGGGTCCTTCTTCCCTATTCTTTCTAAGCCTGTGACTTTCGCCTGTAGCTTGTACTGTGGAGGTCGTTGGCTCTGTCGAGCACCCTGCTGGTGGTATCTGCCTGGCTGTCCTCGCTGGTGTTGCTGGGCATGTAGTGCTTGTTGATATCGTTCCTGCTGCCGTTGCTCATATAGCTGTTTCTGCCGTAGCTCCTCTTCGGTCAATGGCTGGTCCTGGAATCGTATATTTGACCGCGTGTCTGGTGAGCTTCTGCTCTCCTGTCCAGCAGGAGCTCTCCCTGCGCCATTACGCTGAGGTGGCTGGTCTTGTATAGGTGGCGACAGAGGCTCATCATAGCTTCCTTCTTCGTCATTATGAGGCTCAGGCTCTGGAGTTGCGGGTGCGTGCTTTGCTAGTGGAGATGAGGGTACGTCTGTGGATTCTCGTGGGTTGAATGTGGTCCTGTTATGTTGAGGAGACGACTGCCACGGATCTGCGCCAGCAGGATGATCAGGATCATTTGGTAGTGACGAATAGTCCATTACAGTGCACTCGATTGGTCTGATGAACAATATGAGCAGCGCAACAGACAACTGTCAGATGCCGATTTCATACCTCATTGAAAGATTCCTTGGCGTCGTCGAGCGCGGAAGACTTGCCGAGTCGAGCAGACTAGCGCGCTCTAGCGGCAACTTGTTCGTGAGTTGGGTTGAAGAAACTTTTCTTCGTCAATACGGTATCTGATGTGGCTGTATAAGCGTCTTCATTCAACGAGCTTTTTGGTAAACCCGCACTTGTCTTTGGGTAGGAGAACTACTTGAAGCGCCAACAATACTGACCCATATCCTCCATTAAACACCCTAGGAAACCAGTATTCAGGCAAAGCAACGCTCACATCCCTCCACCAGCACTCGAAAGGCTTGCCGCCATGGCTCCCATGCTGGTCTTCTGCTCACTCAACATAGCCAACCCACTAATCACTATCTCATCCAGGAACTCATCATCAACATCAATCAAATTCATAATCTCGATAATCCCCATCTTCTTCCCCGAATACTGCCGGTTCTGATAATCCGCCACAATCTTCCCCTTCTTATCTATCAGCTTGAGAAAACCTGACGCAGCGTAGCCGCCTTTCCAATAGAGCGTGTCGTGAGATTTGCTTAGCAGGGTGCGTTTGTCTGTCGAGAACAGACCCCCTTCTTTGTTGAAGTCGTAGTCTTCATTGTGGACTGTAAGTTTGATCGTTGAAGCTGAGGAGAAGAAGCCACCTTTCTTGTTCGGATAGAAGGTCGCGGTTCCTGTGATGGTGTTTGGATCTAAAGGACGAGATACTGTCATGTGTGGAAGCGTATGGGTATTGAAGTGTACGTGGTAGAGGGGAGTGATATCATCAGTATCGAGAAGCAGATAGTTACTGCCTTTATCGTAGACACTTATAATGCGTGCGGGCTTAGGCATCAAGTTGGCTGTCAAGCAATTTGAGAAGTGCAAAGGATCAGAAGAAATTTTGATGTATTAGGATATACGCTGCCATCGAGGTTATTTTCCGAGAAGAGATAGCGTAGATATCTGTACATGTAAACAACTGCGGGATTTACCCAGCTGTCCTCACTCCTCACTGCGTCTAAGATCTCACCACCCTCTCCCCCGATTAGTCATTCTCTATTCTTACATGTCTTATCGCTGTTATGTAGATCGAATGCGACGGTACATCTGATGATCAACACCATTCGCGCAACTATAAATAGCATTGTCATGACGGGGAGACACTGCTGATCTTCAGAAGACGTCAAAGAAAGCTCACGTGGTGATTTGCAGCATCCGAACATAGTTATGTGATAGGTAACGTGGAATGGTAGACGAAGTTGCATGCATAGGTAGCAACAAGATTCAAGCAGTCGAAGAACAATCTTGGGGTATCAATTGCGAATTACAGTGGGAAGACGATTATCCCAGCTTATCCAGCAATCGCCTCCTTCTTCTGTCAACCAATTCCTCCTGAACTTCGTCACTTGTAGGTAATCTCCAGCCAATGCCATCTCCAGTATCTCCAGGTAGCGGTTCCCAGCCCTCTTCCGACTTCTCTCCATTCGCCTTAAGGTTCTCGAACGCCTCCTTCTCCTTCTCCTCTTCGTAAGCCAATAAACTCCCATCTTCTTCGTCCAGGTTGTATCCATAGTAGCTAGCATTCACCTGCCGTCTCAAGTCCGCTCTGCTCTCCAACGGCTTCTCTGCAGCTTTAGGCTTGACTTCAAACATCTCTTTCACACCCGGCAACTCTCTCGCTCTTCCAAAATACCTGTCATATCGTTAACAACCCATAGACACCAAAATCGCCAGGATAATTGACGAACCTATAACCTTTCCCACCCCCCGGAATCTCCTTTCCCTCCTCATCGTAAACCCTCCCACCCCCTCTCATATAATTCGGCCCCCCCAGATTCCGAATCTGCACCTCCCACATATGCTTCTCCCGCATCGCCTTGTTGATTTCATCGTTCAAATCCCTAATCTGGAAATCGCTCAAGCTCGTTTCCTGGATCTTGCTGACTTTTCTGGAAATCTCTTTGAGGACTTGACCGCGCCACTTCTCACAACTGGGAATGGAGGTGACTTCGGTGATGAGTTTGGGACGGCGTGTCCGGCCTGCGTCGATGATGCCGAGGGAGGCAGCTTGTTGGGCGCGGAAACGGAAGAGCATCGATTGCGCTTTTTCGGAGTTGCGTGCCTGGACCTTGGTGAGCCAATATCTTTCGCGAGGTTAATGAAAGGATCCATGGGCTGGCTCACCATGATTGCAAATGAGTGGGTCGATTCAAGGATAACCTAGAATTCTGAGTGAAAACGAAGATAGATCAAATAGATCAAAACCAAAACTGTGTTCGATGAGACTGATATTGCCAAGCTGATAATGTCTCCAAACGGCGCTAGTCAGCTTTACGGGAAAGGATAAAAATCTGCCAAGCCGGCATTTAGTGAAGCTGAGTAAGCACACCCATTGGTTGAGACAATGTCGGTTCAACTTACTCGAGCGAGGCCTGAAATTTGAATCTGTTTCAAGCTACTTGTCACCTTGTCAAGGCGGCTCAGCATCGTATTTGCATACAAGATGCTTTTGTGGGCAGTGTTCCTCGATAGCACATCATGGTGGCGATACTTTGGCGTTGACTTGACATAGCACTCATATCACGGGAGCTGGCGTTCAGATCATACTTTGAAAGGCGACATACGTGCTCGATACCTATGATGACTCCACCTGGGGCACTCATAAGCACCCCTGCACATCCATCAGTTTGGGATGGGACAGCGGGTCGCGTACAGTTCGGGCGCTGAGAGAGAGCGTATACAGCAACCTCATGGAACAGCACGTTCTCGTGGCACTCATCCTTCATGATATTACAAAAGTGTTTCACAACTTACACTCGCACCAATGCCTTCTTTGCATCGTCATGCCCTGTACATATGCTTTCGTCCTTCATCCCGCCCAGCTGCTTTCTAAAGAGTATGTACATGCCCATACTCTTCATTCATTGAATGGCGTCCTCTATGTTGTAGATCCGTTCATCATTCTGTCATTCTCGTTGTTCTGTGTACTATCGTCAACATTTGAATTCGGCTGGAACGAATCATGCTCTCACTCATTTTTGTATCGTTGTACGCTGCATCCCATGTTGCTAGCACCGTCATCCCTCGTCAGGATGGCGCCCCTGATCCAGGGTACGCCACCGTACATAACCCAGGAAACCAGAAAGTACCCGCGGCGGGGAAAAAGGACAACACCTTCAGCAATGGCAAGGACGAAATAATCGGCGGCTTTCCCTACGAGAAGGGCACGATTCCCGACGTCTACCAGCCACGAGATATCGACATTCCTTTCGGTCGCCAGTTCCACGGAGATCTGATGATGTTTTCTCAAGGACAGCTCAACGACCCCAATCGGAACACTGGCGAGTATACACCCAATGTATATGACTTTGCGAATCAAAGTGCCTGTGGTATTCCCGACAATGCCTACATACAGATGAAAGTCGCCATACATCCCTATTTTCTCAAATATGCCGGGCTTGATCGTAAGCTCCGACATCTTCTTCAAGCCTGCTTTTGCTTTCACACACACCATCCCGCATCATATGCCTTTACTGACAGCAGTATGTGTTTCCATAAGGCTACTGCATGCAAGATGTTTGCGTCTCCTTTTGGCCAGAAAACGGGCCGGAAGGTAGCTACACAAACGACATGATTGCCAAAGTGACGGACATCTGCAGCACAGATCCAAACGATCCAACTCACTGTGCAACGCCAGCAGACATCAAAGTGGACAGAGCCAAGGTGCAGGTCATGTACAACATTCCAGTCCCTGGTTCTGAGAACGCGGATCTGCAGAAGGACAAATACGTTAAAGGGACATACTGGCATCTGACCAAGTGCTGGGGCAACGTATGTGTGAATTTATTCTTCTGGCCTGTCGAGCCCTTTAAGCTTGCTGCTGCCGCCTTTCTCTGGCCATACATGCTGATATCTGCCAGGCACTACCCCAGCCTGCCTACAGGGACAGTTGGTGGGCTCAGCCCCCTCTTCCCAACAATTTCCAATGGGACGTTGATGCGACCGGGCAACAATACAAGAACAACCAGCTATCCTACCCCAGCAAGGGCTGGACCACCTACCCCGATGGTACTTCAGCCAACGCACAGTCGGAAGCCAACATGGCGCCCATTGACGACTGGGTACCTGGTCAAGAGCCATCTTGGGCCCCGATCGCGGGAGGCAAGGGTTATGGCACCCCTGAGCGCTCTCATGGGCCGCCGAGCGGCGGCTCAGGTGCGGGCGTAGGTACAGCGACTTCAAACTCCACGGCTGGTAACTCAACGGGGTCTACGTCCTCTTCGGGAACGTCAGCGAGCTCAGCATCCTCGTCAGGAGCTCCGGCGGATTCAGCGATTATCCCGTCCTCTTCGGGAACGTCAGCGAGCTCAGCATCCCCACCAGGAGCTCCTACGGATTCAGAAGATTGCACCGAAGAAGAACCTCCAACAAGTTCGACTCCTGCATCTGCTCCTCCTCCTCCACCAGATTCGGAGAGTTGCGACGAGGAAGAAGGTTCGACGAGCTCGAATTCAATCTTGGCACCCACTTCTACTGCTTCAGGTACGTTCGACTGCTCCAGCCAAGTTATCAAGTGCCACTTCAAGCATTGTAATGCTAATACATCTCCCCACGGCACAGCCGTGCCAGGTTCGACTAGTGCAGCACTATCTCAACCCTCGGCCTCCGGTGCGGCTGCGGCGAAGAGAGATGGTGGTAGGGACTGGAAGCTTGCCGCCGGTAAGAGAACGGTGGATGGGATTACGTATCTTGATCCTGTAGGGTGGAATAGTCGGGCTTTGGGAAGACGTGGCCCTTGATGGCTTGAGGCTGTCATTTTCTCCTTGGATGTCCGTTTTTGAGATGTTCGCTGAAATTGTCTACTTCATTATCGATTCTATTCTGATGAGTGCTGGTTTAATAGTCGAGCATATTTTCGTCTGGTAAGATTCAAAGTATAGAAGCTGGATCTTTTTAATCAGGAAGGATTCTTATCAGGATTACAAGACCTAACTTCTACATGGACTCTGTATGCTTCTCTTGTTTCTTTGGCTCTTGAACCCAGTGAGAGAATCTCCAGGACCTACTCAATTACAGCGAAACGCCTGTGGCTGCCAACAGCAAGGATGGTTTACCCCCTAGTCGAACACAACGTGCCAAGTTCAGGTGGAATTTCTCCCACAACGTACTGGATGATATCATGATCATGTCACACAGCAGACGTGAGTTGGGCGGCAACCGCGTTTCCAAAGAAAACCCTTGCGCAGCCTCGGTCGAAGCGCATGTCAGGAGAGGCGGCGGAAGACAAGAAAGACACCAAGGCCCATGTATACGCGCCAGAGATAGAAAATTTAAATCTCCAACCTTCTTTCCTTCACGTTCATACAAACGCCTCACGATGCGCCTCTTCACCACTCTCGCCCTACCCCTCACGATCGTCGTCTTCTTCAGCACCAGCAATGCCATCCCGACAACTCTCTCCCTCGCCCACCATGACACCACCATCGAAGCCAGAACCATCCAAGAACCAAGAACCGATCTCCTCCCCCTCGGCCCCCGCTCCCTCCTCCCCCGCGACCTCTCCACCCCCACGAGATTAATATCCAACACGCTCAAAATCCTCAACAACACCTTCACCATCTCCCTCCCCAGCACAGAAACCATCTCCCAAGCCGCAACCTTCTACGTCCAAGTCTCGAGCCTGATCCTCAAAAACATCGCCAGTGCGCCCAAGCATTATTTCACCTTCACGCTCGGCGCGTATTGGATGCGGATTTCTTGTGTGACGGAAGCTGTACCGTGGGCGCTTCTGGATGATATTGTGAAGGATTTGAGGGTGTGGATGAGGGATCGGTGGGCGCCGGTGGAGGCTTCGTTTCGGTTTTTGGGGGCGAACCCGTATCTTGTTGCGGCGCCGGCGGTTATTGTGGTGAGTATTGGGTTGTTGGTGCCTTTGGTTAAGGATTTGCTTGGGGGAGGCAGGGGAGGCGGGGGAGGGGGTGGGGGTGAGGGAATGTTGGGGGGGGTTGTACATGGAAGATAGAGTCGGGTTTTGGAGTTTGGCTAGGCATATACCATGTTAGTTATCGGGAAAGTTCAAGATGAGTCCCTTTCTTCCATTCATTTGGACGCTAGATAGAATGGGCAAGATCGATTAGATAGTAGACATAAAGGCTTCATTGCCCGGACTGTGAAGCAACACGGACAGTCTTGAAGGTGTAATCAATCAGAAGTGGTCATATTGAGAACCTTGTTCACTGCACTACCAGGACTGTTGCTCGCAGGCATATGCCATCCAGGTCTGCTGCAAAGGGGGTGGTTTATGCTATTGGTGCATCATCGTCTATACATCCCGAGATAGGCCACGAGGCGGAGCAGGGTTTCGACCTTCACCACTCCATACAGCGTCTTGATCGAGACGCGGAAGGATTTGAAGAGTTGGATGTGGCTGTTGGAACTATTCGCGGTATCAGGCTGCATTGGTATCTGCAGAGAGAGGAAGGATAATGCGAGGTGCAATACCAATAGGTACCACGGGCTTTCCCCATTAGAGATCTAATATCAACCAGCCGTTGCATATCCCTACTTTCGGGATTCCAAATGATGATGATGATGGAATGGAATTTGGATGAGTTGGATATGCAGCCAAACGAGCTGAAGCATATCAGTACGTATATCATGCCAAGCCACTAATCATTGCCCCCGAAGACCGATTTCTGCCGCCTCGAGTCTATCGTGCTTCGACGTTTCTTCAAGATACTGGGTGACGCAACAGTAGAGCAGGGCCACGCTCGCACAGTTATCCACAACACATGCCAATTCAAAGTGCAAGCTCCAAATGCGAAAGTCATACAGCAAGATCCATGGCAGTCTGTCCATCGTTACGCCAAACCTCTAATTCTCCATGCTATCATTAGAAGCCTCTTGCTGATCCCAAGCGATCAAGGCTCTCGGAGAGCCTCGTGTATGTATCGTACGTAGTTGAGTCCGTTGGCACTCACTTGCTGCCAGTCCGAGCCAACATCTCAAGACACCGCTCAATGATGGTAGGATACCGCAAAAGGTCCCGTCTTTATGTCTTGATATTCATATTGCTTGATTTTACATCCACACACTGCGATTTTGCGGTCGCTTCGAACGGCTTTGGTTCTACCGCTGCATCTTAACATAAAGGAGACTTTGATGTCTTGAGTCATCTTTTTTGTTACTGTTCTTCACGGTCCACCAGATTGACCAAACCCTCCATGCATTTGTATCCGAAGTCATTCCAGGCATGGGTCGGTCAAGCACGGAGAACGCCTCAAAAGTCCCAAACTGGAACGGAGACCCACGGATATGTTACTTGAAGCTTCCACACCGGACCGGATCGGCTCGGCAGAACCGCCAGATCATTTCCCACAAAGATATCAAATCCTATCCTTATCAGATTCCCCAGGTGACCGAAAGCGTAGTGGCAGGTTGAATAAGGAGACACCAAGGAAACGAAGGCTCTAAGCCCTAATCAAAAGATATTGATTCACATGTACCTTGTCTAGCTTGCAGGATGAGCCTTTACATAGTATTTCTCAGACTATGGCGCCACAACACGCCATCTTGTCTGATGGTGGCAGGGCTGATTTGACGACGAGAAGCCACTGAAACATCCAAGATCAGAGCACCATCCACTGATCTCTTGTTCTATATCCAAATATAAGTACAAAGACATTAAGAACTGAGTCTCACATTATTACCAAACAACTTGTTACTGGCGCTGCTTTAAGGCATATTGGTGTGACAATCTGATTGTCTACTCGCGGCGGTCAAGACTTTGACTGACATACTCTGCATAGTACCATGACAGACGTTTATGGGGAACTTGGTGTGCTCGCAAGTGGTGGGCCATGTACCGCTTTCTGCGCTGCGGTGCGGGATAATATGCCCATAATTGGAAGCAACCCTGAAGATTCAGTCGTCCGCGTTGCTGGCGCTGTTCACGCTTCTGATGTCCACAATCTTTTCGAACGTGTTACTACAACCTCAGGAGTTTACCCAGCTGTCCTGGCTTTCGATGCCGATGGGCAATACATTGGTCATTCAGACGAAGCGGAAAACGAGGGGAACCCGTCGGGTGATTTCGTCGATGTGGTCGTCCACCAAGCAGAACCGGGTCCTATCAAGCAGACTACCTACTTGCAGATAAGTCATGATAGCCCAATGTGTCTCTCGTATGTCTTGCAGACCGTGGTAGATGGCATACCGGCTATCTGGATAGGCGATGTGGGTCGCATCTGTGGTAAAGAATGGTATTATTCGGATACTCGCATGTACGTACATTCGATGCCGTTTCTTATCCTTCCAGCTCGTGATACCAGCTACAAAGTTGTGAAACCGATAATATTTGTCATACTTCATCTGGAGCAGTCTTCCATGCAATGGGAACACCTTCACTGAGCAACGCTGACTTTGAGACCATGAAAGCGGAGATCACGTTCCGGATTGCACATGGGTTGATGGTACGATCCAGCTGCAATTGATTGTGAGCCGACCAATCAGAGATTTCTTTCTCGATCCATAAGTCAGCTAAATCAGTTCATAGCCAATAACGGAAACCACAATGAATGCCGATATCGACCCTAAACAATACTGCGGCGAGAAGTCACTGTCACTCAGAGCGGGAGTCCGGTTTGAGAACGCACGAGAGGCTTCGACAGAGGCTGCTCTCTTCAGCAGCGAGGATAGCAGACCGTCATCGAAGAAGCGCACACAGCATTCTCAATCCCGAGGGATCTCAATGACGCGCCTCGTCGCAAGCCATCATGACCACCACAGCGCATCGCAGCTATGCGAGAGTGACGACTCCTGGGGTCCAGATCTTGTCTCATTCTCCGAGCAGAGATTCTGTGACATGGAAGTCAAGAAGCACTTTCCCTTTTGTGGTGAGGAACAGACTTATGACTGCTTTGATGGGAAGACACTCTCGATCGTCACCGCGGAGCCAAGCGTTGCGAAGAACTATTCAGCAGTGGAGCGCATGGGTTGTCCTCCCGATTATCCTACCTGTGGCGAACGCTGCCCTCTTGAATGGGAAGCGTTCTGTGAGGGCTACGGTTGGGGGGTTGGCGGTCCTATCCACACCTATGCTCCACCTCCACCAAGACCGACAGCATGGTCACCGCCATCCGTTAAATCACTAGATCTACCTACACCAACTTACTACTGAGCGTCCTACGCTTTGGTGTCCGGATCGCTAAAGCTGAAGTGAAAGAATTTCCTGCAGGCACCATAGCTGCCGAACAGTCATTTGCGTGTCTATTTTTACTATCCGCCTCCGAACGTCCTCCAAGGCTGACCTTTCCCCGTAGCTGACTCGCTGTCGCATCTTGTTGCTGATTGCCGCCAATATCCTCTACCGTCTTCTCTGGCATTGTTTCGTGTCAGCCAAAGGATCGATAACGTAATTACTTACGCCCAACAACGATCTGGCAGATGAGCCATGCAGCGCTGTGCTGCCTTGTCTGGATGCGTCAGCGATTGCATGCCATGCACGACGAAGATGAAAGGGGGCTTCGTCGCAGCAACCCCTTGGCCTGACCGGAGCTAATGGATAGCACACGCCACACCTGTATGAAGCACGTGGAGGTACCGCAGCCATATCGCCGCCAAGACTAGGACTATCGAGGGCTGAAGGACAAGCGGTGAGCTTGGGGTCCTTGAGGTAAGTAAAGTACCTTACCTAAAGTAAGGTACTTTACTTTACTTTACTTTACTTTAGGTTGTACCCTAAGTACCTACTCACGCTACCTACTCACTCTAGTTGATGGACGAGTCATGGAGCCGGAAGATTGTCCAACCGCTTCCATCATTAGCGGCATAATCCGTCTTATCCAACGAGCTGTTGACGGCCGGACCAGCAGGCCGGGATTAGCTCCACGGCAACGTCACATCGCATCAATCGCGAAAAACCTCGAATGTTAGCGTAGGAATGTCCCCACAATGCGTTCTCGCGCCTTACCGCATGGCTGGTGGCGATTGGCCAGCAAGACCCGCGAACTGATCTTACTGTACGACGGACTACGGAGCTAGGAAGACCGAAGTCCCTGGTTCAATGATCTTGCCTCTGTACAGCTCCATGCCCAGAGTCGTTCAGACTCGTTCATAACCACTTAACCAGGGACCAACATCAGGGATCTGGTTGCGGGGTAACGGATAGCCATCTTGCTAAGATTGCCACGTTGTAGTCTATCCTACGTCTGATTGGTGCGCCTTTTGCGCAACTCAATACGTAAAGAGAAACACCGCGTGGGATGGGGGATCGCCGCATACCCGATTTATTTGGCTATTGGTGAACTACCGCCACGGCCGGCCTTGATTGGACAATATCCCCTAGCCCCGATATTGAGCTCCATGCTTCGGCTGCGTACCTCGCCAGGCTCGTCTAGCTGGTGGGGTTGGAGCTTCAAGGTAAGGACTAAGGAGTGATATCAACATCAGGATATAGCACAGACCAGTATGCGCACCCTGGTCGCTTGCTGGTCCGAATCCTGTACCTTTGAGAGGCTAGCAACTAGTCCTTGCTCCGCAAATAGATACTACTTCATGGACCTGCCAGCCCCATCTGTATCTTTCGTTTCCACCCCTCGAAAGCATCGCCAACATGCTCCTCTCCGTCATCCAGCTTGCGCTACCCTTGGCATTCGTCCCCCTAGCTCACTCCTACCCTCTCCTGGCAGAGCGCGCAACATTGATTACTGATTCCTCCCAATTGAGATCTGCGTATGATTACGTTGTCATTGGTGGAGGCACCAGCGGTTTGACAGTTGCCAATCGCCTTACAGAGAATGAGAAGAGTACGTTCAACGATGGCGGATTGCCCATCGAGCAGCTTTTACTAACGGGAGATTGCGTTGGACAGTCACGGTACTCGTGATCGAATACGGTGATGTGTATGGCCAGACCTGTTGTCCGTAGCATGCAATCAGGTCAACTAAAGAGAATACAGGGATCAAAAAGAAGGTGGCATCTCAGTACCCGGACTCCCTGTGCCTGCAAAATATTCGCGCAACTACGTGAGCGTTCCACAACCGGGCCTTGACGGCCGCACGAGCCCTGTATATACGGCAGCTGTTGTTGGCGGCGGAACAGTTGTCAATGGCATGTTTTTCAACCGTGGCTCCGCTGGGGACTACGACGCGTGGGAGAAACTAGGCAACCCGGGGTGGAACTGGGACGGACCCACAGGTCTCCTCAAGTATTTCAAAAAGGTCGGTATTCCAAAATTCCCTGCAATGCGGAGACTAATCTTTCCTTGTTGGTTTGCAGATGGAGACTTTCACTCCACCTCCCGCAGATTTGGCCGCTCAATATCCAATATCCGGCGACTTGGCCCCTCATGGAACGAATGGGCCTGTGGGATCCAGTTTCTCAAATTTTCAATATCCAATCATGAGTAAGCAACCATACTTTTCCACATTTCTCTATTTACCAGAGCCAACCGGCACATTTACTGACCATCAATTTCTTCTCCGTGCAGAAAACTTTTTCCGTGGCTGGAACGCGATTGGAGTGGCTTCCAATCCCCAGCCTAACGCTGGTGATGCCACTGGTGCTTTCTACAGTACTGTTTCCTTGGACGCCAAAAATCAGTCGCGGTCGTCCGCATCCGATGCATACTATCGTCCAATTGTTGGCAAAAGGAACAACTTCCATTTGATCACTGGTCAATCAGTCTCAAAGATCGACCTCGACCAAAAGAAGCGAGCTACTGCAGTCAACGTAGGTGGAAGTATTATAGTAGAGCATGGCGTGAGCTTTCTAACGTGTTTCTCTACTAGTATATATCACGGAGCGATAATTCTACCCATTGCGTTAAGGCAAGCCGTGAGATCATACTCGCTGCTGGCGCACCACATAGTCCTCAAGTCCTTCAGCTTTCGGGGATCGGTCCCAAGAAGCTACTCGATAGTCTCAAGATTGAGACCCTGGTGGATCTTCCAGGTGTCGGATATAACTTCCATGATCAACCATCAATGTTCATGCAGTTCAAATGTAATTCAGCTATTTTGACTATTCGATGTCGTTTTCGGCATTGGAGACTGACTTTATGGCAGATAATGGCAGTTACCCCTTTCCCACTCCGGATTGGCTCATTAGCAACACTAGCTATGTTGCTGCCGAAACGGATCTCTATTATAAGAGCCGCCAGGGTACGTAGACCGTCTATACAAGCGCGAACGAAAAGCTGATGCATCCAGGTCCTCTTACGATCCCGTACTTCAGTGGAAGCATCGTCACGTTCCTACCCCTACAAAACTTTAGCAGAAATTACAAACAGATGATCCAAACCGCTGCGGCGGTGAAGTTAGAGCCGTTACTACCAGCGGGAGCCGATTCTACGATCTTAACGGGCTACCGTGCCCAGCGAGATCTCATCCTCACCCAGTACGCCTCCCCTCAGGAGACAGTACAGGAGACTGCCTTTGGTGGCGGTAACACAGTCCCCATCGCCATGCTCAAACCGCTGAGCCGCGGCTCCATCCTTATCAACAGCACCGATCCCCTCGCGCCTCCCGTCTTCGACTACGGCACCTTCAAGCATCCTACTGATCTCGATGTCGCGGTCCAAGCGCTGAAGAAGAACCGCGAGTGGATGGCCTCCGAGCCCATGCAGGAAGTCGGGGCCGTGGAGACGGTTCCGGGGACCAACGTCACGACCGACGAAGAAATAGCGGCCGCCATCCGGACCTTTGCGTCAAGCACATGGGCGCATCCCGTGGGGACGCTGTCGATGATGAAGAAGGAGTATGGCGGTGTGGTGGATTCGACTCTGTGCGTCTATGGCGTGCAGGGCCTGAGGGTGGTGGACGCGTCGATCATGCCCTTGATTCCGGCCACGCACACGAGCTCGACCGTATATGCCGTAGCCGAAAAGGTGAGCCTGCTCTCTATGATCTGTGACAGTCGACATCAGATGCTAACAATGGTGCGTCGGTAGGCAGCTGATATCATCAAGCAAGCCCAATAGGTGGCGAGCGGTCCGTTCTCACGAGTATAATATCGGTAATCTCACAGAGGCTTTGGCCCAAAAGCATGGACATAGACATTGGACATCATTTTCTTTTCTGCATAGCGCCTGAACCAATCCTACAACGACTTAGGATATTTGTTGGGAGGTTGTTTGACGAAACCATTGCATGAGATCTAAGAGACTAGATCCACATCGTTCATACATTTTGAACGCAATATAAAGGACGATGCATGATGCACAACCCAAGGGCGCTCAACGGGAGGTCTGTGTGTTTGCAATTTGTCCGTGCGATCTGATATATATGTACGGAGGTACAGAGGTACAGAGGCACAGCTCGTACCGCCATTTCCCCTATTCGCCTGCATATGCAACCCTCCACAAGAGAAAGGGGCCGACACCATGCTGGCACGTTTCTCCTCTTCTCCTTCTCGCACTCCTAGCCTGGACCTCCACGCCCTCCACTGAGAAAACGTGTTCCAAGCCTATGTATCTATGGTTTCTGTCTGGTGCCTGCTAGCGAGATAGCATAAAGGACAAGGTAAGGTAAGGTACGAAAGAGGAGAAAGCCGCTTGTCCTTGAAGTAGTTAATCACCACGTGGGGGACCCTCACGAGTCATTGGCTCGGCTGGATATCTAAAGTACCTTACTCTAGCAAAAGTCAATTAGCCCGCTCACAGATGAGCTACTCCGGCGTTTCCAACCGGGCGAACCTTTTTACTTAAGTATCCACTGTCATCTGGCACGCGGGTTGATCATGATAAGATAGATGGTACGCACGAGGCACCTTTACAGACACTGGGCATTGAATGTTCGGCACGAAGTAGAAACAACAAAGGATGGCGTCTGAGCTGTGCGCACGGCCATGCTGAAATCATGCCACTAATAACGAATCCTCCCCCCCTCAATATAACGAGATTATTCATACCAGGTTGCTGCATAAGGGTCAGAGACCATGGCACTGCTAGTTCCATCGGCCATACGCTACGGTTACACTACTAAGGTAGGATTCGTCTAATGTTGTACTAGTGGTAGAAGTACACTAGCTACAATGCAGAAGGTCTGGCCCCGGCATTCCTCTTTGCATCTAGTGCTTTGGATTTGTATGGTGTGCCTGGCAAGGTACAGGAGGGTGTGCAGGATGGATGCACGGTTAAAGATGCAATCATTGCATGCAGAGCTCCTGTTTAATCTTCGAAGCTTGACGGGAGGATTCGAGGCGCGACGAACGTTTTCCTTTGAAGATATGGATGGGGTTTAGTGTATGATTCTGCACATACCCCAGTGAAAACATTCGCGAAAGTGCACCGTGGGTTTTCCTTATACATAACGGAAGTCATGATGGTTGTTCGAGAGAGAACTTATTAACACCCGAGATTTTAGTCTGTCATTTGGAATACTCGCGTGGGGCCTGCATCGCACCACTTGCACACTTCCACACCTTGTCTCCCTTCTAACCTTCTTTCCATCGAAGGCGCAACTTGTACCGCATCAGGTATGGCACGGTATGCCGAACAAATGGACCATCCCATGTGCGAAACCATCCTGGACGATCTCATCTCTCTTACTGGAGTCGGCTGAAAGCATGGCCGCTTATGCACGCTAATACCTCCCGATCCAAGGTGAACATTGCACCACCAACGAGAGTGTGGCCTGCTGGCCTTGGTTCGCATCGGCAGCACTAGCTGGACGGGTTCTGCTCCACATACTATGGTACACGGGAAGGCGGGGACCATTGCTCTAGATCCTTATCTTTCATCCAGTCTGGTCCTCGGAATAGTCTCTACGACTTTCACCTCTTCCATCAATTTCCTCGGACTTGGCGCAAGACATTGACAGACCTATGTCGACGTCGTAGCCCACGCAGCTCCTTCGACTTGGTCGTGCCGCTCTATCAAGGACTATTGACCTTCATGGTCCAGATATAAGGGAGACGAGTTGCATCTTCAAGGGGTTCTCGCCTGCCACTGGATGAGAACTTGCCAGACAACGAGGAAACGGCTCTGCTGAGCAAGGGTGGGACGAACGTCCAACTATGGCGATCATGGACAAAGACAACCCGGCGACCTACCATATGAACCTACCCACGGCGATGGTGATAGCATCCTTCACAACCATCGCATGGGTCAACACCATTGAGCTTCAACTTCGAATATGGATGCGATTCAAGCGGTACACCGGTCTTTACTTCTGGAGTTTGCTTCTTTGCTCGTGGGGATGTGCCATCCATCCGCTGAGCTTCGTCATGCTCGACTTCAACATCTGGACGAATCCTCACGTTGCCGGCGTCGTTATCGGCATCAGTTGGTGGTGCATGGTGACTGGGCAGGCTTTGGTGCTCTACTCTCGATTGCACCTTGTCGTGCGAGACAAAAGAAAAATCCGCTGGGTTCTGGTTATGATTATCACGAACTTCTGCATCTTGCACATTCCAATCATGATCCTAAGCCAAGTGGTGAGTGCCTCATGCCACATGTTCCAATGTCTCCCATGTACTCAATCGCTGACTGAACCGCATAGGCATACTCCAACATCCCCACGGCCAACAAATGGCTCCAAGTCTACACCGTCTACGAAAAAGTCCAAATGACCGGCTTCTCCATCCAAGAAATCATCATCTCCGGCCTCTACCTCTGGGAAACCCGCAAGATCCTCGCCCCGGGCCGCGTCTTCCAACGGAAAGAAACCCGCAAAGTCTTCCTGCACCTGATCTGGGTCAACGTCTTCATCATCGTCCTCGATGCCGCCCTCCTCGGCACCGAATACGCCAACCTCTTCAGCATCCAGACCGTCTTCAAAGCCGCCATCTACAGCCTCAAGCTCCGCCTCGAATTCGTTGTCCTCAACCAGCTCATGGACATTGTCCAGGGCCGCGCCTCCGCCTTCGACCTCAGCGCCAACGCCGCCTCCGCCGGCTACGCCCAGCGCTCCGCCCAGAAGATCAAGCTCGACACCATGAACGGCCGTGGCGCGCGCGACAACAGCTATTCCGCCTTCGCGTCCAAGGGCATCGCCTCGCCGGTCGCGACGCCCAAGGCGGACGGCGTACTCCGCACCACGGAGGTGCATGTGCATCATGCGTCGCCGACGGTGCTGGAAGAGGAGGAGCCGCGGTACGGACCGCCGCATAACGATTACATCAGCGCCGGACAGCACGGCGAGGCGATCTCGTCGGGGGACGGGAGGCCCAAATCGCCGGCGTCGTCGGCGGAGGTGCAGTTTGCCGGGAAGGGCGCGTGACACTCCTCAAAATCTTCTCTAATCTCTGAGTGAGACTTGAACGATATCTCTCTGCGTTGACGGCCACATCCCCGTCCGTATTCTTGTACTTATACCCGTCGAATCGCTCCGCGTGAGCTTTGGTCATGTATGTATGTAGACTTCTTTCTATGAAAATAATGATGTCCGGTAAATCGAACCGCTCTCATGCCGCTCCAGCATCCATATCGCAGACCCACACTTCTACAACCTCGGCAGGACTTTTATATTTATATCAATCCATGGATATTTCCCTACACTACACTAAGTACAGTACAGTAGTTCTGCACATGGCACTTCTTTCCTTAAGGTACTATCCCAATCAAAACCCTACAATAAGCGTATACACCACCCTTCCCTACCCTACCCTTCCCTCTCCTTCCCTTCCATCAACTTTAGCCTACTACTCCTCAACCAAAGTATCTTCATGAGAGCGTTACTACGGCATATAGCCGCGTCGGGCGTATGAGACTATTACGCGTACTTTATTTACCTTTGTGTTTTGGATTTGGGCGTGGAATAGCCGGAGTGGGTTTGTGATAGGGGAGGATGGGTTTGTGAGGGGGTTACGGGAGAGGGTGGGA